>SCPN01000140.1_pt1:152500-774391 | contig 774391 bp, 1198 predicted proteins | sample 6106831 | NCBI WGS metagenome assembly SCPN01 (sample SAMN10720447, study PRJNA508395) | human gut metagenome | isolation source: Participant 1, 0 month | reverse complement strand
TGGACAGCACCAACTTGGTTCTGTTTATCGGGTATGGTAACAAGGTTTTAGTGTGTCATTGTCCAGCTCTCAAACAGCAGGGTGGAAGCCAGTATCACAAGGGCGGCATCAAAGCAAATGCTGCCGGAGCGGAACAAGGCTGGACATCACTCCATTTACAGCATCCACATCAGTGTTTTATCTGCCAGAAAGAAAGTATGAATGGCATGAAAACAGAAAGCAGCAGAGAAATAAATACCAAGGGCTTCCGTTTTAATTTCAAAATTCGCATTTGATTAGTTTAAAATTCCTTCGCCCCTGTCATCACTGAAGTAATCTTCAAGACTTTCTTCACAGGTATGCGCCTCGATACCCGCTAATCCGTTTTCACAAAGCGAGTTACAAATTTTCCCCACAGGCAGATCAAGGTTGTGCAGGCGCAGATTGTGGTCGTCCTGTAGGAAAAATGGTTTTCATGGAAATTGCGTTCCAAAATTCTTGCCGCCTGTGCGGTATCAGAGAGTAAACCGGATGCTGCATACTGCACGCCAGTTCCGGCAGGAAACTTTCCTTTAACTGCGTACGCGAAAACAGTCGATCAATTAATATCGTCAGCGGCAAGGAATCTGAAAGAATGCGTGACTGGAAATCAAAATGGTTTTCTTGCGTCCGCAAAGCTCCTGAATAAAGGGCGTACTTCTGTAACACTAGATGGGATCGGACCTTGGTGATCGGCTCATCCAAAATTAAAAGTTCTGGATCGTGCATAACAGCAAGGCGATGGCAGGCCGCTTTTCCTCATACCAAGAGAATATGGTGAAAAGAGCTTTTATCTTTGTAAGGCAGTCCACCAGATCCAGAGCATCTTTGATGGCATGATTGTTTACCGTACGCCCGGTAGCAAAGATACGCAGTTCTCTGTGCCGGTCAGATTGGGATAAAAGCCGGGAGACTAAATCATACCAATACGGGGCAGCAATTTCTTTCATTCCCTGCAAAAGTTTCCCCAGATGCCTCCCCCCGGAAGTCGGCGTTAAAGCTATCAACAGCATTTTCATGGTAGTGGTTTCTTTTCCGGCTCCGTTTTATACCAACCAGACCATAAATTCTTCACGCTGGATATTTAAGTCAGCCACCACTCTTTTTTTGCGAATAGCATATTGCTTCAGTTTTTGTTTCCAATGATGTAATTTGTATCCATATTCAAAACCTCCTGTTCTGTAAGTATTCTATCACGCCAACAAAATTAACCGCGCAACCTTGCATTAACCTTGCAATTTGAAATCCGGCAAAATGACAAAGGTTCGGTTCCATAAAGACGGGAACCCGCTTAAATCTCAAAGGAAAAGCAACATAAATTCAGTTCCTTCTCCGGAAAGCTTTCAACTGTTATGCTTCCACCCATCTTTTCTACAAGCTGATGGACAATAGAAAGACCAAGAGTCCTTTCCGGAGCGTCTTTCACCTTATAAAGCCGTTCAAATATGTGTTTCAAATCGTCTTTCTCAATTCCTACTCCATTATCCGCCAGCAGCAGCTCCATGTTATTTTCCTTCTTTGACAGGACAATTTTGATTTTGTCTGCATGGCTGTGAGCGATTACATTTTGAATGAGATTGTTGACGATCCTCATATAGCTGTCCATATCCAATCTTACCCGGACAGGCTGTTCGGGAATATCAATGTCATAATCAACCTGTTTATCCTCAAAATCGGTATCCAGTCAATCAGGATATTTCTTGTCAGCTCTGCGGCCTCAACGCTCTGGATTTCCAAAGCAAACTCATTGAATTTAACTTGAACCAGTCAAAGAGCACATCAATATATTCTTTCAGATCATGGGCTTTCCGTCGGGCGGTTTCAATATAATCATCCCGTTCTTTTCCTGTGACCAGTCCTTTGTGTGCAGCGTCAAGATACCCAATCAGAGTGGTAAGGGGTGTCCGAACATCATGGGAAAGGCTCGTCATAAGCTGGCGGTTGGTTTCTTCTGTCTGCCGTACAGTTGAAAGTCTGCTTTCATAGGACACACAACATCATTGATTTCATAGGCAAGAGGTTGTCAATTCATTTGTTGCAGACAGAATACGCCGGTTGCCATTTCCGTTTTCACATTAACCAGCACATCGGTCATTTCTGCGATTTGTTTTTACGCGCCGAACAGGAACGATGGAAGTCAGCAGCAGCCACAACAGCAATCACAATGGACAAGTAAAACGATGATTTCCATATTGGCTATACCTCCTTATTAAAGCGGTAGCCAATCCCTTTGACCGTTTGGATATACTTTGGGCTTGAAGGATTGACTTCTAATTTTTTACGAAGCCGGCTGATGATCGCCATGATATTGCTGTCATCATAGAAATATTCTTCGCCCCAAACTTCCTCATAAATCTGCTGTTTTGTCAAAATTTTTCCTTGATGCTTTGCACAGTACAGGAGCAGATCAAATTCCTTTGGAGGCAGTTCAAAGTGCCATTTCCGTCGTAACAGAACGATTTTCAAGGTCAATTTGCAATCCATCAAAATCCAGTTTTTGCACAGCTCCGGCTTGATGATTAAAGCGGGTGTAGCGGCGAATGAGGGACACAATACGGGCAATCAGTTCGTCCATATCAAACGGTTTTGTCAGATAATCGTCCGCCCCGGCCCGTAATCCCCGCACTTTAGAAATGCTGTCATTTTTGGGATGTAAACATCAAAATCGGCAGGCTGTTCTCTTTGCGGATTTCTTCCAGCGTTTCAAAGCCATCCATACCGGGCATCATCACATCCAGCACCACAAGCTGATACTCCTGTTCTTTTAATTTCTGCAAGCCCTCTTTTCCGGTATTACAAAAATCAGCTTCTATATGTTCCGATTGTACGCTGCGTTTAATCAAAGCGCACAGTTCTCTGTCATCATCTATAATCAAAATTTTATTCATGGCGTAGTTCCTTTCCTTGTTTTGTCCGGCCATCAAGCGGCTTCTCCGCAGTTTTAGGGAGAAGCCAAACACCGCCATTTCACAGCGCCGGGGATACGCCCACCGGCACAATAATAATTTACCTACGAGGTGTCACGCCCCATTTCTCGGCGGCCTCTTTCAATGTCATATAGTCCATTTCGCACCTCCACAGAGTACATTATAGTTCTCTTTCGAACAATAAGAAACAAATATGAATTATAAACTTCAACCAACCTGCATATAGCAACATTCCACAGGCAAAGTATGAATTATACAATGTAACTGGGTGATGTTATATGGCGAAAGTTGAAGATTGTCCCGGTTTTGAAACCTTCGGCGCAGATGTCAAAGCCGCACGAGAGGCAAAGCGTCTGGCACGAAAAACATTGGCAGAAATGGTTGGGATTGAATGGCGGTATCTTGCCAACATTGAGAATCAAGGTGCGATTCCGAGCCTGCCTGTGATGATCCAGTTGATTAAGGTCTGCGGACTTCCCGTGGAACGGTATTTTAACCCGGAGATCATGCGGGAAGAAAGCGAACAGCGGCAACGAGTCAGCCACAAGCTGAAGCTTTGCCCTGAAGAATACCTGCCGATTATCGAAGGTGCCATAGACGGGGCGCTCAAAATGGAACAGACTGCGAAGCAGAAGGAGGACGCATAATCGCGGCCTCCTTCTGGCGTTTCTATATCAAGTTTCCCGGCACTTTTCCAAAAGTTCCCGGCACCTCTGCTGGATTTCTCCGGTTTCTGTCACAGTCAGATCGCGGTCATTTCCGGTAATCTTATCTTCCAGAAAGTTGGCGTATGTATCCAGCAAGGCGTTTCGCAAATCCTCCGGAGTTTTCTGTATTTCGGCGCTGTACCAGTCATTCCGGTGAGGTTCCCATGCCATCAATGTATAACCGTGGCTGGTCTGCACCACCTCATACAGAGGATCATCATCCAGATATGCCTGAAACACTTTCAAAACCTTTTCAAAGGTCAGCATCCCATTTCAGCTGCAAATCAGTTCCCTGATTAAAATTTCCTCAATCTGTGCCGTTAATGTGTTCATCAGTCCTACCCAGCGCATAGGATCACAGGCTTTCAGTTCCTCAGTGACACCCGCAGCCTCCATCATGTGAGGCAACATGGTGTCCACGCGCTCCTGCGCTGTCCAATCAATCTCTAACAGGTGCGGATACAGTTTCTCGCTCATCAGCAGTTGGTTGTAGAGAATAGGACGGTGTTCCTTCAGGTAGGACTTTCGCATCCTGCCGTACTTGCCGATAGAAGTTTCCGGCTGTTCAGAAAGTTTTAGGTTGGGTATATCATAATCTCCACAACGAATGTAAGTCAACTTATTCATATTCATGCTCCTTTGCTCCGTGATGGTTAAACCGCTGCTGCGCTGGCTGCTATGCTGCCTTTGCGCGGTTCTTCTTTTGGTAGCTGACCCGATAGTAGAAAAAACACCTTTTTTCATATCCTCAGCCCGGATCAGGGCTTTCTTAGCGTCCATTTCCGCTTTTTTCTTCGCCTTGATTTTGTCCTCATACCGTTTCTGTGCGCCGCTGGCTTTTCGTTTCAAATAGTTCTGATGGAGCCTGTCCTTGCGTTCTTCTTTTTTTCGCAGTTCTTCCTGTTCCTCTGGGTTAAAGGAACCGGCTGTAGAGGATGGTGGAATATAGCGTCCTAAAAATTAAAGTAGATTTCAATTTCCCGTGGTATCCTGACTGCCTTTTCGGGGCGTTCAGGGACAAGGATTTTCTCTACAAACTCGTTGAGCATGGTGTTTGTCAGCGTGTCAAAATTCTCGTACTTATCAATTAGGGCTATAAATTTCTCTGCGGATTTCTGGCTCTGCTCATAGCCGGTAACAGCCTTTTCCAGCTCTGCAATTTCAATCTCAAGTGCGTCCTGCTCTTTGGCATACTGTGCATCAAGCGCCTTATATCGTGTATCCGGCAGCTTGCCGAGGGCGTTATCCTCATAGATTTTGCAAATCAGTTTTTCCAGTTCTCCGGCTCTCTTTTGGGCAGTAGCCAGATGCCTGCGCTTTTTCGATATATCGGCACTCTGTTGAGCAACCTGCGTCTCCTGAACAGTGAATAAATTCCGTCCGGTCATTTCTCGAATATTCAGCGATAGCCCGGAGCGTGTCAGAAACCAATGTCAGAACAGCACTCTCATTGATACGGTGTTGTGGGCATAGTGTCCCACACGGAACTTTGGTATAATTGGAACAGGTATATTGAAATCCGCTTGCCATTGTTGGTGCGGTGGACATACATCTTGCCGCCACAATCAACAATAGAGTAAGCCTGTGAGGAGCTGCTTCGCCCCAGCCGTTTGGATAACGCCGTACATTGCTGCGGATTTTCTGCACCAGATCAAAGGTCTGCTGGTCGATAATGGCTTCATGGGTATTCTCAAAGATCGTCCACTCGTCCTCAGAAACATAGTGGCTTTTCTTGTCCTTAAAGTGCTTGCGGGTCTTGAAATTGATGGTGTGCCCAAATACTCGTTTTTTCAAAATGTTCACGATGGTAGATGATCCCCATCCATAGGGGTCTTTGACCGGCTTTGAACGGTTCACACCCTCGTTGAAGCGGGCAAGGTGTACGACGGGAATTTCAATCCGGTCTGCGGATAATTTGCAGGCGATCTGATAAGGCCCATATCCCTCCAGCGTGAGGAAGATACGGCGTACCACTTCGGCAGCTTCCTCATCTACCAGCCAATGCTCCGTTTTTCGTCCCATAAGTAGCCGTAAATCACAGTGCCGGTCAGGTGCTTGCCGCTCATACCTTTTGCCTTAAACACAGAACGGATTTTCCTGCTGGTATCACGGGCGTAAAATTCATTCATGATGTTGCGGAATGGGGTAAAATCGTCATCGCCTTTCAGACTGTCCACACCGTCGTTGATGGCGATCAGACGAACACCGCGTTGCCGCAAAACCTCCATGACCTGACCGACCTTCAGATAGTCGCGCCCCAACCGGCTCATGTCCTTGATGACGATTGCCTCTACACGCCCTGCCTCCACTTCCTCCATCATCGCCAAAAATCCGGGGCGGTCAAAACGGGTGCCTGCGATACCATCATCTGTAAAGTGCGTAGGGTTTGGCAGCAGCCCATTCCGGCGGCAAAATCCTCTAACATCTGTTTTTGGTTGGATATGGAATTGCTCTCGCCCTGTAACTCGTCGTCCCGGCTCAGGCGCTCGTACAGTGGGGTAATTTTTTCATTTCTCATGGCTGTACCTCCTGAAACAAAAATGCTCTAAGTGATTGCTTCACTAACCATGACAAAATCATGATTAAGAAGTCACTTAGAGCATATATCACCCGCCGCAAGTTTGTATTTTTTGTACTGCTTGACTGCAAAATGTTCCGGGTCTTTTTCTTCCAGACGTTCAAACATGAGGTCAACCGGGTTCTGGAAATCCTCGTCGTCCTCGCGGGCTTCCGACGCATTTATCATTTCAAGCAGCGTCGTGAAGTTCTTTTCTTCCTCCGGGGCTTCGTACCAAATGTAGCCGATTAGTGCGGTGTAGTAGAGCTTTTCCGCTTTCACCCAGAAATCCTCGCCGGATTTTTCCCCGTCGCCTTTGGTGTTGGCGATAATGGTATTGACTAATTTCAAAATGTCCTTTTCGCTCCGCAGATAGGCAAAGGGATTGTATTTCATGGATTTTTTGAAGTTAATCGTATTTAGCACTTTGATACGGTATTTGTACCGCTGTAACATTTTCCCGGTTTCCAAAATCAGTGTTCCTTTCGGGAGCGTTCTGTCAAGATAGAAAACGGAAAAGTCACAAACAATTTTCAATTTAGAAATTTGCTGTTCTTACATCATCACGCATCAGTCGCTTCATCTTATCCTCCAGAGTGTCCTTGCTCGTCTTGCTGAAATGAACGCCGATGACATAGGTGGTGTTGCCCATCCTCATATTGAATGTTCCTGCCGGAGTTGCCTTGGGTTTCTTTGTGGTGTTTGTGTTCTGGTTCATGCGATACCTCCTTGAAATGGAAAAAGCCAGACAGGGTGTGTCGGCAACGAAGTCCGGCAACGGGCTTCAAAAAACCTGTAAAACACCTTATCTGGCTCTTTATACTATTATTTATTTCTTTTTGATTTTCTCCGTTGCTTTCGTTGCTGGAGAAGAAAAAGCCTTGTGCAGCAAGGACTTTTAAATTTGCCGGCAACGGGTCGGCAACGGGATTGCAACCAGCCATGCAACAGGGGGCAGCATTTTCAGAACGGAAGCTCCATCTGACTGAGTTCTTCATCGGTCAACTCACGAAACCGTCAGTAAAATTCCGTCCGTTGCTGATAGCCCGTTGTCGGGCGGCTTGATGTGTTCCCATCCTCGCTGTCTGCCGTACTTGGAAGATACGGGGATTGGAAAATGCTTTCCATCCGTCAATGCTGTTGTTCATGATTTCGTTTATCTCTCGGATTTCCCATTGCTTCGGCTCGTCAAAGGCGTGGTTCAGAGCTTCGGCATAGATCAGCTTGGAGCAGACCTGTGTGCCATTGTAGTTATCAAGGAAAGACTGTATCAGTCCGCCTTAGTGTCCTCCGGCATGAATTGCTTTTGCAGTTCTCGCAGTTCCTTTTCCATAGCCTTTGATAGTGTCAGCTTCAACGGGAAGTTCTGATAGATGAACATGGCTTCTGCCCACATCTTATCAATGTAGGCTCTCGATGCGGCTTCATCTTCCAAAATGTGAATCTCGGCTCGTTCGGAATTTACCATGATGGGCATAAACCTACGATTGCCGGAACGGTCAAGGGCAGGAAGTGCAGAGTGTTGGAGCTGCCACCAAACACATTGTCTGAGCCTGTCTGCCGGATGGGTTTCATACGGCACTTTATAGGTCTCTTTCGGTCTGCTGATAAAGGATTTGATTTCCTCAATGCTCTTGGCATTGGCTGTGGCAATCATTTCCGACATTTCGATTATCAATGCCCTGCATCTTGCGATATACATTCTCATCGTCAATCTTGCGGAGATCATCGGAAAACCATTCATCTTTGACTGCAAGCAGTCGGAAGAAAGTGGACTTTCCTGCACCTTGCCCACCAACGAGACAGAGCATGACTTCAAATTTACAGCCGGGTTTGAATACTCGGTGAATCGCTCCCAACATGAACAGTCGCAGACATTCATAGACATACTCGCTTTCCTCTGCGCCGAGAAATTTTGTCAGAGCATAGCGGATGCGTTCTGTGCCGTCCCATTCCAGACTGTTCAAATAGTCTTGTATAGGGTGGTACTTATTGTTGTCCGCTACGATGCTGATTGCTTTCTGGATTTTCTTCTCGCTGGTCAGAGCGTAGTTATCTTCAGATAAAGCATAAGATAGTTTAGGTCGGTGTCCGTCAGCGTGGCAGTTTGCTTTTTCCACCATAGCGTTTTCACAATATCCACTCGCTCTGTCAACAGATTGTAGCTGACAGCCTTGCAGAAGTGGGTCTTTCATAAAGACGGTCAGACAATTTCGGATGCTGTTCTTAATTGCTCCGCTATCGGTCAAGTCCAGACTTCCTCTGACTTCTGCTATGCCTTGGCGCAGATCTTCTTTCTGCAAATCGCTGTTCAAGTTTCATCACCTCTTTTCTTTGCTCGGCAACCAGAGCTTTCTTTTCTTCGGGAGTGCCGTACAAGAGAATATCAAGCAGATATTCGATATAGCTTTCTCTTTGCAGGGCTTCCACGAACAGGGGATGCCATTCATCCAGCTGTTTCGGTGCGTACTGCTGTTTCCACGCTCGGAGAGAGTGGAAGTAATCGGTCAGCACCTTATAGCATCGGTTTTCTTCCTGTTGGTATCTCTGTTCCGGGGTAGGTTCTCTTATTTTGGGTCTGACAGACGGTTTCTGTTTGCTGTCATAGCCAATACCAAAATCATCAGCCAATTTCATAGCGGCTTCTTTGCTCGGCAGTCCGAACAGACGGGAAACAAAATCAACTGCATCTCCGTCCGCTTGACAAGCAAAGCAATGGAAACGCATATCCACTTTCATGCTCGGATTTTTGTCATTGTGGAAAGGGCAGACTGCCATGCCGTTGCGGTTGACATGGATGCCGTACATCTCTGCCGCCTGTCGGGTGGTAACATTGCCTTTTACTGCTTCAAATACATTCATTGCATCATCCTTTCGGGAAACAAAAAAGGCACTCGACATTTTCGTAAGAGAAAACGGCAAGTGCCTGTTAGAGTTCCATATTCTGTTTTTTCTGTTTGTGCTGCGGAGATTTCTGCTCCGGCTGTTTCTTGTCCTGCTCCTGCAGGAACTTCATTTTCTCTGTAAGAGAGTGCTTCGGTTCGGGCTTCTTCTCGACCTCTGCCTGTTCCGGCGTGAGGACTATACCAATCAATAACGAATATCTTTCATCGGCTGTAATTCTTCTTTGACGGTAGCAAGCTGTCCGGCAAGCTCGGTGTGGGTTGCTTTCAGACCGTCATACTCTGTTTGCAGAGCATCCAGATTGACATTCAAATCCACGCCCTGCTTTTGAGATAGCGGAATGCCTTATTGAAGCTGTCCAGTTCGTCCTTGTGCTTTTCAGCATAAGCGGCTTGCCTTGATTTCCAACCGATTTTCAGATACTTGTCATGGACTGCCTTGTGGGTCTGGCAATCTGCCACGGCGTTCTGTATGCCGGTAATGACTTTCATTCGGGAAGATGCTTTCTTCATATCGGCATTGATTGCTCCGGCTTTTTCGTTCACGCCTTGCAGGGCTGTGTCCAAATCTTCAGAGTGAACAGCTCATGCTCTTTCAAGTAGATCAGAGCTTTGGAGACAGCTTTCAGATCATCGGCTGTGCCTTTCTGCTGTCCGTACCTCGACCACTCGCTGCGCTCCGCTTTTCGCAGATTCATATAATCACGGAGAGTTCGGAGAGAGTGGGCGAAGCATTTTTCTTTTCCGCTTCCATTTCCGCAAAGGCTTCTTTGGTAGCTGCCACAATATCCGCAATCCAGTTTCGCAGATTTTTAATGGTGCTGCGGATAGCGTTCATCATGCGGTTAGCGGCTTTAATATCTCGGTTGAGATTTCCGATATTGGTTTCAATGCCCTTGCGTTCCAAAGCAGACACGGCGGCTCCCATGTGGACTGTCGGGATAATGTCAAGCCCCTGTCTTTCATAGGAACGCATATCCACACGCTCGGCACTTCCGGCAAGCTCCAGATATTTATTCTGAACAACCTCCCATCCGTGTCGCCATTCCTCAGCGTGATACTGTTCGTTCCAATCAACAGTATCTTCCTTGTGGCTTTTCCATCTGCCGGACGGAAGTTTGATACGCTCGCCGTTCTCGTCAAGGTCATAAACCTTGCGGCTCTTGGGCATCCACTTTCCATTTTCATCAATGGCTCGCATTGTCAGCATGATATGACAATGGGGATTGTGTCCCAGTGGGTCTGGGTCATGGATTGCAAAATCACAACACATTCCCTTTGATACAAAATGCTCACGGCAGTATTCCTGCATCATCTGCGGATACATTTCCATCGGCACTTCTCTTGGCAGGGCAACAACGAAACGCCTTGCAAGCTGTGAGTTCCATTGTTTCTCTACTTCCTCGGCAGAGTTCCAGAGCGTTGCTCGGTCTGCATATTCGGGTGGGGCATTGGTCGGCAACATGATTTCCGTGTAAACCACTTCCTTTTGCTTTCTGCGGTGGTCTTTGTTTTTCTGGTCGTACTCGGAAAACAATTTTTCTCCGGCTTGGTAGGCAGCTCCGGCAACAGCAGAACTGCCCTTACTTCTCTGAACAATTCGTATGTTCAGATGGGGTACTGGCATTTTTGATTGAACCTCCTTTCTCGGTGCAATAAAAAATGACCGATACTTTTCAGCACGGTCGGGGTGAAAATATAAACTTGCTGACGGTGAATGATTGCGGACAATCTCGATTGTCGGGCAATCAGTTCATCGGCGGCAAGTCCACAAAGGGGTAGCTGTCGCAAGACAGCGCAGGAAGATGTAGCTTCCTCTGGATGATTAGACAAAGGACTTTTGCGGAAATCATCAAGCTCCCTGCAAGGGGCTTTCGGCAGAACGCAATCACCATCTTTAGGTGGTGTATAATTGCGCCCTCTAACGAGGGGTTAAACCTCGCCGTCCTCCGTTGTCGTTTCTTTTTCTCGCTTCTCAATCAGCAAGTCCAGCTTCTTTTGAACGGCTTGGTCATGGAAGATGAAAGTCAAAAGCTCCATCACATCATCGTCCGTCAGCAAGGTCGGCTCTCGCAGAAACTTCTCCAACATTCCGGCACGAGTGCAAAGTCGGTGGGTTCTTTCGCTTCGGGTCAACTGTTTCAGCTTGTGTTCCAACTGCTTTTCCTTGTGCTTGGCTGCGGTCAGCTTCTTCTCCAATCCGTGTTGCTTCTGTTTCAGTTTTCCAATTCTTCATTGGGCATCGGGGCAACCTCCTTTCAAAAATGGGCAAAACAAAAGCGACCAACTTTTTACGGTTGATCGCCTTTGGCTTGGTCATTATTTACTTTTCTTAATTAGGCACAGGCCCAAGACCTAAAACACCCGCAAGGAAGAACAAAACAACAATGCAGATTGGAATTAGTATCAACGCTCCAGCCAAGATGAATGTCTGCAAGCAAGGCAGTTTATTTTTCTTGCGCCAAATCCATATATGACAAGTGCGACACTCGCAATCAAACAGATTACGGGAAAATAGGCAAAAGCAAAGCCCATCCAGCCCATACCGTCAATAAGGAAAATCAATAAAAGAGCAGCGGCTATGCAGCTCGCAATTTTCAGAATTGATCTCCGTTCAGCCTTGCGCTGCAATTTCACAAGTTCAAAGGTATCAGTCAATGCAGCGGCAGCAGTATCGGGGCTGATCTCGGCTTCGACTATTCTTTCAGAGCGCATAACCTCCAATACGCTCAACCCCAAAGCGTCAGCCAATGGCTCAATCGTGTTTATGTCTGGAAACCCCAAACCACGCTCCCATTTGCTAACAGCCTTGTCGGTTACTTGCAGTTTTCTTGCCAAGTCCATTTGTGTCATGTTTTTTTCTTTTCGCATGGCTGCGATAAATGCGCCAAACTTTTTTGCGTCCATAATGCAAACCTCCTTTTGCTTGTTCGCTTATAGTGTATAGCCGCATTGAGAAGTATTGCAACCGACGCTTTGTTTAGTAGTTGCTTTTTTTCATACTCAACGGAAAGTTTAGGAGAAAAACTATAAAATAACTTTACTCAATTCTAACTTCTACACCTTCAACCTCAACATAAACCGTTATGTCTGTGTCGGTATCATTTTGCATAGATACACCGATTTTGAACCATTCGCCCGTTATTGCATCAAACTCAACAGGCAGTCCAGGAGTTAGATATGTTGCCACATATCCAGTTTCAACCATTTCATTTACTGGTGACAAAACAACCTCTGTATCCCCCAACCCCTCGCCAGAAGAAATGGTTATCTTTTTGCCCGTTGCTGATATTTCTTCGTCCGAATAAACGAATGCTTCTGTACTTCCAGCGGGTATAGTAATTCTAATTTTGTAGGTGTCATTCTTCTCACAGCCTACTAAAGCAAGAACACAGACCAATGTTAAAACTAATGCTATGTATTTTCTCATATTTCACAAGCCTCCTATTTTTATTGCCTCACCTATATACTTGCAATCCAGAGCGAAAAACTACATCAAAATCAAAAGTTTTACTATTTATCTCCCACTAATCTGATAGCGATTGTATGTCAACTTTCCAATCAAGGCAAAAACGACAGCCAAAACAGCGTATACAAATGGAGCATACTGATATGCCGCCAAAGTGCTGCCACCAACAGAAAGTGCAGAATAACGAAATGCACCATTGAGCGAAACCAAATTGCTCGGCAGCAGATACCATATCTCTGAAAGTAATTTCAGATTGGCGGGCATTTCCATAATAAACATCGTCACAAGCATAACACCCGTTATCGTTCCAATCGTGGCAACGCTGTTCTTTGTCAGTTCGGAAAACATCATAGTAAACAGGCTCACCAATGCAGCTCCGGCAAAGGACAACGCAACCAAAATCAAAGCAGCCTGTCCAATGGTAAGATCAAACGGACGGAGCAAGACAAATTGAAATATGGTATTATACCCATCAAATCCATACAGGAAAGCGACTATACCAAACATCAACAGAGAGAGGCGTAAAGCCTATACCAACCGTCAAGCCCGCAAGGATTTTGCGGCATACAGTTTTCTTGCCCAACCGAGTACATAGAATGACCTGATCTGTTTTGCGGGTGTGCTCCACAGTAAACACCGTGGAAAGGCAGATTGCGATAAACATGATTTCCATACAGGCAATAAACTTCATCATATCCGTGATCTGCTGCCAGCCATCAAAATATCCATGATAAACAATCGGCTCGTCAAATGAAATGCTTTCACTTAACCCTGCCGGGTATTTGCTTCTAACTGTGCATTTAGCCGTTCATAAAATGCTTCGCTGTCACATTCTAATATTTCTGCACTTGCCTGTGTCCCCAATGTTCTGCCTATGAGATTATATACATCTAAATACAGGGAGTGCTTCTCTGTAATTTCCATTAAAATAAAATTCTCATACGCAGGGCGCATTTCATCAATCAGCGTTTGGTCTATGGCTCTGCCGGAGATCAATTCCGCAGCTTCACGCTCTGCCCGGTTTGCTTCATATCCATTTAAGGAACTGTCGGAATATTCTCTGCTCTGCGGCAGAACAGCACTTGCTACGCCCCAAATGAGAAGTCCCACAAGCATCACGCAGCCTGTGATCCAGACAATTTTCCTGCTGTTTATTTTTCGTAATTCAAACTTATACAGCGCAAACATACTCACTCCTCCTCAAATTCTGCAAGGTAAAATTCCTCTAAATTTTCAATTTCATCAGCGGAGCCGTTGTAAATGATTTGCCCTGCTTTCATCATAAGCACCGTATCTGCGATATGCTCAACATCTGAAACGATATGCGTGGACAAGAGAACAATGCTGTCCTTTCCTAAATCCTTTATCAAATTACGGAAACGCACACGCTCTTTGGGATCTAACCCGGCAGTCGGCTCATCTAAAATGATGATTTTCGGGTCATTTAGTAGTGCCTGCGCAATGCCAAGCCTTTGCTTCATGCCGCCGGAATAGGTTGCAATTTTCTTTTTGCCCACATCGGAAAGGCTCACTAATTCCAGAAGCTCTTTTGCTTTCCTTTTTGCTTCTAATTTTGTCAATCCTTTTAGTGATGCCATATACATCAAAAAATCCCAACCGCTGAAATCGGGATAATACCCGAAGTCCTGCGGAAGATAGCTAACTCTGCCCGGTATTCCTCGGAAGAAACATCTAACCCAGCAAAGGTTACTGTACCTCCTGTCGGTTTCAAAATCCCGCAAAGCATACGCATGAAGGTTGTTTTCCTGCGCCATTTGCTCCAAGCAATCCATAGACGCCGTTTGTCAGTTGCAAGCTTACCCTGTCAACGGCTATTTTGTTTTCATATTGTTTTGTCAGTCTGTCAATGCAAAGTTCCATAGGAATCCCTCCGTTTTCTTGAATGTCTGATAAAGCTCCTTCGCCGTAAACATCATCAAGAGTAGAGCGATCACTACCCACCAGACTAAATAATTTGTTTGGAATAAAAAGTTAGCCACATATCGAAGTGTCATATTTGCCGTACTTACACAAACAGCTACTGCCATACAACCGTAAATAGCTTCTTTATTCCGAAAATGGCGGACAATATACAAGCTGATACTTGTTGTCAGCAAATAAGGTACAAACAAATATACTCCTGTTTGCACAAGGGAAATACTATTTGCGATATGACAGATTGGGATTATGATACAGAAAATCGCAAAATTAAAATACCAAGATGGTCAGCCTTGCCAGCACAATATTTTTATTTAAAGCGGGAAGCCATTTCCAATTCATTCATTCCATACAGCGTAGATTTTGCACTCTCTGTAATAAGAAGCAAGGCAAGGAATGGGGTAAAAGCAGATACGATCCATACCGTGTTCTCGCTTGCGAAAGAAGCACCCCACCGCAGGTAAAACGATCAGTACGGACAACAGCCATATACTTTTCTTAATGAAAGGGATTTGACTGAATATAAATGCTTTGGTACTGATATGCGGTCTGGGCAGCGAACGAACAAACTGTGCCTTGTCCCTCGGCGCAGGTGCATCAAAAGCCTTTGCGATTTGCTTTTTCAATCCTCTATTCATACGAAAATCCTCCTCTCTGCAACTCTGTTTTGAGATATTTCAATATCCTTGAGATTTTGCGATATATAGCAAAACGAGAAAGCCAGTGATCTTATATTGAAGCAATTGGAAGTTCATTTGCATATCTCAGCAGCAATAGCTCCTGCTCGTCCTGTGGGAGTTTATAGATCAACTCTTTCAAGGCAATGCTGTTTATCCATTCTTCCGTCGGGTCATAACCCGGATCATCGTTTGTTTCGCTTATAATTTCTTTGCTGTTTTTGCGATATTCCTCGATACATAAGTTGCGGGCAATCGTATAAAGGTAAGGAAGTTCTTTGCTGCTATCAAGACTTAAATTTTTGCTGAAATAACGCAAAAATGTTTCTTGCGTAATATCTTCCGCTGTTTGGCAATGGTGGACTTTGAAATAGCAGTAACGGTATATTTTGTCATACTGTTCACTTAAGTCCATAGCGTTCAAACCTCCTTTCACTATGTATAACGGTTTTCCTACATCAAATGTGCGGAAAACTTGAAAAAATTCAAAAAAGTTTTTGAGAAAGCAGCAGCGGCGATATGGCGGTTAGCCAGATCGCCGCTGTTTGTCAGGTTGTCACATATATTTTACTTGATTTTTGTGACAATCTCAAGATATAGCATGTGAACATTCAGTGTAGGTTTTCACTTTATTAACCGAATATTTCCGTTTTTCGCACTCCTATATCTCTACACCTCGATATGTAATTGCGGACAAAACATCGGATGCAGACCCGACATTTTGACCGCAAATCAACCTTAAACGCTACATTATTCCGTGTGACTGTTGAAACCGTTTTGCTTGGCGTTCTCGCTTGCCTTTCGTCTGCGTTCCTCGCTCATTGGCGGTTGCAGACGGATGGACAGTCGGGACTTGTCCAGAAGATAGGACACGCCGCCTTGCTCGTAGGTCTTTTCCAATCGGCAAAGGTCGGGGTTGCTTCTTGGAGAACGCCGCCAGTCTGTTCCTCAATCCGGCATTGTAGGTCTGGATGTGTGCTGTGTCCTCACCCTCGTTGAACAGAACGATGGTTTCCTTTTCATACTTCGTCAGCTTCGCCATAATCGCCCTCCATATCATAGGTGCTGACTTCTGCCAGCTTCATAGTCAGTTCTGCATCGTAGTAACTTCCCATTTCCATTCGGAGTGTGTAGAAGAAACAACGATACATTTCGCCCATGCCACTCAGTTTGGCTGCAAGATTGCAGAACAGCTTTCCGGCGGCGGGGTCGGGGGTGATAGCTGCCAACAGGCGCAAACGGGCAATCGTTGCCTTGTGGTTAGGACAACCAAAGGTGTAGAGAGCTTTCTTTTCCATAATGTTCATCTTCATAGTGTTTTCCTCCTTGAATTTTGAAAAATTAAAAGCGACAGAGACTTCACAAGGAAATACCTGTCGCTTGGTTTACGATATGAAATTGTAGGGTCTGTGCTTGGCTTTTTTAGCTCATTCGCAGTAGATCAGTTCGCCCTTGATGGTTTCCTCTGCCTGCAACACAAGCGTTCATCTGGCGCACCCATTCAATTTGGTTCTCGGCTTTCAGTTGCTCCGTCACGCCGTAATACTTCATAAGCTGCGGCAAGATCACATCCATTCGCTTCTTTGCGGTGGCTTCAATCTCCGCACAATGCTCATAGAGTGTTTCGCTCAGTACCATTTCAGAGAATACGATGGGGTGTGCCTGTCGCAGATACTCTCTACGCATCCGTCCCCACTTGCCGAGACGGATATTGGGGTTCTTCAACTTGATGTCGGGGATGTAGTAATCGCCGGATTTGATAAAGTTCAATTCCATAGTGACCTCCTTATTTGCTTTGTTGAGATTGGGGTTCAGTTCGTTCATGCCGGAATATCCTCCTTTTTGGCTTTCTTTTGATGGTATTCATCCCTGCGTTTGGCAAGGTGGGCTTCATATCTGGCAATAGCATCGGGGTCTCCTGCTTTTGCATCAGCTTTCATCTTCTGATAGCTTCTAACAGTTGCTTCGCTCTGATACTTTCGCATTTCAGCCAGTTTCTTAGCTGCTTCGGGGTCTGTCTTGGCTTGTTCTTCCAGAGCTTCACGGTCTGCCTTGCGTTTGGCTGTGTGTCTGCGGTTATATTCAGCCCTGCGTTCTGCCATCAAAGCAGCATATTCGGGGTCAGTTTCCATTCGCTCTTTCTGTCGCTTATAGCTTCGTTTGCTTGTAGCGTTTTCTCTCGCTTTCAGAGCTTCAAATTCCTTTGCGGCTTCGGGGTCGGTCTTAGCCTTTTCTTTCAGTTCGGCTCGTGACAGCTTCGCTTTTCTGTTGGCTTTCTCAGCCCTTTTGCGTTCGGCTTCAAGCAGCTTTTCACGCTTGATACGCTCTTTCTCGTCCATCTGACGGATATACTCCGGGTCAGCTTCTCTGGCTTCCTTGATTTTCTGCTGTCTGCGTTGATTTCGTTCACGCTGCATGGCAAGCTGACGTTCACGCTCTGCAATGGCTTCGGGGTCTCCTGCTTCGGCAGCTTTCTTCAATTCCGCCTTTTTCTGTTTCTGGACTTCGTAAGCTCGCTTGCCTTTCTCTTGCTTCTTTCGTTGATGCTCGGCATCAATAGCGGCAATGCGTTCTTCCTCGGTGATGGTCTCCGCAGGGGGATAGAAGTGTCCGATGAAGTTGAAATGAATATCAATGACTTGCTGACGGTAGATTGTTCGTCCGCCTGTGGCTTCGTGAACCTCAATCCTGTCAATGAACGCATAGAGCATTGTGTCGGTCAACTCAGCGCAGTCCTTGTACTTCTTTACAAGGGCGATAAATCGTCCTGTCTCAGCTTCCTTGACTTCCTCATACTGGATTTGGCTTTTCAGTTCCTCGACACGCCTTTCAAGAAGGATTTGTTCCTCATCGTACTGCTGTATCATTCGCTGTGCCTGTCGTTCCGGCAGAGTGCCTTTAACAGAGCTTTCATAGAGGTTCTGTATCAAGTTGTCAAGCTCGGTCATTCGCTTCATTGCTTGTTCAAGCTCCTGTTGTCCGATGTCAGTATGCTTGGATTTATTTTCGCTCCAGACTGCTTTGAGTTGGGCAATAAATTCTTCCTCGTTTTCAAGGACATATTTGCTGACTGCTTGGATTGCCTGTAAAATTGCGGCTTCCAGAACCGAAGTTTTTACGAAGTGGGAGACACATTCCGTTCCTTTATTGCGGTAGTTGCCGCATTGGAGAGGAATCGGAATCATAGTTCTTTTCGCTGTGCTTGGCTTCGGGGCTGCTGTAACTCATTCTTCCTCCGCAGTCGGCACAGTAAACCAAACCGGAAAGACGGTGGGTGTAAGTGCCATTTGCGGCTCTCGGCTTTTTCTTAGAGCGCATTCTGCTTGCAATATCCCAAGTGTCTTGGTCAATGATAGCTTCGTGCGTATCGGGAATATCATCAGTTCATCAGCGGTGGCAGGTCTGCGTTGCTTCGTCTTGAAGTTCTCGCAGATGGATTTACCCAACACGGTATGACCGAGATATTCCTGCCTGTCAAGGATATAGCCAACGGTAGTAGCACTCCATCGGTAGGTGGTCTGCGTAATCCTTATTTCTGCAATTCTCCGGCGAGGTCTTGGCAGTATAGGCAGATGGTATCAGCACTTGCTCCGCTGTCAGTATTTCAGCAATGGTAGTAGTTCCGATGCCTTGGCAAGCCATACGGAATATTCTTCTGACTACCTCTGCGGCAGGCTCGTCCACATAAAGCTGCTGCTTATCGTCCTTGGTGCGTTTGTAGCCATAAGGGATAGAACCACTACAACGCAAGCCTTTCTGCATCCTGGACTTAAAGACTGCCTTGATTTTGTTGTATCTTTGGCATACCACTCGTTCATGATATTCAAAAACGGGGTAAGGTCATTGTCTGTGGGATTGGCACTATCAACGCTGTTGTTGATAGCAATGAAGCGTACTCCTTTTTTCGGGAACACAACTTCAGTATAATAACCGACTTGCAGATAATTACGACCAAAACGGGATAGGTCTTTTACACAAGGGTCTCCACTCGTCCTGCTACGATTTCTTCAAGCAGGGCTGTAAATCCGGGACGATTGAAGTTCGTGCCGGAGTACCCATCGTCAGAAAAGTGCCTAATATTGCGTAGCCCTTTCTGTCGGGCATATTCTTCTAAGTACATTTTCTGATTCTGGATGGAGTTCGATTCGCCAGCTTGTTCATCGTCTCTCGACAAACGCTCGTACAGAGCTGTGATTTTGATTTCTTCTTTCTTCGCCACGATTTCAACCTCCCTTCATCAAGTAATTTTCGTGTTGAAGTAGATATGTAACACGCTTCGGTTCTCTATCCTCTTATATTGTAACCATTCGGGTCAGTGACGATATACGACGTTGGAAAATCCTTTGACGTACATTGCATGAGCGACGGTTTCACAAAGAACCGGGTCTTGCCGCTGCCGGAACCGCCGATTACAAGGATATTTTTGTTTCTTGCGTATTTCGGCTGCTTTGGGCGGCTGTTCATGGTAAGCCGTTCCGTCTGCGTTAAGGGGATATTGTTCTCAAATACCGGGTCGGTGTACGGCTTTATGTCGTCAGCCCCGCCCCAACGCGCCGAACCGTATTCTGTCCCGCGGCGGTATTTCTTCGCGTTCTTGCCTTTGGTGTAGATAATCAGCCGGACAATGACCGCCCCCGCAATGCCGATAAGTAAGTCTGCCGGGTGGAAGCTCGGCGCGATACTGGAAAAGGCGGTGGTAAAACCGTCCCCAAGATGTAGCAGCTTTGCGCTTGCGTCCGCGCCGGGGGATAGACGGACAGCCGCGCCCACTTTATCAAAGAGCCAGACAAAGAGCAGATAGGGGGATTTAGGATAAGCAGCTTCTTGATATTCGGCTTCATAGCGATACCTCCCTGTCCTTGTTCTTGACCTTTGCCCGTTCCGCGTTCTTGCCCTGTGCGGCTTCTTTGAGCGTAGAGAGCAGCTTTCGGATTGAGGGCTTTTTCTCCTGTGTCAGCTTTTTTGCGGAAAACTCCTTAAAGGCTGCGGTCAGCGCGTCCGCGTCCCGCCCCTTGAAAAAAACCAGATAGCGGGGCGGGCTTTCCGTTGCGTCCTTTTTCAGCGCAAAGTCGATACCGTACTTTTTCGCCGTACTCTCAAAGGCTTTGATATTGTCCTTTGTGATTTCAATGTTGGAAACGCCCGCGTTCTGCTTCATAAGCTGCTTTAAGCTCTGCTTTCCTGTGGCGGTTTTGCAAGCTGCTTTTTGCCCTTTGACAGTATGGCTTTCATTGCCTTTTGGAGCGTCTGGGCGGTCAGCTTCCCGGTCTTGATGTAAAGGGCTATGGTCTTTTCGTTTACTTCGTCCTGCAATTCCTCGCGTCCTCCTTTCGCGTTTCTTTATGGGGCGGCGGTCAGATACGCACCCGCAGCCCGTTCAAGTCCTCGGCGCGGATACCTACAAGATACCAGTTGTCCCCGTACTCCATACGGGTCGGCTTCCACTTGCCCCGCACGAATACGTCAAAGCACTCACCGCAATGCAAGCCCCCGTAATAGTCGTTTACGTCAAAGCGAATGTCGTAGCGGTCGGTGCGCTCGTCAAATACCAATGCTCCTGTCATTTTCTGTGCCATAATAAAATCCTCCTTTTGTTGTTTTACAGGCTTTCGCCCGGTTTGAATGAATAATAGTCCGGGTCGCCGTACTGCGGCTTCTTTCGGTGACAGTGCGCCGCTTGCCATGTCATGGGCGACAAGGGAAGTGTAATAATTGCCAATAGTAGACGGGGCATTGAAAAGGGCTGCTTTCATGTACTGCTTGATGTTGCGGATTTTCGTGGTGTTCTCCTGCATACAGTCAAGCACAAAGCGGATATGTTCGCTGTTCAGCTTCATAAACTTAGATTTCACAAGCTCTGCCGGGTAGTCGTCCCCCGCAATCCGTACCCGCTTTCTGGCGGTGCATACGGTTTCAAGCATGAGGTCTACAATCTCGTCCAGCCTGTCACCGTCAAACTTCATGTCCTGTTTGAGAATGTGGTAGTCGATATTGTCCTTGATGATTTCCCGGTATATATCAACTGCGCTCTGTGCTGCCGCTTCCGTTCCTTTCCGTTCCGGCGGCGTAGCCGCTTCTCTGCAAGGAGAGGGGTTAGGGGAAAGGATAGGAATGGAATGGGTACTTGATATATCCGTATTTGATTTTTCTTTTTTTGGTAAGTTAGTTCTTTATATAGTTCTTTATTTAATTGCGTTGGATTTTCCAACGTAGGTTTTTCCAATGTTGGTTTTTCCTGCGTTGGATTATCCAATGTTGGATTTTCCAATGTAGGTAAATCCGGCGTAGGCGGCTGCGGCTGCTCGAATATCACATAGTCCGCGCCCCGCAAGCGTCCTTTCTCGTCGCGCTCCCTTGACCGAACGATATACCCGGCGCGTTCAAGCTCCTTAATGGCTTCGCGGATAGCGTCTATCTTCTCCCGGTTGATAAGGGATAAGCCTTTCAAGGTGTAGTCCCAATCTTCGGGGAGTGACAGCATTTGCGACAACAGCCCTTTTGCCTTTAAGGAAAGCTCCTTGTTGCGTAGGTGGTGGTTGCTCATTACGGTGTAGCCCTTGTTCCGTTCCACTCTGAAAACTGCCATAGTAAATCACTCCTTTTGCTTTGTGGATTTGTTACGCAGTAGAAACGCGGTTTCGGGGGATAAGGTATAAATCCCTTGCCGCGCCAGATACGCGCCCGCAAAATCGCTTGTAGCAAGGCTTTTTCTGCCCCTACTGCGTAACAAAGGGCATAAAAAAGCGGCGTTCCTGTTCTCCCATGTAGAGAGTAAGAAACGCCGCTTCTGCGTCGTATTCAGTTTTTAGTACAATACCCTGCTTGTCCGTCGCTCGAAAAACCTTGATTTTCCAGTGTTTTCAAAAGTATCGTTATCTAACGTCAGCTTTCATGCAGCCATCGTTCCGTTGCTTTCCTTTTTCGTCTTATATTTTTAAGTTCTTCCCTGATTATAGCGGAAGATAGCAACTTTTGCAATGTATGCAACAAGTCTTTCAATTTGCTTTTGAAGCGGATTTTATATAATGAAATCATCCAATATGACACTTCCTTAACGGAGCAGAAAGAACGGAGGTTACACTATGGAAATGACTTTAAGATGGTACGGTTCCAAATTTGACACCGTCACCTTAGAGCAGATCAGACAGATTCCGGGCGTGACCGGAGTCATCACCACCCTCTACGATACCGCACCGGGTGAGGTCTGGAGCAGAGAGCGCATCGCCGCATTAAAGGCGGAAGTTGCCGCCGCAGGACTTCATATTTCCGGTATCGAGAGCGTCAATATCCACGACGCCATCAAAACCGGCGCGCCGGACCATGATCTCTACATTGATCACTACATTGAGACACTGGAAAATCTCGGAAAAGAAGATATCCATCTCGTATGCTATAACTTCATGCCTGTTTTCGACTGGACCCGCACGGAACTCGCCAGAAAACGTCCGGACGGTTCTACTGTCCTCGCTTACACCCAGGAGGCTGTGGATGCCCTCGATCCGGAGAAAATGTTCGAGTCCATCGCCGGGGATACCAACGGCAGCATCATGCCCGGCTGGGAACCGGAGCGCATGGCGCACATCAAAGAGCTTTTTGCCATGTACAAGGACATTGACGATGAAAAATTGTTTGCCAACCTGAAGTATTTTCTGGAACGCATCATGCCGGTGTGCGACAAGTATGACATCAACATGGCAATCCATCCGGACGATCCTGCCTGGAGCGTATTTGGTCTTCCGCGCATCATCATCAACAAGAAAACATTCTCCGCATGATGAGCATGGTCGATGACCCGCACAACGGCGTGACCTTCTGCTCGGGTTCCTACGGAACAAACCTGGAGAACGATCTGCCGGATATGATCCGTTCCTTAAAGGGCCGTATCCATTTTGCCCATGTACGCAATCTGAAATTCCACAGCCCGACCGATTTTGAAGAAGCCGCACATCTCTCCTCCGACGGCACCTTCGATATGTATGAAATCATGCGTGCCCTCTACGAGATCGGGTTTGACGGTCCGATCCGTCCGGACCACGGACGCATGATCTGGGGCGAGAAGGCTATGCCGGGTTATGGCCTTTATGACCGCGCACTTGGCGCCACCTACCTGAACGGACTTTGGGAAGCAATTGAGAAAGGAGCTGCACGCTATGAAGCTAAATAACAAAGGATTAGAAAATAAGAACGCATGGAAGCTGCCGGTTACGCACTTCCGCAGTATGACAGAGAGGCGGTTGCCGCCAGAACAAAGCAGAATCCGTTCTGGATTCATTTCGGAGCCGGCAACATTTTCCGTGCCTTCCAGGCAAATGTGGTACAGGATCTTTTAAACAAGGGAGATCTTGACCGCGGTCTTGTCGTTGCCGAAGGCTACGATTATGAAATTGTCGAGAAAATGAATCATCCGCATGACGACTACAGCATTCTTGTCACATTAAAGGCAAACGGCACCGTTGAGAAAACCGTTGTCGGCAGTGTGATGGAGTCTCTGGCACTCGATTCCGATGATGATGCACAGTTCTCCCGCCTGAAGGAGATTTTCTCCGCAGACTCCTGCAGATGGCAACTTTACCATCACAGAAAAGGGTTACAACCTCTACGGTTCTGACGGAAACTTCATGCCGGCAGTTGCCGCAGATATGGCAGCAGGTCCGCAAAAGCCGGCCAGCTATATCGGAAAGGTCGCATCTCTTCTGTATGCACGATTCCTTGCAGGTGAGAAGCCGATCGCCATGGTAAGCATGGATAACTGCTCCCACAACGGAGATAAACTCGCGGCTGCCATCACAGCTTTTGCAGAGGGCTGGGTAAAGAACGGTCTTGCCGATGAGGCATTTGAGACTTATGTAAAGACTTCCGGCAAGGTATCCTTCCCGTGGACGATGATCGATAAGATCACCCCGCGCCCGGACGCTTCCATCGAGGAGATCTTAAAGAAAGACGGCGTCGAGGAACTGGATCCGGTTGTCACCAGCAAAATACCTATGTGGCGCCTTTGTCAATGCAGAGGAATGCCAGTATCTCGTCATTGAAGACAACTTCCCGAACGGTCGTCCGGCTCTGGAAAAGGGCGGTCTGATCTTTACCACACGGGAGACCGTCGACGAAGTCGAGAAAATGAAGGTCTGCACCTGCTTAAACCCGCTCCACACCGCGCTTGCTGTCTACGGCTGCCTGCTCGGCTACAACTTAATCTCCGAGGAGATGAAGAATCCTTCTTTAAAGAAGCTTGTTGAAGTGATCGGATATAAAGAAGGTCTTCCGGTTGTCATCAACCCGGGTATTCTCGATCCGAAAGAATTCATCGATACCGTATTAAATGTCCGCATTCCGAATCCGTTTATGCCGGACACACCGCAGCGTATTGCAACCGATACTTCCCAGAAGCTGGCAATCCGTTTTGGAGAGACCATCAAAGCCTATGCGGCAGCTCCTTCGTTGAACGTTGCCGACTTAAAGCTGATCCCGCTTGTATTTGCCGGATGGCTGCGCTACCTGATGGGTGTTGACGACAACGGCAACGCGTTCACCCCAAGCCCGGACCCGATGCTTGCAGAAGCGTCCTCCTATGTCGCAGACGTAAAACTCGGCGAAGCGTTCGATGCAAAGAAAACGCTTGCACCGATCCTGTCCAACGCAAAATCTGGGGCGTTGACCTGTGCACTCGGTATGGATACGCTGGTATGCGATTACTTTACCGAGCTTACCGCAGGCACAGGCGCTGTTGCGGCAACCCTTGCAAAATATACGGCTTAATCCAGAGACAGGACAATCCTTTTTCCTGTTACTTATCACGTCAAAAGGGACTGCCCGTTTATGTGGCAGCCCCTTCTTCTATCTGCGATCGCTATACCGGCTGCTGACCGGAAAACATCGCAAAATACTCCTGTGCTCTCTGCGCCGAAATATGCAGTCTCTCCTGCAACCGGTTCAGTATCATCTCTTTAGGCATGCCAAATGCACATCCGGTCTCAACAATCCCCTGTGCAAGACCACGGTTCATGCCAATCTGCTCTCCCTTTTTCAAACCTGCCTGCTCTCCTTTTTTCAAGCCTGCCTGTTCTCCCGCTTTGTATTCCGCCTGCCGTAGCTTCTTCTCCTCATATTCCTTATCATATTCCAGAATACTCACCATTTCCACCTCCGCGCGGTTTTTTTTATAATTTCTGTTAAGATTCCCTCTGTGATACATTCCCTTATCGCCCGACGTACCGCCTCTTCCAGCTTCATGGAACCGGCATACCCACGGACTCTGGCTACATACTGCGCATATTCCTTCAACATCCGGCACTGCTTCATAAGTTCTTCGTTGTGCCCGGCATTGATGTTGAGTACCATGACTTTCAGTTCCAGATTCGGCTCTCCTTCAAAGTGTTCATATGCCTGCGACAAACGAAGCTCCGTGCGCTCCTCCATCTCCTCTGTGCCGTTGTAAAACACCATGAATACCGGTGCGGGCAGCTTCTGCAGCGTCGAAGAATACAGAGACTTATCGCTCACATACTTCTGATACTCCAGCGATATGTAGAACAGGTCTCTGAGCGGCATGTTCGGATTCTTCGTCGACTGATGCTCATACAAATAGATGTGCGTATCCAGCAGGAACGACAGATCGTTCTTCATCCCCATATAGACCGCATTATCCAGTGTCACAATCTCAAAATCCTCTGCATTCTCATGCGCCCTGCCCGTTACGGCATTGTACAGCGACAGAAGATTCTTTTGTCCGAGAAAAGCATACGGAACACCGTATCCTTATACTCCCGCTTTGCCTTCGGCTTCTTATCTTCCATATTCAGTTCCCCCTTGCAGGGAACTTCACTCCAGTGTCCCTGCTTTTTCTTGTTGATTGGATAAAAGCATAGACCTCTGAAATGAAATGAGAAAATAGACGGTGCATGCACCCTGAACTCGCAAGAAATATGCTTTTTGTTGAAATAATTTTATCATAGAATGCCATTGTTCTACAAGAGTATACGGATCAATTTAAAAAAATTTAATAAATAAAAGAGGCATATCTGCTATGCCTCTCTCCCGCTATATCTTTGCTTTACAAACTGATATATCTTTTCCGCACTGTGCTTTTCCATTCCCCGGTGCTGCGCCCTCTGCATCGCGTTTCTCTTCCCGGGATTATGAAGCAGCTGCATTCCTCTTCTGACCAGACCATATTCCGTGTATGCGGTCACGCTCATTCCCTTTTTGACACAAAAAAGCTCCGGTTCTTTGTCTCACATCCCGGTATCGGCTTTGTGTGGACAATGGAAATCTCCGTCACTGCGGCCTCCGTGGAGGTGAGTCCGCCGGGTTTTGTGTAAATGATGTCACACGCATGCAGATAAACCGGCATGTTGCTGACGCTTCCTAAGATCGTCACGCGTGCATCCCTACCGAAGCGCGCACGCATCCGCTGCTCTAGCTTCTGATTGCTGCCGCAGATCAGAATGAGGTGTTCCTCCCTTTGCATGCGCCGCAGCAATGCCTGAATCAGCCGGTCGATCGATCCCGCTCCCATGCTGCCGCCAGCCACAAGGATATACCTCTGCTTTTCTTCGAGTCCCAGACTCTTTTCGCCGCCTGCTGCGCGTTTTGCGCACAATGCTGTGCGTGTGTGTATCCGCCGCAGCACTTTCTTCCGGCATACCGCTCCACGGCTCACTGCATGCCGCCGCCACCGGAATGCCCGTTACCACCAGCTTTTCTTCCGGATTCCTCGCTTCACAATCTCCGGATCAGACTCTCGTGCGGAATCATATAATAGTCGCAGTCCGTCTCTTCCCAGAACGGGATACAGGTATAATCCGTCATCACCGCCACCGTGAGCGGAAGCTTCATTCCCTTTCGCTTCATATAGGTAATGGTTTCCGCCGGATACAGATGCGGCATGACAATCACGTCCGCCGGATGTTTCTTCAGATAAGCCGCCAGGTAGACTGCCATCTTCCGTTGACATAATAGACCGGCGACCGGCGGAGAAGCCGGCTGACAAGCATGCCGATCTTATACAAAAGTCCGAACAGACCGGGGCAATCTTTACTGTCTCCACATAGACGTTACCGACCGTCCTCGAGACCTTCTCTCCCGCAAGCTTGAGATAATCCAGCACCACCGCCTCGTCCCCGTGCGCACGGAAAACCTCCGCAACCGCACGTGCCGCCGCGTTGTGACCGCCGCCTGTATTACATGATAAAATCAGTACGTTCATTTTTTTCCTCCCCAGGCATCCGATGTGCCGGTAGATAACCGTTCCGGCAATCAGCAGGCTTCCCATCAGAACCGGCCGCTCCTTCACCGTAAGACAGGTTCCCGCTGCAAAACACAGATACGTCACAACGCTCCGCCTCGCATGGCTTTTGATCTTAGGCAAAAGTGAAAACAGCAGATAAAACAGCACCAGCATCGCTAGCGGCTGCCAGATTCCCGCCGGCACCAGTCCTAAGAGAACCCCGAAGGATACCGCGATCGCCTTGCCGCCGCGCCCGCGGTGATAGACGGAATAGGCATGTCCCAGCACTGGTGCCGCCATTACCGCCGCAAACCACGGGGATTGCAGACCCACAGTCCGCTCGCACAGCCATACCGGGAAAAATCCTTCAAAGCTCCAGCAGCAACACACAGATTCCACAGACTGTGCCGCCGTACCGGAACGCATTGTAGGTTCCGGGATTTCCGTCCTCCGACATCTCCCGGATATCGATATGGCGGGTCAGCTTCGGAAGCACATAAGCAAATAAAATGCTTCCCAGAAGATAGCCGCCGATCACAAATCCCAGATAACTACTCATAACCGCTGCTCCTCTCGCTCTCGTTTTCTAACACTGATATGTAATGTAACATATTTTCTTTCATAAGAAAAGACAGGGCGGCAGAAACTCTTTCTGTCACCCTGTCCTTTTCGTTTATTTCCATTACACTCCTGTAATAAAACAAAACCGGATATCGAAAATGCCCTTGCAGGCGTTCTTGTCACTCACGCAGCAGGTACGCATCCCTCTCTGCTCCCGTAGATACCAGATAAATCGGATGATCCACGAGTTTCTCCAGTGTGCACACATATTTTCTGGCATTTTCCGGCAGATCCTTCCAGCTTCTGCAGCCGGAAATATCGCATCCCCAGCCCGGCAGTTCCTCGATTACCGGTTCTGCCTCCTCGAGTCTGCTGTCCGTCGGGAAAGAATCAAGCAGCACACCGTGCAGACGGTATCCCGTAATTACCGGAATTTTATCAAATGCTCCGAGCACATCCAGTTTGGTCAGTGCGATATCCTGCGCCTTCTGGCACCGGATGCCGTAACGGCTTGCAACAGCGTCAAACGGTCCGACACGGCGCGGTCTGCCTGTTGCTGCGCCGAACTCTCCGCCGCTCTCCCGCAATTTTTCATTCCAGGCTTCGCCCATCGCCGTCTCCGCTACAAACGGTCCCTCGCCTACGCATGTGGAATATGCTTTCATGACGCCTACCACGTTGTCGAGCGCGCAGCCCGGAATACCGGCACCGATCGGGGCATAGCTTGCGATTGTATTGGAGCTGGATGTAAACGGATAAATGCCATAATCAATATCGCGGAGCGCTCAAGCTGCGCCTCAAACAGAATATTTTTCCCTTGACCGGCAGCAGCACCGAGCAATGTTCCCACGTCGCAGATATAATCTTTGAAAAATTCTGGCTTCTGCACCACTCCATAATCTCATCATAGGAGAGCGGCTCCTGATTGTATACATTCTCCAGCACCAGATTCTTGCTGTCGATGATAACTTTTAAACGATGCTGTACGGACGGCGCATCCAGTTCCAGCAGATCGCCCATCCGAAGCGTCTTTTCATATATTTATCTCCGTAGGCGTAGGCGATGCCTCTCCGGGTCGATCCGAATGCGGAACCCGTCTTGGAAAGCCGCTCCTCCTCAAGCACATCCTGTCTCACATGGAACGGCATGCAGATGGTCGCCTTATCTGAAATCTTAAGGTTCGACGCATCCACTTTTACTTTCATATACTGCATCATTGCAATCTCATGGCGCAGATGATCCGGATCGATCACCATACCGTTTCCCAGCACACAGACTGCCGTCGGATGCAGGATACCGGACGGAAGCAGATTCAGCACAAATTTTCCTGATCCGTCACCACCGTATGCCCGGCGTTATTGCCTCCTGATAACGGACAACATAGTCCGCCTTTTCTGTGAGAAGATCCACGATTCTTCCCTTTCCTTCATCGCCCCAGTTAATTCCCGTCACTGATGTTAACATAATAATTGCCTCTCTTTCTAATTGCGGATGTCCTCCAGCTTCTTGGACACTCTTGTCTTTCTTTTCTTCCGGTATAGTCTGCGCGGATGTTCTGCACAATCCTGTTAAAATCACTGTCCGCCACCGCCACATCGCAGCAGGTCTCCGAGTCTTTGTCTCCATAGACAATACTGTGATGCACATGCAGCATCTTCATAAGCCGGTCAAGCATGTTCCGCGGGCTTGCCTCAATCGACAGAATCTTGAGAAGACTCTTCTCCCCGAATACGTGATCCTCCAACAGGAATTTCAGCTTCCCGGCGAATCCCATCTCCTCAAGCTGCTTCTCCAGCATAATCAACCGGTTGTGCGTGTCCAGAACACTGAAATACAAAATATGATCTTCATCGTGCGGTGCACGTTTCATATAGTTGCGGTACGGCGAAGTCCGGAGTTTCTTTAAGTATCCTTTCTGGTCCTCGTCCACCAGATCGTTATAGTAAATCACCCACACGTCATCCACGATGACATTGGTGAAAAATGCGCGGTTCTGCTCCGTCAAAGCTGCCGGATACGGATTCCCATATCGTGCTCCATCAGGCATGCATGCAGATACCTGTTCTGATAAATATCATACAGAACCGCTCCGTCAAGGGCGATCACCGGCAGGCGCAGCTTTAAGTGCTCGACCTCCGCAATCAAAGACGCCGGTGTCTGTCTGGTAATCATGGTAAAAAGTGCGCCCTCGTCAATCATATGATTTAATGCTGTCTTGTTAAATTCGGTGATCTGCCGGTGCGCACTGCGCAGCTCATCATCCAGCTCCGCCACGAACAGCACATCGTTGCGCTTCTTCCCGTGTGTGTGAAAACTGCCAACCAGGCTGCCGATTCCCACGCCGAGGAAGGTATCCACCACCCTGTAAAACAGGAATTCATACGGCGATACTCCGTCATGTGCGATGACCGCAACGCTTAAATACGCCACGCACGCCATGAACGCAATGTACTGTTTGCCGAGCAGCACCGTCAGATAAATGGTAATGCAGATCATCACCGCGTTTAAAGGTCCCACCACAGTTCGCCTCCGGGCAGACCCTTGAGCGGCATTTCCAAAAGCATCGCCACCGCACCGGTGACCGCACCGATCAATGTTCCGATCGCACGGTTGAATGCCGTGTCCTTTGTGTTTGCAATATCCGGCTGGATACAGATGATCGTCGTGATCAGAACGTAGAACGGCGATCGCTTTGCCCCTACCGCGGTAAAAATCAACAATATCAGAAAAGCCGCTATCGATGTTTTATAATTCTCATGCCAATGCGCGGCATACTCTTTTCATGTTTCTCATCCCTTTTCAGACACTTCTGACATAACGTTCCATCTCTTCCCGGAACCCCAGCGCAATCCCGTCTGCCTGCTCAATGTTGCGCTCCATCGCATCGCCAAAATGGCGCAGCGGAAGGAAAATTCCCAGTTCCTCGCTTCCGGTCTCCTGCCCGTTTACCTGCATTTTCCCGTAATACATAAAGGCGCGCGGCAGCACATCCTGCAGCCGCATCAGCGCGTCCCATACATGGACATACACCTGCGCATCCGTCAGATGCTCCTGCAAATGTTCCGGCATGGCATAGAGCAGCAGGATTCCCAGATGTCTTCCGATCTCCACGCTCTCCACCGACAGATCCTCCTCGCCGTAGCGGTGCTCCTCGCGGAAACCGTACGCCAGATATTCCCGCATCTGCGGGATCGGCTCCCTGTGCTGATAGATTCTGCTGAACTTCTGGTAAACCTTGTCCGGGACGTTCACCGGAAGCTTCTCTTAAGATTCCCTGGTCATCGGTCAAAAGAATCGGGTTTGTCTTGCCCTTGTCGTTAAACCGGATCGGGATCAGAAAAGAGTTGCGCAGCAGATCAAACATGCTGTTTCCGCAGATCGCCATCAGAAATGCCGACAGATCTTTGTTCTGGTATGCCTGAAACAGCGCCCTCGTAAAGGTCTGTGGCGATACCGCCGGCATCTGCGCATCCATATCCTCCGATTCCGGAAAGTGCTCATAAAACGTATCCTTCAGTCTCTCACACGCATCCGGATTTTCCAGAATCTTCTCAAACAACTGCTCCGCTTTTTCTTCCCTTGGAAAAATAGTTGCCATCACACTCTCCCCTTTCTGTCTGTTCTCACCTGTTCCATGCGCGCAGCTTTTCCAGGAACATTAACAGCACACTCACCATCAGAAGTCCGCCTGATACCCAGATCACATGTACCCCGTAACGAACCGATAAGTTGCCGCCTGCCCCGGCGCCCAGTGCGAAAAACAGGATGATGCCAAAATAATAAAGAGCCTGCTTCAAAACTCGGGGCGGCGCTCCCTGAAATACATGGAAAGCGACGCCGTACCGCTCCGCAGATTGCCGATGCACATCGTGCTGGCGTAGGAATAGCCGTCCACCTTCCGGAATGACTGCACCTGCATCGCACAGGAGAACGACACCAGGATGGTCGCCGTCATATTGAGGGTCTGCGGAAGGAATCCGACAATCAGAAGGATTGCAATTTCCAGCAGCAGAATTCCCTGCCGCCAGTGCAGCCCCTGGCAAAACGGAACTGCGCCTGTATCCGTTCCGCCGCCAGCACGCCAAACGCGAATGCCAGAAGCGGCAGCAGATACTTCAGCCCGTCCTTCCACTCTCCCATCATAAAATGCTGGCTCATCAACACCACATTGCCCGTCTGTGCGTTGGAGAACACCTTGCCTCTGGTAAAGTAGGTGTATGCATCCTGAAACCCTCCGGACATTGCAAGGAAGATACTGTTGATAAACGCTTCCGACATCTGCTTTTCCGGAAGTACCTGTGTCAGCCAGCCTGTGAAATTTCCCCTTTTCACCTGTATCACTCCAAACTCTCTTGCTTTCTTGATCCTTCTGTATTATACTGACCGAAAGCAGATATGTAAAAAGTATATTTTATATATTGGATATATCAATATCATATATCAAAAAGTACAAAAGGAGGCACGGGTCATGACGCTGGATTACTACCGCATTTTTTACTATGTTGCACAATATCAAAGCTTTTCCAAAGCTGCTGAGATTCTGGGGAACAACCAGCCGAATCTCTCCCGCTGCATGAATCTGCTCGAGAGCGAGCTCGGCTGCAAACTGCTTGTGCGCACCAACCGCGGTGTCAGCCTGACGCCGGAGGGCAGCGCCTCTTTGAGCATGTCGCCATCGCCAACGAACAGCTGATGCTCGGGGGCAGGAGATATTAAAAGATAAGAGTCTTGAAAGCGGTCTTGTGACCATCGGCGCGAGCGAGACGGCTCTGCGCCTGTTTCTTTTGAACAAACTGGAGCTTTTCCACCACAATTATCCACATGTGCGCCTGCAGATTTCCAATCATTCCACACCGCAGGCCATCCGTGCCCTGTCGCACGGCACCGTCGATTTTTCCGTGGTGACGACCCCGATCGACATCAAAAAACCTCTTCACAGGACGTCGCTTTTATCCTTTCGCGAAATCCTGATCGGAGGTTCTTCCTATGCCGCTATTGCCTCCCGCATGCAGAGTCTGCGACCTGTCGGAGGTCCCTTTTATCTCTCTCGGAGCCGGAACCGGCACGAGAGAATTGTATTCCCAGTATTTTCTAAGTCATCATCTTGTATTTTCACCGGACATGGAAGCCTCCACGACCGATCAGATTCTGCCCATGGTCGCGCACAATCTCGGCATCGGCTTCTATCCGGAAGCACTTGCCTCCGAACCGATTGCGCGCGGGAAGTGCTTCCCATCCGTCTGGTCGAGCCGATCCGGAACGTGAGATCTGTCTCATCCGGGATACAAGCCGTCCGAGAGCATCGCTGCCAGGAAGCTGATGGAATATCTGCAGAGGGATACCTGAAACGGCGTCGCTCAAATGCTTTTCTGGAACAAAGTGTGCGCTTGCCGCACTTGCGCCTGTGGCAGGCTGCCTGATGCGGTATGCAAAGCATTATTTACCTCACCGCGAGGTGCGCATCCCCGCGGAGTTTTGTGTAATAGGAATGAAGTTCCTATTACACAAGAAACGCCTGTATTTCCTCCGGTTCCGGCATCACGCGCAGCTCCGCGTCGTGTCGTGACAATCGATGCCGCCGCATTTGCAAAACGCAGCATCTCCTCCAGCTCCGTCGTGCCAAGTCCCGCCACGCCGTGTTCCAGAATATAGTGCAGGCAGCATGCACCGAACGTGTCTCCCGCTCCGGTCGTCTCGATCGTGCCCGCCTGTATAAATGCAGGTTGTTCTGCTCTGCGGCTGCCGCAGTATGCCCGGCTTCCCCGCTTCCCATCGACAGCAGAATCAGGGGATGTGATATTCCCGCCAAAGCTTATCCACTCCACGGTCGAAATCCTCCTCGCCAGTAAACCACCGGATCTCGTTGTCCGATATTTTCAGCACATCGCACACTTCCATCCCGTAAGCTGTCTGTCTCTTCGCCTCTTCCATGGACTGCCAGAGCGGTTCCCTTATGTTCGGATCAAAGGAGAGCAGCGCCCCGTTTGCCTTTGCGGTCTCAATGGCATGTCTTGTGGCGCTTCGCACCGGCTCATCCGTCATCGAGAGCGTGCCAAAATGAAATATGCGGGTATCCTTTAAGATCTGCTCCCGCAGTTCCTCCGCGCGCAGCATCATATCCGCACCCGGATTCCGGTAAAAAAAATCGCGGTCTCCGTCCGCTTTTTCTCCACAAACGCCAGCGTCGTGCGCACCGCAGGATCCGTGCAAAGTCCCGCAGTATCAATGCCGGTCTCCTTCAGCACTTTTTCAAGCCGCCGTCCGAAGATATCCTCTCCGACCTTGCCCAAAACGCAGTCTTATGTCCCAGCTTCTGCATTGCCAGCACATTGCAGGGTGCTCCGCCCGGATTCGCCTCATACATGGGTTCCCCGTGCACTGCTGCCGTTTTCCGTAAAATCAATCAGCACTTCCCCCAGCGCAGTCACATCATAACGCTTTGTCATCTTCCCCCTCCGTCTTCCTCTCTGTCGTTCCTCTGACTACCAGAGACACCGGGAGCGTGGTGCGGCTCGGGACCACCTGTCCTCCCCTGCGCGCACAAGCAGTTCCACCGCGGTCGCCGCCATCTCTTTGATCGGCTGATGGATGGCGGTAATCGGCGGTGTGGTCATGGACGCAATGTTTACGTCATCAAATCCCACGATCTTTAGCTGCTCCGGCACTTTTCTGCCAAGCTTCGCGCATACCCGCAGCAGCTGCGCCAATCAGGTCACTGCTGGCAAAGATTCAGTCCGTGTCCGGATGCTGCAAAAGCAGCTGTTCCAGCACTTCGTGGTATTCCAGATGATTGTACTCATAGGCATGGGTTCCTACCACCTGATACTGCACATTTTTCTGCTCACACTTCTCTGAATCCCGCCGCGCGCTCATCCGCCGGCATGGCGGTCTCATGGACGCCGCTGATATGAATCAGATGTCTGCATCCCTGGGCGATCAGGTGTTCCGCCGCCAGACATCCTCCCTGGATGTTGTCGCACTCCACTGCCCCCGTTCCGTTTTCCAGAAATTGCTCGATCGTAATTAACGGTACATTGAGTCCCTGAAATTCGTTCACCCCGACCGTTTGCACCGTTTCCTATACGGTATAGATATCCTGAAGGCAATCATGCAGTTTCTCCCGCCTGCCTCTTTCGTCTCTGTATTCACAAATGTATGTACCAGCGCCCTTCCTCCTGCCGCATTTTTATATTCCATGCTGACTACCGGTTTGGTCTGGTTTCTGATCCGCTATTCCGCAAGAAATCTGTCGGCATTACAAGCTTCTGAACCCCGGACAGCATGGTTTCCGGCGAAAACGGAACAAGGATGCTTCCATCATACTTCTCTATTTCCGCGCTTTGACTAATTCCATACTCCCATTCACCATTTAGATTAAAAAAGCTATCTCTGACAAGCATCGGTCTTGGATATTCCTGCTGTACATTTTCTGCCGTTATTCCTTCTGCCCACCTGGTTTTAATTGAATCATTGACAAACCATCCCTCCGTCGTCCTCTTACCGTACTTTTTCTACAGACTCCATAAAGTACATCCTGGATGCAAAGTCCGGAAGTGCCGCACTTCTCCATTGTACCCGGTTCCACCAAATGCCTGTTTTAAACGGACACCTCCATACATCAATGCATCTCCAAATGCATAATAATCTTCTGTCTCCCCATCCAACTTCACAAATTTCGCTACTACGTTGTGCACCAGTGAATCCTGCCGGATATGTACCGGTGCAATGGTATTCACAAGGTCTCCGAATTCCTTCACATTGTATTTGAGTGCACGATTGTAGAAATGATACCGGTACTCCGGTGCCAGTCCCTTAGGTTTGTAATAATGAAACTGTGTATTCGGTACAGCCAGCTTCTGCATCAGCATTCCTACTGCCCGGGTCTGATCCGCCGAAACACAGGTCCACTCCATTTGATTTCCCGGCAATTGCATCAGACAGCTTGCGTCTCCTACCGTCATAGAAGCTTCTTCCCCGATAAAGCTGCCCCATTGAGTACATCCCGCCACTCCTTGTAAAGCGCAATCTGTGCTTTTACAGCGGCTCTCTCCTCTTCCTTCATATCACCAAGATTACACTCATAGCAGCACAGTCCAAAGGCAGCCACATGAAATCTGGTTTCCAGGGGCGTCACCCGCAGGGTTTGATGATTTGGACAGGAGGAGACATGTGCACTCACTACCGACATGGGATAGCCATAGCTATATCCATTCTGTATCTCTGCTCTGCACAGAGCATCCGTATCATCACTCGCCCAGATTTGTGGGAAATAGCTTAAGATTCCAAGGTCAAACCGGTTACCTCCCGCAGAACACCCTTCGAATAAAATCTCAGGAAATCTCTCTGTCAGCTCCTTCATACAGCGATACAGCCCCATCACATAGCGATGCGCCACCTCCCCCTGTCGTCCTGCCGGAAGTGCGCGGGAATAATAATCTGTAAAGGTGCGGTTCATATCCCACTTGACATAAGAAATGTCCGCCGATGAGAATACTTCACTCATTTTCGCAATGATAAAATCCTGAACACTAGTCTGTGTCAAATCCAGTATTCTCTGGTTGCGTCCTTCTGAATGGGCATGTCCCGGAATCTCGATGGTCCAGTCCGGATGTCTTTCGTAAAGTCTGCTGTCTACATTTACCATCTCCGGCTCCACCCAGATACCAAACGATAAGCCAAGTACCTTCACCTTTTCGCAGATTCCGGATAAACCACCCGGCAGTTTTTCGGATTTACATCCCAGTCTCCCAGAGAATGTTTATCATCATTTCGCTCTCCAAACCAGCCGTCATCCATTACAAACAGCTCGATTCCTGCCTCCTTGCCAGCTTTTGCAAGAGCAAGAAGTTTTCGTTCATTAATATCAAAATAGGATGCCTCCCAGATGTTCAAAAGCACAGGACGTGTTTTCTTCTTCCAGGTTCCGCGCACAATATGCTCTCTTACAAACCGATGCATGCACTGGCTCATCCCATTATATCCAAGCGGAGAATATACCATGACTGCCTCCGGTGCTTCAAAAGTCGCTCCCGGTTCCAGCTGCCACGAAAAAGACTGGGGATTGATTCCTGCCACAAATCGCGTTTCCCCGTAACCGCTTACTTCCATCGCTTCGTAATGGTTGCCGCTGTATATAAGGTTGATAGCATAACATGCGCCGCTGTCCTCATTTGTACCGGTTTCCGCAAGCATCACAAAAGGATTGGTGCGGCTGGATGAGGTGCCGGTATAAGACTCGTTCACATATTTTCCTCCATGCAGGCACACATCCGTGCGCTTCATTTCCCGTGCCCAGGCTCCATGGAATGTGGTGCATACTAACGTTTCCATATCAAAGTCCAACTGTGTACTCATCAAACGCTTTATCTGCACCGTCTCATCGCTTTCGTTCAAAAGCCGGGCGCTTCTGGCAATCACATCACATTTCTCATATACATAATAGTGTAATTCCAGCACCAATCCATATGCCGCATCCTTCAAGGTCACACATAAATGCTCCACTTCATCATTCTCATCATAAGACCCCGGCAGCGTCTGAAACTCCGCCTTTCCTTCGTAATTTCCGCTTTTTCATAGCGAAAATCGGAAGTAAAGCTGCCATCTCCATGCAGGATTTCCACAAAAGGTTCTCTGATATCTCCCTTTCCGTAAGAAGAAATCTCAAGCCGTATATCCTCCAGGGAAAATTCCGGATGCTCTTTGTCATATACATTGGTATTCCCCGGTGCAAAAGCATGTTTTTCTGCAAATATCGCAAGTGATTCTGTAAGATTCTCTCCCGAGGTGATTTTTCTTCCATAATGAAGATGCTCAAGGTGACCGGTTTCCGTCACTCGAAAGCAATAGCTGGTATGTTCTGTATCTAATTGAAAAATGGATACTGCTCCCTAATCATAGTCGTCACTCCTTGTATTTAAATTACGAAACTCGAAATGGCACGGGCATCTGCCTCTTCTCCTTGTGATATAAATGTATCGGGGTGCTTGAAATTCCGTCCACTAAAATCTCCACCACCTCATCCAGTGCCTCCTGGTAAGATATTTTGTTTTGAAGTAGAATATTTCGTTGAAAAAACTGCTCCAGTGTAGCCTCCCGGTCATTGTTCGCCGATTGTTGGAAACTATTTTTTTTTTCCGTTTCCTTCATTGTAGCACTGTGATTTTTCCTTCACAAGAAACCATTTTCGCAAAATTAGTTTCCTGTTTTTATGAAAATCACAAACCTAATACAAGTATTTGAAATAAGTAACTCCTTCAATAGCTTCGAACATCTTTTGTATCGTTTCCCGCGTTTCATTCTTTACACATTTTAAAATTAACAATGCCTTCTGCGTTTTCTTTCCCTGTTTTCCTATCTGTACCTCTTCTATTTCAAGTCCCTCTCAAATATTTTTGCGTTATAGATGCAATCGTGCTCGCACCTGTATATTCCACATAAACACCATAGCAAAACGTATCAGATGTTATTTGATATTCCATCTTTTTAATCGTGTCATAATCATATACACAGCCGCAGTCGCCAGAATTCCTGCACTATAAAACCCTATTCCCAGCGCAAGTCTATACTTGCTGCTGTCCATAAACCAGCAGCGGTTGTCAATCCTCTGACTCTTGTTTTTCCGGAAATAATAATACTTCCTGCTCCTAAAAATCCGATTCCGCTGATTACCTGTGCGCCAAGTCTAGCCGGATCTCCTGCTTCAAAGGTATTATACATATACTGTCCTGTCGACATAACAAGTGTCGATCCGAGGCACACCAGCATATAGGTTCGCATTCCCGCTGGCTGATGCGCTCTCCGCGCTCCGCACCAATCACTCCACCACAAATCACAGCTAATACAATTCGAAAACTAATCGATATTATATTCAGTTCCTTTAGCGTGTTTACTACCATCATTGCCGTCTGCATTTTTCTCCTCCTTTTCCCTGTCTTACGCTTACTACATGAAAAACCTCCCATACACTTGTGTGATTGTGTAATGGGAGGTTTTTTTATTTGATATCTCCGTTTATCAGTAATGCAATGTTATCCGCAATCTCTTCCAAGGAAATCGTACGCTCTGCCGATACCTTATGTCGTATTTCATAAAGCGCAGGTCCCTTGTAGCCTCCGTCACGCAGCATCGTCAAAAGCTTCTTCCAATCATTGACACCATTTCCCGGCAAATCATGTCTTTCATCCACATAATCATAATCAGATATATGCAGTGACACCGGACAATATCCGTGCTGTATCATATTTTGTAAAAAGCTGACATTATCCTCTGACAGGGAATGATTGGTATCGAAAATAAACGCAGCTCCTGTTTCATTTAACAAGGATAGCATTTCCTCTGACGTATTTCCAAGACAAGTACGCGGTAAATTTTCAAGGGCTAACACGATGCCATTTTCTTTTGCCACCTGATTTAATATTTTCAAATTCTTTTTTGCATTGGAAAGCCGCTTATTTCTCGCTTCTTCCGCAATTGGCTCAAAGCTTGATGAATGACAGCCACCGAAATATTCGCCCTACCTGCTGCCTCCAGCAATTTCACGTCGTCCTGCAATGCCTTTTGTGCATCATCACATGACAAATCCCATACATCTGAAAATGGTAAATGAATACTCCAAATCTTCAATCCTATCGATTCACAGTATTGAAAAAGCTGCTCTGCATTATCGCCCTCTGTAAAACGATATTTTTTGAAATAGTCGTCATGCGAAAAAGATAATTCCACACAATCAAATCCATAGGAACGCACCTTATCAAGAACAACCTTGTCGCCACCAACACATTCCCCTGTTCATTTTGAAAAACTCAACGAAATTCCTTTTTCCCATTGATACATAACTTAAGCCCCTCTATCTGTCTTGATTATTTACTTACGGAGTCCAACTGTCCCTCGATAATATATCGTTGAAGCAGAATATATAACACGATAACCGGCAATAATGCAATCACACATTCTGCACAGGCCAGCGGCACATTCTGCACAGCCCTGCTGCCGTGTAAAGCTTTTCGAACCGTCATGATAACGGTCGCTTTTGTCGTGTCTGTCAGCAAGTAGGTTGGCATTGCAAAATTGTTCCAGGTTCCAACTGCTATCATAATCAGACGCGTCACTGTAACCGGCTTCAGCTGAGGCAGAATAATATGGAAAATGTTCGAAAAATTCTGCTCCATCTATTGCTGCGGCTTCATCCAAATCCTTTGGAATTGAGATGATAAATGACGTGTAGAAAAACATGGTTCCGCCATACCAATTGCGGCCGTTTGAAGCGATAACGCCCATATTTTATTAATCATATGGAATTTCACCATCAAAGAATAGGTACCTACTAACAACGACAAACTCGGTATCATCATAATACAGATGTTAAACGTTCTAAGTGCCGTAGAAATTTTTCCTCCTGCCCGGGCAAGTCCATATGCTGCCAAACCACCCAGCACAACTTCGATGACACATACTTCAATCACATACACAATAGAGTTCTTAAATCCAATAAATAAATCTGATTCAAATAACGCCTGTGCATAATTCTCAAGTGTCCATTTTTCTGGAAAATAGAGTCGCGGTGTCAAATCTGTTATGTATCGAAATGACTGGTTCAGCATTACATAGATTGGTAACAGATACAGCAGTACCAGAAAAATGGAAACTATGTAGATCCAGATTTTCACTTTTTATTAGGGGCATACATTTTCATTTTGCTTTTCATATGCGGTAGCTTTCATCAATATTCCACCTCCTTACTTCTCAAATACCGGTTAATCGGAACTGCAACTGCAAAAATAATCAAAAATAACCCAATTCCTACTGCAGCCGAATATCCGGCCTTTTCATCATTGAAGTAAAGCAATGAAATATAGTACGATAATGACAATGACTTCCGATTTGGTCCACCATTCGTCAACGTAACAATAATATCGTAAAGCTTAAGTCCACCTATCAGGTTTGTGATAACAGCCGTCGTAATTGCCGGCATTAACAGTGGAATATCTACTTTGAAGAATATTTGTCGCTTACTGGCGCCGTCAAGCAGCGCAGCCTCCTCATACATTTTCGGAATATTTTGTAGTCCTGCCAGATAAATCAGCATACAAAATCCCATTGCCTGCCAGCTGTTTATCAGTGTAATAATGAGTACGGAGCCCAGTCCTGTTTTCATCCAATAAATATTTTCGATTCCGATAAGGTTCAGCATATTGTTCAAGACACCATTATCGTAATTAAAAACATAATATTGAATTGCACCCATGATAACACCGGAAATCATGATTGGCATATAAAGTATCAGTCGTACAAAATTCCTTCCTTTAAACTGCTTATTTACAAACAGCGCGGCAGAAAGTCCGAATATATTCTGTAATAGCGTACTGCCAAATCCATAGATAAACGTATTAAATGTAGAGCGCCAGAATACCTTGTCTGAAAAAAGGGATATGTAATTTTCCAACCCTATAAACTTCATCTTCTGTGAGTAACCATTCCACTTAAAGAAAGATACGCGTACTGCATTTCCCAGTGGAACAATCATAAATATAAATATCAGTAAAAATGCTGGTATACTCAAAGATAACAATACCCATTTTTCTTCTTTTCCATACCGGATCGTCCTTTCTGCCCAACTTATCTGCTGCTTATTATTCCTGTGCTGCCTCATATAAATCTGTATAATTTTCTTTTAAGTATTCAATGACTTCTGCCTTGCTTTCGTCGGACTGATCCTCGCAGAACATTCCTGCTGCAACCTGGAATACACTCCACATTCCGGATGGCATATATTTACGATCCCAAAGATTATCATAGAATACATCTGGATAATGAGATTCCATCTCTTCCATTAACTGCATACCATAAGATTTTGTAGTTTCACATGGTAAGGTACTGATTTCACCTGCTGCTGCATTAATTCCATCTGCATTCTGTGAACATAATTTAAAAACGCTTTACATACTTCCATCTCATCCGTATCTTTCCAAATACCAAAAGATGCACCTTCACCGATACCGCAGAAACGTGCTCCGCCTTCTTTACTTGCGCAGATAGGAATCATTGCCATTTTAACTTCCGATTCTGAGCTACAACAGCTGTCTGGAAAGATGTTCCAATACCAACAACAAATGCACATTCATTTTGAGCACAACGTTCAATAACATCTGCCTGCTTGATGGTTCCACAGTCTTCATACAGATATCCGTTATCAAACCAGGTCTGTAAGTAATCTAAGATTACACCAAAATTCTGCCAGTCCCAGGTTCCGTTGAGCATTGCTTCGTTATCATTAAACTGCTCGCCTTCATAGCTTAACCAGGAACCGTTTGCATTTGCCAATGCTCCTGCTGATGTAAAGTAATTTGCTACCGGTGTATAGCCAGCTGCTTTGATTTTATCACAAGCTGCGTTAAAATCTTCCATGTTTCAATTGCCCAGGGATCCACACCTGCTGCCTCACATACATTCATGTTTACCGCTGTTCCAAGGCAGGAACCTGTGGTCATAAGTGCATACAATTTGTCATCAGAGTCCTTGATAACGCCAAGTGCTGCATTGTTTAGCTCAGAAGCCCATGCCTCTCCGCTTAAATCTGTCAAGTATTCTTTGTAACGAATTAATGACCAGCCATGTGTCTCAAAATATCCGGCAAATCATTGGAAGCCATTCTGGTCTTCATAGTGCTCTCATAATCATCACCATATTCATCCAATGTTACTTTTACCCCTGTTTCTGACTCAAAATCTGCAATCACCTGCTTATAAGCACTCAGTGTATCACCTGATAAATAAGTCGCGATTTCAATTGTTTTCCTTCGAAATTTGTTCCAGCCTCCTCGGAAGCAACCTCTGTTCCTTTTGCTGAACTGTCCGGTGTTCCACTTTCCTGTGCTGTACTGCCACCACAAGCGATCAGTAATACTGAACTCGCTGCCAGGCAGATTGCCATTGCTTTCTTTCCTAGTTTCCCTCTTAACATATTTTTCCTCCTTTTATCTTAAGCGTTTCATCGCTTAATTTACACCTCTTTAAAACAAATGTACATCCATCGTATGCAATTTCATATCCCTTTGGATTTTCAATTCTGCATATTTTCTCGTGTAAAGTTATCAAAATGTGCAAAATGATTTAATACCAATGTAGTTTTTGTGTCTATGCACTTCATTTCTGTCATTCGGTCTCTCACCTGATCCACTGCTTCAAATCCCATATGCCCCTTCTTCCAGTCTCTTGTCAACGCCGTGCAATCCAGGCTTACGAAATCAAAACGTTTTCCTTCCAGAAACTTCCAGGTAACCTCTGGGAAAATTCCCGTATCATGTGCATAAAGCAACTGCTTACCACCCTTTTTTATCAGATAGAGTAACGACTTTTCTGGTTGATTGTGGTCCGCCAGAACAGCTGTAATCTCATACCCATCTTCTGTATTGACACAATCAAATGGTTCCAACCGCTGAAATCTTACAAACTTACTTACACTGCCATCTATCCTGGCAGCCTGGCAAAACCGGCTTTCGACCTCTTCATTCCCATATACCGTCAATTTCTTATCACTTAAACCTGTTGCATAATTCTCTGTTCTCATGCAAATATCATAGGGAAAAAAATGATCATGATGGCTGTGTGTAATCAACAGTGTTTCCACTTTCCTTAAATCTAAATGATACTGCTGTGCATGGTAATTTGTGTCCGGTGGAAAGTCGAGCAACAATGTTGTATCTACTAATGCCTGACTTCTGGTTCTGATGTTTTTTCCACCCAGTTGTCTTGCCAGCTCGCATGCCTCACAGTTACAAAATAATGCGGGCCACGCTTGATGCCGATGTTCCATAATATGTTATTTTCATATTGTTTTACCTGTATAGTCCTTCGTACATATTTCACAAAATCTCTTTGTTTCTTTTCTTGATATTGTTATTTATACCATATTTTGATATAAATAAAAGAGAATTATGTTGTCATATTTTCATATTTTGTTGCTATTAAAAGGAGCCATTATGAGACAGAAGAATATTTGCTACTTTAGACAGAATGAATCTACAAATGAAACCGTTCACATATTAGACTGTGGCTATCATGAAACAACGCAGGGACAGCCCTCCGCGCAGACCGTCATCGACCACTATGTTTTACATTGTATTGTAAAAGAAAGGTACCTACCAGGTTCACAACCAGACCTGGCATCTCTCTGCCGGTGATTGTTTTCTTTTAATCCCAAACGTTCCCATCCGCTACCAGTCCGATGCATGTGAACCCTGGGTATACTACTGGATTGGCTTTGATGGCATCGATGCGTTACAGATTATACACTTGTGCAACATTCGCCGACACGCTCCGGTTCTACATTATAACCCTATCGAAGAATTAACCTCCATGATTCAGCCGCTTATTTTTCTCAACTCAGCTTCTACCTCTGACTGCTATACAGCACTCAGCCAGTTTTATGGCATATGTGCCAAGCTGATACAGCACAACCAAAATATAAAGCCACTGTCCAAAGAATATTACGTAGCACAGGCAATCTCTCTCATTCAAGATTCCTACTATACGGACATCACGGTTCAAAGTGTTTCCGATACAATCGGTCTGGACCGCACATACCTGTACCGGATATTCAAAGAAATCAGTGGTATACCAATTCAACAGTATATAGCAAATCTCCGTTTAAAGCGAGCCTGCTCCTTTTTAGCGGACACCACACTGTCTTTCTCGGAAATTGCATATTACTGCGGTTATACCTCTGAGCAGTATTTTTCTATGGCTTTTAAGAAGAGTACTGGATTCTCACCCTCTGCCTATCGAAAAACATTTAGCGACAAAGGAGTAATCTAAATCCGGTTTTCGCGTACCATTATGTACATATTGAGTTGCTTGTGTTATACTTTTATTCATAGCATGAGCCTCCGGAAGTATGATTGTTTTTGGACAACTCAATTATACCAAAGCCAGATGGTTTCATGCTATTTTTATGCCAGTTATTATTGAATTTTCAAGGTGCATAGGCACTTATTCAAGTGCGAAGTTTGAGTATATCATCCATATCCATCACCTCACACTACGATAAGCTGATCATCCACTTACGCCTCTTAAAATAACAAGCGCTACCACCAGCCTGAATATTTCTTCGGTGGTAAGCAGTGTATACACACCAACGATGCCCCACTTAAACACATACGCTGCAAGCAGACACAGTGGGATTCCGATGCACCATGTGCCAACAATATCAATCATCATAATCATTTTGGTATTGCCGCCGCTTCTTATGATACCGCCTCCGAGTATCATATTTTCAACCTTGACCGGTGCATACAGGGCAAATACAATAAGCAATATCTTTCCAAGTTCTTTTACACTGTCATCTACACGATACAGCCCGGTATATACTCCAGCCAGAAGAATGAGCAATATCGATACTGCTGCCGCACCAATTAAGCCTGCATACATTATTTTCTTCGATTCTGTATAAGCCTCATCATATTCTTTCCTGCCAAGCCTCTTGCCGACCATCACACCTGCAGCTGCCGACAAACCGCTAAGTGCTCCTACGATAAGTCCCCTGTATCGGACAGGTAAGTGTGTATGCCGCCAGATTTGCCATTCCGAGATGCCCGTAGACGGCAGACTCCACATTTTGTCCGAGACTCCACAAAATTCACTGACCAGAATCGGCATAATCATGATCAGATAATCCCTGACAGTAATTTTGCTGAAACGCAATGACCATACCGGTTTATCTTCATCCTTTCTGATACATAAAGCAAATCCAACAGCAATAAATGCCAGATTAAACAACTGCGAAATCAGTGTCGCGATCGCAGCTCCCTTTATTCCCATACATGGCAATCCGAATTTTCCAAATATCAGCAGCTAATTAAGACCTGTGTTTACAGCGACTGCCCCAAAGCACGCCCAAAAAGGTATTGTGGCATGCTCCCTGCAGCGCAGCCATGAGGAAAAAATATTGCTGGCCGCCATTGGAATATAGGAAAACGCTACTATTCTGAAATAGACCGCACCAGTATTTACAATACTCACGTCTCTCGTGTACAGCCCCAGAATCTGCGAGGGAAAAACTCCTGCCGCAAACAAAAACAGCACAGCTATTACCATTCCGCTAATAAAGCTCACATCAAAGCTGCTCCAGGCCTCTTTTGTATCTTCCGCACCAATAAACTGTGCGATCAGTATCCCCGCAACCGTACTCACTGCACCAATCACCACGGAAAAATCAGCGAAAAGTTTCCACATAGTCCAACTGCCGATATATTAGTCTCTCCTAACTGTCCTATCATAATCTGGTCTACAATTGAAAAAGATGCCTACAGCATACTTTGCAAGGTGACCGGAATTGCTATTTTACACAATGATTTCATAAACTTCGACATTATAATTCCCCGTACTTTCTCTCTTAATTAACTCAACCGGAAGCACGATTTCTGTCTCACATTCTGCTCCATCACGCATTGCCTCAAGACACTTAATTGCAGTTTCTGCCCTAAGGGACGCCTCCTGATGAATGATTGTTAGAGAAGGATGGCTTTCCCTGCTTGCCATGTTGTCATCAAAACCGATGATCTGGATATCCTTTGGAATCCGAATGTTCTTTCCCTGTAAAAACCTTATAAACTCAAGTGCATAGAAATCTGATACCGCAAAAACAGCGGTAACATTTTTCTCTAACAGCGCCTGATATTTATCCTCATAAAAACGCATTCTCTCCTTTTCTGTCCTTGGTATTTTCCATCTTAATGTTTTTCCCGGTCCAAAGGCTTCGCTAAAACCTTCGATGCGCTCTTTATCCATGCAGATAAAATTGTCCGCTATGCACAACGCTTTTTATGTCCCAGTTCCCTAAAATATCTTCCTGCCTGATAACCACCGTCATAATGATTGATGACCAGATTGACCACCTTGGAACATTTTTCAAAATAACCATCATACACTACAAACGAAATCCGCATCTGATTTCTGAGGCTTTCATAGTCAGCTTCACAAAATCCAATCAGAATCAGCCCATCCATATTCCACATAGATGCAAACACCGGAATCTCACTGATGTCAGATGTCGTTTTTATCATCAGAAAATATCCTTTTTCATTTACCTCATGGGAAAGAGCATTTATTGAAGCCATAACAAATCCATCCTCTAAAACCCTGCCCTCATACTTTTCATTATCATTCACCACCACTCCGATGATTCTTGAATTATTCCTGGCAAGCAGAATAGCTGCCATATTCGGGCTATATCCCGACCTCTCCAGCTCCTGCTGGACGCGTTTTACCGTCTCATCCGAAATCTTTTCTGTTTTTCTGTGAATCACCTTTGAGACAGTTGCAGTACTAAGACCTAATGAATCTGCAACATCCGCAATCCGAACTCTGTCCTGGCCATATGTATTCCTTCTTTTCCTATATTCTGATTATATGGTACAACAGAAATATGTGTGTTACAAAGGTTAAGTGCATAACCCATGACAAAAATTGCATTCCTGCCTCTTGCATACGGTTATGAAGTATGTCCACCTCTTGCACGGTGGCGAGCCGATGAACTTTCTGTAATAGAAAAACACCCTACATTGCTGCAAGGTGTCGATGTTGTATGCATCTTTTATCTCTGGTGCATATTTCATAATCATGTCTGCAAGAAAGCCACAGCAGCATCAAAATCCTTGTTCATTGCAAAGCCTCCCTTAAATGCAAGAATTTCTTACTATTTTACAAGTGAAGTTTGACTATACGGTCTTTGGTCAGCAATGCCTGATGCCGAATTTCTGACACTTTTATCTCCATACCTATTTTGAAATGGAAACCATCTGCATTTTCTCAAAAATAAAATACGATACAACATCATATCGTAAAAAAAGTAAAGCATATGCCATGTTGTTTTCTCCTATCTTCCCACCAGCTTTAAGAATTTCTTATCATTCATCTGCTCATTCGTAACATACTCCCCATCGCAAAACAGTGCATAAGTCGTGATTGGCGTTGGTGCATTCTGAGCATCTTCCCTATTTTCAATCTTCACAGCCTTGAATGGAATGCCATTCTTCTGAGCGGTTTCTTCCAAGATTGGTACATACTTTGCATTGAAAGGACATTGGTTTGTATAATAAAGAACATAGCCACGTTCATTTATATGAGGGTGTTTTGCACATTCCTTGAACACCGGTGGCTCAGTTTTCTCTTCAAACGGCAGATACCATAGCTGGATTCCATTATCAGCCTCATCACAAGCTTTAAATCCTTTATATTTTAGAAACTTCGAATCGGCCAGAAATGGCTTTTTCCTTGCTGCCGCAAGAATACATAGGCCTTCCTTCCCCTTTTCTTTGCTGTCCTCAATACACTCGGAAAGTAAATCACTTGAATATCCATGACCTTTGAAAGATCCGGACACCCACAAACAATTAATATACATATAACCAGGTGCTTCGATTGGATTCCATGCACACTCCGCAGGTATGTACTCAATAAAGCACTTGCCGCGTTCTACACTCTTAAGAAACACAAGACCTTCATCAAATCTATCCGCAAGCCATGCCTTTTTTGATGATACCTGAATATCTTTATTGTTGGAAATGGCGCAGCAAATGTGCTCCTTTTCAAGATTTTCTTTCGTAACTTTAATATATTCCATACCTTTAAGCCCTCCTTATCGGATGCCTGACCACAGTCTTGCGCTTCTCCGGTGCCACCCTCCGTGCATCGCTCAAATAAATTTCGTGGTGCATTCTCCGATCAGTAATATCCAGTGCATATCCTTGTTCTTCCATAAATCTGTGCATTGCATCTACCGTAGCAGGCTCATCGTCATACGATCCGATATGCATACATTGTACACATAAGCCCTCCTCATAGGAAAAAAACTCAACCTTAGAAAAATCCTGTTTTTTCTTTGCCGTAGCTTTCCTGACAGCCCAGTCGAAATCTTCCTTGGTAACAAAATCCGGCAAGCGAATAACAGAGATCCACTTAAAATCTTCCTTACGAGCATAATCAATTCCGGATACTCCGTCTCGCCTGCCGGCTCGGTCGGTTCGCAACATGGCGTCCCCCGGACGCCGCTCACCCTGCCACCAGAATCCCTCTAATGGCGGCACCACATAATCAAAATATCCGTCAATCTGATGGTCTTCCTTTTTACTCATTTTTATCGTAAATGCAATTCCATACAAAAGGCCAATAGACTGCTTATATTCTCCATCTTCATCATTTGGATTGCCGCTTCCTCTCACTGCTATATAATTCATTTTCGGAACAGTTACGATAGACGGTGTTCCCTTCGGCATATAAAATTCCTTGTATTCCTTTTTTATAATCAAACATCATTTTCCTAATCCTCCATAGATTTTTAATGTTTCTTCCGCATTCCTGCGGATAATGTCCCGCACTTCTTCCGGCTCAAGCACCTCTACTTTTGCTCCAAATGTCATAAGCCATGTCACAAGGTTTTCCATATCCGTATAGTCTGCTGAAAAGAGCAGCCTTCCATCGTCCGTTTCTGTAAAGCAGTTCGGTCCAAATTCTTCAACCAGCCGCCACTTCATATTCGGTGTGAAAAGAGCTTTTACCTTTATCCCACCCGGAAATATCTTCTCATTTGACAAATCCGGCATTGGTACATCTCTGCACAGAAATCCACAGTCTGTTTCAACAACACAATCCATACGGTTCAGTTTGAACAGCCTGTAATCTTTACGTTCTAAACACCACCCCCATACATACCAGCTCGACCACCGGAAAACCAGATAATATGGTTCTACCCTTCGGTTGCTCTCTCCGGACGGAGCATAATACTTAAATCGTATGATGCGCCTGTTTTCTATTGCCCTCTGTATTACCTCGATCTTTGGAGCAAGAGAACCCTTATACCATGAAGATAAGTCAATCAGCATAGAGTCTCTTCCACTGATGAACTCTGATGATCCGGTCTGAATTTTCTCCATCAGCTGACTGTAGTACCTGTTTCCACTCACACTGTCAAGGCTCCGCAAACCCGCAAGAATCATCTGCATATCTTTGGAACTCAAAATCATCCTGTCCATACGATATCCATCCATAATACTGATGCCACCGCCGGTACCCTGTGCAGTTTTTATAGGAATACCTGCTTTACAAAGGTCTTCAATATCCCGATTTATTGTCCTTCGAGATACCTCAAATCTTTCTGCGAGTTCAGGAGCCGTTGTCTTTTCTTCCTGCAGTAAGATTGACAATATACCGATAAGTCTATCTATTTTCATAATTCCACTCTCCATACATATCATATCTAACACAACACGACAACTATATGTCATGTTTATTATATCCACGAAAAAATTTTCTGTAAACAAAAAGCCTACGAACATCAGGTTTTATTCCCAATGTCCGAAGGCTCAATAACATTAGTTGAATTTTCTCTTTCTTATAAGCCGAATCATCCTACGATTCACTTGGAATCATCTGAAAATATCTCAGTGCCTCTACGATTGCCTCCTCCACTTCATCTATTTTATCATATTGTATCTAATCGTCTCTGTAAATCTGAAATTTTTATCGTAATGAATATCTGTAACATCCAGATTAGCTTCATGAATTCTCCAACAGTTGCCGAAGTTGCAACTATAATTGAGTTTTCAGGAAACAGCTTTCCCTTTACTGCTTTTTCAGAAACATACTGTATAGCTTTTGAAAGAATATTTCCATTTTCTCTAATATCTTCCATTCTAAACCATGGAACCGACCCATTTTCCCAAAATTCTTTATTTCCTTAGATGGAGTATATCCATTTCTTGTATGAAAAAGCTCAGATAATTCTTTATACTCCACCCCGTCTGGGCAGAATTCTTCAATCAATTTATCAAGTTTATTCATTTTTTGTCACCTCGTCAGACATACACTGTTTTTTAAACTGTCAGTTACACATTTTTGAGCCATCTCGTGATCCAGATGCTCAAGTTTGTCACGCATGTCAAATATTCCAAGTTTTTCAACCATTTTTCTACATTTCGATTCGTAGTCATCAAGATACAATGGTATTCTATCTACTGTTTCCTGTTCTTTTAACTTAGAAATATATACCTGCTGTTGATACATAGATTTTAGTAAATCCGCAAATGATGAAACAAATTCGCCTGCTATCCGAGCAGTCTCGCCATCAAATATCATTGAAATTTCAATGGCTAAATTTTTAGCTTCTCATATTTTGTGGCAGCATTTTTGTTCCTCTTGATGTAACGGTTTTGATACAGCGAGTGTCATTTCTTCTAACTCAATACAGTTTGTTAGCCAAGAAAAAACCAAATCGTTTGTGTGATAAAATGTGCTTTCATCTTTCAAATATAACTTATTTGATACATATAATTTGTAGATTGTATTAAACTCAAGAAAACACGAAAGCCGTCTATCGAATAATTGCTGTTTGTTGCTCAAAGCAATCTGTTGTTTCGTTTGAAATATTGCAACTAGTGCAATGATAATCGAAACGATTGAAACAGCAATATTGACTATTTCTGAATGGCTCATTCCTCAATCTCCTCCCATCATCATTCTCACCTGCATCCGGATGCTGTATATAGAAAATCTCTTTCTGGCGTTCTATCTCGACTTTCAGTTGCTCTTTTGTCGGAAGACAGGTCAGATACTTTGACATAAACAAATGATCGTTATCGTGCAATACAGAATATCTTGCAATATCCTCATCCGTTTCTGAACAGAGCAAAATGCCAATGGTCGGATTATCCCCGGCTTGCACTTTAAATCATCATACATCCGCACATACATATCAATCTGCCCGACATCCTGATGCGTAATCTTACCCATTTTTAAATCAATAAGCACATAACATTTCAGTTCAATATTATAGAAAAACAAGATCAATAAAATAGTCTTCCGTTTCTGTGACTATGTGTTGCTGACGGGCAACAAACGCAAAACCTCGTCCCATCTCCATCAGAAAGTCACGTATATGAGATATGATTGCCGCTTCAAGATCACTTTCCAAGTAACTGTCTTCATTCTTAAAGCCCAAAAACTCCGCCATGATTGGATTTTTCAGCAACTCAAAACTGTTTTTGATAGCCTACTGTTTTGCTTCATCTCTGCAATCACATTTTCTTTTTGGGGAGATTGCAAAAGACGATTATAATATTGTGTGGAAATATTCCGGTCAAGAGTTCTGCTGCTCCAACCTTCTTTTGGCCGCTTCGTTCATATACCACATTCTTGCATTTTCATCTGACACACGCAAAGACTGCGAAATTGCGTCCAATTCAAATTCGGAACGCATGCGTTCCAAATCTCCTTGTCTGGAAAATATTGGTAGAATTTTCTAAAATATCGCAAATTACGTTCAGAATATCCGTTTCCATATTCTTTCGTCAATTCATCAGACAATGCAACTAATAGTTTTTTCCCATACTCAGCATGCTCTTTTCCCGCTTGCTCCTGCTCAACGATTCTTTTCCTACATTCCAATAAGTCAGAACCATTGCCTTACTGGCGGCACCATACGCCTCTTGCTGCCCTGCATTTATGATATTCTTTATATCTGTAATAACAGACTGATACACCATCAGATTATTTTCCATATCATCCCACCTCGATTTCTGCGATAATCTTATCAATCTCATCACGAAGCACTTGTTCACGGGCAACAATTTCTTTAATTTCCGCATTCAGCTTCACAATGTCAATTTTTTCTCTGGTATCCTCTGCCTCTACATAAGTGGAGACCGACAGATTATAAGCGTTCTCGGATACTTCCTCATAACTTGCCAGATGGGAAAAATGTTCGATTTCTTCACGCTTAGCAAACACATCCACAATACGGTCGATATTCTCTTGTGTCAGCTTATTATTGTTGGTCACCTTTACACACTCGCTTGTGGCATCAATAAACAGCGTCTTATTGTCCGTCTTATTCTTCTTCATCACCATAATGCAGGTTGCGATAGAAGTGCCGAAGAACAGGTTACTCGGTAACTGAATGATGCAATCCACATAGTTATTGTCTACCAGATATTTACGAATTTTCTGTTCTGCACCGCCACGATACATAATTCCCGGAAAACATACAATGGCAGCAGTTCCGTTAGACGCAAGCCATGACAAGCTGTGCATGATAAATGCCATATCCGCTTTGCTCTTAGGTGCCAGAACTCCAGCCGGAGCAAAACGAGGATCATTGATGAGCAGAGGATTTTCGTCTCCCGCCCACTTGATAGAATATGGCGGATTAGACACAATCAGTTCAAACGGTTCATCATCCAGTGCTGTGGACTGAGCAATGTGTCTTCACAGGCTATATCAAATTTATCAAAACCCACATCATGCAAAAACATATTGATACGACACAGGTTATAGGTTGTGATATTAATCTCCTGTCCATAAAACCCATTACGGATAGCATCCTTTCCAAGAATTTTCTCAGCCTTCAGAAGCAATGAACCTGAACCACAAGCCGGATCATATACTTTGTTGATTTCCGTTTTTCCTACAGTTCCAAGGCGTGTGAGCAATTCTGACACATCTGCCGGAGTAAAGAACTCTCCACAAGATTTTCCGGCATTTGATGCATACATGGTCATAAGGTACTCATAAAGCATCACCAAAGGCATCAATGGAATGATCTTTCACATCTCCCAGATTCATTTCACCTACGCCATTCAGCAGTTTCACAAGTTTTCATTGCGCTTTGCAACTGTAGACCCCAGTTTATTGCTGTTTACATCATAGTCATCGAACAATCCGGCAAAGTCACTCTCAGCCTCACTGCCCTTTGCTCGATTCCTCGATATGACGAACACACACTCCAGCGTCTCATTCAGATTTTCATCATTCGTAGCGTTGGTTCGGACATTACAGAAAGTTCGCTCGGAAGGATAAAAATCCTTTTTCCTCTACCAATCCCTCTCTTGCCTCTTCCGCATCCTCATCCGGCATTTTTGCATAATCAAAATCAGTATTGCCTGCATCAATCTCACCGCTGTTTATGTAATTGCACAGATTTTCGGAAATGTAGCGATAGAACATCGTGCCAAGAACATAATTTTTGAAGTCCCAACCATCGACTGCTCCACGCAGTTCATCTGCAATCGCCCATATTGCACGGTGCAGTTCGTCACGTTCCTGTTCTTTTGGTCTCAACCATTCTCTTTTCCTCCGTTATTCTCTGGTACAAATTCCAGAATATCGTCAACGCCACAGTTCAGGACATGACATATACTCTCTACGCTTTCGGGGAAATATACCTATTACGTTTCAGCCGTGTGATGATATTTGCGGAGAAGCCAGCCTCCTGCTGCAACTGTGCATTTGTCATATTTTTTTCTATCAGTAAATGGAATAATTTTTTGTAACTGACTGCCATGTCATCCTCCCTCATTTTTCCAACAGATTTAAGAAAAGTTTATCACGAAAACGTGATTTTTTCAATCTGTACAATCATCCCATCCATCCTTATCTCTAGATAAGATAGATATTATTCATATCCGTCTTAATACCCTCAGTATCATTACCTTGTCCTTTTGACACTTCCATAACCGAAAAAAAGACATCCCATGCCCCGTAAAACTAACAGGTCTGGAATGTCCTTTTTCTAATTAACTGTATTTTTAACAATGAGAAGTCAACTTTCACTCTCCGGCTGTCGGTCATTCAATTAGACAAAAGGCATACTGTCTCCACATGTGTCGTGTGCCCAAACTGATCCACCGGCCGCACCTTCCGCAGCTCATAGCCACCCTCGCACAGGATCTTCAGATCCCTTGCGAGCGTTGCCGGGTCGCAACTGACATACACAATCCGTTCCGGCTTCATGCGAAGCATCGTCTCCAGACACTTCTCATCGCATCCCTTCCGGGGCGGATCGACAACGATCACATCCGGATGAAGCATGTCTGTCTCCGTCTCCCTGCTCTTCTTTTCGTAGAACTCCGGAAGAACCTCCTCCGCCTTTCCCACGAAAAACGAGGCATTTGTAATCCCATTTAACGCTGCGTTGCTCTTTGCATCTTCAATCGCCTGTGGCACGATCTCCACGCCATAGACCTTCCCTGCCTTCTGTGCCAGAAACAGGGAAATGGTTCCAATGCCACAGTAGAGATCCCAGACGGTCTCCTTTCCGGTCAGACCTGCGTAGGAGAGTGCCAGACTGTACAGCTTCTCCGTCTGTACCGGGTTTACCTGATAGAAAGACTGCGGGGAAATGTGATAGGCGATTGCCGTATCTGTCAGCGCAAAGTCATGGTCACAGTCGCGCAGATGTATCTGATCCGTAATATAATCCGATCCCCAGATGATCCGGGTCTCCTCCCCTAATATCACATTCGTATTCTTCCGGTTGATATTCACGGAAATGCTGGTCATGCCATCCAGTTTACATAAAGCATTCACCAGCTTCTCTTTCTGTGGAAGTGTCTCTCCATTGATGACCAGACAGACCATCAGCTCTTTTGAGGTGAAGCCATAGCGGATCAGCACATGGCGCACCAGCCCCGCCCTGTCGTCTCATCATACGGACAGACCTCATTCTCACGCATATAGGAAAGCACCACTCCAAGAATCTGCTCATTATGCGTAACGCCCAGCTTACAATCCTCTACCGGGATAATGTTGTGCGTGCGCGCCGCGTAAAATCCTGCTACGGGCTGACCGTCTTTGTTCACGCCAATCGGAAACTGCGCCTTATTGCGATAGCGGTATGGCTGCTCCATCCACAATCTCCTCCATCACAGAATCAATGAGTTCCGGTGCAAAGCCTCCGATGCGGATCAGATTGCCGCGCACCTTTTTCTGCTTATAGCAAAGCTGCTGCCCATAGTCCATCGCCTGGATCTGGCAGCCACCACAGCGCGCATATAGCGGACACTCCGGCTGCACACGGTACGGCGACGGTTCTAAAATCTCCTGCACCCTGGCATAGCCGTAGTTCTTCTTGAGCTTCGTGATGCCGGCATGGATCGTATCCCCGATCACAGCATCTTTCACGAAAAAGGTCATCCCCTCGTATTTTCCGATGCCCTCTCCGCCAACGCCCATATCTTCGATCTTTAACTCAATACTGTCGTTTTCTTCATATCCTGTGATATACCTATGACTCTCTTCCTGATCTGCGTATATTGCTCTCCAGCAGGCGGTTATATCCCTGCCACTCCAGATTGTTCTCCGGAACACTTGCAAAAATCTCCCGTATTGTCTCCATCTTGGCGTCAATATTGTCCGCAAAACTGAGTGCCAGTGCTTCCGCAAGTGCCGGTTTCTTCGGCGAACCGTATTCCAGTTCTCCGTGGTGAGCTAAAATGCAGTGCTTCAACTCATTGGCGGTTCCCTTCGGGAATCCCGGAATCGTGCGGATCCGCTCTCCGACCATCTCTGCGCCGATCATGATATGCCCTAAAGCTGTCCCTCATCCGTGTAATCGTTCTCCGGGAACGTCGAGAGTTCCTCCAGCTTTCCGATATCATGAAAAATTGCCGCAGACACGATCAGATCGCGGTTTAAGATCGGATAGGTTGCCGCAAAATAATCACAGTTCTTCGTCACAGAGAGCGTATGCTCAGCAATCCGCCCACAAATCCGTGATGCACGCTCTTCGCTGCGGAATGAAACTTGAACCGTTTTTCAAAATCCTTATCCTCGACAAAAAAGCTCTCCAGAAGCTTTCTTAAATATGGGTGCTTCACGGAAGCAATCAGTCCGAGAAGCTCTGTATACATCCCGTCGATGTCCTTTTTGGATACCGGCAGATAATCTTTCGGATCGTATTCCCCTTCCTGCACCTTGCGCACACGCTTTACGTTGAGCTGGAGATTTCCTGAAAACTTGTGATGTCTCCCATGACTGCGATGTAGTCTAACGAATCAAACTCATCGATTCCAACCGAGCCCGGCTCCCAGATCTTGGCATCCAGTGTACCGGTCTTATCCTGCAGGATAAGATTATCATAAGGCTTTCCGCCTTTGTCAGCGCTGACTGCTTTACCTTGCACAAATAGATTTCGTTGATTCTCTCGCCCTCACGCAGGCTCTCAATATACTTCATTTCTGACCTCATTTCCATAATATGGCGGTGCCGCAAGACACCGCCTTCTGTTACTATCCTCTACTTTAACTCCGACCTGTACCGTACAGGTGATCTCCTCGTACTTCTCCGCGCCCTGCCGCTGTACAACGATCTCCACCTCGTCGCCCGGTTTCAATGCCAGAAGCTTGCTCTCATAACTGTCCACCGTGTAGACAGCTTCTCCATCCATCTCTGTAATGACATCGCCGCTCTGCAGTCCTGCCGCCAGCGCTGGTGAATCCATCTTGACTTCCTTGATGTATGCACCCTTCGGAATGTCGTATTCCTTGGCGGTTGCCGCAGAAACCGTCGTCAGTCCCAGACCGATATACGGAATGTCCTGATTGTTGGACAGCTTCTCGATCAACTGCTTTAACTCGGAGATCGAGAGGGCTGTGAGCGTCGTCTGATCCTCCTCATTGCCGTAATCCTGCATTACCAGACCGATCACCTCGCCGTTCACATTGATGATGACGCCGCTGCCGCTGCTGCTGCCCACAATATCCGTCGTAAAGACGGTATAATTATTGTCGATCGTGGAAATCACATTGTTGGTAGATGTAATATTCCCCGTAAGGATCGAATAGTTCGTTCCTAGCGGACTTCCCACCGCAATAACCATGGTTCCCTGCATTGTAGTCAGTGAATTCCCGAGCTTCGCCACCGAGATTGCATTCATGGTATCCTCATCCACCTGACTGCGCGGCACCGAGAGCACTGCAATGCCCGTATTGCCGTCGTAGTGCTTCATGGACGCTTCCACCGTCACATCATTGATGAAAGTGACATAGACCTCCTGTGCATCTGAGATGACCTTGCGCTCCGTTAAGATCAGAAGTTCCTGACCGCTGTCTGCAATGATAATGCCGGATGCCTGTCCTCTGCTCTCGTAAGAATTGTTGAACCAGTCCGTGTCGCTCTTGACCCCCGTCACGGTCACGACAAAGCGGTTTGCTTCTCTTCCCACCGCATACAGCTTGTTCTGCACGTTCTGTACATCCGCAATCTCAAGCTCCTGGGGCTGCTGTAGCGGCGGTTCCTCGGAAGGCGCCTGCGGTTCCTCGGATGCCTCCGTCTCCTCGGATGTCTCTGTCTCCTCGGGCTGCTCCGTCTCCGTAACCGAATCCTGCGGAATGGTGACCACCGGTTCCTCCTCTGGGCAAAACAGTGATTCAAACTTAGGCTGAAAATATGCAAAAACCAGACTTGCTATGATTCCAAAAACGACTGCCATCAGAGCGATAAAACCTGCCTGCATCAGCAATCGCTTCTTATTGACCGGCTTTTCTTTGATTTTTTCGTTAATAAAGAAAACTGATCGTTATCCTTTTGCTGCATGATTTCCTCTTTTCTGCATGTATTTACACACGAATTTCTGAAAACCGTACCAGTAATCATTATAAAATGAATCACATACGCTTGCAATAGGATTCTACAATTCTTTTCAGGTTCCGCTTTCCAAGACTCCCGGAATCATATATAATAAGAAGGACATAACCATGTGACAATCAAATCAAAGGAACTGCTATGAACGAAAAAGTATTACACCTTAGAATATAACAAGATTCTCGATCAACTGACCGAATATGCTTTCAGCGCTGACGCCAAGTCGCGCTGTCAGAAGCTGCGCCCGATCACCGACCTCGCGCAGATCGAACAGCTCCAGCAGCAGACATCGGATGCCTTAAGCCGGCTGTTCAAATACGGCTCCCTGTCCTTTCTGGAGTTACGGACATCCGCGATTCGCTAAAGCGCTTAGAGATCGGCGGCGCCTTAAGCGCCATCGAACTGCTGCGCGTCTGCTCCCTCTTAGAGTCCGCGAAACGCGCGAAGGCTTTTGCCAGATCACAGGACGACAACGATCAGCCGGACGATTCCCCTGACCAGTCTTTTGCCGGCATCGAGCCTCTCACGCCGCTGTGTGACGAGATCCGGCGCTGTATTCTCTCCGAGGACGAGATTGCCGACGACGCCAGCAGCACGCTGCACTCGATCCGGCGTTCCATGCGCGGAATGAACGATAAGATCCGCGCACAGATGAACTCCATGATCAACAACACCACGACCAGAAGCTATCTGCAGGACACCGTCATTACCATGCGCGACGGGCGCTACTGTCTCCCGGTCAAAGCGGAGGCAAAGTCTCTTGTTCCAGGCATGATCCATGACCAGTCCTCCACCGGCTCCACACTTTTCATCGAGCCGATGGCTGTCGTCAATCTGAACAACGAATACAAAGAGCTGCAGCTCCGTGAGCAGGAGGAGATCGAGGTCATCCTTGCCGGCTTAAGCAATCTGACCGCCTCCTACGCCACACAGCTGCTCGCCGACTATGAACTTCTGACCGAGCTGGACTTTATTTTTGCCAGAGCGGCTTTCGCGCAGACATACAACGGGGTCGCCCCGCTTTTTAATGATGACGGACGGATTCACATCCGCAAAGGACGCCACCCGTTACTCGATCCGAAAAAGGTCGTTCCGATCGACGTACGGCTCGGCGAGGATTTCCGCCTGCTGATCGTGACCGGTCCGAACACCGGCGGTAAGACGGTCTCCTTAAAACCGTCGGTCTGCTGACGCTGATGGGACAGTCCGGCCTGCATATTCCGGCGTCCGAGCGCTCGGAACTCGGTATTTTGACGAAGTGTTCGATGACATCGGGGACGAGCAGAGTATCGAGCAGTCGCTCAGTACCTTCTCCTCCCACATGGTCAACATCATCCGTATCTTAGAGCAGGTCAACGACCGTTCTCTGGTACTTTTCGATGAGCTCTGTGCCGGAACCGATCCGACCGAGGGCGCTGCGCTTGCGATCTCAATTCTCTCGAAGCTCCACCTTTACGGAGCACGCATTATGGCTACGACGCATTACAGCGAGCTCAAGGTCTATGCCCTCTCCACACCAGGCGTGGAAAATGCCTGCTGTGAGTTCGACGTGGCGACGTTAAGTCCGACCTACCGCCTCTTAATCGGTATTCCGGGCAAGAGCAACGCGTTTGCCATCTCTGAAAAGCTCGGTCTTCCGACAGATCTCATTACCGACGCCAAGGGGCGCATCAGCAAGAGTGAGGGCGATTTTGAAGATCTGATCGCCGATCTCGAGAAGAGCCGCAGCACGATCGAGCGGGAACAGTTAGAGATCAACCAGTACAAAGCCGAAATCGAGTCCTTAAAGAAAAAGCTGGAGCAGAAGCAGGAGCGCCTGGATTCCAGCCGCGACAAGATTCTGCGCGAGGCAAACGAGCAGGCATACAGCATCTTAAAAGAAGCCAAGGATGTCGCCGATGAAACGATCCGCAATTTCAACAAATACGGCAAGGCGGGCGCACCGGTCAGCGAGATGGAAAAGAACGTACCAAGCTGCGCGGCAAGATGGACAAAGCCGCACAGAAGATGTCCGAGCAGAAAAGCTTCCGTGCCGAACCACAACGTTCCGAAGAAGCTGCGCATCGGTGACAGCGTCAAAGTCATCAGCATGAACTTAAAGGGCACCGTCCATTCCCTTCCGAACGCCAGGGGCGACCTCTATGTGCAGATGGGAATTCTGCGCTCTCTTGTCAACATCAATGACCTGATCCTTCTGGAAGAAGACGCCACACCGGGCACCAAAAGTCCCAGAAGACCAGTGCCGGCAAGATCAAGATGAGCAAATCCGCCTCCGTCTCCACAGAGATCAATCTCATCGGTAAGACGACCGACGAGGCCATTCCGCTCTCGACAAATATCTCGATGACGCTTATCTGGCACATCTGCCGTCCGTGCGCATCGTTCACGGAAAGGCACGGGCGCACTCCGCAACGCGGTGCAGGCTCATTTAAAGCGCTTAAAATATGTCAAATCATTCCACCTCGGCGAGTTCGGTGAGGGCGATGCCGGCGTCACGATTGCCGAGTTTAGGACTGATATTTAAAATAAAATGAGGAGATGATGATATGGCAGCAAAACAGAAAATTCTGATCGTCGATGACGATAACAATATCGCAGAACTGATTTCCCTGTATCTCACAAAGGAATGTTTCGATACCCGGATCGTCAATGACGGCGAGGAAGCCATGATCGCTTTTGATCAGTACAATCCGAATCTGATCCTGCTCGATCTGATGCTTCCCGGCATGGACGGCTATCAAGGTCTGCCGTGAGATCCGTGCGAAGGCAAATGTTCCGATCATTATGCTGTCAGCCAAAGGCGAGATTTTGACAAGGTACTCGGTCTGGAGCTCGGCGCGGACGATTACATGATGAAGCCGTTCGACTCCAAGGAGCTTGTCGCGCGCGTCAAGGCAGTGCTGCGCCGCTATCAGCCGGCAAAGCCGGAGGAACCTGCCGCAGAGTTAAAATGCGTCAAGTACACGGATCTGGTGGTCAATCTCTCGAACTACTCCGTCATCTACATGGGGCAGGCCGTCGATATGCCGCCAAAGGAACTGGAGCTTTTATATTTTCTTGCGGCTTCGCCGAATCAGGTTTTTACAAGAGAGCAGCTATTAGACCACATCTGGGGTTATGAATACATCGGCGATACGCGTACTGTGGATGTTCACGTGAAGCGTCTCCGCGAGAAGATCAAGGATCATGCCAACTGGAGCCTCGCAACGGTCTGGGGCATCGGCTACAAATTCGAGGTTCGTGACCTATGAAACGTACCCTTTACCCCAAACTGCTCGCCGGCTATCTGATGTACGGTCTGATCGGTTTTCTCATCATCACAACCTTTACCTACCACATTACGTTCGCCTTTGTGGAAAGGAGGCTGCCAGCCTCTACCGGGAATCCGCCCTGATCTCCTCCAACTATGCCGGAAATTATTTTTCCAAGACCATGACGCTGGACGAGATACAGACACAGCTTTCCACCTTAAGCATCTATCTCTCAGCGAAATCTGGATCGTGGACACGCGGCAGCATCATTCTGAACACGGCGGCGCCGGGGATCCCACACCGGTTCCCGGCTTCAACATTACCGACTTCGGAAGCCGCTATTATCAGACCGGCACGTTTTATAACCAGTTTACGTCAGAGATGTTAAGTGTTTTCTCGCCGATCACCGTCAACTACAAAGTGCGCGGCTATGTGGTCATCCACAAGCCGACCAGCAGTCTCGTGTCCTACGCGAACGGACTTGTCGCCATCGCTTATGAGACGCTTGGGCTTCTGTTTCTGGCAGCCTTTGTGGTACTGATTCTGTTTACCTATGTGGTGTACATACCGATCCGCAAGATTACGAAAGCGGCGGACGAATATGCCGCCGGCAACTTTGAAAAAAAGATTGATGTTCACTCCAATGATGAGATCGGCTATCTCGCCGCCTCGCTCAACTACATGGCGAACGAACTGAATACCCTGGAGGACGACCAGAAGAAGTTCGTCTCTAACGTCTCGCATGATTTCCGTTCGCCCCTCACTTCCATCAAAGGTTATGTGGAAGCGATGCTCGACGGCACCATTCCCGTAGAGATGCAGGACAAATATTTAAACATCATCCTCTTTGAGACCGAGCGTCTGAACAAGCTGACCAAGAGCCTTCTTGAGTTAAACAAATTCGGTTCACTACGGCACGATGCTGGACATCACGGATTTCGACATCAATCACACGATCCGCATGACAGTCCAGACGTTCGAGGGGCGCTGCATGGAAAAGCGCATTACTTTCAACCTGATCTTAACCGGCGAGAAGCTTTTTGTCTCCGCCGATATGAGTAAGATCGAGCAGGTGCTCTACAACCTGATCGACAATGCAATCAAATTCAGCCACACGGACTCCGCAATCACAATCGAGACCACAGAGAAGAACGACAAGATCTTCGTCTCCGTCAAGGACACTGGCATCGGCATCCCGGGCGACAGCATCAAAAAGATCTGGGAGCGCTTCTACAAGACGGATCTCTCCCGCGGCAAGGACAAAAAAGGAACCGGGCTTGGTCTCCATCGTAAAGGAGATTGTCCAGGCACACGGCGAAAACATCAACTGTATCAGCACGGAAGGCGTGGGAACGGAATTTATCTTTACCCTGCCGTTAGCAAAGAAGCTGTCCCATCAGGCGGGCAGTTGACTTTGGGGCGATAAGTTATATTACAGGAAGCACGATACAGATTTCGGCTGGAACTGCATATGAAACATTCGTTGGAGAAAATGTGTATTTCTTCCAGCCGGATGACTGCATCTGATTCGTGTCTCTTCCACGTTTGGACTCTCCCGGAGTGTGTCCGACAAGCCACAGACAATGAGCGGACTTTCTAGTGTCCCTAATGGCACCGCTTCACAGACAATATAAAACCGCGCGAACCGAAACTCGTTGGCATCTGCTATTGAAATAGGGCAGATGCCAATTCACATCGGCTTCGCGCGGTTATTTGTTCGACATAAAGATGGCATAAATGCCATCTGTTGTCTGGTGCCGCAAGGGACACAAAAGTCTAAAATTGTCTGTTGGCTTGCGGACATAGTCCGTCAGAGTGCTCAAACTGGAAAGACACGGATCATCGCAGATGCAGTCACCGGCTGGTTAGAAATGCCGCATTTTTTGAACAGAATGTTCCATAGGCATTCCAGCCGAAATCGTAGGGGTATGCTTCTCATAGTATAACTTATCACTCAAAGCTGCTTACCTGCTTCGTGCGGCAGCTTCTTTCAGATGGCTCCGTCCCGCGTTCTATACACATGCAAATGCTGCTGATTCTTCCTTGAGATTCTTTGCCACGGTACTGTTCTCCTCCATCTGTCCGTTTACAGTGGACATGGACTGTACCAGGGAATCAATGTTCGTGGCTGCATCAGTCACGCCGTTTGCGGACTCTTCGACCGCACGGCTGATGCCCTCAATTGCCTCTGTCATCTCCATCATTGTCGCCAGTATATCCTGCGCCTCGCTCGCATACTCTGCCATCGTGTTGTCGATGTGGGTCGCATCATCATTGTACTGCTGACCACCCTGCACAAATGCACGGTAATCCGGCAGGATGTTCTCGTTGATATAACCAACAATCTTCTCCGAAGAAACAACCAGTCCTGTACTGCCTCAATTACCTGCTCATTGATCGTCTGGATATTGTTCGCTGTCTCACGCGAAGAATCTGCGAGCTGTCTGATCTCATCTGCAACAACTGCAAATCCCTTTCCGGCTTCACCGGCACGCGCCGCCTCAATCGATGCATTCAGCGCAAGCAGGTTTGTCTGGCTGGAGATACTCAGAATATCCGCCGTCAGTTGTGCAACCTTCTCCACACTCTTAGAATTCTCAAGAGCCTGGTTCATCTCCGTTGTAATCTCGCCGATCATCTCATTGGTACTGTTCATGTTCTCAGTCGCCATGTGCTCCAGCTCCGTCGCACGCTTCTTCATATCCTGCGCATACTGTGACATAACCTTGGTCTGATCTGCCATCTTCTGTACTTTGCCTTCCGCAGCGGTCGTATTCTCGCTGACGCTGTTCGTCGTTGCGGATACCTCCTCCATCGTCGCAGAAAGTTCTTCCATGATCGCGGAAATATCATTGGCATTGTCACTGGACGCTGCAACACTGCTTGCCACATTTCCGACAACTCCGTCAAGGACATTGGAATTGCTGATGATGTTGGACATGATATTCTGCAGCGTTTCGATGAAATGGTTGATACCGATCGATGACTGTCCGATCTCATCCATCGACTTTACCGTAACGCGCTTTGTGAGGTCACCGTGTCCACCTTTGATCTCATCAATAATCTCTGTCAGTTCACTCGTCTGCTTTCTGAGCGGCTTTACAACCGTCTTGATAATCACAACAACCACCATGACAAATGCCACAAAAGAAATTGCCAGCAGGATCAGCGATAGTATCATATTCTGGTTGTACAGATCTTTCTGTTCCTGAATATTCTGCTTCACCAATTCATCGTTGCGAGATATGAGCGTATCCATATTGACCGCAATCGTATCTGACCACTCCGTCATCACAGAATTTGCCTTTGCCACCGCTGCTGCAGAATCACCGGCCATCGCCGTCTGCATCAGTTCCACGGTTGTCCCCTGCGCCTCTGTGGAGCAGATCAAATGTCTCATTCATAAGCTGGATATCATCTGCCGTAAAATAGTGATCCATCGCCAAGCTCCTTTTCATAGCTGTCCACGTTCGACTGGTATTCCGTCAGCTGGGATGCCACATACTCATACAGATCCTTGCTCGGCTCTGCGCAGGCGCGTAACTTCTGCGTGTTGGCAAAAGCAAGATTGATCTCATCCATACAGATTGTCGCACGTACACCCTCTCCGGAGATCTGATTGCTTTCCTTCTGAACGGCGGTCATGGAATAAAGACTCACGCCTGCAATCATAATCGCGATGCACCCAAGAACCGCAACCGGTATAATGAGTTTGGCAATAACCGATGATTTTTTCTTCATCCTTTCGTATCCTCCATTAAAATTGTCTATAGCCCCATTTTATCATGATATGCGGACATATTCTATTCATTTTTTTAACGAAATCTATACATTTTAAAAATCCTCGTATATCTTGACATCCAAGTTAGTTTGTACTAACATAGCAGTTGTTATGGAAGAAGACCGAAAAAAATTAACCGAAAAGAAATTGCTTTCCTGCGGGAAACGGGAATTTCTGGAAAAGGGATATGCGAAGGCGAACCTCCGCTGGATCTGCGAAGCTTCCGGCGTGACAACCGGCGCCTTTACTTTTCTTTGCGAGCAAGGAAGCGCTGCTTCGCGCCATCTTAGATCCCTTCATCGCAGATTCCAGAGAGCTCCTTTCCGGGCTTGCCCGGATGGAGGAGGAACATCCTGAGACTGGAGACGACAATGAGATCCAGATCATCCGGTATCTCTCCGCACACCGCGAGGAATGTATTATCCTGATGGAGAAATCCGCCGGCAGCTGCTATGAACATTTTCATGAGGAAGCAGCCGCGATGATGCAGGAATCTTTCCGCCGTTATTACAGAAGTATCTCGGCGCCGAACCGGATCCGGAACTGATCCGGATTCTTGCGTCCATGCGCCTGCACGGGTATCTGGAATTAGTTCATGGAGACTACACAATGAAAGAAAGACTGTTTTTAGCCAGAGCGATCGGCATCCACGCCGACGCCGGCACCCTGAGTTTAATACAATATTTAAAGGAAGAGAATGATGCTCACCGTTAATCCGGTGGGCATTTTCTTTTATAAAACATAACAAAAAAAATATTTGTTATCGAGGAGGAAAACACAATGAATCAAAAACCAAACTACGGAAACTGGGTACCTGAAAAACTCTTGTATCTGACCTTCGGCGGCGCCGCTCTCTTTCTGGTGCTTGCACTGCTGTCAGGTCTTGCTTTCTCAAACACGCCCCTCGCGGTCATCTGCGCCATTCTCTGCGCCGTTCTGCTCGCCTTCGGCATCTATATGTATGCGTGCCACGAATGCTTTGCCTTTGGAAAAGGCGATATGATGGCAAAGGTTCACGCACATCTGGTCGCCCATCTCAACTGGGACGGACACGGCACGCTTCTCGACATCGGCTGCGGTGCTGCCCCGCTCACCATCCGCTGTGCCAAGGCATTCCCGGACGCAGCGCTCACCGGCATGGATTACTGGGGCGCGCAGTGGAACTACGCCAAAGAGCAGTGCGAAAAAAATGCGGCAATCGAGGGCGTCGCTTCCCGCATCCATTTTGAGAAAGGCGATGCGGCACACATGAACTATGCCGACGAGACGTTTGACGCCGCCGTCAGCAACTTCGTCTTCCATGAAGTCCACTCCGCCAGAGACAAGCGTGATGTCGTGCGGGAGGCACTGCGCGTCGTAAAACGCGGCGGAGCTTTTTCTTTCCAGGATCTCTTCGCCCAGAAAAGCCTCTACGGCGACATGGATGCCTTTGTGGAAGAGCTGAAAAAGGAAGACATTTCCGAGATCCACTACATCGGAAATCTGGAAAACACTGGATTTTGTCCCCGCCTACGTGCGCACACCCTGGATGATCAGCGGCATGGGCATTCTCTACGGGAAAAAATAACAGTTCCCTACAGCTGCGCCAGCACTTCGCCGATGTCGCCGTCAATGCAGATCGAGCGTCCGTCAAGTTCCGTGATTCCTTTTTCCATTGTCATCCCGGCAAGATACGCCTCCTGCCGTGTAAAGTACGCACTTTTTTTGCCCCGGTTACCGGAAAGTAACTTAATGAAATGAATCTCGCTTGCGAGATTCTCCGCGCGCTCGCGGTTCGCAAAGCGATATTTTCCTTACCGTGAGCTACGCATCCTCGCGGTGCGTTTTTATTTCATAGGAAGGTTCTACTTTCACACATAAATGTATCACGGTATTTCCTATGAAACAAGAAAGAATCCTGCTTTGCAGGATTCTCCGCCTACGGCGGGTTGCTCTAGCGACATAATTCCACTCCGACGCAGTGCGATCCTGCCCGGAGGGCTTTTTCATTCATAGGATGTAATTTCCTATGAATAAAAAAAAGACATGCAGGTTAATACCCGCATGTCTTCAATGTCCAGTCACCGTTTCCGGAGCGCACCAACACCCACTGCCAGTCCTGATAAATTTCGTTTGGATTGAGGCTTCCGTCTCCGCCGTGCTTGTCCGTCTGAAAATCTGACAGAAGAACAATTGCCTGATCTGCCTGATACTGATCTGCCCATTCCGGCTCCGCTTCCCGCACGCTCTCCTCATCGTACCGGAAAGACGTCATCACACATCCCGGAAAATGATCGTCGAAATACTCCTGCGCGGTATCCATCGCCGCACTGATCTCCTCCTGCGAATAATAGTCGGACGCTCCGATCTCTCTCTTGACTCCGCTCCTCGCTCCGTTGCCAAAACATACAGCGATCACTCCCACAACCGCTGCGGCGAGCAGTACAGCACCCAGAATCTGAAAGATCCTCTCATACTGTTTTGTCCCCATGTTCTTTCCCCTTATTCCTGTGTTCTCTGATAGAATGTGTACACATTCCTATCTTCTTATCATACTCTGCCTGGCTCCATTCGTCAATCATCCGCCACAGAATCTTTCACATAAATACAAAAAAAGCGGCCGGTGCCTTCTCCTAGTCAATCAGATCATTCTGAAAACGCGACAGGTGCTCATACGGAAGAATCAGCCGGCCACGGTACAGCCCGCACCCGTCATTGATGAGGCTGTTGTCGATTGCCGCAAACATATTGACATCCAGCTTTGCAAGCTCGAGTTCGTGCAGTCTCCGGCAGCGCTCGTAGGCTTCATCAAAGTAGACACATTCCCCCTCAGGGATGGCATCCCTTCTCGCCCGGTCGCTCTCCTGCTTTTTCTCATACCCCAGATGATTGGCGGGTCCGATCTCTGCAATATCGTCCATCCGCTTCGTCCGAAGCTGCATCTCCATGTAGCACTTCGCGCTGTTATCAAAGAACGTAATATGCAGGAGCGGTAGCTGTCCGGTCCACATGCGCGATATAATCGCGGTAATACGGGCGCACCGCATCCGAAAGCAGTGGGGAGTCGCTCTCCTTCACACCTCCGGCGGGCTCCGCCGTAAACCCGCGCTCCTCCAGAAATCCCAGCCATTGGCGGTCTCATACAGATATCGGATCTCCTCCCGCTCTCCGTCCTCCGGATTCTTAAGATGGCACTTCGGCATGGAGATGACAATCCGGTACGCGATCAGATCCCGGAAGCAGTTCAAGCGTTCCTGCAATTCCGACACCGGCGGATACGTTCCGTTCTTCGTATAGTAGTCATAGATGTACTCCACAACATAACCGTTGAACTTCGCCTCCGCACGGATTAAAAGACTTGATCCTCCCCTTTGAACGTGAAGGACAGGTAGGGATATTCCCGTGCCATATATTTATAGAATTCCCGGATCTTCTGCGACTGCGCCGTCAGGAAATCATTGTGCTCGAGCAATTCCATAATCTGAGACAGAAATTCACAGTGCCTGACGTCCACTTCATTCCCGGTCCGTGCTGCGGACTGCCGCAGGTCTTCGGTATATTTTTCAAAATTTTTAAGACGGTGTCTCCGGAATAGAGATAATCGTTTAATGTAATCATAGGCGTACCTTCTTTGGGTTTCTACCTATATTTTCAGATATATTTTTTATCTCGTCAACACCTTTTTGCAGTACCGGTGCGCCCCGCAATGCGGGCATACCAGCTTTCTTCTGGTCAGCGTGTGCGCTCCCATGACATAAGCGCCCATCTCAGGCACAAACCGTGTCTTACACTCCGGGCACTCATAAGCTCCTGCATCACGATCAAGAATGCATGCAATCGCAATGCCGATCACAATGACAACTATGCCGACTGCAATCAGCGCAATCCGCATCCAGTCCTCCATCGGAAATGCTCCCGCCACCACAAACATTGGTGTAGCCGCAATAATCACAAGCGCCGATACCATTCCGGATAAAATAATTTTCTTCTTGCTTTCCTGTGCTTCTTTCACTAAATTCACCATATTCTCCTCCGCTTTCTCCCGATACTCTGTCTCGGAAATCCGTTCTCCTGTCAGCAATTCGTTTACAGATAGATCCAGTTCGTTGCATAACGGCAGCAGCAGTGAAATCTCCGGGAAACCATTTCCGCGCTCCCATTTTGAGATCGTCTTATCACTGATTCCCAGCTGCTCTGCCAGCTGTCTCTGCGTGTAACCCTTTTTCTTTCTCTCATCTACAATAAATTTTCCTGTCTTAATCTGATCCATGTCTTCCTCCTTTCTGGTCTCATTATGTTCCCGCTCCCACGGCTTTCACACACACGCAGCGTAGAATATGGTGAATTTGTGCGGATTCTACGCTCCGTCGAGTGCCTCTTGCCCTCGGTCTCTCGGTTTCATGACCGGTTATCCTCAACTCAGGCAACTACAGTTTTTCTCCTGCAACCGCCGATCCAGATCCCGGCAGCTACAGTTTCCCACTTTAATGCAAAAAAGGCTCCCAAGGAAAACCCTGGGAGCCTTAAATTTACTGAATAATATTTAATTACTCGATGATTGTAGCAACACGGCCTGAACCTACAGTTCTACCACCCTCACGGATAGCGAATGTAAGACCCTGCTCCATAGCTACCGGGTGAATTAACTCGATAGTCATCTCGATGTTATCACCAGGCATGCACATCTCTGTACCAGCCGGAAGGTTGCAAACACCTGTTACGTCTGTTGTTCTGAAGTAGAACTGCGGACGATAGTTGTTGAAGAACGGAGTATGACGACCACCCTCGTCCTTTGTCAGAACGTAAACCTGAGCTGTGAACTTGTGATGGCAGGTAACAGTACCTGGCTTAGCAAGAACCTGTCCACGAACGATCTGGTCACGGTTGATACCACGAAGAAGAGCACCGATGTTATCACCAGCCTGAGCCTCGTCTAACTGCTTACGGAACATCTCGATACCGGTTACAACGGTTGTCTGAACATCATCTCTAACACCAAGAATCTCAAGGTTATCATTCAGATGTAATGTACCTCTCTCAACACGTCCGGTAGCAACTGTACCACGACCTGTGATTGTGAATACATCCTCTACTGGCATAAGGAATGGCTTATCTGTATCACGCTCCGGGTTTGGAATGTACTCATCAACTGTGTCCATGAGTTCCATAATCTTGTCTCCCCACTCGCCCATCGGATCCTCAAGAGCCTTAAGAGCAGAACCCTTAATGATCGGGCATCCCTCGAAGCCGTACTCCTCAAGCTGCTCGGTAACTTCCATCTCTACTAACTCGATGAGCTCCGGATCGTCTACCATATCGCACTTGTTTAAGAAAACAACGATGTAAGGTACACCTACCTGACGAGGAAAGTAAGATATGCTCTTTTGTCTGAGCCATAACACCGTCGGTAGCAGCAACTACAAGGATAGCACCGTCCATCTGAGCAGCACCTGTAATCATGTTCTTTACATAATCAGCATGGCCTGGGCAGTCAACGTGAGCGTAATGTCTCTTCTCTGTCTCGTACTCGATGTGAGCGGTAGAAATTGTGATACCACGCTCTCTCTCTTCCGGAGCCTTATCGATGTTCTCGAAATCTGTAGCTGTGTTACCAGCAACTCTTGCAGCTAATACTTTGGAGATAGCTGCTGTTAAAGTTGTTTTACCATGGTCAACGTGTCCAATGGTACCGATATTACAATGTGGTTTTGTTCTTTCAAACTTAGCTTTTGCCATTTTGAATATCCTCCTTAAAATGATGCCCCTTGCGGGCTATAGTTATTATATAAGAATAACTCGGCTAACTCTGATTATATAAAATAATCAGCGGTTTTTCAAGCTATTTCTTACCGGATTTCCCCTGTTTATGGGAAAATCCGGGATTTTTACAAACTGCATACAGAAAGCCTATTTGGACTTGTCAGCCAATACCTTCTCCTGTACGGACTTCGGAACCGGCTCGTACTTCTCGAAGAACATGGAGTAGTTACCACGTCCCTGTGTCTTAGAACGCAGGTCTGTAGAATAACCGAACATCTCTGCAAGCGGTACATATGCCTTTACAAGCTTACCGCCGCCGATATCATCCATACCCTCGATACGTCCACGACGTGGAGTTGATATCACCGATAACATCACCCATGTACTCCTCAGGCATGGTAACCTCAACCTTCATGATCGGCTCGAGTAATACCGGGTTTGCCTTGTGCATAGCTTCCTTGAATGCCATAGAACCGGCAATGTGGAATGCCATCTCAGAAGAATCGACCTCATGGTAAGAACCATCGTATACGGTAGCTTTTACGCCAAGTACAGGGAATCCAGCAAGGATACCAGCCTGAGCTGCTTCCTCAATACCTGCGCCGACTGCCGGGATGTACTCCTTAGGAATAGCACCGCCGACTACGGTAGACTCAAACTTGAATGTCTCTTCACCGTTCGGATCCATCGGGTCAAACTTAACTTTACAATGTCCGTACTGACCACGTCCACCTGACTGCTTTGCATATTTGTATTCAACATCAACCGGCTTTGTAAAGGTCTCTTTGTAAGCAACCTGCGGAGCACCAACGTTAGCTTCTACGTTGAACTCTCTCAGAAGACGGTCTACGATGATCTCCAGATGTAACTCACCCATACCGGCGATAATGGTCTGTCCAGTCTCCTGATCTGTATGAGCACGGAATGTAGGATCCTCTTCTGCAAGTTTTGCAAGAGCCTCACCCATCTTACCCTGTCCAGCCTTGGTCTTCGGCTCGATTGCGATATCGATAACCGGCTCCGGGAACTCCATGGACTCCAGGATAACCGGATGATTCTCATCACAGATGGTATCACCTGTTGTAGTGAACTTGAATCCGATAGCTGCAGCGATATCTCCGGAGTAAACTTTCTCCAGTTCCTGACGCTTGTTGGCATGCATCTGTAAGATACGTCCAACACGCTCTTTTTTGTCTTTTGTGGCATTCAGTACATAAGAACCGGAGTTCATAGTACCGGAATATACACGGAAGAATGCAAGCTTTCCTACAAACGGGTCCGCCATGATCTTAAATGCAAGTGCGGAGAACGGCTCTTCATCGGAAGAGTGTCTTACAACCTCATTGCCATCTAAGTCAACACCCTTGATAGACGGGATGTCGGTCGGAGCCGGCATGTACTCGATGATTGCATCGATCAGCTTCTGCACTCCCTTGTTTCTGTAAGCAGAACCGCAGCAAACAGGAACTGCTGTACACTCACAGGTAGCTTTTCTTAAGACCTTCTTCATCTCCTCAACGGATGGCTCTTCACCCTCGAGGTACATCATCATTAAGGTCATCGTCCAGCTCGCAGATCTTCTCTACCAGCTCGCTGCGGTAAAGCTCTGCGTCGTCCTTCATATCTCCAAGATCATCGGTAACGGTGATATCATCACCCTTATCGTCGTTGTAGATATAAGCCTTCATCTCGAACAGGTCGATGATTCCCTTGAAATCATCTTCCTTGCCGATCGGCAGGTAACTGAAGAATGATTGCATTCTTACCTAATCTGGTTCTAATCTGCTCTACAGCACCGTAGAAGTTAGCACCTAAGATATCCATCTTGTTAATGAATGCCATACGCGGTACGTTGTAGGTATCTGCCTGACGCCATACATTATCGGACTGAGGCTCAACACCACTGCTGCAGAACACGCCGACAGCGCCGTCCAGTACACGAAGAGTGAACGCTCAACTTCAACGGTAAAGTCAACGTGGCCTGGAGGTATCAATGATGTTGATACGATGTTCCAGAGCACCTGGCTTCGGCTTTGTGAACTCTTCCAGAGTCCAATGGCAGGTCGTAGCGGCTGATGTAATGGTGATACCTCTCTCCTGCTCCTGCTCCATCCAGTCCATGGTAGCAGTACCCTCGTGAGTATCACCAATCTTATAATTAACACCGGTATAGTACAGAATACGCTCGGTCAATGTGGTCTTACCCGCATCGATATGAGCCATAATACCAATGTTTCTGGTTCTCTCTAATGGATATTCTCTTCCAGCCAAGGTATTTCCTCCCTAAATTAGAAACGGTAGTGAGCAAACGCTTTGTTTGCCTCTGCCATCTTTGTGCATATCTTCTTTCTTCTTAACAGATGCACCTGTGTTGTTAGCTGCATCTAAGATCTCATTAGCAAGTCTCTCTTCCATGGTCTTCTCACCGCGGTTACGGGGTATGTTGTCAACCAGCGAAGTGCTAAAGCCTGACGACGGTCTGGTCTGACCTCGATCGGTACCTGATAAGTAGCACCACCGATACGTCTTGCCTTTACCTCAAGAACTGGCATAACATTGTTCATGGCCTCTTCAAATACCTCGAGAGCCGGCTTCTCAGCCTTCTCCTCTACTCTCTTAAGCTCCGTATACAATCTTCTGTGCTACACCCTTCTTACCGTCTAACATGATGTTATTGATAAGCTTGGTAACCACTTTATTATTGTACATTGGATCTGCTAATACGTCTCTTTTCTGAGTATGTCCTTTACGTGGCACGGTTCTTCCCTCCTTAATCATAATTTACTATACAGAACTCTGTCTGCATTGCCGGTCTCCAGTCTCTGGATCCGGAGGACTTCATTTCGATTAATTCAACGGTACTCACAATGTAGTGGCAGATATCTGCCCTTCGTGTTCGTGCGGAAATATATCTCTGTGTGAAACAATTCCAACACTTACCATGTGATACTATTGGTTCGCTGAATTACAGTAACTCTACGCTACTATTTTGCAGCCTTTGGTCTCTTAGCGCCGTACTTGGAACGAGCCTGCTTTCTGTTAGCGACACCGGCAGTATCAAGTGTACCACGGATAATGTGATATCTTGTACCTGGTAAATCCTTAACACGACCACCACGGATCAGAACAACGCTGTGCTCCTGTAAGTTATGTCCCTCACCCGGGATATAGCTTGTAACCTCGATTCCGTTGGAAAGACGTACTCTGGCGATCTTTCTAAGAGCTGAGTTAGGTTTCTTAGGAGTAGCTGTCTTAACAGCAGTACATACACCTCTCTTCTGCGGGGAAGAGTATTGGTTGGCTTCTTCTGTAAAGAGTTGTAACCTCTCTGAAGTGCAGGTGCTGTTGACTTTCTTAACTGACGTTTTCTTACTAACTGGTTAAATGTTGGCATTATTTTCACCTCCTGTTTTATTTGTATGAGATCATAAATTGATCTCGGCGTACGTATGCACGCTAAATCATTATATTAACCCTATCTTTTTTGTCAAGTTCTTTTCCAAAATTTCCTTGAATTTCGCGGAATACGCGGGTAAAAAAGAGTTCTGCATGCAAAAAGAAAAGATGGAAAACTCCCAACGGATATCTTCCATCTATTCTTCCACATTTTTACATGTTTATACCAAACGGTCAGCCATTTGCCCGTTTTCTCTGCTTCTCCTGTCTCTCACTGGTCAGAATCATATAGATTCCCAGCAGCATCACACCGATGCACAGAACATATTTCGGATTTAACGACTGTCCGGTCTTCGGCGTCTCATCCTTTACCTGCGAGTCATCCGCCGCCTGCGCATTATCAGCCGGCTGCTCCGTCTCCGCCGCTTCCGTCGTCTCTGCCGGCTGGCTTTCCGCCTGGCTTTGCCGGTGTAATCACAAACCCGGAGGTTGCCTGCGCCGTTGAATCCGAGTGACGCTCATCCACTACGATGACATAATCACACGCATGCACAAAGGAAAATGACACATTGCCGTCCGCATCTGTATCAGACTGTCCCATATACTCCAGGATCTGATTATCTACATTATAATAGAACAAAGTGCCCAGCTTATTGGCGTTCGCCGCACCGACATTTACGGTCAGCTGCGCCGTCAGGCCAAACAGGTTGTCGTGCGCCAGATGCATCTGCGTTGACCATCCGCTTCCGGTTACTGTGCTCTGCAGGTTCGCCGGCATTGCTTGTTCCCAGTTCCACGCCAAAATCCGTATCTGCTACAACGCTTGTGTCAATGCTGCTTCCGTCAATCGTCCATGAGATTCCATTTCCCATATCCAGAACCAGCGTCAGCTGCTTATCTGCTGCCAGTGTCAGAATATCCTTCGGCACAACCGTGGTGCCGTTCATGGTAATATAGATCGTTGAACCTGGATCCGCCACCGTCATCTGCGTGTAAATCGCATCCCAGCCCTTCAGTTCCTCATTTCCGGTGATATATGCGGTTCCCTGCTCTGCAAATCTGGTCGTCGCAGGCACTTCCGCCGCTGTCGGCTGCACATCTCCCTGTGTCTCCGCCGTCGTCGCTGCCGCCGATCCGGTACCGCTGCTCTGTGCGCCTGCCGCTCCGGCACTGCCCTTTACCGCACCGCTGCCTCTTCCACTGCCGTTGCCGCTTCTGCTGCCTCTTCCAGATGATGTGCCGTTACTCTTTCCGCTGCTGCCGCTTCCGCTGCCGTACTGCTGCTGTTATTACCACTGCTCGTGTTGCTGCTGTTATTGCTGCTATTGTTATTACTGCTGTTATTGTTATTGCTGTTGTCGCCGCTGTTATTGTTGTTACCGCTGTTATTATTGTCGTTGTTATTGTTGTTATTGTTGTTATTGTCATCTGCCGGTTTTTCCGTGTCCTCGGTCGGCTTCTCCGTATCCTCCGTCGGCTTTTCTGTATCCTCGGTCGGTTTCTCCGTGTCTTCCGTCGGCTTTTCCGTGTCCTCGGTCGGTTTCTCCGTATCCTCGGTGTCGTCCGGCTTATAATCTGTCACCACAATCGCACCGTACGTCTCCACCAGCTTCGGTGCAGCCGGAGCGCTTCCCGGCACTTCAATCGAGTGGATCTTGAAAGAAGTATTCTGCTCGCCAAACGTTTCTAAGGCTTTGCCAAGGCAGAGCGTCTGAATCTCACTGCCGTCAAACGCGCCGTCTTCCACGGTTGTCACGCTCTCCGGAAGTGTGACTTTTCCAAGCTTGCAGCCGTAAAATGCATTTTCACCGATCATCTTGGTACCGTCATACACCTCGATGGTTCTCGCCCCCTGCGGGCAGCGGTATAACGTAACCCCGTTCGCCGTGTAGAGTGCATTGTCGTATGACATAAAGTAAGTATTCGTCTCTTCCACGTCAATGGACTGCATGTTGACACATCCGTCAAATGCGTCCGACGCAATGGTTTTGGTCGCCTCGGGTATCACGATACTCTCGAGGGACTCGCAATTTTAAATGCTTCTTTTCCGATTGATGGAAGTTCCAGAATACTTAAGTCCGTCAGTCCTGCACACTCTGCAAATGTGCCATCGCCGATTCCTTCCTTGCTCTCCCACGTTGCACTTTCCAGACTGGTACAGCCGTAGAACACATTGTCTCCGATCTTTGTCACGCTGTCCGGAACCGTAACCTCGGTCAGATATTCACATCCTGCAAATGCGTTATCTCCGATGGTTGTCACACTGTCCGGGATCTCCACCGATGTGATCGTCGTATTGAGGAATACATCATCATCAATTTTCGTGATGTTATCCGGAATGACAACCGCGTTCTCCGCTCCGACATACCTGCAGGGTTGTCCCTTTTATGACAAATCCGTCCTCCTGACCGGACGCTGCACTGAGCTCTCCGGGATAGATCATCACCACAAGCATGGCAACGACCAGCACATAACCTATTTTTCGTTTTATCCGGTATTTCATTAGCACTCTCTCCCATCATCCTTTATTTCGCCGCAGCCCGCCCGTAAACCTCACGCGCGATCCCACGCTTTTACTCTGCTTCCCTGCATTTCTTCGCCACCAGAAACAGTCTTCCGTCTTCTGTAAAATTGTTACAGGTCGACAGGGTCAATAGCTCGTCCCCGTAGACCGGCAGATCTGTTCCGGTAAACACCGAGAGTTGTATGATATGATCGAGGTAGTCGTTAAACGCCTCCTCGGAATCCGCCTGTATAAAATCATAATAACGAAATTCCTGTGAATTTCGGTACTGCACCTTTGCCAGACAGACGGCAAACACTTCATAGGTGCCTTTCTCATAAATTGTATCAAATCTGATCTGCGCGTGCTCCCTCCAGTAATCTTCATCCAGATACTTCTTGAGACTTCCGAACATCGCACCGCTTTTCATGTTGTGTCCGTAGATAATAATATTGGTGCTGCGCTGCACCAGATCCGTTCTCGGATCCATAAACAAGGTTCCGTTGATATCGTCCTCCCCGTTTACATTGCGCTTCAGATAATAATCCCCGTCATTCGGGGTAAGCATGACCGGATAGTCAATCTTCGTCCCGTCAATGGTGATCCATCCGGCAAAATCGCTGTGTTTCGCCACAATGGCTTCATATTCCGGCAGAACCGGAGGCGGTTCGTTCTCCGCTCCGTCTGGTCTAAGCCCGCCGCAGAGTTCCGGTGCGTCCTCTGAAAAGGTGTCATTGTCCACCATCTCTGCGGCTTCTGTCGGATTTTCTTTTAACATCTTCAAATACTCATTCGCCTGACTGCCGCGGTGATTCGTGTAATCTGACCAGAAATACCAGCCAAAACATAGAAATGCGGCCGTCACACACACCGCACCGAGAATCTTTCTGCTGCGGTCCTGCGCCCCCTGCCGGGGTTCCTCCCCCGCCTGTTGTTCCGGTGCCTGTGCCTGCGTCATATTCTTCGCCGCGGATTTTGCCACGGCATCTGCAATATCAAGAAAAAATTTCTTGCCGACTTTGCTGCCGAACTTGATCTTCCCTGTTCGGATCAGCCAATAGAGGCGTAGAGCGGTTTCCGGTTCATTGAGATCGACGGTGCTCTGAATCTTTTCGATTTTCTTCGCATCTTCGAGTCCTCTGGCATATTCCTCTTCTGTGTCAAATGTAAAATTCCTATCTTATATGCCGCCATGATCGGAACCGCTCTCCCTCCTCTCTGTCTTTATTTTGTGGTTGTTCCGGTAACTGCTCCGGTAAACTTACCGTAGTAAGTCTCGCCGTCCGCCACCAGGTAGCTTCTTACTTTATAAGAGTATGTTGTCTCTGCCGCAAGCTTTTTATCGGTATAGAAAGCGTCTCTGGTACGCGTTACCTGCTGCCACTTTCCATCTGCGCCGGCACGGTATACTTCGTATCCCGTCACGGCACCGTCGCCCGTCCAGCTGATGGACAGACTGTCTGCGGATGTACCTGTCACAACTGCCGCACCCGCATCGCACGGTCTGATGTCAAACGTCAGGTTCTTTGTCGCGGTGTAATTGCCCTTTCCTGCAACTGCCGCCACACCGGTACCTGCCTTGCGGTTGTTGGAATACATCAGTGTATAGTCGCTTAAAAGTTCCAGCGTCTTGCCGTCGTCTTCTACCGTTACGGTTGGCTTGATGTCAGATCCGGTATATACCTGTGTCTGAATCGAACCGATGTCGCACAGATGTATGCTCTTGCGCAGGATCTGGAAACTCAGTTCCTTAGTACCTGCATAATGAGTTCCGCTTGCTGTGATTACCAGCTTCGCTACACCCGCGTTGATGTTGTCTTCATAGGATACCGTGTAATCCTTATCTTTTTCCAGCTGCACACCGTCTGCCCATACTTCCGGCTCCGGTTTGATTGCTTTTCCGGTATATGTGTAAGTAGAAGAAACACCCTTCACTTCTAGTCCGTCGATCGGCGTCTGGTCTACGGTAAACTGCTTTGTAACGGTTCCTGTATAGTTGCCGGTTCCGGCAGCCTCCATCTCGTAGGTTCCTGCCACTCCTGCCGGTCTGCATGTCACGGTATAATCGGTGTCTCTTACGAGTGCGATCTCACCCACTGGAATGTTACATTCTGTGTAATCTGCTCTGAGTAGGAGACCGTGTCCTCAAATCCGCTCATCACCACATCTTCATCGGTGATGTCCTTCGGTGTAATCTCGATGGTGCATTTCCTGGTTCCGCCGTAGCTTCCCTGACCGATCAGAAGAAGGGTCTGTGTTCCGGCGCTCATGCCATCGCTGTTTTCATCAAATGCAAAGCTGTAGGAGTCTGTTGTAAGGACCGTTTCGCCGATGCGTACCTCTGTAATGCCCAGATTGTCCGGCGTATATGCGCTTCCGTAAACGGATAGCTGTCGTCAAGTCCTATGACCTCCGCCTGGCTGATGTCGCTCGCAATATGAAATGTGGCCTGGCGGTAATTCGTAAATCCACCGGTTCCGTTGATCCGCATCAGAACGGTGCCGATCTCTGTGTTGTCCGTGTCAAAGCTCAGCGTGTAGTCCTCACCCTGCTTTAAGGTGTAATCACCGCAGGTCACTTTCACTTCCGGAATTACCGGCTGACCCGTGTATGCCTGATTCGGAATCGGATCCACCGTCACATCCGCCGCCGCAATATCGTGGCTTACGATAGTAAACGGTGCCGTTACGCTTCCCGCATAGCTTCCTTTTCCGGTCACGGTCACAGTCGCTGTGCCGCACGCCTTGTTGTTCTGATAAGATATCTCATAATCTGTACCCGCTGTGAGTACATTGCCGTCCAGTGTTACCTGCACTTCCGGTTCCACCCCGTTGTCGCTTCCATATACGGATAGGAAGTTCCGTTCGGGAACGTGACAATCGCTCCGTCAAAGCTCTTCTCCGTAATCGTGTATTCCACGGTGCGGGATCCCGTATAATTTCCGATACCGGAAATCACCGCTGTCGCTGTTCCTGCATTGATATTGTTGCTGTATGCAACGGTAAAATCGCTTCCCTCTGTCAGCTGACGTACCTCAACCTCTGTTCCGTACTGATATGTCACAAGAACAGTCGGCTTCTTTTCCGTTCCGTCATAAGAAAAGCTGTCCGGAATCACTTCTACCGCAATCAGGTCGGTGCCGGATGACGGTTTTGCCAATGATTTCGCCACGATCTGGAAGGATACTTCACGGCTTCCGATTACGTTGCTTCCATCACCGGTAATCACGACTGTACCGGTTCCTACATTCGTATTATCCGCGTCTGCCTTCTTTGCAATGGTATAGCTTCTTGCCGGCAGAATGTAATCCGTTGATCCGATGGTTGTCTTCAATGAGAACTCCGGCACAATCTCCTTACCGGTGTACTCTCTGCTTCCGATCGCGTTCTGCGTTCCGTCAAGCACCTTCAGGTCGTCCATCTGAAGTGGGTTAATATCAAAGGTTACCAGCTTGATCAGACCAGCATACTCGTTCTTACCCTTTACCATAATGCTTCCGCCGTCTGTTCCCGCCTTGATATTCTCTCCATAGGTCACATCATAATCGGACGTGGACGGTGTCTTGTTCCCTATCTTAACGGTAACCTGCGGGCGAATCTGTGTTCCGCGGTACAGGTAGCTGCTCTCTACACCGCTTACCTCCAGAATTCCCGCATTTGCAACAATGCTGAAATTCTCTGTGAGTGTTCCGGTAAATCCGTTTTTCTCATTTCCGATTACCGTCACGCTCGCAGTCTTATCACCGATCTTCACGTTGTTTTCGTATGTATGAATCACAAAGTGCTTTCCGGATGTCAGCTCTGTTCCGTAGTAGCTGATGCTCGGGATTGCCTCCACCGGATCTCCGGTATACTGCTGATCTCCGATTGCCACCTGGATGCCTGCCTCCGAAAGATCCGCTTTGATCGGAACCGTCTTCTCCACGCTTCCCGCAAAGCCTCCATACCCTTGATGGTAACTACTGCGTTGCCGACCCAGCTGTTGTCTGCATAGACCAGCGTATAGTCGGTATCTTTCTGAAGTGTTGTTCCGTTCAGCAACACTGATCTGATCGTCAAACGTGATGTTCTTATCGCCGATTGCAATGTCCGTCTCTCCGGCATTCACATAATCTTTGAACCACAGTTCATCCGGAACGGTAATCTCGGCGTCCGCAATGTTTGCGCAGATCTTAAAGGTCTTCTTCACGCTTCCTGTGTAATTGCCGATTCCCTTGAGAATGACAACCGCGTCGGAGCCAATGCTGTCGTTCTTCTCATAAGTACAAATATAATCCGTACCCATGACAAGTTCTGTTCCGTTATAGTTCAGCTTCGGCTGCGGTGTTGCCGTTCCGTCCACCAGCGGCTGCGGTTCGATCGCTCCGATCTTAAAGCCGTTTGCCGGTGTATATCCGCCATTGCCAATACTTGCAAGTGTGATCGTAAAGGTCGTGCTTCTCGATCCTGTAAAGTCCGTACCGTCCTTTGCCGTTGCCGTCAGCGTCACGGTTCCGCGGCTGGTATGATCCGCCCCGTAGGATACCGTGTAATCCGTCGTGCTGATCTTCTGTCCGTCATAAGTAAGCTCCACTTCAGGCTCTACCGGGCTTCCGGTATACTGTGTCTGATAACTTCCATCGGTCACTCCGCCGACAGAGAGCTCTACGCTGCTGTCCGTAAGATCTCGGTGCAATCGCAAAAGTCTTCTGCCATACACCGACGTATCCTCCCAGACCTTCCACGCTTACCGTTGCGGTTCCCGCGTGGATATTATCCGTATATGTCACGGAATAGTTAGAATCTTTTACCAGCTTTTTGTTGCCCTCGATCCGTGTTACCGTCACCTCCGGCTCAAATGCACTTCCGTCATAAACATACTGTGTGCCGTCGGTGAGTGCCGGGCAGCTGATCGTAAATTTAGTCTCGTTTGTGATGAGCTGGCCAATTCTGAATTCTGCCGTCTTGCTTCCGGTAAAGTTGCCGGTTCCGGTCACTGTCACCGTTGCGGTTCCGGTTCCTTTGTTGTTCGCGTAAGCCACCGTGTAATCGTTGACCGGGCTTAACGCATAGGTTCCGTCTCAAATTCATAGCTTACCGACGGTGCCGGTGTGACAGCCATTCCGTTGTACTCCTGCGCGTCGATCGGTGCGATCTTTACCTCCGGCTCTGCCAGATTCTTCGGCGCAATCGTATAATCTTTCGTAAAGGTTCCCTGATAGTTTCCTTTTCCGGTAATCGTCATCGTTGCGGTCCCGGCATCCACATTATTCTCGTAGGAAATCTTGTAATCATCCTCGCCGAGCTTTTTCTTCAGATCTGTGCACTGTACCGTAGGTACCGGTGTAATCTCTTCCGAAGTGTAAGTGTAGCCGGACTTTAATCCGCCAAGCGTACAGTTGTTGTCCAGGCTTCTCGGCAGAATCGCAAATTTCAGTGTTCTGTCATCTGTTCCGTAGTAATCCCCCATACCGGAAACGGTAATGGATGCCTCGCCGGCATTCAGGTTGTCCGCGTAGGAAGACTCGTCATACGCGATCACTTTCCCGATCTCATCGGCTGTCGTAAGCTTTGTTCCATCGCTCAGCGTCAGCTCGGTGATCTTCGGGTACAGACGCTCGCCGGTATAGGTCGTCTCATTCTCATCCACCTTCCAGCTGATGATCTCGTCCAGGATTTTCCGCTGATGGTGAATACAATAATCTTCGTTCCTGTGTAGTTGCCGTTACCCTGTATGGTCACATTTGCCATCGGTCCCGGTTTCTCGTTGTTCGCGTAGCTGCCAGCCACGATCGAATAGTCGGTCGGTGCGGTCAGTGTCTTCTTATTATAAGTAAGCTTTATCTCACTTTCTGTAAGGGTCACTGCATTTCCGTCGTACGCTTTCTTGATCGCCTCGTAGGAAACACCGGTTGCAATGTCCTTCGGACGAATCGTAAAGGTTGCACTCAGTTTTGTGGCACCGTCGCTGTACACATAGCATCCGTTTGCCGTCGGCTGATCCTCCAGCGGGATCTGCTCTACTGTAACCGTCGCCTCCCCGGCATTGATCGCCTGATCCGCGTTGGTTCCGTCACTGTAGTTGACCGTATAATCTGTTCCCTGCTCAAGGACGCTCTTCCAGAGTCCGAATCCGCCGTCCGATACCGAAATCTCATCCGTAGCAAGCGTAATCGGATCTCCTGTGTATACCGGGTTTTCTGCCGGATTCACCGATACATCATAATCCTCATCAAGCTTGGATGCGAGCAGATACTTGATCTCCTGCTTGCCATAGAATTTGCCCTTTCCGGTAATCGTTACCGAAGCAGTGCTTCCTTCTTTTGAAATATCCTTGATGCCGTCATACTTTAATTCGTAATCAGTTCCTTTTACCAGCGTATTGCCCTGGTTATCCGTGAGTGAAATCTCAAGCTGGTTATCGTTTTTATTGCTGGAATACCACAGCATTGCCCAGTATGGTCCGTCATATCCTGTCACCATCCTGTCCGCGCTGTTGGTTACCTTAAGGTTCTTGTCGTTGATCAGTGTCTGGATATCTACCGCTGTAACCTCAAACGTCTTGGTAACAACGCCTGTATAGTTGCCGCTTCCGGTAATCGTCATCGTGTAGGTTCCGATGTCTTTTACCGTTGTCGGTGAACATGCCACCGTATAATCGGTTCCCTTTTTCAGTGTATGATCTGTCTTTGATGCGGAATGATATACAACACTCTCTGTCGGAAGCGCAATCTCTGCTCCCGTATAGTCAAACAGCTCTCTGTCAATGCTGGCAGTAATCTTCGTGCTTGTAAGATTGCACTGGGCAATCGTATACGTCAGACGTTTCGTTGTACCGGTCTTAAAATTTCTGTTGGAATCGCTCGGCGCAATCTCAACGCTCGCCGTACCTGCAAATATCTTGGTATCCGCAGAATAGGTCAGCTTGTAGTCCGACTCCGGAAGTGTTACCATGTCCGCGCCCTGCGCAAACTTTACAACCACCTTCGGCTTCACGTCTGCTCCGTCCGGAGAATATTCCATCTTATAGTTTGCAGTGCTTACCTCGGAGCCATCGGCATCCACATAGTAGCATACCGCCTTTGACATGTCCGCCTGCTCGATTGTGAATTTACCGGTCACTGCACCGCCGTATGTTCCCATACCCTGCAGCGTAATGGTTGCTGTTCCTGCATTCGTGTTGCTTGCGTAAGTAACGGAGTAATCCGTTCCCTCAACCAGTCCCAGATCGTTGTTGCCGCTCTTCCAGGTAATGTCCGGTTCCGGTGTCTGTGCATTGCCGTTATAAGTTACAGCCGCTGCCGTCACTTTCTGGATCAGGTCTGAGAGATCAGCGCCTGCCGCCTGATACTCCACCGTGTAGGTTCCCCTGATAGTTTCCGATACCGGTGATGACACGGCGGTAGGTTCCGTTTCCGGCATTGATAATATCTGTTCCGACGGTGTAATCCGTCCCCTTCTCCAGCGTCATGCCGTTGTAGGTTGCAGTGATGACCGGCTCCTTGTCCGCTCCTCCTGCCGCAGCAGCCGTCACCGTCACAGCCATACCGACTTCTTCCTGATCCTTGTTGCCGATATCTTTTGCCTTGATCTCAAAATTTACCGTCTTTGTTCCGTAAAGGGAATTTTTTCCGGTAATCGTCAATGTGGCTTGTCCGACATTGACATTGTCGGAATATACCGCATCGTAATCCGCCTGGGAAATGGTCTCCCCGTCAACCAGAAGCTGGAATGCCGGTGTCCACTCACTTCCGGTATATACATAGGAAGTCTTGTCAAAAACAACATTCGCGTCCGCCGCATTGCGCGGTGCACCGCAATATCTCTCCGGTATAGTTGCCGGTACCAGTCAGTGTAATTCCTCTTCCTGTCTTGCTGAGGGAAATCGTGTAATCTGTTCCTTCAACCAGATTCTTCACGCCGTCTACGGCATCCGCATCTGCACGCGCCGTATCCTTTACCTCTTGGATACAGGAGGTAAGTGTGGCAGAAGCGTTGTCCGGATCTGCTGCCGCATCAGCCAGCACCTTATCCCAGTCAATATTGTCCTGCAGTGTCACTTCCACTGCCGCGTCTGATATATCCTTCTGTGCGATCACGTATTCCTTCTGAATCTTTCCGCTGTAACCGTTCTGTCCGGTAATGTACAAGTAATAGGTTCCCGCATTCACAAGCGCGGTTGTGTCCGTGGCAGGATCAAACGTTGCTGCCGCGCCACCAACCATCTGTGCATAGGAAAGCTGGTACTGATCGTTCTCTTTAATATGGTATCTCCCACCTGTACCGCAACGGATGGAATCTGCTGTCCGCCGTTGTATACCGGATTCTCCGGGCTGACTGTCACCGCATCCTCCGAAAGATTCGGTGTGACCGTCAGATTACAGGTGTAGCTTTTTCCTGCATAGGTTGCCGTGATCGTCGTGCTGCCTACGGCAATACCTTCGATGGTTGCCGGGTTGCCCGTACTGCTTACTTTTGCCACCGTTTCATTGCCGGAAACCCATGTTACCGTTCCCGTGGCATTCTGCAGTGTAAGATCCTGATCCGTCCATCCCTCACCGATGGTCATGCTGTTCTTGTTCAGTGCTGCGGCAGCACTCTTCTTCACATTGCTGCTCTGTGCCGCCGTCTGATTATCCGAACCGGAAGAACTTCTTCCGGTTGTAGCAGTTATCATAGGTGTATGCAGTTATCGCCGCACTGCTTCCGTTTACTGTATACATATCCTGCCAGCCGGCATTACCGAGAATATAGCTCTCTCCCTCTGCCGTACCGCCATATACATAAAAGGACGCTCCGTTCAACCGGACGATCACAGAAAACCTGGAACCATTCTCCATTACCTGATTCGCCAGCCCTGCGGAATAAGTATTCTTTCCTTCCTTCACGCTGACTTCTTTTTGGAAAATGCTCGTTCCCGCATCCGGCGCCATGCCTTCTACATCCTTGTAATATTCCACGGTAGCCGTTGCCTTGCTGCCATCATCCACATGTGCGTAGAAGTCAATACTGTCTAACAGTTCTGCTCCGTCCGCATTGCGGTCCGCTGTAAATACCGCAGCTACAGCCTGGGCCTCGCACGGCGCTCCCGCCAGTACCCCGTCTCCGTTCCGATAGGTGTTTACCGTTCCCTGTCCTGCCCAGACAGTCGTCGGCCACCACCATCGTCACAATCAGGCATACTGTCAGCATAAACGCCGAAATCTCTTTGTACATACGCGCCATCTCCTTTGATCTATCCCTTTAGCGTTCGTCCCATTTTATGAAACTCTAAATTATACCTTATCTATTTTATCGACATCTTTTCACGGTTCTTTAACATCTTTTCTAAAAAAATGGGCCAGCCAAACATTGTCTGGCCGCCCCATTCTGTAATGCAGATATAATCTGCGCTTTATTCTTCTGTATCCTCGGACTCTTCCGGCGCATTCTCCTCTAATGTGTAATTCTCATCTGCCACATCAGTGTCATCAAAATCGTCGAAATCATCGAATGCAATCTCCTCGTTCTCATCAATATCCGAGCTCAGCTTGATATTGCGGTATCTCTTCATACCGGTACCAGCCGGGATCATCTTACCAATGATAACGTTCTCCTTCATACCAATGAGCGGATCAACCTTACCGTTGATAGCAGCCTCTGTCAGAACCTTCGTGGTCTCCTGGAAGGATGCTGCTGACAGGAAGGAGTTGGTTGCAAGAGAAGCCTTTGTGATACCAAGCAGTACCTGCTTGCCTTCTGCAAGCTCCTTGCCCTCTTTCTCCAGAAGCTCATTTGTATCCTCGAAGTCAAGCGTATCTACTAATGTTCCCGGAGCATATCGGAATCTCCGTTTGTCTCCACACGGACTTTCTGGCATCTGGCGCACGATCACCTCGATATGCTTATCGTTGATCTCAACACCTGCTGCAGACGGTATACACGCTGTACTTCGCGTAGCATGTAATCCTGAACGGCACGCACACCCTTGATCTTTAAGATATCATGCGGGTTGACAGAACCTTCTGTCAGCTCGTCGCCGGCCTCTAAGACTGCACCGTCCATAACCTTGATTCTGGAACCGTAAGGAATCAGATATGCCTTGCTCTCTCCAGTCTCATTGTTCGTCACAACGATCTCACGCTTCTTCTTGGTATCTTTGATATTGGCAACACCGCTGAACTCGGTAATGATCGCAAGTCCCTTCGGCTTTCTTGCCTCAAAAATTTCCTCGACACGCGGAAGACCCTGTGTAATATCGGTACCGGCAACACCACCCGTATGGAATGTACGCATGGTAAGCTGTGTACCAGGCTCACCGATGGACTGTGCAGCGATGATTCCGACTGCCTCACCAACCTGTACCGGCTGGCCGGTTGCCATGTTGGCGCCGTAGCACTTGGCGCACACACCCATGTGGGAACGGCAGGATAATACGGTACGGATCTTCACCTTTGTAAGCGGTTCTCCGTTCTCATCCACACCCTTGCTCATAACAAGTGCTGCGCGCTTCGGTGTAATCATATGATTTGCCTTCACGAGGACATTGCCCTCGGCATCACAGATGGTATTGCAGGAGAAACGTCCTGTAATACGCTCCTGAAGGCTCTCGATCTCTTCCTTGCCATCCATGAATGCAGTTACCCACATACCAGGGATCTCTCTGCCTGTTCCCTCACAGCAGTCAGACTCACGAACGATCATATGCTGTGATACATCTACCAGACGTCTGGTCAGGTATCCGGAATCGGCGGTACGAAGAGCGGTATCGGACATACCTTTTCGCGCTCCATGCGCAGACATGAAGTATTCCAGTACGTCAAGACCTTCACGGAAGTTGGACTTGATTGGCAGCTCGATTGTTCTACCGGTTGTATCTGCCATAAGTCCTCGCATACCAGCAAGCTGTTTGATCTGCTTATCGGAACCACGGGCTCCGGAATCCGCCATCATGAAGATGTTGTTGTACTTATCCAGTCCGGAGAGAAGTGCATGTGTCAGCTGCTCATCCGTCTCTTTCCATGTCTCTACGACTTTTGTAACGCTCTTCCTCTGTGATAAGACCACGCTTATACTGCTTTGTAATGCGGTCTACGGTATCCTGGGCGTCCTTGATCATCTGTGGCTTTTCCGGCGGCTCGGTCATATCGGAAATGGATACGGTCATTGCCGCCCTGGTGGAGTATTTGTAACCCATCGCCTTAACAGCATCCAGCACCTCGGCAGTTCTGGTTGCGCCGTGAATATTGATGACTTTCTCAAGGATCTGCTTATTCTGCTTCTTTGCTACGAGGAAATCGACCTCGAGCTTTAATTCATTGCCCGGAATGCTTCTGTCTACAAAGCCCAGATCCTGCGGGATGATCTCGTTGAAGATGAAACGTCCCAGCGTGGACTCTACGATTCCGGTAATCTTTTTTCCATCCGGCATGGTCTTGCTCATGCGGACTTTGATTCTGGAGTGAAGTGTTACCGCGCCATTCTCATAGGCGAGGATTGCTTCGTTGACACTCTTGAAGAATTTGCCTTCTCCCTTTGCGCCCGGTCTCTCCTGTGTCAGGTAGTAAATACCAAGCACCATATCCTGTGAAGGAACGGCTACCAGCCCACCGTCAGACGGCTTTAACAGGTTGTTCGGAGAGAGCAGCATGAAACGGCACTCTGCCTGTGCTTCCACAGAAAGCGGAAGGTGAACAGCCATCTGGTCACCATCGAAATCGGCGTTGAACGCGGTACATACCAGCGGATGCAGCTTGATTGCCTTACCCTCTACCAGGATCGGCTCGAAGGCCTGAATACCCAGTCTGTGCAGGGTAGGAGCACGGTTCAGCATAACCGGATGCTCTTTGATGACGTCCTCGAGCACATCCCAGACCTCAGTCTGAAGTCTCTCGACCATCTTCTTCGCGCTCTTGATGTTGTGCGCGGTTCCGTTCTGAACAAGCTCCTTCATAACGAACGGCTTGAACAGCTCGATTGCCATCTCCTTCGGAAGACCACACTGGTAAATCTTTAACTTCGGCTCTACGCAGATAACGGAACGTCCGGAATAGTCAACACGCTTACCAAGCAGGTTCTGACGGAAACGTCCGGACTTACCTTTAACATGTCAGACAGAGACTTGAGTGCTCTGTTACCCGGTCCTGTAACAGGACGTCCGCGGCGGCCGTTATCGATCAGGGCATCGACTGCCTCCTGCAGCATACGCTTCTCGTTGCGGACGATGATGTCCGGAGCGCCAAGCTCTAACAGTCTTGCCAGACGGTTGTTACGGTTGATGATTCTTCTGTACAGATCGTTTAAGTCAGATGTTGCAAAACGTCCGCCATCCAGCTGTACCATCGGGCGCAGATCTGGCGGAATAACCGGGATGACCGTGAGGATCATCCACTCCGGCTTGTTGCCGGAATCGCGGAATGCTTCTACAACTTCCAGTCTCTTGATGATGCGCGCGCGCTTCTGACCGGTTGCGTCTGCAAGCTCTGCCTGAAGCTCTGCGGAATCCTTCTCAAGATCGATCGCGTGTAACAGTTCCTGGATTGCCTCGGCACCCATTCCGACACGGAACGCATTGCCGTACTGCTCTCTGGCTTCCTGATATTCGCTCTCGGAAAGCACCTGCTTATACTGTAATGCCGTGTTACCGGCATCCAGTACAATGTATGATGCAAAATATAATACCTTCTCAAGAGTTCTCGGAGAGAGGTCAAGGATCAGTCCCATGCGGGATGGGATTCCCTTGAAGTACCAGATATGGGAAACAGGAGCTGCAAGCTCGATATGTCCCATACGCTCTCTACGAACGCTTGCTTTTGTAATCTCAACGCCGCATCGGTCACATACCACACCTTTGTAGCGGATCTTCTTGTATTTACCACAGTGGCATTCCCAGTCCTTGCTCGGTCCGAAAATTCTTTTCACAGAACAGACCATCCTTCTCAGGCTTTAATGTTCTGTAGTTGATCGTCTCAGGCTTCTTAACCTCGCCTCTGGACCACTCATGAATCTTCTCCGGTGATGCCAAACCGATCTTAATGGCATCGAAAGAGATAGACTGGCCTGTTGCCTCTTTATTCATTGTCTCTGGCATTTATGACACTCCTTCTATCTATTCTTCGTCAAGAACGTCGTCTGATGACTCATCAAAAACTCAGAATCGTCTTCATCCTCTTCCTCATCTTCTACGTCTACCAGTTCCTCGTTCTCTGTATCAAACTGCTTCTGGGAGAATCCCATCTTTGCAAAAGGACTCGCTGTCTTCAAATGCAAAATCCTTATCGCCGGAAATGATAGAATTCAAATCGGTATTACCGTACTCACTGGTCTCCATGAGTTCTACTTCGTTGCGGTTCTCATCGAGCACTTTGACATCCAGTCCGAGGGACTGCAACTCTTTTAAGAGAACCTTGAAGGACTCCGGAATACCCGGCTCAGGGATATTGTCACCCTTGATGATCGCCTCGTAAGTCTTCACACGTCCGACCACGTCATCGGACTTCACTGTCAGGATCTCCTGTAAGGTATAAGATGCACCGTAAGCCTCGAGTGCCCATACCTCCATCTCTCCGAAACGCTGTCCACCGAACTGTGCCTTACCACCTAACGGCTGCTGCGTTACTAAGGAGTAAGGACCGGTAGAACGCGCATGGATCTTATCGTCTACCAGGTGATGCAGCTTCAGGTAATGCATGTGTCCGATTGTAACCGGTGAATCAAACGGCTCTCCGGTACGTCCGTCACGAAGCTGTACCTTTCCGTCACGGAAATCGGCACGCCCTTCCACAGTGCCCTGTGTGCGCGGTTGTCATACAGGTACTTCATGACTTCCTCATTCAGTGTGTCTTTATATTTTGCTTCAAAGTCTTCCCACTCGAAGTTGACGTAATCATTGGCAAGCTCCAGCGTATCCTGGATATCAATCTCCTTCGCACCGTCGAATACCGGTGTCTCGATGTTGAAGCCCAGTGCTTTTGCAGCAAGGCTCAGGTGAATCTCGAGGACCTGACCGATGTTCATACGGGACGGCACACCCAACGGGTTCAGCACGATGTCAACGGGCGGCCATTCGGAAGGAACGGCATATCCTCTACCGGAAGTACACGGGAAACGACACCCTTGTTACCGTGACGACCTGCCATCTTATCACCGACGGAGATCTTTCTCTTCTGTGCAATGTAAATGCGGACAGCCTGGTTCACACCCGGAGACAGCTCGTCGCCGTTCTCTCTTGTGAATACCTTTGCATCCACGATGATACCGTACTCGCCGTGCGGCACCTTCAAGGAAGTGTCACGCACTTCTCTTGCCTTCTCGCCGAAGATTGCGCGGAGCAGTCTCTCCTCGGCTGTCAGCTCGGTCTCTCCCTTCGGAGTTACCTTTCCGACTAAGATATCACCGGCGCGAACCTCCGCACCGATACGAATAATACCTCTCTCACGTCCAGATCCTTCAACGCGTCGTCGCCGACACCCGGAACATCTCTGGTGATCTCTTCCGGTCCGAGCTTCGTGTCACGCGCTTCTGCTTCATACTCCTCAATATGGATAGATGTATAAACATCATCCTGTACCAGACGCTCGCTCAAAAGAACGGCATCCTCGTAGTTGTAACCTTCCCAGGTCATGAATCCGATCAGCGGGTTCTTACCGAGTGCCAACTCACCGTTTGCGGTGGAAGGACCGTCTGCGATCACTTCGCCAACCTCCACGCGGTCGCCCTTAAACACGATCGGCTTCTGGTTGTAGCAGTTGGACTGGTTACTTCTGGAGAACTTCGTCAGCTTGTATACATCTCTGCCGCCCTCGTCATTCTTGATGATGATCTGGTTGGACTCAGAGCTCTCAACAACACCGGCTTTTTTCGCCACAACACACACACCGGAGTCTACCGCTGCCTTCGTCTCCATACCGGTACCAACTACCGGAGCCTCTGTGGTCAGAAGCGGCACTGCCTGACGCTGCATGTTGGATCCCATCAGCGCACGGTTGGCATCGTCGTTCTGCAGGAACGGAATGGATGCGGTAGCGACGGAGAACACCATCTTCGGGGAGACGTCCATGTAATCAAACATGGTCTTCTCATATTCCTGTGTCTCATCCAGATAACGGCCGGATACGGAGTTACGGACGAAATGTCCTTCCTCATCCAGTGCCTCATTCGCCTGTGCCACATGATAATTATCCTCTTCATCTGCTGTCATGTATACAACTTCGTCTGTGACACGGGGATTCTTAGGATCTGATTTATCGATCTTACGGTATGGAGCCTCAATAAATCCGTACTCATTAATTCTTGCATAACATGCCAGAGAGTTGATCAGACCGATGTTAGGGCCCTCAGGCGTCTCGATGGGGCACATTCTTCCGTAGTGGGAGTAATGTACATCTCGCACCTCGAATCCTGCACGGTCTCTGGACAGACCACCCGGTCCCAATGCGGAAAGACGTCTCTTGTGTGTCAGCTCTGACAGCGGGTTGTTCTGATCCATAAACTGGGACAGCTGGGAAGATCCGAAGAACTCTTTTACAGCTGCGGTTACCGGCTTAATGTTGATCAGGCTCTGCGGGGAAATACCGTCCAGATCCAGGGTGGTCATTCTCTCACGGACCACTCTCTCCAGTCTGGAAAGGCCGATACGGTACTGGTTCTGTAACAATTCGCCTACAGCTCTGATACGTCTGTTGCCCAGATGATCGATATCGTCATCATGACCGATGCCGTACTCCAGATGCATGTTATAGTTGATGGATGCAAAAATATCATCCTTGGTAATATGCTTCGGAATCAGGTCATGCACATTCTTGTGAATGGCCTCTTTTAAATCCTCCACGTCCGGATATTCATCCATGAGCTGCTTTAATACCGGATAGTACACGAGCTCTGTGATGCCGAGATCCTTCGGGTTGCAGTCCACATAATGTCTCAGATCTACCATCATGGAAGACAGCACCTTGATATTTCTGGTCTCGCCCTGAATCCATACATACGGAACAGCCGCGTTCTGAATATCATCCGCCAGGGATCTTGTCACTTCGGTTCCTGCCTCGGCGATGATCTCGCCTGTGGACACATCGACAACATCCTCTGCCAGAACATGTCCGTTGATACGGTTGCGCAGCATTAACTTCTTATTAAACTTATAGCGTCCGACCTTTGCAAGATCATATCTCTCGGGTCAAAACATAGCAGAAATAAGGCTCTCCGCACTCTCAACTGTCAGCGGCTCGCCTGGTCTGATTTTCTTATATAATTCCAGAAGTCCCTCTTCGTAGTTGGTTGCCACATCCTTGCCGAAACTTGCAAGAATCTTCGGCTCCTCACCGAACAGGTCTACGATCTCCTGGTTGCTTCCGACGCCAAGTGCACGGATCAATACCGTGATCGGCACCTTTCTGGTTCTATCTACACGGACATAAAATACGTCATTGGAGTCTGTCTCATACTCTAACCACGCACCACGGTTAGGGATGACAGTACAGGAATACAGCTTTTTACCCACTTTATCGTGAGCGATTCCATAGTAGATACCCGGGGAACGCACCAGCTGGCTGACGATAACACGCTCTGCGCCGTTGATCACGAAAGTACCGGTCTCTGTCATCAAAGGAAGGTCGCCCATGAAAATCTCATGCTCATTGATCTCGTCAGTCTCCTTGTTGTGAAGTCTGACCTTGACCTTCAAAGGTGCCGCATAAGTTGCATCTCTTTCTTTGCACTCCGGAATTGTGTACTTTACATCGTCCTCACACAATGTAAAATCTACAAACTCCAGGCTCAGATGACCGCTGTAATCAGCGATAGGAGAGATATCATCGAAAACTTCTTTCAGGCCCTCGCTTAAGAACCACTGATAGGAGTCTTTCTGGACTTCTATCAGATTCGGCATTTCCAATACCTCTTTCTGTCTCGAGTAACTCATACGTATGCCCTTTCCAGCTTTCACTGGACGTATTCTGTTTTTCTCCATTGACGTTTCACCTCTCGTTTTTATTTACACTAAGCTGCCCCAAAAGTGGCAGCAACTGTCTCAATCCACCGTAACCACAAGATACGGTATAGGCACATCCGGCGGCATACAACGCGAAAAGCGCGCAATAAGCCCAATGCACCACAATAGTGCAACGTATATGATAGCACAATAGCAAGTGCCGCGTCAAGGATTTTTAAAATATTTATTTCTTCTCCGTGAGTACGCAAAAAACGGCGAAGGAAAGCTCTAAAGCCTTCGCTCCGCCGTTCGCCACCGCTTATGAGACAAGAAAATTTGCCGCCGCGCGGGTTCTCTGTTCCATCTGTTTTTTCTGCATAAAAAATGCATATTGCTGCAGGGTCTGCTTCTTTTTCTGCTCGGATACCGCCTGTCCGTAATCCAGATCCTCGAGCCGGCTTTTCCTGCCGTTACATTCAGCCTGATGTTGGTACTGTAGCGGTACGCATACTCCAGTGCATTGCTCTGTGCGCCCATACCGCTGCGCCCTGCACTCACTCTGGCAAGTGCATCATCCACCTGCGCCAGATCAAAATCTTTCGTCACATCAAAATCCGCAATCCCAAGTGCCTGTAATGTGGCATCTGCAGTCGTAATCTTCATTCCGTTGCCGGTGGCATCCGTCATGATATTGTACTTCTGCGACGTGCCATCCAGAAGCGGCTTCGTGTTAAAGCTTGTCTGTTTTGCAATATCTGAAATGCCCTGCTTATACTGCTCGATCTGCGCCTGAATACTTGTCCGCTCCGCATCTGTGATCGTCGCCGTATTGGACGCCCGAACACCAAGTTCACGGATCTTCTGAAGATAATCCGTAATCCCGCTCATTGCGCCATCCGCCACATTCAGCATATCTTTTGCCGCGCCAATGTTGTTCTCCCCGGCCTTATAGCTTCTGGTCTGCGTCTCCTGCTTCTGGATGATCGCAAGCTCCGCCGCACCGTCTGCCGCCCGGTTCACTTTTTGCCGTTTGCGAATTTCCCGTAATCTGCATAAGATGTGCTGCTTCGCTGCATCGAAGTAATACCGTTCATAAAAGCCTCCTTTCTGTTCTCAAGTTCCGCTGCTCTCCCTGCCCGCCTTTTCTATTTTCTTTATAACACACAATACCGCTACTCTTCAAGTATCTCCTGAATGTAATACCGGCTTTGTTTTGCGAGATCGACAAACGCATCGCCCACCTGCACAAGCGGACATGACAGCTTATATTTGTTAATCATGACCACTCTTCCCATCCTGCCATCATTCAGGATCACGTTGCGCTGGATCATCGTCTCGGCAATCCGCTTCAGAAATGTCATCAGATAGTTGGCGTCCAGACGGTTATACCCCTCATCCTCCATCTTCTTGATCGCTTCAAATGCCGAGATGCCCGCTTTATCTCCCTGACGCATCGTAAGGGCATCGTAAGCATCTGCCACCGCAAGAATTTGGAAATCCAGTTGATGTTATCCCCATTACCTGCAGTGGGAACCCGCTTCCATTCACGCGCTCGTGGTGCGTCAGAACCGCCTGTTTAATCCGCTGGTCTATGTTCATCTTCTTAATAGGTTGTATCCGCTCACGACATGTTTCTCATATCGTTCCGTCTCGTATTCTTGCAGAAATTCCGTCTGTTCCTGCCCGTCCTTCCAGAGTTCAAGAAATCCAATGTCATGAAGCAGCCCCGCCGCCATCCTCCATCCGCCTCGGTGCATCCGCTCCACCGTGCAGAAGCTGTCCAAAAAGCGCCACGTTAATGGTATGTGCGTACAGACCTGACTGCTGTTTTTTCATATGAAGCAGCATGTCCGCAAGATCTGTATCATCATCCGCTTTTCAGCAGTCCGTTCAGCGGCTCCAGCAGCATGGAAATGTTCACATCCTTACTCCGGTATACAATATCTTTCAGTTCTTCCGAAATCGACTGTTCGGCCACCGAGAACTCTGCCCGGAACTCTTCCAGATGCTGTTCCTTCGCCGGCGCACTCTGTTCCTGCTGTTCCGGGCGTTCTTTCCTGCCCGTCGGATATTCCACCATCACACTGTCCACAAAATGTCTGGTCAGCAGCGCGACGACGTCCTTCGTGACGACCGCTCCGTCTGGCACAATCACCGCCCCTGTCTTTGAAAACACATCCTCTTTTATCATCATTCCCTCCCGCAGGCGGTTGACCGACATCCTCAAACACGGCATGGTATCTTCTCCTCTTTCCTGTACTTTCATCCTCTGGAAAAGTACTATTTTCCTATAAAGTCTGTTAGTACTATCATATACCAAGTATTTTCTTTTGGGAAGTAGGGAATTTATTTTCCCGTACCGGCTGTCGCCGCGCATAAGCAGAGCAAATAAGCAAATCGCGTATGCTGCGGGAAGCATTCTGTCCGGCAGAGCCGGCCAGCACGCGGCTGTCGCCGCATATAAGCAAAAACGGCGCGACCGCCGGGAATAAATTCCCGTAGTCACGCCGTTTCCGCTTATATGCTTCTCGTAGCTTACGCGATTATTTTAAAGTAACCTTTGCGCCCTCAGCCTCAAGTTTAGCCTTGATGTCGTCAGCGGTTGCCTTGTCAGCAGCCTCTTTGAGAACCTTAGGAGCTCCATCAACGAGATCCTTAGCTTCCTTTAAGCCTAAGCCAGTTGCTTCACGAACAACCTTGATAACCTTAACCTTGTTAGGACCAACCTCTGTTAACTCAACGTCGAACTCAGTCTTCTCTTCTGCTGCTGCGCCGTCACCAGCACCTGCTGCTGCAACTACAACGCCTGCTGCTGCAGATACGCCGAACTCTTCCTCGCAAGCCTTTACTAAGTCGTTTAACTCTAATACGCTTAACTCTTTGATAGCATCAATAAATTCTGCTGTTGTCATCTTTGCCATGATTATTTTCCTCCATTTAATATTGAGATTGTATCACGATGATACGTTTTCTGCCTGCAGATCCCTGCGGCTTTTTTCACTACATTCGATCCGGATTATTCTGCCGGAGTCTCTGCTGCTTCTGCTGCAGGAGCTTCCTCTGCCGGAGCAGCCTCTACTGCCGCGTCAGCTGCACCGCCCTTTTCTGCGATCTGATTAAGAACGCGGGCAAGATTGGTAATCGGAGACTGTAAGCTTCCAAGTAACTTGGAAAGAAGAACTTCTCTTGACGGAATCGAAGAGATTGCCTTCATGCCTGCCTCGTCATAGAAGTTACCCTCAACTACGCCGGCTTTTACTTCAAGAGCCGGAGCTTTCTTAGCGAAATATGCTAATACTCTTGCCGGAGCTGTTGCGTCTGTCGTAGAAATTGCGAATGCATTCGGTCCCTCAAGAACGTCTCTTAAGCTCTCGAACTGTGTTCCCTCTACGGCACGGCTTACTAATGTGTTCTTATATACTTTATAAGTAACACCAGCTTCTCTTAATGCTTTACGCAACTGAGTATCCTCTGCAACGGTAAGTCCACGGTAATCAACGACTACAACAGACTGCGCATCTTTGATGTTTTCAGAAATTTCCTGTACGATAGGCTGTTTTAATTCTACCTTTGCCACGAATCGTGCACCTCCTTTTTAGATTTTACGCATATAACAAATCCGAAAGGATATAAAAATCCCTCTCTGCCTGGACAGAGAGGGATCAGAATCTCATTCTCAATGATTGCTCATGAAAGTCCCTCGGCAGGCTCTACGATTACGCCTTACGGCACCTGCTGTCTTCGGCCATTATATGCAATCCACAGATGTGGATCCGCCACTGCTGTGGCATCTGTCTCCTAAGAGACGACTGCATCCATACGGACGCACCGCGTTACAACGCTTCTGCATTATAACACTGTATATTGCGGCTGTCAACACTTTTCGCCAACAACACAAACTAGTTTGTGATCTTGGTTACGTTTAACTTAACGCCAGGTCCCATGGTAGATGTAAGAGTTGCGCTCTTTACATACTGACCTTTTAAGCTGGACGGTTTCGCTTTGTTGATAGCACCCATAAGGGTCTGGAAGTTGTCGCTTAACTGCTCCTCAGTGAAAGAAGCCTTACCTACTGGCACGTGGATGATGTTTGTCTTATCGAGTCTGTACTCAATCTTACCAGCTTTGATCTCTTTGATAGCCTTGGCAACATCCATTGTAACAGTTCCAGCCTTCGGGTTTGGCATTAAGCCCTTCGGTCCAAGTACACGACCGAGACGTCCAACAACGCCCATCATATCCGGTGTAGCAACAACTACATCAAAATCTAACCAGCCTTCGTTCTGGATCTTCGGAATTAAATCCTCTGCTCCAACGAAGTCAGCGCCTGCAGCCTGAGCCTCATCTAACTTTACGCCCTTTGCGAATACTAAAACTTTTACAGTCTTACCTGTTCCGTGCGGCAGTACAACTGCGCCACGGATCTGCTGCTCTGCATGACGTCCATCACAACCGGTCTTGATATGAAGCTCGATTGTCTCATCAAACTTCGCTGTAGCGTTCTTTTTTACTAAGCTGATTGCCTCAGCAACATCGTACTGATTCGCCTTGTCAAAAGACTTTACAGCGTCCTGATATTTCTTTCCTCTTTTCATGAATATAAACCTCCTGGTGGTATCGGGAGAGGACCCTCCCACTATATCGTTCCATAAGAACACCGCCGGTGCTCTCTGATGCATTACACTCTCGTGTCTTACTGCTACGTTAACGCCCATACTTCTTGCAGTTCCTGCGATCATGCTCATAGCTGCCTCTAAGGATGCTGCGTTTAAGTCTGGCATCTTTAACTCTGCGATCTCCTGTAATTTTGCCTTGGAGAGAGTTGCAACCTTATCCTTGTTCGGTGTGGAAGAACCGGACTTGATGTTGCAAGCCTTCTTGATCAGTACCGGAGCAGGCGGAGTCTTTGTAACGAAGCTGAAGCTTCTGTCTGCGTATACAGTGATTACTACAGGGATGATTAAATCGCCCTGATCCGCTGTTCTGGCGTTGAACTGCTTTGTAAACTCAACAATGTTCACACCGTGCTGTCCAAGTGCAGGTCCGACTGGAGGAGCTGGTGTAGCCTTGCCAGCAGGAATCTGCAATTTGATATATCCTTCTACTTTCTTTGCCATTGGAATTGCCTCCTTAATTCATTCTTTCCTGATTAGGATTGCTCGCTTAATTTGCAAGCTTTACATCTGCGAAACTTATTTCTACCGGCGTTTCGCGGCCGAACAGCTCAACATTGATGGTCACGCTCTGCTTGCCAGGATTCATCGCCTGAATCACGCCGATGGTATCTTTCCAGACTCCTCCGGTGACAACTACGGTGTCTCCCTCAGCAAAATCAACCTCAATGTTCTCTGTCTTGATCCCAAGCGGTCTCATTTCCATATCGGTAAGCGGTACCGGCTTCGATCCCGGACCAACAAATCCGGTAACACCACGGGTATTTCTGACAACGTACCAAGTGTCATCATTCATAACCATATTGATAAGCACGTATCCCGGAAACATCTTCTTTGATACGGATTTCTTTGCGCCGTTCTTCAGCTCAACGACCTCCTGCATCGGTACGCGGACCTCTAAGATCTGGTCTTCCAGATGCCGGTTCTCAATTGTCTTGTCAATGTTCGCTTTTACCTTATTCTCATATCCTGAGTAGGTATGAACTACATACCAGTGTGCCTCTGCCATAAATCACCTATGCCTCCATTAAAAACTTAAACCAACAAGGAAATCAACGCCATACTGAATCACAAAATCCAGAAGCGCGATCACAAGACCCATTACTACGGAAACAGCAACAACGGCTGCTGTCTGTCTTGCAAGTGATTTGTTGTCCGGCCAAATGATCTTTTTGAATTCAGCCGACAGGCCGCTAAAAAAGCTCTCTTTCTGAGCAGCTTTGTTCTCGGTTTCTCCCATTTTCTCACTCCTTTGCCCAAAAGCCTATTTGGTTTCCTTGTGTAATGTATGAGTCTTGCAGAATCTACAATACTTCTTGGTTTCCATTCTGTCTGGATGAGCTTTCTTGTCCTTTGTCGTGTTGTAATTACGATTCTTACACTCAGTACATGCCAATGTTATTTTCGTGCGCACAACTTCCACCTCCATTAAAATTCTTTGTGCTTTTCTTATGTCTTTTGTTCCCTGCGACCGGTCTTAGGTTCCCCTCAGGAAGGAGTCCTAAAAAGGCATAAAAAAAAGACCTACTTCCATCGCTAGTCTAATATATCACAATCAATATGGAGCGTCAACCACTTTTTTAAACTCGTGCAACGAATTTATTTTAGCACTACATATAGTGTGCCGCAAGTCTTTTTTCTGATTTTACAAATCTATGGCGTAATTTTTATTTTTACTGTAAATATTTTATATCTATTTACCGATAAAAATTATTAGAAGTATATCTATTGTGCATTTAAAAATACAGTTTCATTATATATAAGCAGGAAGCAATATAAACGGATTTATATCCCTGCATATGCGAAGGCATATGATTTCATGGAAGAAAGGAGGGATTCCAATGGCAGTCATCGACAGTGCCTATCAGTATTACCTGAGCACTTATGCCGGTTCCGGCATGTCTCGCTACGACACGCACAAAAAAAGCCAGCTGCGCGCCGTATACAATAATATTGTCAAAGTTAATAAAGATTCCCCCCTTTACAAAATCAATTTCACCAGGGATACCGGCCGTTTTGCCATCGACATCAAGGAGCAGGCCCGCTCGATCGAGAATTTTATCGCGGCGCTTTCAAACAATGCTCCGGACGACAATGCGGAACACGCTTTTTCCCGGAAAATCGCGCAGTCTTCTGATGAGGACGCTGTGAGTGTGCAGTACATCGGCTCGAACATGGACGCGGACAACTCCAAGCAGTTCGATATAACGGTAGAACGTCTCGCCACACCGCAGGTCAACCGCGGCGTGTATCTTGCCCCGGGCGCAAGTGACTTTGTGCCAGGCAATTACAGCTTCGACCTGAACACCAACTTAAGCTCTTATGAATTCCAGTACACGATCAGCGGCAGGGACACCAACGAGACCGTGCAGCGCAAGATCATGCGGCTGATCAATAATGCCAATATCGGCTTAAACGCCACACTGGTCTCCAACGACCGCGGACAGAATGCCCTTTCTATCACGTCGCAGCAGACCGGTCTCGGCGATAACGAGCAGTACCTGTTTGAGATTATGCCGGCGCCGGACAGCGGTTCCATACGTGCCATGCGCACGCTCGGCATCAACGATGTCACGGAAATGCCGGTCAATTCGCTCTTCTTGTTAAACGGTACCGAACATTCGTCGCTGTCCAACACATTTACTGTCAACAACGCTTTTGAACTGACGCTGAAAGCCCCCAGTGTCGACGGGGAATCCGCAACGATCGGCTTCAAAGCGGATACGGATGCGGTCGCAGACAATGTGCAGTCGCTGGTCAACGTCTACAACAACATGATCCAGCTCGGTCACAATTACCACTGCAGTCAGGAGTCCGGCAAGCTTCTCCACGATATGGAGAGCGTTGCAAAGTCCTATTTCAACGAGTTGGAATCCATCGGGCTGAATCTGCAGCAGGACGGATCGATCCAGATTGACAAGAACCTGTTGACCGACGCCGTTTCCGCACCGGACGCACGCGAAAGTTTTCGTACCCTGAACAATTTCAAAAACGGTCTTCAACGCAAAGCCACCCAGGCTTCCATCGACCCGATCAGCTATGTCAGCAAAGTTCTGATTGCCTACAAGAATCCGGGCACAATTTTGCGGCGGCTTATCACTCTTCGGTGTATTCCGGCCTGATGCTTGATACCTATTGTTAAAAGGAATTGCCGCAATAAGCATAGACTGCTTTGGGGGGATAAGTAATATTACAGAAATACCAGAGAACAAAAAAGTTCCAGAATAAACAGACGGCGGCAAATCTTTGAAGCAAAATTCACGTATTTCTTCCATGCCGTAGCTGGCATCCCATTCCGTGTCTTGGCCACGTTTGGACACTCACGGAGTGTGTCCGACAAGCCGCAGACAATGAGCGGACTTTCTGGTGTCCCTAATGGCACCTCTTCACAGACAATATAAAACCGCGCGACCGAAACTCGTTGCCATCTGCTATTAAAAATATGGCAGATGGCAACTCAGACATCGGCTTCGCGCGGTTATGTTTTGTTCGACATAAAGATGGCATTTATGCCATCTGTTGTCTGGTGCCGCAAGGGACACACAAAGTCCTAAAATTGTCTGCTGGCTTGCGCACACAGTCCGTGGAGTGCTCCAAACTTGGAAAGACACGGATCATCACGGATGCCAGCTGCGGCATGGTTAAATACCGGATTTTGCGATCAGAATCCGCTGCATGGTTATCTGGAACTTTTAAGTATCTGTTTCTTATAATATTACTTATCAGCCCAAAGCACGATATGCTTATTGCGGCAGTTCCTTTTAATTAGCGCGGTCCGGCAGTGCGCCGCCACCTATTTATTTTGCGTCTTCACCTGCAACCGTATCCAGAATGGTGTGGATTCTTTCTATATAAGAGTGCTTCTCCCGCACCTTGTGGTACCGTTCCATGCAATCCGCTTACGCTCCTCCTTGTGTTCCAGATAGTACCCCACTTTCTCACAGGTCTTCCAGACCATCAAAGCAGACGAGGTCTTCCCCCTCCTTGAAATAGTACGGAATCTCTGCCTGGTAGTTCGTCAGAAGAAAGCCCCCGCAGCCAAGTACATCCCAGATGCGCAGCGGAATGCCGCCTTGATGTTCGGTATCGTAAAATTCAGATTGATCTTCGACATGCGGAAGACCTTCGGCATCTCACTCCAGTAGTCCACTGACCCGCAATACTGAATCCGCAGCAGATCACTGACATCGCTGTTGCTGTAAACATTGACCCTGTAATGCTTTGACAGCTCAATCAGCGCTCTTCTCCGCTCGATCTCTGCAATCTTGAATCCAAGCACGGTCGTCTGGAAAATCAGCCCCAGATCCGAAAAAGATCCCTCGGATTTTTCCAGCTGAAAATATTCCTGCAGCTGTTCGAGAATGTTCGTGGTCAGCATCGGCTCCACGATATTTGCTCCGCTGATGTTAAGCTGCGCCTCCATAACAGCATCAAAATATCCCCTCAAATACTCCGGCAGCCTGTTTTTGATCTTGTCATAGGAATTGCGCTCATAGAGGCTTCCCACAAACGCCACATCCCCGCGGTATTTCTGCATCTCCGGATCCTGTGCGACTTTCCATCTTCCCACTTCTTCCGGCACCCCGAGCAGCGCATCCATCCGCTCCGTATCTACCGCCAGCGGGATACCAGATATGTTTTACGCCCATCCCAAGCGAAATTCCAAATAATTGTCTTATCAAACGTAAAAATATAATTACAGTCATGGAATACCGACTCATGATACATACTGATGAGTGGATTGTAGCATGTCCAGGAAACATATTTCACGCCTGTGCGCTCACATACATTCGAGATCAATGGGAAATAGTTCACCGTAAATACCATATCATAATGCGTCCCCCGGATCTTCTCCTCGATCACCCGCTCAAATTCAGGACTTACGTCATAGCTTCCGAGTTCCTGTTCGATATTGTCCACCGTATGTCCAAGCAGCAAAAGTCTGCTCAATGTCTCTGTAATTATATGCTTTCCATCGGTACATCAATATGTGCATAGCTGTCCATTCCTCTATCCTATATATTTCCTTCTTTGCAGTACTGCGCGCAGAGACTTACCGCCTTTGTTCGCCTTTACCGCGCGCAGAAGCTTACATTTACCGCTCCCATCTTCGCCCATGTGCATTCGTCAGGTCAGAAAGCACTCCTTCAGATACTCCGCACGGCTTTTCCACGTATGACCGTCTCTCGCCGCAGCATATCCACAATCTGCAATCTCCTGTGCCCGCTCCAGATGTCCAAACAGATCAAACACCCTCTCAGGCAGTGTTCCAAGCTCCTGCCGCCGGAACATCACAAGTTCCTGCCATCGGTAAATTCGCGGCGCAGATAGGTAGAATCGTCGGTTACCACCACCGCTTTCGCCAGCATTCCATTAAAAATCCGATCGTGCGCTCCTGCCTTAAACCAGGTCATCGTGTTCAACACAATTTTGGCATCGTTCATAGACGGAAGGATCTCCGGCGCAAGAACTTTTCCACGGTAATCAAGATACGGGCTGCCGCTCCACTCGCACTGATCCCATCCCGTACCGTACGCCGTGACCCGGATTCCGTTTTCCACCAGAATACGCACCGCCTGCTCCCTGAAAAACGAAGTGGCGTAGGAGTCGATAAAACGCATCTGCACAATGATCTCCTGCACGCGCTTGTCCGGGATATCGCTTCGCCGGTCTTTAAGATACTCTTCAATGACTTCCTCCGTCGTCCGGTCCGGATGGTCCAATTCCGCCAGCACATCCCCGCCATCAGCTGTCCGTCCACTTCCGGGATGGAAGACAGATCCGGTATCATTTTGCCACCGTATAAATCGGAAGCGCTCCGGCATACAGAACGTCAATCCCTCTCCGCGCGGCTTGTGCCGGCTTCCCAGCTCCACTCCCGCATGCGGAAGAAAATCCACCTGATGGATATTTTTAAAATATCTGCGGATATATTTTACGTGATTCCGGTCTGTGCAGAGCACAACCGACGTCTCCGGCGCCAGGCGCAGCGGCTTCTCATAGTGAAACGGATGATCCATCAGAATGTTGAGATACGGGATGCCGTAATATTCCCAGACATTTCTGGTCCCACCCTTTTGTATACACGCATCGTTCTCCCGTACGCTCTGTGCCGGCGCAGGCACCTCCATATCCAGATTGTATCCCAGATTATTAAATGTCACACATGAAAATTCACGCTCCGGCGAACTGCTCTCCGCAAGCACAGAAAGCAGTGCATCCTTGCTCTGCGGCAGCCACGCGTCATACACAAAGGACGCATAGCCCATCGTCTCAAAAGCTTCCCGCAATTTTCCGGTAAATAAATCAAGTGTGTCGTATACACCGATAAAATAAATAATGGTATGCTTCAAGATACTCTCCTTCTATGAACCGATCAGAACCTTTTTTCCGTCAAATGCAAATCCATATTTTCTGATCCGCTCCCTCGCAATTCCGTCTGCCACAAGCTCTGTCTCATATTGTTTCTCTTCTATCTGCTGCAACGCCCTTGCAACGCACGCTTTCATATTCTCGTCTCTCTCCCGGTCAAAAACCTTAAATTCCATAATGTAAGAATTGCCGTTTTCTTCCCGCGCGCGGAGAATAATGTCATATCTTCCCAGACCACTCTCCCTGTTTGACCGTATTGAAAACTGATCTGATAAATCTGCCAGCAATCCAAGCACAAAGCCATGGTAAAAGCGCTCTGTCTCATCAATATTACCACGCCCTGTGCCTGTGTCAAAGTAACTGAAGGTGGATAGCGTGACCATATTCATATAGTAGTTCATCTCTTCTATATTATCATGCAGCAACGCTCTTCTGAAATCTCCATAGCCAGTATCCATATCGTTAAACCATTCCCGTATAATGCGTCGAAACATAATCTCCACTTCTTTGTTCGTCAGCATCAGCACATATTCCTGATCGTTCTTTTGGTTTACGCGTAGATACCCCGTCGCATATAGAAGGCTGAAAATAGCCGATTCCCGATACTCCAATTGTGCAAAGTCCAGTTGCTCGTCCATCTCCACATGTAACATCTCTCCTTCAAGAAGCTGTTCCATCGCCATCTTCATATTCTTTGAAGACTTTCGGATTAACGAGCTCACCAGTTTATTATTACTTGTATTCGCCCAATAAGTATCAAAGATCCCCTCTGCATCGATAAACTTTGTGATCGACCACGGATTATACATATCCCTGCGCTGTCCAAATGTAAATCCGTCATACCATTCTTTTACTTTTTCCCTGTAATCGAGCAGACCTACTCTGGCAAGTCCCACCTTTACCTCTTCTTCCGTAAAGCCAAATGCCGTCTCATATTTCGTACTCGTTTGTGTGACCACATCTATATTATTGAGATCGGAGAAGATAGATTCCTTGCATATTCTGGTAATGCCCGTCAGCAATGCTCTCCCCAGCGATGGATTCGTTTTAAAGGAATTATTAAAAAAAGCCCCCACAAAAGAAACCATCTCATCCCAAAAGCTATTAAAGTAAGCTTCCTGAAGCGGAGTATCATATTCATCCAGTAAAATAATGGGCTTATGCCCATAATACACATAGAGCAAATCCGTCAGAAGCCGTACGGACTGCAGCCGTGGACGCATCCATGTCCCATGATATTCTGCCAAAATCCTGTCGTTCCCTTTCCGTGAACCGCGACATGTCAAGAATCCGCTCAAAGCGGCGATATACCTCTATAATACCATAATTTATCTGCCGAAGCACCGCCTCAAACGTTGTCCCTTAACACCTGCAAATGACAGAAATATAACGGGGAAACGCCCTTGCAGCTTGTGATAGCTTTTCTCTTCCCAAACCTTCAACCCCTCAAATAAATCCGCACGATTTTCATAGAACACGGAAAAAGCAGTTCAGCATGCTCAGATTCAACGTCTTGCCAAACGTCTGGGCCGTGTAATCAGCGTAGTCGTCTCGCCAGATTCCCACCACTGCCGAATAAAATCCGTCTTGTCTACATAAAGCATCTGATCACGTCTTAACGCCTCAAAATCCTGAATGCCAACCGCAACGCTCTTCTTGCCTGTAATCCGAACGGTGTACGCTCTCATGCGCCGCAAACACTCCTCTTCTCCAGGACGTTCTACATCCACTGGAATCCACCAGCGGCTGCCTTCTTTGTATGCACCTTCAATCTGCCCGTTTGCGCACCAGTAATTTACCATACGCTTCGTGACAGACCATTCTGTGGCTTTCTGTCTGGATGTCATATATTGCATTGCATGCCCTCCCCTAACTGCCCCAATTATAAGCCCGTGGGCGGGAAATTGCAACGTCATTTCCCAGTTACTTCCCAGTTATTTCCTTATATATTCTTATCCTTATATCACATGCAAGATTTAATGTAGGCTTCCACCCCGGATCTGTTATAAATTATAAACCCGATCTATCTGTCCAAAATATTCACGAATAAAATGGCAGGGTTCCCGTTGTCCCTGCCATCTTCTTTTAAGCATTTTCGATATCGCTATCATCCTTTCCGCAGCACCAGAGTCAATAACTCTTTCACAACCTCCGATGTACCTGCTCCCAGAATAGCCTGAAGTGCTGTTTTTCTAAGCCTTTAAACCGGATAAAATCCCACTGCCAGTAATGCCAGTCCCATTACACTTAACGCCTCGATCCCTGTCAAACATAGTAGAAATCCAACTGTAGCCTCAAATACAACTCTATTTGCATCCCTCATATATCTAGGCACGAGCACGACACTACCCTTACCTAACCAGATCGTAGCTTTCCGCTATCATCCGCTTTACTTCTCCATCCGGCACACTGCCGTCAAGGATGACCGTATTCCAGTGCTTTTGTTCTGATAACCCGGAATGACTGCTTCGTACGCTTTCCGCCAGAAATCAATCCACCCGGATCTGCCTTGACATTGATCCGCATCTGTCCCTGATATTCATAAGTCCAGAGAAATGCCCGCTTATTTTTCCGGCAGCGCACCAGCACCCAGTTTGGATCGTGAAACGGTGTGTCCACAAAGACATCCGAAATGACATTCCGTATTCCAATGCTTCTTCTCTCGTTGTCATAGCTTTTTTCTTCTACCTCCGCCCCAGCTCGCGTATCCGCTCCTCTGCCGGTGCATAGCCGCCGCACTTCCGGTAATAGGCAAGCGCCTCTTCCTTTTTCCCGAGGCACTCGTAGATGACGCCGATGTTATAGTCCGCCCGGTAGAATTCACTCCCTGTGCCCGGCACTCTGCATGCCCGGCCGCCTTCTCAAATTCACGCACTGCCTCTGTGAACCGTGCGTTTTTCATATAAATCAATCCCATCAAAACTGAAAGTCCGCACTTTCCGAATTCGTCATAGATATTTTCAAAAAACAGCGCCGTCTGCTCCTGCCCGCTGTTGATTAACGCATATCCGTACGTCTCCACCATGTCAATCACGTATTCCAGTGCCGGGTTTAGGTCAAACGAAAGCCCCTGCGCGAACCAGTCGCACGCCACGCCGTATTCTCCCATCATGTAATAGCTCTTGCCGAGCTGATACAAAAGATACGGAATCTGCCCGCTCCACGAGCGTCCGCATCTGTTCCGGCTGTCCCTGCCTTTGCGCCGCCGTCTTTCGCCCCGGCATTTCCATCCCAGCCCAGCTGCTTTAATTCCTGCTCCAGCAGGCGGATGTTGCGCTCCGCCTTTTCTTTTTTCTGCTGCTCGGGCAGATCGTATCCGGTGTGCAAGATCACAACCGGCGTCTCATACGTCCGATAACCGCTCTCTGCGCCACGCAGTGGCGTCACCTGCTCATGGATCCTGCCCTCGTAGTGAAAATATTCTTTTGCGAATATGCGGTTGATCCACTCCCGGTTCTCCTGCTCCTCCCCGTTTCTGTGAAACACATTCCGCCTGCGGATCCGGCCGACCGCCCCCGGATGCGCGGCAATCTGTTTTTCCAGCGCGGACAGATCCAGCTGCTCTACAAACTCGTCGCTGTCCAAAACCAGTACATAGGAATGTGAAGCCTTTTCTATCGCAAAATTCTTTGCCGCCGAAAAATCGTCGCACCACGGGAAATCATACAGCCTGTCCGTGTAACGCGCCGCAATCTGTTTCGTGCGGTCCGTCGATCCGGTATCCACCACAATCGTCTCCAGACCGTACGGAGCAAGCGCCTTTAAGCATCGGTCAATATTCTGTTCTTCGTTTTTTGTAATGATACAGATGGATAGGTTCATGTGGGATTCCTTTCACCGCACCATTTTTGATTCCATTTGGAGAATCCGTACATCGTTTCGGCTTGCGGTCTATACACTGATAATCTACGTAGTAGATTATATAAATTCTCATAAATTCCGTATGTTTCCAGTAATACTTAAAATTCTCATCCTACCGGATAGTACAGTTTTATGTCATAATCGATCGTTGAAATCAGCATGTATTCCTCTTCTTCCATCACTATTTCCCCGGGATTCATAAGCGATTTATTATCTGTAATAACCACTTTTTCAATATCTTTACCAAAACCTTTGGATATTGATATTCAGGAAAACAAAATGCCCGAATCTGATGTTTTATCTGATCCGCCGTTTTTCTTAAATCAATTGATATATTCGAATAATCTATCGTATCACGCCCAAAATACGTTGCCCCACTTTTTCCCTGTGGAATCGCTGTCTCTGTACCATCTAGTAGCATATCCATATATTCTATGATCAGCTTTGTTCCTTTTTCCATACATTTGAGATATAAATCATGACTGGTATCTTCTTCACCAATCTCAATAACCTCTTGCGCTATAATATCCCCGTATCAATCCCCCGATCAATCCGATGCAGCGTCACGCCACTCCGCGTCTCACCATACAAAATAGGCAGCACAGCTGTATACATTCCCCTATAATGTGGTAAAAGTGAAAAGTGGATATTATACAATCTGGCATCTGCAAATTTTTGAGGTCTTATGATCTGATCAAATTCCAATGATAAAAAAAGTACCTGCTGCATATTATATATTTCTTGTAGCGCATACTCCCTGATCCCCATTTTTTTTGCATGATACCGTAACGATTTCTGCCAGCTATCCTTTCCAGTCTCGTTTTTATTGCAAACAACACCAATTTCATATCTATCTTCTTGGCGCTCCACTAGATATTCCAGTATCTCTACACTGATATCATTTTTTCCTGCCACACACACAAACATCTTCTCGTCCTCTATATGTCTTCATCTCACCCAATCTCAGTCTCCATCACTCAGACCTTTTTCCATACAAAATGTCTGCATCTGTGTGCACTGGATCCTTGCACATGCAACATAGTCCCCCTCTTTCATGCTCCGTTTCATTTGTTCCGCATTTTCATACTCTGACACCAAGGTCACAACTGACAACCCCTGAATTTGCTCAACTTCCAATATATTATCCGCATGATAAAAATAATTTGGCTCTACATATGTGTGGGAAGAAAATAAACCTCTTGTAATCTTTTCCCATATATGTCCATACATCACGCTTCCATCTGGCATTGTGTCACATACATACTTCAAATACATCATCGTATCATAAGTAACAAAACTCAGTTCTTCATAGGACAGCCTATCTTCATCAACTAATCCAAGAAGTCTTTCTACATACAGACGCCTCTGCTTCTCTGCTTCTGTTGCTTTTACAGCCGCATATTGCTCCTTCGTCATCCTTTGCGACAGTTCTTCTATCTGCAGGTTTTTACAGTGAATCACATCCATCAAAAAGGTATTCTCTTCTTCCTTTGTGAATATCTTTTCATGATCCGAAATCCTACTATTTAATAACTGCTTTATTTCAGGATTAAAAGATTCGATCCCTCACACAGCATTTCCGTATAAGTAGGAACATTGCTTACCTCAGGAATCAAGCCAAAACCATAAAGACAATATTGCAAAGAACAGGAGGCTATACCACACTCGCAGCCTACCGGCGCACATTCTACCGGTTGATCTATGTTTTCAAAAAAGTTAATGTCTGTCAACACATTATGGCACTTACATAATCTGCCATTCCCCATTTGTACAACATAACTCCACGCACCCGCATAACAAAAAACTTTTCTGACATCAATATCAAGGAATCTTACCGATTGCTCAAACAACTTAGAATGAAGCCGTTTATTAATTTGTTCCACAAATTCAGTCGTACATGGAGGATTTGTTCCTGCTCCGCCTTTCTCTAGAAATTGTTCCGGCGTCTCCGCAGTAACGCACGGCGTACAAGCCGGCAATTCTCCCAGTTCTTTCTCACATACGTCACAAATTTCATCTAAAAACGGCATATATTCCTCGCAAATTACCAAAAAGGGATATGCAGATGCTCCCGCAGCAACTATTCTCCGAATATTTTCAAAATAACTGTTTACCTTATTTAATCTTTTAACTCCAGCCAATGCAGGGAACATTTAACAATCAGATGCTTTAAATCTTCCTGCGGTATATCTAAAAGCTGGCCAATTCTATCATCCAGGGTATTATTTGTAACAACCTCAACCACATGCCCTTGATGCAATAATCCTTTTACAAACGGAATCACTTCAGGAGGAAACAATGTTTCCCCTTCCCCGATCACAACAATATACGCTATTCCGCCAAGACGTGCAGGCTCAAACGCCTTTATCATATGTTCCACCGAATAATTGAATTCTGCATGGCCATCCATTGAATATTTCAGACACTCTGTAACATAGCAATAACTACAGCGAAGATTACACAAATGTCCCGGCACATATACGGTTATACTTCTTTAATCCTACTTCTATCCATAATAGTATCTTTCCTTTCTCACACATGAAGTTTTACTCCACTATTTTCTTCCAGCTTTGGTAAAAGATGCTTAAAACGATACTTACGGTCAATTACTTCCTGGCACTGTGCCACAATCTCGCTCCGCCTTTTCTCATCATTGAGCAGTTGTCTGCATACCGTGTACGCCTCGCCCGTAGAATCATATGTTGGTATTGGTATATTTCCAAACAATCGTTCGAAATCCGCATGATAATCTGTAACAAGGCAGGCGTTGCATGCCATAATATCCATTACCCTCCACGGAAATCCGCTGGTTGCCTGCAAATGTGATACGTTAATTCCTATTTTAGATGTATTGTAAATATCTTGATTCTGTTCTATTGAATACACTTTTTTATTAATATATGACATATTAAGATTCGAGTGGAAATAATATGTATTTTGCCAATTCTCTGTACCATATAAATCCAGTCCGAGTTCCGCAACCGAAGACAAAACCCTAAGTCTTTTTTCCCCGCTGAGCATCATCAGCAACTGAGGTAAATTTAAATGCCGCGCTACCAATTCGGATGTAATATTATACTTATACACCAGTTCCGTCGCTGTCACCTGCGGATTCTTCTCCAGCTCCTGCAAACATTGCCGCATCATACCCACTTCCTCCGTGGAAGGAGAGCTCTTAATAAACGAACCAAACGTTTCGGTATCACCCGTTGCAAATAAACTTCCTATAAAAGATATATTGGTCGTCTGTTCAAGCATCGGATCAGCATATACCTCTGAGAAAAAAGGAACCCAGAAAATTTTAGATGGTGATATTCCGTATTCTTCCTGTAATGTCTTCCTACTGTCTTCTTGAAAAATATAATACAAATATCGATCAGGATTTTTCCGAATGCTGCTTTTATTCGCAAAGTACCGAGGACTATCCACTTCATAAATAACGATCGGGCAATCAACTACATCCGAAATGTCAAAGAAGCTATTGTTAAAAATAAAACAAATGTCCGGATCCAGTTGCTGAATGGAGGCTTTTGTCATTGGATCTATCTCCCAAAAATCCATTCCAAACATGCCATGTGAAAATACAACGACCTGATTTCCAGCCCGATCCAATCCTCTGATAAATGCCTCATAAAATATGGGCATGGCATTTGGATTTTCCGGGTCGTTCATGCAATTAAAAAAAGCGACCAATATTTTTGCCATAAAATGTTCTCCTTAATTTTTAAAATCTATTGACTGCCTCCACAACACATTGTATCTCTTCCTCTGTCATGCCCGGGTACAACGGGAGACTGACTTCCTCTGCGCAGATACGCTTTGTCACCGGATACTGCGGCATCTGTCCATGGAACTCCTGATATGCCTCTTGCTCCATAATCGGCGTCGGATAGTGAATGTTTGTTGCTATTCCATGTTCCTTTAAATGCTCCACAAACGCTTCCCGTTCTTTTACAAGAACCGGATAGATATGAAATACATGTTCCTTCTCATCCACCGGAATCTGCGGCAGCACAACTTTCTCATTTGTAATCTGCCGTCCATAAATTCCCGCAATTCTGCGCCGCTCCTCATTCCAGGCATCCAGATGCGGTAATTTTACCGAGAGGAATGCAGCCTGCAATTCGTCCAGTCTAGAATTACATCCTTTGTATACATGACAATATTTCTGGTAGGAGCCATAGTTTCCATAAGCCCGCACCTTCCTTGCAAGTTCCACATCATCCGTCACAACTGCTCCTGCATCTCCAAGCGCTCCCAGATTTTTTCCCGGATAAAAGCTGAACGCAGCTGCATCCCCTATTTTTCCAACTTTCAAGCCATGCACTGCTGCGCCTGCGCCTGTGCTGCATCCTCTATAATCTTGATGTCATGCTGTTTTACAAGATCACGGATCGGTGCCACATCTACAGCCCGTCCATACAGATGTACCACAACAATCGCTTTTGTTCTGGCAGTAATCTTCTCCTCCACCCTGGTCAGATCCATCGTATAAGTGTTTGCATCCGCATCTACGAATACCGGCTTTGCACCAACATATGTAATCGCAAGCACCGTCGCAATAAAGGTATTGGCAGGAACGATTACCTCATCCCCTTCTCCAATCCCATATGCAAGCAAAATCAGGCGGATTGCATCCAGTCCATTTCCAGTTCCACATGCTTTCGCCCCGCAATACGCTGCGAACTCCTGCTCAAATCTGCGATCCGCCTCTCCGCCAATAAACCATTCACGATCCATCACTTCCCGGTAAGCCTGATCCAGTTCTTCTTTTATATTATCATGAATTCCTCTCAGATTCAGATATGGTATCTCATGCATCTTCCGGCCCTTCTTTCACCATCTTTAAAAACGTGTCATAATCCCGGATATAATCCTCTTCTTTGTATATCTCTGATGCAAGCACCATTAAGACTGCATCCGGTGAAAAGTCATACATCTCTCTCCACATGTTATTCGGAACATACAGACCCTCATATGGCTTTTCAAGAGAGACAATCTTTTTCTCTCTCCCGTTATCCAAACGAATCTTACAGGAACCGTGAATACAGATCAGAATCTGTTCCAGTGATTTGTGCGCGTGATAACCCCGGGTAACTCCTTCCTTGGTATCATACATGTAATAAACGCGCTTGATCTCAAACGGAATATCATTATACTCTTCCAGCGCCACCAACATTCCGCGTTCATCACCGTGCTGCTGAAATGCGTATTTTACGATTTGCATGACATTACCTCCCTGTTGTAAGTTTCCTCAGCTGATTCCAGACAATACTTTCCTCAAAATTATCCAAAAATACCTGTCTTCCAGCTTTTCTTAATGTATCCAGTTCCTTTTTATGATCTACTACATATTCTATACATTTCTGTAATACTCTCTCATCTTGGCTTTTAACAATAAATGCATTTTCACCATTTGTTAAATACTGTGCAATACCTGCCGTATCTGAGCATATACATATACATTCAAACATTAGTCCTTCCACGATTGTGGTTGGTGTTGCGTCTTCTCTCGACGGTGCAATCACACAATCGCATTTCTGATATATTTCATAAACACAATCCCTTGATAATTCGCCCAAAACCTTTACCGTCTCTGGATAAGCCCTCGAAAGGCTGCATATAAGTTCGTAATAATCTGGCTCTCTTTCATCCTTTGCGCCTGCGAACCAAAACTCCGTTCTCTTTCGGTATTCTTCCGGCATACCCAGTATTGCCTTCGCTATTACATCATGTCCCTTTGTTCTCTGAAAACGCGCCGGCATAAAAAAAATAACTTTGTTATTTTCAGGCTCCCGCTCCGCTCCCCCAAAGTCCTTTACCGGCATATGCAAAAGCTTGCTTTTTATATGATAATACTTAAAAATTGTTTTCTGCACAAGCCTGCTGACAGCTACAATCTTAATGTTGTCACTATATAGAGGCAATTCCGGCATCCTTTCATAGTAAAGGCGAAACAGCGGTTCCGGTTCATGAAACCACCAGAAAACCGGTATATTTGTATTTTGAAACAGCATTACAAAGCCATGACATATCAATGTATTTATCCATATCTGTTCAAATTCGTCTGCCCTGAGTTTTTCCATCACGTGTTTCATATTAACCGGCATCCCAATAAATACCGGTATGTTTTGCTGTACAATCTCATCTCTGAGATTTCCGTCCATCATTGTCACCAAAAACACATTATACGTTTTCTGATAATGTTTCATTAAGTCAAATAAAACGAGCGGTGCACCTGTACGATCTACAATATGCGAAACAAACAATACATTCCCCTTTTTTTCGTCATACTTTACCTTCCTTCGGAAAAAAAGCGCTCATTCCCTCTCTTTGGCATTCAATTGAAAAACTTTGCTTTTCCCATGCGCTCATTGCTCATCTCCCTGTAACACCTTCTTCAGCATTTCCTGACACTGCATCAGTTGCTCCCTCTGCTCGCTCACTTCTGCCATAAGACCTCTTGATGCTTCCAACTCATGAAATATCTTACGCGTAATACCATATTCTTCCTCAAGACACCTGCAAAATTCCATATCATCTATATAGGTCAGATAAAAGTCAATTCCCACCTGCTGCGCTGCCCGATTTGGATGATTCAACAGCAAGATCATACGTTCACACATAATCTGCTCGTGTGTATGACAATCCGGAAAAAACAGCTTATCTCCAAACGCCATTATAAAATAATCATCTGGAATCGTCTCAATCATCATTCCAAACATATGATGCATTTCATTATATGTACATATCTCCCCTCTGGTTGAAGGAGCGCTTATATTATGATGCTCGTCCGAAACATGCCAACGGTAAAAAAGCAGCTGCTCTGGCATTATGTATATCTCATGATTCAATAATATCCGTAGCCACAGTTCATAATCATGAATCTGGCGGTACTTAAAATGAAATCCACCATATTTTGAAACAACTCTGTCCTCATCATAAAGGAAGGAGAAGGAAGGCTCTCCTTTCCCCAAAACAGTTGTGCAAACCACTGCGTAGCTTTCTTATTTTGCAAATTAAAATCACTGTTTTTGGAATCTTCCCCTTTAACAACATGTGAATTTTCATCAATTGTCTCTATCCAGGAAAAACATACAGCATACTGCGGATTCTGTTCTAAAAAAACAACCTGTTTCTCCAACTTATCCTTTCTCCAGACATCATCGGATCCAATCTGTGCAATATATTTTCCTCTGGCTCTTTCCCTAAGCATATCCAAGGTTTTGAAACTTGTATTAACATCATATTCAAAATAACAAATTCTTTCATCCGAAAATGACTTTATTTTCTCCTGTGTTCCATCTGATGATCCATCATCTGCAATCAAAAACTCAAACTCTGTATAAGACTGTGCAAGAACACTTTCTATAGCTTCCGAAACATATCTTTCATGATTATAAGACGACATAATTACTGAGACCATCGGACTTCGTTTTTTTATTTCACTCATGTACCAAACTCCTGCTAACTATTTTCAATATTAGTACTTTTCATATTCTGCTGCAATTCCAATCTTTATTTTTAATGCCTCTGCCAGCTTCTCATTCTCCCTGCGGCTTCTTACCGCAATCCGGACATACTGTCTTCCGTTCGCAATCTTTCCCGTGAGATCCTTAATGAGAATCTGCTCTTCCAGAAGCTCTGCCGCCAGTTCCTCGCTCTTCCTGCCGTTGACCAGCTCGCACATAAAATAATTTGCCGAGGACGGATATACCTTCAATCCCTCGATCTGGCACAGCTTCCGGTAAAACCGTTCTCTCTCTTTTCGCAGTTCCACAAGTGCCTCTTCATAATCTTTCTTATACTTATCAAGAATCTGCATAAAAAATTCTGCCATGGAATTGATATTCCAGATGGACACCGCCTTCTTTATCCGGTCGAGCCGCTCCTTGTCCTGCGACGCCAGAATCCCGAGGCGCAGTCCCGGCACCCCATAGGACTTTGAAATGCTTTTACGATGTAGAGTCCGGGATAACGGTTCAGCATCTCATCCGTAAGCAGCGACGCCTCCTTATCCTCCGCGAAATCGAGAAAACTTTCGTCCAGAATCAGCGCAATGCGGCGCTCCTTTGTCCACCCAGCAGTGCACGGATTGTCCGGATTGATCAGAACAAATGTCTGTACCGGATGCTCTGCAAAATAGCCGATCAGATCCTCTGCCGTGTAGGCAAAATCATTCTGTCTTGCATCATAAACGACGCACTGCTCACTGCACCGGTTCGGATACTCCTCGAAGGTCGGACGGATCACGCCCACTTTTCCCGGAAGCTCCTCCAGCAGCGCCTTAATCAGCTCCGCCGCCCCGTTTCCAAGCACGATATGTTCTTCTGAAATACCGAATGTTTTTGCCGCCAGAAGACAGTTGACCCGCATCCCCGACGGATACTGCCGCACAAGGATGTCAAAGTTTGACTTTAATTCTTCCATCATGCGCGCCGGCGGAAAATACGGATTTACGAGATAGCAGAAATCCTTTAAATGAGGGAATCTCCAGTAGCCGCCATACCGCGAAGTCAATTTTTTATACCGTTCCCCGGCATCTGCCGCAAACAGTACCTCCGCAATATCAAGATCCTGTATGTCGTCAATCTCATACCACCGCTGTCCTTCCAGGCGCTTTGCCCTCATGGTGTTTTATCCAGCATCAGAATCAGCTTGATTACCGCTTCATAATACTCGTTATTCCCATGACCCTGGCGTACGCTTCCAGAAACGGCACATACACATTCCGGGAAAAATCTGCACTCAGCTTGTAGATATTGACCGTCTTGTAATAGCGCTCCTTCTGCGAATACTCCAACAGCTTTCCCGGAATAAAGTCGACAATCCGGTCGTCCTCATCCACAACCAGACATGTCCCGTCCATACAGTTTTCAAACTTGTCCACAAGCGCCAGCGTCTCGCGCGAATCCTCAAGCAGCAGGTCAATCAGCGCTTCCTCAAAATCAGATCCGATTCCAGCAAAGGGTATCCTCTTTACCAGCCAGTCTTTTGCCATGGAGAGCGAGTATATGTTATTGGTTCTGTCATACACCTCATTGATGATGTATTCTACCGGCGTATCAATTCCCAGTCCGCCGACAAACTGCATCAGATTTTCACACTGATAGCCCACGACCATTACAATCCTCGACAGATTCTTCTTATCCAGAATGTATAGTGCTCTCTCTATCAGGCGCACGCCGCCCACTTCCACCATGCATTTTGTATTGTTCTGAGTAAGCTTTCCCAGACGTTTTCCCATTCCTGCCGCTAAAATAATTGCCTGCATACCGTCACCCTTCACGCATTATTCTTTATACAAATAGCAATCAAACACAAACCGGTTATTCCAGTACAGTTCGTTATCAGGTTGTACGATCTCACATCTGCCCTCGTGCTCCTCTGCAAATTGCAGGAACATCTCCTGGTGTAAAATGTTTTGTCCAGCCCCGCATATACTTCATCATAATTCTCGACACACTTCCGGCGGTATGCCATGTGTTCGTCTTTTTCTCCTGATCGTGCACTTCGGTGACAACAACCATCTTCCCCGCCTTCGCCCACATGCGTTCCAGCACCTTCTGCCCGTAAGCAGCATCATTAAAATACTGAAACACACTGTCTGCCAGAACGACATCGTACCTCGGCTCTGTCGGCACCCTGAGCGCCTCCTCACATCCCACATCCGCCTCCGGCACCACGCTTTGGGCTATGCGGATGAGGTTTTTGGAGTAATCCAGACCGCCGAGTACCGCCACATGCTTCAACGCGGAAAATAGATACAGATTCACACCGCTTCCACAGCCAATCTCATACAGACTGCCGATCGTTCCCGCACACCCCGTCTCGATCCGCTGCGCCATGCACTCCCACTGTCGGAAAAACGCCTCATAATATCCCTGCACATCCTGTGTATCGAATCCGTCCGCCCGTTTTAATTCCTTAAACATTTCAAATACGGTTGCGCGATTCTCAATCTCCGCAGTCCGCTTCTTCCATATCTTATCCCAGTTGTTCATTGCTCCATGTTCCCCGAAACGCCCGGGTGTCATCCCGGGTGCCTATCTGCTTAAAAATGCTCATAAAGAGATAGGAAGGGCATTCTGTATCCACAAACTGCCCCTCTTATCTCTTTATCGTGTCTGACTATTTCAAAATCTCAATCACTGATTTTGCATCATCATTATACTGTGCCAGAATACTCTGGGATGCATGCACCAGAATCCGGTTGGTCGAATATAATACCATCTCCATATTCATGTTGGTGTCCCTGATCCCGGACTCCGCACTCTGCGTATTTTGTGATGTGTTGTCCGTATTGCGCACGGCATGTTCCAGACGCTCCTGCTGGCTGCCGAACTCGTCTCTCCAGAGTGCCGCCTGTTCAATCGCGTCCTGAACCATCGTGATGGATTCCGACGCCTTCGCATGCGAAGATACATTCACTTTGTCTGTGCCAAGGCTCTCCTTGCTCGCATTTACAAAATGGATATCTATCGCCTGTCCGTTCAGTGCCCCGGACTGTATGCGGTAATATCCCGGTGCCGCCTGCGGCGTTCCCTCCGCCAGCATATACTGCTGATTGAAGTGCGTCGTATAGGCGATGCGGTCCACTTCCTTGTTCAGCTGATCCAACTCATCCTGAATAGCCCTGCGATCCGAGTCCGTGTTGATGTCATTGGCTGCCTGCGTCGTCAGCTCCACCATACGATCCAGGACATCCTGTGTCTCCTGAAGCGCTGCATCCGCCGTCTGCAGCATACTGATGCCGTCCTGTGAATTCCGGGAGGCTTTGTTCAGCCCTTTCACATGATGCCGCATCGTCTCTGATATCTGCAAGCCTGCCGCATCATCATTTGCTGTGTTCAGCTTGTACCCTGTCGCAAGCTTTTTGGAAGATTTTTCCATCTTCTTCACGTTATAGCGCAACTGCCTGCTCTCACAGATTGCCGCCATATTATGATTAACCACCATGTTATTCTACCTCTTCCCTGAGATTTTTGATATACTTCTGATATTTATATCGAATCATCCGTGCTGTTTCTTTAGCATAACACTTCCACTACTTTCAACTTTTTATTTCATAAGCTTCTTAACATTTGAAATATAATCCATTGTACTATCAATACTGAATGCTCTTCCCATCATAACCTGTGCCTCATCGGACACTAAGTATCCAAACAATTCCCGGAGCTTTTCAAATGCTTCACAAGCATCCTGCATATGATAATGCGCAATTACCTCCGCAGACGGACATGCCCCTTCCAACTGAGGATATGAATAATACAACAATGTCAATACATAGTATAAAATAAATTTAGCTGGCACTGCCTCCAAAACCCATTCCTGATCAAACCAAAGTATTTCTCCCTCACAATAAAATGCATTTCTAAAACTCATATCCAGAAAACCGATTTTTAATATTGGTCCAAATAATTCCTCATTCTCTTCTATTCCCAGATCCAGTGTATATAATATGTTATCCTTCCATGAAATTTGTTCAGACGATCGCAATATTTCCCCATACATCAAGTCTATCAATCTGTAAATTTCATCGGTGTTCCCTTCTTTTAACGCGTTTAAAATTACGTCTTCCAAAAGCGGTTTTTCAATATAATCACTGACCACCATCCCATTATCAGCCCTATATTCTACTATTTTTATACCCGCTTGTTTCAGAATATTTACATTTTTGAACAGTTGCCTTACATGCGTCTGTGCGCATAACATCGTAAGCGGCTTCTTTTCAACGGTGCTATCCCTCGTAAATCTTGTTGCCATTCGATATTGTTCCTTGCGTTCGCTTGTTAACCTCGCAAACGTTATTTCCCCTAGCTGACTGCTGTCGGAGCACTCCACCAAAATGAATTTGTAAAACTCAAACACATGATTTTCTACAATATCCATATAAAGATTTTTTCATTTGCAATTAATGTGTTTTCACCGGCTGAGCTGTAACCTCTGAAATTTTCAGAATTTACCGTGTCTTTCTTACTTGGCAAAACATCCTGAGAGTAAATAACGGTAGGCAATTTGTAATCAGGATATGGATAATAAAAATAGGTATTATGAAAGCCACTTTCCTTAATCAATGTGTCCAACGCTGTTTTTGAAAATGTCCTTACCCCTCTCTCAACATCCCTATACTGATTTATCCCTTCAAACGGTATTCCAACATGATCTTCTGGCATTCCGCACCAATATTTTAAACCGTACTGATTCTCTATTGCGACAAGCATTTCCCATCTGGTTTCAGCAACTGCTTAATCTTAACCAAAAAGTCCATGTACGGATTTGTTGATTCCGTATAAGTTCCCTGGTATTCCAAAACGCCTATCAGTGTAATATAATCAAATTTTTATCAAATTCAATATCATTCAAGTTTCCAACAATAATCTCAAGATTTTCTTTTTCACGGCACCGGAGAAGCGTTGCTGTCGCACGTTTTCTTGAGAGTTCCACTGCCGTAACATCCTTACATTCATCGCACAATACGCTTGTAATTGCGCCCATACCACAGCCAATTTCCAATACACTGCTATCCGGTTTGAATTTGTACCAATTTAGAATGTTTTTCGTAGCGGCGACAGATGATAATATATCGGCCAATTAAATTGCTCATAGACAGCGTTGCTGTAGTCTTCTGGTCTATTTTCTGCAATTATCTTAATTATAAAATCTTCTACCTCGCCATCAGAATATAAATCTTCGTTCTTATACCACTGCAGATTAAATTTAGGACATGGATTCATTTTTGCAATTAACTCTTCATACATTCTTCTTTCTCCCTTCATCACAGCATAACTTCCAAACACTTTTCGCAAGTATTTTTTACATTTTACTTATAAATGCCTTTACCCGCTTCTGTATACTTTCTCTATTTTCCGCTTCATTCTCTACCCGGTACAGCTCCATCTGCCTTGGAATCATCGCCGCATAGGGAGACTCTCTATAGTCTGCCACCTCCGCTTTTACGGTATCCCGCAGCGTCTCATACATGGAATACGGCACTTCAAATCCGCGCTGCACCGCAAACAGCAGCGTCTCATAGAAATACGTATGCAGAAAATACAGCTTGATCTCCTCATAATACTCCCGGAAAAACGGCGTCTGCTTCATAAAATGCCACACGGCAAGCTGCACATCTGCGTGCATCTGCAGCGTTGTCATCTGACGCATATCCCGGCGCATGGTTCCCACCTCATTCTGGCGGTAGCAGTAAAAAGCTTCCGCCATGATTTCAAAGCGGTTTCCGTAGAACAACAGCGGATACACAAACAGCGGTTCTTCATAAATAACATGCTCGGCATAACGGACGCCCGCCCGCTCGACAAGCGATCTCCGGTACAGCTTGTTCCAGCAGCCGTAGGTGATCTTCTCGCTGATAAGAAAACGCTTCCGCTCCTCCTTTGTCTGAATCTGGATGCTCTCGTCCGCGGTCATCCTTCCCGATGCCACTTTTCCAAGTCTTTCCGTATAGTACACATAATCAAACTGTACGATATCGGCATCGTTCTCCACCGCACGCCGGTATACCTTCTCAAGGAAATCCTTCTCCACAAAATCATCCGCATCGACAAACGCAAGATACTCCCCCGTCGCATAACCAAGCGCCACATTCCGGGCGCCCCCCTGACGCAGATTTTCTTCCAGATGGATAATCATGATGCTCTCTGGATACGCGCGCTCAAATTCCTCCAGTAGCGCCATGTCTCGCCTGCATCATCCGATGCGTCATCCACAAAGATCAGTTCCAGTGCGTCCATTCCAATCGACTGCTGCACCAGTGACAAAAAACACTGCGGAAGCCATTTTGCCGCATTATGACAGGGGATAATTACGCTTACTTTCTTCATGAGTTTCTAAATATCCTTCCTGCTTGTAAATTTTTCTATTTTGTCAGCCGCTTCACCGTTTCAATGACCGTATCCTGCTGCTCGTCGGTAAGCCCCGGATAAACCGGAAGGCTGATGATATGCGCGTAGACTTCCTCCGCCACCGGACAATGTACTTCGCTGTAACCGTGCTCCTGGTAGTACGGATGATAGTACACCGGAATATAGTGGACATTCACTGCGATGCCGTTCTCCCGAAGCTGCTCAAACACGGTCTTTCTGTCGTGGTTCTTCACCTGTATGATATAGAGATGCCATCCGCTGTTCGTCTCCGGCAGCTGATACGGCGTCACAATATTCGTGCAGTCCGCAAACGCCTCATCGTAGCGCTTTGTGATCTCCCTTCTGCGAGCAAGGAAACGGTCCAGCTTCCGCATCTGGCTGCAGCCGAGCGCACACTGGATATCTGTCATGCGGTAGTTATAGCCAAGATCGAGCTGCTGATAAAACCACGGTCCCTCATTTCTCGTCATCAGATCCGGATCTCTGGTAATTCCGTGGCTGCGGAACAGCACTAATTTCCGGTACAGTTCCTCACTGTCCGTCACAATCATACCGCCTTCGCCTGTCGTGATCGGCTTTACCGGATGAAAGCTGAATGTAGTCATATCCGACATGGAGCCGATGCGCTGTCCCTTATATTCCGAGCCGAGCGCATGCGCCGCATCCTCGATCACGGTCAGATGATACTCCTTTGCGATCGCATGAATGGCGTCCATATCGCAGGGCTGTCCTGCCAGATGCACCGGAATGATCGCTTTGGTCTTATCCGTGATCTTGCGCCGGATGTCCTCCGGATCGATGTTGTACGTCTGCGGATCAATGTCTGCAAAAACCGGCGTTCCGCCGCAGTACAGCACACAGTTGGCGGATGCCGCAAACGTGATCGGCGTGGTGATTACCTCATCCCCCGGTCCGATTCCCGCCGCATGGCATGCCGCATGCAGTGCCGCCGTATCGTTTGAAATGGCGACCGCATATTCGCGCCGACATACTCTGCCACTGCCCGCTCGAACTCTGCCACCTTCGGTCCTGTCGTCAGGAAATCCGATTTCAGCACCTTTACTACTTCCTCAATATCATCTTCCTCAATCGTCTGTCTTCCGTATGGTATCATCACTGTTCCTCCTTGCTGTACTTTTCCAGTTCCATCTTTGCCCTCTTACTGTGGAATACGGAATGCCCCTGTTTTCCTTCTTCATCCGCCTGTGAAGGATCTAAGCCTCTGCGCTCATTGATCCGGCATATGCCATGTCTCTAACTGCCCGAGAACCTTCTCCTTATCCAGCACGCCATGCAAGATCAGGATGAGAATGGCGTCTACTGATATGTTACCGCTTTCTACCGCGTGAATCAATTCCCTGATAATCCTGTGCCGGTCTGTCAAACTCCATGCGGTGCAGCAAAACCGTACCGAGATAGGTCCGGCATATCGCTTCACAGCTGCCCGCCTGTGCCAGAAACGACGGTCTTTACTTACCTGCGCTCCGTCTGCTCAATCTCACAGATAATCGCAAGCATCTCCAGTTCAGAGCTCTTCATCTGGCTCTGATGATAGATCCCGATGGCCTGGCTGGCCTCGTCCCATTGCCCCTGGTCTATCATCTTCCGAATCGCCGCTGCCAGCTGACTGCTCAGCTGATCCCACTCTCCGCTCGAGAACAGCTCCTCTCCCTCCGGAACGTTGAAAAATTCCGGATACTCTTCCATACAGATTTTCCGGTTCCTGTCATAATTGGTGAGCTTTGCAAATCCACAGTCATGCACCACCCAGGGTTATTCCTGGTAAGGCACCACAATCTCATAGCCTGCCCTGCGGAATTCAAACGCCTGCGACACATCATAGAAATCAAAATCCGAAAACAGATCCTCTCTCCACGGCAGATCATACTGCGTCATCATCAGCAGCCCGTCCACCGCATCGACGGTCTGATCTTTGGTCTGGTTCGGCCCGCACAGCAGGACATAGGAAAGATCCGGCTCCTGCAGTCCACTTTTCCCACATTCCAGGAAGAATAGACGACGCCGTTCTCCGGAATGCCGATTCCTCCAGCCATCCCGATCATCCCCGTCTTCGGGTGCTCCTTAAAAATACGCAGTGTCTTCTCCAGGAAACGGCTGTCACGGATAAAAACATCCTGATGCATATAGACTTTATATTTTGCATCGCTGCTTCGCATCCCCAGATTGTACGCCGCACACATGGAATCCGCCTCCCAGATGCCGATCACATCTATGTCATATCCCGCCGGAACTTCCAGACGCTCTATGTAATATTTGCACTCTTCAAAATACAGCTCATTATTCACGCATATAATGAATGCGATTGTGTCTTTTCTGACCTCTACCGGCATGATTTTCTACCTCATACATCTCTTTTATACTGCTGCAAAAATGCCGCAATCCGCTCTGCGCCTTTTCCGTCCACCAGCCTTCTCATCCGCTCAAAGCTCTGCGCCCTCTTCCCGGCGTCTTTTGTATAGCAGACCAGATTTTCGCAGATTGCATGCGGCGCATCGTCCTTTTCTCTCACATCCCCCGCATAGATTAACAGGTTGTGTTCTGCCATCTCTTCCGCAAATTCCAGCTGATTGTCCGCAAACGCAAAACAGACTGTCGGGATCCCGCAGGCGCACAGTTCCAGAAGCGTTGTGCCACCCGCCGAGACCGCCGCCTCACACTGCTGCGTAGCGCCACATATCGGGAATATTCTTGTGAAGTATGATCTTCGGGTCCTCTGCCGCCAGTTCACGCAGCATGTCCTCATTCCGGTTCATGCTTCCGACAATCACATGCCACAGATAGTCCTGCAGTTCCTGCATCTGTGTGCCGTACGCAGAATTCTGCCCGCCATATTGTAAGAATCTGTCCCGCCGGTCGAGAGCAGAATACTCTTCTCCCGCGGCTTATCAAAGGAAAGATACGAAAACTCCTCCCGGAGCGGCGCATACAAAAGTCCGGTGAGATACTGTACCCCGTCCTTTTCATGCAGCCCCTCCGGTGTCTTCTGTCTCTCCCTGCACGGTATGTATTGAAGCAGCGCCGACACCTCGTAGTGTTCCTTTCTGAAATCGTCAACATAGAATACCGGCACTATCCGGTTTAATTCTGCCAGATAGCGTGCCGTCGCACAGTAAGAATCCACTACCAGCCAGTCCACCTGCTGTGCCTGTAACCGCTGCTTCATGACCGGAAGCTCATCCTCCAGCGCATCCCAGCGCGTCCCGAGAATCCGATAGGGAAATCCCGCCTTTGCGATCCGCTCCGTCTCTTTTTCCTCTGCAAGCCAGAACTCACACATCAACCCGCACTTCCTGCACGCCGACGCGATCGAAAGCGTGCGCATCAGATGTCCGGTTGCCACCTGCTCGTTCGCATCCACCCGAAATACAATCATCTGTCTACTCCACCTCACCCGGAAGAATCGGCTCTCCGAAGCGGTACGCCTTTTTCGCCTTGCGCCCCAGCAGCGTGCGGTAATACTTCGGCTTGATACCGATGGCAGGCCGGATGCTGCGCACATTCTCCTCAGTGAAAGCTCCGCAATCGGTTTTACCGCAACCAGCGATCTGCGGTATTTTAAACTGCTCTTCTCATGTTCGGTCAGCTCATAGGTTGCCTTTCCCTTAATCACGCAGGCAATCCGCACATCCTGCACCATCTGCGCAAATTCATCGATCTCCATGGAAAACGCTGCGTCCGGGTTGTCAATCGTCCGATCCAGGCATACATGCTTTTCGATGACCTGCGCCCCACAGACACCGCCACAACATCCGCAAGCGATCCCATCGAGTGATCCGACAGTCCCACCGGCACACCGAACCGCTCCTTCATATCCGCGATCGTTGCCACATTCATATCCTCATACTGCGCCGGATACTGGCTGCAGCATTTCAGAAGCACCACCTGCTCGTTTCCCTGTCTCTGGCACGCCTCAAGCGCCTCCCTGATCTCTTCCTCCGATGCCATTCCGCAGGACATAATCATCGGCTTACCTTTACTCGCCGTGTACTCGATCAACGGAATATCCACCAGCTCAAAGGACGCGATTTTGTAGAACTCCACATCCAGATCCTCCAGGAAATCGACCGCCGTCCGGTCAAACGGCGTAGACAAAAATCCACCGGCCTCCCCTGCACTTATCCCGCAGCGCCCGCTGCCATTCCCACGGGGTATAGGCCGCCTGGTAGAGCTGATAATAATTATAGCCGTCCCACAAACCGCCCTTGATCTGATACGGTTCCTCCCTGCAGTCAATCGTGAGCGTATCCGCCGTAGGTCTGTATCTTCACACAATCCGCACCGGCTTTTGCCGCCTCCTCAATGATTTTGAATGCATTCTCAATTTTTCCTGCATGGTTTGCGGACATCTCTGCAATCACATAGACCCCGCTGTTCATTTTCTCATATAGTTTCATCTGTGACAGCCGCCTCCCTTTTCTTTCCACGTTCCAAACCGTTTTTCAACACGAATCCCTATTCTGCGCGCTTCGCCTTCGCCTGTACCTGAAACTGGTACGCGAAAACAGGTTCTCGTCGGTAATCTCCGACAGTTCCATCAGCCTGCCTACAAATTCCCGGTCCTCGGAGCTGACTCCGTTTGAGGTCATCCTTATCTCCTCCGCTTCCAGTTCCGTCCGCAGTAACATGCTAAGAATCTCTTTGTAGGTGAAAAAATGGATATGGGTTCTGTCGAGGAGTCCCCTGTCCTCATAGGTAAAATTGCCGTTGATCAGCCCCCGCACAACCGAGACATGCATCAGATTGGGATGGACGCCAAAATGCTTCCGTCCCCTTTTAAAAAGCCTTTGCAATATGTCAGGGTTCCTTCCGGGTCTCTCAGATGTTCGAGGACATCCCCGAATACAATGTAATCAAAGGTCGCTCCGCCAAATCCATCTGGCGTTCTTCGATGTTTCCCACGGTCACTTTCGCAATACAGTTCGCAATCTCCGCCGCCGAAGGGTTGATTTCCACGCCGTAAAGCTCTGCATTGGGATAACGGTTCTTTACCCAGAGCAGATTCGCCCCGCAGTCACATCCGATCTCAAGAACACGGATGGGGGCATCTTTGGGATCTGTGATATAGGAAAGCAGGCCGGCGTTCGGAACGGCATTAAAGTAGTTCATGTCCCATTTTTCCTTCAGAATCTGCCGGTCAGACAACGCCCACTCCTCGTCTTCGTCTGCGGTTCTTTTTCCGCAATCTGATAGAAGAACGCACCGCCGCATTCAAACTGCCTGTATTGAAGCTTGATCCCTCTGACGCAGTAATCCCACATCACATTCTCCGCCAGGGCAATCTTCTCATCAAAGGTTCCCACTTTTTCCAGCATTGCATACTTTAGCAGTACACAGCCTGCGGTCAGTTCCAGCTTCTGCAGATTCACCCCCGCCGCAATCTGCCCTGCCTGTATCCGCGAGATTGCCTCTGTGTAGCTTGGCGCGGTCTCTGAACCTTTCTGAATCACCTTCGGCATAACCGCACCGATTGTGCTGTCGGAGTACAGTAATCTCTGCATTTCCTCTATGGACTCCGGCAGTATCATATAGCAGGGATCAAGCAGCAAAATGTCCTCATCCGTGACAAATTCTGTTTTCGCATAGTTAAGAATGGTGCTGTAATTCTCTCTTCCCTCATCGCAGACAAGATAATTTATGCCGGGTCTCTCTTCCAGCCACTGACGCAGCCCGTCCTGCGAAGCATTGTCCACAATAATGAGATCTCTCCTCTATTCCCGCAAGCAGGCGGAGTGCCTCTATCTCCATCTGCACTAATTTCAACTGATTATGCGCGACAATGATTACTTTCATATTTTCTCCTTTATTTACCGTCTGCATTCTGTCCGATTGCCCTGCGGTAAGAAAACCGTAGTCTTCTCTCTGCTCTTCATAGCCAAGTTTCTGAAAAACTTTCTGTGATGCTATATTATCATTCTTTACTTCCGCAAGCAATTCTCTGCAAAATCCTTTTTCCGAAAGCTGCTTCTCCGCGGCTGCGAGCATCCATGACGCATAGCCCTTTCCCCGCGCCCGCTCTGCAATGGCATAGGATATTTCTGCGCTTTCGCCCCGCTCATCCCGGTCCGCCCGCACCTGTCCCACCGGTGCACCGGCATCTTCCAGAATATAAATCCTGCAGTTCTCATTCTTCCGCTTCTGTTCATACCATTTCTGATGCTGCTCATAGGGAATCTCTTCTGTATGGAAAGAACCTGCCCGCACAAGCGGATCATTCCTTAGTTCGTACAAAAAACGGCAGTCCTGCGCATCCGCTGGTCTTAAATGCAGCCCCCGCCTCCTGTCCTCCCGCTTTGTTTCGCGCATCAGATATTCATTCAGGTACCGCGTTACTTTTGCCGCACCTGCGGCGTTTAAGTGTGACCAGTCAAAAAAGTCCGCATCTGTAAATGCCGTCTGATCTCCGTATAGATCGATCAGATCCGCCCCGTATTTGCGGCAGAGCTTTTCCAGAGCCAGATACGTCTGCCTCTTCATCTCCCCGTTCGTCAGTTCGCAAACTGCGTCGGAAACGGCATAAAAAGAAACACGGTTTTATGTTGTTTTTCTGTAAAAACTCCAGCCAGCGCTGTAAAATTGCAAGATTCTCTTTGTATGTCTCGGGATACGGTTTGTGAAAAATACGCTGGATAGACTCTGCATCCTCTTTGCGCTGCTCCTTTGACGGCGTGTAGATTTCCTCCCTTTTCGTCTCACAAATCTCTGCGATTCCCGGAAACCGTCCAAAAAAGTCTCGCTCCAGGAAGTCCTGCCCCATCAGTTTTTCACAGATCCTCCGGTCTTCCCATGCCTCGGCTGCATCCTCCGCCCAGTCCAGATGATGCAGCTTTTTCGTCTGCGGGTAGAATCCCAGCACTCTTAGACTCTGTGACCCCGCGACAGATCCCACCAGAGCCGGTACGCGCTTATTCCGATGATGCAATACTCCATCCGGCGTTTTTGTCTGACCGTAATTTCATTATATGCCCACAAAAAGCGGTAATAATCCGTGTACAGATCCTGCGACGGTCCCGCCAGACACATGATATCCCGGGCAAGGCTCTCATAGCAGATGCCCTTCTGCTCGTAGCTCATTCCGCATACGGCGCCTGCCGCCGTTGTGACCTCTTTTTTTTTTATCTGCTGATACGTCGCCTCCGGGCTGATTTCGTTCATCAGGCGGAAAAGATCAAACCGGAGCAGTCTTACCTGTCCGAACCAGTGTATCCCCGCTATATTTTCATACTGGGAACATACAATGATGTAATCACTTTCCTTCTGCTCGTCCGAAATCTGTTTTACGGTGCCAAGCAGATGAACCTGGCTGAAATCCAGCATTTTTCCACCGGCGCGCAGTCCGCCGCCTCCCCTAAGAGCCATACCTGATATTTTTCCTGCTCTCTCTTTAAATACGATACCCGGCCGGCAATCTCTTTGCGCACGCATCATCCAGCCTTCCGCCGCACTCCAGATCCCGGACGCTCTTCTCCAGCGCCGCAAACAGCAGATCAATCTGCTCCCAGTATGCCGCCTGATTGCTCATTCCATCTATGTAAGCGGCTATTTCACTTATGATCTGAAATTTGCGCTCATATGCAGTCTGTTCCTGCAGCAGCTCCTCCAAATCTCTCGCCGTCATCTCTCTACTCTGCTCCCAACATTCCGGTTAATGCCTGTTCAAATGTAAAATCTCGCTGTACCTTTGCAAGACCGTTGGCGGCAATCTGCCGTCTCTCGGTGTCATGGCTCAGGTAATATTGTGCTTTTGCATACATATCCTCGATATCCTCGTAGATCACGCACTCTGCGCCGTTCACAAAATGTTCCGCGATTTCTTCCCTGTAATTCGTAAGTACAAAACCGCCGCAGCCCATAACATCCAGCACACGCAGCGGGATTCCGGTCTGTATGACCCGAAGTGCAATATTCAGGTTGATCTTTGCATCATGAAAAATATGCGGCATCTGCTTATAGTAATCCGCGTATCCGTAATAGTGAACCTGTGTGAGGCGCTCGTCCTTCTCATTCGACCACAATGCCGTCGCAAAGTGGCGGGACAGCAGTCCAAGAACAAGAAAACGCTCTCTTCCTGTCGTCTCACAGGCAAGTAAAAATTCCAGTTCCCTTCGGGAAATGCAGACTTTTCCGCCACTTTCTTTCGCATATGAGTCATTTAATTCCGCCAGCAGTTCGTCCGTCACAAGATCCGGAATCAGATACCCACCATACACTTTTAGCTGTGCTGCGATGATGCCCTCAAGACGTCCTTTCTGATAAGCGGACAGCGGCTGCAGATAGTGCTGATACTCCGTCCGGTATAACTTTCCCACAAGCGCAATGTCCGTCTCGTATTTTTCTCTCTCCGCACGCTCAGACTCTGTCTCATAAATCCGTCGGTACAATTCCGTATCCACCGCAAGCGGCATGTGCCTTGCATCGATTCCCCGGCTCCGGTACTCCTCTGCCTGTACCCGGTCAAAAAAATAAATTGTATTGCAGGAATTTTTCAGCGTAGCAAGGTTGCGGATATGAATCGGGCAGTCATACACCCACGAAATATATCGCACATCATGCCGCGCGCATACCGTTGAAATCAGCGGTGCATAGTTGATGGAAAATACCGCCCTATACGCCCCTGTCTTTATTTTTGCCTCAAACTGCTCACAAAACGCGTCATCTTTTCCCAGTCCGCAAACTGATAACAAAAAGTATCATAGATTATATTCATTTTCTGAAGCGCCCGTTCAATTCCGGCATTCATAAATGAATTCCATTGAAAATAAAGTATCTTTCCCACGCAATATCTCCTGATGATGTCCTATATCAAGCAAAACCGGCTTCTGGTCATCCCAAAGCCGGTTCTATGACGCTTTATTTAGTTACTTCCTTTGCCGCTTCGCCCAGTTGCTGAAATACCGGAATTACATTTTCAAATTCTACTGCCATTCTGGCATCATCCTTTGCCGCAATCGCATCGCTTAACGCTACAATCGCCGTGTTAAAACCTGCCTTGTCAACACGGACCTTTCCGTCATTGAGCGTATCCAGCGTTCCGTTGACAACCTGTATCTCCCAGTTGACGGCATCCACAATCCCTTTAAAACTGATCGGTATCGTCCAGACGCTCCCCTTTTAACTCTTTTACAATAATCTCCATATTATGCACGAGGCGGTCATTGAACTCTGTCAAAACCTCCAGTGCTTCTATCTGTTCTGCTCTGTTATCTTCCATGATCTTTCCCTCACTGCACCCGCAGCACAGCCATCCCGGCTTCCTTTCTCATAATTATACTGTTAAATATATCGGTTCCTTTTTCCATTTGCTTAATATCTTTTTTGTAAATCCCTATTTACCTTTGTGTGTCTAATACCAAGACAGTATAATTATACATTTCACGAATTGCGTAAGCAATTAGAAAATCAAGTAGTCCAAATTCAAATACAATCCTAAGAGGCTTTTCAGATAATCTGGAGAGCCTTTTTATATTCCTAGAGTGCATTAGAGAGTATGAATTTTATTTTTACATGGAGGTTCATGCTATGGCACTCACAAATGAAGAACTACAACAAATTTTAAGTGGTTTATCATCAGAAGAACAAAAGGCACTTTTTGAAAAATTAAGACAGACTTATGGAGACACTCCAACACCTCAACCACATCCTAAACCCACTTCTTCAACATCAAAGGTTTACTGTTGTATCAAGTGTGGTTCAGTGAATTATAAGAAAAATGGGTATACCCACACAGGTATGCAACGATACCGATGTAAAGATTGTAATAGTTCATGGTCTGAAAATTATGGGGACAGTCTTCGCTACACTCATCTTTCAGAGGACACATGGAAAGAAATGTTAAGAGGCTTTGTAGAGGAACTATCAATATCAAAGATTGCAAAGAATTGTGACCTATCTACAAAAACAGTCTGGCTTGCAAAGACTAAGGTCAACCAAGCCATAATGACCATGTATGGATATACAGATTTGTTTAGAGGAAATACACAAGCAGATGAATACTACACTCGTACAGCCTTTAAGGGTAAACGTGACCCAGAATTTTTCATCTATACACTTCGTAGGATGCCAAGACACCATTACACTTATTATGAAAAAATTGAGTGGTTAGAAAATGCTGGCTTATATGAAAAACTGCAACGAGAAGAACCAGAGTATCTTGCCGAGTTGTTATCAGATGACCATAAAATGAAGCGTGGTATATCCAATGAGCAATTATGTATTTTGACATTGGTTGATGAAACAGGCAAGCTCTATCTTGAGCCAGTAAGCGTTGGTAGGCTTGAAAAGGCAATGGCAAAAGAAAAACTCAAACCAAGGTTTACACCAGACAAAAGCAATGTGTTAGTGACTGATGACCATAATGCTTATAATCGTGTTACCTATGGAACAGGAGCAAAACATGAAGTAGTCAAAGCAGACAAACACGCAAGAGGTAAATACAATTTAGCAAAGGTAAATGCAGTCCATAATGCACTGTCGTCCTATATGGATAGAACCAAAGGAAAAGTGTTTAATACAAAGTATATGGATTTAACCTTAATGCTCTTTTGGTGGTTACAAAGGTACAAAAATTACCCCACTCAACAGCAAGTGCAAATGCTCTGGGATATAATGAATGATAATATATTAGACATTGAACTGCGTGAAAAAGTCAACCAAGTCTCACAAAGTAATTTAATGCATCGAGAAATAACCCTAGATACAAAAGGGCAATTTCCAACAAAGCTATAAAAGGCAATTCAAAGTAGACCAGCTACCACAAAAGTAGCTGGTTTATTCATTTTTAATAGTAACCCATACCATCAATAGGAAGTGGTCGAGCTGACAATTTTGCTTGTGTAACATTCATCATTTTGAACGAACAGTGTAACTAACACGCCCCAGCAATATATTGAACAGTTGTTCGCAAAGAATAATTTGACTAACATCCTTATTCTTTTCAAGCCACCAAAACATAATAAGGTATAAGTCCAGATATTTTGTGGCTGGTTTATATTCATTTGAACCAAGGAACCTGTCCATAGAACTATGCAACGCATTGACTCTTGAAAGACTATAAGTTCCATAAGAATGACATTTGCTATTAACCACAATATGTTCAATAGATTCTTTACGACATAGATATTTGTAACTGTTATATTCGTCAGTAACCAGCACAGCCTCACGAGTAACGCGTGACTGTAAATTTTCATACACAGTATCAGACTTTGCAGAGCCAGCAGAAACAGGCTGAACATAAATGTTATTGCTACGATCAATAGCTGTCAGTATACAAACGTGCTGGTGGTTTATGTCAATGGTATCTCTACCGACCATTCGTTTTTGACTACTATAAATCATTTCCTCAAGCATGGTAGGGTCTTTAACAAACAGCTTTTTATAATCATCACCTAGATAAGCAATGCGTTGAGCACGACTTCTATGGTGTCGTGGCAGTCTTCCTAGTTTATTAATAAAGAAAGATTTATCCTTGCAACCTTTGAAAGAAATGCGTTCATACTTTCCATCAGCTTCAACAATACTATTAAAAGTATCACAATAACCATAGATATTTTTAAGAGTATCATATATTTTCATTCTACATAGCCATGCGGTCTTAGTTGACACGTTGATATTTTTAGCTAGTTCAGTAAGTGAAATACCAACAACAGTAGCCCTCACAGCTTCTTGCCATTGCCATTCTGATAAGTGCGAATAATGTGTAATAAGACCATAGTTTTCAGTAAAAGACTTATGACAATCTTTGCAGAGATACCTTTGCATTCCACCTTTGGTCTTGCCAATTTTCTTTATGACAGTAGAACCACAGTGCAGACAACAGTCAATCGTATATGTAGGCTTGTCCGAATCCGGTAAAGCAGTACGAATTGTTGTATTTGCAGTAGTTGGCAAAGATAAAGATTGGGTAGGCGCTGATTGTGTCATAGGCAGTTCTGACTTCAAGCGTTCATACAGAACTTGCTTTTGTGACTCGGTAAGATTGTTTATTCCCTTGAGATAATCATAATAGTCCGAGCTATCAGCTAAGAACCTCAAGAGTATTTCTGATAGATTACCAACTAACCAGAATCATCAAGCGTACTTGTGGTAGCACTTGACTGATTATGTTCTTTTTTGGAAAAATTGCAAGCCTGTAATGCACGATAGACAGCACTTTTCTGAATATCAAGAGCCTTTTGTCTTTGTTCCTGTGCTTTACGTTCAAGAGATGAAGCTCTGTCAAGATAAGTTTGTGACTGTTCAAAATCAAGGTTGACTTCATCAATCATTCTGTCACGCATTGATTGGATACCCAAAGCTGGTTGTGATTCTGGCAAGGTCTTTATCCATACAACATCCTTTGTGTAATGATACAGAATAACACGCATAAGATTTCCATAATTTCCATAAGGCACAGGCAGACCAGCTTCTGCGTCTTTGACTAATGTAAATTCATTTTTTAGGAATAATTCTACACCAAGGTCTTTGGCAAATTGCATGGTTTCCTGTGATGCGTCCGAAGTTGCAAAGACCACAGGCAGACTTGTGATAGTCGTTCCTTTTCTTGCGTGCATACCAGCATATACTTCACTGATAGCTGATTTAGTCAATGGTTCTTTATGACACTTACACTGAATATAGAAACATACATTTCTACAGATTGGTTTAACCACATCAAATGTTGCAATAATGTCAACACCACCATCAAAGCCAGCCTTATATCTTTCTGGGTCAGCTTCATTAGATTGGTTTGTCCTCCATGCTTTAAAACCACACTTATTAAGCATGTCTACTACAGCTTTTTCAAACTGTAATCCTTTTTCAACTGCTGTTGTACTCATAGGTACCTACTTTCTGACAATATTTGAAATATTCAGACTATTTCAAAATCATCTATTTTTGTTCTTGTGCCTATAAATATTTTTACGTCTGCACATCATGTAGCTGTACATTTAAGGCAATGAGTACACACCTTAGATAATGTCTATGAACCGTTTTTTCAACACCTCAATATAGAAAATATAATTTATTTTTTGAAAGGAACTTTTTATGGAAAGCAAAGTATACATAGACCCTTATCCTAAGACAATGAACATGTTAGGGTTAGAACGAATCAATATTGACTGTGGCAACAACACCTCAATAGTAACCCCAGCTAATATAGCAAAAGACATGGTGACACTATTGCCAGATGATGTATTCATACCAGAAAGTAAGTTCTTAGACATTTGTTGTAAGAGTGGAATTTTCCTGACAAGCATAAGAGAAAAACTTATGAACAGCAAAGCAATGATTGAATCATTTCCAGATGACAAAGAAAGATATAAATATATCACCAATAATCAGCTATATGGCATAGCTCCGAATGGTCAATGTCAAATGTATTCAGTAAGAGCAGTTTATGGCACACTCAAAGTAGATAACCCACATATCTTATGTTTTGGGGCATTTGACCAATACAAGACAGCTTGCCTAAATAACAATCATAAGATGTTAATAGATGAAATGAAAAAGGAGTTCGGACAAATGAAATTTGATGTAGTCATCGGCAACCCACCATACAATAAAGATATATACCTTGACTTTGTTACCTTGGGTCATACATTAGCAAGTAAGTACGATTGCTGGATAACCCAGCAAAGTGGCAAGCCAAGGGAGGACAGAAAAATGAGGACTTCCGAAAGAATATAGTTCCATATATGAGCAAAATCATTTATTACCCAGAAGCAACGGATATTTTTGATATACAAGAATGTGATGGCATAACTTATTATTTGGTAAATAAACACAAACCTACAACTACTTCTATAACCAATAAATCTGATGATATTCGACTTTTAATAACAAAGAGATATATAGTACAGAAGATTTAACAAAGATATCACTATTAAATAATGCCAATGGTATCATAAAAAAATTAACCAGAATACCCCAAATTAACGTAAGTGTAAATGGAAAGCATAGATTTTTTGTGGCAGAGGCAAGGATGTATGGTTGGGGGACAGAAAGAGTAAATAATGGAACTCGTTATAATTCTTGTAAATGTTATACAAATGAACTGAAATACAATGTTATAAGTGTTCCACAAATAGTGGAGGCAAAAGACATAAATAGTCTGGCTAAAGTAAGAACATTGACATTTTCTAGTAACAATATAAATGAATGCACGAGCTATGTTTCATTTATGGAAAGTAAGTTAGTAAAGTTTTTACTGTTGTCAGCTAGAATAGGAACTATGATAGGTAGAGAAGCAAAGCGTTTTGTACCAGCACCAGAAGCCTTTGACCACATCTTTACAGATGAAGAGCTTTACAAAAAATACAATCTCACCGATGCAGAAATCAACATCATAGAATCAGTAATCAAAGAGCGAAAATAACAATACCAATCCTCCTAGTCATGTGGTAAAATATACCTAAATATAACCAATGACAAGGGGGATTTTTGTAATGAACATCAAAGTTTATAAAGAATACAGATTTGCACTTGGAAAATTAGTTGCAACAGATACTGGAAAAGAATATACATTTTCTATAAGCCGAAATGACCGATTCTATCATGCGATGGAAAACATATTACAAAAGAAAAGGTTGAAGGCTTATCATATGCAAATATAGATGACATTTATATTGAAGATAAAGATAAAACATTTTTGATGAAAAACATTTACATTAAAGGCAGCTATGCTTGTAACTGACAAGAACGATTACGTTCAATCATATGCACTTACAATAAAAAATGTAAAACTCATAGCCAATAATGTTTCAACAAAGTCATATGATAATGGTGCTTGGAAGCTAGAAATGTATGACTTAGAACTTCCATGGCAAACCACCATTGATATTGTAGAAATAACAGACTAATACTGGGAGGTTTATATTATGGCATTAATCAAATGTCCAGAATGTGACAAAGAAATTTCTGACACGGCTAAAGTATGTCCTTCTTGTGGATATAAACAGAAGAAACTAGATATTGCAAAGCATAAGAAAATATCTACAAACATATTAATAATAGGCGTGCTTTTGTTTGTAGCAGCAATATTGTGGTCAATGGATACTAGCGACCAAGATTTAGCAATGCGTGCAGGATATTATTTTGGTAATGCTACAAGTGCTTCTGACTGGAGAGACTATCAGATACGTAGTACAATACGAGAAATCATTGGAGATATAGGTATATGTGCATTTATTGTTGGTGCAGTATATAAAATAGTAATCAAAGTTAAAACTTTTCACTCTAAATAATACAGCAAACGCAAATAAATTAAAAAAGGGAATGATAACATGAGACATATTAAATATATTGTTGCAGTATTTATATTAGGACTAACGCTCATTGGTTGTGGTTCATCTAAAATTTCTTATGAAGTTACTAAAGATATTTACCTAAATGAATCTAAAAATGATGTCAAGAAAGTTTTTGAAGATAATAATTTAGATATTATAGATACAACAAATGGGCAAAATGCATTTGTTGTTGATTATAAAAGCTATTCAGGTAGTAAAAGTACTAATAGTGAAGAAGACTTTTTCAAATATTATACAGATTGGAAACCAACTGGGTGTGCTATGACTTTGACAATAAGGATAGATTACAAAGTGTAGAATATACTTTTATTCATTGGGAAACTGATGGCACAGATGAGTTCTTTCAAATAGCAAAGGAATATGGAGTTAATGACATTGACCATAAAGAATATTACACAGGCGAAAAAATCAAAATAGAATCTGGTGTATACATTAAATTTGATTGGGATAATAGTGATGAAAGAGGATACATTACAATTGGTTTAGACTAATAAATCAAAGGCTACCTCACCTCCCAAGTGAGATAGCCTTTGAAAAATTCCATTCTAATAAATTGCACGACAACTTATCAAAAAATAAGCTCACCATTATGGAAAAATGAATAGAAAATGTATAAAAGTGATAGGAACGAATAATTATAAGGGTTTATGCATTAGACACACATTTGTAAAAAGGGAGTTTTGTAAAAGGAACTCTTATCAACTATTTCTATATTCTTGCATAAATTTTTCGCGTTCACCAAAATAGTCATGATAATCAGATGCACCGCAATCATGGATACACCACGGATTCAGCATTGCAGGAACAGCGATCTTGTATCCCCGCTTTGAAAATTCAAAGCATTGGGATACATCATAAAAATCCCATTTTTTAAATATATCCGCTCTCCACGGTACATCATACTGTGTTATCATTAAAAATCCGTCCACCGCTTCCACGTATTCACACGGAGCCGCAACTTGTCCAAAAATATATGTTCCATATCCTTCCGAGCCTTGCGTATATAGACTTCCAATCCTGTCGCCATACCACATGACACCATTCTCCGGAAATACCGGTGAACCAACCAGTCCTATCATTCCTATTTCTCTATTTTCAAACAGGGAAAGTATTTTTCAGAAATCTCTTTTCCGTAATCATTACGTCTTGATGCATATAGATCTTATATCTGGCATCACTCAATTGCATTGCCCGATTATATCCCTCTGCCATACTTTCTGCTTCTCTGATCACAACCCTTTCACACGGTAACCCTCAGGAACCTCCAAAAGTTCTATGTAATATAACGCCTCTTTTCATACTGTTCATTATTTGCACACATCACAAATGCAAATTTTTTCGTTCATATCAACTCCACCTGACCACATATATTATTCCGTTACATATTTCCCCAATTCTTGTACCATAATTTGAATACTTTCTTCCTGCGGTTTTTCCTCCTGCATTGCTCGTAGTATCCAGTATGCATGCCTGTACATAGACGCATCAATCATAATTTCAACAATGTTTATCATTACGTCAAACGTCTCCATTGCTGTCGTCCGAATTGTCTGTATCAAATATACCGGAGAAACACTGTTTTCCTTTATAAAGCCGACCAGCTTCTCTCCTGCTTCCTTTTCCGCCTCATCCGCAAATTCCATTCGCCACAGCAAAAACTTAAGTTCACGTATATAACTTCTGATTTTCTCCAACGTCCATTCTTTTGCAATATTTTTTCTTCCTAAGATGGTATATTCCTCTCCTGCTTTCACTTCTAAACTGTAGATCTCCATTATTGTCCGCAGTTCAATGATTCTATTATCAATGCCAATATACGGTTTCACAATCTCTTCATTTAAATATAATTGCATCAATTCTTCCCGCGCGTGTTCATCACCTTTTTGCAAAAGCAAATTCGTCTTTTCTAATAAAACATTCAAATCACCACTATGGCATGTCTCCCATAGCATATACTCTTTCTCACGCTCTCTTGCATACTCCTCAGATGTGGTGCACAGCACCCGTTCCGTACCCTTCTCCCCACTCATCTCTTCCTCCTCCATGCTTTCGTAACAGCACTCTGCGTCCACAAAATTTTATACATAAAGTTCACCGGCAGATACCTTTTCACAGAATTCCTCCACGGTTCCCTTAAAACCGACCCTTTGGATCTCCCGCTTCAAGTCTTCTTCCATATGCCGGTAAAACGGATAATCGTGGTCAGCCGTCCCTTCACCGGAACCATATAGTCTCCGTATTCCGCCGTGAGCACCTCATCATATCCGCACGGCGCCGGAAGCCTGATATGTTCAAACGGCAGGTACACCGTCTTTTCATACGCCGTCTTAGGGATGTGCAGTTGCTCCCGGTTGAGCCAGAACACATAATTTGTCACCTCGTCCGCTTCCTCCCTGCGGTATAACGCCTGCACGGCATCCATGATACGCCATATCTCATTCTGCCGGTCTGCATCCAGGGCAATCTGAATACCGCATAGTTCCTCGAACACCCTTATTTTATCTTCAAGTATATTTTCATTCTGAAGCAGTTCCCAGTCACGCAGCAGGGCAATTCCCGTCTCCACGATCTTTTTCTGAAGCCGGCCCAGTTCCGGATCTCTCGGGACATAATCCATCGGGAAAATGTCTATTCCTATGCGCTGATACGGGAATCCATGAAACCGCTGCATGTATGTGTTGATGTTCCACATCCGTTCATCCGCCATAACCCTCAGATGCGGCACATATGCCGCCATCTGCAGGCGCTTTTCCCCGGCGTACATTCCCGCCATGCAAAATCCCTGCGGCAGTTCGTCCGGCAGAACCCGGATCAACTCCATGTAATCCTCCCGGAGCATACAGATGTCAATATCATCATCCCACGGTATGAAGCCCTTGTGGCGCACCGCGCCAAGCAAGGTACCGTAGTCCGCAAAATATTGCAGATGATGCCGCTCACATACATCCTCAATCACGCTTAATACTTCCAGTTCTGCCGCCCAGGCGCGCTTCATCATTGCGGGAATCTCAAAATCATCTCTCACTTCCGCGCAAAAATAGTTCTGTGGAAACTCCATTTTCCTTCTATCTCCTTACCTAAGAATCCATCCTTTGCATGCCTTTACATGCTAAGCCGGTATTTCACTTCTGCAAGCTTCCAGTCCTCCGGCGTGTCAATATCCTGCACCTTCATCTCATCCATAATGTACGGTATGGTGTTGTGTAAAACCATGCTGCGCTCCTTCCGGAATGCTTCTACCCGCAGCAGATAAAACTGTCCGCAGTCATGATAATACCTCTCCAGATCCTGCGAGCGCTTCAAGCGGTTCTCCTCCCACTTGTATTTTACCCTATCCTGCTCAATGACAAAGCATCTCTGCGGCGGGAAGGAATATGCCACAACCGGAACCACCCCGTCTGCCCCCATCTGCTCCAGGCGCTCCATGCTCTCTCTAAGCACTTCCGCCGTCAGAAACGGCGCCGTCGGATAAATACAGCACACTTTTTCCCGCGTTTTTCATACTCTTCGAGCACTTCCAGAATAACTTCGTGCGTTGCCGCATAATCTCCGGCAGCTTCCTTGGAACGGTAAAACGGGACTGCTGCCCTGCCCGTTTTGCAATCTCAGCAATCTCCTCGTCATCCGTGGATACCATCACTTCATCAAACACGCCGCTCTTTAATGCCGCTTCAATCGAATACTCGATAATGGGTCTCCCGCAGAATTCCTTTATATTCTTGTGCGGAATCCGCTTGCTTCCTCCGCGCGCCGTAATGACCGCAACCGCATTTTCGCTCCATATCGCTTTTCTCCTCCTCTTATCTTACATATTTTCGGTCAACTGTTTCCACACCCGTTCGTCCACCACTTCATATGCCGCCGCAACCGTTTTTATTGCACAGACGGAATAATTCTTCAGGATGTAGAGAATATCCGGTTTTCCCTGATCCGCACCGAATTCGATTCTTTTAATCTGTATTTCAGATCATTTATCTTGCGGACGAGCTCCTCACAGGTCTCTCCCGCCTGCCAGAACCGCATCCCGCCTCCGCCTGTTCACCGCGCGCAATGTCCGCCAGTATTTCATATTCGCGCAGATGCAGGTAGCCCCTGTTGTCCGGGTCAGAAAAGATTTCTATCAGTTCTCCCTGATTTCCAGCGTTGACCAGCCGTTTTAACTCCTCTCTCGAGTCCTCCCTGAGCCGGTCATATTCCGTGCGCCTTGCACTTATCTCGCCTGCCACAAACGGTTTGATGTCCTGATACTCCCCGACCGCTCTTTCACAGTATTTGTAATAATTCAGCATTTTGCTGTACGTATTGTCATGATAACACCACGGGCTCTCCTGGTACGGCACTACCACACGGTAGCCTGCCCGCCGCATCTCAAAGCACTCCGAAATATCGTAAAAGTCCCATCCATCGAACAGATCCTCCCGCCAGCGCACATCATGCTGTGTTGCCAGCAACAGCCCGTCCACTGCCTCCACGTCAACCGGCTGCCTGTCTGCATCGCTGTGTACTGCACCCTGGCCGGAATACAGTTATGGTAGACACATCCGACGTTCCATGCCGCCACCGCCTGTGCATTGATCGGGACATCATCACATCCGACCATTCCGATCGCCCCGATCCTGTCATCGCTCCGAAAACGGAGGCATGTCCCGAAGGAACTCCTGTTGATGATGAATGTATCCTGATGCATATAGATCTTATATCTGGCATCTGTATGTTCCATCGCCATCTGGTATCCGGCTGCCATAGACGGTGCTTCCCGCACTGCAATCACATCCAGTTCATATCCGTCCGGCACATGCAGACGGTCAATATAAGAAAGTGCCTGTGCGTACTCTTCCTCATTGTTCACACAGGTAATCACCGCTATTTTCATAATCGTTGCCATCCTCCCTGTTTTTTTATATAATCTTATCAGACAAGTCTCGGAAGGAAGTACATGCAATGCATATCCTCTACTACAGTTGGCAAGAAAATACGACGTCAGATTTTTTATTCTCCATGCAGGCGCTGGGACATCAGGTCTCCCCCTGTATGCATGAGCTTTCCTATTACTTTTCTGACGGCGTCAAGTCCGACATCCGGGACCAGCTGCAGGCGCAGACTTATGATGCAGTCTTTACCTTTAACTTTTTCCCGCTTGTTTCCGATATGGCGGAATCCTTCACATACCATATATCTGCTGGGTTTTTGACTGTCCTCACTATACGCTTTATTCTAACAGTATCCGCAACTCCTGTAACTATCTTTTTCTGTTTGACCGGGATATGTGCCAGTCAGCCATCCGGCGCGGTGCCAGACACGCATTCCATCTTCCGCTTGCCATCAACACAGCACGGCTTAAGGAACAGCTTGGCATTTCATCCGAAGGCGGTCTGCTTCGTCCCGATACTTACATGCACGATATTTCATTTGTCGGCTCTCTCTATGAAAGTTCCCATTACAGTTCCTTCCGCTACGCGCCGAACCATCTGCGCGGCTATCTGGCAGGCATCATTGCTGCCCAGAAGCAAGTGTGGGGAATCGACCTCATCTCGCCGGTTCTTACTCCCGGACGGCTCGCGGAATTCACCGCTTTCATGCCCTATTCCGAGGCGGAATATGAAATGCTGACTGCGAAGGAAGTCTTCTGCAGCATCATTCAAAGAGGTCACCTCACAGGAACGGATCGAAGCCGTGAACCGTCTGGCGGCCTCCCATTCCGTCGCCCTCTACACCGGTTCCGACACCGCATGCTGTCCGGATGTTCTCTCCAAGGGAACGGTATCCTACACCGCGGAAATGCCGGATGTTTTCTACCGATCAAGGATCAACTTAAACCTCACGCTGCGTTCCATCACTTCCGGCATTCCGCTCCGCGCACTTGATATTTTAGGCTGTGGCGGTTTTCTTCTCTCCAATTATCAACCGGAATTATGCGAATATTTCACTCCGGATGTAGATTTTGTCTACTTTAACGATATGGATGATCTGGAGCAGAAGGTCTGCTACTATCTGGCGCATGAGGAAGAACGCTGTGCCATTGCCGCACATGGATACAGGCGTGCCTGTGATCTTTTCTCCTATCACACCCAGCTGTCCCATATGCTGACCGTCTTTGCCGCAGAATCAAAGACTGCTGATTACCGGTTGTCGAGCAGTTCCAGGAACTGCTCCGCCCGCTTATCCCAGGTATGTTCCCTCCGCGTCTTCTCTCTGCCGCTCTCTGCCATCCGGCATCTCTTTTCTTCATCCCCAAGCACGTTTTTTATTTTTCCCGGCAGTTCTTCCAGATGTTCCAGATCGAAAATAACCATATCATTCTCATCATACCTGCCGGAAAGATACCCGGTGTTATCCGTAACCAGCACGGCTCCCGCCATCATAATTCCCGCCATCCGTTCCGTAAAACCGCCCTTGTGCCAGGACATCACATTTAAGGACATTCTGGACTGTCTCCACACATGAAGTCCCTCCTCCACGGTGACCCCCGGATGGCAGATCAGATTGGGATATTTCCGGAGCGGGCAGTGCGTCCAGCTGTCGCCAAACACATCCAGCCGGATTCCAGCCTGTAAGATCGTCTCGATCACACGGTGCCTGTAATAGTGCATCGCGCCGTAAATCACCCGTCTGACCGCATACATTTTTTCCACAAATTCCTCATCCGTCAGCTCTATCCCGTAGTGCTCCAGCGTTCTGGAAAATGCCGCCTCCGCGGTCAGGTTGGGATATTTCCGCATGACAAGCAGGAAACGGTTCGCCAGGAAGCGCAGCGGACGTTCCTGTTCCCGGATCCATTGCAGCTGCACCTCATCCCCGCCATAGGTGCCGACGAATGTCAGGTCATAGATCCGCTCTATGAAATCCTCCCCGCCTCCATTCCCGCCGGCGGGAAAAGAATCGCATCCTGTTTGTAGAAGCGCCGGAAGAAATCGGCATATGTCTGATCCAGTACCAGCACATGAAAATCCGGGTAATGATGTTCAAAGTGCGGCTTTCCCCAGATCGGATGATCCAGGAAAAAATTGTACTTCGGACCGTATATGTATTCGTGCAGATAGTGGACCTCGTCCTCCATCTTAATCGAGAACGCGCAGGACTGTACCCCGATCACCGCCTTAAAATGCCTTCCCTTAAACTGGATAATTTCACGCGGATCGTGTTCTTCCTGATCGAAATAAAGAACCCGCTCTCCCTACGTTCCAGAGCTGCTCCGAGCTGTTCCGCAAAGATCGTGAGTATGTTATAACATACCGGGTCTCCCTTGTAGATCAGAATCGGCTGCGCTGCCTCATCGATCCGGTAATATTCCTCCTATGCCCGATCATCCCTTCCAGATAGGAAACCGTCTCTTCATAGCGCCCTTCCATCTGTGCCTCCGCGAGCACCGCCTCGATGGCAGCATTAAAATAGCCGGCTTCCTGCAGCTGTGCGCTGTACTTTCCCAGAACGTAGCAGTCCGTCCGCCAGCCCAGACCGGTATTCTCTGGTTCCTCCGCATCGTCGAACACCATCATATTCTCCTGTCCGCACGCATCCTCGTCTGTCTCCTCAAGCTCAACCGGCGTCTCTGCGGCAATCCGCAGCAGCAGCTCATATTTCTGCTTTGCCCGAGTCTTTATTCACCCGCCTGCCAGAGACCATCTCACGCGGAACCGCCACGGTTCCGGCACAGATTGTTTCGTCAAGCAGAAGATCCATAAACCAGTTACTGTTTTGTGATTTTTTTACTGTTTTTATCATTCTCAAATCCTCATAAAGTCTACTTTATTATATCGGTATCTGCGATCCATTTATTAACTTTCTCTCCGTCTAAACCGATATAACCTTAAGATATTATAACCTCAGAAAAGGATATTTTTATGAATCATACGCCTATCAATCTGGTCATCGCTATCAACCGGCTTTATGTAAAGTGCGCCTATGTGATGCTGTACTCTTTTTATGCCATCACCCGGAACCTGTATCGGTCTATATTCTGCATCATGAGCTTACCCCGAGGATGAAGCCACCCTGCAGACATTAAGTCAGCAGTTTGCCGTGCATATATCCCTGGTGTATGTTCCGGATTCCCTGCTTCCTCCACGAAGTTCTTAAAACCAGCAGCTGGGGATCGAAGCCTACTTCCGGCTTGCGATCACAGATCTTCTTCCCGCTTCGGTCGACCGTGCGCTTTACCTGGATACCGACATTATTGTAAATGCGCCGGTCTATGATCTGTATGAGTTGGATTTTGGTTCAAAGCTTATCGCTGCCTGCAAAGAATTTACCTGCCATCCCCCGTTCGGAAATTACCGGGATGTTTTATTTGCACCGCTCTTTGAACACGGTTTTCCTATTTCAACTCCGGCATGATTCTTTACAATCTCGCCGCCCTCCGCCCGGACTATTCCTTCCAGACCTATATGGATACGGCAAGAAACTGCATTATGCGATCGAATATCCGGATCAGGATCTCTTAAATTACTGTCATTACCAGGACACACTTTTTGTCGATCCCTTTCTGTACAATCTGAATGCGCGATACGGATATGACGACTATAATATCCATTACGACGAATTAAAGCAGCGTGGTGTCATCATTCACTATGCGTCCTCCAAACCATGGCGCGGCAACTTCCTGCACTATGACATCGAATGGCTCTGGTGGGAATACGCAAAACACACGCCGTTTTACCGCCAGTTATTGGAGGCCCTGCGCGAAAATATTATGGACTCCCCGCTCAATCCGTACATTGCGGATCTGGCGCAAAAACGCCGCACTCTACCAGAAACTTGAAACCTACGAACAGCTTTTAGAAACGCACGGAGGAACCATTTCATGAAGCCCGAACCAATGAACATTGCGGTATCTGTCAGCAAATACTATCTGCCATACACCTACGTCATGCTTCATTCCCTTCTGAAAAATAATGCATGTCCCATCAACGTCTATATTCTGCATCGGGAACTGTGCCCTGCCGATTTTGATTTTTTGCGCACACTGACCCACACGCATCCGCTTGTCATAAACGACTACCGGCTGTCGGAGGATCAGATTCCGCTTTCCGCAGATGACAGTGCTGCACCGGCAGCCCGGAGAGTCTCTTTTATCTGTCTATTCCCGGATTCTCCCGGCAGATTTGCCGCGCATCCTCTATCTGGATTCCGACGTCATTGTCAATGCCCCCCTGTCCGCGCTGTATGCAGCCGACCTGACGCATCATATGCTCGCTGCCTGCCAGACAGCGTCCGGCATTGCAGACGGGGTACTGCTTTTCAATCTGGATTGTGACGCATCCTGGGAGCCATTTTTCCTGCAAAAAGAACTTTCCGCTGTTCTTCCGCTTGATCCCAAAGTCTACAACCTGCCCGCACGGACAGCGTATACCGCACACAATCTGCACTATGAGACCGTTCGCACGCAGGCTGCCATCGTTCATTTCTGCGGCTCCAAGCCGTGGGAGGGCAACTGTTTTCACTGCGACATCGAACAGCTCTGGTGGGATTATGCGAAAGACGTTCCCTTTTATGAAGATCTGATGGAACACACCCTGCATGAGATTGTGACAGACCCGACAGTTATGAATTATATCAGCAGCCTCCGGCTGGAGCATAAGCAGCTGCTCGACATTATCGAAAATACGAGATCATTTTAGATAGAACGAGCTGTCGCGATAAGCATAGCCCCCTTTTGGGTGATAAGTAATACTATAAAGACCACATCGTGGGATTTCAGATGGAAATGCAGATGGAAATTCGTTGGAGAAAAATGTGAGCATTTCTTCCGGCTGAATGTCTGCATCGGATTCCGTGTCTCTTCCACGTTTGGACAATCCGACGGGTGCATGTCCGACACACCGGAGACAATGGGCGGACTTTCTGGTGTCCCTAATGGCACCTCTTCACAGACAATATAAAACCGCGCGAACCGAAACTCGCGGGCATCTGCTATTGAAATAAGGCAGATGCCGACTCAACATCGGCTTCGCGCGGTTATGTTTCTCAGAGGTGCCATAAAGGGACACCTAAAGATCTTACAAATTGTCTTCGGGATGCGGACATGACCGGCGGAGTGCTCAAACGGAAAGACACGGATCATCGAGATGTAGACATCCGGTCGGTTAGAAATGCCATATTTTTTGATCCGAATTTCCAGTTGCATTTCCACATGAAATCCCCAAGTGTGTTCTTATAGTATTACTTATCAAAGCAAAGGTATGCTTAGCGACACACCATCTTTTATCTTCTCCTCCAGCTTTTCAATCGCTTCCCCAAAGCTTTTTTTCTTTTTTTTCAGTTCCTTCGCACGCTCCCTGGCGCGGGCGGACTGCCAACCGTAATATCCGGCATCATCCATGTAGCGCAGGATCTCCCGCTCCATCTGTTCATAATCACGCACGCGAAACGCCTCGCCGGCTGCAGCCGAGACATCTCCTTCGGGCAGCGTCACCGCCGGCAGTCCCTGATACAGCGCCTCCGCCACAGAGCTTCCGCCGCCTGCACGTCTGGGATTCACATAGAGATCTCCGCACGCGAAAACGGCAAGCGCATCCTCCTGCTTCCCGAGATACCGCGTATGCTTCCACAGTCTCTCATAGCCCGTCTGTATGCTTTGCCAGGACTCATAGCGTCCCATAAAGACTACCTGCACATTCTCTCTTTGTGCGGCAATCCGATCCAGCATCGCCAGAAAATCATCGGCAATTTCCGATCCAGCCGCCATCCCACGATCATCAGGACAAATCCGTGTTCCCAGATCCCCAGTTCCTGTCTGGTATAGTGGTGTTCCTGCGGCTTAAATACAAATGTAAATCTGGCAGCAGCTATTTTTTCTGCATCCACTCCCAGGCGCTCCAGCACAGGCAGATCCCCGGTTCCCGGCTTTCCGTCCAGCAGCTGGTATTCCCCGCAGGACATCGCCACCGCCGAAAAACCGTTCCCACCGTAATCTCCGGCACGAGCATACCACAAATATCCGCACAGATGTCGCTTCCTCCGATATCAAGCAGATAGCAGGGCTTCCGCTCCCGAATCATCTGCACCAGCCGTACCATCGTATCCAGGTTCGGCATATCATTCGTACATTGATGAAACTCGAACACTTCTCCCTGAAACTCGATGTGATCCAGGCTGCACAATTCCGGCAGATAGCCCGCCTCACAGAGATCGTAGAACGGTCCCGCTCCTTTTCCGGAAATCTGCATCGCCGTGTTGATGATCACGACCTTCTTCCTCAGGTACTTCTTTAGCACCAGGCAACGGTCGAGCAATGTCTTTGTCGGCGCATGGTTCTGGCCGAGCACCTGTGAGGTCATCACAAAGACCAGATTCCCGTCTCTCTCCTCTACCGGAACATAATTCCGTCCCTTGATTCCCAGCGCCCCGCAGAAAGCATCAAACAGCATCCGGTACAGCGCCGCGAGCTGTTCCTGTGTCCGCTCCCCTTTGAGCCGCGCATCGGCAAACACAGCCGTACCAATCTGCCAGTAATCGCTGAGCTTCTCATATTCCCCACTTCATTCCAGTCTGCATCCAGCACTGTTTGCAGCAGCTCCTGCGTATAAGCCGGCGTCTTTGACACTTTCATACAAAAAGAAAGCAGATGTATCCGCATCCAGACAGGTGCTTCTCCTGCCCGGTGCTCCATCTGCTCCAATATCATGCTGCGCTGCGCTTCCTCCAGCGTTCCCAGTATTTTCTCCAAATTATGAAGCCGTTCTTCTATCTGTCCATAACATTCAAAATATTCCTGCCTGTCATAGCGGCAGATTTGTTCGATGAATGTTCCCAGTTCCATATTCGCTCCTTATTTTGGTGCACCCGCAGAATCATTATTTGATTCGTACCGGTATGCCCGCTCTCCCAGATATTCCTTTGCCTCCCTTGGGGTCTGTTCCGTAAAATGATAGATGCTCGCCGCCGCAACCGCCGATGCTCCGCCCTGCATAATTGCCTGATACATATCTTCGTAACTGCCGGCACCGCCGGATGCAATCACCGGAACATTCACTAACTCTGTCGCGATCTTTATCATCTCTACGTCGTATCCCTGCATAGTTCCATCCAGTTCCACCGAGGTCAGCAGGATCTCACCCGCGCCGGCTTCCACGACTTTCTGAACCCATTCTTCCAGCGAATATCCCGTATCAACTTCGCCGTTATGTGAAAAACAGCGGTAGGAACCGTCGATCTTCCTGCAGTCTATGCTTGCCACAATGCACTGTGATCCGAATAATCTGGCACCTTCCGTTATCAGTTCCAGATTGTCATACGCCGCACTGTTGATCGCAACTTTATCCGCGCCGGCCCGGAGGAGCTGCCGGATCTGCTCTATGTTACAGATTCCGCCGCCCACGCAGAACGGCACAAAACACTCTCTCGAAAAATCACGGATGGACTCGTAATCCGGATCCCGCCCCTCTTTGGTTGCCTCAATATCCACCAGAATGAGCTCGTCCACCTCGCGCATGTTGTATACTTTAATTGCCGGCAATACCGTATCCACTCTTCTCCAGGAGTTAAATCCCACACCCTTCACCAGACCTACTGATTTGTACAGCAAGGTGGGAATCACGCGAACTTTTAACATCTCTCTATCTCTGCTCCCTTTCTCTCTTCCGTCACATCGCCAGAAAATTCTTAATCAGGCGAAAACCGGCTTTCTGGCTCTTCTCCGGATGAAACTGCGTACCGACAATATGATCTTTGCCACTGCCGAGACAAACTCACCGCAGTGGAGTAACCGCGGCAATATTCTCCTCATCCCTCACTTTAAAATGATAGCTGTGCACAAAGTAGTAGTTCGTTCCATCTTCAATTCCATCAAAGAGAGGCGTTTCCACGCGCTTTTCAATGTCGTTCCATCCGACATGCGGGATTCTTTCCTTCGCCTGTGTCTGTTCAAAACGCACGATCTCGCCCGGAATATATCCCAGTCCCTCGCACTCGCAGACCTCATAGCCCCGCTCTGCCAGCAGCTGCATCCCAAGACAGATTCCAATAATCGGTGTCTCTTTTTCAAGCACGGCGCGGTTTAATTCCTCAATCCATCCGCCGTCTCTTAGATTATTCATCGCATCCGGGAAAGCGCCGACCCGGAAGCACAATATGCTCTGCCTCCCTAAGATCGAGCGGATTGTCGATGATTACCGCATCCGATCCGCATTTTTCAAACGCTCTCTGTACGGAAAGCAGATTGCCCATTCCATAATCTATAATGACTGTTTCCATTATTTGTTGTCTTTCTCTTCTACATTGTCATAGTTTATCTTGGTCAGATTGCCGTTTTTATCCTTGATCAGCTTACCATTCTTGTCCGTCAGGAAAAGCTTCTTGTTCGTAAACTCATCGCAGATCTTAATAAACTCGTCTACCGTAATACCGATCGGCTCGAGGATATCCTCCAGCTTTTGTCCAGGTAGGTCCAGCGGAATGCACCGTCGCGCTCCTTTACTACCTGCATTGCCTCCTCACGGGAGATGCGCCCTCTGCGGATATGCATGGATGCCTGATCCGAGCAGCGTCCGAATCCGAACTTCAGGTACTTGAAGTATTCATGAATTCCCGCCTGATAGTTATCGAGATTCTCATAGTCGTCATAATCGCCCTCGACCACTTTGCCCCAGCTCTTAAATCCGTGCGCCTTTGCAACCAGAACATTGTGCAGGCCTTCCCACGGAATGTAGTATCCCAGGAAGATTCCCGTCACGCCGACGCGCTTCAGCTCTTCATCCGTCGGATACGTAAATGGAATCAGATCTTTTTCGTTATGCCTTCCTGACCGATCAGGTCATTCACGCGGAGACCGAGCATACCGCCGAATTCTTCCAGCCATCTGCGGTCCAGCACGTTATTTTCAACTGCTGCTGCCGGTCCGCCATACTCGTTCTGGGAATTTTCTCCCCAGATAATCAGCGGGACGTTAAAGTTCACCGCCATACGCACCGGTACCGTGAAAATGCTGACATGCTCCGGCCAAGAAATATCTCCCACCTCTGTCAGGCCGATGCGGTTAAGCTTCGCACGTACCACACGGTTGGTCGTCACTTCAATGTAATCCACACCCATCTTTTTGATATTCTCGATGTTCTCTCTTCCTATCGGTGTAGGATTGCAGGTCGTCGCCGTCACGCAGAGCGGGTTCATGCCCAGCTCCAGCATGGTAATTACCTGATAGGTACTGTCTTTTCCACCGCTGACCGGAATAATGCAGTCCCAGTTTGAATGATCCTTAGAACGATAGCGGTCCAGAATCTCCATCAGCTCTGCCTTTCTCTCATCCCAGTCTACGGATTTGCGGTTCTCATAATTTCTGCAGGCATTACATATTCCCTCTTCATCAAAGAAAGATGAGGTTTGGTACTTGGCAGACAACATCTCTTGCAATATTTAATCATGGTTGATTTCCTCCATTAGTGTTCTTTCACAGTCTTAAGCATTTCCTGAATCTGTTCTACCGACAGCCATTCCGTGTTGGTTCCCGAGCTGTACTCAAAGCCCTGCTCCACACGCTTGCCGCCTGCCTGGATCTTGGAATCATCCCACCACTCGAAGTGCGGGTATACAATGAAATGCTTCTCGTATTCGTAGGTCATCATGGAGTCTTCACGCGTAACCATGATCTCATGAAGCTTCTCTCCCTCACGGATGCCGACCTCCGGCATCTCACATCCCGGCAGGATCGCCTGCGCGAGATCTGTGATCTTAAAGGAAGGAATCTTGGAAATAAACGTCTCACCGCCCTTGGCTTCCGACAGTGCCTTAATAACAAGCTGCACGCCTTCATCCAGGCTGATCCAGAAACGTGTCATCCGGTAATCGGTAATCGGAAGCGCCTTCTCCCCGTTCTCTACCAGATTACGGAAGAACGGAATAACCGATCCGCGGCTTCCCGCAACATTGCCGTAACGCACGATGGAAAAGCAGACATTTTTGGCTCCCGCATATGCATTCGCGGCAATAAAGAGCTTGTCCGATACAAGCTTTGTACCGCCATAGAGGTTGATCGGATTTACCGCCTTATCTGTGGACAGGGCAACCACGCGCTTTACGCCGCAGTCTAATGCTGCATCGACGATATTCATCGCTCCGTTAATGTTGGTCTTCACTGCCTCCATCGGATTATATTCGCACGCCGGAACCTGCTTTAATGCTGCGGCATGAACGACATAATCCACTCCGTCAAACGCACGGTACAGACGCTCTCTGTCTCTGACATCTCCGATAAAGAACCGGAGCTTATCGCCATACTTTTAAATTTGTTGCTCATGATAAACTGCTTATATTCATCTCTAGAATAAATAATAATCTTCTTCACATCATAATGATCCAGCACATACTGCGTAAACGCATTTCCGAAGGATCCCGTTCCGCCTGTAACCAATATTGTCTTTCCGTTTAACATATGTAAGCCTCCTACTTTCCCGCAACATCCTGTTGCCATATCATAGTTTATATCGAACTTTTTGTCCGTTCTCATAACCTCTATTCATACTGAAAATCGCCGCCGTCTTCCATCCATTTTACGATCTGCTCCCCGCGGTGCTGCCAGGTATGATGCGCCAGCGCTTTCTGATAGCCCGCTTCGGCAATTTCTGCCGCCCGTTCCTCATGATCCAGAAGATCTTTGATTTGAAGTGGAAGATCCTCCAGTCTGTTCAGCGGGAAGGTCACAATCTCCTTTTCAGGTACCAGTAATTTGTTCAACAGAGTGTATTCGTTTGTCACACACACGGCTCCCGCAAGCATCGCCGTAAAGATGCGCTCATGCATGCCGTCCAGTATGTTCGTATTGTTAATCACAATACGCGAGCGCTGCATCAGCTTTATCACTTCTGTGATGTCGACGCCCTCCGAGGAAAGTATTTCAAGATTTTCTCTGCCCGCGCCGTCATAGGCATCCCATCCGGCGCCGACCACCGCGACTTTCAGACCGTTTGTCAGGAGTGTCTCTATGATGCTCTGGCGCATATAGTCTCTCTGGTATTGATCCAGCGGTTCAAGCACTTTCTGCATCGCAAAACTCATCCTCACTGTATTCAAATCCGATCTCCCGGAGATAGTTCCGCACTTCCTCTGTCCAGGAGCTCGCCAGATGCTCTCCCACAATGCGGGGCATTACCTGTTTTGCTATGGTTCCGAACACGCCCGGTATCGCGTCAATCTTGCTCTCGGAATCCCGCAGCGGTTTGTACGTTCCCGGAAAAAACAGGGCAATGTCCTTCTTGTGGTACGGTACCCGGCCCTCCGGCAGAAATCCGCCATGATACAGCGTCTCCACCCGCTCGAACTTTGAAAATTCCTCCCGCATCTGCGGCGTGCGAATCGCGCACCATCAGAAGACGGGCGTTTGTTCCCAGGCTTCCCCAGATTCTTTTCTGGTGGTACACCGGATCGTCCACAATCCAGCCGACACGCTTCATCTCCGCAAGTTCCGGCAGATTTTCGCTTTCCAGATTCCACAGGATCGCCTGTATGGAAAAATAAAATGCATACTGATCCCGGTGTTCCAGACATTCTATAAACCTGTCATCCGCTCCGGGATCTGTCGCCCCGATCATATCTACCTGATATCCGCATTTGCGGAATCCCTCACAGATTTCATCCGCCGCTCTTCCCAGTACGTCATACGCTGAAATCCCTCTTATCACCAGTATCTTTTTCATGAGCCGTCTCCTCATTTCTTATCCCCGCTGACCCTTGTCAGTGTGCATGTAATTATTATATAATAATCATATATGGAATTCAATTTTTTTGATGATTGAGGAACGATCTATGAATATATTGTGTTACCGCTACGGCAGCATTGTAGAACCGGATATAATCGACGGCTTTAAAGAACTTGGGAATCAGGTCTCTGAGATATGCCTTGAAATCTACAACAAAAACACAACTCCGCTCGAAGGACTGACCGCACTGAAGGACGAGCTGATGCGTCACAGTTACGACTTCGTGTTCAGCATCAATTTTTACCCCTTTATTGCAGAAGTATGTAATATCTTTCAGATCCGCTATCTGTGTCTGACGGTGGACGCTCCGGTGCTGGAGCTTTTTTCCAATTTGATCCGGCTTCCGTGGAACCGCATCTTTCTATTTGACCGCGCGCAGTACGAGGATTTTCATCCGCTGAACCCGGAATGCATCTTTCATCTTCCGTTAGCCGGCAATCCCGCCCGCTATGCACCCGTCATCCAGAATGCCACCCCCGATCTGATCCGGAAATATTCCGCCGATATTTCATTCGTCGGCTCATTATACACCGAGAAATGTCCTTACGACCGGCTTCAGACCGAAGATGCGTATCTGAAGGGTTATCTGGAAGGTATTATGGATGCACAGATGCAATTACCCGGCTGCTATCTTCTCGAAGAACTGCTGCCGGACATCATCGTTGATTCTTTCCGCGATGCCATGCCGCACTTCTACATTCCGCCCGAGAATTCCAGGCGCGATGACCGTGCTGTGGCTGCGCAGTACTATTTGTGTCCCAAGATCTCTTCCACAGAGCGCATCTCTATCATGCGCTCGCTTGGCCGCTACCCGGTATGCCTTTACACGGGAAGCGACACCACCGGGCTTCCGGTCAGAAACTGCGGACGCGTAAAGACGCACACCCAGATGCCTCTTGTATTTGCGAACAGTAAAATCAACCTCAACATTACCTCCAGTTCCATCCGGACCGGGCTTCCGCTCCGCATTTTCGATGTCCTCGCATGCAGAGGGTTCCTGCTCACGAATGCACAGAGTGAACTGCCGGACTGTTTTTCGATCGGCGAGGATCTCGACTGCTTCTCTTGTGAGGATGATCTGCTTGCCAAGGTGGAATATTACCTGTCCCATGACAAGGACCGTGCAGAGATTGCACACAAAGGTTTTGAAAAAGTTCAAAAATACCACACTTACCCGGAACGGCTGCTGCAGATGATTGCACTGGCTTACGGTCTTTCCTAGACGGAGGATTTTATGCGAATTTTATTTTTAGACTCACCGGCTTTTGCCAAACAGGATATGATAGACGCCTTTACTGCCTGCGGCATTACCTGCGACCTCTTTTTTCATGAGGCGTACAACGACAGACAGAATGTTTCTTACGAGCAGAAGTTTGACGCCGCCGTTTCCCATTTTCCTACGATTTTGTTTTTTCCTTTAATTATTTTCCAATTTTGTCAAACTGCTGTATGAAGCATCATCTGAAATACATTTCGTACGTATACGACAGCCCCCTGGTCACGCTGTACTCCTACACGCTGATCAATCCCTGCAATTATGTATTTCTTTTTGACAAGGCGACCTATCTGAAATTCCATAACGCAGGAATCTCAACCGTATATTATCTTCCGCTCGCGGCAAACGTATCCCGCCTTTCTGCCATGAAGTGCCCGGACGCACTGCTTCCACAGGTATCCTCCGACGTTTCATTTGTGGGGTCGCTATACAACGAGGAACATAATCTTTTTGAACGGCTGAACGGTCTATCCGACTATACCAAAGGCTACCTCGATTCCATTATGCTCGCACAGCAGAACGTCTACGGCTACTTTTTTCTGGAGGATCTGCTCACGCCGCCTATCCTCGAGGATCTACAGGCCGCATGCCCGTACCAGCCGCTTCCGGACGGCACGGAATCCGCGGCATTTGTATATGCCAACTACTTCCTGTGCAGGAAAATTACATCCAACGAGCGCCTGTCTCTGCTGCGCTTGGCTTCCGACCGCTTTCCACTCAAATTGTATACACACCATCCCAGTCCTCTGCTCCCAAAGGCGGAGTACATCGGTCCCGTTGATTATTACGACACGATGCCCTACATTTTTCAGCACAGCCGTATCAACCTGAACATCACGTTAAAGAGTATTCATTCCGGCATCCCGCTCCGCTGCATGGACATCATGGGCAGCGGCGGTTTCCTGCTGACGAACTATCAGGAAGATTTTCTGGATGATTTTCAGCCGGGCGAAGATCTCGTATTTTATGAGAGCGAAGATGATTTTCTTGGCAAAATCACTTACTACCTCTCACATGATGCTGAGAGAAGACAGATCGCGGCAAACTGCCTTGGGAAAATGTCGGAATCCCACACGTTTGTCCACCGCGTCAACGCTATGTTGAATGTTATCTAAAAAGACCGCCGCATAAAACGGACAGTCGCTTTGACGCGCTAAGTAATATGAGGAGAAGAACATGCCCTTCGATTTCAGATGGAATGCATCTGGAAATTCGGATCAAAAATACGGCATTTCTAACCCGACGGGTTTTGCATCTGCGATGATCCGTGTTTTCCAAGTTTTGAGCACTCCACGGGTGTGTCCGCAATCCGCAGACAATTTTAGGATTCTCGTGTGTCCCTTGCGGCACTGATGAACAAAACATAACCGCGCGAAGCCGCTGTCTGAGCCGTCATCTGCCCTGTTTTCAATAGCTGATGACGGCGAGTTCGGTTCGCGCGGTTTTATATTGTCTGTGAAGCAGTGCCGCTAGGGACACTAGGGAATCTGCTCATTGTCTGCGGTTTGTCGGACACATTCCGTGGATTGTCAAAACGTGGAAGAGACACGGAATCCGATGCAAAAGCCCGTCGGGAAGAAATACGCATTTTTCAATGAATATTCCATCTGCATTTCCATCTGAAATCGGTGGGATGTGTTTCTTATCATATTACTTAGCACCTCAAATCAACCTCCGTTTTATGCGGCAGTCTTTTAGGCATACATTTCAATGTCTTCCGTCAGAAGCGATACGGCTCTCTCATATCCCTGATAAAGGGTATAATTCTTCTCTACAAGTTCCTCGATTCCCATCTCTTCTTTTTGATAGATTTCATCTCCCAGCGCATATTCTTCTGTCTGCGCATAAGACACCATCATACCAAACAGCGGAAGCTGTTCCAGTTCTTCGTTGTGATCCATCATACGCTTCAGGTCTGGCATCAGTTCCGCCACAGACCGCTGCTGGCGCAGTTCCTGCAGCAGCTTCTCCTGTATCGCAAGTCCCTGCTTTACCTGCGTGCCAATGCTATCAATCTGCTGGCGCATCTTATGCCATTCCGCTGCCAGCTTTGTCTTCGTCTCCGCCGAATATGCATCCGGAATGTTCTTCTCAATCTCCTCGAACGGAAGCGGTCTGCTGCAATATTCCGCGACGACATCTTTCAATGTCATAAGCCGGGTTCCCTCGATACGTGCGCCTCCCTCCGTCGCATCGATAACCTCAATCAGCCCTCGTTCGCACGGATCGCCTTCTCAAACCATTTTTGTAGTACCACATCTGGAAATCCGTCTCTAACATGGTTCCGTCAATTCCCTCGACCTGAATCCGGTTTCGGCTCTTTATATATTCGTCATTATCGCCGAACGCCCCTTCAATTCCCGCCGTATGCGAGATCCCGCCGGTAAACGCCATGTCCTGTCCAATCAGGATCAGCTTGCGGAAGCCCAGATAGCACGCAAGCGCAAACGCCGTCGCAGAAACACAGCCGCCGGACGGAATATCCGGAAACGGGTACTCCATGTTCTCATCCAGAATCTGATTCCAGCGCTTTTCAAAAAAGCCATAATAGTACACCCGCTTCGCACAGTGTTCCAATACCCACGGACGGGTAATGCGGTTGCAGCACCATGCCAGATCCGTCACATCCAGATTTTCAAAGAAACGGTCCGGGGATTCCGGGTCAATCGTACACACCATGTCCGGTCTTACGCCCGCCCGCAGCACCGTGCGGAGCGCGGCGTCAACCACCACGATAAATGCCTTTCCCTGTGCTTTTTTCAATTCTGAAATATTTTTATCCAGGGACGGCCCGGCGGACACCAGAATCGCCGGTATCTCCTCGACGTTTAATCCCTCAAGTGCCTGCCTGATCTGGTAAATATTTCTGCATCCGATCATATGCTTCATATTGTACAGCGTATGCTGCGGCACCATGCGCTGAAAGGTCAGCCGCGTGCTCTTATGTACAATCTCTTCCTGCAGACGTTCCTGTATCGCATCCATGAATCCCTCGCACGCATCATGGTACAAGACATCATATCCCGGCAGAATACAGAATTCCATAATCATGAAATTCAGATCCTGCAGCGTAAATCTCATAATGGTTTCTATATCCGCCGTCACCCCGGGAACGCAGATATGCAGTCTGTCATCCGCAATAAGATCCGACAAATCCATAACGCAGTTCACCAGATAAAAAGGAAGCGTTTGGCTCATACACGATGACATGGTTGGTGTCGTCACACTGCCCAAGCAGTTCCCGGATGTGTCGTCCATCCGACAATCCAAACACAAAATAGGTCTCAAATCCGCGGCGGATACCGCTTTGCGTAGCATCTTGCCGCCGCTTCCGGATCCAGTCTGCTGTTTAAATACCAGACCCTGTCCGTTGTCTGAATTCCAAAGATCTTCTCCTGCTTCTCTGTCTCTGCCGTTATGATATTGTTATCTATCGTTATAGAATAAAGCTGTTCCAAAAGCGCTTTATTTCTCTGTTTCCATGCTTTTTCATTCTTATCGAGCAATGTCATCTGTTCGCTCCCCTTATTTCTCCGGACTCTGATTCTCTTCTGCTTCCAGGCAAAGGATCATTTCCTCTGCCGATCCCTTCAGGCAGTCCGCCATCCCCAGCATATCCTGCGCCTGATAGTTCTCGATTAAAGTTTTAACACTTCCAGAAATTCCAGCGCACGCGCACTGTCTGCCCTGCATAGATTGCCTGTATCATTTCTGAAACTGCGGCAATAAATTGCGGACTGCTTCCAATCCATCCTGCCCCCTGTTCTGGTACAGGCACTCGGTTGCATGTTCTATGTCTGTTCTTAATTTTACAGTATCCATCGATTATGTTCCTCTATCTTACGCATTCGCTATCTGACCTTTAAGCTGAAAAAAGCCGGCAGTAAACTGCCGGCTTTTAAATTTACTACAATAATGATTACTGTAATAAGGATAATACACCCTGAGTAGACTGGTTAGCCTGAGCAAGCATAGACTGTCCTGCCTGAGCAAGGATGTTGTTCTTGCTGTACTCAACCATCTCTTCAGCCATATCTGTATCACGGATACGAGACTCTGCAGAAGATGTGTTCTCAGAAATGTTGTCCAGGTTGGCGATTGTGTGCTCAAGTCTGTTCTGTAATGCACCCAGCTTAGAACGCATAGCAGATACGTAGCTGATAGCATCCTGAGCTGCAGACATTGCCTTACCAGCTGCGGAGAAGGAAGATACTACTAATCCGCTTACACCAAGACCTGTAGCAGACATATCAGAGATATCGATTGTGATAGCCTGTCCGCAAAGGGAACCTACCTGAAGCTTCTTACTTGTGAATTTACCATCGATCAGGTTCATTGTGTTGAACTGAGTTGTAGAAGCGATTCTGGTGATCTCAGATGCTAACTGGTTGATCTCCTGCTGAACTGCAGTTCTGTCTGCGGTTGTATTGGTATCGTTTGCTGCCTGAGTTGCTAACTCATTCATACGCTGTAAGATGGAGTGTGTCTCACTTAATGCACCCTCAGCTACCTGGATAAGGGATACACCATCCTGTGCGTTGTCAGAAGCTTTGTTTAAGCCTCTAACCTGGCTTCTCATCTTCTCGGAAATTGTAAGACCTGCTGAGTCATCTGCTGCGCGGTTGATCTTGTAACCAGAAGATAACTTCTCAGAAGACTTAGCCTGTGCGCCTGTTGTGATACCTAACTGTCTGTTAGCGTTCATTGCTGTAAGATTGTGCTGTACTACCATAATTGTTTCCTCCTTGAATATGATGCAGCATCCATGCTGCATATTGTGTTTTATCCGTGACGTCTGTTCTCCCGACCGTACGCTTCGCTCAAACTCTGCCACTAAGTAACATTTTCTGTTTACTTATTATCTATATCGGTCAAATATCATGATACTTTATAGATGCATTCAAATTTTTTTATCATTTTTTTTACATTGGAATTTCGCCATAAAAATCAGGTCGCAGTATTTTCCATCCAGCAGCAATTCGTCCCGGAAACATCCCTCTTCCACGAACCCTGCCTTCCGATAGCTTGCAATCGCGCGCTTATTATCCGCCAGGACGCGAAGCTTTATTTTGTGAAGTCCCAGCTCCTCAAACCCATAATCCAGTATAAGCTTTGCCGCTTCCTCTCCGATTCCGCGACCCAGCCATTCCTCCTCGCCGATAAAGATCCCGAACTCCGCCTTTTTCGCTTCCCTGTCAATATCCCGCAGATAGACAGAACCGATCGGGTGCTGTTCCTCTATGACCCATATAATAAACTGCTCTGCACGCCCCTGTCCAACCACATCCTCGAGCCACTTCCGGTGTCCTTCCCGCGTGAATTCCTCCCGGTACAGAAACCACTTCCGCACGAACGGTTTGTTTCTCCATGCAATCACACGGTCTGTATCCTGTTCCCCGATTGCTGTCAGATAAATACGCGTGCCGTCTATCCGTATTTTCATCGCATCTCTCCCTGTCTTTACTCTGCCTTGCTTCCCGTCCAGTATCCCCGGATGCACTCTATGATATAATCGCACAGTTCCGGTTTCAAGGCATAAAACATGGGCAGACGCAAGAGGCGTTCGCTTTCCTTCGTTGTATATCTGTCTTCCCCGACGAACTCACCGTACGTTTGTCCTGCCGCCGAGCTGTGGAGCGGCACATAATGAAAGACGGCATAGATTCCTCTCTCCCTCAAGTAGGAAGACAATCTGGTTCTCTCCTCAAGGTCTTTTACTTTAATGTAAAACATGTGCGCATTGTGTCCGCATTCCTCCGGGATGTACGGTAATTGCAGATATCCCTTTTTCTGCAGGTCTTCCAAGCCGCTATAATATTGATTCCAGAGTGCCAGACGTTTGTTGTTAATCTCATCCGCCTGCTCCAGCTGCGCATAAAGGTAGGCTGCATTCATCTCACTCGGCAGGTAGGAAGAGCCGACATCCACCCAGGAATACTTATCCACTTCCCCGCGGAAGAACTTTGTCCGGTTCGTTCCCTTTTCCCGGAGAATCTCTCCCCGCTCTACATATTCTGCCCGGTTGATATTGATCGTACCGCCCTCTCCCATCGTATAGTTCTTTGTCTCGTGGAAGCTGTAGGAACCGAAATCTCCGATTGTTCCGAGATATTTTCCTTATACTTTGCCATGACTCCCTGCGCTGCATCCTCCACCACAATAAGATGATGCTTTCGGGCAATCGCCATGATCTTATCCATATCACAGCCGACTCCGGCATAGTGCACCGGCACAATTACACGGGTTCTCTCTGTAATTGCCTCCTCAATCAGATCCGCATTTATATTCATCGTCCGGGGATCAATATCGACAAACTTTATCTTCGCCCCGCGGAGTACAAATGCGTTTGCGGTAGATACGAACGTGTATGAAGGCATAATTACCTCGTCCCCGGCGCTATGCCGCACAGCAGTGACGCCATTTCCAGTCCGTGCGTGCAGGAGGTCGTGAGCAGTATCTTTGCGCCCCAAAACGCTGTTCCATCCACTCTGTACATTTTGCCGTAAATTCGCCGTCGCCATTCAGCCGCTTATTGATTAAAATGGCTTTCTTTACATATTCCATGCTTTTTCCAGATATACCGGCTCGTTAAAGTTAATCATTCCACATTCTCCTGTATTCTTGTAAACAGGGATGTGACATATTCGAGCATCTTCTGCTCTCCGCCGTCCCTGCCTTTTTCGATTGCAATCTGCTTCTTCTGCGCGTAAAACACGTCATCCGACGCATACCGGATAACCGCATCCACCATCTCTTCTTCTGTCGTGACTGTGAACTCCCGCCAACATTGTACGCCACATCGCATGCCGGCAGGGTCACAACCGGAAGCCCCGCCATCAGCGCCATGGCACTGCTCCAGCCGCCTCCAAGCCGTCTCGGATTCAGATACAGATGCAGCGCGCGATATGTTCCCGGCAGATCCATGCAATACCCGAGAAAATGGATACGCTTCCCATAAGAGGTATCCGCCAGTTTTTCCTGTAGCTTTTCCGCATCGCCGATCACCGCAAAATCTACGTTCTCCGCGGCATCCATAATCTGCTTCATTATATTCAAAAATGCTTCGTCGATCTCAAGATCAAGCCGGTTTCCGACAACCGCCACAAAGAATTTTCCTTCCGGCAGCCCCAGCTCGTCCGGCACATTCTTTTCTGCTTCCTGTGCAATAACCGGCAGCTTTTCCTGCATAAATATCTGTTTCTGGCGGGAAGCAATTCCTTTTGCATCGCTTCCTCATACGCCCCAGTTCCGGGACATAGCGAATCAGGATATCCGCTTCCGACACCGGACATTCCGTGGTCATTGCCATCGCAACTGTGGCTGTAAATTCCCTGCACAGATCCGCAAGCGGATTGGTAACCCCAGCTCTAACACGCCATGGCTTCCAGGCCGCTATCATGTGCAACATCCTGCTGCATCGATCCAGACTGCCGTCTTCCATGGAAAATCCTATATTTCTGATCTTAACGCCCTTATACGGGATGTCCCTGACTCCCTCAAATCCGCCATAATAATAACGCGGATCTACCCACAAATCAAACGGGAGATGATAATCCAGCGGGCAGGTAATAATGCAGACCTCATAGTTCATTTTTCCTGCAAGTATATACGCGAATTCCAGCGTTATCAGCGTGGGCGCGTGCTTGATACTGAGTAGCTGTTCTGCCACAATAACGATCCGCTTTTTATTTTTCTCCTGCTCTCTGCTTCTACCATCCGGGAGATTTAACGCCTGCATAAAATTCTGGACATTCTTTCTGTGCAGCATGCGCTTTGCTTATACAGCGCCGTTCCATAGATCTCCAGCTGCGCTTCCACCATACTTCCAAGAAAGCAATCTTTATTTTCACGGCAGACATGCCAGATGATGTCCTCCCAGAATGCATCGAGATTCAAATATTTAACGAGAAACGAAAGGATATATAACGCATCGTTCATCTGGAATTGTTCACGCAGGATCTGATGTATGCTCTCCTGCTGTTCTACGTTATAATTATTATATATTTCTGCCAGTTTCTCTACATCGCCCTGCGTCTTCTGCTCATTCTCTCTGTCAATTCCGGCAGCACAGACCGATATTACATTTTTATCCATTCCAGCGGTGTCATCCCATACCCCTTACTTATATAAAGCCATTTTTTGAAGAATCAAAAAATGGCTTTTATATCGTTATTTTTTATTGTCCGTAAACTGCGGCTCCATATAGCCGGACTTCATCATGCTCTTGTAATACTGATTGACGACCTTCTGGCTCTTGCGCACTTCCTTGACCTGTTTGCGCACAGAAGCAAACTTCTGCGTCATCAGATCTTTGTTGCGCGCCTCCTGCGCCTGAATCGTTGCGCTCTTATCAGTCAGCCTGCGGATGTATTCCTGCATTTCCGCAATCTCTTCGCGGTATTCCTGCTGATTGGTCTGCAGATCTGCTTTTATCTTATCGTAAACCTCCTGGAATCCGGCGTCAAGAAGCTCCAACTGTTCGATCTGCTTTGCTTTTTCCTCCACGCAGGCGTCAAAGTCATCCGGATCAAGACCCGGATTCTCCAGTTCTTCCTTCTGTCGTATATTCAGTTCAATAATCGCATCCAGAACCGCACTTTTTTTCTTCAGGCTCTGGATCATGATTGTAAGATATGGATTCTTCTCCATTCGCTGCTCCTGTCAATCTGCTGTAACCGACACACCGTTGCTTCTATCTTGATGCATGTGCCGTTCTCATAACTTCCTTCCATGTATCACGCATGGTACGAAGATGCTTTAGCACCTCTTCCATGATGTCTTTATCTTTTTTGATATTTGCCTCGCGAAGGCGCATCAACAGATAGTTGTAGACCTCATCAAAATCCTTTGCCACCGGATATTTATGGTCAAGTGTACTTTGAAACTCCTCAATAATGCGCTGCACCTTCATAATATTATTGTGTGCTTTCTGAATATCATTCGCATCAATCGCCTCGATCGCAAGATTCGCAAATTTGATCGCCCCTCATAAAGCATCAAAGTAAGTTCTGCCGGGGAAGCGGTCATAATCTTGTTATTGGCATACGCTGCATATCCCTGATTCGCCAACATAATACTATCCTCCATACATGTATTCGTCTCTGCCGATGTTTTTACACATTCGGCAGAGACGCTGTCACGGCATTATGCCGTTTAATTTCCAAACAGGTTTGACAACGATGATGTCTGACTGTTCAGCTTCGATAATGCTGTTTCCATCGCGGAAAACTTATTGTAGTAGTAGTCTTCTTTGTCCTGCAATTTTTCTTCCCATTTCTTGATGAGATCCGTATAATCGCTGTATTCCGACGCCATCTCCTTGTCATTGTATACCTTGTAGCTGCTACTTAAAGTAGACGACTTCATTTTATCACCGATTGCCGTATATAGGTCAGATGTCAATTGTTGCATAAAGGAAACCACCGTATCCGGATCTGAATTGATCATTGCCATCAGTTTATCGTCATTTCCAGACGTAGCAGTATCATCGGAATCGCCGTCAATATGGTATGCATATTCCTGATTCTCAGGTGCATTGAAATAACCAAGTGTCTTAATTCCGAAATTTGACAGATAATAAGTCTTTCCATTTACTTCATAACCCTTCCTCATAGAGTTTGTCATGGTACTCATGATCTTTTCAAGGCTCTCATCACGGCGCAGCAGGGAATCTTTGATCTTCTGCTCCCATTTTTCCACCTCTGTGTCTGAAAGCGCATCTTTTCTTCATCTGTCAACGGTTCATAACCCTTTGCAGAATCTGCATTGTAAAGAGATGTCATCTCGTTGATCAGTGCATTGTACTGTGTCAGGAAATCCTTAATCTTATCGTAAACTCCCTGTGTATCTGTCGATGTGGTAATGCTGATCGCATTCGTATCTCCCACACCGGTTGCCTGCAGCGCCGTAATCGAAAGTCCATTGATCGAGTAAGTATTCATGGAACTTGTATATTTGATTCCATTTAAAGTAATCTCGGAATCTGTACCATCGATCTTCTTAGCATCTGAATTGTACGTTACGTTCGTGCCGTTCTGAATCTCATGGGCACTCTGCACCTGGCTCACAAAGTCTGCAAATGCGGTTGCATACTCTGCGGAAGTCTCATCCATCGCCACGAGCTTCGACAGTACCGCATGTTTATCAAGTACCTCCTGATCTGCCTCCATGGCGGTCTTATTGGTCGTAATCTGTGATGCGTAGGTATTAGTAAGCGTCGTCACCCCCGCCGAACCATTCGCCGCATAGGCATTCTTTACCGCTGCTGCAATGCTTGCTCTGGAAGCACTGTCAGAGCTGTCTAACGTATCCTCTGCATTTTCAAATGCATTGACTTTTCAATATTTGAAGTGAGGCTGCTGATAAAATCATCTGTCAGCGTGTCCTTGTTCGCTTCTTTTAATGCCGTAAGTGCATCTGCAGAACGTCCGACACCCGTTGCCACTGCGCTCTGATGGTACACATTTTTCTCAATTTCCTTCTGTGTACAGTCAGAAACAGCCACCTTCTTGCCACCTGTAACCTCGTTGCCGTCACTGTCGATCTGCACCAGATTGCCATCGCTTAATTTGTATGTATTTCCGTCCGAACCCGCAAGCGTACTGTTATCATTCTGTGTATAGGTGGTACCGTCCGCATCCGTATACTTGTAATAACCGGTGCCGCGCGCTTCTGCAGTTACCTCATAATAGCTGGTATTCTCCTTGATCGTGGCGGTCTTCACCGTGCCATCGTCGGCTGTGTAAGAATATGTTGCGTTTCCATCGGCATCTTTCTCACCAGTCGCTTTCCACACATGCCCATCGCCGTCCGTATAGGTACCATCCTCATTCTTTGTGTAGACGTTGCTGCCATCTTCATAGGTAACCATTCTGCGGATATAACTGGTATCGCCATTCTCATCCTTATAGCTGTAAATCGTGTTTCCGAGACTGTCTGTATCCGACTTCGTATAAACATTTCCGTTTGCATCCATCAGGGAATCCACACGCTGGGATGCCGTCATTCCAAGCAGTGTCTGCAACTTCTTCTGATCTGCATCGGAAAGTCCGCTGCTCTTTAAGGCATCCATCATTGCCGAATAAGCGCTGGCATAACCATAGGATGCGGTCAGATTGGCATTCTGTGCCGTCTTCGTCTTGTAGTCCTCCTGTGCTGCCTTGTAAGCCGCAATCGCATCGGTGATATTCTGGTTAAGTTTATTGCCGTCTGCATCATAATACTGTGTATAGGATGTATAGGTTGCATCGGTTGCATCGGATTTTACATTCAATCCCAGTTTGGTAAGCGCACTGATACCGTCAGCATTGCCGCCCGTAAGTGTAAAATCGTTGTCTTTTCCTGTCTCTTTGGAGCTCACAAAAATACGATGATTTGTTGCATCGAAGTTCGCGCTGACACCCGCATCTTTTAAGGACGCAATGAAACTGCCGACTGTTGTTCCCTGTGTCACTTCAATGGAGGTCGTTGTTCCGTCGCCTTTGTCAAATTTATCTTACCGTCCCCACCGGTATAGCCTAGTTCTGCCAGTGTGGTACTGGTTGACACGCTGCTATCCAGCTGACCGCCGGTCAGATATCCCGCCTGCGCCACGCTGATAATATTCAGCGACTGCGTGCCACTCGGTGCACTGTTGCTCGCCGTTACCGTTGCCTTGGTGGTGTCAGATACAGTGGTAGATTTCAGATTGTAGGCGCTGGAAAGCTTGAGATTACCCACGCTGGAATACAAGCTGTAAATCTTGGTATTGAGCGTCTTCCACGCATCCTGCTTCCAGGAAAGCTTGGTCTGTGCTTTCTTGTACTTATTGGTCTTATAGTTATAAGAAGATACCAGAGCCGAGATAATCGCCTCTGTGTCCAGTCCTGAATTTAATCCGGTAATACGAATTGGCATATGCTCACCGTTCCTTTCTATAACTTCTCATCCACAAGGATTCCCGCAATCTCCCATACCTTGGCGATCATGTCCAGTGTCTCCTCCGGCGGATACTCCTTGATGACTTCCTTTGTGGTCTTGTCGATGATCTTGATTGTAACACGGTTCGTCTTGTCGTGAATTCCGAAGATCGCCTCCGAGTTCTTCATCTGTTTGTTCAGATCATTGACCGCTTTTTTTAACTGTGTTCCCTGCTTTGCATCTTTTTCCTGGGACGGATCCTTATCCTCCTGATCCTTCTCTGTAAAAAAGTTCTGCACCGCGGGCTTCTTATCTGCTGTCTGCGACAGCCCTGCCTGTGTGGATGCTTCCGGCTGTACCGCAGTATCCGGCGTTTTTGTGGATGTCGCTGCCGCACTTCCCTGATACGACGCTGCTGCTCCGCTCTTCATACTCTCTATTTCCATCTCTTACCACCTCCGTGTGATACATGGCTCCTCTATGTTCCCGGTTTTCTATGTCTTATATCGGAGAAACTATGGCTTTTATTAACCGCATCAGAAAAGATTCTTCAACGCCTCCATTGCATCTGTTGCGTTCAATGCCGCCTTGTTCTCATTCTGAATCTGGAGGTAAACCTCCTTACGGTATACCGGCACTTCCTTCGGTGCACTGATTCCGATCTTGACCTGATCTCCGCGGATCTCTAACACCGTGATCTCAATATTATTGTTGATGACCAGTGACTCTTTTGCGTGTCAATGCCAGCATGCCTTATTCCTCCGCTTTCTTCTTTCCTTTTACTACGTCATAGATCTTATATTTGACAGGATAGTCATCTTCCACAATGATCTGTGCTCTGCGGGTGTCTGTGTTAATGACAATCGGCGCCTTGAGGTTCACCGAGGTATCCTTCGGATCCGGCGCTGCCGTAAGTGTGACGAGCACGTAAGTATTGTCCTCTGTCATCCCGCCGAGCGGACGAAGCATCTCATCGTTCACCATCGGATTGTAATCCGGGCGCACGAGGTTTGGCTGCATGACCGGAAACGCCGTGTGCGGATCGTCCATGGACTGGAACCACATCACGGAACTCTTGTCTTTTTCCTTTTCCTCATCAAATATCAATGCAAAATTCCGGTATTCCGGAAGTCCGATCATTCCATCCTCCAATGTAATTATCTTATCATCCGCAATATCGATTTCCCAAAAGTCTTGTGTTTGCTTTCATCGGTTCTCCTCCAGCTTCCCCGTTTGGTGTCTGTTAAATGTAATTCAGTAATGTTGTCTGATTTATCTTCGCCGCAGCCTGTAAGGATGCCTGATATGCGGTGTACGCCGACGTATAGTCAATGATGATCTCAGACAGGTCGCGGTCTTCGTTGGTGGACTTTAATTCCTCCATCGTGGTCTGCTGATTTGCCATACGGTTCTTGGTCAGATCCAGGCTCTGTCCCTTGCTTCCGAGGTCCGTGTTCGCCAGATTAACCTTCTGCAGATAATCGTCAAAATTCCCGATGTAGCTGTTATAAAGCTTCTGCAGATTATCGTCCGCATAATCGCGTTCTTTCTTCGCCGCTGCGATCCAGTCCTCAAGTGCCGCCTGGCAGTCATCGGAAGAATACTCCTGCATTTTCTGCATTTTCTCCAGTTCCTCGACTTTATTGTTTGCGTCCTGCGCGAACTTTACCGCCTCGATCATGGCGTCAACATCTCTTCCGATCGATGCATCAAATACGGCGGATGCCGTGTATTGACCGTCAGGGTCTGGTTTGCCGCTACGACGTAATTGATATCCTGATAGATTTCCTTGCCGTTTTCAAACTTTATATATTCCACCGGTTTTGCCGCATCCGTGATGTTGGTGCAGTTATAGTAATACTCCGGACGTACCTCACCCTTGTTAAATCCGGTCTTGGTGTAGTTGACATCCAGGCTTGCCCTGCCGCTCTTGATCGTCGATGACGCATCAGAGCTTAAGATCAGCTCACCGCTCTCCTTAATAAATACCGCTTCACCGTCTGTGATATTGTAGGTGTTGTCCGCAGTCTGGGATGCTTTTGCCCAGTCCTCAAACGTATCGTATACGGTTACCTTCAGTTCGCCGTCCGTCTGTGTCACACCGGCTGCATCTGTGTAGGAATAGCTGAGCGTTCCGGTCGCACCGTTTGCCGACAGCGCATTGCCGTCCTTGTCCGTGATGCTGTCGATCTCGCCGTAGCTTAAACGGATACGGTCGAATGTCGCCTGCTTCGGATTCGAGATGGTGTTGCCTGTCACCTCCGCCGCTGTGGTCGGGAGTGTCACCTCATCGCTGTAGTAGCGGTGCTCTTCCAGATTCTTATAGGAAAGTCCCTGTGTGATATTGTAAGATGTCGTATTGTCGTCTGTCATAAAGGTCAGCTTCTGATTCGTGCGGTAACCGGTAAAGACGGTACGTCCCGCATAATCTGCATTTCCTTCCGCATAGACCTGATCCCGCAGCTTCTCTAACTGGGTCAAGATCGTCTTGCGGTCGTCTGCGGTAATCTGATCGGACGCTCCATAAGTACACTGTGTACGGATGTCCGTCAGAATCCTCTTCATATTGGCAAGCGCCGTCTCTGTCACTTTCATCCAGGATTCTGCATCCGGGATATTGTTCTCGTAATACTGATCGATCTCGCTGAGTGTTGTGCGCAGTCTTAAGGAGCGCACTGCAATGACCGGATTCTCGGAAGGTCTCTGAATCTTTTTCTGGGATGTCATCTGATTGTTCAGATTGTTGACATTCACCTTATTTCCATTGATATTGCCCGTCGTATTGTGAAGTATAATGTTATTCGTAATACGCATTTATGATTCCTCCTCATGTCCTTGTCTATACACCGGTCTCAAGGATCAGTCTGTCATAAATCTCTGCCATGACAGATACCATCTTTGAAGAAAGATTGTAGGCATTCTGGAATTTGATCAGATCCATTGCCTCCTCATCTTCATCAACACCCGAAATCGACATACGCTGCGTGTCAATCGCGCTCGCCACATTCTGGTAATTCTTGCTGAAAATTTCTGACTGCTGGGTGTCCACGGAAATATCTGCAATCATGCATTTTAAGAATCCGTCCGCCGTACCTCCGCGGTAAAGCACCTTGCCGCTCTTTAACGTCGCACGTTCCTCCACGAGATCGTACGCATCCACGCCACCCTTTCCGTTGATGTCAACGGTTGTCGCCAGCTTGGTCGGATCCTTGACGATCATGCTGTTCACGCAGATATTTGCTGCTGTCAGCTTGTAATACGTGTCTGAGCCAGATCCGTTGACTGCATTCCCGTTCGCATCTTTGCCGTCGAAGGAAAACTCTTCGCCGGTCACGGTGTCTGTACCGGTGAAAATGCATATCCGCTGGTGGAATTGCCGTCCAGATCGACACCTTTTTTCAAAATATTGTTGAATTCCGTCGCAAAGCTGCGCAGGAACTGGTTCATCTGACTCATATAATACGGAATACCCATCGCGTCAATCGATGTTCCGACCGATGCCGTGCGTCCGTCTACACGTGCCTGCTCTTCCGCCGTGAGCGCTCTCTTCATATTAAAGGTATAGGAAGTGATGTTGCCGTCCGCATCCTGCTCAAAGGTAAACTCATATGCGTACTCTCTACCGTTGATCGTCAATATGCCTTCCTCCGGCATGCTGACTCCCACAATACTCGTGATGGAAGGATTGGTAATCTGAACCTCGGTGCTGTTCAACACCTTTGCCAGTCCTGAGAAATTTCGCCGTTATTTCCGTCACGGATGTCAAACAGCGCTTTTAACGTGCCGGACATCGAGCTTCCGCCCGCATTAAAGGTATTGCCTGTCTTCGACCATTTAATATCATAAAGTCCGGCTGCATCTGTCTGATTGACCTTATAATCTCTCGCCTTGCACTCGAGTGTCTCGTAATTGTAGGTATCTACAAGCACCTGACCGCCGATTTTTACAGTGTAGTAATTGGCGCCTGTCGGCTCGTCCGGATGGTTTGTATCCGTGATCGGCACCTCGGAAACCTCAGTCGGCACAATCTCGGACAGCTCATCAATCAACAGCGCACGCTGGTCGCGCAGCTCGTTTGCGTAGCCGCCCTGAATCTCAATGACGTTGATCTGCTTGTTCAATACCGCTATCTTCTCCGCGATCGCGTTGATATTCTGGACCGTGGATTTGATCTCATCGTTCGTCCCTTTCTGGATATCAGTCAGTCCCTCCGACACGCTGTTGAAGTAGGTTGCCAGATTCTGTGCGCTTCCAATAAACTGCTGACGGGTGTTGACATCCGATGCATTGTTCTTCAATGTATCCAGTGAATTGAACATCGTGTTCAGGATCGTCGTAAAGCCTTTGGAGGAGCTGTCATCGATAAAATAGTTCTCGATCAGCTGTAAGTAGCTCAATTTTGTCTCATACAGTCCGACCGATGACTGATTGTACCAGTATTTTGTATCGTAATACTGATTTCGGATCTGCTTGACGGACACGGTTGTAACACCGGTTCCCACAGCTCCGTACTGCTGGTGCACCAAAAGCGCATCCGATGCCACACGGTTCGACTGCTGTCTGGAGTAGCCGGTCGTCTGCACGTTTGCAATATTGTTAGCCGTTGTATTCAGTGCGACCTGATAGGCACTTAAGCCTGATGATGCAATATTTAAACCAAAAATGTAGATGGCATGTAACACCCTCTCTTTTTTTACGCGCTCAATTATCCAAGCTGGGTCAGCAGATGTTCGATCATCTCATTGACCACATTGATGAAACGGCTGGCTGCATTGTAAGCATTCTGATACTTGATCATGTAGGTCAGCTCCTCATCGGAAGATACGCCGATGACCTGCTGTCTCAGATTGTCCACAGAAGCCACCGTTCCCGTGAGGCTGGTCGCTGTGGAATTGTAGACATTTCCGTAGGTTGCCATCTCACCGATCATATCTTTGTAGTAATCTTTAAAACTGCACGCCTTGGTGTCGTTCGGGTTCAGCGTAAGCCGCTCCTCATCCCACACACCGGCCAGCTTTGCTGCCAGTGCATAATCGACATCACCGTTCTGGCATAGATGCGGCAGCAGCGTTTCATCGATCACAAGCGCCTCGTTGACACTTAAGCCTGCAGGTGTGTACTGCTTTGTGGTATCGTTCGGGTCCTCTTCATTGTAAATGTAGATCTCCTTGGTCTCCGTCACCGGTTGCCGTTGGCGTCCACTTTCGGGTTGCCGTTCTCATCTACCGGCTGATAGGTGTAAGTCGCCTTTGTGTACCGCTCTGTTCCGATTCTGGAGAACAGCTCCTGCGGCGGAAGCTGCTTGTCGGATCCGGTTGCACAGTTGTCTGCATCCAGAATTTTGGTGTTCGCATTTAACGTTACGGTCGAGCCGTCCGCCAGCGTCACATCCAGCGTTGTAGCAGCACCGTTCGTAAGATTCTTGATCGTATCTTCCGCAGTCACATTCGGACAAAGCACATCGTTTAACGCGGTCACAATGCCGTGGATCATCTGATCCAGCTGTGCCTCTGCCCGCAGCATGACGGACATTCCGGTCGAATCGTTGTAAGTATCCTGATCCAGCCCCACGATGTCTGTATAGTTCGCGATATGGTCGCCGCGCGCCAGTACCAGCGCTTTCAGCTCACCCATATCGTTCTTATTCTCTGTGGAGATATCCCGGCTGCCAAAGTCAAATACATTGACGTATTTTCCCTTATTCACATCCGAGAGGTAACCCCAGTACGGCGTGATAAAACCGGTCAGCTTGTCTGTTTTCTTCTCGATGTGGTAGCAGCGGCTCTCATCGATAAACTCCGTGCCCTCAATGCTGACTTTCACGATGCCATCGGCTGTCTCGTTGTAGGAAATATCCACGAGGGAGGACAGCTCATCCAGCGCCTGGTCTCTCGCATCGCGCAGGGTCATGGCTGTCTCGATGCCGCCCGCCTCTACTTTCATGATCTGAAGGTTGAGATCCTGAATGGTATCGCCGAGCTTGTTGACCTGATCGATATTGTCGCTGATCTGCGTATTGATGTTGTACTGGTAACTCTGTAATCCCGAATAAACCGCATTCGCGCGGCTCACGAACAGCTGTGCCTTCTGGACGACCAGATTCTGGCTCACGCTGTCATCCGGCGTCTTGTATAATTCCTGAAAAGAGGTCCAGAAATCTTCCAGTGCATCCTGGAAAGCCTGTCCCTCCATCTCCTGAAAATACGTCTCGACCTCGTTGGTCGCCTCATAAGTTGCCACATAGAATGCCTGCCGTCCCGACTCCGTGCGGTAAGAGCGATCCAGAAATACGTCTCTGGAATGAATCACATCCCCGATGTAAACGCCGAGTCCCGACTGCTGCTTGCTGACTGCCGTCGTCTCATTAAAGGTTACATAGTTGCGGTCGGTAAACAGCACCTGCTGACGTACATATCCCGTGGTATCTACGTTTGCAAGGTTGTTTGCCGTTGTATTTAATGCGTTCTGGCTGCTCTGCAAGCCGGACACGCCGATAAACAATGTTCCAAAACCATTTGCCATGGTATCTTCCTCCGTGCTGCTCTATCTACTGCTTCGCGTCAAATCCACTGCCGCCAAGCAGGTCTCCTGTATTATAGGCGTTTTTATTGTAATTAGCGGTCTCCGGCGCCTGCCGCATGCTCTTTAGCAGCGTAAGGTCAAATTCCACCATCTCCATCGCCTGCTTTAAAAGGGCCTCGTTCTGATGGTTCAATGTCTGCATCTTCGTTCCCACTTCTAAAAGTCTGTCCCGGCGCTCCGCAAGCATCTGCTGCTCTCTGGGCTGGTTCTCCAGATAACCGATCATACGGTTGATCGTCATCTGCTCCGGCTTTTTCCCGAGAACCGTCGCCATGTCATTAAGCACCTGCGTGCGCTTGTTCGACAGGTTTAACAGGGTGCTCGCCGCCTCCTGCTCCTTCTCCGTCACCTCGCCAAGCTTCGCAATGTCCGCTTTGATAATCGCCTGGCTCTTCACATCCGCGAGATCAATCAGCGTCAGATATTCCGTTTCTTCTTTCCAGAACTCCCAGAAGTTCTTCCATTAAACTAGCCACAATCTGCCCTCATTTCTCTTATCCTACAGCATAAAGGAACGATATTTCTCCAGAAGCTTCTCTGCAAAAGCCTCGTTGCTCACATCGTAAGTGCCGGATTTCACCTTTGCGGAGAGCGCCGCCACCTTGTCCTCTCTGATGTCAGAAGTCTCGGCTACTGCCTGCTTTGCGATCTGATAATCATATCCTATGGAAGAGATCTCAACCTGATCCCGCTCTTCTCAGTCTTTGCTACTGCGGATGCCCCGGCTGCTCTGTTTGTCTTATAAATCTGTGCCACGCTGTTATACGCTTCTACTCGCATAATGGCATCTCCTTTCTATTCTGTAACGCAAAAATAACTTTTCTAGTCAATATATCGGATGATTTGGTTTTTTCCTTAGTGATAATTTTTATGAGATAAAAAGATTTCGTCTTATTTTCATCATTGACGGCACCAAAACAAGGGTATTGATCTGCCCTCAGAGCCATTCTTAAGGCGCAGATGCAATCCCCTGCAAAATAATGTATATGAATCCATTCATTTGAATACAAGCACCTGCTTACCCGCAGATACCATTACTGTGCAAAAACAATTTCACTGTGCATCAGCCAATTCGCTGTATAAAACCGTTTCACTGTGTATCAGCCAATTCACTGTGCAATGGCAATCACTGCAATACGAGTGTCACGGTCAGTGTTCCGCCATTCGCTGATGCCTGAATCAGCAACGGCTGTGAAAATGTATTCGTAAACTTCAGATCCAGATAGCTGCCTGCAATCGTCGCGTCAAGTCCCGCCGGAAGATAGTCTACCGGAAGGGAATGTGCATGGCGCTCCGTTGCCGGAAGTCCCGCATATACCATCGCCGCATACAGTGTGGACGATACCTGGCACACACCGCCGCCGGTGCCGGTGCCCTTTTTGCCGCTCACATAGATCGGAGCCGTCACATATCCGTTCGCAGATGTGCGCGGTAAGATGGTATTGCTGAAAGAAAGCTGCCGCCCGGCTGTACCACCGTGCCGTTAATGCGCTGTGCCGCAAGCGCCACGTTTGTTGCGCGCGGAATATTGTCAACATAAGAAGTCGTACAGGTACCGATCACCGTGCCGGATGCCTGCTGCGTGCTCTGTGCCGGTGCACTGCTCTGCGCTGTCCCATTGTTCTGTGTCCCAGTCTGGCTGTCCGTCTGCTGCGCCTGGCTGTCTGCCTGCTGTACTGCCGCCACCGGCTGTCCGTCCGCGCTGCCGTTTCTGCCCTCGGCTTTTCCATATGCCACATAATGTCTGCAGTAAGCCGCCATGTCGCTGCCGAACGCCGCCTGCAGATCCTCATAACGCTGTCTGTATGCCTGCGGATTAAATTCCGCGCTGGCATTGCGGCCTTCCTTCACGCCAAAGCTGATGAAATGGTTCAGAAGCGCATCTGCATTATTTCCATAGGCTGCCGCCACATCCGGATACGCCGCACTGTAATAGGATGCGTCAAACACCGCACGGTACGCCGCGCGATCCGCCTGCCCTGCCTGTGCCTGTACCGGATGCATCACCATAAGCATCACGCCAGACAGCACACACAACATTCCTAATAACCATTCCTTTTTCACAGCTCTCATAACTCTTCCTCCGAACGTAACCACAGTTTCCTCACAGACCGCCTTCCTTCTGTCTTTCTCCTGTGCATTCTTTCCGTTTCCTGCGGTTCTGTCTTTTTTTGCATTGTAACAGAGGGTTTATCAAAAAACAAGCAAAGTTTTCAGAAAGTGTCAGAAAAATTGCATTTGTATCTATTTTCCGCTTTTATCTTCATCAAGTGGTTCTTTTTCTTCCTCCATTTGTGCAAATCCAAGCACAACCTTAAAGAGATCGCCGTCCACATAGAGCATAAAGCTGCCGCCCATCAGTTCCATCAGGCTCTTTGCAATGGAGATACCGAGTCCGCTTCCCTCGGTATTGCGCGATTCGTCCCCGCGGACAAAACGCTCCATAAGTTCCTCACTGGATATGTTGAGCGGATACCGCGATGTATTCCGGAAAATGAGCTCCACCTGCCCGCCGTTCTCCCGCAGATCCACGTATACCCGCGTGCCCGGCTGCGCATATTTGCAGATATTGTTCATCAGGTTGTCAATCACGCGCCAGAAATGCCTGCCGTCCGCCATCACATACACCGGCGTCTCCGGCTTCTGGATCAGCAGTGTCAGATCTGCGGCGTTCAGTTTGTCCTCGAATTCTCCGACGATCTGCACCACAGAGACGCCCGCCTCGAGTTTTTCCAGATGCACGGCGAGATTGCCAGTGGAAGCTTTCGACGCCTCGATCAGATCCTCGATCAGCTTTTTCAGCCGGTTTGACTGGCGCTCTAACACTTCCAGATACCCCTCTGCCGTCTCATTGGAAAGCTCCTCTTTTTCCAGAAGATCCACATAATTGATAATGGAAGTAAGCGGCGTCTTAATATCGTGCGAGACGTTCGTGATGAGTTCCGTCTTAAACCGCTCACTCTTCACGCTCTCGGCAACCGCCTTTGCCATACCCGTCTGGATGCTGTTGAGGTGCTCGCCATGTTCCTTTAAGTCCCGGTACATGTGCGTCGTATCGACCGGGTGCTCCATATCGCCCCGCAAGGCGCTCGCCTCCTCTGCGAGACGCTTCATCTGTAAACTCCCCAGAAGATGCATGCGAACTCTACGACTTTTACAAACCGCCAGCCCGCTCCCATGCTGCTTCCTGTATGAAGCGTGCCGGCAAGCGCTTCCGCCATCATGGCAATGCCAAAACAAGCACCGCCCTTAGGAAAAGAGGCAGATTCCGGGTCACCGCGCCGCAGAGCCTGCCGACCACGCTAAGCGCCATGTAGACGACGGTATTTTTCCACCATGCCCCGGCTTTCACGCGCGCAGCAAAGGTCAACAGCGACAGAAGCGCAATCCATCCTCCCGCTATGAGGCAAAACAGAACCCCCACAAGCATCGGCGCTGCAGCATTTCTGCCGTTGACAGCTTCCATCAGGATCAGAAACAGAAATCCCTCCGCCACCAGCGCAAATCCGAGATACACATCAAGCGGCATGCCATCCAGCCAGGTAAGCGTAATCCCGTCCTCTCCCGCGTGATGCCCGCCGACCGCACCAGCCACACCAGGCAGAATACGGCAAGCACAAATGCCGCCGCCAGAATCGGGAAAATGGCATAGCGGACGCCATACATCAGCGCCGTAAGCGTCGTCACCTGCACAAACAAATCGTCACTCCAGCCAAGCGGCACATTCTCCGGAAGAATCGTGACTACCCAGTATTTCCGGTGCAGTGATTCCGCCGTGTAGTTCATCTGCAGCATGCCGTCAGTAAGCTGGTACGTTGTCCTGGCATCGCTTCCCTTTTGCTCCAGATCAGAGTTCCCGATTACAGTGACCGGTATTCCCACAAGCTCACCGCAGGTGACTCCGTCCAGAATCACACTGTTCGTCCAGTCGACCGTCTGAAATCCCGTGTTTTCGCTCAGACTGTCTGCATCGTCGAATGTCACATAGGTCCCGCTGTACGCATGGAGATCCAGATATTTTCCTACATCTGCGTCATACGTGTAATCATAGCCTGTCGCCAGATCCGGCGACAGCATCAGAATGCTCACATGTTTTACCGGGATGTATGCGTCCGGCGTTTCATAATAAAATATGCCGTCATCCGCATTGTAACACCGCTTCTCAATATCCACCTGCGCAGCGTAATCTCCGCCATCCGTGTAGAGGCTGTACCCGCCCACAGCGTCATGCTGTAATCGTAGCGTGTCACCTCATTGATGTCATAGCTTTTGCAGTACAGCTTATCCCTTGTGACCTTCTCATCAAAATTGCGCTCCACATAAGTGTACGATTCGTTGAGATCTACGGAATCAATATTTTCCGCTTCAATGATTCCATAGCGGAAATACGTGTCATTCCACCGATTATTTTCCGGTTTTGCACCATTTTCCATGTTCACACTGTAATCCAGTGCCCGGATGGCATACTGATCTGCAACACTCTGATAACTCTTTGTAAGGAACTGTTCGCGCGACATCTCATATACGCCCGCCTGATCCATAAGCAGCACACCGGCAGACCCTGCGAAAAATACCACCGCACCGAGCGTGATGCCGACCCACGCTGCCGCTTTTGCTCCCACACTGTCTTTTCTGTTTCTCACACTGTTTCCTCCATTTTATAGCCCCGCCCCCACACGACTTTCAGGTAGCGCGGCTCCGCCGGGTTATACTCCACCTTTTCTCGCAAATGTCTTATATGTACCGCGACCGTATTCTCCGTGCCGTAGGGATTGTCCCGCCACACCTGCACATAGATCTGGTTCGGCGAAAATACTTCCCCCGGGTGTTCCATCAAAGTTTTAAAATATCGTATTCCGTGCGCGTGAGCGATACCGGCTCCCCATCGAGCGTGACCTCCTTTGTGCGGTCGCACAGTTCAATCCCGCCGATCGCAAGCACATCCCGTTCCTGCTTCGTACTGCCGCCGAGCTGCATATAGCGCCGCAGCTGTGATTTTACCCGCGCCTGCAGTTCCACCGGGTTAAAAGGTTTCGTCACATAGTCGTCCGCTCCCACCGTCAGTCCCAGAATCTTATCGGTGTCCTCGCTCTTCGCCGTCAGAAGGATGACCGGCACGTTGCTTTTCTCACGGATTTTCACCATGGCAGAGATACCGTTCATCTCCGGCATCATGATGTCCATGAGCACGAGATGGATTTCTTCCTTATTTAATATATCTACGGCTTGCCTTCCGTTGTATGCCGTAAATATCTGATAGCCGTCCGCCGTCAGATAGATTTCCAGAGCCGACACGATGTCCTTTTCATCGTCACACACCAGTATGTTGTACATTTTCTCCCCTTTTCCGCGTAAACTCCCCGCAAGCCGCGCCGCACATGCCGCCTGCCGCTATTTGACGCTTTTTGATTCTGATTTTATTGTAGCGGAATGTTTATGAAGTTAAAAGAAGTGAATTCATTAAGATTTGATGAAGAAAGGAAAAAGACAGGAGGGCGTCTTTCCTCCTGTCTTTTATATCTATTTAATTATAAGGTTCTATTCTGCATTTAAGCCATTTTCTGACCGTCCACTAATAGAACAGCAGATTTCCCCGCTTCTTTGCCTGCTTTAGCATCACATCAAAGAACACGCTTCCTATCACCAGCCACACCAGCGCCACGATACACAATCCCGGCAGCATGCCTGTATATTCACCGCCAACCGCGATCTGACGCAATATTTCGTTACATCTGGTCAGCGGAATGTAATGCGTAATCTTTAATATGGCATCACTGGTCGGCACGGTATCCGTCACAAAAAGAAGCGCGGTCTGTATCAAAAATACGATCGTTCCCGTCCGCTTAAAGTAAATTGCGATACCTGCCACAATCAGACCTATGCCGTACATTCCGAGGGATTCTAATAGAATCGGCACCAGAAACGCCGGATGAAAAGAAAATTCAATCCCCCACACGAACTTTGAAATGATTACAACAATCACAATCGTAATCGTCTCAAGCAGTACCGAGGAGACATATAATCCTCCAAACAGATACTGTAACGGATATTTTGAGGATACCTTCTTGTACAAGGTTCCGTGTGTCAGCTCACTCTGCAGCGATCCCGCGACATTGGAAATTGCTGAGATTGCATAGATCCAGGCAACATATCCCAAAAGCACCAGTTCCTTGTAATTTCCATAATGGTAGGTTTGTGCGTAAGAATTTCCGGAATCCGTCACCATAAATACCGTAAACAAAGCGAAATACACCAATAAGTCGGAAATCATCCCAAACCGGTAACGGATCGACCGCAGAAAATCCATTTTTATCTCATACCAGAACATTCTAAACATCTGCCCGCTCCTCCCCATGATACAGTTTCTTATAAATCTGCCCGATTTCTTCCTCTCTTCCATTCTCCACGACTTCTGCAAAGCGCCCGTCCTTTAGGAAAATAAGCGTATCTGCGACATCCGATGCAAATGAGAAATCATGCGCAATGACAATGATGCTTCTGCCATCACGGACACATGGTATCCGCAACCAGCTTTCGGTTATCAATATCCAGTCCGTCCGTCGCCTCGTCAATAATCACGCATTTTGCGCCTGTCACAACCGCAGACATCAGCGATACGATGCGCTTCTGCCCGTACGAGAGCGTTTCGACCAGCTTATTTTTCACCATCTCATAGATTGGGAATTTCTCTTTTTCCCAGGCAATCGCGGCATCCGCCGTACTTTTGACATTCCTTCAGCGCTAGATCAGATTCTCATACACCGTATTTTCACATACAGATTTCTCTCCCCCGAAAGTATCACATCAAATCCCTGTTCATCCATTCCGTCCGAAAAAGAGATCGTACCCTCGTCCGGCAGCATAAAGCCGCACAAGGTATTGATGAACGTCGTCTTCCCCGTTCCGTTCGGTGCAATGATGACATAGACGCGATCCGGCAAAACTCAAATGTGATGTCTTTTAAAACTTCTTTTTCCTTAAAGCTTTTCTTTACGTGTTCTACTTTTATCAAGTTATGCTCCTCCCTAACTGATTGGCCATATATATCCGTTCGACGCATGCAAGCATGCCGTCCGTCGCTCCATGTCACTTTTGCCTTCGCGTACATTGTATCAGATTCTTGCAAATGCAGAAAATAATTTTTTCTGATTGGATCAGGTTTACTTTCTCCCGTCTTGACTTTTCTTGTATTTGATTCTAATATCTTTCTGCACGCTATGATATATGATAGAAGGATCTCATTTTTTCAGGGATTTTCGTGTGAAATAGAGAATACAAAAGAGGTGCCAATGTGAAAATCAGGAGAAAACATCCGGTCAGAGTCAATCATCTCGGGAGCGATCCCATCCCACAGCTGGTGCGCCGGCTTGCCCTTCCGGCAATGCTCGCCCAGTTTGTCAATGTACTCTACAGCATTATCGACCGCATGTATATCGGAAATATTGCAGACGTCGGGGACATTGCGCTCGCGGGCGTGGGGATCTGTGGGCCGATCGTGACGATGATCTCCGCGTTTGCCGCCTGGATCGGAAACGGCGGGGCGCCGTTACTCTCCATCAAATCCGGCGAGCAGAATAAAGAAGGCGCGTCCGCCATCCTCGCCAACTGCTTTGTGCTTCTGATCGGCATGGCAGTCTGCCTGACCATTGGCGCGTATCTGTGCAAAGATGCCCTGCTGGTATGGTTCGGCGCAACGGAACGCATTTTCGCCGACGCCTACCTTTACCATTTACCTGTCGGATGTCGCTGCTTGTTCTCGCTCGGGCTGAACCAGTTTATCATCTGTCAGGGATTTTCCAATCTGGGCATGGTCTCCGTCATCATCGGCGCCGTTTTAAATATTCTACTCGACCCGCTCTTTATCTTCGCCCTGCACATGGGTGTGCGCGGAGCGGCTGTCGCCACCGTGCTACAGGCGGCTTCCTGCGCGTTTCGCTGTACATTCTGTTCCGCGGTCCCGTGCCGGTGAAAATCACGTTCCGCGGTTACTCCCTCCCGGTATGCCGCGATGTCCTCACGCTGGGACTGACGCCGTTTTTGATTATCCTGTTCGACAATTGCGATCATCGTCCAGAATGTCATGTTGAAAATTACGGCGGCGCCAACGTACATGCTAACCTGCAACACGATTGTGCAGAGCTTCATGCTGATTATCACGATGCCGCTCAGTGGAATCTCCGGCGGGAACAGTCGGTGCTCGGCTACAACTACCGGCACCGCTTCCGCGCTTCGCCAGGCATTTTAAAGACTGCGCTGCTTTTCTGCACCATCATGTTCGTTTTTGCCCAGTGGGATGTCAGTGCAGGCATTTTCGTCGGATTATTTACGCAAAATGCCGCTTACAGATCTATGACGGTGCATTTTATACACATCTACACGCTCTCCGTCATACCGCTTGCCGTACAATATGCGCTCGTTGACGGACTGACCGGCATGAGTCTCGTTGGCGCATCGCTTCCACTCTCCTTCTTCCGCAAGGATCTACATCGCACTGGCAGTCTTTTTTGCCGATTCGCTTTGGCGCACCGGCGATGTTCTATGCCGAGCCGCTCTCCGATGTCGTTGCTGCCGTCGTCACGACGATCGTCTTTGTGACCGTCGTCCCCGGACTCCTCCGCAAAGAGGGCGCTCCTCGGCAAACACATAGAAAAATAAAAGGAACGCCTGTCAGAAATGCGGACTGCCAATGCGGCGCAGCGTACTTTGCTCTGATAAGTAATATTATAAAATAGATATGCTTAAAGTTCCAGATAAACATGCGGCGGCAAATTCTGACCGCAATCCGTATTTTAACCATGCCGCAGCTGGCATCCGTGATGATCCGTGTCTTTCCAAGTTTGGAACCTCCACGGACTGTGTCCGCAGAAGCCAGCAGACAATTTTAGGACTTTTGTGTGTGTCCCTTATTGGCACCTCTGAACAAAACCTAACCGCGCGAAGCCGATGTTTGAATTGCCATCTGCCATTTTTAATAGCAGATGGCAGCGAGTTCAGTTCGCGCGGTTTTATATAATCTGTGAAGAGGTGCCATTAGGGACTTCAGAAAGTCCGCTCATTGTCTGCGGCTTCGGTTACACCTCGAGTGTCCAAATAGGAACACGAAGATGGGATGCCACGGCATGGAAATACGTGAATTTTGCTTCAAAGAATTTCCCGCCGTCTGTTTATTCTGGAACTTTTTTGTTCTCTGGTATTCTAATAATATACTTATCACCCCAAAGAGGTCTATGCTTATTGCGGCAGTTCCAGATTCCGATAGTGTTCCATTTATTAAATCTACCTTTGATTTGCCGGTTCCATATTGACAGAGCGCCCTTTGATCTTGGTGTTCTTCATTCCCTCGAGGACTTCTCTGCCGTACTCTCTCGGCACCTCCACGAAGGTATACTTGTCGTACATGTCGATCGCGCCGACCAGCTTGCCTGGCATGCCGGACTCCCCGGCGATCGCACCGAGAATGTCTCCCGGCTTGACGCGGTCTTTTACCGATGTTGATAAAGACGCACCATCCCTTCCTCCGCGCCGGTATTGTCGAAGTCGTAGTCAGCGTCGCTGCCGTTGTCGAGATTGACCTGACCGAGTGCCTGCTTCAAAAATGCCGCTGCAATATCCATTGCGGTGTAATCCGAAGCATTCACCTGGCGCTCGATCATGTCGATCATGTCCGACAGGTTCTCCTCGTCGATGATCCTGCCGATCTCCTCCATGACCTTCTCTGCCTTGATCTGTGCCACATCATCCGTTGACGGAATCGGCATTGCCACGATCTTGGTCTTGCAGTAGCGCATGATATCCTTCAGCTTGTAGACTTCTTTCACGAAGGTAAAGGCGCGTCCGGTCCGACCTGCACGTCCCGTTCTGCCGATCCGGTGCACATAGTATTCGTCATCCTGCGGAATGTCGTAGTTGAAAACGGCCTCCACATCATCGACGTCGATTCCGCGCGCCGCCACATCGGTCGCAATGAGGATCTCGGTCTTGCCGCTGCGGAATCCTTTCATCACGCGGTCACGCTGCGACTGCTTCATATCTCCGTGCAGTCCCTCTGCAAAATAGCCGCGTCCCTTTAATTCTTCCGCAAGTTCGTCCACCATCCGCTTGGTATTGCAGAATACCAGCGAGAGCTTCGGATTGTAGTAATCGGAAGCCGCGTTAAGACTTCTACCTTGTCGCTACGCTTGACATCGTAGTAATAATGCTGCTCAATGCTCGGAACCGTCAGCTCTTTTTACCACCTTGATGTTGACCGCATCGTGCTGATATTTCCTGGTAATATCGAGAATCGGCTTCGGCATCGTCGCGGAGAAAAGGATCGTCTGACGTCCCTCCGCCGGAATATACTCAAGAATCGTCTCGATGTCATCGCGGAAGCCCATGTTCAGCATCTCGTCCGCCTCATCGAGTACCACCGTGTGGATCGCATCACAGCGGATCGTCTTACGGCGCAGATGATCCATCACGCGTCCCGGCGTTCCGACGATAATCTGCGCACCGCCCTTTAACGCCTTGATCTGGCGTCCGATCTCCTGTCCGCCATACACCGGAAGTACCTTTGACCCCGATGCATATACTTGGCAAGTTTGCGGATCTCGTCCGCCACCTGAATGGCAAGCTCTCTGGTCGGAGAGAGAATGATTACCTGCGTCTTTCTGCTGTTCGGGTCTACCTTGTGAAGCACCGGAATACCAAAGGATGCCGTCTTACCTGTACCTGTCTGCGCCTGTCCGATCACATCCACGCCCGACATCACAAAGCCGGAATCGCCTGGCTCTGAATCGGCGTTGCCTCCTCAAATCCCATATCCGCAATCGCTCTTAACACCTGAGGATATAAATCTAACTCATCAAATCTGACTGTTTCCATCTTTTTCCTTTCTGTCACGCCAGAGCCAATTCTCTGACGCTGCCCAGCACCGGCAGAAAGTGCCCACTTCTGCCGACTGCGCAGTATTTTGAATCATAGCACGGCATCTCTCTTTTGTCAAGAAATGCGCAAATCTCCGAACTTCTGTCTATGTAACCCAAATCCGCTCGCGGCTTTGGGCAATACTCCTATGAAAAGCAATCGACAGATGCGTACTTTACTTGATCTGTACTTTTTCATACTGCTGCGCTTCGGTAAAAGTAAAAGGCTCGATTGCGGATTTTCCGTTACAGTATATTCTATGCCGGAATCTATAAAAGTTTCCTCTCTCTCCGTATCTCGCCTCTTTTGCATCCAGATGTCCGAGCGAAATATTGTTGCGGCCGCGCTTTTCACCTCGTAGAGCATCATATCCGCCGCATGCAGAAATCCAGCTCCGGCTTCCGGAGCCACGTCAAACAGATTCCCTGCGAGATTGTGACAACCGGAAGCGCCTTCGAGCACACATGCTCGATCCGCCTGTCAAGAATACGCTCCCGCAGACTGTCCGCCATGGAAAAACCTCGTCCTCCGTCTTGTACTCGTAAATAATGATAAACTCATCCCCGCCATACCGCGCACAGAAGGTATCGTGGCTCTGCATTTTCCGCAGCTCATCCGCAATCGCCACGATGCAGGCATCTCCCGCCTGATGGCCGTAGTTATCATTGTATTCCTTGAAGTAGTCGATGTCGAGAATCTCTACCGCAAATGCTCTATGGTCATCCCGCGTCCGCTCAAACGCACGCTCCAGATAATCATTCAGCCGGAACCGGTTCGCCAGCCGCGTCAGCGGATCCGTCTCGGACTTCTCCAGCAGACGCTCATTCGCTTTCTCCATCTCCCGCCGCTTCTCATTCGCATGTTCTAATGATCTGCGCACGGAGAGCATGTTGGCAATCATATAATGGTTCTCCCGATCCAGCGCCTCGGTCAGCTCATAGAACCGGCCCGCCTCCTCGAGATAAGCCGCCTCGTCCTGTTTCCTGCGGTAGCAGAGGATTTTTAAGGAAACTATTTTCCGCTGCAGATTCGCAATATTGGCGTTTTTCGTCAATTTTTCCAATACCGCCACGATGTCCCAGAAGACGTCTTCCTTATCGATCTCCAGCAACAGTCTGCACAGTCCGTACACGTCATCAAAGATATCCATAACCGCCATGTCCATATCCACAAGTCCGCGGATCTGCTCAATACATTCCTCACGAAGTGTGATTCTTCCCACGTGGTGATAATATTCCGCCTTAAAAATCAGCGCCGAGAGCCGCTCGATCTTCTGCATGTGCTCCCAGCAGACCTGATCCAGATAATCCATCTGTGCCTGCACGCGTTCATTCTGTTCCCGCTGCATAAAGCACCGCCCCAGACAGACCGCTACACAGCTCATCAGCCCGTAATAATTCGGGGTCTCCGGATATGCCTTGATATCGGAGGAGACTTTTTCAAAATATCTCTGCGCCTCATTCCACTGTTCGTTGCCCAGATAGAGGGTTCCGAGATTCAAGTTGATGACGTTTTCTTCGTTCGCCAGCTTATATTTTTTACAATAACCGAGTCCGGTCAGATAGTAATCCAGCGCAATCGGCGTATTTCCACGGTTCAAAGGCAATCGCAAGGATATTATAAGCCCTGGCAACCATGTCCCACTGCTCCGCCTGATCCAGATAGGTGATAGCTCTGGTAATGGTCTTAAGAAGCTGCTCGCCCTCATTGAGCACATAGTAGGTCTCGCCCGCATAATAGTAGGCAAACCCCAGAAGCTTTGGATCCCCCGTCTGTTTTGCATATTGTTCGATATCCGCACAGTATTTCAATGTTTTCTCGGCATCGGCGCCGCGGTTCTGCATCACTCCGTCCACCCACGCCATCACAGCTTTACTGTATTCCTTGAATTCCATGTACCGATTCCTCCCTTATCTCTTGTTTCATTATAATGAAGAAATCCAACATATTCAAGAACCGGTGTCTTCCTTTTACAAACTAGCTCTGAAAATGCTACCGGATCGACAGGCTGTCCGTCTTTTTGCAGCGCAAAATACAGATTGCTGCCCTCCACCGAATAATATTTCGTCGGCTCTGCCACGTAGCCCAGCACATGGCCGGATTCCACATAATCACCCACCGCAAAGTTCGGCTCCTTTAACTGTCCGTAGATCGCGCGGTAGCCGTCACCCAGATCGACCGTCATCGTACAGCCAGTCTCCTCGTTGTTGGAGACCGATGACTTTTCCTTTGCGACGGAATATACCTTATTGTTGACCTCTCCCGCGATAATCACCGCCGGATTGTATTTGTACTGGTCCAGCGTCACAAAGTATATGGTAGAATCCATGCTGTAATTTAAGATCACATTTCCCTCCATCGGCCAGAGCATGCCGTCCTCCGGATCAAAATGAAGGGCATTGACCCCTGCTCCCGTCTCTGCGGTCTCATTCTCCGCTTCTTTTTCCACCTGCGCCACTTCCGTACTCTCTGTCGTCTCTGCCGCTTTCTGCTCCAGCTTTTCCGTCTCCGCGGTCTGCTCCGGCGGAATAACTGCGGATGCCTGTGCTGTCTGTTCCGTACTTTCCGTCGCAGCGACAAGTCCGGCTTCCTCCGGTGTGTTTTCCTGTGCCAGTTCTTCCTCCAGCTGTTCGCGCTGCTGTTGTTCATGATCGCTGTAAATTACCGTGGTCGCAACTGCTGCCGCAATCACAATCGCCCCCGCAATCACATATTGTTTACGCCCGAGGAATGCCCAAAATCTGCTTTTTCTCATTTTTTTCACCATCCATATTATTTATTTTATTCCTATTGTTCCCCTGCACGGATGGTTTATGCAGAGCGCCGCCTATTTTATCTGATCTGCTGTCACAAGCGTTGTTCCCGGAAAAAAATATTGTAAAATCTCCTCATAAGAGGTTCCTTCCTGCGCCATCGCGCGCGCCTCATTCTGGCTCAGGCCGTACCCGTGTCCCCAGTCCCCTTGTCACGATCCGCACATTTTCCCCAGCTGCGTGATCGTAAAACACGCGGAGTTCCAGCCCATCGCCTCACGGAGTGCTTCCCCGGTGCAGGCATATTCCCCCAGCATAACCTGCTGTACATAGCCCGCCGCATCCCGCTCTGTAACCTGGATCTCAGACACCGCGGACACGTCTGCCTCCGGAAAATGCTCCACACACTGCTTTAAAATGTCCGTTTCCTCACAATAAATAACCGAGGCGTACCCTCCGCCGTCAGATCCGCCGAACACTCCACCGCAGGAAGATACGGCACCGCCGCTTCCGCCGACCGGCTCATATCTCTCGTACTTCCTGCACTGATCGCATGATATGCAGCATACGCATAGCCGCCGTTCCAGGAGAGCACCTGCCCACTCGTCTCCTCCACGCACGTCTCAAGCCGTTCCATGGCCTTTTCATATGTTTCCCCCAGCGCCTGCCTTAATTCTTCCTCCGAAAAGCAGCCGGCTGTTCCTCCCCTCTCGCCGCGGCATCGTACAGTGTTGTCCGCGCAATCACGCACTGCGCCATAAGCGCCGCATCCTCCGCGTCCGCACGGATCTCCTTCGCCAGAATAAAAGGCAGCTGTTCTTCCAGTTCCTCCCCGCCCTCTCTTTCTGCCGTCTCCGTTATCGCGTTGTACGTGCCGTATATCACTTCCTCCAGTCGCATACGCTGACATATTATCGTAACAAAAGCGGCAATAATATGCCGATCAGCGCGAAAGTAAGCATTCTATCAATATAGTATTTCCATTTTTTCCGCATAAAAAAATCTCCTTGTCCATTATTATATGAACCAAGGAGATCTTCCATTCCTGCAAAGCCGCGGCACTAGTTCAGACTCTGCATAATCCCAAATGTCAGTGAAAAAACTTTATAAAACGAATAGAAAAAGTATGCCACGGTCACTCCACTGTAAGCGATGGTATAGATGATCGGGAACGTCATTTTTCTCTTAAGCACATGTGCTCTCAGATGTAATAGCCCGGTCTTAAGAAAATCGCAAACAACACCAGACCGGTGATCTTGTATTTCTGATTGCTGATTTTTATAATATCCAGAATCAACAGCACAAGCATCGCCACAAACAGCAGATTGGAAAACATGGAAAGCATCTGCACCGGGCTGCCAAGGCTCACGGATCCGTCGAGATAAGCGTCTATTCCTTCCCCTGCCATCGCATTCCATGTCGCGCCAAATACCACAAAATTGATAATAATCTGCGCCATAAAGATCACCAGGAGAATATTGCACAGAACATCGGATACCGGTCCGTGCTGCTCCTGCGGATACGGATTGCCCTGCCAGTTTCCGTAATTCGGCTGCTGATACGGGTTCTGACCGTTTCCGTAATTCGGCTGCTGATATGCATTCTGGCTGTTTCCGTAATTCGGCTGTTGATTCATGTTCTGTGCATTTCCGTAATCCGGCTGCTGATATGCATTCTGGCTGTTTCCGTAATTCGGCTGTTGATACGGGTTCTGACCGCTTCCGTAATTCGGCTGTTGCGGCGCGTTCTGCCGGTTCTGATACATTTTCGTATCCTCACCGTATGTTCTGGGCGCCTCGCTCCCGTTCCATCCATTCTGATTGTTCTGCTGTCCATCCATTGTCTGTTTCCCCCTATTCTCTCTATACCTGCTGCTTCATTCTGCGTCCGATAATATTCGAGAGCGCCGCAAACTGTTCCAATGTAAGCGCCTCTCCACGGATGGTCACCGGCACGCCAAGCTCCTCAATGCTTTCCTGAATCACTTCCTTGGAGAGATGAATCTCCGGCGAATTATTCAGACCGTTCGCAAGCGTCTTGCGTCTCTGGTTAAAAGATGCCCGGATCAGCCGGAACATCAGCTTTTCATCCTCCACCTGCACCGGCACGGTCTCATGACGCGTCAGCCTTATCACCGCGCTGCCGACATTCGGCCGCGGCATAAAGCAGTTCGGCGGCACGTTTGCGATAATCTCCGGCTTTGCATAATGCACCGCCAGCGAGGCGCACCGTAATCCTTCGTCCCGGTCCGACCTGCATCCTGTCTGCGACTTCCTTCTGCACCATGATCGTAATGCTGTCAATGGGGACATTGCTCTCAAACAGGCCCATGATGATTGGGGTGGTAATGTAATACGGCAGATTCGCTACCACCTTGATCGGTTTCCCGGCATTCTTCTCCTCCGCGAGCTTTACAATATCCAGCTTCAAAATGTCCTCATTGATAACCGTCACATTGTCATAAGCGCTAAGCGTGTCCGCCAGAATCGGGATCAGGTTCTGATCGATCTCCACCGCCGTCACCTCTCTGGCATTTTCACACAGATACTGGGTCATCGTGCCGATGCCCGGTCCGATCTCCAGCACAAAGTCATCCTTCGTAATGCCCGCCGCCTCAATAATGCGCTCGAGCACATGGGTATCAATGAGAAAATTCTGTCCGAACTTTTTCTGAAAATTAAAATGATACTTCTGCAGAACCGCTATGGTGTTCTGCGGGATTCCTAACGTTGCCATGCTTCCAGCACCTCATCATACAGTCTGTCCAGAAACTCTGCATAGAGCGCGCGAAACGTCTCGTGAAACGTCTGCGCCACCGATGCATCTCCTTTTCCGGTAAGCTTTGACTCCTCGTAGAGCGCGAACGCCGTCTCGTAAAGCTCCGGATTCTTATCGTAAAACTTCCGTCAGTCCGTCCTCAAATGTAAACTGTGCCTCCTGCGAGAGATTTTCCTTAAAATCTTCCCGTGAGATCAGCCCCTTCTCCTCGTAATCCGAGAGGTAGATGTGACCGTCCGCGGACTTCACAAAATCCGTGAACGCCTCGCGCACATCCTCGTATGTCACCGGCTGATAATTCTCGTTCCAGTATTTGTCAAATGTTTCCCGATCCGGGAACTGCTCAAAATATCTGTATCCATCTTTCTCCATTCCAAAGCCCGCCCGGGGGCTTCTATCTGTACGACTCCGCTCTGGCAAATGTCACGTCTTCGCAGTGCTCGTCCAAATCATAGATTTCCCGGACTGACGGGCCTTCGCCCTATCATCCGTCTAAAGTCTCCGATGCCCGCTCCGGCAAATGTCACGTCTTCGCAGTGCTCGTCCAGGAAATCATAGATTTCCCGGACTAACGGGCCTTCGCCCTATCATCCGCAACAGTCGCGATATATAGCCTGCAAGCAGGCATATCTCGTGACTGTCACGTCTGGCACTGCTCATTGCTTACGTACATTATACCATATACCCACTGTCCAAGTGAACCATAATCTTTCTCGAACAAATATTCGATTTTATCTTGCTTTTGCCGAACATATGTGCTATTCTTTAACCGAACATTTGTTTTGCCAGGAGGTGCTTTCACATGAACATTCAGCAGAATCTCTCCCTCATGGAGAAGCTTGCCATCCTTACCGATGCCGCGAAGTACGACGTGGCATGTACCTCAAGCGGCGCCGACCGCAGGGGAGATGGCAGGCACATGGGGAATTGTCTGGCTCCGGCGTGTGCCATGCATTTGCTGCAGACGGAAGATGCATCTCCTGCTCAAGATCCTGTTCACCAACGAGTGTATTTTTAACTGTGCCTACTGCCAGAACAACTGCAACTCCGACGTCCCCCGCGCCTCCTTTACCCCGGATGAGATCTGTACGCTCACCATGGAATTCTACCGGCGCAATTATATCGAGGGTCTGTTCTTAAGTTCCGGCATCCTCATCAGTCCGAATTACACCATGGATCTGATTTACCAGACGCTCTACCGGCTCCGTACCGTCCATCACTTCAACGGCTACATCCACGTAAAAGCGATCCCCGGCGCTGACCCGGCACTGATTGAAAAGGCAGGATTTCTTGCGGACCGCATGAGCATCAATCTTGAGCTTCCCACGGCAAACGGGCTGAAACAGCTTGCTCCCTGCAAATCAAGACACGATTCTCTCCCCATGCGCCAGATCCAGAATGGCATCACGGAGAACCAGAATGAACTGATGGTCTACCGCAAAGCGCCGAAGTTTGTGCCCGCCGGGCAGAGCACACAGATGATTATCGGTGCTACCCCGGAGAACGACTATCAGATTATGCGTGTGTCCGAGGCACTCTATGAGAAGTTTCATCTGAAGCGCGTTTTCTACTCTGCGTTCATCAATGTCAACGGCGATTCGTCACTGCCGGTGCTCCCCGGCGGACCTCCGCTGCTGCGCGAGCACCGCCTGTACCAGGCAGACTGGCTGCTGCGCTATTACCGCTTTCATGTGGATGAACTTTTGTCGGAGGACCGGCCGAATTTTAATATTTTTCTGGATCCCAAGTGTGACTGGGCATTGCGTCATCTCGACACATTTCCGGTCGAGATCAACCGCGCCAGTTATCAGACTCTTCTGCGCGTACCCGGAATCGGATACAAGTCCGCCCAGCGGATCGTCGCCGCCAGACGGGATACCGCGCTCACCTATGACGATCTGAAAAAGATCGGCGTTGTGCTAAAGCGCGCCCTGTATTTCATCACCTGTTCCGGCCGGATGATGTACCGCACGAAGCTCGACGAGGACTATATCTGCTCTCATCTCATGGCAGACCACGCAGGTTCCAACGGAGCTCCGCAACAGCGGTTATCAGCAGTTGTCGCTGTTTGACACCGGGCTTGCCCTGTGAGCCCACCGCCCTGATTACACATAGAAAAGAGGTATTTTACATGTATGTATTTATCTGTGAGGACAGTCTTGAAGGTATCTTTACCGGTGTCTATGACGCCTGCGCAAGCCGGCTCGGTCACCGCAATATCCGGCTTGCCACCGGAGAACCGGAGAATTACGAGCTTTTTTCCGAATATATTCACGTAACTCCTTCCGCGGATAAGACCGGCAAGGTGATCCGCACCATCACGTCCCGTTTCGGCATGCAGTTCTATGAGTCGATCTATCAGGCAGCAATGTCCGGCGAGCCATCCTCCGGCAGGAAGATGGACAAGGCAGACGCCATCTATGAGACCATCCTCCTCGCACTCGCAAGCGGAGACGGTCAGAAAGTGCTTCTTTCCTTAGGCGAACCGTGTGTCTACCGGATTTTTGAGCTCTGCCGGGCGACCAACCGCGAAGCCTGCCATCATCTCGAATTTCTGCGCTTCTCCGAGCTTGAGAACGGCGTTCTCTTTGCCACGATCCATCCGAAGGACAATGTCCTTCCCTATCTGGCAGAGCATTTCACCGACCGTCTGCCCTCCGAGAACTTTATGATCTATGACGCCACACATCAGTCTGTCGCGGTGCACAAAGCGCTTTCCAGCTACATTCTCACAGATGCCGCAGATCTGGATCTGGAGAAAGTCAGCCGGTATTCCTCCGACGAGGAAGCCTTCCGGCAGCTCTGGCTGACCTTTTGATCACATTGCCATAGAATCCCGCAAAATCCGGGCTTGCAGATGCAGTTAATCCCGAAGCGCTATTGGGCAGACACCCCGGAATATTCCCGCTTCTGCTGATTCGGGCAGACACCTACCGGACGCCGAATACACGGCAGGCATTTTCCCAGGTCGTCTGCTCCACCTCCTGCACAGAGACGCCTTTGATCTCCGCAATCCTGGCAGCCACATAAGAGAGGTTGGAGGAATCGTTGCGGGTTCCCCGGTGCGGCTCGGGCGCCATATACGGGCAGTCCGTCTCCAGCAGAATGTGTTCCAGAGAGATCTGCTCCACCGTCTGCCTGAGTTTCTTTGCATTTTTAAAGGTAACCACACCGCCCACACCAATGCAGTATCCCATCTTCACGTACTCTTTTGCCTGCTCCGGCGAATACGAGTAACAGTGAATGACACCGGGATGTTCCCGGAATCTTCCGGTCTCTTTAAGATCCGCATGGTATCCTCCGCCGCGTCACGCGAGTGGATAATTACCGGGAGATCCGTCTCCCCGGCAAGTGCAAGCTGACGCACGAACCATTCCCGCTGCGCCGCCTGCACCTCCGGCTCTTTGTCCCAGTAATAATCCAGACCGATCTCTCCCACCGCTACCGTCTTCGGATGTGCCGTCTGCTCCTTGAGCCAGGAATATGTCTCCTCGTTCAGCCCGTCAATATCGCTCGGATGCACACCCACGGCGGCATAGATGTAATCATACGCCTCCGCCAACGCGAGCGTCGTCCTCGTCGTCTCAATGGACGCGCCGACGTTAATCACCCTCCCGATTCCCTTTTCCGGGAGCCCAGCTAATAATTGCCCTCTATCCTCATTAAATACTTCATCATCATAATGTGCATGTGTCTCAAATATCATTGTTTTCCTCATCTTCCCTGTTGCTGCATTGCCGTCTCTTTCATGTCGCTGTCTGTCGGCACAGCTTCTGTGCGATTGCTGTACCGCCGGCTCAGCCGCAGTTCTTATAATAAAAGACTGCCAGCTGTGTGCGGTCTCGTAACTTTAATTTATCCAGTATGGTGCTGATATAATTGCGCACCGTACCCTCGCTCAAATACAATTTTTCTGCAATCTCCCGGTTGCTTAAGCCTTCTGCCACCAGTTCAATAATGCCCTGCTCCTTCTCACTGATGTCGTAATCATGATAGGAAAAGCTGCCTTTTCCTGCCAGAAGCACCGGAATTTTCCCATAATCTGTCCGCCGAATACACTCTGCCCGCCGTAGACAGCCTTGAGTGCCGGAACGATCGACTCAAAGTCCTGTTTCAGCAGATACCCCTTCGCTCCCATATTCAGTGCCTTTACAATGTATTCGTCATCGGAAAAGGTTGTCAAAAACAAAATTTTTGCCGCTTGATCTTCTTTTAAGATACATTCAGCTGCATCCAATCCGGACATTCCCTGCATGCGGATATCCATCAGCAGAATATCAGGATGCTGCTCCCGATAAAGCCGGATGGCGTCATCTCCCGCCTCTCCAAGACCCACGACCGTAATCTCCCGTCAGCTTCCAGAATCGTTTTTAGGGATACTGCCACCAGTTTATCATCATCAACCACCAGAACTCTCATTTTTCTCTCTCCCAGCCTTCATTACCGTATCTACATTTTATCCCTCTTGGGAATCGAAATAAAGATCACAAATCCCTTTTCCGTATGAATCCGGAAGGTTCCGCCCAGTGCCTGCACGCGCTCCTTCATATTAGAAAGACCAATCCCTTCCTTTCCGTCCATACGGACGACCTCTTCCTCCCACAATGGTCCGCTCTGTCCCTTTCGTCCCACCGTTCCGTTGTCCTCAACGGTCATCTGATAGAACGCCGGTGCTCCCGCAAAATCACGGAGATCTTATCCGCATCGGAGTGTTTTGCAATATTCGACATGGCTTCTTTTACCGCTGTGATAAAGCAGTACTTTACATTGCGTGGAATCTCCGGAGACATATCGTAATCAACCGTGAGCTGATAGTGCTCCTTCATCTCACGGGTCGCCTCCGCAATGGACTGCCGCAGATCAATGGACTCATCGTGCAGATCGTGCACGCTCTCACGGATACTGTTCATCGCCTGATTTAACGTCTCCCCCACCCCGGCGAGCTGTCCGTGCAGCGGCTCCTCCTTATGAATCGTAATCAGTGCCCCCATCTGCAGAATACTTCTTGAAAGCATATGCCCCACATTATCATGAATCTCTCTTGCAATGCGGTTGCGCTCCCGCAATGTCGCAAGGTAGATCTCATAATCCTGTTTTTCCATCAGGTTCTTGTTTTTTCCTGCAGCACCAGATTCAATTCCGTGCTGGTATCCCGAAGACGGATCATCTCCTGTTCCAGATACAGAATTCTGCCCGTTCTGCACGCCAGCAATATCGCAGCCACGATCAGCATACCGTCCGCCGCCCACAAAGGGCTGCCGGATAATCTGTTCCCGATAGAAAAGCGAGCCCGGAACACTCAGAACCAGAGCCGCATCTCCTTTTTTTCCGCACAGTCATACAGAAGAACCGGCACGAAAAAACAGAGTTCCGGCAGGATAAAGCAGACCGCAAACATCCCCGCAAGGCACACACAATGCCATCGTCTGTTGTCCACACAGCTGCCATATGCCGCCGCAGTCATCGCCAACAGCAACGCTATGACCGGCGCTGCAAGCCTTCCCGACTGTCCCGCCATAAGCAGACCGCCGGCAAGCAACAGTCCTTTATCCACAATCTGCTTCATTCTACCCTCTCCTGTCCACATATGCCGCCATATTTCCGGATATCTTCCACTTTCCCGCACACGTTATGATAACCATATCATCATTACAGGGCTGCCGCCACATCTTTTTTGAAAAATAAGAGATTTATGACATTTGTCACATCAAACATCTGACGCTGCTCACTGGTACCGCCGGGCGTCACCCGCTATACTGTAATTACCATCAAATGAGGAGGATTTGTTATGTCAGTACCTGTTGTAGAAATAGAAAATCTGGTAAAACGCTATCAGGAGCTTGTCGCCCTCGATCACTCAATCTCACAATTGAGGAAGGTGAGATCTTCGGTCTGCTTGGACCAAACGGCTCCGGAAAGACGACAACCATCAACTGCATCCTTGCACTGCTTGCCTTTGACAAGGGAACCGTCCGGGTCTTCGGTCGGGAAATGCGGCCGGACAGCTACGATCTGAAACGTCAGATCGGCGTTGTCATGCAAAATGTCGCTGTCTTTCAGGAATTGACCGTCTATGAAAACATTGATTATTTCTGTGGTCTGTATATCCGCGACAAAGCGCTCCGGCGCCAGTATGTGGAAGATGCAATCGATTTTGTCGGTCTCAACGATTTCCGCAAATTTTATCCGAAAAGCTTTCCGGTGGTCTGCTGCGCCGTCTGAATATCGCGTGCGGAATTGCCCACAAGCCAAAGCTCATCATTCTCGACGAGCCGACTGTGGCGGTTGACCCACAGAGCCGCAATAAAATTCTGGAGGGAATCCAGGAGTTAAACCGCAATGGCGCCACGATCATTTACACTTCCCACTATATGGAGGAGGTGGAGCAGATGTGTACCCGGATCGCAATTATGGACAAAGGCAAAATCTTGCCATTGGAACCACGGAAGAGTTAAAACGAATGATCAAAAAGAGCGAGATCATCTCGATTGATATTCTGGATCTTCTTCCTGCGCAGATTGCAGCGATCCGTGACATAAAGCACGTCTATGAGGTGACCTTTGAACATCACTGCTTAAAAGTGCTGTGCAGCGGCGGTTCCCACAATCTGCCGCACATTCTGAACTATCTGCAGGAACAGAATGTGTCTTTCGGAAGAGTCTATTCCGAACTTCCGACCTTAAATGACGTCTTTCTGGAAATTACCGGAAAAGAACTTCGTGATTAGGAGGTACCACCATGTTTTTTCATACGATGAAATATACACTGCTTAATCTGCTGCGGGATAAAGGTCAGGTATTCTGGTGTGTCGCTTTTCCACTTCTGCTCGGAACGATGTTCCATTTTGCATTCGGCGGACTGGGAAGTGGCGAAAGTTTTTCCGCCATCCCGGTTGCAGTTGTGATGCAAGAGGAATCCTCCGAGCTGCGCTCCATGTTTGATTCCCTGTCCAAACCCGGCGAAGATCAGTTCCTTGAAGTTACCTATGCTTCCGCTGCGGATGCCAGTGAACTGCTGAAAGCAAAAGAAGTCTACGGCATCATTACCGCTGATCTGCCAACCGTTTCCGATTATAGAAATGCCGCATCCGCCAAGGATGTTTCCACGTATCCTCTATCGCTGACACTCTCCGCAGAGATGACTTCCGATCCTCTGTACCAGAGTATTTTAAGTGTGCTTGTGGATCGTTTCAACATAGAATACAGTGCCATCGCCCAGGCCGCAATGAAAGATCCCACGAAGCTTCCGGCACTGCTTGATGCGGTTTCTACGGAAGTCAGCTATATCCGGCACGAATCCCTTGGTGCCGGCTCCGTGGATGAATCCCTTACTTACTTTTTCAATCTGATTGCCATGACCTGCCTCTATGCTGCCATGATCGGCAACACGCTCGCCATCTCCAATCAGGCAAATCTGTCAGATCTGGGTGCCAGACGCAATGTCTCGCCGGTTCCCCGGCTGCTTGCCACCCTCGGTGATCTGACCGGAGCTCTGATTTTTGAGTTTTCCTCCTTGCTGATCACCATTGCCTATCTGACACTGGTTCTTAAGGTTGATTTCGGAAACCATCTCGGCGGTGTGGCGCTGACCTGCCTCTGCGGTTGTCTTGCCGGGCTGAGTCTGGGATTTCTGGTCGGTTGTATCGGGCAGTTTTCCAAAGAGACCAAGTTTGGTTTCCTGATGGCTGCAATTATGATCTGCTGCTTTTTAAGCGGTCTGATGATCGGAAACATGCGTGCACTTGTGGAAGATTTCTGCCCGCTGCTCAACCGCATCAATCCTGCAGCTCTCATCTCCGATGCGCTGTATTCACTCGTCGTGTACCCATCCACACGGTTTTTTACAAATATCGCAGGACTTCTGTTACTCTCGGCACTTTTCTGTCTCGGCGGTCTTGCACTGGTAAGGAGGAAAAAATATGCCAGTCTTTAAAGCATTTTTCGCAATCGCAAAAAAACGGCGAAATGCCGCATTGATCTATTTGGGCATCTATGCGGTGATTACCCTGCTGCTGTCGGCACTCTCGCAGGATTCCATCAACGAGAACTTCAAAGCCAGCCAGCGCTCTATCGCCATTACAGATGAAGACAACACGGATGCAAGCCGCGCTCTGTGCGATTACCTCGCATCCATCCACCAGGTAACAACACCGGAGCCTGGAGAGGACACCGCACTGTTAGATGCAATCTACTACCGCACGCTCAACTATGCCATGGTCATCCCGGAAGGATTTGAAGACCGGGTGCTCGCCGGCGAGACCAAAGACCTTGTCTCCTCCCTGACAATTCCGGGAAGCAGCAGCAGCCAGTACGTGGACAACCAGATTACGCAGTATGTGCAGGCACTGCAGCTCTACCTGGCGGGCGGTGACACCATTGCCGAGGCCATCGACCATACGGATCATACCATTTCCGACCTTCCCAAAGTCTCCGTCACATCTTTTCAGATGTCCGACGCCGACACCAACAGCATGGTTTTTTATTTTTTCCAGTATCTTCCGTATATCTTTCTGGCAATCCTGTTCGCCGGCATGGCTCCGATTCTGGTTACCTTAAACAGCCGCGACATGAAAGCCCGGACGGCGTGCTCCGCTCTTCCCGGAAGAACACGTACTCTTGCCATGGCATCCGGCTGTCTCCTGTACAGTCTCGGCATCTGGCTGCTCTTTCTGCTGCTTGGTCTCGTATTCTACCAGAAGCCATGCTGCAGCCGTATGTCGGCTATGCAATCTTAAACAGCCTCGCTTTCCTGTTTTTTACGGCTGCACTCTCCCTGCTCATCTCGACGTTCTCGCCGGATGACAACGTATTAAATATGCTGGCAAATATCGTCGGTCTGTCCATGTCCTTTCTCTGCGGTGTCTTTGTCCCGCAGTCCATGCCTCCGGTTCCGTACTTGCCGTAGGACGTTTCCTTCCCGCCTACTGGTACATCCGCGCCAACAATATGCTGGCGGGCTTCGAAAGGAAGTCTTCGACCTGGGCTTTTACTGGAAATGCATCGGCATCCAGTTCCTCTTTGCCGCCGCCATGTTCGCCCTGACTGCTGTCGCAGCAAAACAGCGCAGGAGCACTGCCACATAGGCAGGCAACGCTGTCCTTTGAAGTGCTAAGTCATATTATCCAAAACACATTCTATAGATTTCAGGTAGAACTGCATAGGAAAGATTTATTGAAAAAAATGTGTGCAGTTCTTCCAGCCGGATGATGCATCTGATTTCGTGTCTCTTCCACGTTTGGACTCTCCCGGAGGTGTCCGACAAGCCACAGACAATGAGCGGACTTTCTAGTGTCCCTAATGGCACCGCTTCACAGACAATATTAAACCGCGCGAACCGAAACTCGTTGGCATCTGCTATTGAAAATAGGGCAGATGCCAATTCAGATCGGCTTCGCGCGGTTATGTTCTGCTCATTGGTGCCAATAAGGGACACACAAAGTCCTAAAATTGTCTTCTGGCTTGCGGACACACTCCGCGGAGTGCTCCAAACTTGGACGAATCATCGCAGATGCAGCCACCGGCTGGTTAGAAATGCCACATTTTTTGAACAAAATATTTCCTGTGCATTCTACCTGAAATCGAAAAGTGTGATTTTCTTATAATATGACTTAGCCTTCAAAGGACACCGCCTGCTTCATGGGCAGTGTCCTCGCCGTTTTGTTACACTGACACATCCACAGATGCGCCGGCAGCGGCTGGCGCTGTGTCCGATGCAGTTCCCGCTCCTGTACCTGCCGGCACGGCTCCCGCGGTCGCAGCTGCAGAGTTCCTCCGTCGGTAAGTGACATCTCCGCTTCCACTTCCGCCTCTGCCTCCGCTTCGGTCTGATTCTGTGCCATCATCTCAAGTTCCGCCATCGACATTGCGGCATCACTGATATCCAGCGTAAATCCGCTGTCCTCACAATAAGAACTGCCGCCGCCAAAGCCTTTGCCAGCCTCGAGCTGTGACTTGATATATTTGAAATCTGCTTCCGCAATCTTACCCCGCTCCTGCGAGCGGTGTCTCTGCTGCTTCTGCGCTATCTCGTTCTTCTTTTCTTCTGCCGAAGCACTTCCTGCGTATTCTCAATCGATACCTTCTGCTTGAGTTGACGCTCTTTCTGTGCCACACGGCGCTTCACTTCATGTTCCTTCTTCTGGCTCTTACCGCTGTTTTCCTTCTGCGCAGACTGCTGCTCGCGCTCTTCCTCGCGCAGATTGCGCACTTTCAACTGCGCACAGCGCACCATCCGTCTCGCATGCGCAAGCGCATTCGCCACTTCCTTGGAATCATACTGTCCGGATGCCGCCGCACGCTGAAGCATAGACACCTTGCTCTTTGCACGGGTCAGCGCCGCGGATGCACTCTGCGGCTTCTTCGCCCGGAGCAGCTGTCCGGAAATATCTCTGTGATTATAATTGAGCTGTTTTTCGAGGTTCCCCCTGAACTACTGACCCCCGCCATCTGCTCAAATGTATTTGTGCTTTTTCGGATGGAAAGTGTGCCTGTCATCGATGCCTGATTGCTCACACTTCCCGGTGCATTGATGCTGATTCCCATATCCACATTCCTCCCTGAATGTATCCCTGACTGAATCCGTTCATATGGTATACATCGGCTGAAATTGGATTTTTCGTTAGGTTTCCTGCATGAAACAGCGGATTTCTGTTATAAACGGTCACAGAATCCTTCCAAGCAGCCAGCACATGTTCAATAGTCATCCGAGATTCCCGTTTTGTAAACGAGTTTCACATTTTGAAAGCGACCTGCAAATTTTGTACCCGACTTTCCACTTTTGTAATGACTTTCCCGTTTTTTCCCTTGCTTTTATGATATAATCACCTTATGGCAGAGTATTTTTTTGCACAAAAACCGGACGTCAGTTTTGGCTTACAAATTTTGCAAGCCATAATTCACGTCTTCTGCTGTTCCTATTTCAGCCGGCGGTCTGTGCTTTATTCTGTCTTCTGGTTACTTTTTGAGAAGTCTTGCGGTGAGGTTGATGTCTTTGGCTGCAACCTCGTGGCATCTAAGCCTCACCGCCAGGTCTTCTCCATAATAAAAGCTGAACGCTTCATACGGACTTTTCCGTTCAGTTTCTTTCTCCGGTAGGAATTGATATGGTTCATCATCAGCTCTACGTCTGCCTGCGTCAGTTCATCAAAGCTTCTTCCTTTCGGCAGGATCCTGCGTATAAATTCATGTCCCACCTCGATCTCTGCTTTCTGGTACGGCGCACTTGGATTGCAGTAATAGATCCTCGTCCTTTGAAATCCTTTTCCATCCGGTCCGTTCTCTATACACTTGGATTGGAAAACTCACTTCCGTTATCCGTCAGGATGACCGGAAACAACTTCCTAAAATCCTGCCCTCCCAGCCGGTGGTACAGTTCATCATAAATATCTATCACTGACTTTGAGGTGTTCGCTTCCCGCAGGAACCCCAGCATCAGTGACACATTTACAAAATATATCGTCAGCAGGACTTTCCCTCCCTTGCTGCCGATCACGGAATCCATCTGCACCACTGCTGTGTCCGGATGCTGTTCCATATATACTTCGTAATCATGATAATTCCTTCCCACACGGCATCCACGGTCTACTTTCAGCTCCGGTTTTATATCTCGGACGGTACTTTACCTTTCTTGGCAGGTCTATGTTCCTGATATCAAACAGGCATCCATCCACGTAGTTGTAGAGGGTCTTTTCACTGCACATCAGTTCATCCTTATGTGTCAGGTAGATCTGATGGATAGACTGCCCTGTTTTACCAACGGCACCAGGATTTCATTGAGTCTGGCGATTTCCCCTTCCGTAGCAAGGATCCCGCTTCGGGATTCCGATATCTTATCCGTTGCCCGCCTCTGGGCTCCCAGAGCATCGTAAACAGTTTTTGTCAGCGTACACTTCTTTACTTCACTGCATCCGTTGCATACATATGGCGGTTTAAAGCGATGGGTACATATTTCTTCTTCATAATGCTCGCAGTAACGGTTGCATATGAGTTCACACTGTTTACAGACAGCTACCAGTGGATGCCTGCAGTCATTTGTCCCACATACTTTTTTCCTCTTACATGCTTTTCTGTACTTGCAGGTATTATGCGGGTAACTTCCATAACCGGTGTCCTGTTCGATGGAATAGTTCCTGATCTCCTTTGTGATGGTAGTCCTGTCCTTCCCAGTTTCTCTCAAGCTCTGTGAAGTCATGTGCTCCTTTAGTCCGCTTTCTATCTCCAGCCGGTCCTCATAATTTAAGAATTTTGCCATACTGTCTCCTTTCCCCCGCCAGCTGCTGAAGTTCTGTTAAAAAACAGGAAGAACATTTCTGCTCTTCCTGCATTTGTATCGTCACTTTCACTGCTGTAATTTATTCTGTTTGTAATCAACTTTCCCCCTCACGGAATTTCAAAACTATTGAGGAGCAGCCAGCACATGTTCAATAGTCATCCGAGATTCCCGTTTTGTAAACGAGTTTCACATTTTGAAGCGACCTGCAAATTTTGTACCCGACTTTCCACTTTTGTAATGACTTTCCGTTTTTCCCTTGCTTTTATGATATAATCACCTTATGGCAGAGTATTTTTGCACAAAACCGGACGTCAGTTTTGGCGTACAAATTTTGCAAGCCATAATTCACGTCTTCTGCTGTTCCTATTTCAGCCGGCGGTCTGTGCTTTATTCTGTCTTCTGGTTACTTTTTGAGAAGTCTTGCGGTGAGGTTGATGTCTTTGGCTGCAACCTCGTGGCATCTAAGCCTCTCCGCCAGGTCTTCTCCATAATAAAAGCTGAACGCTTCATACGGACTTTTCCGTTCAGTTTCTTTCTCCGGTAGGAATTGATATGGTTCATCATCAGCTCTACGTCTGCCTGCGTCAGTTCATCAAAGCTTCTTCCTTTCGGCAGGATCCTGCGTATAAATTCATGTCCCACCTCGATCTCTGCTTTCTGGTACGGCGCACTTGGATTGCAGTAATAGATCCTCGTCCTTTGAAATCCTTTTCCATCCGGTCCGTTCTCTATACACTTGGGATTGGAAAACTCACTTCCGTTATCCGTCAGGATGACCGGAAACAGCTTCCTAAAATCCTGCCCTCCCAGCCGGTGGTACAGTTCATCATAAATATCTATCACTGACTTTGAGGTGTTCGCTTCCCGCAGGAACCCCAGCATCAGTGACACATTTACAAAATATATCGTCAGCAGGACTTTCCCTCCCTTGCTGCCGATCACGGAATCCATCTGCACCACTGCTGTGTCCGGATGCTGTTCCATATATACTTCGTAATCATGATAATTCCTTCCCACACGGCATCCACGGTCTACTTTCAGCTCTGGTTTTTTATATCTCGGACGGTACTTTACCTTTCTTGGCAGGTCTATGTTCCTGATATCAAACAGGCATCCATCCACGTAGTTGTAGAGGGTCTTTTCACTGCACATCAGTTCATCCTTATGTGTCAGGTAGATCTGATGGATAGACTGCCCCTGTTTTACCAACGGCACCAGGATTTCATTGAGTCTGGCGATTTCCCCTTCCGTAGCAAGGATCCCGCTTCGGGATTCCGATATCTTATCCGTTGCCCGCCTCTGGGCTCCCAGAGCATCGTAAACAGTTTTTGTCAGCGTACACTTCTTTACTTCACTGCATCCGTTGCATACATATGGCGGTTTAAAGCGATGGGTACATATTTCTTCTTCATAATGCTCGCAGTAACGGTTGCATATGAGTTCACACTGTTTACAGACAGCTACCAGTGGATGCCTGCAGTCATTTGTCCCACATACTTTTTTCCTCTTACATGCTTTTCTGTACTTGCAGGTATTATGCGGGTAACTTCCATAACCGGTATCCTGTTCGATGGAATAGTTCCTGATCTCCTTTGTGATGGTAGTCCTGTCCCTTCCCAGTTTCTCTCCAAGCTCTGTGAAAGTCATGTGCTCCTTTAGTCCGCTTTCTATCTCCAGCCGGTCCTCATAATTTAAGAACTTTGCCATACTGTCTCCTTTCCCCCGCCAGCTGCTGAAGTTCTGTTAAAAAACAGGAAGAACATTTCTGCTCTTCCTGCATTTGTATCGTCACTTTCACTGCTGTAATTTATTCTGTTTGTAATCAACTTTCCCCCTCACACGGGAATTTCAAAAAACTATTGAGGGCAGCCAGCACATCCGGGTCACATCCAGAATGTTTGCCAGCACCAGAAGCCCGAGTACGGTAAACATCAGTTTTTCCGGCACCGGCATTTTCCACACAGCATCCGAACTGCCTGTCTTCCAGACAGCCTTCATGCCGCCCATGTTCCACACGGCATCCGCGCACACATAGATCAGCACAAAATACAGATAGAGGTACGGCCGGTTTGCCGATGCGTAAATTGTCGGTGAAAATCCATGACCACCCCCATGGCAAAACCGCCTGCCAGTAAAAACGCCGTCCACAGGTAATGCTTCCACACGCCGTCCGCCAGCTGCCACAGGGCGTATAGAATCCCCCAAACAGACAGTATCAGAAATACCAGCGGCATATAGGTTACCAGAGCATGCCAGTCCCAGTGTGTCGTCTGTTCCGGTCGCACGAACACCTTTTTCAAGGATGGGTGGCTGACACGCACCACCGCCTGTCCAAACAGCAGCAGCGCCGGAATCCCGCCAAAGCGTCTTACGGTAATCGCCTGTCTTACGATACACAAGCAGCACAAGCACTGCTGCCACAACGCAATAGACCGGATCAAGCTCCGCGATAAAGATCCGTTCCACATTGGCAAGTCCATGTAGAGCTTCTCTGCGAATGTAAAATCAGCAAACTCCGGCATTCTCCCCGCCATCTCCTGCGCGCTCCGGATTGCATTTCCCGGACAACTGAAAATATATATGAGGGAAATAATATCTATGCCGCACAATGCATAGAGAAGCGGCTGTTTCATACGCTTTTCCGAGATATAATGCAGCACTTCCATGCCAAGCAGCAGAAGCAGCAGCACCGCAGCCTGTTCCTGGCTGCCCGCATAAGCACACGCCAGAAACGCAGCTGCCGCCTCCCACACCGGCACTTTTCTGCCGCAGCGAAGCTGCTTTAACACCATGCCGATCACCAGAACGCCCAGAGCGGCCAGAGATAATTGGTCGTCGTCGCAATCCATCCGGCGGATGCCATATCCGCAAACGGATAGAGCAGCACCAGTCCGGTTACAAACCAGCGTCCACGCCCGGTCACACCCAGCAGTCCGCAGAGCAGCACCGGGAGGGACGTAAAGATGACAATATCAAGGATTTTCCAGAGCAGCGGACAGTGCACCAGTGGAATTAACACCGCCTCGATCACCATGCGCGATGACCATGTCTCATAGCGATGTGCCAGGATCTCGCCAGTGAACTGTTACCGTCCAGAAGGGTTTTAAAATAGACCATATCATCGCCGACATTCGTGGACAATACCACATGCCAAAGGACGGCGGCAAGCGCCGCCGCCACAAATGCACCGTTTTCATAAAACCATGTCCGTTTTGCTCCGGTGTCTCCTTTTAACATATTTCAGCACCTGCCGGCATCGGTTTCTCCGGCGTCATCAGCGCCAGATTGCCTTCCGCATCCTCAGCGCATAAAGCATGCCCTCTGAGAACTCCCGCAAGCTTCGCAGGCTTTAAGTTTACCAGTACCATCACTTTTTACCGACCATCTCTTCCGGCGTGTAATATTTACGGATACCGGAAACGATCTGCTTCACCTCGCTGCCGACTCTTACCTGGGAGCACAGAAGCTTCTTCGACTTCTCCACAGCCTCACAGGAAATGATCTCTCCCACCTGGAACTGAAGCTTCGTAAAATCATCATAGGTGATTCCTTCCTTCGCCTCGATGTCGATGACGTCTTCTGCTTTTCTTCTGCAGCCTCCTCGCCAAGCGCCTTCTGCTCCGCCTCAAACTCCTTCTTCTGTGCCTCGCGGATCGCCTCCACCTTCGGCATCACATCCTTTGCATCCAGACGTGCGAATAAGATCTCCGGCGTCTCTGTCACTTTCGTGCCGTTCTCATACAGACCAAACTGATTCAGTTCCTCAAAACCGCGGAGTTGTGTATGAAGCTGTGCCACAATCTTCTCTGCGGTCTCCGGCAGGAAACTGTACAGCAGGGATGCGCCCACCGTAATCGACTCTGCCAGATTATAAAGCACCTCTGCCAGACGGTCGGATTTTGCCTCGTCCTTCGCAAGTACCCACGGTGCCGTCTCATCGATATATTTGTTGCAGCGGCGGAACACGCCGAATACCTCAGAAATGGCATCTGCCACACGCAGATCCTTCATCTTCTGTGCCACTCTGTCTCTGGCTCCGGTCACAACCGCTTTTAAGTCTTCGTCCACTTCCTCTGTCACGCCCGTGCTTCTTACCACGCCGCCAAAATACTTGTTGCTCATGGAAACCGTACGGTTGACGAGATTTCCAAGGATGTTGGCAAGATCGGAATTAAAGCGCTCTACCACCAGTTCCCAGGTAATCACACCGTCGTTCTCAAACGGCATCTCATGCAGTACAAAGTAACGGGTTGCATCCACGCCGAACAGATCCACCATATCGTCCGCATAGATCACATTTCCCTTGGATTTGCTCATCTTGTCTCCGCCCTGTAAGAGCCACGGATGTCCGAATACCTGCTTCGGCAGCGGGAGATCCAGCGCCATCAGGAAAATAGGCCAGTAGATCGTATGGAAACGGATGATGTCCTTGCCGATCAGATGCAGGTCTGCCGGCCAGTTCTTTTTAAATAAATCGGAAGAATTGCCGTCCACATCATACCCGATCTTCGTGATATAGTTGGTCAGCGCGTCCAGCCATACATAAACCACATGCTTCGGGTCAAAATCTACCGGAATTCCCCAGGAAAATGACGTTCTGGATACACACAGGTCCTGCAGGCCCGGAAGAAGGAAATTGTTCATCATCTCGTTTTTACGGGAAACCGGCTGAATGAACTCCGGATGGGTGTTGATATGCTCGATCAGGCTGTCCGCATATTTGCTCATTTTGAAGAAATATGCCTCCTCCTTGGCCGGTTTCACCTCGCGGCCGCAGTCCGGGCACTTGCCGTCTACCAGCTGGGACTCGGTCCAGAAGGACTCACACGGTGTACAGTAAAGGCCCTCGTAAGATCCCTTGTAGATATCTCCCTGATCGTACAGCTTCTTGAAAATCTTCTGCACCTGAGCCTCATGGTCTGCATCGGTGGTACGGATAAATTTGTCGTAGGAGGTGTTCATCAGATCCCAGATGCGCTTTACCTCACCTGCCACATTGTCTACATATTCTTTTGGCGTAATGCCTGCTTTTTCTGCCTTCTCCTGGATCTTCTGGCCATGCTCGTCTGTTCCGGTCTGGAAATAAACATCGTAGCCCTCCAGTCTCTTATAACGCGCGATCGCATCTGCGAGCACGATCTCATACGTATTTCCGATATGCGGCTTGCCGGATGTATAGGCAATCGCGGTCGTCATATAAAATTTTCCCTTGTCACTCATTTTGTCTGCTCCTTCCTAATAAAACAAAAAAATCCCGTCTTCGGGGCTGTATCAGCCACCAGAAGACGGGATAACTCCCGTGGTACCACTTCTATTCACACAGAATCTGCACTCTGTGCCTCTGCGGATATCGCAACGAATATCCCCCGCTGTAACAGGCGGTCCCGTCAGAACTTATCGCTGTCCTTAGTAACGTCCAGTGTTCAGTCCTGCCACTCCAAAGCCATCTTCCATCCGCCCTTCCTCATTTCCTCGCAGCAAGCTGCAACCGCGCAGCTGGAAATCTCTCTGTAAAGTATCTGCAGATGTACTCTCTTTTTCCTCGTGTTTGTGTGTATCGACTTTTTTAAGATTAGCACCAAACCTGCGGAAAGTCAAGCATTCGTAAGCACAGACGCCCCAGAGAAAAGTATTTTACTTTTCACATACTCTTCCCGCAGCGGGTCTTCTGCAGCGATCGATACGTCTTCCAGGGTAATTTCCCGCAGCGGACTTTCCGGCAGGCCGCAGAGTGAGACACCGATGGCTGCATGGTTTCCTTATATGGGCAAAACGGATCTCCGAAAATTCCGGAGCCTTCTGCGACACCGGCACTGCCGTGCTGGAACCGTAATTCATGCTTACCTCGATCGCTTCCTTTTCTATCTCATCCATCTGCATCCGTTCCACATTGACCCGCTTTACATAGCCACCGCGTCCACGCATGGATTTGATGCGGATGCCGCGCTCGGTCCCTCTGGCCACGCAGTCGTGGATCCAGATATCACAAATGCCGCCGGACATTCCGCTTCCGATTGCCACTGCCGCGTGTCCTCCTATAAAGCGGCAATTTTTCACCTCAATCTGTTCGCAGGGACGTCCCACTCGCCATCCGTCCTCGTTCATCCCGGAATTGATGGCAATGCAGTCATCGCCGGTCTCAAAGGTACAGTCCTCTATCAGCACTTTTCTACATGAATCCGGATTGCAGCCATCGGTGTTCGGTCCCTTGGTGTTCACCGTCACCCCGCGCACCACAACATCCTCACAATACACCGGGTGGATCGTCCACTGCGGTCCGTCCTCGATCGTAAAATCTTCCAACGTTACGTGCTTACAATTTATGAACTGGATGAACGAGGGACGGAGCGCATCCTCCTGGTCGCAAATACGCGCTCTTCTACCACAATCCCCTGACTTTCCGCCCGGATCAGGCGATCCGCCGCATTCTGCTGGAGCTTTTTCCAGTGCCACCACGCGCTTCCCGCACCGTCTAACACACCGGTGCCGCAGATTGTAACATTCTCACAGTCTGCCGCGTAGATAAGCGGCGAATAATTGTAACATTCCACGCCTTCCCAGCGTGTAAATACCGGCGGAAGGTAATCCTCCATGCAGGAACTGAAATGAATCACACATCCCTCTTCCAGATACAGTTTCACATTGCTTTTCAGATGAATTGCACCGCTTTTCCACTCGCCGCGCGGCACGATTACTGTGCCTCCCGCCGAGGGCAGACGATCCACCGCCTCCTGAATGACATTCTGATTTCCTTCTGTATACACACATCTGATTTCCATGTGACTCTCTCCTTTTTCTTATCCTGCCTGCTTCCCATGCCATCTCCGGGTTCTTCCAGCCATATGACTTCCATATGGCTTCCATATGGCTTCCACATGACTTCTTCCCGCGGTTTTCTACATTCCCGGCAGAAGCATGGCGCATACCGGCAGGATCACAATGCTGAGCAGGGTGGTAATGACCACACTGCCCGCCGCAAATTCTTCATCATACGAATACTGCACCGCAAAGACGGAGGTGATCGCCGCGCTCGGGCATGCTTCCAGCAGCAGCACCACGCCTGCAGCCATCCCGGAAAAGCCGCATGCAAAAAACAGCGCGAAGCACACGGCAGGGATCAGCAGCATGCGGATTCCCACCACAGATAAAATGCGCCGGTCGCAAGCATCTGCGCCAGATTGCTTCCGGCGATCATCATTCCGGTAATAATCATGGAGAGCGGCGTATTCATATTTCCGATCAGCGCGAGCGGCTGTTCGATCACCTCCGGCACAGGAATCTGGCACAGGTAGATCACCAGTCCGATCACCACGGCAATCAGCACCGGATTTGTGCAGACTGTGCGGACGACCTCTTCGGCTTTACCGTTCCTGTAATCATGCCAAATCCCACCGTCCATAGCAGAATGTTGAACACCGTCACGTACACGCTCGCATAGATCAGTCCCTCCGCGCCGAACAGCGCCTCAATCAACGGGAACCCCATATATGCCGCATTGGAAAATATGCAGGCAAACCGCAGGATCGGACGCTCCTTTCCTTTATCCGGCAGGTACATAGCATCGTAATCGCAAGTCCGGCCAGCATCGCAAGCACACTGAACGCAAACGTCTGCGGCAGTCTGGCAAGCACGGAGCGGTCTGCCTTTGAGATATAGGAATGAATGACCATCGCCGGCACCGCCAGGTAGAGCAGCAGATTGGAAAACGCCTTTTTTGCCTCCTGCTTTATCACACCGCTCTTTACCCCCGCAAACCCGGCCAGGATCAGACAGTACAGTATCACGACCTGTTTTGCCGTAATGATTGCCAGTTCCATAACCCTCTGTCTCCTTTCCTATGCAAAATATTCCGGAAATGCCTGCCGGATCGTATCAATATTCTCGGTGTAGCGGAGCATATGCCGTCTGGCGGTCTCCGCCGCCCGCCCCCGGTCCCTCGCCGCAATCGCATCCACCAGCTCCTCGTGGTCAGATACAATGCCGTTGACCGGGCGGCAGCGGAAGCTTAGCACCGTCGTGCGGTCAAAATGCGGCGAAAGGCTCTCCAGCAGCGTATACCAGTAATTCCGGTCGCACATCTCATAGAAATGCCGGTGAAATTCCTTGTCATATTGCAGTATCTTGTCCGTCTGCTTCCGCTCCATGTACATTTTCCAGATGGCAATATTCTCGCGCAGCACATCCAGATCTTCCTCCGTCAGAAGGTCACATGCCATGACCGCCAGCTCGGTCTCCACAATGCTGCGCAGATGCCGCACTTCCTCGACCAGCTTCAAATCGATGTACGGCACATAGGTGCCTTTCTTCGGTCTTATATGCACGAGCTGCCGCTCCGCAAGCGCAAGCACCGCCTCCCGGTACGGCGTGCGGCTCACCCGAGCTGCCCGCTCAGATCATTTTCCAGCAGCTCCCCGGTTCCAAATGTACGTTTACGATATTGTCTATGAGCACCCGCGTCACGTAATCCCGCGCGGACTCGCCCTTCTTCCGCTCCATGATGGTAAGCATCGGTCTCCTCCTGTACTTTCTGCCTGTATTTCTGCGCTTCTTTGGCATGATGAGCAATATTTTTCCGGCACAACAAAGCGCGGCAGTGATATATATAACAGTATGTGTTATATATATCACTGCCGCATTCTTGTCAAATAAAACATGGGAAAACATTTCACTTTTCAAGCTGCTCCAACGCAATTCCGATCAGCCTGCCGACGCTCCGTAAAATACCTAAACGGTATGCTGCTTGCATAATTGTTTATTATCATACATATAAGAATCGGCCTTATCCAATAATATCTGCATTGTACACTCCTTATAGTCTTCGGATAACGCCCATCCGCATGCATAATCGATTGACATAGGATTTTCATTGCCATTCAATCTATCTTTTTCCCTGCGTAAGTATTTTAAAATATCCTCAACCTCCGCTTTACTGGTATGATATATAACTGCCATAAATTCGTCCCCGCCATACCTTCCAACAAAATCTTCTTCCGGAATCACACTGCGTAAAAGCCGGGCAAAATTCATTATTAGCTGGTCACCTGCCGAATGTCCCATTGTGTCATTCACCGTCTTCAAATTATTCAGATCAAACATTATGCATGCTGTCGGTTCATCAATGATCTCTTTATTATTAAGTATAATCTCACATGCACTTTTATTGGGTAATCCTGTATGGCTGTCTGTATATGCCCTCTGTTCTAACAGCTTGTTTTGCACTGCCATCTTCATTGCCATCAGCGTCTGCATAATAACCAATATTACCAGGCACAACATATCAAGTGCTGACAAAATCTCTATGGTACGAATCTTTCTTGCAATCTTTTCTGAATAATTTTCCGCTGCAGATACTGTTTCATCTGCCATCTTAAAATAAGTTTCACTCATATTTACAATATCTGTATTTTCATATCCTCTGCTTCTCACCGCTTCAATTTCTACTTTTAATTTTTCCCAATAGTCACTCTGAACCTGTAATTTATCTTGATATTCTTTATCATGAAGCTTTACCAGATCATAATGTCCATCCTGGTATTTTAATCCGCTCAGAATATCATCCAGATACTGAACTAATTCTTCATTCTGGTTTCCTGTAATTTCTAACTTTACTTCACGCTGTGTGGCTCCACGTACCAGACCTGCATAATTTATTACCCGTGCAGTCCCCTGTAACCTGTTGATCTGTACCATCATAAAGACAATAAGAACTACCAATACCAATATAAGACCGCTTTGTGTAATGCCAATTATATTTTTCTTTTCCTTATTCAACTCCATCTCTCCGTTTACCCCTATACCTTCAATAACCTTCATTTCACCTTTAACTGGATTTATTTTTAATAATGATTATATCCTCTCTCTGACTGTGTGTCAAAAAAACAGGGAGCAGATTCTGCCCTGCAGAATCTGCTCCCTGTATGGAACTCATATTCTATCTTTTATACTTCCGGTCTTACAATGACAAAACGATAAACAATACGTTCACCGCACAACAGACAACTGTCAGCGCCGTCAGGAACACTGCGGAAGACACAGCCGCCGGCTCCTTCCACACGTTGCGCTGCCGGCAGATGCCAAACAGTGTAACCGCCAGAAGAATCCCGTACAGCGGCGCATACACGCGCTCTCCCGAGACGTAGATCGTCGCCATAAAGCCCAGCACCATCCCGGCACCAAAGCCGCACCCCACCAGAAGCAGCACGCTGATGAAGGTAAACAGATCGTCGCCGAACAGCTGGTACAGCGCATAAATCATCGCTGCCACCGTCACTGCCAGATACACCATAGGAATCCACGTCGACAGATCGCTCCAGCTCCACTCCAGAATCTCCCCCGGCATCACGAACAGCCCCGAGAGCCCCGGATATGCAGTTCTTAACACTGTCTGCCCGAACAGAATGAGCAGCGGAAGCGCCGAGAGAAACGTCCTGCGGTAATCTTTTGTCTTCTCCCAGACAAGCCATGTCCAGATCAGCACCACCAGAAAAAATACAATGTCCGCATTGGCAATAAACACGCGCTCAATACTCAAAAGTCCCAGATACATCTTCTGTCCGAATCCAAACGTCGCATAAACCGGAAGATCCGCAATACTGACCGCATTGCGTCCGGCATTGCCCGGACAGAGTGCAATTACGAGCAGTGAAACCACATCGATCACCGCAAGAGTCCAAAAGCACTGCATTTCCCGGCCTTCTGTGCGCTTTCCACAGATACACGCCGCTAAGCACGAGCAGCAGCGTCATAATCACGGCATACTGTTCATGACTTCCTGTCACAACCGCGACAGGAACCGCGGACACTGCCGCTGCCGGGTGAATTTTCTCCGCAAGCGCAAGCTTCCTTATCACCCACGCCACATAAAAATCCCCAGAACGGCCGGAAATGTAACTGTTGTCGTAATCCATCCCGCCGTACCCATATCATGAAACGGAAAAATCAGAACCGCCGCTGCCGCGCACCAGTTCATCATCTTCCCGCCGCCGAAAAGACCGGACAGCAGAAGAGGCAGCGTCGCAAACAGCAGAAAATCAATGATTCTCCACAAAACCGGGCACTGTATGACATTGACCAGTACACACTCCGACACCACGCGCGACGTCCAGGTCAGATAGCGCTGCGTCAGATACGCCCACAGCGTCGTGTCTTTTGTGGCATCCCGGAAAAAAATGTCGTCCCCGCCATCGGCTTCATCCCGACGTGGTAGACCAGTCCGATCACCGCCACCAGCACAAACGGAAGGTATGCCGCGTATCTGCTACTCTTCCTCATACATATCATCCATCTTCGTACCACAGTTGCTGCAATATACAGCACCTTCCGGCATCTTCGCACCGCACTTCGGACATTCTGCAGAACCCTGGATCCGCAGAACCTCGGCTTTCATGCGCTCGATCTCCTCCACAGCTTCCCTGATCAGGAAAAACTGCTCTGCTTCTTCACATTCTTCCTCATCCTTGTGCTTCTCATAATAAGAGCGTCCCAGCTCCTCATACTGCTTCTGCACATAGTCCTCCTTGGACTTGATATCCAGCTTTAACTTTGCAATCTCGGATACATCCTTCGCCTTCTGGCTGACATCCTTCCCCGCACTTACCAGTGACTCGCTTAACTTATCAAAAAATTCCATGAAGTTTTCCTCCCTGTCGTTTTCTTTTCCCAGTATAACGCCAATTTTCCTTTACAGCAATCGAAAAACAGGAAAAATCTTTTCTTCAAAATCTTTTCATACTACCGCATGCAGATATACACAAGATAGACCGCATAGAGCGCCAGCATCACAATGCCCTCGAAGCGGTCCAGCTTCTTCTTCGTCCAGGCGAACGCCCACACCAGTACGCTCATCACAACCAGAATCACAATATCGATCACATTTTCCATGATAAATGTGATCGGACTGATCGTTGCTGCGATACCGAGCACAAACAGAATATTGAAATATTGGAGCCGATCACATTACCGAGCGCCATATCCAGTTCATTTTTGCGCGCTGCAACCACTGAGGTCACAAGTTCTGGCAGGCTGGTTCCACAGGCAACAATCGTAAGTCCGATCAGATTCTGGCTGAGTCCCAGCTTCGCAGCAACCGTGGATGCGCCGTTTACAACAAAATCCCCACCGAACTTGATCGCCACAATACCGCCGACGATAAACACAATACATTTCCACACCGGCAATACCTCATACTCATCATCTCCGGCAGCAGCACGCGCTTTCAGTGCCGAGCGCACCATCCAGACCAGAAAAGCGACAAATACAATAAAAGGATGATTCCGTCTGCCCTGCCAAGCTGCATTCCCAGATATCCGCAGACTAAAAGCAGGACTGCACAGACCACAGAAAACGGAAACTCTTTTTTCAGCGTACTCTTTTCCACATAGAGCGGATTAAAAAGGGCACAGAATCCACAGACCACCATCAGATTAAAAATATTAGAGCCAATAGCATTGCTGACTGCAAGTGCATTATTGTTCGTTACCGATGCCGTAATACTGACCGCACATTCCGGAAGGCTTGTTCCCATCGCCACGATCGTAAGTCCTATAATGATTGAGGGCACTTTCAGCATCTTGCCACGGAAGAGCTTCCCTCCACAAAAATCTGCTCCCTTAATCAGAAGCACAAATCCAACAACAAGCAGCACAGCTGCCCAAAGCATTTCTTCATAATAATCTCCATTCCTCTCTGTTTTCTCTACTGTAATTATTTTCTCAAAGTTATCTCGACTTCCGGTAATCCGGCACCTATCCCACAAATCCGAGATGCTCCAGCAGAATCTTCACGCCGATCAGCACCAGGATAATACCTCCAGCAAGTTCTGCCTTTTTCTTATAGCGGTTTCCAAAAAAATTGCCAACATAGACGCCGCCGATGGAGATACAAAACGTGGTAAGACCGATGATCGTGACTGCCTCCCCGATCGGGTAATTCAAAAATGCGAATGTAATTCCGACCGCAAGTGCATCGATACTGGTCGCCACCGCCAGCACAAGCATCTCTTTTAAGTCGAGTGGCGGATCCAGTTTGTCGATCTCCACATTCTCATCCTCCGGACGCACCGCCTCGGCGATCATCTTGCCGCCGATGAATACCAGCAGCACAAAGGCAATCCAGTGATCAATACTGGTAATGTAGCTCTCAAACTGTGTGCCGAGCGCCCAGCCGATAAACGGCATCAGCGCCTGAAATCCTCCAAAAAACAGACCGATCACAAACGCCTGTTTTGTTTACCCTGCGCATCGCAAGACCTTTACAGATCGACACTGCAAACGCGTCCATCGAAAGGCCCACCAATGAGCAGCAATTCAATAAAACAGCCATACCAACCTCCACATTTTATTCTGCCCCTGCCACAGGGCACACATACACATTCAGCCCGAATGATGCATTTTCCGTCGGCGCGCACATAAAAAAAGAGACTGATGTATATCCTCTGCGCACCGCTTCCGTCTCCGTCTGCGATGTAAAACCAAAGATATACATGAGTCTCATTCTTTAAGATTTGCCAGGTCAGGCTGTCTGACCGGTCTGTTGACAAATCACGCTCTGCGCGAACTACTCCCTCACGGAATCTGCATTCATCAATAACGCTGTTTCCTTACTATATAGCAGCCCGCATTTTTGTCAACCAAATTTGTCAAAAAAACAACCTTTTATCCCAGAAGTTCGAGAATTTCCTCCTTGGTAAAGGAAACGGAATCCATTCCCTCCCCCTCGAGCACCTGTTTTGCCAGTTCTTTTTTGCGCTCCTGGATCGCAATGATCTTCTCCTCGATCGTTCCCTCGGATACCAGCTTGTAGACCGTCACGACATGCTTCTGCCCGATGCGGTGGGCGCGGTCCGTCGCCTGGTTCTGCACCGCCACGTTCCACCACGGATCATAGTGGATCACAATATCCGCAGCCGTCAGGTTCAGCCCGGTTCCCCCCGCCTTTAGGGAGATGCAGAACACCGGCACGTCGTCCTCGTTAAAACTCTCCACCATCTGCATGCGCTTTTCCTTGCCGACAGAACCGGTCAGCATGTAGTAGTCAATCCCGGTCTTCTTAAGTCCCGCTGCCAGACGTTCCAGCATGGACGTAAACTGTGAGAACAGTAACACCTTGTGCCCGGCACTGACCGCATTCTCGATCAGTTCCATACACATCTGCGCCTTCGCGGATTCTCCCTTATAGCCCTCAAACAGAAGTCCGGGTCACAGCAGATCTGCCGCAGTCTCGTCAGCTCCGCCAGAATCTGAATCTTATCGGAGCGGAATTCCTTCTCGGATTTGCCCTCCAGGCTCTCTTTCATGCGCTGCACATGAGCGTCATAGAGCGCAAGCTGCTCTCCTTCGAGCTTCGCGAAGACATTCTCCTCCAGCTTCGCCGGAAGATCCCGCAGCACTTCCCCTTCAGACGGCAGGATAAATGGCCGGATCATGCGCTGCAGGCGCTGCATACGGTTTTCATCCCCAATTTACCACGACCGGGATCTCGATCTCCTCCCGGAACCGCTGATAAGTATATAAAAATCCCGGCATCAGATAATCAAAATACTCCACAGTTCACCAGCCGGTTCTCAATCGGCGTTCCGGTCAGCGCCAGCTTGAAACCCGCGGTAATCTGCTTGACGCCTTTGCCGCCTGGGTTCCAGGGTTCTTGATATACTGCGCCCCGTCGATGACCTGGATCGCAAACACCATATCGCGGTACAGCTCCACGTCGCGTTTTAGCAGATCATAGGACGTAATCAGCACCTCCCCTTCCTTCGTGTGTCTGACAATCCTCTGACGCTCTGCGGCGAGTCCGGTCACGAGCGTCGTCTTGATCTGCGGAGCAAAACGGCTGATCTCTTTCTGCCAATTAGACAAGCGACGCCGGACATACGATGAGGGAACGGTGCCACTCCGCTCTCCTGCCTTAGCACTCTCCTGTTCCGACAAGAGCAGGCTGATGACCTGCAGGGTCTTTCCCAGTCCCATCTCGTCCGCAAGGATTCCGCCGAATCCGTTCTCGCGCAGTGTCTTTAACCACAGAAAACCGCTCTTCTGGTAGCCGCGCATGATACTGCGGAGCGAATCCGGCACCTCATAATCGCTGTCCTCGATCGTCTTCATATTGCGGACCATGCCCTTGAACTCGCGGTTTTTTCCACGGAAAGCTCCTGATTGCTCTTTAACGCCGCGTCCAGATACATTGCGCGGTATTTTGGTACGTTCACATGACCTTTTTCAGTCCGGATTCTGTCAGGCGGAGATCCTCGCTGATCTCCGCAAGCAGCCCCAGACCATCCTCGCGCACATCAAGAAAATCTCCGTTTTTCAGACGGACGTATTTCTTTTTCCGATCGTACCGGGTCAGAAGATATGCCAGCTCCTCACGCGACATCTCATCCGAGTGAATCTGCAGTTCCAGAAGATCGCTCTTTAGCGCAACGCCCACCGAAACCGACGGTGAAGAAACGACTTTCATTCCCGGAAATCCTCCGTCGTAGATCGACATATACTCGCTGAGGCGCTGCAGACCACTGCTGATGAGCTGATAGAGCATGTCCTCATTGTGCGAGAGGATGAATATCGTCTGCCCGAGCCCGTATTCGTTGAAGTACGGCTCGACCAGCGTGCGCACGCGCATCTCCTCCCCGAGATCCCGGACCTCGCCCGGCTCAATCTTCTGTAATACGTTATATTTGTCGTCCCCGTAGGCAGCGACCAGCTTCGCACCGACCGTCTGGTTGTCCTGCTTGTCCAGATACAGCTCAAACTCCGGCTTTTCGGGACATAGAGCGTCTCATCGAAGCCCTCCGCCGTCACCCGGAACGTCTCCCTAAAAGCGGTAGCAGATCCCTTGCAGAACGACGGCAGTTCCTCCGCGGCAATATAACATTCCCGCCGGTCTGGCGCTCCATATAGTCAAAAAAATCTCCCGCCTTCGCCTTTAAAGCCTCACTGCTGCGATAGATCATGCCGTCTTCATAAAAATAGTAAAATCTGCTTCCCCTTATGACATGCAGATCCTCCAGCACAAGGAACACACCGGACGCCCCTGCGCGTATCTCAAGCTTCGGCTTGCGCTCTTCCTCCTGCACATGATACTCCTCCTCCGGCAGATACCCGATTTCGGCAGATAACGGCATTTCCCCGATGGCGTCAAAAAAACGGTCGATGCCGACCTCATCGAGCTCCATCGTGCGCTCATATCCCCCGGTGTAAGCATAATAGGCATGAAATCTGCTCTGGCGCTTCTTGTCGTCATCCTGCATCTGCATAAACTCTACCATCCGCCATGCATCTTCTGTAAATGCCTGTCTGTTGTGATAAAAGTCCAGCTTTTTTCCGTAATGCACCTTTTCATTCCGCTCGATGGAATGTAAAAAGGCAGAAATATTCTTTAATACATACTTCTGCTCCATCCCGATCTTAAACTCCACCGTCGCATAACTGTAATCCATCTTAAAATAAGGCTCCAGTTCCACCTTTCCATAGACGCTCTCCGGAATCAGATAGCTCACGCCGGCATGCAGTGAATACTGGTTCAAAAGCGTCTTGAACGCTCCCGCCGTCTGCATCGGGGCGGCAGGCTTCTCCTCCGCGGCGCTTCCCTGCTCTCCCACCTCATGTCCGGTGCGCTTCGCAGCCAGAATGTCCTTCGCCTGTCTGCGGTTGACGTAGGCAAGAAGCGCTGCGACACAGTGTTTGCACATCCCCTCATAATTATAAAATGCCTCGCAGGTACAGTTGCTGCTCGACACCGAGCCGTATTCCTCATCGACAATTACCGTCACCCGGTAGCTGCCCTGTTCTCTTCCACGGACTTCCGCCCGCACTTCGGCGACGGGCAGATCATGCTCCAGGTAAATATCATACGCAAAATCCAGCACGCCCCCTGTCTCATATAATTCCTTTCCTCTCCGGTAGACTGCCGGATACACATCCTCCTTGATATCCGATACGGAAAACATAACCTCTCCTCCTGCTTTTGCCCTCTGTTCTCTGACGTATTATTGTACCATAAAATCCTTTTTTCTTCATTCTTTTCTTTTAATTTTTTTGTCAGAATATGGTACAATGAGACATATCTTGTGATTGAAATACTTCTTATTTTCTATGGAGGTCTGTCATGATACAATATACGATCCATGAAGTTGCCGCTTTACTTAATATCTCCACGGATGCCATCCGGCTCTACGAGAAGGAGGGACTTGTCACGCCCACGCGCAATCCGGAAAACGGCTACCGCTACTATGACACCGAACAGATCCACCGCATCATGGGAATCTGTCTCTACCGCAGGCTACATGTGAGCATTGCCGAGATCAAGCGCCTTGTCGAAGTGTCTACACTGGAAGATATCTCCGATGGTTTTTCCGGTTTCATTGATTCCCGCAAAAAAGAGATTGCACGTCTCACACTTGAAGTGGAGCAGATGTCCTATATGAAACAGCATCTGGATACCCTGGATGAAGGCAGCCGCACTATAAGCATCCAGACGCTTCCCGCTGTCTATCCGCTCTACCATCAGGATTCCGCTTTTTTAGGTTACCGCACGCTAAAGGATGTCTTTCATTCTCCGCTGTTTTCGATGGGGAATTTCAGCTACATCCTCTCCGTGGAACCGTCCGGTTCCTGCCAGGTCAGCGCCTTCCAGTTTGCCATCCGCGAGCCGATGCTTGCACTCACCCAGCTCAATTCCACCAATCTGCCCAGCCGGGACAGCTGCCGCTGTCTCTACACCGTAGTCGCATTCCCGACCGAGCAGGAGATACTCTGGGATCTCTCCGCCGTCCTGAAATACGCCGGGGAACATCAGCTTTCCTGCAAACCGGAAGCTTACGCTTTCTACGTCTTCAGCATAGCACAGCCGGATGTCATCCTGGATTATTACGAAGTATATCTTCCGTTGGAAGACTCCTGATTTTTTCAACCTCCTATTGACCTTAGACCTGCACCAAGGTCTATGTTAGTATCACAAACATCTGGTACTTTCGTACAGGAAAAGGAGGTCTATCATGAACGATTCAAGAGAGTTAACATTACAGGAACGCTCCACAAAGCGTGCCAACTATTGTCTGATGCTTACAGTTCTCATCATTTCCATCTATATGATGTTTCTGTTTATCGGAACCATTCTGCAGGGAAATCATGCTCTTTTCCGTCTTTTTGTCATTGCTGGCATGATTGCCCTCCCTGCAGCTGTTAGTACATTGTTCTATTTTTTTAATCCAGTTTCCATACGCTACCGCAATGTCGCACTTACATGCTTTCTGATCATTTATGAAGTCAGCTGTCTATCCTCAAAACTTTTTGTCTATAATCTCTTTATGATTCCCATACTTGTCGCACTGTTAATGTACTTTGACCTGAAGCTGGAAATCTGCGCCGGTGTATTAAATATGGTCTGCTGTATTTTAAACGGTGTTTACTCTGTCCATGTGCTTGGAACCAACTCTCTTTCCGAAACCAATATGATCTTTGTGATCTGCTCCATTATTATTGTCATCAACACAATCACCTGCCTGGCGTCCCGCGTGGCCGTCCTGCACAACACAGAGGAGCTCGCCGAACTGGAAGCCCACAAGAAAAAGCAGGAGGATATGATGAATTCCATCGTGACCGTCGGCACATCCGTCAATGAATCCACCCAGTCCATTCATGCGCTGATCGAGGAGATGACAGAGGCAACCGGCTGCGTCAGCCAGGCAATGGGCGACATTACCGTAAGCATGGAGAGCACAGTCGCAAGCATTCAGGAACAGGCTTCCATGACCGGACGGATTCAGGACATCATTGCCGATACCGTGTCGATCGCAGACGCACTTACCAACATCTCCCAGTCTTCTGGTAAAAATGTAGAGACCGGTCAGGCGCTTGTGAGCAATATTGTCTCCCAGACGGAGGGAAGTAGAATCCGAGAATAAGCTCGTCAAGAAAAATATGACTGCACTGCAGGCACATACGCAGGACATGTTAAAAATTATCAGCATTATCCAGCAGATCTCCGCACAGACCAATCTTCTCGCCTTGAACGCCACGATAGAAGCAGCGCGCGCAGGGGAAGCAGGCAGGGGGTTCGCTGTTGTCGCGGAGGAGATCCGCATGCTCCGAGCAGACCAAGCAGTCCACTGAAAATATTGAGGAAATCATCACAAAGCTGAATCAAAATGCCGGTGACACAATCGCTCGATGGATCATGTCATGGACAAGATCGGCAATCAGGTCAGCATGATTCATGATATTGAAGAAAATTTCAGCGGCATCCGCTCCGGTCTGACCGGCCTTGAACAGAATGCCGCCGCCATCTCAGAGAAGACACGCATTTTAAGAGAAACCAACACCATGCTGGTCGATGAGACCAACACGCTTTCCTCCACCAGCGAGGAGATCAGTGCCTCCGCGGAGGAGACCAACGCGATGTGCACCGACAATGCCGAGCGCTTCAAGAGTGTCAACAATGTCATCGGGAGCTTGCCGCCGAAGCCGGCAAAATGAACGGTTTTATTGAAGAGTATCACCGCCTGCACGACGCGGATACCAACGCCGAGACGGCAATCTCCCGGCAGGCGCTCCACACGGCATAGAACGGGGCGGTTCAGCAATTCATGCTGACGTCCGGAAGAAATCCGCAAGCTTCTGCCGGCTGCCGGGAGTCACGATTCGTTTGAGCAAAATAGCGCGGTTTCTTCCATGCCGACTGGAACATCCGGGTTCGTGTCTCTTACCACGCTTTGACACTCTATGCGGGTGTCCGCACAGCAAAGACAATGAGTGGATTTTGGGCAGCGCTTGGCACACCTCTTTACAGATTTAATAAAAGGAACTGTCACAATAAGCATATCGCACTTTGCTTTGATAAGTAATATTACAGGAATACCAGAGAACAAAAAGTTCCAGAATAAACAGACGGCGGCAAATTCTTTGAAGCAAAATTCGTGTATTTCTTCCATGCCGTGGCTGGCATCCCATTCTGTGTCTTGGCCACGTTTGGACACTCACGGAGTGTGTCCGACAAGCCGCAGACAATGAGCGGACTTTCTGGTGTCCCTAATGGCACCTCTTCACAGACATAAAAACCGCGGAACTGAACTCGCCGGCATCTGCTATTGAAAATAAGGCAGATGCCAACTCAGACATCGGCTTCGCGCGGTTATGTTTTGTTCAGAGGTGCCATAAAGGGACACACACAAAAGTCCTACAAATTGTCTGCCGGCTTGCGGACACAGTCCGTGGAGTGCTCCAAACTTGGAAAGACACGGATCATCACGGATGTCAGCTGCGGCATGGTTAGAAATACCGGATTTTGCGGTCAGAATTTGTCGCCGCATGTTTATCTGGAACTTTTAAGTATCTATTTCTCGTAATATTACTTATCACTTCAAAGAGATCTTTGCTTATTGCGACAATTCCTTATATTTTGCTCACCGGTGTGTCAAGCGCTGCACAAAAATTTTAAAATTGTCTTTTGCTGTGCGAACACTCCCCATAGCGTGTTCAAAGCTTGGAAAGACACGGACGATCGCAGATGTGAGAACGGCATGGTTAGAAACCGCCGGTTTTGCGATCGAATCGCGACTCCCGGCAACCGGCAGAATCCGGCGGATTTCTCCGGCCGCCGTCATAATATACCAAAGCGCCCCGGTTTCTGCCGCGTCGCGCGGGCTAGAAGATTACCGTCACCTCCGTGCCCGCGCCCTCCTCGCTGGAGAGTTCGATCTGGGCTTCGTGCTGCACGACGATGTGCTTTACGATCGCAAGCCCGAGTCCTGTGCCTCCCGTGGACTTGGAACGGCTCTTGTCGACACGGTAGAACCGCTCAAAGACACGATCCTGCTGCTCCTTCGGGATGCCGATGCCGGTGTCGCGTACTGTGAGCGCCGGTCTCTGATTCTTCATGCCCGTAATGACAGTCACACTGCCGCCCTTCTTATTATAGCGCACGGCATTGCTGCACAGATTGTAGAGCAGTTCCTCGATGAGCGTCTTGTTGCCGTTGATCGTGACCGGCCCGCCTTCCTGCAGCAATGTGACCTCGTTCTTCTGCGCCGCAATCTGCATCTGATCGATGCAGGTCGTCGCCAGCGCATAGAGATCGATCGGCTCAAACTCCAGCTTGAGGTCACTGTTGTCAAGCTCCGAGAGCTTGATAATGTCGTTAATCAAAGATTGCAGACGCTCCGCACTCCGGTGAATCTCATTTGCAAAATGCTCGGTGTCGCGCTCGTTGGTCATGCCGCTTGCGATCAGTTCCGCGTAGCCGGAGATCGCCGTGAGCGGGTCTTGAGTTCATGCGATACATTTGCGGTAAATTCCTGCCGCATCTGTGCATGGTTTAAGATATCCATATGCTGCTGCTTGATCATCGACACAAACGGACGCATCTCCTCGTATACTTCCCGCTCATCGACGAGCACAATGTTGTCCGCCATCTTTTCGATCGGCTCCACAAAGCGCTTTGTCATGCGTTTTGCAAAAAAGGCGCACACCAGGAATACACACAATCCCACACCCAGCGTAAGCATCGTCATATTCCATGCCAGATGGTAGATGCTGCCGCTCTCTTTTCCGATTCTAAGAACATTTCCGTCTGAGAGGCGCATCGCATAATAGAATGTGTGCTCCGCGGAAGTCGTCGATTTGCGCATCCCGCGGCCTTCCCCGACCGCAAGCGCCCGCTCGACCTCCGGACGCCCCCTGTGATTCTCCATCTTCGTCTCGTCCTCCATGCTGTCATAGAGAACCGTTCCATCCGTAGCAATCAAAGTGATCCGCAGCCCGTCCTCGGAAAGCTGATCGCACACTTTCTGCGACGCATCCTCGAAATCCAGCCGGGAGATCACATGTGCATTTGCCTTTAAGTCATCATAGATCTGTTGTACCAGAATGCTGTAAAACAGCCCGATAGAACATACGGCAGTCACCAGAATGGCGATTGCCGCAATCAACATAAATTTGGAATTTAATTTTTCTTCATAGGTTTTGTCTACTGATCATATATCCCACATTGCGTATCGTCTTGATGCAGCTTCCCGCCGCCCCAAGCTTCTGGCGCAATGTCTTGATGTGCATATCCACGGTCCGGCTCTCGCCCTCGTACTCAAAGCCCCATACCTGATCCATAATCTTGTCTCTGGACAGGACAATCCCCGCATTGATCATAAGATATTTCAACAATTCATATTCCTTGAACGTCAGCTCACATGGCTCATTCCCGACAAATACCGCATGCTTGTCGTTGTCCATCCGGATCTCGCCGTGGCAGATCTTTGTCTCCTCCGCCGCACTCTGCGTCCTGCGCAGCAGCGCTTTCACTCTGGAAATCAGCTCCATCACGCCAAACGGCTTCGTGATATAGTCATCCGCTCCGAGATCCAATCCCTTGACCTTGTCCAGCTCACTGGTCTTTGCGGTAACCATAATGACCGGAATAGCTGCCGTATTTTTATTCGCCCGGAGCTTTCCCAGAATCTCCAGACCGTCTTCATCCGGAAGCATGATGTCCAGCAGCAGAAGGGACGGAACCGCCCGCTCCAGCCGTTTGAACAGGCTTTCACCGCTCTCGAATTCCTCCACTTCATATCCGCTGTTCTTCAGCGCATAGCGCTCAATCTCACGGATGTTGACGTCATCTTCCACAATATAAATGGTTGCCATTGTTCTCCTCTCTTCCACAGCTCCCTGTGCACACCAGATCGAAGATACAGACTACAGCGCGTACTTGCTTCCGAACTCATCCAGCAGTCTGGTGAACTCTGCGCTCTCCGCCTCATCCAGCTGCTCTGTAAACTGTGCTCCTCCAGCTGTGTATCTTTCAGCTGCATCATGTACACGGCAATATTGGAACAGTGGTCTGCCACACGCTCATAATTCATGGCGAGATCCGACAGGAGCAGTCCCAGTTCCATACTGCATTTGCCCTTGCGCAGCCGCTTCATGTGATGCTTCTTCACATCTTTATTTAATTCGTCAATTACTTCCTCTAACGGCTCCACCGTATGTGCCAGTGCCTGATCGTTGTTCACAAACGCATCCGTGGTTCTTGTCAGAATGTCACGGATTGCTGCACCGTAGAGATTCATCTCCTCTTCGCCCTTCCTGGAAAACGTCAGATTTTCCTTGCGCATCTGCTGTACGCTCTCCACCACATTGATCGAGTGATCGGAGATACGCTCAAAATCCGTAATGCAGTGCAGCAGCGACGTCACCTGCAGGCTGTCCTTGTAGGACAGATTCTCACTGCTCAGCTTCGTCAGATATGCGGTGATCTTGTCGTCATAGACATCGACCCGGCTCTCCTTGTCAATGACATCCTGTGCTTTCTCCTCCGAATACTCGCCCAGCACGTCCATCGCCTCCAGGAATCCATCTCTTGTCATCTCCGCCATCTGGCTTACCAGTGAACGGCACTGCTCAATCGCAAATGCCGGGGAGGAGAGGAATCTGTCGTCCAGGATTACAAATGCATCGTTTGCCGTCTTCTTCTCATCCTCTGTCTTCGGAATCGTAAGATATGCCAGATTCTCCAGTCCCTTCGTAAACGGAAGCAGAACCAGAGTAGTAAATACATTAAAAATACTGTGAACCAGTGCAATATCCGCCGCATTTACGACATCGTTCGTAAACGGGAAACGAAAGATTGCATTCCCCAGATAAAACAGGCACAGGAAAAGAATCGTACCGATCAAGTTAAAATATAAATGTACAAACGCGGTACGTTTTGCACCCTTGTTCGCGCCGATTGCGGAGATCATCGCCGTCACACAGGTACCGATGTTCTGTCCCAGAATAATCGGGATCGCTGTGCCAAATGTAAATCCACCGGTTACCGAAAGCGCCTGTAAAATGCCGACAGACGCGGAGGAACTCTGGATGACCGCCGTGAGCAGCGCTCCTGCAAGCACTCCTAGCACCGGATTCTTGAACATGGTAAGCAGGTTCGTGAACTCCGGCACGTCCGCAAGCGGCTCCACCGCTCCACTCATCGCCGACATACCGTACATCAGCACGACGAATCCAAGCAGAATCTCTCCGGTAATCTTCTTCTTATCGCTCTTGCCGGACATCAGCAGAATAATACCGATCATAGCCAGAATCGGTGAGAACGATGTCGGCTTTAACATATTTATAAAAAGGTTGTCTCCCTGAATTCCCGTCAAGCTGAGCAGCCATGCGGTAATTGTCGTACCGATATTGGCACCCATGATGATTCCGATCGCCTGTGAAAGCTTCATAATACCGGAATTTACAAATCCGACAACCATAACCGTTGTCGCGGAAGATGACTGTATGACCGCTGTGACGCCTGCACCGAGCAGTACCGCTTTTAACGGATTCGATGTCAGATTCTCCAGGATGCGCTCCAGCCTTCCGCCTGACATCTTCTCCAGTCCAGCACCCATCACATGCATTCCGTATAAGAATAATGCCAACCCGCCAATCAGGGACAGTACTCCAAAAATATCCATTCTAATCTCCTTTGCATCTCATTGCTTTACATCTTTTTTACATACGCATACATAATCATTTATAACGTATTTTTTGACGTTTTGCAATTACAATCCAAGGAGTCGGTAAAATTTTTTAATTTCAGGTAATTTTCCGGTAAGCTTTATGTAAAATCTGTGTAAAATCACGGTTTTTAGACCAATTTTCTACTTCTCGTGCTCTCCCGTGATCGAATAGATGACCCACTCGGCAATGTTTGTCGCGTGATCGCCGATACGCTCAAAATATTTTGCCACCATCAGCATATCCGTCGCCTGCTCGCCGTTTTTGACGTTCTCATTAATCTTTTGATCAGCTGCTGCTTAAAGTCCGCGAACAGATCATCGACCACATCATCCTGCGCAATCACCGTGCGCGCCAGCTCCAGATCCTTGTTGACGAATGCGTCCACGCACTTGATGACCATATCAGTAGTCTCTTTCGCCATACTTTCCACCAGATCAATGTTGATCGCGCTGCGCTCGTATGTCGCATCGGACATCAGAATCGTCATCTCGGAAATATCCGCCGCATGGTCTCCGATCCGCTCCATATCGGTAATCATCTTTAATGCCGCGGAGATCAGACGCAGATCCTTTGCGACCGGCTGCTGCTGCAACAGCAGCTTCATGCAGAGCGACTCCACGGTCTTTCCTGCTCGTCGATCTCCTCGTCGTAGGCGATCGCCTTCTTCGCCTTCTCCACATCCTGGCGCACCAGCGCGGAGATCCCCATCTCAATCGCGTGCTCAATCATGCTTCCCATCTGATCAGTTCATTGTTCAGTTCTAACAGCTGTCTCTCAAATCTGTTTCTCATTGCTTGCTCCTTTCATCAACCGAAACGTCCGGTAATGTAATCCTCTGTCCGCTTATCCTGCGGCACGGAGAACAATTTTTCCGTATCTCCGCTCTCAATGACCTCGCCGAGCAGGAAGAATACGGTCTTATCGGACACACGCACTGCCTGCTGCATGTTGTGCGTCACCATAATGATCGTGTATTTTTCTTCAGTTCCACCGCGAGATCCTCGATCTTTGAGGTGGAGATCGGGTCCAGTGCAGAGGTCGGCTCATCCATCAGAAGCACCTCCGGATCGACCGCCAGCGCTCTTGCAATGCACAGACGCTGCTGCTGTCCACCGGACATTCCGAGCGCACTCTTTTTCAACCGGTCTTTCACCTCATCCCAGATCGCCGCATCGCGCAGGGATTTTCCACGATCTCATCCAGTTTTGCCTTGGAGCGGATGCCGTGCGTGCGCGGACCGTAGGCGATGTTATCATAAATCGACATCGGGAACGGATTCGGCTTCTGGAATACCATACCCACTCGCTTGCGCAGAAGGTTCACGTCCATGCCGCTGTAGATGTCTTCCCCGTCGAGCAGCACCTGTCCTGTGATCTTACATCCCTCTACCAGGTCATTCATGCGGTTTAAGGATTTTAATAAAGGTAGATTTACCACAGCCGGACGGACCGATAAATGCGGTAATTTCTTTTTCGTTAATGGACAGATCCACGTCCTGAGCGCGTGGAAATCGCCGTAATACAGATTCAGATTCGATATATTAAACTTTTCTCCCATGTTTTCCTCATTTCCGCGCTTCGCGCTATTCTTTCACTGCCTCAAACCGCTTCGCGATCAAGGATGAGACTCCATTTATCAGAAGGACAATGACAAGCAGCACCACTGCAGTCGCATTTGCTTCATTTTATGTAAACCTTCATTAGAAAGCACATACATATGGATGGCGAGCGTACGCCCGGAATCCATAAGTCCCGCCACACCGGTCACGGTACCCGCCGTGTAAATGAGCGCCGCGGTCTCTCCGACGATACGTCCGATCGAGAGAATGATACCGGATAGAATTCCCGGGATTGCCGCCGGAAGCACAATCTTAAAATCGTCCGCAGTTTTCCGGCGCCCAGCCCGAAGCTTCCTCTCTGTAGGAATCCGGCACACAAAAGCGCCTCCTCCGTGGTTCTCATGATCGTCGGCAGCACCATGATGGCGAGCGTCGCCGCTCCGGAGAGCATGGAATAGCGCCAGTGCAGTGCAATGTTGAAAACAGCATACCGAACAGACCATAAATAATGGAAGGAATACCGGTCAGCGTCTCCGCTGTCAGACGGACAACCTCCACGAATTTATTGCCCTTTCTGGCATATTCGATCATGTAGATTGCCGCCCCCACACCAAATGGCACGGAAAACAGCAGCGAGACCACAACCATCTCCACCGTGTTGATGATGGCGGGGAGCATGGACACATTGTCCGAATTATAATGTAATGCAAACAGGCTCGGCTTTAGGTACGGAATACCACTGATAAGGATGTAGCCCACAAGAAAAAGCAGCGTCACCACCGTGAGCGCGGCTGCAATCAAAACCAGAAGCAGCAGGATCAAAGAGCCGGGATGTCTGGTATAGGATTTCATTTTATCTTTTAATGTTACTTTGTTGATTGGATTTATCTGTTCCATCCCTACTCCTTTCCGCTTCGCTTGATTGCCGAGAAGCACAGATTGATGATCAGAATAAACGCGAACAGCACCACGCCAGTAGCGATCAGCGCCTCCCGGTGCAGATCCGTCGCATAGCCCATCTCCATGACAATGTTCGTCGTCAGTGTGCGGACGCCCTGCAGAATACTGTTCGGGACACGCGGCTGGTTACCCACAACCATCATGACCGCCATCGTCTCCCCGAGTGCACGTCCGACACCGAGAATGACCGCCGCCAGAATACCGGATTTTGCCGCCGGTACCACAACGGTAAAAACGCTTCGCTCATGCGTTGCCCCGAGTGCCAGCGCTCCTTCGTAGTAACTCTGTTCCACTGCGCGGATCGTCGGTTCAGACGCTCCGATGATGGTCGGCAGGATCATGATTCCCAGAAGAATCGACGCACAGAGAATACTCTGTCCGTTGCTGTTCTTAAAATGTTCCCGGATAAACGGCACGAGCACAACCAGTCCGAAAAATCCGTATACGATAGACGGAATGCCCGCGAGCAGATTCACGACCGGCTTTAAGAGCTTATACAGTCCTTCCGGACAGAATCTTGCCATAAAACAGATGTGAGTACACCGACCGGCACACCGATGATCAGCGCGCCTCCGGTGACGTAGATACTTCCCAGTATCATCGGGAAGATACCGAATTTATTGTTTCCCGGCTTCCACTTGGTTCCGGTCAGAAATTCCGCAAATCCGATTTTCTTCATTGCCGGAATTCCGTTTGCAAACAGGAATATGCAGATCAGCGCCACCGCCACGATGGAGATGACCGCAGCCAGCAGAAATACATATTCCATGATCTCTCTTTTCATCAGAACCTCCATTTACAGGTTTTTCCTAAATAACGTGTATGTTCCACGAAAGGACCGGAAGAACATTCTGTTCCCCCGGTCCGTCCCTATGCTATTTCTACTGTCCGTCCTAGTTTGCTGCATCCCAGGTTGTTGTCCCGCCTGTGAAAATACCCTTTACGGTGTCAGAGGAGAGATCCTCTACCGGGTTCTCCTGGTTTACAATCACTGCGATATCGTCCATGGCGATCTTCGTTGCGGTAAGTCCTTCTTCTGTCTCGGAATCCTTTAACTCGCGGGAAGCCATACCGATGTCGAGTGTGCCGTCTGCTGCTCCGGTCATACCTGTGGTAGAATCACTTGTCTGAAGCTCGATCTCCACATTTGCATTGACTGCCTTGTAAGCCTCGATCAGTTTCTCCATTACCGGAGATACGGAAGAGGAACCGCCGACTACGACTTTGCCTTCTGCTCCGTTGGACTCGAATGCTGCTGCGGAATCATCTCCGATATAACCGTTGTCGGAGATTACTTTCTGCCCGTCACCGCTCATGATGTAGTTGATGAAATCCTGTGCAGCCTCGCTGACCTCGCCCTTTGTTGCAATGTTGAACGGTCTTGCGATCTTGTAGGTACCGCTCTTGATGTTCTCTACGGTAGCCTCTGCCCCGTCGATTTTTACTGCCTTTACCGTGTCATTTAAGGAACCAAGGGATACATAACCGATTGCGTAGGTGTCACCTGCTACCGATGTGAGCATAACGTCCGTACTGTTGGTGATGATCGCTTCCTCTGTGGTATTATCCACTTTCTCGCCGCTCTCATCTTTTCTTCCACACCGAACAGCTCGATGAAAGCGCCTCTGGTGCCGGAACCATCCTCACGGGAATATACGGCGATTGCTGATGTATGATCGAAATCTGCATTCTCTGCCGGTGCAGCTTCGCTTGTGGTATCTGCTGCGTCTGCGGTGGCTGCTGCATCTGTGGTGGTGTCTGCTGTCTCACTGCTGCCGCATCCTGCGAACATGCCCGCTGCCATAACACCTGTCAATAACATACACATTACTCTCTTCTTCATTTTGAATCCTCCATTCAATTTTACGGAATTTCTTCTCCGTTTTTTCTTTTACCTCGTTTCTTAGAACATGGTTTACTTTACGGGAGGAATGTAAAATGCAGAAGAGCACTTATGTAAAACCTGTGTAAAATCCTGTCACATCATTTCGATCTGCCGGCGCAGCTCTAACATCTTATTGTCCACCTTTGCGATCACATCCGAGTAGCCGCGCGTCTCGCGCTCCACATTGGCGATCTGTCCGGCGTCCTTCTTATAGCACATCTGTGTGTCCAGCTCCGCCCAGTAATCCATTGCAAACGAGCGGATCTGGATCTCTACCCGGATCTCCGTGACCGTGTCGTTGTATGTCACCGGAACGCCCGCAATCACATGAATACTCTGATAGCCGCTCTTCTTGGGATTTTTCACATAATCCTTTTCCTTGATAATATGAAAATCCTTCTGCTTCTTGATGGCATCCGCAATCCGGTAGATGTCGTCGCAGAAAAAGCACACGACCCGGATGCCGGCGATGTCATTGAGAGTCTGCACCGCCTCCTCAAAAGAGACTTCCCGCCCTTTCTTTTGAGTTTTTGGTGACGCTGTCCGGCGTCTTGATGCGGCAGGACATATTGCGAATGACCTGGCGGTGGCATTGTTCCGTCAGGTCAGCATTGATCAGTCTTAATCGTGCCTGTACGAGATCCATGGCAGCGGCATAGGATAGCTGCACCATCGGCTGTAACAGTTTCTCACTCAACAGGTCCTCATTCGGCAATTTTTGTTCTCCGTTTTGTTTTTCCTTTATTTCTATTCGCTTCTTTTCTTTTAGAATCATTCTTTGGCAAAACCCGCTGCGCCTCCCATCGCACCGCTCTGTGACGTCTCCCTCCATGCACCGGCGCTGCATCTGAAAGCAGATAAATCCCACAACAAACATAGCGGCGATCGCTGCCACACCGGCTCTTGATGTATCAAACAGCTGCGTGGTGATTCTCATCAGCATCGTTCCCATAAAGGAAGCTCCTTTTCCAAAAATATCGAAGATGCCGAAATACTCCGTCGACTTTTCCTTCGGGATGATCTTGGCATAGTAGGAACGGGAGAGCGCCTGGATGGCTCCCTGAAATACGCCGACAAACGTTGCCATCATCCAGAATTTCCACGCCGCATCCAGCCAGAGTGCATAGACCGCAACCACAAAGTAGGCACCGATGCAGACCGAAATGAGTTTTGAAGATGCAAAGCGCTGGGTCAGTTTTCCGAACAGAATCGCGCACGGGAATGCGACGACCTGCGTGAGCAGCAATGCCATCAGAAGGCTGGTGTCGCTGATTCCGACGTCTTTTCCGTAGGAAGTCGCCATCTCGATGATGGTATACACGCCATCAATATAGAAGAAAAACGCTGCCAGAAACCACAGCACCTTTTTGTCATCCCGGATCTCCGCAAAGACTTTGCCGAGTCTGGAAAAGATCCCGCGCACATCGGTGCCGCCCGCTTCTACATAGTATTTCTGCTGATAGTTCCGCAGCAGCGGGAGTGTCACAACCACCCACCATGCCGCGTTGATAAAAAATGCAATCATCATCGCAACCGTGCCGGAAATGCCGATTGCGTCCGCGCCGAGGATCAGACCGAGGCTCGCCACAAACGGCACGCAGCTTCCGATGTATCCCCACGCATAGCCCTGGAGGACACCTCATCCATCCGCTCATCCGTCGTGACATCCACAAGCATGGAATCGTAGAAAATGAGGCTTCCGGAGAATCCGACTTTTGCAATTACGAAAATGGCAAGGAACAGAATCCAGGTCCTTGGAATCGCAAGCGCCGCACAGCCGAGCACTCCCATCATCATGAAAAATGTAAACAGCGGCTTCTTGCGGTTCTTATTGTCGGCGACCGCACCAAGCACCGGTCCTAAAACCGCCACAATCAGCGTGGAGATCGAGATGGCGTAGCTTAGATATGCGGTGGAGTCCGATGCGCTGATGCCGTTTGCGGACGCCATGTTTTGTAGTAGATCGGTATAATCGTCGACATCAGCAGTGTGAACGCCGAATTTCCGACGTCATACAGTACCCAGAATTTTTCGAGTCTGCTCATTTTCGTTTTCATAATCTTTTACCTCTTCTTCCTTAATAAAGCGGAATATTTCATCATAATATTTCGCACGCGTCCGCTCATCCGCATTAAAAATCTCATGTCTGGAATCCGGCATAAAGAAAAGCTTTGTCCGCTCCGTCTCCTCCGCAAACCGCGCGATCGCATCGTTATCCACCATGTGGTCACGACCTGCTGCAAAAGCAGCACCGGCACCTTGATCTTTGCCAGATTCTCCCGCCGCATCAGCTTACGGCTGGCGCGAAGCCCTGCGCGGACCCAGGCATAACTTCCGCCGTAGGTGCGGTAATGTTCCTCTAAGAGCCGCTTTTGAAACATATAGTCATAACGCTCTTTTGAAAGGCAGCTGCTCCCCTCAAACTGCGGCGTCTCTGAAAAGCCCTGCTGTCCCGCCAGTGTGGCAAAGCATTTTCCTTTTCCGGTCAGACAGCAGAACTCCGCCAGCAGTTTTGCCAGAAACCGCGGATATTTTCCGGTCTGCATGGCACACATCGGCGCGGAGAGGACTGCCGCCTCAAACAACTGCGGATAACGTTCCAGTGCAAGGATTGCAATGGCGCCTCCCATCGAATGTGCAAACACGATCCGGTGTTCCTCCCCGGGACTTACGACCGTCTCCACAAACCGCGCGAGATCTGCGGCATAGCAGTCATAACTTTGCACATGCACCAGTTCCGGGTCATCCACCTCGCGCCCGGAATACCCGTGTCCCCGGTGTTCCGGCACATAGACCGAGTATCCCGCCTGCAGAAAACGGTATGCGACTTCGTTATATTTTTCCGCGAATTCGCAAAACCCGTGGGAAATCACAACACATTTCCCCGCATCCGGCAGAAAATAGCGCCGGTAAGCGATCGACATGCCATCTTCCATCTTAAGATAGCCCTTCTCGCCGTGCTCTTTCAGATAAGGCTCTACCGTCTCCGCCATCCAGACGGCATAAGCAGTCTTCCTCTTCGCACAGCTTCTATCCCTCCGGCATCATCCCTGCTTCCCTGCTTCTTTATCACGCGCACCAGCTCCGGTGTCAGCGTTCCGTCCAGATACTCGGCAGCGATCCGCCTGCCCACGTCCGGATAATTCGTAATCATGGCGTCCACCTGCATCTCGCACACCATGCGCATGTACTGCTCCTCGTTCACCGTCCAGACGTGTACGCGCTTTCCGTGCTTCTTACAGTCTTCCATGTAATTCGGATACTGCAGATTGTAGAGCGCCGGATGCATGGCGTCTGCGCCCACGACAAGCGCGCCATAGCTGACCGGATTGACAATGCCGTCACAGTAGAGCATGCCGGTCTTCGCCTGCGGATTCAGCTCCTTGATGCGCTGCACCGTGTAGTGGTTAAACGACGAGTACCACACGCGCTCCTCCAGTCCCATGCGGGCGGTCAGGTCAAGCACGCGCTCTTCGATCTCCGGATAAAAGACCACGCCGGTCTTCAATTCCACATTGATCGTAAGTCCCGTCGGCTTTAACAGCTCATAGACTTCCTCAAGCGTCGGGATCATCGCCCGCTCGTACCCTTCCTTATGCGTCCGGTTGTAATTAAATCTGGAAATTCTCGCGTATGTAAAATCTTTGACCCAGCCGCTGCCGTCGCTGGTACGGTCAACCGTCTCGTCGTGGATGACAACCAGTTATCCATCCTTTGTGAGCTGCACATCAAGCTCCACGCCGTCCGCGCCCATCTCAACCGCTTTCCGGAATGCCTCCAGTGTATTTTCAGGCGCGTAGCCGCTTGCGCCGCGGTGCGCCCATACCAATGTCTGTTTTTCCATGTATACAAAAACCTCCGATATGATAGCTTCTTATTTCTTCTATCATATCGGAGGTTTGTAAAATTGTTCGGGTGTATTGCGTAAAATTTAAAATGGCTATGTAAAATGTCTGTAAGATATCATGCGTTTTTGCCTGCCTTACATTGTAGGCCGTCGCCGAACCGACCACCAGCAGGGCACCGATAACAGCGGTTGCACCGATTGTCTCCCCATAAAAAACAGCCACCAGAATCGGATTTAAGATCGGCTCGATCGTCGAGGTCAGCGACGCCGTGACAGGAGAGACTGCGTCCAGTCCCCGCGACAGGAACACATAGGACAGACCGAACTGCACCACGCCGAGCAGCGGCACGAAGAACCAGATATGCAGTGACATCTCGCTCTCCTGCCCGTAAAACGGGATTCCGATCGCCGCGCTCAACGCGCAGGACACCAGAAGCGACGATTCAAAGTCCGCGCCGCGGAATTTCTTCTGCATCATCACAAGCGCATAGGCAAGTCCTGAGAGAATCGCAAGCAGATTCCCCGCCATGGCTCCGGCATCCAGCGACGTATAAAGAAGCAGAGAATCCCTGCAAAGACTCCCGCGCAGGCAAACACCGAATCCCGCCCCGGCTTTTTGTGAAAGATCAGCCACATCAGGAGAATGACAAACACCGGCTCTGTGAACTGCAGCACGATCGCATTGGCAGCCGTCGTGAGCTTGGTCGCCGCCACAAAGGCAAACGCCATCACCGTATTGCACACCGCACCGAAGAGCACCGTCTTATTCCACACAAACTTCTGGCGGCGCAGAAGCATGTAACATCCCACAACCAGCACCGAGAAAATACTGCGCGCTCCCTGGATCGTCACCGACGACCACGGAATCGACTTGATTAAAACGCCTCCGGTGCTGAAACAGACTGCCGATAACAGTACGCGGACCGTTCCCCGCAGACTTTCCGCATTCATTTTTATCACTCATATCCATTCCTCCCATCCGGGTTTCTGTCGTATTCTCCATCCGCTCTTCTGTCGTATTCTCCATCCGCTCTTCTGCCGGATTCTCCCATCTGTGCTACTGCCACTTCCTATGAGATAAAAACATAGACCAGCACGAGTACTGCCAGAAACAGTACGTTTGCGATCGTAAACCACAGGAGATACCGCCCCTTGGTCTTATTATAATTGTGCGCGTAGATCTTATAAGAGATCAGGCTCGCCATCGAAGCGATGAGCGTTCCCAGTCCGCCCAGATTCACGCCGATCGTAAGATTTTTCAGATCGTGCGTAAAATCTGCCAGAAGAAGTGTCGCAGGAACATTGCTGATGATCTGGCTCGCACCGATGCCAACCGCCAGTTCCCTGCCCGCCACAAGACTTTGCAGGACAGACCGTACCGCCCCGATATTCCCCATATTGCCGATGAAGATGAAGAAACTGATAAACGTAAACAGCAGACAGTAATCCACCTGCAAAAACACCGCGCGATCCGTAAAAATGAGTACAATGAGCACCACGACGAGCATCAGCTCCCACGGAAGCACCCGCGCTACCGAAAGCAGGCTTAACACAAAGAGCGCCAGATAAATCCCGTTTTTCTTCCTGCCGGCTGCTCCGGACGTCTGCAAAGTGCCCCCGTCTCCAGCGAGATCCGGCGCTTGCCCGCGCTGAGCACGAACACGACAAGCAGCAGAAGCACACCTGACACGAGCGTATACGGTGCCATCCATCCGACAAATTCACCCAGCCCGGCACCGGAGATGCTGTAAAGATATAGATTCTGCGGATTTCCGATCGGCGTCAGCATGCTCCCCAGATTCGCTGCAAGCGTCTGCAGCACAAACGCTGTCACAATCAGCCGCTCCTGGTGGCATTTCTGCAGGATTGTGCATCGCAAACGGCAACAAACGTCAGAAGTGCGACATCGTTTGTGATAAACATGCTGGAAAAAACACAAAACAAGTACCAGCATCAGTTGCGCGGTATTCTTTGTCTTTGTCAGAAGCCGGCTGCCGATCGCATCGAACAATCCGTTGCTCTGAAATCCTGCCACAATCAGCATCAGCGACAGCAAAATGCCGAGCACGCGCCAGTCAATGTAGTCCACGTACTGCCGGCCCGGGTGCACCCAGAATGCCGATACCACAGCGAGAACCGTGGCGATCGTGAGTACCGTTTCTTTATAAAATCTATGATCTTCTGTAACATGTTGTCCATCATCTTTTCTGTTCCATTCTAAAAATTCCTTTCCTATTCTACTTCTCTTTTTTTTTTGCACTTGCATAGGATTTTTTCTGAAAAGCGGCATACTACCACAAGATAGCCTGTTATCGCTACATGCGCACAGCCGGCGCCTGTCATTTTCCAATGCCCGTCTGCTCGCGCAGGAATGGAGATTTACGTGAAAATACAATATCCCTACCTGTCACAAATGAAAACGGCTCCTATGAGATCCGCCTGGAGAGCATCGGCGGGCTGGGCGCCAATCTCTGCGGAAAAATGCTCGGAGAGCTCGGCGCACTGTCGCTTTCGCTCAATTCCTTAAGCTTTTCCAGCTACGGCTCCGAAAAGCGCGGTTCACCGGTCAAGGCGTATGTCCGCTGGTGCGCAGACGACCGCCCGCTGCGCGTCAACAGCCCCGTGACCCGGCCACATCTGCTCGGCATCTTCACGAAGGACTGATCGGCACCTACCCGGTCTTGGACGGCGTCACCGTAGACACCAAAAGCGTATTAAATACCCCCTTGTCCGCTGACGAGGCGGCAGATAAATACCATATTTCCATCGGAGAACTCTATTGTCTGGATGCCCTCGCACTTGCGATGGAAAGTCATTCCCGCATCAACATGGTCATGCTCGGTGCTCTGGTGCGCGCCAGCGGATTTATCCCGCCGGAAGCTGCCGAAACGCTCTGCCACGATACGATCGGGAAAAAATATCCCGCACTCATCGAAGCCAATCTCGCGGGTCTGCGCCTGGGATATGAAAATGTCAAAATGGCTCAGGGCGACCGCAACCTCGCCCCTCTGCCGGACGCCCCGGCGGACCGGTATGCTTGGGGCTATGCCAACGCTCCGATCGGCGGCGTCAATCCGCGGATCGGAAGCACCGTCTCCAACGATCTGACCGCCTCGCGCGAAGGGTACATTCCCCTTTTTATTCAGGAAAATGTATCAACTGCGGACTGTGTGACACGGCATGCCCGGATATGGTCTTCCAGTTTGCTCCCGGCACCTACCGCGGAAAAAACTGCATGGTCAACCGGGGGCTTGACTACTATCACTGCAAGGGCTGCCTGCGCTGTGTGGAAGTCTGCCCCACCGGCGCACTCGTGCCGGCACTCGAAAAAGATTACCCGGAAAAACCGCATTTTCTTCCGAATCAGCATCTGCTGCCCGACGCCATCCGCTATCAGACCGTCGGTGCGAATTCCTGGATCACAAGCGATTCTTTTACCGACGAAAAGCGGGTCGACGGAGGCGTCGTATAAATGCAGGCAGCACCCGTGAATCGTACCGGCGCACAGCGTCTGCAGAATGGAGAATGATATGGAAAAACAAAAAATTATGTATGACAGCGGCAATGAGCTTGCTGCATTTGCCGCAAAGCAGATCAACTATCACGTCATGGGGTATTATCCGATCACGCCCTCTACACAGATTGCGGAAAATCTGGATGTCATGGGCGCGGAGGCTTCACGACATTGCCCTGATCGCCGCCGAGGGAGAACACAGCGCCGCCGGCATCTGCTACGGCGCCTCAGCCGCTGGAGGCCGTGTATTTAATGCCACCAGCGCCAACGGGCTTTTGTACGCCTTAGAACAGTTTCCGGTGCAGTCCGGCACACGCATGCCGATGGTCATGAATGTTGCATGCCGCACGGTTTCCGGCCCTTTGTGCATAAAAGGCGATCACAGCGACGTCATGTATCTGCTCAACACAGGCTGGATAATTCTTTTTGCCGATGAACCGCAGAAAGTCTATGATTTTAACCTGCTCGGTCTAAAGCTTGCCGAGGCTGTCCGTCTCCCGGTCGCAGTCGCGTTCGACGGCTTTTTTACGAGCCATCAGAAGCGCAAGTGCCTTGTATTTGAGAATGATGACACCGTCACCCGCTATATCGGGGAAAGCTTTCCGTGACAACCCGAAGGTCTCCGCATTTGCCGGCACCGGCACCTGCGGCGCCGCCGGGGAGCTTCCCTACGCCAGCGTCTTAGATCTCGCGCATCCGGTTTCCATCGGTTCCTATATGAACGAGCCGGACGTCATCAATAACCGCTACCAGCTCCATCTCGCCATGGAAGCCGCGAGAAACAAGCTGCCGGAGCTGTTTACGGAATATGCCGCCCTCTCCGGCAGGGAACTTTCCCTCTGCGGTGCCTACCGGCACGAGGACGCCGAGGTACTGCTTTTTGTGCTCGGTTCCTCCTACCATACCGCCATGGAAGCCGTCGACCGGCTGCGGCAGGACGGCATAGCGGCAGGCGTGATCACCCTCTACGTTCTGCGCCCGTTCCCCGCTAAGGTACTTCGGGTGCTCTGCCACAATGCTTCCACGATTCTGGCAGCAGACCGGCAGGACAGCTACGGCGCCGGGGCGGCAACATGTCGCTTGAATTAAAGGCCGCTCTCTCTTCCCTGCCGCACCCGCCGCGCATTTTAAGCCGGATCTACGGTCTCGGCGGCAAGGACTTTTTCGTGGAGGACGCCCTCGCCCTCTTTAAAGAGGCACTCTCGCCGGACGCCCCGGCGTTCGATTACTACGGCGTCACTGCGGGCACGGAAGCTTCGGATGAGGAGACTTCAGGCACTTCCGGCAGAGCTGACCCGGCGATGGCGGTTTCTGCGATGCAGCCGCAATATTTTAAGCCTGTCACAAAGGAAGAATCCACACCGGGTCTTACCACCTGCACCTTCGATCCCACAACCGGGAAAATGAAAGTCTCCGGCGGCTCCGTAAAAGATACGACCGCCATGCCGATGCGCGTCGCACCGGACACGGTGCCTGCCCGGGCTGCGGCATTCCGATCAATGTGAACCTCCTGTTAAAGGGCATCGAGGGAAATGTCGTCCTGCTGTTTCAGACCGGCTGCGGCATGGTAGTGACAACCGGCTACCCCAAAACCGCATTCCGTGTTCCATTTCTGCACAATCTGTTTCAGAACGGCGCGGCGACTCTAAGCGGCGTTGTGGAGGCGTTTCACCGCCAGAAACGCGGGGAATACCCGGACGGCGAGATTACCTTTGTGATGGTGAGCGGTGACGGCGGCATGGATATCGGTATGGGATCGGCACTCGGCACCGCCCTGCGCGGACATAAGCTGATCATTTTTGAGTACGATAACGGCGGCTACATGAATACCGGCTACCAGCTCTCCTACTCCACACCGCTCGGCGCAAAGAGTTCTACTTCCCATGTCGGAAAGACGCAGTACGGCAAGAACTTCTTCCACAAGGACACACCGGAGCTGATGGCCGCAACCCACATTCCCTATGTCGCCACGGTCGCAGAATCGAATCCGACCGATTTTATCCGGCGGCAAAGCCGCCGCCTATTCCAGGGAGTTTGGCACTGCCTATATCAAGGCGCTGTCCGCCTGTCCGTTAAACTGGAATGATAAGCCCAATCTGGAGCGGAGCGTCATTGCTGCCGCCGTAGACTGCTGTTATTTTCCGCTCTACGAAATTGAGCGTGGTATCACAGCGCTGAATTATGATCCTGCTTTGAGCAATAAGAAAATCCCTGTCACAGAATGGCTGGGTATGATGGGACGCACCAGGCATCTGCTGAAGGAGGAGTACCGCTCCGTGGCCGAAGAGATCCAAAAAGAGATCGACCGGCGCTACGCCCGTCTTACGGCGCGCGCAGAGCATCCGCTTCTGTAGGCGCACCGAGGAGTTCCGGGCAGCGGGATGTGTGCCTGGAAGCTCATAGCCAGACTGATAATTGAAAGGGGCAGGAATTTCTTCCTGCCGCCTTCCTTGAATTCCGTGTCCCTTGCCACACTTTGACGCTCCGCGGGATATGTCCGACAGTCCGCAGACAATGAGCAGACTGTCGGGAAGTCCTAAGATTGTCTGTGGGCTGCGGGCACACCCGAGGAGTGCTCAAAACCTAAAAAAACATGGATCACCACAAGTCAAAAAGCCAAAGGAAATTCGACCTCTTCTCCTGCAGAAAACGGAGATTCTCCGTATGTTTCCGTAACTTTAAAACTTGCGCCATTCCATCCGTCGATTTTGATCATTCCTTTTACACTTCCGTCTTCTGATGTAAAGCTCAGTTCTCCATTTCCGTTATCCACAAAGCTTCCTTCCTTTTCCCCCTCTCTGTAAATGAGATCACCGCTTCATCTTTTCCTTCCCAATTCTGTCTGGTGATCAGAGAACTGTATATGTCACCGGTTCCCTGATTATCTACAAAGGTTCCGTACTTTGCGGAAACTTCCGGCATAGCAAAGTCTTCCCCTTTTATCTTCGCCAGCTCTCTTGCAAGAACATACGCCCTGTTTTTGTAATTTCCTCCAGATAAGAGTCCTGTAAAAGCGGATACATACTACCATTTTCTTCTCTGGAACCAATATTTAATAACCAGATCCATGCAGAAACTGGAGACTGAAATCGATGCGCTTTTGACAGAAATAATAAAAGATTCAGTTAAACGATAATGGAAAGTTGTTGCCGATATGCAAGACAGATTGTTTCTCTCGAAAACGAAATGAAAGATGCCGCACTTCGTTTGGAACAGTCAAAACATATCCTATCCATCGGCAGCATTGCTCCTGTACCAATCAGAGAATTTCTGCCTCTATTTGCTGACTATTGTGTAGGAAAAACACTCCAGTCAGAAATACGGGATGAACAGACTCTGCTTAACGGTTTATATACTAACAAATATCAGTTGGTTGTATTAAAACAGACCCACTTGAGAATGAGAATTGTATTTGACCTCAAAACTTTTAGTGACGCTTATATTATTGTTTTCCACCTGTAGATCATCCAACCAACAAGGATGGCGTCTATTTTTCTGAAATTAATGGAATTACAATGCTTATGCCATCCGAGGTGGGATTCTGGCGTGACGTAGTGTGAATATATGCTGGATTCTGTTAATTGAATAGAAACAAAACGGAAGAAATCAATGATTGCCGAAAATTCTTTGCTTCATTCAATACAGATGTTGGAATCCGGTATAACATTTTAAGACCAAATAGAATCGAAATTCCTATTTTAGATGATGCAGCAGCTACATATTATTACTGTATCTGTCTGAAAGATTCTTATATTGAAATGCGCTGATTCATAAACTACAGTTTCAATATCAGAAATAATATAAAATAGAGATTCTGCATTATTGAAATTCCACAACTTCAGATTTGTTAAACTTATTAATATTCTATCACAGGGCACATCTGAAATTCTATTCAAATTCATTTATCTCAGTCGAGGATGCAGAATGATTTAAATATCTCTAACATAGGCATACTTCTTATTGGACACGGAATCTTCCTTGAAGAAAATTGGCAGTTGTATATACTTAATGGTTACAGACCACGGAAGCAGTGGAATAATCAGAAGGAAATGGACAGTTATGAATTATGAGGGTATTTTAGAGTTTAAAGGAACGTGGAGAAAGTATCAGGCAAGGGTTTTGGAGCATGCAGACAGATACATGTCGATGGAAAATACATATTGTCGCGGCACCTGGTTCCGGGAAACGAGACATCGAATTGAACTGGATCCGCAGGATGAACGGAAAAGCACTGATTGGCAACCATCCATTACGATCCGGGAGCAGTGGGAAGAATTGAGGAAGCTTTTTTTGAGGGCATACAGGGGAAGATTTTCTCTCACAGAATGGTAAAACAGCTTCGCATCACGGTTGCAACCTATCAGGCATTGCACAGTGCCACTGACAAGATTTCAGGGAACGCAGGAAGATGCAGGGACGGAGAGTGGCACAGGCACAGACGAGTGCTTAGCGGAGAATGAGATAGAAGAAGTAGATTACAGCGGTTTTGATCTGGTTGGAGCGATGAAAGAGGCAGGAATCGAAGTGCTCTGTCTGGATGAATGCCACAATCCTGCGAAGCGGAATGGTGGAAAGCGTTAGAAGATTTCAAAAAACAGGTGGACAACCTCAAAAATCATAGCGTTGACCGCAACACCGCCGATATGATTCCACACCGGCTATGTGGACGCGGTACATGAATATGTGTGGAGAGATCGATGAAGAGATTACGATACCGGAACTCGTAAAGAGGAAGTCTCTGCCCGCATCAGGATTTAGTACCCTCAACTATCCGACAAAGGAAGAGAAGGAAGTCAGACGTTTTGAAGAACGCAGCAAAGCAATGACAGAAAAAATCATGCAGGATACACAGTTTCTTACATATGTGAGAAGCCATAAGGGGTTCAGTGGACAGCTCTCGGATGATCTGCTGCTGGATAATCCGTCATATCTGGCATCACTGTTGATTTATTTACAGAGCAAAAATATTGCAATTCCGTCCAGATTACAGAGACTTTTGGGAGCAAAAAAATTACCGGCCATGAATGTGCAATGGATGGAGCGTCTGTTACAGGGATTCTTGTATGATGATGTGGATTCATACCTGTGTGACAAGACATATCGTGAATTGCTAATTGCTGATTTAAAATCCAGTGGTTTGATAGAAAAGAAAAAAGTCGTCATGACAAAAAGTGCGGCAGGAAAAAATGCTCACAAATTCCCTTGGAAAATGTAACAGCATCCGTGATATTGTGTTCCATGAATATGAGGCATCCGGTCAGGATTTAAGGCTGCTTGTTTTGACAGATTACATCCGGAAAGAATATGAAAAAGCCATTGGAAATACAGAATACGACGTAAACTCGCTTGGAGTACTTCCGTTTTTTGAGATGCTCCGTCGTGACAATGAAAAGAAAAACGAACAAATCCGTTTTGGGGTGCTTTGTGGGACGATTGTGATCATTCCGGCAGAGGCAAGAGAGGCATTAGAGCAGGCGATTGGAACGAGTGGAAAAGTCACATTCAGCAGGATCGGAAATCTTTCTGAAACAGATTATCTTAAAGTGACAGCTGTTGGAAATGCACATTTTCTGACAGGGGCGGTAACAGATATTTTTTCAAAAGGCTATATGCAGGTGCTGATCGGTACAAAATCACTGTTAGGGGAAGGATGGGATTCTCCGTGTATCAATTCCCTGATCCTTGCAAGCTTTGTTGGCTCATTTATGTTAAGCAACCAGATGAGAGGGCGTGCCATCCGTGTGATGAAAGAACATCCGGAAAAAACAAGTAACATCTGGCATTTAGTCTGTTTAAGACCATGGAATGAAGTACTGAAGGCAGATGACAATCAGATCAGTGAAGATTACAGTATGCTGGAGCGAAGGATGGAACATTTTCTCGGTCTGCATTATACAGAAAATACGATTGAAAATGGAATGAAACGGTTGTCAGTTATTAAAACGCCATTTAATAAAACGAATATTGACAGGATAAACAGGCAAATGCTGAAAATGTCGGGACAGCGCGATACGTTAAAAGACCGTTGGAACAGTGCACTTGCAGTCTATGACAAAATGGATATTGTGGATGAGACAGAGGTAAAAGACAAATTTGTCACAAGTGTTGTTTTCTGGGATGCGATTCTTACAATGATCCTGTCAGGAATTATACTCCTGATTGGGGCGATTGGGGCAGGTGTTGTTGCGGCAGCGTCCAGAAATGGACATTTAGCCGGAATTTGCTATTTCTTCATTGCTGCCGGACTGACTGGAATTATGATACGTTTCCCGAAAATTTTCATGCTGGGCAGTCCGCTAAAAAGATTAAAGGCATTTGGAAATGGAATCCGCAAAGCATTAGAGGAGCAGCAGCTTCTGGAAGAAACACACTGCAAAGTAGTGGCAGAATCGCATGGACCAGATAACCATATTATTTATCTGTCCGGTGGAAGCGGAAGAGATAAAGCGTTGTTCGCACAGTGCGTCAATGAATTTTTTGATGTGATCGACAACCAGCGCTACATACTTGTGAAAAGAAAAGGACACAAAGGACTGAACGGTTTCTATGCCATTCCGAATTGTTTTGCGAAAAAGAAGGAGGATGCGGAACGTTTTGAAAAATGCATGCATCCGTATATTGGAAACTATGACTGTGTGTATACAAGAAATGAAAAAGGAAGAGAACTTCTGTTAGAAGGCAGGGTGAAGGCACTTGCCAATCGGGAGGAGCGGTGCATTTCCCACAAAAAAGTAAAAGGGGCGTTAGAGTAGAAAACATATTGACAACGAAATATAAAAATAGAACTGTTTGTTTTCAGGAGAGCTTCCGCTTGTTGTCGCTGGCAGCGGTACTAAAATTCTGAAAACAAATCAGTTCTATTTTTTATTCATTCAAGGATGTGCAGCATGCAATATCCAAGTTGTGAAAATCTGCTACATTACATCCGTTAATCTGGAATTTACAGAACCATTTCCCATAACAAAGATGAAATAAATGGTTAACTTATGTCTATTGCATTTTGGCGTTTAATCCATAATACATACGTTTGATATATTACTAGACAATGTATTGCTATCCCAAGTACAAGTCTAACCGTGCTATTCATAGACAGATACTGATTTGTTAGACTGTTTTACCATACCATATCTGACTGGCTATTACAATAACTGCCCAGCCTCCGCCTACCGTATGCCACCTGTTGTCTAACAAAACATAACCGCGCGAAGCCGATGTCTGAGTCGGCATCTACCCTGTTTTCAATAGCAGATGCCGGCGAGTTCGGTTCGCGCGGTTTTATATTGTCTGTGAAACGGAGAGCCACCAGGGGCTCTCTTCCCATAGCCGCAGAGACGGCGCGCTAGTTCTGCTTCCTCCTGCGCTCCATACGTGTCTGCAACGTAAAGTACAAGATATGCCACCGCCGCATACAAAAGAGTGAGTACCATCACAGCAATATTCGGTCCGATGGCAGCTGGATCTGAAAGAGAATGAAGTAATGCCGGAACCATGATGACCATAACCACCAGACCGGCGGGCAGCACTGTTTTCCTTAAGAAATGAACCACCTCATATTTTGTCCGGCAGCCACTGAAAAGCACGCACGCCGCACAGATACATACTATAAGGATGATGGACGGGCAATCCACATACCACCCGATCTTCGCCTGCGACAAACCAAATGTCAGAAAGACTGCCACTGCGAGCAATGCGATTCCCACCAGCCCCTGCCATCTGCCTGCATTTTTATTATTCTGATTCTCCTGCATTAAATGTTTCATATTTTCTTCCGCCTTTCCAAGATATTCTTCGGAAGGAAGCTTCTCACCCGACAGAAGTTCGTTTACATTGATGTCCAGCACCTCACAGAGCGGCGACAGATATGCTATGTCCGGCATCCCGTTCCCGGTCTCCCACTTGGATACCGTCTTGTCACTGATGCCAATCTGTTCTGCCAGTTCTTTCTGCGTCAGACCTTTTTCCTTTCTCAATACTGCGATAAATGTTCCGATCCTCGTCTGATCCATATACTTCCTCCATTTTCCGAACAGGTCGCTGTCCACCGTTCCGAGGGACCTGTCATGCTTTTGTAAAGCTGCAGCTTTATAGCTACACCTTAGTTCACCGACCCGTAAAGTGCAATCCCTTCACCGTAGAATACGCTCTATAAAGCAAAGAAAGCCGCGTAGATTATCTCCCTGCGCGGCTTTTTCTCCTACTCCATATATTCCTGCACCAGCGTCTTATACTGCTGCACCTTATTGGCAATCCCGCCCTGATTGTAGCGGTCAACTTCCGCCGTCACCATAATCTGCATCTTGCGATCTTTTCCAAGCATCTTATTGCCGGAAAGATCCTGTGTGATCTCCGGCATAATCAGCGTAATCTGATATTCCATGCTTCGCAGAATCTGATTCTCATCGATCACATAGGTCGCCGTCATATCCTCGTAATGTGCCTGCTTGTGCTGCTGGACGGATAGCGCCGCCGTCTTCACGGCGTCCCCGTCCGCTCCGCTTTTCATAAAAAGCATAGGACTTCTCCACCTGTGCCACCTGATTCTCCCATGCCTCCTCTAAATATTCCTGCGTAAAAGAGCAGGTAATCTCCACAGCCCCGTCCTCTGTGACACGCTCCAGGTCTTCCACATCTGTCCCGTCGTAACCCAGATCCGTCACCATTTCGTAATCAGGAATGACGGTGTTCTCCCGTTGCTGCGGCAGTATCTGCTCCCACTCACCACTCCAGTCAATGTAATGATACAGATTCCTCCCGTCACAGAACTGCTTTAAATAGAGTCTTGTCCCGTCCTCATCCGTCGTGTAGTGTTCGCTTATCCAGTCACCTGTCAGCATATCCGCCCAGGCATGCATCGTCTCCTCCGGCGCTTCCGTTCTGCTTCCAGCGATATTCATAGGAAAGCTGCAGATTGTCCACTTTTCCCAAATTCCACATGGCAACCTGAATCTCTCCGAGTTCTCCTCTTCCCGTACTGTTCTGACGCAGTGCGCCAAATATCAGCACACCGGCAAATACAACGACTGTCAGTATCCGCAGCTTTCTTTTTCCATAGCACTATCCTCTATGCCAGCAATCCCAATGTTTCAAATGCCCGATAAATTCCATCGTCGTCGATGGACGATGTAACCATGTCCGCCCGTTCCTTGACTTCTTCTCGCGCGTTGCCCATCGCAATACCGATTCCTGCGTATTCCATCATCTGAAGATCATTCGGACCGTCTCCCACGGCAATGGAATCCTCTCTCGCAATGCCGGCCGCCTTCAGATATCGCTCCATGCCGGTTGCCTTATTGATTCCGTTGATGCCGATCTCGCCCGCATATTCTCCCATACCTTCCAGGCTGATCGCCACCGTGTCAAAGTAAGGCTCCAGATCTGCATGTACCTTCGCCACCGGAAACGGCGCATTATAATATAGAAGCTTTTCATTTCTCGGATTCTTCCAAGGCTCTTCCGTCAGATGCATGTTTCCAGTGAGACGCACAAGGCGCTCCTCGCTCATCCCCATCTTTCGGTAGATCTCTAAGATTCCTTCACTGCTGCGGCGGTTCAACACCACACCGTCGTCCGCCTGATAGCAAAACAGGAATCCGTTGCCCTCCAGATAATCGTAAACGCTCTTCCTGTGCTCCTCATCAATATATGCGTGATAAATTTCCTTCCCATCGGCGATCACAAACCGCCTGCCGCGCCGACAATCCGGAAAACCCAAGTTCCAACAGCTCATCATAAATCTGGAAACGGCTTCTTCCCGTACAGACGACCATCTTGTGACCGTTCGCCTTCGCCCTGCGGACCGCCTCTTTGGTAGATTCCGGTATCTCTCCCCGGTCATTGACCATCGTGCCGTCCACATCCAGAAACACCACTTTTTTATGGTTATTTATCATTTCTGCGCTCATATTTTCCTGTCCTCTTCACGATTGCTTTTATGTACATGATATGTTGTTTTGGGGATGGAATCAAGCTATTTTAAACGTTATATGGAAAAAAAGTATCTTTATTTTTTCGACTCCCACCTTACCTGTCCTTCCTATAGCCGCCGGATCGGCTGCTGTTCTTGCACCCGATCGTATATTTATCAATGATCGTGCCATCATAGAAACTCTGCTGCGCTTCCTGTATCAATTTATCTGCTATAATTATTTTTTCTATATTTCAGCGGTGATACCGCATATGCCTTCTGGAAACTTCTGATAAAATAGCTTACATTCTGATACCGCTCTGCATGGCTACATCCGTAACCGGGATATTGGTGTCCTGTAACAGCTGCTTTGCATGCTCCAACCGCAGGTATGTTACATATTGTGACAGTGTAATATGAAAATGTTCCTTAAAATACCTCTATATATATTTTTCCGAGAGATGAAACTGTTCCCCAAATTCCCTCAGCGATATCTTTCCTGTAAAATTCTGCTGTATATAGGAAACCATCTCTTTTCTACTGTATTTCTGCCACTTGTATCATTTTCTATTACAAATCCTTTCTTCCACATTTCAAGAATAAATTGTAAAAGAATTATTTTTGTCCTGACCTGTGTCGTTATTTTCGATTCACTTTCATCCTTTTTGCCTCATATATCTCAATCAGCTGTTCACACAGTTCTTTGCTGTATCCTTTACTCTTGGACATATCATCAAGTGACCGCTATTTAATGGTTCAAGCAATTTTTCATCTAACATGTCATCTGTACGAAAAGATATATACTTTAACGGAAATAGGAAGGTATAATAATCCACAGTACCGGTCTGTGATCCCATAAGATGCAGGTTGCCCGGCGACACCACAAACGCATCTCCTGTTTTTCCAATATAGCTCTCTCCGGATATACTTACCGCCAGAAAACCGCTTCTTACATATATAATTTCAAATTCATCATGCCAATGTACCGGTATCTGAAATGAGCGCCCCGCATTCTCTATATGATATGTGCTAAATGGATCGTCCTTTGTGCCATGTGGTTTGTTTTCCTTCAATTCAAAGTACATATTCTCTCCTACAGTTCTACAAGACTCTTACTTTTCCATTTTCCGCTTTTCCATCTAAACACCATTCCAACAGCTCTCGCACACTCATCCGCTGCCATGGCAATATATGCTCCTACAGCCTGAAGTCCCATATGTATTCCAAGAAAATACGTTCCGCCAACTGCAAACAGGTACATAAATATCGCACCCATAATAACCGGAAAATTGCATCTCCACTGGTTTTAACGCCTGTCCATATACAAGATTTGTCACCCTTCCAAACTCAAGAAATATATCTACTATCAACAGCTTTACCACAAGATTTATCATTTGTGTGTCATCCGTAAATATATGAATGATAAAATGTCCGGACATTGCAAATGCCGCAGAGAAGCACGTTGCTGTTATAAGACCATATATCACAGCTTTTCGTGTCCCCCTGTCACATTCTTCAAACTCCTTTGACCCAATTCTCCAGCCAGTCATAATAGCATTGGCCTGTGCAAGTGCAGCTCCTATACAGTACGAGAAATTTGCTATCTGCATAGTATACGAACGTGCTGTAACATTCATTCCGTCCGCATCCATCTGATTCATAAATCGTACTATCAGTGTCATTGCCACATTATAAAGCGCTGTTTCTAATGCAGAAGGAAAACCTATCTTAACGATCTGCGCAAGTATCTTCCGGGACGGAATTCGCTCCGGCTCTGCTTTGCTTTTATAAGTACCGCGCCCATGCCTGCTACAATCAGTAGATTTACAACCCTTGAAATAACTGTGGCAGCGGCAACTCCCATTACTCCCCAGTTAAACACAAACAAAAATACCGAATTAAGTATTATATTAATGAGATTTCCAACAACCGTTCCTATCAGTGAGTGCTTTGTATATCCAAACACTCTCAGATAACTGGAATAAATAGGAATCAGTGCATTTAAAAAACATGCGCCTCCAACAATTTTAAGATATGTTTCCGCCGGTTCAAACAAAGCCGGGGCAATACTTACTATTCTAAGTATTCCACCAGAAAAAACAGCAAGAATAACAGACATCAGGATGCCCATCACTGCATTAAACATCAGTCCAAGCTGTCTGGCCTGATATGCAACTCCAGGTCTTCCCGCTCCGATATTTTGTGACATAACCGCTACCATACCTGATGATATTACGCCGAACATGATGATAAAAACGCCTATATATGTATTTGCTGTTCCAACAGCTCCCACAGCCTGGTCACTTACAGATGATAACATAAGTGTATCAACCATGCCTGAAAGCATATAAAATAAAGTCTCTACGCATATTGGCACAAATAGCTGTGTCAATGTTTTTCTTTCAGCTGCCATATTTTCTCCTCACATGCTCCTTAGATGCTAATATAATCTATATTATCAATAATACGATATATTTGCATATATTTCTTGTATAATATCATGCAAAAATTGCACTATTTCTACTATGCAGTCTGTGAGAAATCTACGGGGCGTATGTCACGTCGTCAACATCGCAAAACAGGCGGCACAGCTCTGCACAGCCATTCTCTACGCAGGCAGGTGCCAGAGGCACTTTTTAATCGTGACATCATAAAAATCCCCTAAATAAACGGTCTACTTTTTCTTATAGCCGCAGTCACAATAAGTCTCTCTATAAGTTCTCTGTACTTTTCTTTGCTAAAGCAGTAATTTTCCTGCTTTCCTCTTCATCATACTTCAAAACCTCTGTGAGATTTCTTTGAAAAGATTTGTGCAAATCATCCACATGCCCCTCGGCATACCTGCATATTTCATGTAAACTCAACCTCCTGTTAAAATTTCCGCTTTCCCACTATTCCCCAAAGTCCTGCCCGCTCCAGATACCACGCCCGAAAACCGTCGAACGTCAATCGTTTGTCCAGATTTTCAATCGGTCTGGTGGCGGAGCGGTAACACACTTTTAAAAGGAATCTGCTACCATCCCAGATCCAGCAGCCAGTTATTCAGTCCTCTTTCCCGTTCCTTTTCGTCGGTAATATTTTTCAAATTGGTATACTCCTTTGATATTGCCGTCTACGATAAAGAGGACTCTGCCGCATTTTGCGGCAACTTTCGCATCATGCGTCACCATGACAATCGTTGTCCCTCGCCGTTTAACTTCACAAGTTCATCCATAACCTCATTGGAGGACGTGCGGTTCAATGCACCTGTCGGCTCATCCGCAAACAACAGTCTGGGGCGGTTCATCATACTTCTGCATATACATGCCCGCTGAAGCTGTCCGCCGGACACCTCGTTCATATCATTATCTGCAATTTCGATAATTCCGAGCTTACGCATCAGCTGCTCGCCTCTTGCCTGCTTCTCTTCCCTGCTCTCCTTTGATTTCCTGCTTTCCACTGCCGGGAGCACGATGTTATCCAGAATCGTCAGATTCTTCATCATATACATCTGTTGAAAAATGAATCCCATTTCATCCAGACGGAGCTTTGCCAGATCTTTTTCTCCAAGCTTCGTCAGATCCTGCCCCTCAAAGAGCACCTGTCCGCTCGTTGCCCGGTCCATGCCCGAAATGGCATACAAAAGTGTAGATTTTCCGGAGCCGGACGGTCCCATGATCGCCACCATCTCCCCTCGTTTACCTCAAGATTTACATTTTTTAATACATTATTCTGCCTTTTATCAATTACATATGTTTTGCAAAGATCCTTTGCACAAAGTAATGCTGCCATATGATGTTCCTCCATTTTATTTTTACTCTATATTTGCAGTATCGCTGCTCTTAATTGTCCGGATCTGCAATGCCGTGATTCCCGATGCCAGAAGCGTCATAAGGAAAATGATTCCCGGATACAACAGGAAAATCTTCCACGGGTTGATGACATAAGAAACCTCTACCGCCCCATCATGCCAAAATCGGATTTCCAATCAGATACGTTGCAGGAATAGAACAGATTCCCGCCAGAAATACCGCCGCAAGCGTGACTATGCCAAACCGGATCACATGCCATCTTATCACTCTGCTATTTGAAAAGCCAATCGCCTTTAAAATTGCAATCTGGCTTCTCTCATCTGCAAGAAATGACTGTTCCATCAGAATACACACCAGCAGCACCACAATGAGTGTAATCCCAAGCAGAAGATACTGTACGGATTCGATCGTTGACGCCGCTCCCATACAGTCATCACAGTATTCTGCGGCATTCATTACCTTATCATTATCAAAAAGCTGTTTTATCTTATCCTTGCGGATCTCAACCTCTTTTGCAGACGGATGATCGGTAAAGTTAATCTGATAGGACATCAGACTTGCAATATAGGAAAAATCCGTCGGTGCATCCTCATGAAGCCGTATCACGGCTCCAAGCTGATTCATACTCTGGAAGTATGCCACTACGATACAATCCAGCGTTTCGGTTCCAAAATCAATTGTTACCGTATCTCCCATTTTGCCCCCGTCAGTTTTGAAATCGTCGGTGTGATCGCAATCGTTCCTGCTCTGTGGGACAATACCTTCCGTGTATTCATAATCTGACGCACCGACATCAATTCCCTGCTCGCAGACGATAGAATAATCGTTTCCATCCACACGCACCTTATATTTGTACTGCGCCTCCACACACATCTTTGCCGGCATTCCATTCGCTTCCAGCAGATTTTCCGTATCCCTGAGATAGTTCTCGACCCGCTCTAACCCGTCCGGATTCATACTGCTCATCGCTTCCGCCAGATCGGTATAATACAGATCACTCCGGGATCCGAATGTCGTGATACATGTGTCACTCCGCATTGTTGAGATGAGATTGACAAACACCAGCACAAACAGGGTACAGATAAAAAATGTAATCACAATCGTTGCATACCGCCGCGGCGCACTAAGCACATCATTGACTGCCAGAAACATACTCGTGCTTCCATGACTTTTCCCCAGCCGGACAGACGATTTTTCTTGTAACGCTCCCTGTCTGACCGGAGCGGATTGCATCGATAGGGGAAGACTTCTTCACCTGGCCGGTACACCGGAATGCAAAGAAGAATCACAACAATGACCAGAACCGCTCCAAGCACAGAAAGTCCAAAATGATTGTCCGCTCCAAGCACAATGTTGTTGCTGACTGACCGCAGCATCAGATTGGAAAACGGAATACTGAGCAAAACCCACAACAGCTCCTGCCACTGCCAGCATCAGATATTTTGCCAGATACAGACTGCGAATCTTGAAGCTGCTGATTCCGATTGCCTTCATCACGCCGATTTCACGGAATTCCTCCGAAATCGTAAATGTAATGGAGAATTTCAGTACCACAAAGGATACCAGAATCAGACAGATACTAAGAACTAACATCGTGAATGCCACGATCATATCCAAGACATAACACATTTTATCATGGAACGCGTTCCGGAAAACATAATCTCCGGAACCCGGCTATCAGGGATGCAATATCGTACAATGAGGTATCATCTGCCAGATCAATGTAACAGATCTGTCCCTGATATCCATTGCGGATACTGTCATCGGAAAGCAGCTGCTCAATCTCCGCTTTGTTAAACAGAAAACGGCTGTTTCCCATCATGCTGGATCCGAGCAGCGCATCCTTTGCCATGCCGTCCAGCGTCACAGAAAACGATACGCTATGATGCGTAATGGTAATCTGATCGCCCGGCTTCAGATGATTCTTTTCCATAAAATCTCCTGTTGCATAGGCATGTCCCGGTTCAATCTCCGTAATCTGCTCATTGTTTTTGCCAAAAAATTTGAGCCGGCTGTCTTCTACGGCCTGGTAGACCACCGAGTTCTTAGCCTCCAGTTCTTTTCCGTCCACATCCTTGAGATTGGATTTGTCGCCCCAGACGACCGGCTCCGTGCGGTATTCTATGACCTTCTCCTCCGTACGCAGCATCTCATCCAGTGCCGCCCCGCTGTCCGTTCCCATAGAGATTACAACATAATCTCCGATGCCCGCCTTATCCAGATAAGAGTCGATTCCGTTCGTGACAGAAACGACATTGCTGATTCCGCTCGCCACAAACATTGTCGCCAGCAGAATAAAGGAAAGCATAACGGCATTCATCGCCTTTTTTTTTTAAGTCTCTCTTCAAAATACGAAAAAACATCTAATCCTCCTTGTTTTCCGAAGGAAAATGCGAACCCTCTGGTGAGCAGAGGATTTTCCTCCTTGTTTTCCTCACCTTTATTTGATGTACTCATCTTACAGGAGAATTTATTAAACAATCCTTAAATGCCGTTATGCCTTCCGCACAACTACCGTCGCACAGAAATCATCGTCTCTGATCTCTGCATACACTTCGCCATCCATCTTATGCATCAGCTGTCTGCTGATATACAGTCCAAGCCCGGAACCATTTGCCGCTTCAACATTACTTCCGCGGTAAAATGAATCAAATATATTCACAAGTTCCTCCTGTTTTAATGTACAGCCGGAATTTGTGACTGTAATCAGCCGGCAGTCCTCTTCCTCCGAAAAAGAAACAATAATCCTTTTCCCGTCTCCGTATTTCAATGCATTCTCCAAAAGATTCTGCATCACTTCGATCAATCGGTCTGCATCACCTTTTAGCAGACAGTCCGTATAGGGTTCCATCTCAAATACCGTATGCAGACTGCCGAATTTATCCATATAAAGTTTCCTGATTGCTTCTATCACATCTGACAGATACACTTCCGTCAGATTTACGGTCAGATAAAGGAAATCCTCCCTTGATGCAACGGTAATCTCATTCACATATTTCTCAATATCTGTTACATTCTTCTCAATTCCCCGATATGCTTCCATACGTTTATCTTCCTCTGTATACAAACCTTCCGCCAAAGCCCTTGTGTACAGGCGGATGGCGGACAGCGGAGTGTTGATATCATGCGTCAGCGATAAAACCAGGGTCTTTTTCTTTTGCAACTCCAGTTCTTTCTTCCTGTTGCTCTCTAACGTATCCCGCAGCATATCCATTCCCAGAGGAACCTGCCGAAGAACCTGCTTTTCTCTGCCTTGATTGGCGTAGAAAGGTTTCCTTTTGCCAGTTCCTCCGTCAGATTCTGCATATTCTGAAACGGTCTTATCACTTTCTCTCCAACGTAACATACGAAAAAAACAGACAACAAAAACATGATTCCCAGGACGATATCCATGAAAATCCATGTTCCGTAGTCTGTTTGTGTGTAAATAATTTTATAGATGGTATCTGTTTTTCCTGCGCTCTCTCAATACGCGGTTCCCGGGTCACTGCTGCCATATAATAGAACACATTCGCCGCCATGATGAAAAAAAGTTCTATGCCAAGAACCCCCGCCGCCAATTTTTTATAATGCTTCATACCGGTATCCTGTCCCCCAGACCGTAATAATATGTTTTGGATTTTTCGGATCCTGCTCGATTTTCTCCCGCAGCCATTTGATATGGACAGTAAGCGTCTGCATCTCAGACTCACTGTCGCTGCCCCAGATACGGTTGAACAGATATTCCTTCTTCAACGTGGTTCCCCTGTTTTCTATCAAAAGCTTTAACAGCTGAAACTCTTTTTCTGTGACATTGACCGGCATGCCATCGACCGTAAGTGTCTGTGTAACACTGTTTAACCGCAGATGGTCGCAGACGATTTCATCCAGTGCATATTTCCGCTTAAAAATCCCGTTGATCTTCGCAAGCAGAATATCAATATCGTAGGGTTTGCTGATATAGTCGTCCGCGCCGATCTGCAACCCCTTTAATGTGCTCTCCTTATCCGTTCTGGCACTGGCAATCAGGATGTGCGTATTCGAGTTCTCCCGGATCCTTGCGCAGACAGAGAAACCGTCCACTCCCGGCAGACCGATGTCGAGCACCAGCAGATTAGCACCGTACCGTTCAAAAATATCAAGCGCCTTTTCTCCCGTGTCTGCAAGGCTGACCGTATAATTTTCTTTTCTGAGGAAATCACATAAAAGCGTACCTATTTCCCTGTTATCTTCTACAATAATAATATCCGGCATAAATCCTGTCTCACCTGCTCCCGTTATTTTTCACTGCTTTTCTGCGCGGATTTCTTCTCCGCCCGGGCAGCTACACCATCTGCACCAGCCATACATTACTCCGCACCATGCGGTATCCGATCACCACCTTAATCAGCTCGGTCGCCTGCACCAGAAAGTACACACTCACAATGCCAAGTCCTGTAAAACGTGCCAGTACAAACGCGGCCGGCACGACAACGATCCACGTGAAAACAGAGTCAAACAGGAACGTAACCATCGTTTTTCCGCCCGATCGCAGCGTAAAGTACGACGCATGGCTGAACGAACAGAACGGCATGATCATCGCCGATACGGCGATGAAGCTTGTCGCAAGCGCCTTGATCTCCTCCGTTGTATTGTAGATCTGCGGGAAAAATCCTCCGACCACCAGCATAAGACCTGCCACGATCACGCAGCAGAACACACTGAACACGATCATCTTGTTGTCTGCGTCCTTTGCTTCTTCCAGCTCGCCGGCGCCCAGATACTGTCCGACCACGATACTGATGCAGGAACCAAGCTGCAGATAGATGATGTTGAACAGGTTTGTGATTGTCGTCGCTATATTCAGTCCCGCCACTACCTCCAGTCCACGGACGGAATAGCACTGTGTGACCGCCGTCATACCCGCCGCCCACAGAACCTCGTTGAGCATCAGCGGAAATCCCTTCACGATAATCGCCTTCAATTCCTCTCCCGGAATGCCAAATCCGGTATAGGCGCCCTTTAAATACAGGTTCTGTCCGGTATGGCTGTGCGCCCAGACAATAATGATGAACGCCTCAATGTAGCGTGCAATCACCGTCGCAAGCGCGGCGCCGGCAACCAAGCTCGGGAACGGTCCGATTCCGAAGATCAGAAGATAATCTAACAGCGCATTGCTTCCCACAGCGACAAAGCTCGCAACCATCGGCACCATCGTCTGTCCCGTCTCCTTGATATTCGTCGCATACGCCTGGTTGACCGCAAACGGAACCAGTCCACTACCATGATCCCAAGATACTGCAGTCCATACCCAAGCGCCACATCCGTCGCCCCGTCTCCGGCGGTATCCGTCAGATAAAGCGAGATCAGATTGTCCCCGCATGTTAGAAACAGCAGAATGGTAAGCCCCGTCACAAGCAACGCCGCATATAGCTTAAAGCGGAAGGAATACATATGTCCCTTGTGATTCCTCTTGCCGTAATACTGCGCCCGAAAATACTGGCTGCCGAAACCGCGCCGAAAATCGCCAGATTGTATACAAAAATGAGCTGGTTCACGATGGCAACCCCGGACATCTGCTCCGTGCCGAGCTGTCCCACCATGATGTTATCCAGAAAGCTGACAAGATTCGTGATCGCATTCTGTACAATCATGGGCAGCGCCAGATATAAATATCTTTTATAAAATGCCCGGTCTCCGATATATTTTTCCTTAAATTCTGCTAACTTCATAAGTTCTTTTCCTTCTATAAGATCTCTTGTGTGTTTATCTGATCATCTTAACATCTTCCCGCAAAAAAAGCACTGTTTTTTTGAAAAACAGTGCCATTTCCCGCCTGCCGCCCATTGCTGCCGCTCAGAACAGATCCAGCATATTGTCCAGATAGATTTTTTCCCTGACGTGCAGCTGATACCCGGGTTTCGTCATATAGTAGAGCAGGAACTCCAGAATCAGCGCACTGCCAAGTCCCCGCCCCTCGATCTTGAACTGGGAAAATCCCATGGGCAGGTAGATATTTTTTATGGCGTCCGTACCGATAAATCCCGGATTGGCCATCGCTTTGGAAAACAGATAGCCGCCCTCTGCATCCGGAGCCGCGCAGTGATGCTCCGCGCCGCTTTCTCCGAGATTTTTGCGGCTGACGGCTTCGTAACAGCGCTTCCTGTCCCCGCAGCCAAACCAGCAGCATTCATTGCAAAGAAATTCCACTTTGTCCCTCTGCCATCCGGTCAGCGTATCCCATTGCGCAAACGCCTTATTCAGCCGGAAATCCGGCACGACATAGCGGAAATCCTCCCGGTCGATCTCCCCGCGAAGATCCTCAAAATCCGTCAGAACCTTGGTGGTCGAGGAGACAAAGTAGAACCCCGGATACTGCTGCTTCAAATACGCTAACAACAGATCCGAGTGAACGATCACACCGTTTCTTTGATCCCCACCTTCCTCAAACAGGGCACACAGGTCATTACATTTCCGGTCCGAGAGATGCTCCTCCCGCAGCAGAGAGTTGCTGAACGTCAGCCGGGCAGAAATTCCGTACTCCCGCAGCAACGCCAGAATCTCCGCGGAGTCGTGATCTCCGAACCCGACGCGGCCTCCGCCCCAGAGACAGTCCGCCGGTGCACCATAGATCGATCCGATGTCGCACCAGTCGTAAAAATATTCCCTGTGCTCATAGAACAGCGGCAGAAACACGCGATACAATTCATAAAATTCAAACAGCCCCGGAAGGTGATAGTATGCGGTATCTTTTTTTAATGAAGCCATATCTGCCTCGTCACCTCGCTGATTCCCGGTCTAGGCAACCGTGATAAGTTCGTACTCGCGGGTTCCAAAACCCAGGTCTGCGGCAGCCTCGATGGTGTGTACACCATTTCTGGATTCGATTCGCTCGAGCAGATGATCTCTGCCCGGATCGTCACTCGCATAGACCAGATCCAGACAAGCCTGGTCGATTGCGATAGGATCAGTTGAGATCAGGATACCCATATCCTTCATGCAGGGATCTTCTGCTACTGCACAACAGTCGCAGTCTACGGACATATTTTTCATGACATTGACGTAAACTGCATTCCCCTTAAAGTAATCGACAACGGAAGATGCCGCATCCGCCATAGACTCCAGGAAAGAGTCGTGGTCTGCCGTCCAGATATCTTCCGGCTTTCCTGCACCGTGAATATATGCCTTGCCGGCAGAAGATGCAATACCGATAGAAAGCTGCTTGAGTGCTCCGCCGTAACCACCCATAGGATGTCCTTTGAAATGGGAGAGGACCAGAAGAGAATCATAATCCGCAAGGTCTTTTCCTACAAAGTTCTTCTGAATGACTTTGCCGTTCGGGATCGCAAGCTCCAGATCCGGTCCCTCCGCATCCAGAAGATCGACTTTAAAGTACCGGCTCCATCCATGTGCCTCCAGCGTCTTTTTGTGCTTGGCGGTTGTATTACGCTCGCCTTCGTATGCAGTGTTGCATTCCACAACGGTACCGCCAACGTAATCAATGACCGGCTTCCAGAATTCCGGTTTTAAAAAATTCTGGTTCCCCGCCTCACCGGAGTGAAGTTTGATCGCCACTTTGCCGTCCAGCTTCTTCCCGAGAAGCTGATACATCTCTAATACCTTCTCCGGACTGATTTCTTTTGAAAAGTATACTTTTTCCATCCGTTACTTCTATTCCCCATTTGTCTTTCATGTATTCTTTTCCAAAGTATACCACACGTATGTAAAGATGTCTCTTATCTTTTTTAAAGAACGATACTATTTATAGAAATATCTTTTGTTTTTACAAAACAGCCAAAAGTTTTCCCTCATAGGAAGAAAGAATTATCTTTTCTTTCTGCAACTGCGGAACTTCCACTGATGTCAGTGTCACACTGCCGGTGCCGGTATTTAAAATATCAGGACTTTGTCGTCCCCAAAACTACGCGAAAATACATATGCTCCTGTAATATCATTTGCAATAAATTGTCCGGTAATTGCCCTTGCGTAACGCCACATGCTCTTTTCGAGTACAATCCAGCAACTGAACTTCTCTGCCAGATTTCCTGTAATCTGTTGTTTTCTATCTGCTGCTCCATTACTGCCTGCCAGTCCATGGCTGCCCGATACTCCAGCTCTTTCATTCCCTCGATATACACTTCATCCCCATAGAATACCGATGGCACGCCCACTCCCATAAAGAGATAGAAAAATGCCAGCTCCATTCTCTTTCTATTTCCATTACAATAGCTTAAAAATCTCGGAATATCATGGGAATCCAGAAAATTCATCTGTGCCAGACTCACCTGCCATGGGTAGCGGTAAATCATCTGCTGCATCTGGGCATCAAATTCACTGACCGAAAGTTCTCCCTTTCCAAAATCCCGGCACAGATAAGAAAAAGTATAATTCATCGTAGAATCAAACTGGTCTCCCTGAAGCCAGATGCCTGCTTCTTCCCAGATTTCGCCTATTAGAAATAAATCCTCTTTACTGCTCTCACCGCATGACGGAAGGTTCTCCAGAATTCATGATTGATTTCATTTGCCACATCCAAGCGCCAGCCGTCAATGTCTGCTTCCCGAATCCAGTAAGTTCCAACATTACAAAGGTACTCCACCACTTCAGGATTTCCGGTATTAAGCTTTGGCATTTCCTTTACATAGGCAAACGCCTAATAATCCGGCGGATCAGCGTACTGTATCGTTTCCGGCAGATAATAAAACCAGTTATAATATCTTGATGCTTTTCCCTTCTGCCGCACATCCCGGAATGCAAAGAAATCTGCTCCACAATGATTAAATACACCATCTAAAATAACACGGATTCCTCTCTTGTGGCACTGCTGCACCAGTTCTTTTAAATCCACTTTATTTCCAAGACAGGGGTCGATTTCAAAATAATCAATGGTATCATATTTATGATAAGACGCCGCTTCAAAAATCGGATTCAGATAAATGCAGTTAATTCCAAGCTTTTCGATATAGTCAAGGTTTTCACAAATTCCTTTCAGTGTACCACCCAGATGATTCTTGCAAATCCGGTCCGGTAAAATTTTTCCATTGCTGTCGCTTTTTTTATCCGGCAAAAGCATATGCCTTGTCGCTTTTTCCTTCAGTTCCCGTCTGTCATTTGCAAAACTGTCCGGGAAAATATGATACATAACAATGTCTTCTGCCCACTCCGGGATATCTAAAATATCCTCTCTTCGAATATATGGAAACTGAAAATATTCTGCCCTGCCACAGGACAGTTTCTCTGCAAATCCTCTTCCATAATAATAAAGGCTTTCTGTATCGTCCTCTAACCGGAAATAATAGCATACCCTGGTATACGGAGATGTAATCTTAACTTCATAATAATCATAAAGCATATCGGATGCCACATGTTCCATTTCACTTTGTTTCACCGGAAATGGCTCTTCCATCGCCACCCGGTCTCCCCAATACAGCACGCACCGTTTTAAATCGTCCTTTTTACAACGGATTCTTATTACCAGCCGGTCTTCTTTTTCTGCAAAGGCAAATTGTGACAGTGGAATATGCAAAATTGCTTCTTTTTCCATTTTATTTCTATCCTTTCACACCACCTGCAGTAAGACCGGATACCATATATTTTTGTATACAGAAGAAAATAATCAGCACTGGAACAGATACAAGGATAGCGGCTGCGGAAAACATTCCCCAGCTTCTGGTGTAATCGCTGGACTGTAACTGATATAATCCACCTGCCAGTGTATAACTGTTTTCATTCAGTAGAAATGTTGTGGAAAACAGATATTCATTCCATACAAAAATAAGTACCATCACAGAAGTTACAATGATTGCCGGACGAGCCAGCGGCATTACTACCTTCCACAGCAGCTGGAAATCCGATGCACCGTCAATTTTCGATGCTTCTTCAATTTCTACCGGAATGGTATCAAAATACCCTTCATATTCCAGATAGAGAAGATGCACATGCTACCCGCATAAATAATCACCAGTCCCAGTTTCGTGTCCAGCATATTCATCTGTTTTAAAAGACGGAATAATGCAAACATGGACAGGATCTGTGGGAATGCATTTAAGAGAAGCAGTAATTTTAAAATGCCATTTCTTCCTTTAAAACGGTATCTTGAAAATGCATAAGATGACACCACGGCAAATCCGATAGCAATGACCATTGTAAAGAAGCTTAATACGGCAGAGTTATAAAACCACCGCAAAACGGCTTCTGCGTCAGTATATTTTTATAATTATCCAGTGTAAATTCCTTTGGAAACAAAGATAATCCAGAGGACAATGCTCCACTTCCCCTTTCAAAGGAAAGATTCAACGCATATAAAATCGGCACCAGTGCCAGCAGACACAGTATAATATAAAAAATATGTAATCCACTACGCTGTAAAATCTGTTTTCTCTTTTTCTTAGTCATAATTTTCCTCCTTTACCCCTCGATTGGTAAACAGCGAAAATACCATGATGAGGAAAAAGATAATCATGGATACCGCAGAGGACAGCCCATAGTTATTTGAAACAAACGCATTCTGCTGTGCATAGGTAATTACGGTTTGTAAGGTTGCTCCTGAATATGCTCCCTTCTGCATCGTAAGAAGATATACGATATCAAACTGCTTAAATGTGGTAAATGTCGTCATAATAACCGCCGGTGCAATAATTCCTTTCATTGCCGGAACGGTAATATGGATGTTCTTTGACCAGAAACCTGCTCCATCCAGTTCTGCGCTTTCATAATAGCTGCGGTCAATGCTGGACAGTGCACCGTCTATCATCATAATCATAAACGGCAATGCCATCCACAGGTTTAAGGTCATACAGGAGAGAAATGCCGGCACATTGGTGGAAAGGAAATTTACCTTTCCAAAGCCAAGTGCCACCAGAATCTTATTCAGAAGACCAAACTCTGTGTTATAAATGCCTACTCTCCACACAAAGAATGGACACATATGCAGGCATTGCCCACGGAAACATCAAAAGGGTCTTGTATACACGTTTTCCCTTGAAATCTTCTCCTTGAAATCCCAATGCAATAAAATATGCCACAACTACCTGTATCACCATATTTAATGCGGTCCAAAGTAATGTTGTAAACAGTGCTCCAAGGAAACCGGAGTCTGCCTTTAATAATGCCCTGCTATAGTTGGATAGTCCGATAAATTCATAATTTGACCAGTGAAAAAGATTCATATTGGTCAGTGATATATAACCCGTATAAATAATTGGGAATACAATAACCATTCCAATCAATATCAGCGCCGGCATACTGTAAAGCCATGGTGTTAATTTCCGTTTGATCTTCATATACACACTTCTCTTCCTGATTTTCCTCTTTATTGCCTCTAAATAAACTCCTTCTTACTGCATATCAGCAATGGCATCCAATGCCTCCTGCTGATAAGTTTCTGCTGCAGTGTCAATATCTTCCCCGGATTTGTTGACTGCCGCCAAAAATGCTTCTGCCGGTCCCCACATAACGCTCATCTGCGGAATGTTTGGCATAGGCTGTGCAGTTTCTGCCGTTGCTTTCATTGCCATAATCATCTCATTTGCAGCAACATCTGCATCATCATATGCTTTGCTGTTTGCCGGTGCACAGTTTGATTTATTCGCCAGTGCAATACCTACTTCCGGGCTTGCAATTGTCTCTAATGCTTTTGCAATTGCTTCTTTCTTATTTTCTGCTGCATATTTTAAGACACCAATGCTCTGTACACCAGAATATGGTGCCAGTCCGTTTCCATTCGGAAGTTTAAAATCCGCTAAGGATTTAATACCAAGGTCAATGCCCGCTGCCTTGATTCCGGATACCAGCCATGGTCCACCGATGATTGCTGCTGCCTGGCCTTCATTGAATAATGCAGTTACTGTGTTGTAATCTCCATCTGCCTCCAATGCTGCAAATTTCTGATTGTACGCGATAGCATCCTTGGTTTCCTGTGTATTTAATCCAGGATCTGCATCTTTATCAATAATATATCCACCAAAACCATTGATCACCGGTGCCACATTGTATGCGGTAGAATGCTGATTTACCAGTGCATAAGTTCCTGCATCCACATCGGTATGTGCTACCATATAATCATACAGTTCATCTGTTGTTTCCGGCACATCACCTTCCCATTTTGCCTTATTATACATAAAGAGCAATGTCTCATAATAAACCGGCAGCAGGTACTGGGTATCCTTATAATTACCTGCTTCTACGGTCATTGGTAATAGATCTGCCATTACATCCTCACTGATAACATCCGTAATCGGAGCTAAAATTCCCATTTCTGCAAATGTTCCCAATGAATCATGTGCATAAAGGTACATATCCGGTCCGTTGGATTCATCATTTCCATATAACTGAAGCTGGTCGGTCAGACCACTCTTCTTTTCAAAGGTAACCTTGATATTATCCTCTGCCAGTTTCTCATTCGCACAATCTGCAATGGTCTGAATGATATTCTCATCCCCATCGTGCCAGATTTTTACTTCTGTCATTTCATCCCCTGCATCATTTCCAAGTACTTCTGTAGTCTTTCCTTCGTCTTTTCCTGCATCTTTTCCACAACCGGATAATGCGCCGATTGTCATTGCGGTACAGAGCAACAGACTCAACACTCTTTTCTTCATAAAAATACCTCCGTTTTCCGGTTTCTTTAGGAAACCGTTTTCTTTATTTTCTTTTTTTCATGCAATTTGTTCCCCTTGCTAAGTCTATATCTATCACTTTTTCCCATTGTTTACAATGTTTATTAGTCAAAAATGATTGACTTTGTTAGGAAACCGCTATATTGTATTTGTAAATTTATACATTTTTTAGGAGGTATTTTATGTCTGTTACCATCAATGATGTTGCCAATGAAGCCGGTGTTTCCAAATCCACTGTTTCTAAAGTTTTAAATCACTGGACCACCATATCCCCAGCCACTGTGGAAAAGGTTCATGCAGCAATTGAAAAGCTTCATTATACCTAACTCCCGGGCTGTAAACTTTGCAAAAGGTGCTACTTCCAATATTGTCTATCTTACCAATCTGGAGAAAGATACTGCTTATCGGAATCCGCATATGTTTGACATTATGTGCGGCGTACACCATACCTTGTCCGAAAACAACTATTCCCTAACGCTTGTCAACACTTCTGAAGAGCACTATCCCGGAGAAAAAGTCAACGAAGTTATCACAAGCCGTTCCTCCGATGGTCTTATCATCCACGGCTCTGCCATTAATAAAGAAATTGCAAATCTTATTCTGGATGCAGGCTTTCCACACATTATCATTGGACATCCGAGTTTCGAAAGCTGCTTATGCTGGGTAGATACCAACCACGCCCTTGCCGGTGAATATGCCGCTGCCCACATGATAGCCTGTGGTTATACAGATGTTGCCTTTATCGGAGAGCGCAAAACCGATTATATTTCTGCCCAGCGTCAAAAAGGATTTATGGCAGGCATGTTAGACAGAGGCTTTCACATTCCGGCTGCCCGTATCGGAAATACCGATTCCAGTTGGCAGCACTTATTCTGTTACTTCTGATATGCTGACACAGCCTGTACCGCCTCGCGCTATTGTATGTGAAAATAACACCCTCGCATTAGGTGTCATCCAGGCAGTCAAAGACCGGCAGCTTTCCATCCCGGATGACATTGCCATACTTACCTTTGACGTCTACCCATATTCCAGCATCATCGACCCACAGCTTACCATTGTAGATATCAATGTCTATGATACCGGTGTGCAGGCAGGCTCCATGATGATCCGTAAGCTTCAGAACCCGGAGCTTCTCATCCAAAGCTATACAACGCTTCCTGTTATCATCCAGGGAGAAAGCACCAGACCACTGACATAAAAAAAGTGCCCTCGACACTCTCAACTCTCCTGACCCCTCATTCATGAATAAGATCAACATCATGCTCTGTTTCGTAAGAAAGAACTCTTGCTCTAAACCTGCTGAGGGTTCTGTCACTAATTGGCTGCTCTTCAAAACTGGTTGTGTGCAGTGCATACTGATAGCGGATATCAAATGCCATAGCTTCAACGCTCTCATCGTCAGTAACATTAAGAGCTTCTTTAAGAATCAGTGCCCCAACAATCACATTGACCGGAGTATTAGGTCTGGATGCTTTTTTACTGTAAAGAACAGAAAAAATATTTTCATCAATAGCAGGAAAAACTTTGTCTGTCTGTAAGATTAAAAGTACTGTCTAAAACAGTAAGCTGTTGATTATCATTTTTAACAAAAGACATATAGATCACCTCATAAAATGCTACCTACATTTTACCAAAGAATCCAATGTTTTTACATATCGTGTTAAGTTTTCAAGGTACAAATTTATATCAAAGGCTATAAACCTTTTGACACCCCAATCCTATAAGTTAAAAAAAGCCCCGCGTGCGGAACTCTTTGCACCGGGACTTCTCTTATACATGATACTTTGTCTGCTTTATGACATGCTGTTGACAGTCTTATACTTATAGAGCATCTCCGCATGATTCTGCTCCTCCACCTGAATGTCTGCGAGCAGTTTGCGGACGCCCGGGTCTGCAAACACAAACACGTCGGTATTATACTCGGAAGACACCAGCTTCTCGGTACCGATGCAGTCGGTCGCAAGGAAGCAGTCGTTTTTTTGTCCTCGGACTCCGCGAGGGAGTAGGTGGCGGTCGGGTTATAATTCTTTCCGTCGCTGTCGTTGCAGTTGCAGTTCGGCACGGTACCGTTTAACACCTGTCCCAGCGAATGAAAATGCTGCTGCTCCTTCTTGTGAAGATCGGTGAACAAATTCACGAGAACCGGATCCTTCGCCTCTTTGCTGTATCGGGAATACTTCTCCACGCAGGTTTTCTCCTGGGTCTGGAGATCTTTGATCGCCGCTGTCTCTTTTTCACTTAATACCATCGTTGTTACCTCTTTTCTTATTTTTTTCTATGCTGGTATTATTGGGAAAAAGTTTCGCAATTATACACAATATTTATTTTCCGGTTGACAAATGCGCGCGGACGCGTCTATAATGGCGTTAATCGGAGCAGAACACAGGCTTTGACGGGAAGAAGTAAGAATAAGCGGAACGAACAGAAAGCAACCGGCTGATGAGAGGTGCACGGAAAGCTTATTACGAATACATCCCCGAGCTTCACACCCAATTTGCATGACCGTTCTTTTTGCGGCGATGCGATAGTAGGCTGTGACGTAGCGGCGCACGTTACAAGCGCCTGAGTGTTGTCGGACACTCGCAGAGGCAGACCATGTGAATGGTCTGTGAACAAAGGTGGTAACACGAGTTTATACCCTCGTCCTTTTGAAGGACGGGGGTTTTGTGCGGCAGCAAAGGTCCGGCTCCGTCCGGCTGTTGTACCGCCGCCAGAAAAAGACAACCACAAATACAACCACAAAGAAAGGAACTGACATCATGACATTATACGATGAATTAGTTGCCCGCGGCTTAATCGCGCAGGTAACAGACGAAGAAGAGATCAAAGAACTGATCAACAACGGAAAAGCAACCTTCTACATTGGCTTTGACCCGACTGCAGACAGTCTGCATGTCGGACATTTCATGGCGCTCTGCTTAATGAAGCGCCTCCAGCTGGCAGGAAACAAGCCGATCGCGCTCATCGGCGGCGGTACCGGTATGATCGGTGATCCGTCCGGACGTACCGACATGAGAAAGATGATGACTCCGGAGACCATCCAGCACAACTGCGACTGCTTTAAGAAGCAGATGAGCCGCTTTATTGATTTTTCCGACGGCAAAGCGCTCATGGTCAACAATGCAGATTGGCTGATGGATTTAAATTACATTGATGTTCTGCGCGAGGTCGGCGCTCATTTCTCCGTAAACCGCATGCTGACCGCTGAGTGCTACAAGCAGCGGATGGAGAGAAGGGTTAAGCTTCCTGGAGTTCAACTACATGATCATGCAGAGCTACGATTTCTATGAGTTATTCCAGAGATACGGCTGTAATATGCAGTTTGGCGGTGATGACCAGTGGAGCAACATGCTCGGCGGTACAGAGCTGATCCGCCGTAAGCTCGGAAAAGACGCTTACGCCATGACGATCAACCTGCTCCTTAATTCCGAGGGCAAAAAGATGGGCAAGACACAGTCCGGCGCCGTATGGCTTGATCCGGAGAAGACCTCTCCCATTCGATTTCTTCCAGTACTGGAGAAACGTGGCTGACTCCGATGTCTTAAAGTGCATCCGTATGCTGACCTTCCTTCCGCTCGAGGAGATCGACGCGATGGAGAGCTGGGAAGGCGCACAGTTAAACCAGGCAAAGAAATCTTAGCTTTCGAGCTGACCAAGCTGGTACACGGCGAGGAGGAAGCTGCCAAGGCACGCGAGGCATCCCATGCACTCTTTGCAGGCGGCAGAGATTCCGCACACATGCCGACCGTAGAGCTTTCGGCTGCTGATTTTGCAGAGGGCGATCTCGACATCCTTGCACTTCTCGTGAAGACAGAGCTTGCTCCATCCCGCTCCGATGCAAGACGTGCCGTTGAGCAGGGCGGCGTAAGCGTTGCAGATGCAAAGGTCACCGATATCAAGACCTCCTACAGTGCTGATTCCTTCGGTGCCAACGGTCTTGTCGTAAAACGCGGCAAGAAGAAATTCGTCAAGGTTCTTGTAAAATAAACCGTGCATCAACGCAAAAAGAAATTGCCGCGATAAGCATAGACCGCTTTTGGGGTGATAAGTAATATTACAGGAATATCAGACAACAAAAAAGTTCCAGAATAAACAGACGGCGGCAAATTCTTTGAAGCAAAATTCGAGTATTTCTTCCATGCCGCAGCAGGCATCCCATTCCGTGTCTTGACCACGTTTGGACACTCACGGAGTGTGTCCGACAAGCCACAGACAATGAGCGGACTTTCTGGTGTCCCTAATGGCACCTCTTCACAGACAATATAAAACCGCGCGAACCGAACTCGCCGGCATCTGCTATTGAAAATAAGGCAGATGCCGACTCAGACATCGGCTTCGCGCAGTTATGTTTTGTTCAGAGGTGCCAATAAGGGACACACACAAAAGTCCTAAAATTGTCTGCTGGCTTGGACACAGTCCGTAGAGTGATCCAAACTTGGAAAGACATGGATCATCACGGATGCCAACTGCGGCATGGTTAGAAATACCGGATTTTGCGGTCAGATTTGCCGCCGCCTGTTTATCTGGAACTTTTAAGTATCTATTTCTTATAATATTACTTATCAGCGCAAAGCACGATATGCTTATCGCGGCAATTTCTTTTTACTAATAGTGCAGCATCTCGATCAAAAAGAACCATGCAAGCCCGTAGTATGTCACTACCGCCACCAGATCATTGACCGTCGTGATGAGCGGTCCGGATGCAACGGCAGGATCAATATGAATTTTATGAAAAACATCGGGATCAGCGTTCCCACCAGGCTTGAGATCAGCATGGCAAGGATCAGCGCCGCTCCGATACAGCCGGACACCGCAAAGGCGAACTGCAGGGAGCCGGACTTGAAAAAGTAAATGTAACACCCGATCAGGATAATTGACATCATACCAAGGATCAGACCGTTGCTAAGTCCGACGCGTGCTTCCTTAAAGACCAGGTGCACTTTCTGCCCGGCAGTGAGATTTTCATCCATCAACACACGGATCGTCACAGCCAGGGACTGCGTTCCCACATTTCCCGCCATATCGAGAATCAGCGACTGAAAGCACATGACAATTGTCAGTTCTGCGACCACGTGCTCGAACATCCCCACAACGGAGGACACGACCAGTCCCAGTCCGAGCAGCACGATCAGCCACGGCATACGCTTTTTGATACTGTCTTTTAACGGCTCTTCCAAATCTTCCTCCGCAGTCAGACCGGCGAGCATGGCATAATCCTCGCCCATCTCGTCATCGACCACCTCAACAATGTCCTGCGAGGTGATGACTCCGATGATCCGGTTCTCCTCGTCCAGAACTGGAATGGAATCTTCGGAATAATCCTTGATCCATTCGATGCAGTCCGCGATCTCCTCCGTGGCATAGACGAACGGGTAGGACACCACGATCAGATCCTCCAGATTCGTGTCCTCCCGCGCGATGATGAGATCATTCAGACTGATCGCACCGCAGAAGATACGGTTCTCATCTACAATGTAAAGTGTGGATATGTTGTCATTGTCTGCCGCCTGCCGGATCAACTCGCGCATAGCCTGCTTTACGGTCACATTAGACGGAATCTCCACATAGTTGGTGGACATCCGGTTTCCAATCTGCTCTTCATCAAAAGAATCGATGAGATCGATCTTATGCCGTACCTCCTCATCGAGCAGCTCCGTCAGCGTCTCGCGTTCTTTTTTGTCCATCTGGCGCAGCAGATCGGCAATTTCATCTGCGTCCATCTCCGAGACGACTGCTGCCTTTTTCTTCATATCCATCTCTTCCAGATAGGACGGAATCTCCTCCTCATCGATGTAGGAGAGAACCTCCGAGATCTCCTCCGCATTTAAAATGCGGTATAAGCGCTGCCGCTCGGTGGGATTCATGTCTTCGAGCGCCGCCGCAATATCATTCTCATGATAATCCAGAAGTCTGTCATGCATCACCTTCGGGGATGACATTCCGCGGACAATCGCCTCGATCTCTTTTGATATTTCATCTGAACTTCCGTCACATCTTCCAGTTTCTTTTTTTCTGTCATCTGCTCTTTCATGCAAGCCACCATTTCCTTTCCGATGTTGTCACATTCCGCCGGGGCAAAATGTGCACGCAAATAACGAACGCCACACTATTTATGGCATTCTGATACAGACAGCGCACGGCTGTCTCCTTGTCTTCGGCATGATTTGATTACGTTGTCTGGAAATATTGCCTGTGAATACAGAGCATAAGAAAAAAAGATACCCTCAATAATCGTTCTTCGATCAAAATGGCAGGCAGACTGCCGCTCATTTTCCCTCACAGACAATATGATTACTTCGTCCGCAACTGTCGTCAGTCATGCTGCCACCTCCATTCTTATTTTAATCCGTTGCTATCCTAACACATTTGTATCTGTTTTGCAACGCACTTTTTCTGCCAGCCAGGTGCGCACCAGCGGAAGCCAGCTCTGACACTGCTCCTGTACACCATATCCATCCACATTCATAGACTGCTCCGTACAGGTGGATAACCCGTGTCCGCCTGCCGGATACATATGAAATTCCACCGGCACATTCACCTTGCGCATCGCTGCGATAAGCAGCAGGGAATTCTCGACCGGCACACAGTCATCGGTAAACGTGTGCCATAAAAATACCGGCGGCATGTGCTCTGTCACCTGCTTCTCCAGTGAGACTTTTTCCAGCATCTCCTCCGTCTTCTGTCCCTTTAACAGAGCTTCAAACGATCCCCTGTGTGCGTATTCGCCGGACGTGATAACCGGATAGCAGAGAATCAGTCCCGCCGGACGCAGAATCTCATTTGTCACTCCGGCTCTCTCAGAAATCCAGGATTCATGCCAGAATACGCCTAAACTTGCCGCGAGATGACCTCCCGCGGAGCATCCTTCTACATAAATCTGATCCTCCTTAACGCCCCATTCCGCAGCGTGTGCATGGATCAGTTTCATCGCCTCCGCCAGCTCTAAAAGCGCTGTCGGGAACACCGCCGGCGCGCAGGAATAACGCAGCACGGCAACATGGTATCCCATTGCGAGAAACTGCACTACCATCGGCTCCGCCTCCCGGTCTGAGGTCCATTCGTATCCTCCTCCCGGACACAGCAGAATGAGCGGTCGCTCCTTGATCCGAAGTTCCCGGCTTTTTCCTGAATGTAGATACAGAGTCTTGCCCCGGCAGGGATCCCTCCACCTGTATTGCGATTGTTTCTGTCAGCATCTGTCTATTCTCCCCCGTGTTTTCTTAATATACAATCTGGTTCCGTCCGTTTTCTTTTCAGCGATAGAGCTTCTGATCCGCCGCACGGATGACCGCTTCCATATCCTTCTCTCCGCTATACTCCTCCAGTCCAAATGTCATGGTGACATGAATCCAATCACTCTGATAAGGAATGCCCATGCCGCGAATTCTCTTCAATATATCGTGAAGTACCTCATTCGCCTGATCGCCGTTTTTATTCTGAAATACAAACAGAAATTCCTCTCCGCCCCAGCGGCAGACTTTTCCTTCTTTTCCCATTACCTCCAGAAAGACTTTTGCCAGTTCTTTCAACACCATATCCCCGGCATCATGCCCGTAGGTATCGTTTGTCTTCTTGAAAAAATCAATGTCGCCGATTGCAACGGACACATATCCGATCTCTCCAGACGCATATTTTCCGACGATTTTCTCCAGATACGACCGCATGCTCCAGCGGTTGTACAGGCCGGTAAGCGGATCAATGGACGCCATGTGTTCCAGCTTCTCATTATATTTTACAAGCTTGTATTCCATCTCCTGCGAATCTTTGGTAAACACGATCATGATTGCCGTCAATTCCCCAAAAATAGCAAGCGTATTGATAATCTGAAAGAGAACACCGGTGTCCGCAGAAATATTTGTCACCGGATCATACCTGTTCGTATAGGCATACAGAAAAATACGGTACGCACATGCCAGTGCTGCAGCGCCGATTTTCATTCCCATCGTTCCCGCGCTCACGGTAAAATTGAGAACCAGAAGCACAAACACAAAATGTTGTACACCGCAGTTCCAGCCGTACTCCCAGATAAAAATCAGAATCCATAACGCCATCAGCGCCTGCGAAAATATTGATGCAAACTTCGTATGATTCAGATAAGTTGTGTAAAAGGACACGAGATAACATCCTATGCACACCAGGCAGATCACCGCTGAGCGGATATCCTTAATCGCGCAGAATACAGCAAACAGGGTTAAAAAGTACAGACACAGCATCAATGCACTGATCCGCAGCGTAACCGCCGTCTTCTTTGTCTCGTTCTCACTCTGCACGTCCTTTAATATAAAATCCTTTATCTTTTGCACCATAGTACAGTCCCCTCCCCGGAAAACCGACCTTTCTCCATAGTTCTATCATATACATTTGAAGTCTTTTTTTCAAGGTCTTCCTTATACCTTAAGTACTATATATTGTATTCCGAAAAACATTGCATCCCCGGCGCAACGTCATTTCTTTTTCTGATTCTGATGTAAAACAGGATAACATAAAAGGCGTACGATTTCTCGTACGCCATTACTGACCAAAGGCGACTGACGGATTTGAACCGACGATCAGGGAGTTGCAGTCCCATGCCTTACCACTTGGCTAAGTCGCCCTATCTCTCTTATATGTCTATTATATGCAGATTCCCGTCATTTATGACAGATCCCTTCTGCCGGAAAGCGCCGCATCAGACACACAGAGATTTTAACAAAACCATTGTCTCCCGTCAAGTCATATTTTTAAAATAAACAACATCTGCCGCCTACGGCGTTCCAAAAACAAATGTCACATACATTGTTGCCTGATCGTAAGTTCCGTCTTCCTTCGGATCAAGCACTGTCTTCGTCAGCATATATTCCCCATCCGTCAGCGTGCTGTACAGCCACTCCCATTTGACATCCGTGACCACGCTGCTGTGCGCCGGAATGGAATAGACCCCTCGTTAAACTTATAATTGGGAACCAGCGTCGACACGTCCACCCAGTCGCTCCCGATATATTTCTGCAGATGAAAATCGGTTCCGTACAAAATCTCCTCATCCGTATAATTTGAGATCGTAACCGATGCCTTTCCGCCTTCCACACGATTGACATACATTGCATAAGGTACTTCCCGGTCTGCTTCCTCCGTATCCCCGATCGGTACAACCTCCGTTTTATTTCCACCGCAGGCTGTCAGCATTCCCATGCAGATCATCACGATACAGCCTGTTATCCATAATTTTCTCATGAATTTTCCTCCGATAAAATCTTCCTTTTATTATAACCGATAAATGCATTGTTTGTCTCGAAAGATTTTCTTATTTATTTTACTTGACAACTTTACTTGTCAAACATATAATTATTTTGACAAGTAAAGTTGTCAAATGCATGGCTCTTTGTGCCGCAGATGTCACAAAGCCGCCACAACCGCCGACGGACGGAAGCTCTGGCTCCCGGTTTCTTCGGCACACAACGTCTGCGGAATTGGAGGATTATATGAACGAAGAAATGACGCCGGATTACATGACCGGCACACCCAATACTGTCTGTGCGGATGCCAGACGACAGTTTTCCCGCATCGGTCTGATGTTTCTGTTCGGGACCGCGCTCATCTATGGAGTTCAGTTCGGCGCAAGCGCGATCGCAAACGCGATCAATCCGGATCTGCTTTCCAGCACGAGTTACGCGCTTTTAATCGTTATGATTCCTATGTATGTGATCGCCATGCCGATCATGGCGCTTCTGATCAAGAGGATTCCGGCTGTGACTCTTCAAAAAGCACATGACATTCGGTCAGTGGCTGATTGCTTTTCTCATGTGCTATGGTGCCATGTATGTGAGCAATTATACCGGTCTTATCCTGACACAGTTGATCAGTATCCTGAAGGAAGCCCGGTAACCAATACCATGCTTGAAGTCGCTACCAGCTCCAATCTCTGGGTAAATCTGTTTATCATGGTGCTCTGCGCCCCGGTTGCCGAAGAGCTGATCTTCCGGAAGCTTCTCATTGACCGCCTTGCGCAGTATGGCGAGGGCGTAGCTGTGCTTTTCTCCGGCCTGATGTTCGGACTGTTTCACGGAAATCTGAATCAGTTCGTCTATGCTTTTGTTCTCGGTCTGTGCTTCGGCTTTATCTATGTCAAGACCGGCAACATCCGCTACACGATCGGGTTACACATGCTGGTGAACTTCCTCGGCTCTGTACTCGGTGTGGCGATCTTGAAATGGCTGGGAGATGATTTTCTCTCCATCGCTTCCGATCCTGCAGGCATGATGTCCTACATGACAGGAAACTTTGGAAAACTGATCGTTTACTTTATTTACATTTTCCTTTTGCTCGGCGTGGCGATTGCCGGTATTATTCTCTTTATCGTCAATCTGAAGAAAATCCGCTTCCTGCCTGGAATGAACACGCTTCCAAAAGGAAAACGCTTTTCCACAACCGTGTTAAACGTTGGAATGGCTCTCTACATGATCGTCTGGATCGTGATTATCATTGTACAGCTCTTGCAATAATGAAAAGCTGCCGCAGGAATCCCGTTTTATCGGTTCTATTCCTGTGACAGCTTTTATTATGCAATATTTACTGCTCTTTCCCGCAGCTTCTCTAATTTTCCGCGGTCTGCCCATCCTGTGCATTTAAGATGCTCATAAATTCTTCCCCTGTGATAGTCTCCTTATCATAGAGATATTTTGCAAGTTCATCCAGCTTTGCGCGGTTGTCCTTAAGGATCTTCGCCGCCTTCTCATGCTGCTTCCTTACCAGTTCCACTACTTTTCTGTCAATCTGCGCCTGCGTGTCCGCTGAGCATGCCAGGGATGCATCACCGCCAAGGTACTGATTGGCCACTGTCTCAAGCGCCACCATGTCGAACTCATCGCTCATACCGTAACGGGTGATCATACCCCTTGCCAGCTTCGTTGCCTGTTCAATATCGTTGGAAGCACCTGTTGTAACACAATCAAATACCACTTCCTCCGCGGCACGACCGCCTGTCAGCGTTGCGATCTTGTTCTCAATCTCTTCCTTATTCATGAGATAATGTGTACCTTCCTCTACCTGCATCGTATAACCCAACGCACCGGAAGTTCTCGGAATAATCGTGATCTTCTGTACCGGAGCGGAATTGGTCTGCTTTGCCGCTACCAGAGCATGACCGATCTCGTGATAAGCCACCGTCCATTTCTCTTTGTCCGTCAGAATCGCATTCTTCTTCTGATAACCGGCGATAACCACTTCGATACTCTCTTCCATATCCGCCTGTGTCGCATAGGCTCTGCCGTCACGCACCGCGCGCAGCGCAGCCTCATTTACAATATTCGCCAGCTCCGCCCCGGATGCTCCGGACGCCATTCTGGCAATCTTGTTGAAATCCACATTATCCGATACCTTGATCTTCTTCGCATGTACCTTAAGAATTGCCTCTCTGCCGCTTAGATCCGGCAGCTCTACCGGTACACGCCGGTCAAAACGTCCCGGACGCGTCAGTGCCGGGTCCAGAGACTCCGGCCGGTTCGTTGCCGCCAGGATAATCACTCCATTGTTGCCCTCAAATCCATCCATCTCCGTCAGAAGCTGATTGAGTGTCTGCTCACGCTCATCATTTCCACCCATATTTCCGTCACGCTTTTGCCGATGGCGTCAATCTCATCGATAAATACGATACATGGCGCTTTTTTTTGCCTGGCGGAACAGGTCACGCACCTTTGAAGCGCCCATGCCGACAAACATTTCCACAAATTCAGATCCCGACATCGAGAAAACGGTACGTTCGCCTCTCCGGCCACAGCCTTCGCCAGCATCGTCTTACCGGTTCCCGGAGGACCGACAAGCAGAATACCTTTGGCATGGATGCACCAATCTCCCGGTACTTGTCCGGATTATGCAGATAATCCACAATCTCTGTCAGATTCTCCTTCGCTTCATCCTCGCCTGCCACGTCTGTGAACTTGATTCCCTCCGAAGACTTTACATATACTTTGGCATTCGACTTGCCCATACCGAACATCATCGCGTTCCCGCCGCCGCCGGCTTTGTCCATCAGACGCTTATACATAAACTGGCCGATTATCATGAAAATGGCGATCGGCACAATCCAGCCCAGCAATGCACTTAAGAACGGGGACATCTGCTCTACAATCTGACTTGCAAACTCCGCCCCGGAATCATGAAGCCGCTGCACCAGATCCGGATCATTCATCGGACCCGTCTTGTAAATATTTCCGTCCTTATCCGTAAAGACGATCTCACTCTCATCGATCTCAACTTTTGCAATCTTTTTATCTTCCGTCATGGTCATAAACGTTCCATAGTCCACTTCCCTGACCTGACGCTCTGCCATCCACGGAATCGCCATAAAATTCAGCATCATCAACAGCAGAAAAACCATAACATAATAGAAGATCAGAGGTTTTTTCGGTGTTTTTACTTCATTCATACTGACTCCCTTTCCTGTTTATTCTCTTTATATTGTGATAATTTTAACACGGTTTCTAAACAGTGTCATATTATATTTTTATAAACAAATCTAAAAAATTTGCGATCCGTTTTCCACACAATCCAGATGCAGAGTGATTTTCAAACAAAAAAAGATCCCGAAGAAATCTTCGAGATCTTTACAGAGGCGACTGACGGATTTGAACCGACGATCAGGAGTTGCGAGTCATCGCTTCCACCACTTGGCTAAGTCGCCATTTAAGCACGGACAGAATAAATGATGCCCGCTTTACAAAATTACTGATAAAAAAACTCCCCGAGTAGGACTCGAACCTACGACAGCGCGGTTAACAGCCGCGTGCTCTACCGACTGAGCTATCGAGGAATACTAACTGAAAGATACAAAATGACACAAAATGACGTAGCTAGTACGTCATTTACTATATAACAAAATTGTTATAATTGCAATACTTTTTTAAATTGTACCTTCAAAACTTCACACAGAATCCATCCATCAAACCTGCAAACATTATTCGTTATATTTGGTCAAGCCCTCGATCGATTAGTAACAGTCAGCTCCACACGTTACCGTGCTTCCACCTCTGCCCTATCTACCTTGTACTCTTCAAGGGATCTTACTCACTTATGTGAGGGATATCTCATCTTGAGGGGCTTCACGCTTAGATGCCTTCAGCGTTTATCCTTCCGGACTTGGCTACTCTGCCATGCCGTTGGTCGACAGCAGATACACCAGTGGTCCGTCCATCCCGGTCCTCTCGTACTAAGGACAGCTCCTCTCAAATATCCTGCGCCCACGCCGGATAGGGACCGAACTGTCTCACGACGTTCTGAACTCCAGCTCGCGTACCGCTTTAATGGGCGAACAGCCCAACCCTTGGGACCTGCTACAGCCCCAGGATGCGATGAGCCGACATCGAGGTGCCAAACCACTCCGTCGATGTGAACTCTTGGGAGTGATAAGCCTGTTATCCCAGGGTAGCTTTTATCCGTTGAGCGATGGCAATCCCACTTTATGCCACCGGATCACTAAGTCCTGTTTTCCTACCTGCTCCACCCGTCGGTGTCGCAGTCAAGCTCCCTTATGCCTTTGCACTCTTCTAATGGTTTCCAACCATTATGAGGGAACTTTGAGCGCCTCCGATACCTTTCGGAGGCGACCGCCCCAGTCAAACTCCCGCCTGGCATTGTCCCACCGCCGGATTACGGCGGCTGGTTAGAAGCCCAATATCAGAAGGGTGGTATCCCAACAGCGACTCCTGAAACTGGCGTCAAGTTCTTAGTCTCCCACCTATCCTGTACATGCAGTACCGAATCCCAGTACCAAACTGGAGTAAAGCTCCATGGGGTCTTTCCGTCCTGGCGCGGGTAACCAGCATCTTCACTGGTACTTCAATTTCACCGATGCATTGTCGAGACAGTGCTCAAATCATTACGCCTTTCGTGCGGGTCGGAACTTACCCGACAAGGAATTTCTGCTACCTTAGGACTGTTATAGTTACGGCCGCCGTTTACTGGGGCTTAAATTCAAAGCTTCGCTTGCGCTAACCTCTCCTCTTAACCTTCCAGCACTGGCAGGCGTCAGCCCATATACTTCACCTTCGGTTTCTGCATAGACCTGTGTTTTGCTAAACAGTTGCTTGAGCCTATTCTCTGCGGCCTGCGTTAGCAGGCACCCTTCTCCCGAAGTTACGGGGTCATTTTGCCGAGTTCCTTAACAATGCTTCTTCCGCCGGCCTTAGATTCTCTCCTCATCCACCTGTGTCGGTTTACGGTACGGGCACACATGAAACAATAGCGGCTTTTCTCGGCACATGGCTCACACGCTTCGCTACTTTAATCCACATCACGTCTTCGGATTGCCTGGCGGATTTGCCAACCAGACTCCTCTTCTCCGCTTGTACCGGTATTTCCATTCCCGGCTCGTGCTCCTCACATGCGTCCCCACAGTTCTGTTCATATGTGGTACAGGAATCTAAACCTGCTGTCCATCGGATACGTCTTTCGACCTCCCTTAGGCCCCGACTTACCCAGAGCAGATCAGCTTTACTCTGAAACCTTGATATTCGGCCGAGAGGATTCTCACCTCTCTCACTCATTCCGGCATTCTCTCTTCATCCCTCCACTGTCCTTCCGGTACAGCTTCGTCGGTCTTAAGAATGCTCCTCTACCAATCACTACGTGATTCCACAGCTTCGGTGGTGTTTTAGCCCCGGACATTTTCGGCGCAGGACCTCTCGACTAGTGAGCTGTTACGCACTCTTTGAATGTGTGGCTTCTGAGCCAACATCCTAGGTTGTCTTTGAAATCCCACATCCTTTCCACTTAACACACACTTTGGGACCTTAGCTGGTGGTCTGGGCTCTTTCCCTTTGACTGCCCAACTTATCTCGTGCAGTCTGACTCCCATCATCATCTACATGGCATTCGGAGTTTGATATTCTTTGGTAGCTTTGACGCCCCGCGGAAATTCAGTGCTCTACCTCCGTAAGACTCCATCGAGGCTAGCCCTAAAGCTATTTCGAGGAGAACCAGCTATCTCCGGGTTCGATTGAATTTCTCCCCTACCCACACCTCATCGCCACCCCTTTCAACGGATGTGCGTTCGGTCCTCCATTGCCTTTACGGCAACTTCAACCTGACATGGGTAGATCACCCGGTTTCGGTCTACGGATACTGACTTGACGCCCTATTCAGACTTGGTTTCCTTCGGCTCCACACCTAAGTGCTTAACCTTGCCAGTAAACGTAACTCGCCGGACCGTTCTACAAAAAGTACGCGGTTGTGCACAGCACTTCCACAGCTTGTAAACACAGGGTTTCAGGTTCTCTTCACTCCTCCCGGGTCCTTTCACCTTCCTTCACAGTACCGCCATGCGCTATCGGTCAGTAGTATTTAGGCTTACGGGTGGTCCCCGCTCATTCCATCAAGGTTTCTCGTGTCTCGATGTACTCTGGATACCGCCAGCGTCATCTTTCCTTTCGCTTACGGGCTTTCACCGTCTTTGGCATGCTTTCCCAAAACCTTTCTGCTAGGAATCAATGAATCAATTATGTGGTTCCGAACCCCGGAATGCACGCATTCCGGTTTGGCCTCTTTCCATTTCGCTCGCCGCTACTTTGGAAATCGATGTTTCTCTTCCTCCGGCTACTTAGATGTTTCAGTTCACCGGGTTCCCTCCATACGTTATGGATTGGCGTATGGATACATGAGTGTGCTCATGTGGGTTTCCATTCAGACATCATCTACGGATCAAGGATATTTTGCTCCTCCCCGCAGCTTTCGCAGCTTATCGTCGTCTTCATCGGCTCTTAGTGCCAAGGCATCCGCCCTGTGCCCTTATTGCTTGACCTCGTTTACAGTTTCTATAGCGTTAGGTCTTTGCGTTTAATAACGCGGATCGAATTGCTTCGATCTTGAACTTTCGTTCGTTTGGTTTGGTCGTAAACTTTGTTTACGATATTCTCGGATGTCTTGATAAAAATCTTTTCATCAAAATCTCTGCGAAGTTTTCATAGGCCAATAGCGAACTTTCTTCGCAGATAGAAATTGCTTCGCAATTTCCGCAACATCAGCATTTTCAATGCTTTTGTTACTGTCTGACTGAATGTTTATAAGTCATTAGAAACCTCAACGTATTGAAATCTCTAATCACTGGTAAAACCAGTTTTATCAGAACAACACTACCCTGTTGGAATAGGTTAGCACCAGGTCGTCGACTCTTGATGCCCGTATATGTAATAAGATATCTGCGAAGAAATCTTTGATTTTTCTAATGCAAACATCTTATGTTTGCTACTTCAATCTGCAGCTTCCGCTTTCCCTGCATACCGTATAGTATCATCGGCCGCTTAGGTCTTAACCATCGTGTTCGGGATGTGGACGGGTGTTTCCCAAGCGCATCGCCAGTATAAATGTCAGTATCTGTCCTTTGTAATTATGCTCGATTCCTTTGCCCCGCTTCATTCATAGAGTCATTCGTCAATCTCTCTTCGCTTCAACATCGGCTTGCAAATGAATTTGCACCGTTGTCTCCGCTCATCCAGGCAGATACTCATTGATAACTAAACAGTGAACAAACTCTCTAGATTTCCTTAGAAAGGAGGTGATCCAGCCGCACCTTCGATACGGCTACCTTGTTACTGACTTCACCCCAGTTAATCAGTCCTGCCTTCGGCAGCTTCCTTGGCACGATGGGCATAGGCTACCAACTCCCAGTGACGGGCGGTGTGGACCTGGGAACGTATTCACCGCGACATTCTGATTCGCGATTACTAGCGATTCCAGCTTCGTGTAGTCGAGTTGCAGACTACAGTCCGAACTGAGACGTTATTTTTGAGATTTGCTCTCTCGCGGATTGCTTCCTTTGTTTACGCCATTGTAGCACGTAGCCCAAGTCATAAGGGGCATGATGATGACGTCATCCCACCTTCCTCCAGGTTATCCCTGGCAGTCTCCCTAGAGTGCCCGGCCGAACCGCTGGCTACTAAGAATAGGGGTTGCGCTCGTTGCGGGACTTAACCCAACATCTCACGACACGAGCTGACGACAACCATGCACCACCTGTCACCACTGCTCCGAAGAGAAAGTTACATACATACTCTGTCAGTGGGATGTCAAGACTTGGTAAGTTCTTCGCGCTTCGAATTAAAACCATGCTCCACCGCTTGTGCGGGTCCCCGTCAATTCCTTTGAGTTTCATTCTTTGCGGTAACTCCCAGGTGGAATACTTATTGCGTTTGCTGCGGCACCGAAGAGCAATGCTCCCCGACACCTAGTATTCATCGTTTACGGCGTGGACTACCAGGGTATCTAATCCTGTTTGCTCCCCACGCTTCGAGCCTCAGCGTCAGTAATCGTCCAGTAAGCCGCCTTCGCCACTGGTGTTCCTCCTAATATCTACGCATTTCACCGCTACACTAGGAATTCCACTTACCCCTCCGACACTCTAGTCCGACAGTTTCCACGGTACCGGGTTGAGCCCGGGATTTCACATCAGACTTGCTGTTACCGCCTGCGCTCCCTTTACACCCAGTAAATCCGGATAACGCTTGCACCATACGTATTACCGCGGCTGCTGGTAATGTATTTAGCCGGTGCTTCTTAGTCAGGTACCGTCATTCTTCTTCCCTGCTGATAGAGCTTTACATACCGAAATACTTCGCTCACGCGGCGTCGCTGCATCAGGGTTTCCCCATTGTGCAATATTCCCACTGCTGCCTCCCGTGGAGTTTGGGCCGTGTCTCAGTCCCAATGTGGCTGGTCACCCTCTCAGGTCGGCTACTGATCGTCGCTTTGTGGGCCGTTACCCCGCCAACTGGCTAATCAGACGCGGGTCCATCTCATACCACCGGAGTTTTTCACACTGGATCATGCAACACCGTGCGCTATGCGGTATTAGCAGTCGTTTCCAACTGTTATCCCCTGTATGAGGCAGGTTACCCACGCGTTACTCACTCCGTCCGCCACTCAGTCACAAAACTTCATTCCGAAGAAATCAATTAAAGTGCTTCGTTCGACTTGCATGTGTTAAGCACGCCGCCAGCGTTCATCCTGAGCCAGGATCAAACTCTCATGTTATAGTTTGTTTCCTTTTCCAGAATAATCTGGCTTATTCAGATGTTACTCTGAATTTACTGTTTTAGGTTGTTCTTTATAAGAACGTTCGTCTGTCTTTCAATCTCTTGATCGACAGCTTGAAATTTAGGATCTTTCAAGGTTTATTCACTGTTCAGTTATCAATGTACAGCCAGCGCTTCGCGCTATCATTAGAAGTTGCTTCGCAACTTCTGAGTGGATTTTTCAACCTCACTCGCTGTTGTCATCTCTCGGCGACAGATTATTTACTATATCATACCGTCAACCGTTTGTCAACAACTTTTTTTATTTTCTTTTGCTTCTTTTTCAGAAGCCGTTGTTGTCTGTGTTACTTGTTTTACGCGACAACTCATTTATAATATCATGTATCGAAGCGTATGTCAACAACTTTTTCAGAAAAAAATTGAACAACTCATATCTTCAAATAAAGCGGAGAAGGAGGGATTTGAACCCTCGCGCCGGTTAACCCGACCTATACCCTTAGCAGGGGCACCTCTTCGGCCACTTGAGTACTTCTCCAAAGTTCTTATCTGACAATATGATATTGTTCTGCGCCGTGACGCATAGATAATAATACTAGAAGTTTCTCCGTTTGTCAATGGAAATATTCAAATTTTATTTTCAAAGGAATTGCGCTATAAGCATAGGCTCTTTAGGGCGATAAGTAATATTACTAAGAAACACAACTTGGATTTCGTGGAAATGCAAATGGAATATTCGTTGGAGAAAAATGTGAGCATTTCTTCCGGCTGAATGTTTGCATCGGATTCCGTGTCTCTTCCACGTTTGGACAATCCGACGGGTGCATGTCCGGCACACCGGAGACAATGGCGGACTTTCTGGTGTCCCTAATGGCACCTCTTCACAGACAATATAAACCCGCGAACCGAACTCGCCAGCATCTGCTATTGAAATAGGGCAGATGCCGACTCAGACAGCGGCTTCGCGCGGTTATGTTTTGTTCAGAGGTGCCAATAAGGGACACACACAAAAGTCCTACAAATTGTCTTCCGGGATACGGACATGACCCGCGGAGTGCTCAAACTTGGAAAGACACGGATCATCGAAGATGCAAACATCCGGCTGGTTAAAATGCCACATTTTGAACCGAATTTCCATTTGCATTTCCAGCTGAAACACGGTGTGGTCTTTTATAATATTACTTATCACTCCAAAGCACGATATGCTTATTGCGACAATCCATTCAGCGTATTTTTATTATTAGTCTCTTTTTCTTATACTATAGAAGGTAAAGCTTCCATCTATGAGGAGCGTCTGCTCATCGTTTAACAGTTCTACCCGGACAACCGTGATCTTCCTTCCGTGGCGCAGCACCCTCGCTTTGCAGTAGACATACTCTGTATGTTCCACCGGAAGCAGATAATTCATCGACGCATCCAGCATGGTGACGTATTCCCTGTAAGTGGATGCCGCTATGCCGGATAGCGTGTCCGCGAGGGAATATGCACAGCCTCCGTGCATTCCCCCGTAGATATTCTCGTATTGCTTTGCCAGACGGATCCGCCCAAGCGCATATCCTTCCGTCACTTCGAGAAGTTCCATGCCTATATGCTGTGCAAACGGATTCTTCCGCACGATCTCTTTCATATCCTCAAACGTTTGATTCATTACCACTCTTACTGCCGCTTTCATCCCCTTTTGCCGCAAAGAACTGCAAATTCATTGGCATCAATTGGGAATTACTTGCTTTCTTCTGCGCATTAAGCCTTTCCTGGGTTCTCCAGTCAGTATTGACGTTATCCCTTGGAGGAGGTCGCTGTGTAATCAGGGCCACTCTTCTTTACATTGTTGGCAGCATAGTTCTTTGCCCTCTCCTCACCATGGACAATCTCATAGTTTGCCAGCTTCTTCGCATCTGTTGCATTATATCCCTGACTCTTGTACTTATTGTATAAGTCCTGTTTCGATTTTGCATCCGGGTAACACTGCGTTGCAAGCTTTGCTGTATCCGGGTCTGCCCCTGCATCAATATACTGCTGTTCATTCCTGCTGTACGGGCTGTTCTCCTTCGTACCGTGTCCTGTCGGGTCATGGTAGAGGATCGGGTTGTTCTGACAGTAGGTATACAGGTTCAGTCCGTCACCATAATAGGTATCTTCCTGTGTGAATCTGGCAATGACAGGGTTATAATATCTTGCCCTCAGGTAATACTGCCCTGTCAACGGGTCATACTGCTCTCCCGTATAACGGAAACGGTTCTCTACCTGCTCCTTGCAGCTTATGGTATTCCCAAAGGCATCATACTCATATTGATTGAGTATTCTGTCCTGCTCTCTTCCCTGTGCTGATACTCCGCCTTATCCTCATCTCTGATGATATGGCTCACACTGCCCTGCTCATCAGATACATAATGGTAATACGTCTTGGCGTTCTCGCTGTCAGAACTGATCAGGCCAAGTCCACGTATATAACGGATGAGGTTGCCGCTGCAGTAGTCCTTCTCTGCGACTACTTCCCTGTCCTCATTATAGAGGAACTGCACTAATCTGCCGTTCTCTTCCATCTCTGCACGCAGGCCCTCGGCATCATAACAGTTCTTCTGAATGTCCGAAAGTATAACCCTGATTATAACTATTTTAAATATTCATTTGACTTAAATATATACTTTTTCATAAGTTCCGCTCTTTTATTATCTAGTTCTGATGTTCCAATTTGAACATCAAACTTAAAGAAAAACCTATCTGATATTTCATTTTCTAAAGATTTCAATTCGTCTTTATCTGTATGATTCTTTAAAAAATCCATCCAATCTCTGGCTTCATTTTCATTCTGAATCAATAAATAATCTTTTTCCTCCTTCTTCATTAATTCAATAGTTTCTATTAACTCACTCAATATTACTATTAATTCGTTATGTTTTTCGTCGTCAATCTTGTTCATAATTTTCTCACTTCCACGTTGCAGGTGTTATCTCAATCCAATCTGCAGGTACTGCTCTATAATCAATATATGCTTGATGTGCCCCACCATATAATCCCATTCCTTGTGGTCCAACTTTTCCTTCTAAAGCTCCTAAAGAAGAACATTCTGGTATAGTCATCTTATATAAAGTAGATGCATCATTACAGAACTCCTGTTTAATTGCATAATCCACTCTCCATTGATATTCAGTTGCAGGAGGTGGTTCTAAACTCCAAAATCCGCCATTTTTCCACCAATTCTATATAATGTAGTCCCGCCTTCATACGTAGTAGGTGTTGCTTTTCCTCCTGCAAAGGAATTTAAAACATTTCGTTCCCATTGTGAACCTTCTGGTAATGTTGGTACTCCTACATTTTTGTGTCAAACTAGTTGTTTTACCACTCTTCTCCCGGATATTTCATGTTCCACTCTTTGCGCAGACCGGTCATGAGTTCCATGACGTCACGGGTATCTTTTAACCGCATCACCCCGGTATTTCCGTTCAAGATGGCGTCTTCCATGTCTGTCATTTCATATAATAATGCATCCGCCGTTGTACCTGCCGTGATCTCATGCACCTTTCCGGTCTCTGCTTCCACAATGATGGCGCGGTCGGCGCGCGGATATTCCATGATCTCTATATATCCTTTCTCACAGCTGATCACAGCGCGCTTCGGCTGTTTGGAATGTAGAGACAGCGACAGCGCCGCCATCTGTCCGTCCGGATTCATCAGAAGAATTCCCTCCTGTTCATCCGCGCCGGTCGGTGCGTATTTTACCTGAAAGCACCTGGTCTGGCTTGGATAAAGCTTCTTGCAATGGAAAGTGCATAGACACCGATGTCTAAGAGTGCTCCGCCCGCCAGATTCATATTGAAAAACCGGTTCTTCATATTATATTCCTTGTAGCTGCCGAAATTGAGCTGGATAAACTGCACCTTCCCGAGTGCCGGAATCTCTCCATCCCCCGTCTCAACAATCTGCCAGAGCTTCTTATATAAAGGCATGTGCCAGATCGTCATCGCCTCTGCAAACACAACGTGGTGCTCCTCTGCAAGCGCAATCGCCTCCGCAAGTTCACGGCTGTTCAACATGACTGATTTTTCACAGAGCACATGCTTCCCGCCTGTAAGTGCCTCACGGGAAAATTCGATATGCGTATTGTGCGGCGTGGTAATGTAAATGACATCTACGTCGGGATCATGGAACATTTCATGAAAATCGTCGTATACCTTCTGTACACCGTACTTCTCCGCAAATGTGACCGCTTTCTCATGTGTGCGGTTGCCGACCGCGTAGAGATGCTTTCCCATATGCTCTAGGGCCTGTGCCATTTCATTTGCGATGACGCCACATCCCAAGACTGCCCAGTTCAACTCTTTTTTCATTGTGGTACCTCCTGCATGATTTTACTTTTTTATCAATACAAATCAAAATACTCATCTGTGGATCTTTCCAGGAACGCTGGATTGCATCTTTTACAATGTCTGTGCTCTGCACATGCCCGATCAGAAGCGGCGAGCGGGGATCATGCTGCAGCCGGTTCTCCCGGACGGTGCGGCTGTCATAGTTGGCATAGCAGTACAGACATTCATGTCCGCAGGTGTTATAAGCACCGATGTCTGCGCCGAGCAGGCAGGAGCACTCACCTCTCGCCCGTTTCTGCTGTGGCACCTTCAATCTGCACCCGATGGCACGTTCCAATACAGACTGCGATAAACAACCGTCCGCATCCACATTCTGCCGGACAAGACTACGGTTCTCACAGCACAGATGAATCTGAAGATGCTGCTTTACCGCTATCTCGGAAAACGCTGCAATCAGACGCTCCTGCTCCTCCTTTCCGACGCTCCTTACGCCCGGATAGTTCCGCCTGGTTTTTTCATATAAATCAATAAAACTTACCACACACTGCCCGGTATATCCGGACAGCTTCTCTGCAAGCTCCCCGAAGTTTTCCACATGATGCTGCACGGTGTAGGTCTCATTTAAAAAGACGGGATCGTAACGGAAGCTGACACGTTCTCTTCCCACGCTCTCCGACAATCTGCAAAATGCCTCCGCGACGAGGTTCTTATCCGGCACATGGGTTCTATCTCCCTGCCGTAAGGCGTGATCGTCACAAACCAGAACATGGTAAACGCATCCAGCAGTGGAAGGCGCTCCAGCATAGGCAGCGGATTTTTCGTACAGAATACAAGTGCATCCACCACCGCAGGATCGAGCCGGTATCTTGTTATCTGCGTGGGATAATACGGATTGCGCACCAGAACTTCTCCCGCGCGGACCCTCTCATAGAACCAGTCGCTGTAATACGCCGGTATGTCTGTCCTGCTTCCTGTATTCAGTATCATACCCTCTCACCTCCGCATATCAGATTATACCCTATTTTTCCTGTTTTTCACTTCTGAATTTCGATCCCCGGACGGATGGTATCCTTCCCGAAATTGATTTTATGTAAACCTTGACTTCTCCTGCCGGCAAAGTTATAATGTTAGAGTTGACTAACTCATTATTTTACCTGATTTCAAAAACGGAGGGCGGTTGCAGCGGCAACCGGAAATATATGATTATTGAAACAGCTCTATATCAGGATGTACTGGAACATTCCAGTATCTTCCGTCAATTACCAAAAGATAAATATCCCAATGTCCTGCGCTGCTTAAATGCGCGCGTGGTCGATTATCCGCAGGATGCATCCATCGCCGCACTCGGGGATTCCTCCGGCTGCTCCGGCATTCTGCTCACCGGCATGCTGGAAGAATATCTGGTCGACGAAACGGGAACCAGATCATCATCAATCATCTGCGAAACGGCGACGTCTTCGGCGCCGAGTCTGTGTGCGCCGGACAGGTGGCGAGTCATGTCTACATTCACACCGTGGAAAAAGCAAGATCCTGATGCTCGATTTTGCAGCGCTCTTGTCGGAAAAACATTTTCCTGCTCCTGCCGTATGCAGGTCACCACCAATCTGATGCAGGAATTTGCGCGCCAGGTGATGTTTTAACAGCAAAATACGGATTCTGAGTCAGAAAAAGCTGCGGGACAAGTTAAAGATCTATCTGCAGACGTTAGAGATCGCACCGGACGGAACGGTCTGCCTTCCCTATAGCCGCAGAGAACTCTCGGAATATCTCTACGCGGACCGAGCGCTCTCTCCCGCGAACTTTGCAAAATGCGCGACGAGGGGATTCTGAATTTTCGGGTTCCATGCTGCAGATTCTTGATCCGGATTTTCTGGCAATATAATCTTTTTTTGAGGCGGTTGCAATAGCAACCGCTTTTTCTTTCCTTTTCCAGTATTCTATGTCTCGTTGGTTAGTTTTAACTAACCAATAATTACATACTGATACCGTTCAGAGGAGGAAATATGATAAAAGACAAAACTTACCGCTGCATTATTGACAGCTGCCATGGTACTGCAGCGCAGCCTGCGGAAGCAATGCGGCTTCGGAACAGAGAATACTTCAGATAACGGAGTCACAGCAGCCACCGGACTGTAGCCACTTCCGAATCGACGGAGAGCGTAGACACTGAAACTGCTGCCACCGAGGACACCGGCACCCACACCGTGGTTGACCATGCCGGCAACACTGTGGAAGTTCGAATCACATTACCCGCGTAGTGATTGACCAGATTCCGATTCTCTCCACCTACATGTCCTATTTCGGGGGAAGCTCCTTATATCGTAGGCTACTGCGGTTCTTTCAAGGATACCATCTCAAAGACGGTTCTCAAAAATATCGCACCGGAGCTGATGGAATCCGCGGATACCGTCTATGCACAGAGTGATCTGAATATCGAGGAAATCATGAAGTTAGAACCGGATGTCATCTTATACAATGCCGGCAATACGGCACACGCAGAGATCTTACAGGAGAGCGGCATTCCGTGTATCGGATTTGCAACCGTCGGTCACGAGACAGAAGCTGATCCGTTAAACCGCTACAAACAGTGGCTGGATCTTCTGGAGGATGTCTTCGGTGGGAAGGCAAGACCGATGCTTTCACTGCTGCCGGCGGCGATTGTTGCGGATGTGGAGGCAAGGATTGCAGCCGTTCCGGAGGATGAGCGTCCGAGCGCACTGATTCTGTGGAAATACAGCGACGGCGTACCGCAGGTATCCGGCAACGGAACCTTTGGTACCTACTGGATGAAACACTTAGGTGTCACGGACGTTGCCGCGGAGGCAACCGGCTTTACACAGGTGAGCATGGAACAGATCTACGACTGGAATCCGGATATTCTGTTTGTCGACGGTCCGGGACTCATCGGTCTTACCTCGGAGGACGTGCTGGAGAACAGGGTAGAGGGAACCGATTTCTCCTCCATCAAAGCTGTTCAGGACGGACGTGTCTATGACACAACGCTCGGCATGTGGAACTGGTTTACACCAAACCCGGACGCTCCGCTGGTATTCGCATGGCTTGCATGCAACACTTACCCGGAAGTTTTCGCAGACTATCCTCTGGAGGATACCATCCGTGAATATTACCATGACTGGTATGGCTACGATGTTACCGATGAGGAAATGGAGGAAATGCTTCAGTACTGATGAATGATAATTTTTTGATCAAACGGGGGCATTTTACACCGCTTGCCATTCTCTTCATGATACTGCTGCCGCTTGTCACCGCACTGATCTGTATCTGCCTCGGCAGGATGAATGTGCCGGTTGGCGACGTAATCACTGTTTTCCGCGATGTTTTCACGGGAAATGAGGGACATGCGCAGAATTACTCCATTGTAATCAATCTGCGGCTGCCGCGTATTCTGATGGCAATTATTGTAGGAGCAGGCCTTACCTGCGCAGGAAACACGTTCCAATCGCTGTTTTCCAATCCACTGGCAACACCGGACATTCTCGGTGTTACCAGCGGCACCTGCGTGGGAGCGATCCTTGCGATCATCCTTTCCTGCGGTATTCTGGAGACACAGCTCATTGCACTTGTGTTCGGACTTGCCTCCGTATTTTTTACATTAAAGATCGCAGGAAAAAATGAGAACCGCCAGGTGGTCTATCTTGTGCTGGCAGGCGTGATCGCCTCCTCCCTGTTTAACGCCATCGGCTCTCTGCTGAAATATACGGCCGACCCACAGGACAAGCATCCGGAAATTACTTACTGGCTGATGGGCAGCTTCACAAGCGCCACTTATAAAAAATTGCTGATCGGTTCTCCGCTCATTCTCATTGGAATCGTCGTCATCTATCTGCTCCGATGGAGACTGAATATTTTATCCTTAAGCGAGGATGAAGCGAAAGCCAGCGGCATCAACTTAAAACGGACACAGATGATATTCATCCTGGCGTCGACAGTCATTACCGCCTCGGCGGTATCCATGTGCGGTCAGGTCGGCTGGATCGGTCTCTTAGTCCCGCACTGCGCCAGAATGCTTGTCGGAAGCAACAACCGTTATGTGGTTCCCATCAGCTTAAGTCTCGGTGCAAGCTTTATGATTCTGATTGATACACTCTCAAGAACCATCAGCGTCATCGAGCTTCCGCTGTCCATTCTGACCGCCATCATCGGAGCACCGGTCTTTATTTCACTGCTGAATAAGAACAGGAGCAATCTGCAATGATACTTGAAATAAAAATGGCTGTTTTGGATATCCCAAACAGGATATAATATTACCTGATATCAATCTCTCATTAGAGGAAGGTCATATTTTAGCAATCTTAGGTCCCAACGGTATCGGAAAGACCACACTATTAAAATGCATGATCGGTCTGCTCCCCGAGAGGGTGCGACTTTTCTGTACGGACAGGACATCAAAACATTAAAACCAAAGGAATTGTGGAGCAATGTCTCCTACATTCCGCAGAGCCACGGTTTTGCTTTTTCCTACACCGGACTGGAAATGGTCATGCTCGGCCGCTGTTCGCATCTTGGCGTTTTTGAACAGCCCGGCAGACGGGAGATTGAGATGGCGGAAGCCATGATGGAGAAAACAGGCATCACGCATCTTGCCAAAAAGGACTGTAACCGCATGAGTGGCGGAGAACTTCAGATGGTACTGATTGCGCGCGCACTGATCAATGAACCGAAGCTGATCATTCTCGACGAGCCGGAGACAGGTCTTGATTTTCACAATCAGATTCTGGTTCTCAACATGATCGACCGGCTCTCCCACGAGGACGGCATCAGCGCAATCATGAACACGCACTATCCGACCAACGCCATGTCTGTCGCCGACGAGGCTTTTATGATGAATCACAAAGGCACTTTTTCTACGGCAGCACGGAAAAGTTCTGACAGAAAGAATATTTCCGTGTCCTTTGACGTCAATGTGGTTTGTCAATGAGTTCAGCCATCATCAGAAAAAAATAAAAAGCATCGTACCTGTCTCCCTGACAGACAAAGCGATGTGACAGAAAGGATCTACTATGTCAGAAGGCGTATTTACCATCGCAGCAAAGCGCCCGATCCGCGCGGAGATGACCATCTCACGAAATACCGGACTCGGCACTTCCAATTCCGCTACCTGGTTTTCCTGGGCGCAGGCACATCCATCACACCGGAAAGCTACGATACGATGTCCATTTATATCGGAGCCGCCGGCACCGGAACGTTTCTCATCGGTGAACAGCCGGAAACAATGGATCTGCACCCGGATGAGATATTGCTCGTACCGGAAAAACTCTCTGCGGCGTCAAAACCGGCGAGGGTTGTATCTATACAGAAATTATTACAAAAAAGGAGAACACTATGAACGATCTTGTAAAAGCAAAAGAGGTATTGAATCTAAAGGAACTGATCTCTTACGAGGAGGGAAGTATTGCAAACGTGGATATCGTACACAATGATACGATGAAGTTTGTCCCTCATGGCATTCGATGGGGAACCGGACTGACACCGCACCGCGCACCGGGCAACGCAATCCTGACCGCGCTTGAGGTACAGCTGTCATCGGATACGGGGGTACCGACTACACCTTAAACGCAGGCGAGGCTTCCGTTTTGAGAAGAACGGTCTGCACAGCGTAACCGCAAAGGGACGCTTCAAAATGTCTCTGCTGCTTGTTCTGGAATAAGACCGGAATAAAAAAAGAGCCGAAAGGCTCTTTTTTGTTGCAGGAAAATGACCCGCTACATTTCTTCTAATGTGATACTGTCGGATTGCTGTCTCGTAGATGTTGTTTCCCTCACGGTCGATCACGACGATGACCGGAAAATCTTTTACCTCGATCTTGCGGATTGCCTCCGCTCCGAGATCCTCATAGCATACAATCTCAGATTTTGTGATGCATTTGGAAAGCAGTGCGCCGGCTCCGCCGATGGCTGCAAAATAGACGGCGTGGTTGCGGATCACCGCGTCAATCACTTCTTTTGAGCGCTTTCCTTTTCCAATCATTGCCTTTTCACCGAGATCCAACAGTCTCGGAGCATACTTATCCATGCGGGTGGCTGTGGTCGGTCCGGCAGATCCGATCGGACGACCCTCCCTGGCGGGAGACGGTCCCATATAATAGATCGTCGCGTCCTTGATGTCAATCGGAAGCTCCTCGCCCCGGTCCAATGCCTCGATCATGCGCTTATGTGCCGCATCGCGCGCCACATACATGGTTCCTGTCAGATAGACATAGTCCCCGGCTTTTAATTCTGCGGTAGTTTCTTCTGTAATTGGCATTGTAATATAATTATCCATAATCTTTCTTTCAAACCTCCTGCTTATCAACATTGGATTTTCATTTTGTGGAAAACCTGTCGTTTTTTATTTTTCTGCGCGCATTACATGCTACATGCACCACGATCTTACAGGGTTCTCACTACATGCCGGTTGACATGGCAGCAGATATTGACAGCCACCGGAAGTCCCGCAATGTGCGTCGGATAGGTATTGATATTGACTGCAAGCGCCGTCGTCGTTCCTCCAGAGTCCTCCCGGTCCGATTCCAAGCTGGTTGATCTTTGAGAGCATCTCTTCCTCGAGATCTTTGACATAGGGGATATCGGAATGTTCATCGACCGGTCTCGTCAGCGCCTGTTTGGCGAGAAGCGCACATTTTTCAAATGTACCTCCTATGCCGACTCCGACGACCATCGGCGGACATGCATTCGGTCCCGCATCCTTCACGGCGGTAAGGATCGCATGCTTGACTCCCTCGATGCCGTCCGCCGGTTTTAACATGAACACGCGGCTCATATTTTCACTGCCGAATCCCTTCGGCGCCATAGTGATCTTTACCTGATCGCCCGGCACGATGGAATAATGAATGACTGCCGGCGTGTTATCTTTTGTATTTTCACGAATGAGCGGATCACCGACGACGGATTTGCGCAGGAATCCCTCTGTGTATCCCTGGCGGACACCCTCGTTGACGGCATCCTCAATCGCTGTGCCCTCAAAGTGGACGTCCTGTCCGACTTCCAGAAAGATCACTGCCATTCCGGTGTCCTGACAGATCGGAATCATCTCCTCGTCCGCGATCTTAAAATTGTCCTGCAGCTGATGTAAAATCTTTTTCCCGAGTTCAGACTGTTCTGTGTCAGCGGCATGCTTCATCGCCGCATCCATATCCGCGGACAGATAATGATTCGCCTGAATACACATTTCTTTGATATTTTTTGTAATCTCATCTGTTTGAATTGTTCTTATCATACCGTTCTTCCTCTCCCTGTCTGCTGTGTATGTGGCATTTAGGATGCCTGATCTTTTTTGTTTTCGTCTTTCTTTTTGATATTAAAGTGAATCTTGAATTTTTCCAGCGTCTCGTTGTTATCCCGCGACTTCATCCGGGAATGCCTTCATCAGACGCTGAAAACCAAAGCTTTTCTCCTCGGTATTACAGCTTCTCGTAGCGCTCCATAAGTTCTGCGCGCTCAGCGCTTTTCTCCTCGAGTGCAAGTTCGCGTTCGCGCTTTTCTCCCTCACGGAAGCTGCATAATTCTCGCTTTCTCGGAAGCGTTTGTTCTTCGCTGTCTGCGGCAGTTCCGAAATGCTCTCCTTGGTCTCTGAAGCTATCCTCGCCGCTCCCGTCGTCTCCGGCTTATCCTTCGCTGCCCCTGTCGTCTCCGCAAATTTATCCTTTGCTGCGCCGTCGTCTCGCAAGCTTATCCTTCGCCGCTCCCGTCGTCTCCGCAAGTTTATCCTTCGCTGTCTGCGGCAGCCCGTAAATATTTTCCTTCGTCTCGCTGATCTTATCCATCAGCTCCACATGTGTTTTCTGGAATTTCTCGGATTTTTCAATAACGTCTGTCACATTTTCATAGATATTTTCGCCGATCTCATCGGACAGCCGGTGAATAGACGCCGCCATCTCATCCATGACCTTTAAGCGCTTATTGAATTTCAGAATCGTCGTGACCGTGATGATGCAGTCTGCCGCGAACACGCATGATAATACTGAGCAGCACTACGCCAAGCACGAACGGAATAAAGCGGATGGCTGCATAAATGATCGGATGAATGATATCCATGATAAAGGTACATGCCAGTCCCCAGTAGATCGAAAACTTCAGGCAGACGTAACCTTTGATATTGAATGGCTTGTCAGAATAGTCCCACCACTTGTTGTGAAATACTTTTTCCAGAATATAACCCGTAATGTACTCCAGCACAGAGGTGAGAAGAAAAGATCCTGCAAACAGGATCAGCAGATTTTCTTTCAGAGGTGTCAGGATGGCCACAACAATCACCACGCCGCCCCATAAGATCGGACTACGGACCGTTTAAAATCCACGGTTCACGAACTTTCCGGTATCGAGTGCAGCGTAGGATACCTCGGTACACCAACCGATAAATGCATAGATAATAAAAATCCAGACTAATTCATAAAAATTCTGCGGCATAATCATTCTCCTTTGTTCCGTGCCTTCTCCACGTACTCATAAGAATCATTATAGTCCATTGAATTTTATGAAACAATCCTTTACTATCCGATTTCTCCGTGTTTTTCGTAATTTGTCACCTTTGTGACTTTTTCTCATCCACGAAGAGCACCGTCGGGCGAAGCTCTGATGCTTCCTCCGGTGTCACCTGCGCGTATGCCATCAGAATAATCTTGTCGCCGGTCTGCACCATGCGTGCCGCCGCACCGTTTAAGCACATCACGCCGCTGCCTCGCTCTCCGGCAATCGTGTAGGTCTCAAAGCGGGAGCCGTTGTTGACGATCCACGATCTGTACCTTCTCGTATTTCCAGGATTCCCGCCTGCTCCAGCAGATCCATATCCACAATGCGTAGTCTAATTCCGCTTGTGTTACTGTTGCGCGGTGTATTTTTGCTTTCAACATTGTAATTGTCATCGCCTAGTTCTCCAATTCATACATAAAATTATCGATCAGTCTTGTCTTTCCGATATAGACCGCTATCGCGGCAAGGGATTCCTCTGTCGATCTTCCACCTGCTGCATCGTGTCAAGATCTACGATTTTTTACATAATCAATCTTTGCAAGAGGCTCTTTTTCGATCTCCGCTGCCATTGCGGCAAGAATCTTTTTGCAGTCGCGCTCTCCATTTTCCACCATCTCTTTCCGAGGAAATGGAACGGCTTAACACGAGCGCTGCCTCCCGCTCCTCTATAGACAGATAGGTGTTGCGGGAACTTTTTGCAAAGTCCGTCCGCTTCACGGATGATCGGACAGCCGGTAATCGTAAGCGGCATGTTCAGATCTTTCACCATTCTCTTGATGACCGCAGCTGCTGCGTCTTTCTACATCCGAAATATGCGCGGTCCGGCGTTACAATATTGAAAAGCTTTGTCACAACCGTGACGCCGCGGAAGTGTACCGGTCTGCTGAGTCCGCAAAGCTCCGGTCAGCACATCCATATCCACATAAGAATAAAACTGATCCCCGTACATCTCCTCCGGTTTCGGATGGAAAATGAGATCCACACCGTGCTCCTCACAGAGCTTCGCATCATGTTCCAGATCTCTCGGATAGCTTGCGAGATCCTCCGTCGGCCCAAACTGTCATCGGATTGACAAAATGCTCACAACAACCTTTGTCATTCTCTCCGGCTGCATCGAAGGCTCATATGTCCCTCATGCAGGGTAGCCCATGGTCGGCACAAAACCGATTGTCTTCCCTTCCTTTTTCCACTCCTTCACCTGTGCTCTTACTTCTTCTATGGTTGATACGATTTTCATAATCTGCTCCTTTCGCCATTTTTTATATTTAGTATAATTTATCAATCACCGAGTCATCGATCTTAAAGCAATGTTCCTCGCGGAAATGTTCCTTCTTTGTCTCTTTGATATATGCTTTGACGCCCTCGCGCATCACCTCGCCGACATTCGCAAATACCTTCACAAACTTCGGACGGAAATCGCCGTACATGGCGAGCAGATCCTGGTAGACGAGCACCTGTCCGTCACAGCCTGCTCCCGCACCGATACCGATGGTCGGAATTGTAAGTTCCTCTGATATCTTAGCTGCCAGCTTCGCCGGCACACACTCCATCACGACCATGCAGGCACCTGCCGCTTCCACTGCTTTTGCATCAGCCAGAAGCTTTTTCGCTGCCTCCACATCTTTTCCCTGCACTTTGAATCCACCGAATGCATTGACAGACTGGGGGGTCAATCCGATGTGCGCCACAACCGGAATGGATGCCTTCACGATCGCCTCGATGTGAGGTGCAAATTCCACACCACCCTCCAGCTTTACCGCATTCGCGCGGCCTTCCTTCATCAGTCTTCCGGCATTGACCACTGCGTCGTACACGGATGTCTGGTAGGACATAAACGGCATATCCGCAACTACAAATGCATCTTTTGCACCGCGGGAGACCGCCGCCGTGTGATGAATCATATCTTCCATGGTCACAGAGAGCGTATCCTCATATCCGAGCATTACCATTCCCAATGAATCCCGACGAGAATCGTGTTGACACCGGCTTCATCCATGATCTTTGCCGTCGTGTAATCATAAGCCGTCACCATGACGATCTTATCGTGTTCTTCCTTCTGCTTCTGTAACGTCAATACTGTGTTTTTCATGTTTCCCTCCACTTTTCCTGCGCCCCAGGCGCATAGACTGTGTTTTCCTGTTTACACTGTTTCCGCGCATTCCGCGCCCGGGCTGTGTTCCCGTCTCTGCACAATTTTCTCATCTCCGTGTAATCACGATCCGGATGCTTGCTCTGTGCGAGATCTGTGAGATATTCAGCACAGGAAGTATATATTTTCCGCTGTTTTTCATTTAACGCGGAAATATGTTTTTCTACGGTAGCACCATTTCTCTCCAGCGGACCTGTGAGAGACTGCACGCATCCCTGTGTCAGAATGTGATCCAGATTTCCCTTTGCAAGTGCATAGAGCTCGCTTCGCGCTTCCTCCTGTGCGAATCCGCAGTCGAGAAGCAGCTGCTCGGACATGGTAAGGCAGTCATATAGTTGGATGAGATTGCTGCCGCCGCGGATATTTGATTTTGTCTTCTTTGGAAATGATACGGGTGCGATTGCCCATGGAATGGAAAAATGTCTCCAGATCCTTCACATAGGAGGAGTCCCCCTCGAGTGTGAACAATACGCCGGATAATTCTCTCCATGCATTTTCTTTGCTGCTGATTGCAGCAAGAGGATGTACGGAACATGCATGACAGTTCATGCTGTCCCAGTCTGAAAAGATGTCTGAACTGTAAAGACCGCTGCAATGACCGATCACTTTACCGGATACATAGGGCTTTGCCTGCTGCCACACTTCTGCGATGGCGGAATCCGGTACAGTAAATAGAATCATGCCGCAACTGCTGATGATTTCTTCTAAACTTTCATAACAGGTTGTCTGTGTAAATGCTGCTGCCCATGCAGCAGACGCGCGGGTCAGGCTGTAATAACCTCCTACGTTCCTGCCCTTTTCTTTAAAATATTTGCCAAGTGACACGCCGACCTTGCCGGCACCGATAAAACCGATCTGCATACGTTCGGTCTGTACATCATTCAATGAAATACAAACGCCTCCTCCCGGAAGCAGTATGCGGCACCTTTCCTGTGAAATCATGGTCTCCTCGATCCACGTCCCGTCGGAAACTGGCGGTCTAAGGTTCGTTCTCTTTTCTTCTACGATATCATTTCCGCGCTGCGGAATATCATCCGTGATTTACTATAACACCTGGTATTTCAAATGTAAATAAAGGAATAAGAAAAACCCGCGGTCAAAAGACCGCGGGTTCCGATACATCTTTAATTTTAGTTGTTTCCCTTATAAGACAGGAATTTTACAACTGCAATGATCGGGATCAGACCGGATACACAGCCGATTGCCTGTGTCTCGCTCTCCTGCTTTCCCTCTAACTTTGCATACATCTTAGCGTAGCTGCATCCTAAGAATACAACGTTTAATACGATTGTGATGACATTTTCTACCGTGCCGTTTACCGGGATGAATAACAGTGCAACCGGTAAAATCCACCAGAGCTTGAATACCATTGCCGGAAGTTCAAGGCTTCCAAATAACTTTACCTTCTCGCCTTCTCTGCTGCTGCATCCGCACATGCATAAAATACACCGTATGGAATCCATGCAAGCATGCATTTTGTATCCCAGTGCCTTTAATGCCTTCATGTGGGAAACTGCATATAACACATAGCATGCTACCACAACAACAAGACATAACAGAATGACACCGATGCTTGCTCCAGAATTGCTCCATAAGTACTCATATAACCTGTTCCTCCTTAATAGTAAAATCTCTCTTCACACTCTATCATATAGAAAAGGCTATACGATGTCAAATATATCTTTATATTTTTTTTATACTTTTTATTTTTCTTTTATTTTTAGAAAAATGCTTATTCCTTGTCACTGTCATCTCTGGCATCGTCTTCGGCACGTTTCAACAGCTCTTCCATCAGCTCATCATCCGTCTCGGAATTATCCGCCTGACCGGCTGCTTTCTTCGCATTTTCTGCTGCAAGAGCCGCGCTTGCCGCCTCTTCCTCATCGGTCAGAAGCTCAGAAGTATCGGCTGTCTCAAGTTCCTTATTCTCGCGCACCTTCGCAATGCTTGCCACCGTCACATTCTCATCCAGATTGATCAGCTTGACACCGGAAGTAATACGTCCAAGAAGCGCCGTATCCGCTACCTTGATGCGGATGATGATACCTTCTGTCGTGATTAACATTATTTCATTGTCATGGTTGACTGCCTTAACGCCGACGATATTACCTGTTTTCTAGGTAATCTTGTAACATTTTACTCCCTTACCGCCACGGTTTTGTGTGGTAAACTCGGAGATTAACGTACACTTTCCGAGACCTTTTTCAGAAACGATCATCAGGGAATCTCCCTGGGATTCCATCTGCATGCCGACAACTTCATCTCCGTCTGTCAGGTTCATACCAATGACGCCCATGGATGTTCTGCCTGTTTTTCTTACGTCTGTCTCCTTGAACCGGATACACTGTCCGTATTTGGTGACAAGGAAAATATCCTGATTATTATCGGTCTTCTTCACCTCGATCAGCTCGTCGTCCTCGCGCAGATTGATTGCTGCAAGACCTGTCTTTCTCACATTTGCATAGTCCGTGATTGGCGTTTTCTTCACGATACCCTTCTTCGTCGCCATAAAAAGGAAATGTCCCTCGGTGTACTCACGGATCGGAATGACCGCAGTAATCTTCTCGCCCGGCTGCAGCTGAAGCAGGTTGATGATTGCGGTACCGCGCGCGGTTCTGCTTGCCTCTGGAATCTCATAAGCCTTCATGCGGTATACACGGCCGGTATTCGTGAAGAACATCAGGTAATGGTGCGATGTCGTCATCAGAAGTTCCTCGATGTAATCGTCATCAATGGTCTCCATTCCCTTGATTCCCTTGCCCCCGCGGTTCTGCGCACGGAAATTGTCAAGGCTCATACGCTTGATATATCCAAGCTTAGTCATCGTAATGACGGTATTGGTAACCGGAATCAAATCCTCCATGGAAATATCATATTCGTCAAAACCGATGGATGTTCTTCTGTCATCCCCGTACTTGTCGGCGATCAGAAGAATCTCCTCACGGATGACGCCGAGCAGCTTTTTCTTGTCGGCAAGAATTGCCTTTAACTCTGTGATGCGCTCCATCAATTCCGCGTATTCGTTCTCCAGCTTCTCGCGTTCCAGACCTGTCAGAGCACGCAGACGCATATCTACGATTGCCTGTGCCTGTACGTCCGTCAGCGAAAACGCTCCATTAAGCGGTCTTTTGCTTCCTGGGTGTTCTTGCTGCTGCGGATAATGTTGATAACTTCATCGATATTATCAAGTGCTGTTAATAATCCCTGTAAGATATGGGCACGTTCTTCCGCCTTGTTCAGATCATATTTCGTTCTTCTGGTGACAACTTCTTCCTGATGGATCAGGTAATAGTTGAGCATCTCGTAAAGATTTAAGACCTTCGGCTCGTTGTCAACGAGTGCCAGCATAATAACACCGAACGTATCCTGAAGCTGTGTATGCTTGTACAGAAGGTTCAGCGACATCGGGTTCACATCACGGCGGAGTTCGATGCAGATTCTCATACCTTGACGGTCGGACTCATCACGCAGGTCGGTGATGCCGTCGATTTTCTTATCTCTGACAAGCTCCGCGATCTTCTCGATCAGACGCGCCTTGTTTACCATGTACGGAAGCTCTGTCACAACAATACGGTTCTTGCCGTTCTGCATCGGCTCAATGCTGGTCACCGCACGGACTCTGACTTTTCCGCGTCCGGTACGGTACGCTTCGTTGATTCCGGCTGTTCCGAGAATCGTACCTCCGGTAGGAAAATCCGGTCCCTTGACGATCGTCAAAAGCTCCTCGATATCGGTACCCCGGTCTTCAACACCTGGTTATCAATGATCTTTACCACACGTTAATGACCTCACGCAGATTGTGCGGCGGAATGGTCGCCATTCCGACAGCGATACCGGTCGTACCGTTGACTAACAGATTCGGAAAACGGGACGGAAGCACTGTAGGCTCTTTTTCCGTCTCATCGAAGTTCGGAACAAAATCAACCGTATCTTTTCCGATGTCCGCAAGCATTTCCATGGAAATCTTGGAAAGTCTTGCCTCAGTGTATCGCATAGCAGCAGCGCCGTCACCATCGACGGAACCAAAATTTCCATGTCCGTCGACAAGCGGATAACGGAATGACCAGTCCTGTGCCATATTTACGAGTGCTCCATAGATTGAGCTGTCTCCGTGTGGATGGTATTTACCCATTGTATCACCGACGATACGCGCACATTTACGGTGCGGCTTGTCCGGTCCGTTGTTCAGCTCAATCATGGAATAGAGGACACGCCTCTGTACCGGCTTCAAACCATCTCTTACATCCGGCAGCGCACGCTGTGCAATGACACTCATGGCATAGTCGATGTAGGAACTTTCCATTGTTTTCTTCAGATCCACATCATGTATCTGGTCAAAAATCTTGTCATCCATAGGATTTTTCTCCATTTCTATCAATTACATACTCTGTACAGTCCGTCTGTCAGATATCAAGATTCTGTACATACTTTGCATTTTCCTCGATAAATTCACGGCGCGGCTCTACCTTGTCTCCCATGAGCGTCGTAAATGTCACATCAATCTCAGAAGAATTCTCCTCATCAATCATGACACGCTTTAAGATACGCTTCTCCGGATCCATGGTCGTCTCCAGAGCTGCTCGGCATCCATCTCGCCAAGTCCTTTGTATCGCTGGATCTTGTTGTTGTTGCCGTCGCGGCCGATCTCTGTCAGAATGCTGTTTAATTCGTTATCATCGTACGCATACCACACGTTCTTGTTCTTCTCGATCTTATAGAGCGGTGGAGATGATAACATGTCCCTGCTTGATCAGCTCCGGCATGAAGCGGTATAAGAAAGGTCAGCATCAGCGTTGCAATGTGTGCACCGTCGACATCGGCATCAGTCATAATGATGATCTTATTATAGCGGAGCTTACTGATGTCAAAATCTTCATGAATACCGGTACCGAACGCGGTAATCATCGCTTTGATCTCAGCATTGCCATAAATCTTGTCTAATCTTGCCTTCTCCACATTCAAAATCTTACCGCGGAGCGGCAGGATCGCCTGCGTTGCACGGCTTCTCGCCGTCTTTGCAGAACCGCCTGCGGAATCTCCCTCTACGATAAAGATCTCGCAGTTCTTCGGGTCTTTGTCGGAACAGTCGGCAAGCTTGCCGGAAGAGACATTCCCTCGAGGGCGGTCTTTCTTCTGGTGAGATCACGCGCTTTTCTCGCCGCTTCCCTCGCGCGCTGCGCGAGCAGTGATTTTTCACAGATGTTCTTCGCCACCGTAGGATTCTGCTCCAGGAAGTAGGTGAGCTGCTCGCTGACAACCGAGTCAACGGCGCCTCGCGCCTCGCTGTTGCCGAGCTTCTGCTTCGTCTGTCCCTCGAACTGCGGCTCCTCGATCTTGATGCTGATGATCGCCGTGAGTCCCTCGCGGATATCGTCTCCGGTGAGCGCCGGCTCCGTATCCTTTAAAATCTTATTCGCACGCGCATAGGTATTGAAAGTCTTCGTCAATGCATTACGGAAACCGGCAAGATGTACCGCCTTCCGGTGTGATGATATTATTGACAAAGCTGTAAGTCGCATCATTGTAGGAATCGTTGTGCTGCATGGCAACTTCCACATAGACTCCGTCCCTGGTTCCCTCGCAGTAGATGACTTCCGGATAGAGCGCTTCCTTGCTCTTGTTCAAGTAGGTCACAAATTCCTTGATACCGCCTGCATAGTGGAATTCGTGTGTATGCACCGGATCCACTCTGGCGTCGGAGAGCACAATTCTTAAGCCTTTTGTTAAAGGCGGTCTCGTACCAGTCTCTGTTTTAACGTATCGTAATCATAGACGGTTTCCTCAAAGATCGTTGGATCCGGATGGAAGGTAACCTTCGTTCCGTGTTTTTCGGCAGAACACTTACCGATAACCTTAACAGGTTCATCCGGCTTGCCAATCTTATAACTCTGACTGTAAATCTGTCCATCCTTGTATACCTCAACAGAAAGCTTCGTGGATAGGGCATTTACAACCGATGCTCCTACTCCGTGGAGACCGCCGGATACCTTATATCCGCCGCCGCCAAACTTTCCGCCGGCATGAAGCACCGTGTATACAACCTCCAGTGCAGACTTTCCGGCTTTGTGATTCATCCCGACCGGGATACCGCGTCCGTCATCCTCCACCGTGATGGAATTGTCCGGATTGATCGTCACTTCAATATTTTTACAATATCCGGCAAGCGCCTCATCAACTGCATTATCTACAATCTCATATACCAGATGATGAAGTCCTCTCGCAGATGTACTTCCAATGTACATTCCGGGTCTTTTTCTGACTGCCTCAAGTCCCTCTAATATCTGGATTTGATCTGCTCCGTATTCATTTTCTGTACCCATTTTATTCTCCATTTCTGCATCAGCCATAAAAACGGCTCACGCTTACTATATTGATCGCTCATATACATGACCGGCTATGACTTCAAATACCCGGTTTACCGTAAAACGATTTCTCACAAATTCATCCAGTCCCGTACAGGTAATGATGGTCTGCGTATCGAAATATTGTTCAGCAGATAATTCTGACGGCTGCTGTCAAGCTCAGATAACACATCATCCAGCAGCAACACCGGCGTATCGGAAATGGACTTCCTCACAAGTTCAATCTCGGACAACTTCAGCGACAACGCCGATGTTCTCTGCTGTCCCTGTGAACCGTACTTTCGGATATCGACGTCACCGATCGAGAGACAGCAGGTCGTCCCTGTGCGGTCCACCGATGTCTGACAAAGCTTTTTGTCCTTTTCCTTCGCCCTGCTAAGTTCATCTTCAAAAAACATATCGTCGATATTCGGCTCATATTTTAAAAAAAGCTCTTCCTTTCCGCCGGAAATGCGGTAGTGAATGTCACTTACAATCTCCCGGAGTTCATCCACGAACTGTTTTCTGCGTCGGATGATCTTCTTCCCGGTCTCAATAAGCTGCATGTCCCAGACGGGCAGCGTATCGGAAAGACTCGGACGATAGATCATATCTTTTAATAGCTTGTTGCGCTGCGCTAAGATTTTATTGTAATTTGTGAGGGTCTGCCAGATAGATCCGATCCAGCTGGCACAATTCGGAATCTAAAATCTGCGCCTCTCCACCGGACCATTCTTGATAATATTCAGATCTTCTGGTGAAAAAAAGACAATATTTAAAATTCCGAAAAGCTCACTGGCTTTTTTGATCGGAATCTTGTCGATGGCAATCCCCTTGGCGCGGTTCTTCTTCAGATGCATATCGATCTGATATTCTCTGCCGCCGCGCACGACAACCGTTTTTAAATGAGCCTCTTCCTCACCGAAGCGGATCATCTCCCTGTCACGGCTACCTTTGTGGGACTTGGTCGTCCCGCTCATATATGCCGCCTCTAAGATATTAGTCTTGCCCTGCGCATTATCCCCGAATAAAATATTGGTTCCTTCATCAAAAGAAATCTCTAAATTTTCGTAATTTCTGAAATTCTTAAGCTCGATTGACCGAATGTTCATCTGACTATCTTTACTGTCTCGCCATTATAGAACAAGTTCACCGCCGTGCAGCTTCTTTCCTCTCTGCGTCTCTACTTCCCCGTTCACAGTTACAAGTCCATCCTGGATCACGAACTTGGCATCCACTCCGGACTCTACAAGTCCGGCTTTTTTCAGTGCCTGTCCCAGTTTGATGAATTCATCCTCTTTGCGAATCTCTATTTCTATCATATCTCTCCTACGCCTCGTTTCTAAACGGTGCTGGCATTAAAGTTCACCGGCAGTATCAGATAAATGAACTTTCCTTGATCATCCTTGATAAAACACGGTGCCTTTGGATTCACCATATAAAGGCTTACCTCCTCCTCATCGATCACGCGAAGCGCGTCAATGAAGAACTTCGGGTTGAATCGATTAAAATATCCTTGCCATCTTTTACAATATCAATATCCTCATTCATAGAACCGATGAAGGAATTGATCTTTAACTCCATGTTTCCGTCTGTCACATTCATGATGATCGGCTTTTTGTCACCCTCTTTGACGAGGAGCGTCGCACGGTCGATACAGTCTAACAGCTCACGCTTGTTGATCTTGACCTTTGTCTCATAATCGGAGGAGAGCATCTGCTCGATCTTAAAGTATTCACCCTCGATCAGTCTGGAAACGACAGTCGTATCATCAAATTCAAATACAATGTGGTTGTCGGTCAGGAACATATTGACATCTTCCTCCGCGCTTCCCGGAATAATCTTGCTTATTTCCTGCAGAGTCTTGCCAGGAACAACAACCTTCTTGTGCTCATAGTTATTCTTTAACTCGATGTTGCGGATGGAAATACGGTGGCCGTCGAGATACCACTTTCAAATGATTCTCCTCGATCTCAAAGCTCTCCGTCATTAACTTGTTATTGTCGTTGTCCGCGATCGAGAAGATCGTCTGGCGAATGACTTCTTTTAAAGTGAATTGAGATAACGTGATGGCTTCATTTCTCTCGATATAAGGAATATAGGAAAAATCATCTCCGGATTTTCCTACGATATTGAACTTTGCTTTTTCACAGGTAATGGTCGTCTTAAAGGAAGCATCTGTCTCAATTGTTACATCATTGTCAGGAAGCTTTCTCACTATTTCTGAAAAAATCTTGGCATCCAGAGCAATCACTCCGCGTTCTGCGATCTCACCTTCGATCTTCGTCTCGATTCCCAATTCCATATCATTGGCAGTTAATTTGATCTCATTGGCAGAAGCATCAATCAGGATACACTCCAGAATGGCCATCGTGGTTCTGGTTGGAACCGCTTTCGATACGATATTGACACCGTGCAGTAAATTTGATTTGGAACAGATCAGTTTCATAGTTGTTAATAACTCCTTCCTGTGGTTCGTGGAATATATGGTGCGCACGCCATACATGATTGTTATAAAAAGAGATTCAAAGTAATATTCTTAGGGGGTGTTTATATGTGAATAAGTCACACAGCCCTTGATCTATAAGACTTTCAGGTAAAAAATGAAGGGTGAAAGTCTGTGAATTACGTGCGGATGAAATCTGGACAACCTGTGAATAAAAAATTATGTAAACTTGAAAGAAAAATGTGAAAGAAACCTTAAGTGGTTTACATAATGATATTTATCCAGTTTCATGAACAAACCTTACACAATATTTCAACAACCGAATGTGAATATCTAGTTCGGGTTGATCTTTTTCTTGATGGTGTCGATGAGACTGCGTGTCGTCTCGTCCGACTCGTACTCATCCGAAATCTTCTGGACGCCGTGGATGATGGTAGAGTGATCTCTGCCGCCGAGCAGCGCACCGATGGAATCTAACGGTGTGTCGGTCATATTCTTACATAAATACATGGCAATCTGGCGCGGCCTTGCGATGTCTTTGCTCCGGTTCTTGGAGATCATCTGATCTAAGGAGATCTGGAAATGCTCCGATACGACCTCGATGATAAGCTGAGGCGTAATCTCCTTCGGCTTATCCGGAGTGATGATATTCTGAAGCTCCTTCTGGGCAATCTCCATTGTAATGTCCGTTTTCTCAATGTTGGAGTAGGCGAGCAGTTTATTGAGCGCGCCTTCCAGCTCACGGATGTTGGATTTGATGTTGGTAGCAATGTAATTAAGGATCTCGTCGCTTAAGTTCATTTCATCCGCTTCGATCTTTTTGCGGAGAATCGCCATTCGTGTCTCGTAGTCCGGTGTTCCGATATCAGCCATCAGTCCCCACTCGAAACGGGAACGGATGCGCTCCTCGAGAGTCTCCATCTCCTTAGGCGGCTTATCAGAGGTAAGGATAATCTGCTTGCCGGCGGAGTGGAGGGCATTGAACGTATGGAAAAATTCTTCCTGCGTACTTTCCTTACCTATAATAAACTGTACATCATCGATCATCAGAACATCGATGGTGCGGTATTTTTCCCGAAACTTGTTCATCGCGGCTGCATTACCGCTTCGGATGGACTCGATGACCTCGTTGGTGAATTCCTCGGAAGTCACGCAGATAATCTTCGCATCCGGATTGCGCTCCAGGATGAAATGTCCTATTGAATGCATAAGATGAGTCTTGCCAAGTCCCGGACCACCATATATATATAGCGGATTGTATGCTTCACCCGGAGATTCCGCAACTGCGAGGGAAGCGGAGTGGGCAAAACGGTTATTGCTTCCGACAACGAATGTATCAAACGTATAATTGGAATTCAGATTCGATTTGGATGCCGCTTCGGAATAAAAAGGCTTTTTCTGCTTATTAGGAGAAGAAGCGATCGACTTCGCCTGTTCCGGGAGAATGAACTTGATCTCGTATTCTGTTCCGGTGATCTCTGTGATTGCTACTTTGAGCGGCAGATAATATTTCTTGGAAATATAGCTGAGTCCCAACTGCTCGGACGGGACAAGGATATATGCGGTGTTCCCAGTGACACCATAAAATTCAAGGGGACGTAAGAACGTGTTAAAAGCAATGTCGCTGATGTCGTGTTCTGTCTTCACGGTCATCAGGATCTCGTCCCATTTTTCTAAAATCTGATCCATGTAAACGCTCCAATTTCTTATCATACTAAAAAAATCCTACACCCTCTATCCTACACCATTTTAGTGCTTTAATCAATGTTTAATTTGCTTTGGAGCGCTATGGCGTAGGAACACTGTAAAAAAAAATCGCTATTTGGGCAAAATACGGTGTCTATGAGGGAAGAAAGTGATGTCATGTTATAGACCGCCAAAATCAGCGTTTGTGATGCTTATTCACAACTTGTCCGTGTATTATCCATATTTTATCCACAAGTTATCCACATTTCGGGGATAACTTATGTCAACGGCGTATTTACGGGATTTACGGGACCCTCAATTTTGCATTTTGTGGAAGGGTTGTGGAAAGCAATTTTACAAGATATAGTTGGCATGAGTTTCTTCCTTATATATATAGTGGTTATTTTTTTCCACAAAGAGCAGATTGTGGAAATGTAGATGAATTCTGGTGGCCGGGATTATTATTTTATGCTTGACTTGGAGACTTTTTCTGATATAATTGAGAATGATGTTTTGTAACGTAGAGGAGGTGAATGCGATATGAAGATGACATTCCAACCTAAGAAAGAGACAGAGAGCAAAAGTTCACGGTTTCAGAAGCAGAATGAGCACAGCAGGCGGAAGAAAAGTATTGGCTGCAAGAAGATTAAAAGGTAGAAAGAAATTGTCAGCTTAGGCCACATCTTATGTGGTCTTTTCTTCTATAAAGGACATGCATACAGAATGAAATATTCCGAGTCATTGAAGAAAACCAAAGATTTCCAGAACGTATACCGCAGGGGAAAGTCATATGCGAACCGGTACCTTGTGATGTACGTTCTTTCAAATCAGACAGAAGGAAATCGTTTAGGGATTTCCGTGAGTAAAAAAGTTGGAAACAGTGTTATCAGACATCATCTGACCCGGCTGATCCGGAAAGCTACAGACTACATGAGGACATGTTCGATAGTGGTTTGGACATCGTAGTCATCGCAAGAAGCACAGCGAAGGACATCTCGTATCATGAAGTGGAGAGTGCGCTGCTGCATCTTGGGGGTCTTCACAAGATCATTAGTAAAGAAAAGAAGATGGAATCGTTTTGAAGAAAAATTTTGATCGCTTTGATAAAATTTTATAGAAAATATATTTCTCCAATGAAAACTACCAAGTGTCCGTATTGTCCAACCTGTTCGTTGTACGGGCTGGAAGCTGTCGAAAAATACGGAGCCATCAAGGGCGGCACGCTGGCTTTATGGAGAATTATAAGATGCAATCCTTTTTCAAAAGGTGGATATGATCCGGTTCCATAATGGAGGTATTTTAAGTGTCAGAAATGTTATTAACAGCGTATGACGGTGCGATTCTCGGACCAATCGCAAAATTACTTGGATGGGTAATGAATGGAGTCTACTATCTGATGGATCAGATTGGAATTGGTAATGTAGGTCTTTCCATCATTATATTTACGATTATTATTTATCTTCTTCTGTTCCCGCTTACTTATAAGCAGCAGAAGTTCTCAAAGCTGTCACAGAAGATGCAGCCGGAGCTGAATGCGATTAATAAAAAGTATCAGGGAAAAAAGGATCAGGCATCCATGATGGCAATGCAGCAGGAGACACAGGCTGTCTATGAGAAGTACGGTGTTTCCATGATGGGAAGCTGCGTGCAGATGCTGATTCAGATGCCGCTTCTGTTTGCTTTGTATCGTGTATTCATGAACGTTCCTGCCTATGTAAGCGGTATTAAGAATTTGTTCACACAGCCGCTTGGCGGCAATGCAACATCCCTGGTAGACGGCATCATGGCGACAGAGGGATATCAGGATACCATGACCAATCTGGTGTCTACACTTAAGATCACGACACAGCCGGTAGCTAATTTTACTGTTTCGGATCCGACCGCGATTGCCAACTCGATCGTGGATGTTACTTATAAGATGAACTCCAGCGGATGGGATGCGTTAAAGGATGCATTCCCGGCTCTCTCCAGTGAGATTTCATCCACCTATGAGACGGTGTCCCATGTAAATAATTTCTTTGGAATGAATATTTCAGATACACCGCTTCATGTGATTACATCAAGTTTTTCTGCAGGTGCTTACCTTATGGTCATTGCAGCCTTGCTGGTTCCGATTATTTCTTATCTGACGCAGGTATTGAACATCAAGTTAATGCCGCAGGCGACTGCAAGTGGCAATGACCAGAGCGATGCGATGGCACAGCAGATGAAGATGATGAACCGCATGATGCCGTTATTCTCACTGGTTATGTGTTTTACCGTTCCGGTCGGTCTTGGTATCTACTGGATTGCCGGTGCTGTTGTCCGTGTTGTACAGCAGTATTTCCTGAACAAGCATTTCGAGAAGATGAATCTTGAAGATATTATCAAGAAGAATCAGGAAAAGGCGAAGAAAAAGCGCGAGAAGATGGGAATCGCCGAGAATCAGATTTCCAATGCTGCAAAATGAATACCAGACAGATGGTAGATGCGAATAAGAAGCAGTTGAGCAGTGCGGAGAAAGAGCTTGAGATCGAGAAGGCGAACGCAGCGAAGTCGAAGGCAAAAGCCGGAAGCATGAGCGCAAAAGCAAATATGGTACGTGAGTTTAACGAGCGCAACAACAGAAAGTAAGTTTCGGGGTGGAGTAAGTTAGAAAGGGTATGGTGATGAAAATGGATTATATTGAGATTTCAGCAAAGACAGTCGATGACGCAATCACAGAAGCCATCATCAAGCTGGGGACAACCCATGACAAGATCGAATATGAAGTAATTGAAAAGGGAAGCGCAGGTTTCCTTGGAATCAACAGAAAGGATGCTGTGATCCGCGCCCGCAGGAAGAATGATACGAATGATAATATCCGTGATTTTCTTGAGAGTGTATTTAAGGCAATGGGACTTACCGTCACGATCCAGATCGAGAAGGAAGAGGACAGCAATGTCGTGAACGTTGACTTAAAGGGAGACGATATGGGTGTTCTGATTGGTAAGAGAGGACAGACGCTGGATGCACTTCAGTACCTGACCAACCTTGCAGTGAATAAGAATTCCGAAGAGTATGTGAAGGTCAAGATCGATACGGAGGATTACCGGAAGCGAAGAAGAGAGACGCTTGAGAATCTTGCTAAGAACATTGCTTACAAGGTGAAGAGAACGAAGCGCCCGGTTTCTTTAGAGCCGATGAATCCGTTTGAGAGAAGAGTCATTCATTCGACTTTACAGAATGATAAGTTTGTGACAACGCACAGTGAGGGTGAAGAGCCTTACAGACATGTGGTTGTTACCCTGAAGAAATAGAGTACAAAATGGGGGTGTCGTCCGACATCCCCATTCTTTCATTAAAGGAGATTTATGAAAACAGATACTATTGCTGCGATTGCGACTGCCATGGCAGGATCGGGAATCGGAATTGTCAGAATCAGCGGGAAGAAGCGGTTTCCATTACAGATCAGATTTTTCATATGCCGGGCGGTAAGAAGCTTTCGGATATGGAGACACACACGATTCATTACGGACATATCCGGGATGGAGAGGAAGTCATTGATGAAGTGATGGTATTATTGATGCGCGGACCGCGGAGTTACACCAGGGAAGATACGGTTGAGATTGACTGCCACGGCGGTGTTTATGTGATGAAGCGCATTTTTGAGACAGTCATCAAATATGGGGCGCGTCCTGCAGAGCCGGGAGAATTCACGAAGCGTGCATTTTTGAACGGACGTATTGATTTGTCCCAGGCGGAATCTGTCATTGACGTGATTTCGGCGAAGAATGAATTTGCCTTAAAGAGTTCCATGAAACAGTTATCCGGCGCTGTCTCAGATGCAGTCAAAGAGATTCGGGGAGAGATTCTCCACGAGATCGCATTTATTGAATCGGCGCTTGATGATCCGGAGCATATCAGCCTGGATGGTTATGGTGAGCGGCTGGAATTTACCGTGAAGGATGCAGCCGGGAGAATTGAGAAGCTGTTGGCTTCCAGTGATAACGGACGCATCTTAAAAGAGGGAATTTCTACCGTAATTGTTGGAAAACCGAATGCCGGAAAATCGTCACTTCTTAACACTTTATTGGGTGAGGAGCGGGCAATCGTTACAGAAATCGCCGGTACTACAAGGGATGTGCTTGAAGAGCAGATTAACCTGAATGGAATTGTGCTCAATATCATAGATACTGCAGGGATTCGTGATACGGATGACATTGTGGAAAAAATCGGAGTCGACAAGGCGCGGAAGTATGTGAAGGATGCAGATCTGATTCTGTATGTAGTAGATGCCTCCACGAATCTGGATGAGAACGACGGGGAGATCATGGAACTGCTTCACGGAAGACGCACGATCGTACTTTTGAACAAATCCGATCTGACGCCGTTGACAACAGCGGAGGATATTCGTGCACATGTGGATAAAGACTGTCCGGTTATTTCTATTTCGACGAGAGAGCAGAAGGGAATCGATGTCTTTAACGAGCAGATCCGGAAAATGTTTTTCCGGGGAGAAGTTACCTTTAATGATGAAGTCTATATTACGAATATTCGTCATAAAACCGCTTTACAGGAGGCACTTTCTAGTTTACATTTAGTAGAGCAGAGTATCGCGGATGGAATGCCGGAGGATTTTTATTCGATTGATTTGATGAGTGCGTATGAGGTGCTGGGAACTATCATCGGGGAAGCGGTGGAAGATGATCTGGTCAATGAGATATTCAGTAAGTTTTGTCTGGGAAAATAGTTGGCCTAAATATTTAAGAAACTATTGGACGGCTATTATTGGAAGTATGCAACCATAGGATAAGGAGGAAGCAGCGATGATTCGACATATCTGTATGTTTAAGCTGAAGGATGAGGATAAGGAAGCAAATTTGAAGGAGGCACTGCGCCGTTTGGAGGAGATGAGAGAGATTCCTCTGATTGCAACGTTTGAGGTTGTGACGAATGCGGCTGCTGCTCCGGACAGCAATTATGATCTTTCACTTATTTTTGATTTTAAGAATATGGATGATCTGAATGCATATCAGAAGCATCCGATGCATGTGGAGTTTGGTAAGTTTATTACAGCAATCAGAGAGAGCAGGGCTTGTATTGATTATGAATTCTAAGAATCTTTTGGAAGAAACGTATGATGTGGCAGTTGTGGGAGCGGGACATGCAGGATGTGAGGCGGCGCTTGCCTGTGCGAGACTGGGGCTGGAGACCATTGTGTTTTACAGTGAGTGTCGACAGCATAGCGCTCATGCCCTGCAACCCGAATATCGGTGGAAGCTCCAAGGGGCATCTCGTCAGGGAGATTGATGCACTTGGCGGCGAGATGGGAAAAAATATTGATAAGACCTTTATTCAGTCAAAAATGCTGAACAAATCCAAGGGACCTGCGGTTCATTCGCTGCGGGCACAGGCGGATAAGGCAAATTACAGCATGGAGATGCGGAATACATTACAGAATACGGATCACCTGACGATCCGCCAGGCGGAAGTTGCCGAGATTCTCACAAAAGAGGGCGATCGTGAGCAGATTACCGGTGTGAAGACAGTTTCGGGTGCAACGTATCACTGTAAGGCGGTTGTACTGTGTACGGGAACCTATCTTCGCGCGCGCTGTCTGACCGGTGAGATGATTACCTATACCGGACCGAACGGTCTGATGGCTGCAAATCATCTGACCGACTCATTACTGGCACATGGAGTAGAAATGTTCCGCTTTAAGACAGGTACTCCGGCAAGAATTGACAAACGTTCGATTGATTTTTCCAAGATGGAGGAGCAGAAGGGAGACAAAAGTCGTTCCATTTTCTTTCACGACAAATCCCAAAGATGTGCAGATCGACCAGGTCTCCTGCTGGCTGACTTACACGAATGAGAAAACGCATGAGATTATCAGAAACAATCTCGACCGTTCACCGATTTATGCGGGCATCATAGAGGGAACAGGTCCTAGGTATTGCCCTTCCATTGAGGATAAGGTAGTTAAGTTTGCTGAAAAGGAAAGACATCAGATATTTATTGAGCCGGAGGGACTTAATACAAACGAGATGTATGTCGGAGGTATGTCTTCGTCTATGCCTGAGGATGTGCAGTATGAGATGTACCGCACCCTGCCGGGACTGGAGCATGTGAAAATTGTCCGGAATGCGTATGCGATTGAGTATGATTGTATTAATCCGAACCAGCTGTATGCATCCCTTGAATTTAAGAAGATCCGGGGACTTTTTCCGGAGGGCAGTTCAACGGCAGCAGCGGTTATGAGGAGGCTGCATGTCAGGGACTTATCGCCGGCATCAATGCGGCGATGGAAATTCTCGGAAGAGAGCCGCTGGTGCTGGACCGGTCGGAGGCTTATATCGGAGTTCTGATTGATGATCTTGTGACGAAGGAGAATCATGAACCATATCGTATGATGACGTCGCGTGCGGAATACCGTCTGTTGCTTCGACAGGATAATGCGGATCTGCGTCTCACGAAAAAGGATATGAGATTGGTCTGATCTCAAAGAGCGGTACGACTGGGTCTGTAAAAGAGCAGATGATCAAAGAGGAGATTGACCGTGTTGCGAAGGTTCATGTAGGTGCGAACAAAGAAGTGCAGGCTCTTCTGGAGAGTTACGGTAGCATACCGTTAAATACCGGTGTGACGTTAACAGAACTGATCCGCAGACCGGAGCTTGATTATGATAAGCTGGCGCCGATTGATCACGAGAGACCGATGCTTCCGGAAGAGTGAGAGAACAGGTCAATATTCTGATTAAGTATGACGGGTATATTTCCAGGCAGATCAAGCAGGTGGAAAGCTTTAAGAAGTTGGAGAAGAAAAAGATACCGGAAGGATTCGATTATGATGAGGTTCCGAGTCTGCGCATTGAGGCGCGGCAGAAGTTAAAGCTGTACAGTCCGACGTCAATCGGTCAGGCGTCGCGTATCTCCGGTGTATCGCCGGCGGATGTTTCGGTATTGCTGGTGTACATGGAACAGATGAATCATCATGGGGAACATCATTCATAGGAGTATCATTCATAAAAAGAAAAACAGCGCAGAAATGGAGAATTTTATGGCGTATAATCTTGAAAAGTTCAAAAAAGGCCTGGATGATTTGCAGATCCATCTGGACGAAAAACAGATGGGACAATTTCTAACCTATTATGAACTTCTGGTAGAAACGAATAAAGTTATGAACCTGACCGCTATCACAGAGTTTGACGAAGTAATTGAGAAGCATTTTCTTGACAGCCTTTCGTTGTGTCGTGTGAAGGATTTAAGAAGTCTCGAAGATCGACCGGAGGCATATCGGATTCTGGATCTTGGAACGGGAGCGGGATTTCCGGGAATTCCTTTAAAGATTGCTTTCCCGAAACTTCAGATTGTATTGGCAGATTCACTGAATAAGAGAATCCGTTTCTTACAGGAGGTCATTGATACACTCGGATTGGAAGATGTGACTGCTGTTCATGGAAGAGCAGAGGAGATGGGTAGAAATACATTATATCGGGAACAGTTTGACCTATGCGTGTCCCGTGCCGTGGCAAATTTATCCTCTCTCAGTGAGTATTGTCTTCCATTTGTGAAGACCGGTGGGGCATTTATTTCCTATAAATCAGGAGAGGTGGATGAGGAAGCTACACAGGCAAAGAGAGCGATTTATCTTCTGGGCGGTGAAGTGAAGGATATTTACAAATTTGATTTGTTTGATCAGAAGCGTTCGTTTGTTGTGATTGAAAAGGAGCGGAAGACGCCGAAAGCTTATCCAAGAAAAGCCGGCACACCGACAAAAGAACCGCTGCAGTAACAAAAAAGAGAGATAATGCGATGGATCCTTGATCCGGTCGTGTCATCTCTCTTTTGATTTTATGAAGTATTTGATTGTATAAGGTATGACGTTACATTAGTGATCTTCATGTAAAAACATCCGCATGATGTTCAGAAGCTTATCCGGTACTTCAAGCTGCGGGGTTAGACCTGCATTTGAAATATAGGCGGTTTCGACAGCCGCGTTTTTGTGTGCATAAGAATCTGCAATGGCAACTGCATCTGTCATGGAACGGCTTTCAATAATATACAGTGGAACGGTAAGCTTTTTCACGGCATGTCCGATTGCATTGTCGGTGTAATGTCCCTCGATGCTTGCCATCAGATATTTTCCGTGGCTCTTTCCCATGTGCGATGCCTCATAGTAGGCATCAAGCATCTTGCTGGATACAAGCTGCGGTCTGCTAAAATATGTTTTCTGCAGTGTCCGCCGGATATTGGATTCGTGTGTCCGGACATTGTGAGAAATGTTCCCAAGATCGGCAGCTCCAGCAGTGTCTTTTTGACAGAGGAATACTTGTCCGGTGTGCGGTCAAAGCTGCTCATCGCAGGCGGATTGATCGCAGTGATGCTTGCGAGAAGATTCGGATTCATATTCTGGGCAAGTACCGCAAATGAGATGGAATTGCCTGTCGTCACAACATCCGGGCGTTCCCCGATCACATCATGAATAAAATCTGTGAGAAGCTGTACATACAGGTAATTGGTATAAGTCAGATAAGGCTTGTCCGAGCGGCCGCATCCCAACAGGTCTATGGTATATACCGTATAGTGCTTCTCAAGCTTTTTCGCAAGTCTGCACCATTCATAAGAAGAAGCAATCGGATTTAATTCGTGAATGAGAAGGAGCGGAGAACCGGAGCCGCGCTTGGTATAAAAATACTGCCGTTCTTCCAGTGATAGTAGCTGCCGCTTTCCGTCTTTAAAATATTTTTCATCTCTGCTGTCATATCGATGAAGCGGTTCACAAGATGAATCGTGCCTGCAGCAAGAGCAGTCAGCAGAAAGAAATGTCTGATATTCTTTTTCATGCTATTGTTCATAGAACCTCCCGTAATCTTTGCAAAACGTTTCCTATTACTTATATTATAGCCGCTTTCCATAACTTATACAAATTAAAATTCTGAAAATATAAATTTTTGCTTTTCATTGAATTACGTTTGGTATAAAATAATACTGGTAATTTGGTTTTTAATATCAAACATATGTTCGGTGGCGAAATGGTAGAAGAATATATTCAGAAAATTTATGAGGAACTTTTAAAAGAGGAGCAGAACAGTGCGAAGCGGATTTCTGATTTACAGATTCATTTGAAAGAGACGCAGGCAATGATCCATTTGCTTGAGGAGACGAATGATCCTAATTATGAGTCGTTTACTCCAAGAAAAGTAAATTCCAGGAATAAGCAGAAAATCGATGAATGCATGCAGAGATGAAAGAACTCGAGGAAGCAATTCAGCAGGAGACAGACTACCATACGCAGCAGATGGAAAGAGTGGAAGAAGCGGCGAAGGTATTGCGGCAGGCGAAAGCAGATGTTGCATGCAGGTGTGACAGAAATACACTTGAGGAAGAAAGGTACCATACGTCTCTCCTTGAAACGCAGGAGAATGAGAGACAGCGCATTCACGCGAACTTCATGACAGTACCGTTCAGAATCTTACGGCAATGGTTCACATGGCAGAACTGTGCAGTAAACTGGTGGATATGGATCCGATCCGGTGTAAGTTGGAACTCAGTAAGATGATCAAGAATCTCAGGGAGATCATCGATGATACCAGAAAGATGATTTATAACCTGCGCCCTATGTCTTTTGATGATATTGGTCTGGATATTACAATCGAGAGAACTTTGGACAAGCTGGAAGCAACCGGCACGAAGAAGATTCATTTTGTAGTGGAAGGAACTCCTTATCAATTAAAACCGATTATCGGGATAACGTTACTTAGAATTATTCAGGAGGCATGCAGCAATGCGATCTGTCATGCAAACCCGACTCTGATACATGTTCTGTTAAGATACGAGCAAGGGGCTATCACGGTAATAGTCGAGGATGATGGAACAGGATTTGATGTTCATATTCTGGATGAGCGTCCAAGGGATGATAATTCTGGGTTTGGAATGTCTATGATGAAAGAACGAGTATATTTATTATCCGGTTCGATACAGATTGATTCTAAGATCGGTGTTGGAACAAAAATTGTAGTGAAAGTACCTATTAGTAACAAGGAGGAGTTTTAAATGGCAGTAAAAGTAATGATTACAGATGATCATTCATTGATTCGTGAAGGATTAAAGCAGCTGTTGGAACTGGAAGGAGACTTTCAGGTAATTGCAGAGGCGTGTGATGGTATTGATTGCATGGAAAAATTAAAAGAGCAGATACCGGATGTTTTGTTGCTGGATATCAATATGCCGCGCATGAATGGACTTGAAGTTTTGCAGAAGATTAAAGATGAAAAAATAGATGTCAAGATTCTTGTTCTTACCGTACATAATGAAGTAGAGTATTTATTGAAAGCAGTGGACATCGGAATCAATGGTTATCTGTTGAAAGACTCCGAGTCTTCTGAATTGAAAAAAGCAATCTTATCTGTTGTTGATGGAGAAGATTACATACAGCCGAGTCTGATTCCTGTATTGAATGCAAAAATGATTGACCGGGATATGGACAGTGAGAAGATTGAAAAACTGACGAAGAGAGAACTCGAAGTGTTGAAACTTCTTGCGGTTGGAATGTACAATAAGGGAGTAGCTGATGAATTGCACATCAGTGAACGTACTGTGAAGAATCATGTATCAAGTATTTTTAAAAAGATTGATGTTTCTGATCGTACGCAGGCAGCGGTATTTGCTATTCGGAATAATTTGATTTCTATTCATTAGTATTAGAGAGTATAAAGATTGAGTGTTTCGGAATCATCCGGTACACTCAATTATTTTATAGAAAATAATGTTTATTACTACATAAAATTGTTTTAAAACGCGTATTATTGGAAAAATTATTGCAATGTTTCACGTGAAACATTATATAAATAAAATGTTTCACACATGTTTTCTACAAGATTTTGTATTTATAAAAACAGAAATACAACAGTTTGCAATCAGCATGAAAATGTTTCACGTGAAACATTTGATACGAACTTTCCTATAGAAAAGAATATGTAAAAGTGTTATAATGAACTCTGTCGAGTTCATATTAGAAGTTTCAATGAAACATCGGATGTGCAAGAAGCACAAACAGAAGAAATAATGAACTCTGGAAAACAAACGCACCAAATGAACAGGGTAATAAAATTTAAAAGAGGTAATATATGAGCAGAATAATTGCAATCGCAAACCAAAGGTGGTGTTGGTAAGACAACCACAGCTATCAATTTATCATCCTGTCTTGCAGGAAGCAGGAAAGAAAGTGTTGACCATTGATCTTGACCCGCAGGGAAATATGACAAGCGGATTAGGCGTTGATAAAAACGAACTGGAAAATACTGTATATGAATTGATGCTGGATGAGTGTTCTATCAAAGAGAGTATGGCAGATACCGTAGTAGAAGGAATGAAGATTATCCCGTCCAATGTGAATCTTGCCGGAGCAGAGATCGAGTTACTTGGTATCAATGAAAAGGAATATATTTTAAAAAATGCCGTAGATTATATCAGGGATGATTATGATTTTATCATCATTGACTGCCCGCCGTCCTTAAATATGTTGACAATCAATGCGATGACAACCGCGGATTCAGTGCTGGTTCCAATTCAGTGTGAGTATTACGCACTTGAGGGATTGAGCCAGCTGATCCACACGATTGATCTGGTACAGCAGAGACTGAATCCAGATCTCGTCATCGACGGAGTTGTCTTCACGATGTATGATGTGCGAACCAATCTGTCCAATCAGGTAGTAGAGAATGTAAAAGAAAATCTTGATACCAAGATCTATGAGACACTGATTCCGAGAAATATCCGATTAGCAGAGGCTCCATCTCACGGACTTCGATCAATATGTATGATTCAAAATCAGCGTGAACAGAAAGTTATCGTATGTTGGCAAAGAAGTGATGGAGAGATAAGGAGGAGCTATGGCTGCTGCAAAAAAAGGTGGACTGGGAAAGGGAATTGATTCTTTAATTCCAAACAAAGTAAGTGCCACAAAAACGGAAGCAAAGAATGAAAATGTGAAAAACGATAAAGTCATCGAGGGTGTTCTGGTAAATATCAATAAGGTAGAACCGAATCGGGAACAGCCAAGAAAGAATTTTGATGAGGATGCCTTGTTGGAATTGTCCGAGTCAATCAAACAGTTTGGTGTGTTACAGCCTCTGCTTGTACAGGACAGAAAAGGATATTATGAAATTATTGCCGGCGAGCGCAGATGGCGAGCAGCGAAACTTGCCGGATTAAAAGAGGTTCCAGTAATTATCAAGAATCTTTCCAACCAGGAAGTCGTAGAAATCTCCCTGATTGAAAATATCCAGAGAGAAAACTTAAATCCGATTGAGGAAGCAATCGCATACAAGCGGTTACTGACAGAGTTCAATCTGAAACAGGATGAAGTTGCCGAGCGTGTATCGAAGAGCAGAACCGCTGTCACAAATTCCATGCGACTGTTAAAACTCGACGAGAGAGTACAGCAGATGGTAATTGATGACATGATCTCGACCGGACATGCGAGAGCACTTCTCGGTATTGACGATCAGGAAAAACAGTATACGACATCACAGAAAATTTTCGACGAAAACTGAGTGTGCGTGAGACGGAAAACTGGTAAAGAAGATCCAGCAGGAAAAAGATCAGCCGGAAGCAAAGGAAGAGGTAAAGATCGATCCGAAGATGGAAGCAATCTGCCGTGATCTGGAAGAGAAGATGAAAGTCATTCTTGGAACAAAGGTTGCCATCAATCAGAAGGATAACCAGAAGGGCAGGATCGAAATTGAATATTATTCTATGGATGAACTTGACCGTATCATGGATCTGTTTGGATCCATCCGAAAATAGACAGAGTAATATTCTGATAAAAGCCATATCAGAATAAAGAGAGAGGAAGCATATGATTTCACAGTATTTAGGTTTTGATTCCGATTATATTATTATCGGACTTAGCGCAGTGGTTCTGATTCTATTGATTCTTATTATTGTAAATATAGCGCAGATGCGGAAGCTGAAAAAAGCATACAAAGTATTTATGAGCGGAAAAAACGGTAAGAATCTGGAAGATACCCTGATCAAGCGTCTGGATCAGGTAGATACACTTCTTGAGGCAAACAATGAGAATGAAAAGACAATCAAATCATTGTTTGAAGCCATGCAGCTGACCTACCAGAAGATGGGACTGATTAAGTATGATGCATTCAACGAGATGGGAGGAAAACTCAGTTTTTCTCTTGCTATGCTGGATGTAAGAAATAACGGATTTATCATCAATGCCATGCACACACGCGAGGGCTGCTATACATATATCAAAGAGATCGTAGATGGTAATTCCATTATCGTGTTATCGGATGAGGAGCAGAAAGCTCTCGACAGAGCTATGGGAAAAACAGAAAACAACGAATGAGGATAATGTATGAGAATACAACTGGTAAGAACACTGCAAGGGGAGAAACTTGCAGGGCCGGTCATAACGAAGGAAAATGAAATTCTCATTTCTGAGGGAACAACGCTGAAAACGGAATATCTGGATCTGATCTCCTTTCTGGGAATCGAGACCGTGTGTATCGAAGACCCCTATGAGGAAGATGAAACACCACATGATATTATCAGTAACGAAAAACGGGAAGAATATATTGAAAAAATAAAATCTATTCTGGAAAAGCATATTTATCACAGGGGCAGTTCTCTTCGGGAAATTGAATACGTCGCAGAGGACATTATTCAGGATGTCATGCAGGCGGATGAAAATATGGTAATTGATCTTTTGGAACGCGAAGGTAATTTGTATGAACATACACTTGTAGTAACAAAATTATGTATTATAGTCGCAAAAAAAATGAAGCTCACTGCGGAGCAGATTTACAGACTTGCACTGGGAGCATTGCTGCATGATCTGGGACTCCGCTACATTACGGTGCCGTATATCAACTGCGACATCAACGAATTGTCAGAAGCAGAGGCTTTTGAATACCGGAAGCATCCGATCCTTGCGTACTCTGTTCTGGAGGAAGAAAAATGGATGGATCCTTTTGTAAAAAAAATGGTACTTGTACATCATGAGAGAAGAGACGGTTCCGGATTTCCGTTGAAGCAGAAAACGCGGGATACGGAATGTGGAATATTACAGGCATGTGATGCGTTCGACTGTTTTATCAGCGGGATGGAATGCAGACGTATGAGCATCCAGCAGGCACTTGAAGTATCTGGTGGAAGGTACGGATATTTTTTATGACAGGAGAATTGTGCGTGTGATCGAGCGGCTCGTCGCACGCTATCCGGTCGGGACGAGAGTCCGGCTCAATACCGGAGAGTCCGGCATCGTTTTAAAACAGACAGAAAATTCCATCCGGCCTGTAATTAGAATTTTGGATGAAGAGGACCGGTTGACGGAAAAGATATACCAGTTGAATAAGAACAAGAATGTATCTATTCTTCAGGTCGAAAACTAGAAACAGAAAGAGGTGAAGATAGAAAATGCACAAATTTCTAAGAGCCATCGGGTTCAGTCATATTACAAAGAACAGCTGCAGCATATTTTTGCAGATATTATAAGCGCACCGACGGTTCAGAAGGCTGCACTTGATTCGGAGGGCAATGAATTTGCAGAACTGTCAAAGGAGTACGGAGATTTTTTCGGAATCTCTGTCCGGGGCGTGTATAACGAAGATGATACCTTTGAGATGGAATATTACTATCCGTATTTGTGTGGAAAGAACATATCCACAATAGAACCCGCAGAAGTGGAAAAACATGCGGAAAAATATCCTATGCGGGGATATGTGATGAAGTCCGCATTGGAGTGACACTCATTTTTATCTTCAGAATGTGGTGGATTATCTTGCGGTCAGCAAGAGCAAAGGATATATGAATCTGGCAGACGGCGTCATTTTAGCTGCGCTGTCTACGGAGGGAAAGATTTTATTCCCGATCAATAAGGCGGAGAAAAAAGTGCCTCATGCGCCAAAGGAGGGAACAGACCGGAATCATCTGATTGCCGCGGCAAGAGACGGGGATGAGGATGCGATCGAGAATCTGACGCTGGAGGACATTGATACCTACTCGCTGTTGTCAAAAAGGATCACACATGAAGATGTGCTTAGCATTGTGGATACCTACTTTATGCCGTACGGTATCGAGAGCGATCAGTATTCGGTGCTCGGCGAGATCATGGATGTGACACTGCTCCAGAACCGTTTCACGGAGGAAAATGTATATTCCATGGAAATCATGTGCAATGATATTCTTTTCAGCGTCTGTATCAATCAAAAAGATCTGCTCGGCGAACCGGAAGTGGGCAGACGTTTTAAAGGGAAATATCTGGATGCAGGGCAGCGTAAAATACCGGGATTAGTTTGTGATTTTACTATGGTTTTATCGGATAATATGGTAAAATAAATAAGCTGTATACAGAAAAGTCTGTATACAGCAAATATATGTTTCCTTAGTTAAATGGATATAACAGCCCCCTCCTAAGGGGCAACTAAGTGCAGACCATTTAGTGAGACTCAACTGGATTTTAGAGTTTGCAAAAAGACTAAAATCAATATATAATAACAGAGGCAATTCATCACGCAAGTGATTGGATTCATAAACATGGCAGCCGGAGCCAAAAAGGCTGAAAAGCCCGAAAATACGGCATTTGTTCCCTTAGTTAAATGGATATAACGGGGTCCTCCTAAGACTCTATTGTAGGTTCGATTCCTATAGGGAACGCTCTATTTTAAGCGGTAATGAGAGAAAAATCATTGCCGTTTTTTTTATTGTTTTTCTGCTAACAGCAAATCAAAAAATGAGCATTTCTGCTAACAGGAATGAAAAGCTATAATGCAACTGGTGTAAAAGGTTGTAAATTCTTGTAGCTAACAAAAGGGTAATGATTAAAACTATTTCTGCTTGGAAAATATCAAGCCTGAATGAGTATTCCGTTCAGATTAGATTAGGTTCTAATCTGGGCGGATTTTTTTATTTCAGGAAGAAGGAGGATGCCTATGGCAGAAAAAGTGGATCAGATGGATCCAGATGAAAAAATCGTTGAGATAGCGATTGAACGGTTAAGAGTATTGGCATTGGAACTGAGAAATTATATGAAAATTGCTCATCCGGGAACTTTCATTTCCAAACCAGTAAACTAAGTAAAATAAAAATTCTGCTTTACAAATAACAGATAAAGTATTAAAATGAACAAAAAGATATCTTCAGGGCAGGGTGCGATTCCCTACCGGCGGTAAAGCCCGCGAGCCGAGAGGCATGATCCGGTGAGATTCCGGAGCCGACAGTACAGTCTGGATGGAAGAAGATGATAGTACAGTTGATTTTTTGTATGAATGAATGTAGTATCAGAGCTCTGAGATGGTGATCCATTTCAGAGCTTTTTATGTAGGAAATAATCAGACATTCATTTATCGATCATATGTAACAGATTAATTCCACCCTGCAGATATTTCTGCAGGCTTTTTTTGTATCTGGTACATCGTTTTCGAAATAACTATACCATTCACTTGTCTGTGAATCCGATTGCACATGTTTAAAAGCCTCGGCGTAGCCCAGGCAAAGAACAGGAATAAGAAAGAAGGAAGAGAAATGACGGATCAGGAATACATGCTCCGGGCGATTCAGCTGGCCCAAAAAAGGAGAAGGATGGACGAATCCGAATCCGATGGTAGGGGCAGTGATCGTAAAAGACGGAAAGATCATCGGGGAAGGCTATCATAAAAAGTATGGAGAACTCCACGCGGAACGTAATGCAATTGCTTCTCTTACAGAATCAGCAGAAGGTGCGGTGATTTATGTTACGCTGGAGCCTTGCTGTCATCATGGTAAAACACCTCCATGTACGGAAGCGATTATTGAACAGAAGATCAGAAAAGTGGTGATCGGTTCCAGAGATCCGAATCCGAAAGTGGCAGGAAAAGGTGTACAGATGTTAAGGGAAGCCGGTGTAACAGTAGTTGAAGATTTTATGAGAGAAGAATGTGATCAGCTGAACCCGGTGTTTTTCCATTATATTACTACGAAGACTCCGTATGTAGTGATGAAGTATGCCATGACACTGGATGGGAAGATCGCAACGAAGACAGGGGCATCAAAATGGATCACCGGAGAAGCTGCACGAAAAGAAGTACAGCATATGCGGCATCAGTACATGGGGATCATGGCAGGCATTGGAACTGTGCTTGCAGATGATCCGATGTTAAACGTCCGGGTAGAAGGCTGGAAAAGTCCTGTCAGGATTGTGTGCGACAGTAAGCTCAGGATCCCGCCGGGCAGTCAGATTGTAAAAAGTGCGGAAAAGTACCGGACGATCGTGGCTTATGCAGAACAGAAAAATACAGAAGAAAAAATAAAAATATTACATACCATGGGAGTTGAAACCATTTGTTGTCCGGATGAAAAGAATCAGATAGACCTTAAGAAGCTGATGACAGATCTTGGAAACAGAGGCATTGATAGCATCCTTCTGGAGGGAGGCGGTACGTTAAATGACAGCGCACTGCGAGCTGGAATTGTAAAGGAAGTACAGGCTTTTGTGGCACCAAAGCTGTTTGGCGGTGTGGCTGGGAAGACACCGGTAGAAGGTATTGGAGTTGAACTGCCGTCTGAAGCAGTGGAACTGAAATATACAGATATCTGTCAGATCGGTGAGGACATCCGGATAAGATGTCAGGTGTGTGAGAAAAAACAGGAGGAATCATGTTTACAGGAATCGTAGAAGAGAAAGGAAAAGTCCGTTATATACAGCTGACAGGGGAATCAGGGATCCTGGCAGTGAAATCCCGGAAAGTCCTGGAAGGGACAAGGATCGGTGACAGTATCGCTGTGAATGGTGTGTGTCTGACAGTTACGTCGATTCAGCCGGACGGATTTACTGCCGATGTGATGGCAGAGACGATCAGAAGAAGCAGTCTTGGCAGCTGCAAAGCCGGAAGCCAGGTAAACCTGGAACGAGCAATGGCTGCAGACGGCAGGTTCGGGGGACACATAGTAAGTGGCCATATTGATGGGACTGGCGTGATACGTTCCATGCTCCGGGAAGAAAATGCCATCTGGGTATCAATTGAGACATCACCACAGATTTTGCATCTGATCGTGGAAAAAGGATCAGTCTGTATTGATGGGATCAGCCTGACAGTTGCAAGGATTGATGAAGCTGGTTTTCAGGTGTCGGTCATTCCACATACAGGAGAAGAAACAACTCTTTTGGAAAAGGTGCCGGGGGATCTGGTTAATCTGGAAAATGATGTGATCGGAAAATACGTAGAAAAACTGCTTGGCATCAGAAAAAACGAAGAAGAGAAAAAAGAATCCGGAATTACGATGGAATTTTTGCAAGAATTCGGATTTTAGAACAGGAGGATATACAGTATGTCACAAAACTATCAGTACAACACAATTGAAGAGGCACTTAGGGATCTTAAGAAAGGTAAAATAGTTCTGGTTACAGATGATCCGGACAGAGAAAACGAGGGAGATCTGATATGTGCGGCAGAGTTTGCGACCAGGGAAAATATTAATTTCATGGCGACCTATGCGAAAGGGTCTTATCTGTACACCGATGAGTGCGGAACTTGCAGCGAGATTGAATTTTCCACCGATGGTTGCTGAAAATACCGACAATCACAGCACAGCATTTACCGTTGCAGTGGATCACGCAGATACAACGACCGGTATCTCAGCAGCAGAGCGCTCCTATACCATTATGAAGTGTGTGGATGATGAGTCGAAACCGGAGGATTTCAGAAGACCAGGACATGTATTTCCACTTATTTCCAGAAAAGGCGGGGTTCTGGTACGGAATGGCCATACAGAGGCAACGACAGATCTTATGAGACTGGCCGGGTTGAAAGAATGTGGTGTGTGCTGTGAAATTATGAAAGAAGATGGCACGATGATGCGTACATCACAGCTATGGGAAATGGCAAAAGAGCATAACCTTACATTTATTACCATCCGTGATCTTCAGGATTATATAAGAATACATGAAAAGCATGTAAAGGAGGAAGCAGCTGCAAACCTCCCAACACAGTATGGTGATTTTAAAATGTATGGATATATCAATGACATTACAGGAGAGCACCATCTGGCACTGGTAAAAGGTGATATAGGAGATGGTGAGGATGTGCTTTGCCGGGTACATTCGGAGTGCCTGACAGGAGGATGCATTCGGATCGCTCAGATGTGACTGCGGCCTGCAGCTGCAGACAGCAATGCGCCAGGTAGAGGCGGAAGGCAGAGGAATCATTCTGTATATGAGACAGGAAGGCAGAGGAATCGGACTGATCAATAAGATCAAAGCATATGCGCTTCAGGAACAGGGATACGATACTGTGGAGGCTAATGTGAAGTTAGGATTTGCACCGGATCTCAGAGAGTATTGGGTCGGGGCACAGATACTGTCAGACCTTGGTGTGAAATCATTAAGATTACTGACAAATAACCCGGATAAAGTTTATGGACTTGGTGAATTCGGGCTGAAGATCAATGAGAGAGTACCTCTGGAGATTCCGGTACAAAAGTATGACCGGAAGTATATGAAGACGAAGCAGGAAAAGATGGGTCATATTTTTAAAGAAATAAATTTATAAAAAACAGCAAATATCAGGAGGAAGAAAAAATGAGACAGATCAATTTAGTAGAAGGAAAAGTAGTAGCACCTGAGGGAATGAAAGTCGGAATCGTGGCTGCCAGATTCAATGAGATCATTGTGAATAAGTTATTGGGAGGGGCAGTCGACGGACTGGTAAGACATGGAGTAGAAGAAGAGAATATTACTGCAGCATGGGTACCGGGAGCATTTGAGATTCCGATTACAGCACAGAAAATGGCGCAGTCAGGAAAATATGATGCAATTATCTGCGTGGGAGCTGTCATCCGTGGAGATACTTCACATTATGATCTGGTATGCAATGAATCTGCCAAGGGAATCGCACAGGTTGAACTTGCAACAGGAATCCCGGTCTTATTCGGAGTGATCACAACTGAAAATATCGAGCAGGCTATTGCGCGTGCAGGAAGCAAAGCGGGAAATAAAGGTTATGACTGCGCGTTATCTGCAATTGAGATGGTCAATCTGATGAAGCAGCTCTAAAAGACAGGAAAATAAATGATGACAAAAACGATCATATTCGATTATGATGGAACGATTCATAATACCCTTGGAATCTATGAACCGGCATTTCGTGAAACCTATCAGTGGCTGACAGAACAGAAGGCTGCAGAAGAACGGGAGATAGGCTCGGCGGAAATTGCCGGATGGCTGGGACTTAACAGTAAGGAAATGTGGAATACATTTTTGCCGGAGCTGGATCAGAGCTATAAAGAGCAGGCAAACAGGATGGTAGGAGACCTGATGGTAAGACAGATCAGGAAACATAAGGCAGTGTGGTATCCGGGAGCAGAGGAGATGCTAACAGCTTTGAAGAACCGGAGATATCATCCTTATAATCTTAAGTAACTGTAAAGCTTCATATCGTGAGGCACACTGGAAGGAATTTGGGATGGAACGATGGTTTGACCGTTTTTATGACTGTGAATCATACGGATTCCGTCCAAAGACAGAAATTGTGCAGGAAATCATCCGGGAATATGCAGGCCCCTATCTGGTGGTCGGAGACAGAAGGCAGGATCTGGAATGTGCCAGAGCCTGTAAAAGCCCTTTTATAGGATGCCTGTATGGATATGGTGAGAAAGGGGAACTGAATGGGGCAGATCATCTTGCAGAACATATAGAGGATATACTGCAGCTGGTGATATGATTTTTGTAATATAAAAATCTGAAGGAAAAAAGTTAAAAATAAGTACTTCTGTAAAATAAAAGGATATAGAAAATTTGCAACAACTTGTTGCAAATTCTGAGGAGGGGATGATTTTAGGATAGTCATAGTGATAGAGGTAATCCACTTTCCTAACCCCATCTGTACAGTAAAGTTCTCAAGTCCAGTTGTACAAAGCGCTACTGCACGGGGAACCAGATGGAATGCATCTCCACTTCCTAAAAGAACTGCCATAATTCCAAACATGGTAAACTGTCGGTTTCCTTTGCCTTTGCGGATCATTTATAGATTTTACTGTGGAAGATTTTGCATAAAGTGTTTTCCGTGCTTGTGTGTACCATTATCTGATATCAAAGCAGTACAGGGTGATTCCGGCCATGCACAGGTCAATATGGTTACGGATGCGTACTCTCATATTCCGGATGATGACCAAAGGAAAAATGCAGAGCTTTTTAAAGAAGCATTTTATGAGAAAAAGAATCTGAATCCAGAGAGGCTGGCGTTGCTCAATTCGTTGGCGAAAACGATGAAGTAATGAAAAATAGTGAAAAAATAGTGTAATTTTAATGAAAAAACAATCCATAAAACGATATAATATATGGATGAAATGAGGATATTTATTGTGTATATGGATATTCTATCTCCATCATACTTATTGAAATCTCCATCATTTGATGCTAAAATGATGGAGATAAATCTGAAATGAAGGAGATGCCTATGAGAGACTTTGATTATATTGCAAGTCCTGCGAAGTTGCTGACACCTGAAATTGTTCAGATGGTTGGCAGCATTCACGAACATAAAGGCAAACAGGAATTATTTCTCGAAGCCAATGTAGATGAACTGAAAACACTCTTTAGAAGTTGCTTTGATTCAGAGTACGGGAGCATCCAACCGAATCGAAGGTATTTTTACAAGTGATAAGCGTTTGGAAGAATTGGTAAGCAAAAAAGCAGAACCCCGCAACCGATCTGAGCAGGAAATTGCCGGTTATCGTGAAGTGCTTTCCACAATTCACGAAGGCTATGAATATATCAATCCAAGACCGAACATTATTTTGCAGTTACATCGAGATCTGTACTCCTATTCACAGGGGGCTGCCGGTGGAAGTTATAAGAACTCCGATAATGTAATTGCAGAAACAGATGCAGAAGGGCACCAGAAAGCAAGGTTTATTCCGGTTCCCGCCTTTCAGACTGCGGAAGCGATGGAAGAACTTTGCACTCGCTTCCTTGAAGCGTGGGAAGCTGACCGTATTGATAAACTGGTCCTGATTCCCATGTTCATTCTGGACTTTCTGTGTATCCATCCTTTCAATGACGGAAATGGTAGAATGAGCCGATTGCTCACTTTACTGCTTTTTTATAAGGCGGGATACATCGTTGGGAAATATGTCAGTATGGAAATGCTGATTGAAAAGACAAAAGAAACATATTATGAAGCCCTTCAAGCAAGTTCTGCTGGCTGGCATGAGAGCGAAAACAGCTATGAGCCTTTTGTTAAGTATTATCTTGGTGTCATGCTGAAAGCATATAATGAATTTGAAAGCCGTGTAGAGCATTTGAAACATCGCAGTCTTTCTAAGCCTGATAGAATTAAAGCAGTTATTGATAGCAAGGTTGGCAAGATTACAAAGAAAGAAATCATGGAGCTTTGCCCTGATATAAGCAAAGTTACCGTGGAAAGGACTTTGACGGATCTGGTTAAGAGTGGGTATATCGCAAAAATTGGTGCAGGTCCATCTACCGGCTATGTCCGTATTTAAAATATGAAAGCAGCTTATAAATTTGCTAGTCAAAACGCATGGACAAACCGTCTCGTATGCGTTATATTATTTATAGACAAGAAAATATCTTGTACTTACGATAGGAAAGTTTAATTGAATACTGTTTACCATGATCGAACGTACGAAGCATGGTGGTCATATAACAGATGTAGATGGTAATATCAAGGCATTCCCCGATTATTAGCTGGAGCAAACAATCAGCTAACTTTCAGAGCTTTACAGAGTTTGACAGAGGGGGTATTCAGAATAACTCAAATTGAATCGGAAACAGTTTTATATAGTGTCCCACTTGGGTTTACCTTACCTCAGATTGACAGAGAGTGACAATAGGTTGGGGTCCTCCTAAGACTCTATTGTAGGTTCGATTCCTATAGGGAACGCTCTATTTTAAGCGGTAATGAAGATAGTTTCATTGCCGCTTTTTTCGTGCAGAATTGCAATTTCAGTGACAGGTTTGTCAGTGAAACAGGGTTGAAAATACTGATTTTGTCAGCAGGGATGGATGCTGATTATGTGGACGATGACGAGGACTATGGGTACGATCCAGAGGTTGAGGACTATGATGCAGATAGCTCCGTCGATGAAGATGATAATGAACCTGTGTAAACAGGATAGGCTTAATGCCTGGGGCAACCTTCAGGTTGTCTTTACATAGTTTCCACTTTCAAAAAATAAAAAAATTTGTGTTTTTGAAAGTGACATCTTGCATATACTATTAGCAAACAGTATACTAAGTACAACGAAGCAGTTTCGAGAAATGAAAAAAATCCAATTTTTGAAAGTGGGTGACTATATGAAAACAATCACGAGAACTAAATATCTCGATAGAATCATTGAACTGAATGGCACTCCTGACATCAAGATCATCACGGGTATTCGTCGTTCTGGTAAGTCCAAGCTGATGCAAGCGTATATTGAGTATCTGAAAAGCAACTTTGAAAACATCAATATTATCTTCATTGACTTCATGGATTTAGCATATGAAGAAATCATGGAATACCATGCCTTACACGCATATGTGGAAGAACATTATCAGGAAGGTAAAACGAACTACCTGTTTGTAGATGAGGTTCAAATGTGTCCTAATTTTGAGCTGGCAATTAATAGCCTGTACTCTAAGGGAATTTACGACATCTATGTAACAGGCTCCAATGCTTTCCTGTTGAGTGCAGATCTGGCAACCCTGTTTACCGGACGCTATATTGAAATTCATGTGTTTCCTTTCAGTTTCCAGGAATATTGCCAATATTATGATGATGTTAGTGATAAAGATAAACTCTTTGATGATTACACAATCAAAGGCGGTTTAGCAGGTTCTTACGCTTACATAATCGAAAAAGACAGAACAAACTATATCAAAGAGGTCTACGAAACTATTGTTACAAGGATTGGTGCAGAAATATGCTCTCCCTGACACTTTGGTTTTACAACGTCTGAGCGAATTCCTTATGGATAATATCAGCAACCTGACTTCTCCTAATAAGTCAGCTGCTGACAGCAAATGAGACCCGACCAATCATGTAACTGTCGGCAAGTACATTAAGTATTTGTGCAATGCTTTTGTATTTTATGATATTAAGAGATACGACATCCGAGGTAAGAAATACCTTGAAAGCTCTGAAAAGTTCTATTTATGTGACAGCGGTATTCGATATGCAATACTTGGAAGCAGAAATATGGATTATGGCAGAGTATATGAAAACATCGTTTGCATCGAGCTTCTTCGCCGTGGATACGATGTCTATGTCGGCAAGCTCTATCAAAAGGAAATCGACTTTGTTGCTCAGAGAGGCAGCGAGAAGTTTTATATTCAGGTCAGCGACAACATTTCCGGTCAGGAAACATTTGAGAGAGAATGCTCTCCTCTCCTTCAGATTCGAGATGCTTATCCGAAAATGATTATTGCCAGAACCAAACATCCACAATATAGCTATGAAGGAATTGAAATTCACGATATAGCCGATTGGTTACTACAAGAATAAGCAGGGCGAAATATCTCCGTCTACAGAGTAAAATAGATAGTTACTTTTCCTGCCGCCTGTGATAAACTTGTTCATGAGCGGGTGAAAGATTTTGGACTGCACCCCAACATGGTCATAAAAGCAGGGGAAATGCCCCGGAATTATTTAATATAGGTAATAAAAATGACAGAAGAGAAATATACGATCCATAAGTATAAAAGAATTTTATTTTATGTGGTAATACTTGTGCTGTTTGCAGCATTTTTTAGGGCAGAGCATTTACCCCAGTGAGAGGGAACCGGTCACGGAGGAAAGCATTACTTATACCGGAACCTTTTACCGGGAGCTGCCAGACGGAACAGAAGAGGAGATCCGGGTTCCGGGGCGGTATGATGCGCCTGCCGGTGAGCCTTTAGTCATCCGGTCAGTGCTCCCACAGGACTATAATGAAAATACGATCGCCATCAGATCCTCTCTGGAGAATGTGCGCATTTATATCGGAGGGGAACTGAGGACGGTGTATGATACGAAGAATACCAGACCCTTCGGGAAAAATTCTGCCAGCGGGTATGTGTTCTGCGAGACATCCGGTGAGGATGCGGGGCAGGAAGTGCGGATCGAACTGCAGTCTTTTGCTGGAAAGTATTCCGGTGTCGTCAACACGGTATATTGCGGGGATAAATCAGATATCTGGGGCTATATCTTTCACTGTTATTTTATGGTAACTCTGATCGCCTGCACGATGCTGTTTTCCGGACTGGTCGTGCTGATCATCAGTCTGGTGCTCGATATTATATACAAGACAAGATTTGATCTGGAATATCTGGGATGGTGCATGATCATGGGAGCAGTGTGGATGCTGGGAGAATCGAAGCTGCGTCAGCTGTTTGTTCCCAATGCTTCTATTCTGTCGAATATGTGCTTCTTTGTTGTGATGATCTGCCCGGTTCCAATCATGTTCTATATTGATAGTGTGCAGCAGGGAAGATACCGGAAGGTCTATCATGTGGCAGAGTGTATCATTTGTGTGAATTTTGTGATATGCACGGTCTTACAGGTACTGAATATCGCAGATTTTATTTCGACAATGTTCTTGTCCCACATAGTGATCGCAGGAACGTTCCTGACAATATTTATCACCATCTGCCGGGATCTTATCAAGGGAACAGCGAAACATTACAAGCTTCCGCTGATTGGACTGGTAGCTGCCATGATCGTAGTCATGCTGGAGGTGACAGAGGTGTATCGTGTTGTGTCTCTGTCCGGAATCTTTATTGCAATCGGACTGGTGGTCCTGCTGGTCGTTACCCTGATCCAGACAATGGACCGCATCCGCGAGCTGGAGCTGGCACGACAGAAAGAGGCCCGGGAAAGCCTGGATTACCTGACAGGACTTCCCATGCGTCATAAAGGTGAGACACTGATTATTGAAAAAATGCAGGAGCATGATGGCTGTCTGGGATTTGTGGATATGGATAATCTCAAGAAGATCAATGATGTCTATGGACATAAGGCAGGGGATCATGCTCTCAGGCTGGTAGGAGCAATGCTCACAGCGTGCATGGAGAATGCGGTGGTCTGCCGGCTGGGAGGAGATGAGTTCCTCTTCTATCTGTCTGAGGTATCAGAAGTTGAGATGAACACGCAGATGAGAAAGCTGTTTGACAGCTTTGAAGCGGCAAAAAATGCCACGACGGAGACTTCACCGGCATCCTTATCCTGCGGTCTGTGCATGTGCAGACATGGAGAAAGCTTTGAAGAATACTATATAAGAGCGGACAAGGCATTGTATTATGTCAAACAGAACGGCAAGAACAATTACCGGTTTTATGAGGAGCTGGCGGAACAGTAAGCATCGATATTCCATGCCATTTTAGAATGCCTGATGCCGGATGATGTATTGCCACTGGAATAAATCGTGGCAGAAATCCCAGATAAAAGCAGGAATTTAGGAGAAATAAGATAATGTCAAAGATGAATACCTGATCACAGATGCCCCGCTCAAAGCGTTGACTGTTTTTGCAATGCCTATGATTCTGGGCAGCTTTTTCCAACAGGTTTATAATATGGCGGATTCCATTATTGTCGGCCAGTATGTTGGTTCCTCTGCACTTGCGGCTGTCGGTGCATGCGCGGCACTTACGAATGTGTTTATTTGTGTGGCACTTGGTGCCGGTGTCGGTGCAGGCGTACTGGTGAGCCGCTATTTTGGTGCCAGAGATTACGGCAAAATGAAAACGATTGTGTCGACATCTTTGATCAGCTTTCTGATCTTAAGCGTGCTTCTTGGTGTATTCGGCTTTCATTTTTCGCATCCGATGATGAGCCTTTTACAAACACCCACTGACATACTGGAGGAAGCTGTACTGTATCTGCGGGTATATTTTGTGGGATTTCCGTTTCTGTTTATGTACAATATCCTTTCAACGATGTTCACCTCAATCGGGGAATCAAAGATTCCGTTGGGTCTACTGATATTTTCTTCTATTTTGAATATTATTATGGATCTTTGGATGGTGGCAGGGCTTGGTCTTGGTGTATTTGGTGCAGCCCTTGCAACTTTGATCGCACAGGGCATTTCTGCAGTATTTTCATCCCTGATCTTTTTACCGGATGCGCCAATATAAGAGTCCCTTTCGCTGGTTTGACGGACAGGAGTTGCATTATATGCTCCGGATTGCCATACCGTCAGTTCTCCAGCAGTCCACAGTATCAATAGGTATGATGATCGTACAGGCAGTTGTAAACCCATTTGGTACACAGGCACTTGCGGGTTATTCGGCAACAATGAGAGTAGAGAATGTTTTCTCGCTGATATTTGTGTCCATCGGCAATGCAGTATCGCCGTATGTGTCCCAGAACCTTGGTGCTCAGAAAATCGGGCGTATCAAAAAAGGTTATCACGCTGCACTGGTGTTAGATCTGTGCTTTGCAGTTCTGGCTTTTATAATTATTGAAACACTGCACACCCAGATTTCTTCATTATTTCTGGGAAAAGACGGAACTGCTTTCGCATATCAGGTATCTGGGGATTACATGAGATGGATTGGCTATTTCTTTATTTTCATGGGCATTAAGATGGCAACGGATGGAGTTCTGCGTGGACTTGGAATCATGCGTCCATTTCTTATAGCTAATATGGTAAACCTTGCGATCCGTCTGTCGGTTGCTTTGATTTTTGCACCGCGCTTCGGTATTGCATTTGTCTGGCTTGCCGTACCGGCGGGCTGGCTGGCAAACTTCCTGATTTCCTATGCGGCGCTTAGAAAATCGTGGCCGGATGACAGAATCGCTGTATCCGCAACGGCTGTATGGATTCTGCAGAAACGAAGTAGCGGCAGCTGCCAATGGAACCGCACAAATTGACCGCCTGACTTTTCAGGCTGGAAATAGCATAAATTACTTGAAAAAAATCGCCTATAGGATATAATCCCTTCTTTGACAGTTGGAAAGTAAAAAACGGTTGTGAAGCCAGTAAAAATGGTGTGCTACCTGTCAATAGGACAATAAAAAATAATAAATTGTTATCATTACTGCAAGGCTTGTGGGAATGATAGCCATAGATATGAACTCGATGGAATTTCTGTTTTCTTATTTTGACACGAATTGACAGGAAAGTTAGTAAAATCAAGGCTTTCCTTCACTCATATTAACATTTCTTGACTGGGATTTACACCACTAACCTGTGCTCCTAAGGGCAGTTGAGGGTTCGATTCCCCCGGAACGGTTCATTTTAGCGGCAATGAAGAATTTCATTGCCGCTTTTTATGCAGAATAGAAATTACAGTAATAAATTTGTCGGCGAAAGGCTATATTCTTGCCTGCGAGATCAGACATGTCGGAAGAGTCCGTTCAGATTAGATAAATATAATCTATTCTGGATGGACTTTTTGCGTGAACAAGGAAACTTTAACCTTGAATAGATGTTTGTAAGAGGATTATAATACAGTCATCAGTGTTTGGTACAATTTGTCACCGAATACTATGACAAAGATGCACCGTGATCAGAAAATCTCCATGAGTGTTTTATTGAAAATAGGCGATTATTTGGATTGTGGTATCAGCGAAATCATGGAATTTGTTAAGGATAAATATTGGCGAGGAACAATACGTGGTGCATATAGATTTGAAGTTTTTTACAAGAAAGAATTTGTAGGTTAAAGAAATTGCATGTTAAAGAATATTAGAAGGTAGGTGAAATTATGGATGATAACCATAAGTCAATAACAGATATAAGTGGAGAATCAATGTATCCGGCTGAAGAAGCTTTAGATATAGCAGCTCCGGCAGATATTACATTTGAGCAGGAAAATCTAATGAATAATAAGACATCTGAAGAACAACTTGAATTAATAAAAAAAGCCAGAAATGGTCTTGAATTATCAATAGAATCAGATGAAGTGGTAAACTATGCTATTCAGCAGCAGGGAATCCCTATTATTGATGATATCTGCATAAAGAATACAACAGATCAAGATATGGAAGACCTGATGCTTAGCATTGATTCAGATACTGGGTTGATAGATGAGTTTGAATTAGGTATTCAGTCTGTTCGTGCAGGAGAAGAGTTGCATGTGAAAAATCTTAAGATTAAGATAAACGGAGATTATCTGGCTTCTCTTACAGAAAGAATTACATGTAGTATTCGTTTTCGAATTTCTATTAATTCAGAGGATGTAATATCAAGTCAGAAGGAAATAGTGGCTTTGGCTTTTGATCAGTGGCCGGGACTAAAATATACGCCAGAGATTCTTACTGCTTTTTCTATGCCTAATCATCCAGTTGTAACCAGCTTGATTCAGCTTGCTGCCCAATACCTGCAAAATGGACAAAGGATCCGTCCTTGGCGGGATATCAGTATGATGATCCTAATAGAGTAAAGCAGATGGCAGCAGCAGCGTATGCAGCTATACAGCAGAAAAATATTACCTATGCGAATCCACCAGCAAGTTTTGAGGAGTTTGGGCAGCGGATTCGTCTGGCAGATGCAGTTTTGGAACAGCATCTGGGTACATGTATGGATATGACATTACTTTATTGTGCCTGTCTGGAAGCAATGGGACTGAATCCAATTATGGTGCTTATTCATGGTCACATTTTTGCAGGTGTCTGGCTTGTAGAGGATTCCTTCTCAGATACGATTATGGATGATCCATCACAGTTACAGAAGCGTATGTCAAATGGTATTCATGAAATCATGGTGGTGGAGTGTACTGCCATGAATGCCGGCAAAAATTATGATTTTGATGAGGCATGCAAGCTGGCAGAAGCAAATGTTGCCGATTATGATAAATTTAATTTTGTAATAGATGTGACTCGAGCCAGAAGCATGGGAATTCGTCCACTACCTGTGAGAGTAAAAACAGACGCTGGATTTGAGGTTAAGCATGAGGACAGGGGGCTGTCAGAGATCACATCGGCTTCAGTTGTTGATCTAAATAATTTTGATTTTTCTAAATTAGGTGGTAAGCAGGAGGCAACCAAGCAGTTGCAGTGGGAGAGAAAGCTCTTGGATCTCAGTATGAGAAACATGCTTATTAATCTGCGATTTACTAAAGCTGTAGTGCCTCTTTTATGCAATAATGTCGGTACTTTAGAGGATGCTCTTACAGAAGGAGAGGAGTTTTTTGTCTTACCGCGTCCTGATAATATGGGAATAAATGGTGAGATGACAGTAGAAGCACTGACAGATCTGGGACCATTTCAGGAGTATATAGAGCTTGAAAGCAAGCATAAAAAACTTCATTCTTTCTATCCGGAAAAGGAATTGAATTCCTGCCTGACTAAGATGTACCGTTCGGCAAAGACATCTTTAGAGGAGAACGGTGCGAGTACGCTGTATCTGGCACTAGGTTGACTGCGTTGGTCTGAGGAAAAGAAAAATGAAATCATGCGCTATGCACCTATTATTCTGGTGCCGATTGATATCATTGAAAGTCTGCCAATAAGGGCTATACTATGCGTATGAGAGATGAAGACGCTCAGATCAATATTACCTTGTTGGAGTTTTTAAAACAGAACTATAATGTGGAAATTAAGGGGTTATCGCCCTTACCTACAGATGAACATGGCTTGGATTTACCACTTATTTTTGCAATTATGAGAAAAGGAATCATGTCACTTCATATGTGGGATGTTTTAGAGGCAGGTTTTATTGGTAATTTCTCTTTACTCAGTTTGTTATGTGGAATGATATTCACAATCACAGTGATATGTTGAGCGTAATGATATTGTGCGTAGTCTTATAAAAGGCGCTGTGGATTGGGATTGTACAATACCGGAGGGAGTAGATACAGATGAGGCATACTTGCCCATTACAGATGCATCTCAACTTCGGGCTATCAATATGGCCGCAAATGGGGTGAGTTTTGTCCTTCACGGACCTCCTGGAACGGGCAAGTCTCAGACGATTACGGCTATGATTGCAAATGCTCTGACCAAGGGTAAAACGGTGCTATTTGTAGCGGAAAAGATGGCTGCTCTTGAGGTAGTACAGAAGCGGTTGGAGGCTCTTGGAATCGGTGATTTTTGTCTGGAATTACATTCGAATAAGGCAACGAAAAAAGCTGTTTTAGATCAGCTCAGAAAAATCTGGAATTGAATGTTTATGGTCTTAAGACAGATTATAATAAAAAAATCCAGGATATCTGTAAAATGAAGAATGATATAGATGCCTATGTACAAAAACTTCATGAGCAGAGATCTTTTGGTAAGAGTCTGAAAGAGCTTATTGATATTTATGAGACTATTCCAGATTATGGCATAGAGTTGAAATTTACATCAGATTATGCTCAGACTGTCACACAAAGTGATTTGGATTCGCAGAGAAGAAGTTTAGATCAGCTTGTTGCTATAGGCAGGTCCTTAGGACATCCTCATGAACATCCGCTTCATGAAGTGGGGCAGACTGTCTATACACAGACGTTAAAGATGGATCTGGAGGATTCAATCAAATCCTATAAGACTTCATTGGAAGAGTTAAAGAAATCAGTAGATCATTTGATAGAAATTTTGGCGATAGATGCTCCAATTAGTGAATCTGACTGGATAGATATAAAAGCTGATGCGGAGAGTATAGTTTCAGCTGAGTCTATACCTGGCATTTTACTTAGTACAAATAACATCGATAGAGAATTTGACCAGCCACTGGCATATATGTCAGAAGTTGAAAAATATGCTGAAAGAAAAGCTATTTTATTGAATAGTTGGAAGGAAAGTTTTTTACAGTCAGATATGAATCTGATTCGTAGTAAATATGATGAGGCAAGTAAGAAGTTTTTTGGAAAGGGCAGAGCGCTTAATACCTTAGTAGCGGAGATACAATCCTTTGCATCTTTTCAAGTACAGGTGTTTCAGATTCCTGCAATTATAGCAGATATAGAGATGTTTCAAAAGGAAAAGGATTCAGTTGAGGAAAAAAGAAATCAACTTTCTTTGAATGGAAGCAGATTATAGCGGCATGCCCTACAAAAAGGAATTTAGAAACATATCGGGATAATGTTAAAAGGCAGCTTTCAACAATTTCAAAATTTTCAGAAAAACTTCGTCAGATGGAAGTCAGTGGAGAAAAGTCAGAGTGTATAGAACGTGCTAGATCTGTAGTTTCTGCATTCGGAACACTGGAGCAGTGTCAGTCTAAGGCAGTGGAACTTTTGCAACTGACTTTTGATGAAAATGAAACAAATTGGATTGAAGGCAGACTTGCCTGCTGTGATAATTTGATACAAAATGCAGATAAAATTAAAGATTGGATTGTATATAAACAGTTTGACCGGAATTGCCGGCAGTTAGGATTGGATGTCGTGTGTGACGCTTATGCAGGCGGATTAGAGCATGACAAAGTAATGAGTGTATATATGCGCTCAATTTACAAGGCTCTCATTTTATCAGTAATTGAGGCTGAACCGGTATTGAATAGTTTTACTGGAAGCAGTTTTAATGAGAAAATCAACCAGTTCAAAAGTTGGATGATGAGTTTATGAATCTTACAAAAGAAGAGATGTACTACATTCTTACTCATAACCTGCCGTCACCATATGATAATGTGGAATCCAGCAAAGAATTAAATATTCTTCGTAGATTTATTAGCAGTAATGGAAGAGGTATGTCTATACGAAATCTTTTTGACCAGATACCTCATATATTGAGAAGGATTACACCTTGCATGCTTATGAGTCCTATTTCAGTTGCCCAATATCTGGATGCAGAACAGGAGCCGTATGATATCGTTATTTTTGATGAGGCATCACAGCTTCCGACTTGTAAGGCGGTTGGTGTACTGCCAGAGGTAAGAATGCAGTTATTGTAGGTGATCCTAACCAGATGCCACCTACCAGTTTCTTTGCAGGAAATACAGTTGACGAGGACAACCTGGATATTGAAGATTTGGACAGTATTCTGGATGATTGTCTGGCACTTGGCATGCCACAGGCACATTTGCAGTGGCACTATAGAAGCCGGCATGAGAGTCTGATCGCCTTTAGTAATAACGAGTTTTACGAGAATTCTATGCTTACTTTTCCTTCGGTCAACGATAGAGAAAAGCGTGTCAGTCTGGTCAATGTGGAAGGATTCTTTAATCGTAAAAAAGGCCGTGTAAATGAGGGAGAAGGCGCTGCAATTGTTAAGGAGATAAAGCGCCGGTATAAGGATACTCAGTTGAAAAATCAGTCGATTGGTGTGGTTACCTTTAATATCAGTCAGCAGACACTTATAGAAGATCTTTTACAGGAAGAGTTTTCAAAAAATGTAGATTTTGATAAGTGGGCAAATGGCGAGGGTGAAAATCTTTTTGTAAAGAACCTGGAGAATGTACAGGGCGATGAGAGATGTAATTCTTTCTCTATTGCTTTGGACCGGATGAAGAGGGTAAATTGTCCCTAAATTTTGGACCACTCAACAAGGAAGGTGGTTGGAAGCGTCTTAACGTAGCTGTTTCCAGAGCACGTAGTGAGATGGTAGTATTTTCTACTATGACAGCTGATATGATTGATCTCAAGCGAACCAAGTCAAAGGGTGTGGAATCTTTGAAGAATTTTTTGGAATTTGCACAGAAAGGCAAGCTACAGAGGATGGTTTCTGAAAGCCAGGGTTCTAAATATCATGGAATTATGGATGAACTGTGTCGTGCACTGGAAGATGCAGGATATAAATATCAGAAGAATGTTGGTCATTCTAAATTCAAGGTAGATGTAGCTGTTATCAATCCATATAATCCTGATGAGTATTTACTTGGCATTATGATGGATGGAGATTCCTATAAGCAGTCAAGTAACACCAAGGATCGTGAAGTGGCACAGATTTCAGTGCTGACCGGTCTTGGTTGGAATCTTCATAGAATATGGACTATGGATTGGTGGGACAATAAGCAAGAAATAGACAAGGTAATTGAACTTCTGAATACAAGAAAAGCTGAAGCACTAAAGATTGCGGAAGAAAAAGGAATATTGTATGAAGTGGATGAATCTTCTGTTAAGACGGGAAATGTTGTATCTGATAATGGAACTGAGGCAATAGAGATTCTACCGGATGTTGTAAAATCTGAGGTTGATTTGTCTAGTGATACAAAGTTGCAGAAAAAGCCTGTAGATGATTCCGCGGAAGAAGCAGAAGTGTCAGCACCTGATAATTTATCTGAAACAGTAGAAACTAAAGCATCTATACTTGACAGAAGCCTTGTCAATCCGGTAGAAAATATTGAGGGGAAGAAAGTTGCAGTAAAACAAGAAGAGAAGTCATCCTCCGTAATAATTGAAAAACTTCCAATCAAATACAGATTAGAAGACTATACAGGGGCGATAATTGATGTAACACCTATGAGTACATCTGACTATGTACTTAAGGAAAACATGGCTGCAATAACATCAAAGCTCCAGAAAATAGTTGATGTTGAGGCGCCAATTACCCAAGATAGACTAGTTAAAGTGCTTACGGGTTTGATATAAGTCGTTCTAGTGCCGCAACGCTTTGAAGCAACTGAAAAGCATTAAAAAGTGCTAAAACAAGCGTACCGGTATAAAGCCTTTACGGAGTAATAGCCAAAATGCAGATGCCTATGACCTTTATAGAAATGATTCCGATAATCCAGACCGTCGTTCACCAGATGAAATTACACAGCAGGAGTTGAAGAATGCGGTATGTCTGACTGTATCGAATGGAGAATCCCTTGACAAGGATGCATTGATTAAGGAGACAATACGTACTATGGGTTATGCAAGAAGTGGTAAAGCTCTTGTGGATGCTGTTGAACGTGGAATCAAGTATGGTCTTAAAACCGGTGAGTTGGTCAAAAATGAGAATAAGACGATAGGGGTTCCTATGAATAATGAGTAAAGTAGTGAATGAATACTGGGGAAACGAAAGGATTCGGGATCTTAAACCTGTTCCAGTGGTCGGGATGGAGACCGAAAACCCATTCCCATTGCAGAATAAACTGGAAAAATGGTATAAGGTATATGATAAATGACATTGGCGTATACTGTAGGAAGCTGTACAAATTGCTTGACAGAAAATACAAAGTTAAGTAAGATAAATACAGTGATCGCGTTGCAGAAACCTGTGAGGCCTGCGACCGGGGGAGAACCTGCGGGGTCTCCTCTTTTTTTATATTAGAGGGATGGTGTATATGCAAAAGATTTTTTTGAGTTATGATCAGCAAATAGAAAAATTGAAAAATGAAAAGAACCTGTTGATCGATGATGAGGCATATGCAAAGGAGATTTTAAAACAGACAAGTTATTATTCCCTGATTGGTGGATATAAATTATCTTTAAGAACCCAAACTACTAAAAATATAAGGATGGGACAAGATTTGAAGATATTGTGGGAACTGTATTATTTTGACGAGTTATTAAGACAGTTATTCTTACGGTATCTTTATCAAGGTAGAAAACGAAATAAAATCACAAGTCTCTTACTATTTTACAGAGAAGAATGGTGAGAACCAAAAAGAATATCTTGATACATCAAATTACAATTATTCAGGAAAGAAGAATCAAAGAGATATTGATCGTTTAATAAAGATATTAGAAGGGGTATGTCACAAAACCAACAGACTATCATTATATAAACCATTCACAGAAGAAATATGGAAATGTTCCATTGTGGGTACTTACGAATGCTTTAACGTTTGGAAATATATCAAAAATGTATATGCTGCTTCCACAGGATATACAAATCAAAGTCAGCAGGAATTATCAGTGCGTTAATGAAAAACAAATGGTTTCGGCATATTGCAGTGCCTTTGTCAAATTCAGAAATGTTTGTGCTCATGGAGAAAGGCTGTTTACTTATAGAACCGCAGACAGTATTCCTGATTTGCCAATACATAGAAAATTAAAGATTGCACAAAAAGGTTCGCAATATGTGAACGGGAAAAATGATTTGTTTTCCGTAGTGATTGCATTGAGATATATGTTGAATGATCAGTGGTATAAAGAGTTTATATAAAGGAACTTAAAACCTTGATTGATAAATACCTTAAGAAACATGACAGTATATCAGAACAGGAATTATATGAAAAAATGGGTTTCCCGGAAAACTGGAGAAAGATAACAAGGTACAGAAAAATATAATCTTATAAGAAAATCAAGTAATTATTCTTGCGAAGCCGAAGCGTAATATTGTATATATACGTATGTATGTAACCGGGGGTATTGGGTCGACGGTAATCGGTGAGTCTTTTACATTAGATTATGATCTTCCCAATGATACGAAGTACTGTGAAACCTGTGCCGCAATTGGTTTGGTCTTTTTTTATGTTAATCCATTGGAAGTAGTGCCCTTTAAAGAGCAGGAAAGATCCGACAAAGAGTCATGTCAAGCCGGTGCGACCGCAATGGCTGGGTTGTGCCTGCTGTCCACCAAATCTCGCAAGAATGGTAATATCTGTTGAAGATTATATTTATACAGTAAAAGATAACATTGTGTATACAAATCTTTATATGCAATCGGAAGCAGAGATCGAAGGACTGCAGATAATTCAGACAACAGGATATCCATATGAGGAGAAAATGAAATGCGGGTCTGGCTGAATACTGTTATGGAATGACAGTGAATGAATCCATATCGGAAAAATATACGTCGGCGCATGCGTTAAAGGATGTACTGTGGCATATGCATGGGAGAGGGCAAAATGATTGAATATAGAAGATTAACGGAAAAAGAGCTGGATCGATTTATTGATATGAGAATCCATCAACTGCGCGAAGAAGGGGCAAAGGAGCAGTTGGATCTGGTACCCGCATTGAGAGATTATTATAGCCGTCATATGGCGGACGTAACATTTGTATCCTGGCTTGCTTTTGATGAAGAGAAAATCATAGGAACAAGCGGAATGTCTTTTGTGGAAAAACCACCGTATTTTCAATGCCCGAGTGGAAAATCGGATTGTTATCCAGCATGTTTACTCGATCTGGATTACAGAAGAAAGGGAATTGCCAGAGAACTGCTTTCCCGCGTAATAAGCGATGCCAGAGAATATGGCTGCGGTACCGTTCAGATTACGGCGTCCGACATGGGGGTAAAGCTGTATACAGATTACGGTTTCGTACACAACGGTAATTTTATGCAGTATGCACTTTAGATAAAATTGATAAAACGGAAATCCCGGAATTTGGAGGCAGCGATTCTAAAGAAGCAAGACAAGGAGTGACATCATGCGCAAAGCGATCATAAAGAACCTCGGTATATTGAAGTAAGAGGTGCAAAAGTATAATTTAAAAATGTGAATGTCGATGTTCCCTGCATCAGATTGTGGGGATTGCGGGTGTGTCCGGTTCCGGCAAATCGTCCCTGGCGTTAGGCGTTCTGTATGCAGAGGGCTCCAGGCATTATCTGGAATCGCTCTCTACCTATACGAGGAGGCGCATGACCGGAGCGACAAAGCGCAGGTGGACGAGGTGCGGTATGTTCCGGCTGCACTGGCATTGCATCAGCGCCCGGGAATTCCGGGAATCCGCAGTACGTTCGGTACCGGAACGGAGCTTTGAACAGTCTGCGTCTGATGTATTCGAGACTGGCGTCCCACCGCTGTCCCAACGGACACTTATATTCCACCCACGTTAAAGTGGCGGCGGAGAGGAAATCACTATGTCCTGTGTGCGGAGAAAGTACATGCGCCGAGTACTGGAGGAGCTGGCGTTCAATTCAGGGAGCCTGCCCGAAATGCAGCGGTACCGGAAGCGTCCGGACGGTCGATCTGGATTCCCTGGTGCCGGATGATTCCATCAGTATCGATGAGGGAGCAGTGGCGCCCTGGAACAGCCTGATGTGGTCGCTGATGACGGATGTCTGCCGGAGATGGGGAGTGGCACCGATATTCCGTTCCGTGATCTGACGGACGCGGAGAAAGAGATCGTCTATCACGGTCCGGCGGAAAAAAAGCATATTTTCTATAGAGCTAAAAAGTCCAACCAGGCAGGAGAACTGGACTTTACGTATTTTAATGCGGTATATACGGTGGAAAATGCCCTGGCAAAGGTAAAAGATGAGAAGGGCATGAAGCGTGTAGAAAAATTTTTAAAAGAGGATGTCTGCCCGGAGTGCGGAGGGAGCAGGCTTTCGGAGGCTGCCCGGGCGCCGCGGCTGCGCGGTATCGGGCTGGAAGAGGCCTGTAAGATGACGTTGAAGGAACTGGTCGACTGGGTGGTGGAGTGCGGATTCCTGCCGGAGGAAATGCGCCCCATGGCAGAATCCATCTGTGAATCCTTTCAGACCGTTGCAAAAGGCTGATGGATCTGGGGCTTTCCTATCTGTCACTCGACCGGGCGGCTTCCACGCTGTCCACGGGAGAACGGCAGCGGATGCAGCTCGCGAGAGCCGTGCGCAACCGCACGACAGGCGTTTTGTATGTGCTGGACGAGCCTTCGATCGGTCTGCATCCCTCCAACATTACGGGATTGAATGCCGTGATGCACGATCTGATCGCGGACGGCAATTCCGTTCTTCTGGTAGACCACGATACGCAGATTCTGTCGGAAGCCGACTGGATTATTGAGATGGGACCCGAAGCCGGAGCAAAAGGCGGATACGTGATCGCGGAGGGCAGCATTCCGCAGATCACCGCGGACAAAGCTTCCATGATCGGTCCTTTTCTGGCGAAGACGGCAAATATGCGGATACGGGAGCAGCTGGACAAAAGCGAAATATTCGCGTTGGGCAGCCTGCATCTCTCTACGGACAGCATCCACACGGTAAAGCCGCTGGAGGTGGATATTCCCAAGGGCAGACTTACGGTAGTCACCGGCGTGTCCGGTTCCGGCAAGACCACGATGGTTCTGGAAAGTCTGATTCCGGCATTGGAGGCATCGCTAAACGGTGAGCGTCTGCCGAAACATGTGAAAAATATTTCGGCGGAGGGGATTTCTCATGTGAAACTGATCGATGCTTCGCCGATCGGCATCAATGTCCGTTCAACGGTGGCAACATACGCCAATGTACATGATGAACTCCGCAAAATCTATGCCAGAACAGCGGATGCAAAAAACCGGAAATACAAGGCGGGGGACTTTTCCTACAATACCGGAAAGCTAAGATGCCCGGTCTGTGACGGAACCGGGCAGATCAGCCTGGATGTGCAGTTTTTGCCGGATGTGGACGTGCCCTGTCCGGAATGCAGTGGTTCCCGGTACGGCAAAGAGGCATGGCAGATCTGTTATGAAAATAAGCAGGGAGAGAGATATTCGCTTCCGCAGCTGATGGAGATGGATGTGAACACGGCACTTTTGGCAACGTCGGATCTAAAGCTGGTGCATCAGCGGTTACAGGTATTAAAGGAGCTGGGGCTTGGGTATCTCACATTGGGTGAGGAGACGCCGAGCCTTTCCGGAGGAGAGGCGCAGAGACTAAAAGCTTGCCAGTGAGATGGGCAGGGGACAGTCGGACTCCGTATTCATTTTGATGAGCCGACCATCGGACTGCACCCGCTGGACGTACAGACGCTGCTCGGTGTCTTTCAGGCACTCGTGGACAATGGGGCGACGGTGCTTGTCATCGAGCACGATCTCGATGTGATCCGCAACGCAGATTATATTATTGACATGGGACCCGGCGGCGGTGAGCAGGGCGGCAGAGTGGTTGCATGCGGAACGCCGGAGCAGATTGCAGAAAACGGGGACAGCATTACCGGAAAATATCTATAGATAAATAGCAAAAGGCGGAGGTCTCTGTGAGAGGCTTCCGTCTTTTTATCTGCAGCGCTCAGGAAGAGTAGCAGATTTTCTAATCGATCTTTAAAATCAGATCAAGTACGCGCTTTGCGCAGCGCTCCAGATCACTTCGATCCAGTTCACCCAGTTCCATCGCTTTTTTTACGCGTTCCGGGAAACCGCACGCCATCTTCACGTCATTTCCGGCTTTGATCTCTTTGTAATGTTCTCCTCTCGTCCACCAGTCGGAGGTTACCATTCCGTGAAAATGCCACTCGTCACGCAGGATGCCTTCGAGCAGATCGTGATTTTCCGAGCGCGGTGGCCGTTGATCATATTGTAAGCGGACATGATAACCCACGGATCGGCTTCCTTCACGATGATCTCAAACGCCTTTAAGTAGATCTCGCGGAGCGCGCGCTCGGAGACGCGGGAGTCGCTGTGTTTGCGGTTGGTCTCCTTGTTGTTGCATGCAAAATGCTTCACGGCTGCGCCGATGTGCTGCGACTGAATGCCGCGCACCATGGCTGCGCCCATTTTGCCGGTGAGCAGCGGATCTTCCGAATAGTATTCAAAATTTCTTCCGCAGAGAGGATTGCGGTGAATGTTGACCGCCGGTGTCAGCCATACGGCGATGTTGTTCTCTTTACTTCCTCTGCGCCTGCGGTTCCGACCTGCTCAACCAGGGCAGGATTCCAGGTGGAGGCGAGCAGTGTGGCGCATGGCCATGCCGTTGTGCAGACCTCACACTGCGGGGTGATGCGCAGACCGGCAGGACCGTCGGCGGTCATGATGTTTGGAACGCCGTATTCCGGAAGATTGCCGTAGCCGTAGGTATTCGCGACAGAGGTATTCGGCTGACCGCCGAGCAGATGAATTAGGTCATCATTATCGAGCTGGGCGGTAAATTCATCCAGGAAATCTTTCCCTCGTAAACGTCGATCAGCGGATGCGCGTTTTCCTTATAGAAATTCAGCAGAAGGTAGGAGCCGCGTCCGCGTGTTGCCGGGGCGAGAGCCTCCTCGGTGCCCGTACCATTTTTAAAACACAGGCATTCGGATCGTTGGCAGTTCCCTGCGGAAGCTCTTCGTAGCTTCCGTCTGCGAGCAGACCTTCTTCAAGCTTGTAGGTGCGGCTTTGGAAGCTGTTCTACCAGCAGGTTGGCGTTAAGCGTCATGACATAATCCAGCGCAATGACATCCCGGACGGAAGTTCCGATGTAAAATGATAGTCTCCCTTTTCCAGTATGTAGGAGGATTTGAAAATTTTTCCCAGATCATCGTAGGAAGCCATGGAATCCTTTGCTGTCTCGAGCGTCAGAAGCTGGCTTTCGCCCGGGAGGAGCGTTCTTGACTTGCAAAAGCGGAGAGTTCGCGCGCCGGTTTCTGCAAAGTCCCTGCGGCGCACTGTAATACATCTGCACGACTTCTTTTCCGCTGTAATCTCCGGTATTTGTGACAAGGACAAAAGCGCGAATGGCCTGCTCGGTTTCGGTCACACTCTGCACCACAAGGGAGAACTGTGTGTAGGAAAGTCCGAATCCGAACGGGTAGCATACGCGTTTTGCCGCATCCCCAAAGTCTCAAAATAGCGGTAACCCACATAAGATATCCTCGGTATAGTCCACGTAGTCAACCGATTCGTGGAATTCGCGGTGGAAGGATAGTCGTTCACGGAAGCGGCGAAGGTGTCCGGAAGCTTGCCGGACGGGGATACCTTTCCACACAGCAGTTCCGCCATGGCAAGTCCGCCCTCCATGCAGCCCTGCCATGCGATGAGCGCGGAGGAGATCTGATCGTCATTTTTGATCCAGGAGGTATCGATGATGCCGCCGATATTTAGGACGACTGCAATTCTGGAAAAATGCTGCTTTACCTGCGCGATCATGGCGGATTCTTCCTTTGTGAGATAGAAGTCGCCGTCCGGGAAGATCTCTCCGGAGATTTTCGGCATGCTGGTCTCTGTCTCCCACGGATTGTATTCCCCGTTGTATTCGATGCTGGAGCGGTCCCAGCCTTCTCCGGAAAAACGGCTCAATACGATCACAGCCGTGTCGGTATAGGCGCTGGCGCCGGCGAGAAGCTCGGCGGAGAGCGCCGGCTCTGTCGTCATGCCGGGAACGGAACCCTGATCGTACTGTTCGTTCACATTGGCGCGGTAGAAATCGCACAGCGGCTCGTAGAGGGAGACGGCATCGTGGAGCATCTGAAAGCCATCGTAGAGATTGTGCACATACGATACGGTCACATCGCCGCTGCCGCCGCCTCCCTTGACATAATCAAAACTGCCTTTTCCAAAGAGTGCAATCCGGCTGCCTGCTTTTAACGGCAGCAGATTGTGCTCGTTCTTTAAGAACCATACCCTCTGCTGCAAGCTTCCTGGAAAGTGCGATGTGTTCTTTGAAGCAGTCACGTAACAGCCCTCTTTTAACGGACGATTTGGCTGATACATCACTCTGGTCCATTTCTTCATTTTGACCTCTTTTCCGGCATACGCCTGATATTATTTTGATATTTTCCATCATGGAACATTGTCTATGTTCGTATTATAAGCAGATAATTCCGTTTGTTATAGATCGAATTTTGGCAGAAACATGGGTCGATATTGATATTTTTTCCTTCTGAAGGTATTATGGTAGAAAGAGAAACCGTGCATGTGAAAAACACGGGAGAGCAGGAAAGAGAGGGAGCGGGAGTGCAGCAGGGGGAACATGAGATTATATCCGATGACGGGCTGATGCAGCTCTATTTTACGCAGGTCGACGCGTCCAATGAATTGCTGCCGGCACATTGGCATGAGCATCTGGAAATGATCTGTATGCAGCACGGGGCAATGACAGCGTACATCAATGAGACGTCGTATGAACTGCAGCAGGGAGATATTCTCGTTGTCAATCCGAGACATTCACTACACGCATGTCCATGGGGACGGGCATTACTATCTGCTGCAGATTCCGCCGGAGCATTTAAAGCGCGTCAGTGAGGACTGGCGGGGACTGCATTTCGGGGAATATGTTCCGTATTCGGAGGAGACCGCATCCGTGAATTGCCGGATGTCACAGAAGCTGGAAGAAATGAAGTGCCTGCAGGAGCAGGCGGCGGACGGTACGCATCTGCTATTTCTTGCAGCGGTTTATAAGCTGCTGTATCTGCTGTATACAAAGGATGCGGCCACGGTCGATCATGTGCTGCGCCACCGCTCCAGGAGAGATTTTGAGCGGATCGAGCAGAGCATGCAGTATGTGAAAAGAAATTACACGAACCCGATTACACTAAAAGAGACGGCAGATGAACTGTCGCTTACGCCGGAATATTTTTGCCGTCTGTTTAAAAGTACACCGGCCAGACATTTTTGACTTATGTAAACCAAATCCGCCTGCAGTATTTTCACAGTGATCTGCTGCAGACGGACGAGTATTACTTATTTAATGAATAAAAATGGAATTACCAACTATAAGGTGTTTCTGCGCAGCTTTAAGGAAACCTATGGCATGCCGCCCGGTCAGCTTCGCAAAAGCAGAGAAGTAAGAGATGCCGGAGCAATCAGTGCGCGGTCAGCTTTTTCATCCGGAAATGATAGTAAAACAGAAACAGAACGGATGTTAAAACCCAGGACACCGGATAATTGAGGAGCGTTACGGTGAGCGTCGGGAAGAGGGCAACCACTCCGAAAATCCATACCACACGGAACAGGCAGATACCGCCGGTTGTGATGAGCATTGGAACGACGACATCACCCATGCCGCGCAGCGCACCGGAGAAGACCTCGGTAAAGACGAACAGCCAGTAAAATGGAGCCATGGTCGCCATCATTTTCAGTCCGATCTCCACGACATTTTCATCGGTCACAAAATGTGGAAGAGCGGAATGCGGAAGCATACGAGCACCAGCATCAGAAGGATGGCGGCAGCAAAGTCCATGCCGATACACGCGGATACTTTTCTGACGCGGTCATACTTTCCCGCGCCGTAGTTCTGACCGACGAAAGTTGTGATGGCAATACCGAAAGCACCGCTGACCATCCAGACGATCGCGTCCAGTTTTCCGTAAGCCGCCCATGCGGCAACCGTGTCGGTTCCGAATTTGTTGAGCGCGGACTGGATAATCATGTTGGAAATGCTGTACATGGCATACTGAAATCCGCCCGGCAGTCCTAAAAGCAACTCTGATTTGAGAAGTTTCGGGTGGATACGGATCTCTTTTAAGGAAAAATCGCAGAGATCTTTCTGGCGCATCAGAAAGACGGTAACGATCACGGCGCTGATTCCCTGCGAGAGAAGCGTGGCGATCGCCGCACCGGCAACACCGAGTCCCAGCCCGACGATCAGGAGCAGGTCGAGAACAATATTGATGACGCAGCAGATCATCAGACAGTACAGGGGACGTCTGGAATCTCCAAGTGCGCGGAGCAGCCCTGCTCCAGTATTGTAAATAAACACGAAGAAGATACCGGCAAAATAAATGCGCAGATAGAGAATGGAATCACTCATCAGTTCTTCCGGCGTATTCATCAGTCGAAGAAGCGCCGGGGCAGCAGTGATGCCGATCAGTGTCATGATGACGCTGCCGATGATGGAGAAGGCATAGATCGTATGAATACTGTCGTCCACCTTTTGCGGTCCCCGGATCCGAAGAACTGGGAGACGATGACGGAAGCACCGGCAGTCAGCCCGGTAAAAAGTTGACCAGCAGGTTGATGACCATTCCGGAGGAACCGGCGACCGCGGCAAGTGCATTTTCCCGACAAAGCGTCCCACAATGACGGCATCGATCGTGTTGTAAAGCTGTTGAAAAAGAACCCAGTAAAATAGGAAAGAAAAATAAAAGAAGTTGTTTCCAGATGATACCGGATGTGATTTCGTTCTTGGAAGAGGTTTCGTTCATGCTATAATCTCCATATCTGTTGTAAAGGTATAAAAAATGTGAAAATAAGTCCGAAATATATTATAAAATCTGCAGCATAAAATAACAAGAAAATCCGTTTATGTTTTTGACGTTCTGTGATAATATAACACTATAAAATGCCTGTTGCCAGGGATGGACAGGAAAGCCACGGAGGACACTATGGATAAGAAAGAGAATCAGCCACGTGAGAAAAAGGGTATGCCGCTTGCGCCGGTCTTTTTGCTGGGAGCAACGGTGCTGCTGTTGATTGAAATGTATTTTATCGTCAACCTGCCCCGGGTATATCTGGTGCAGATCATTCTGGGAGCAGCAATTCTCGCCTGTACTTATGTATTCATCGCTGCCTTATTAAAGGAGATACATAAGACCGGGGAGCAGGTAAAAGACGAATATGAGAGGATGCTTCGCGGGGAAAAGGCGTCATATCTGATGCTCAAGAAAATCTCGGAGCAGCTGGAGGCGGTTGACCGCAATACCAGGGAGCCGGGCGAAGAGATCATCACAGCGCAGAAGGCGATCGCCAAGGTGACCATTACCAGAAGCAAGGAAAATGCAGATGCACTTATGAATTCCAACGACCGCGTAGTGGACAATCTCTTACAGTTAAAGGAGAGCATGGATGCTGGATTCGAGCAGTTTGCCGGAAAGCAGCAGAACATGATGGATGATTCCGTTAAGGAACTCGTCTTAAAGCAGCAGGAATTTGCTGAGGAATTAAAGGAGATTACCGCAGGGCTTAAGGAGATTACTGAGGGACTTCAGGCAGTGAAGGAGACGGTTGCCGAGGAAAGGCACAGACGCTTGCCGCTATTGAGAGCCGGATGGACGAACTGGTAAGCCAGAATGCGGCGTTGGAGAGCAAAATTGCAGAAAGCACGGCAGCTGCAGCAGCGCAGAAGCCGGATATGGAAGCGGAGCCGGAGCTGGTCATGGAACCACAGCCGGAAGAGGTCATGGAGCCGCAGCCGGAAGTGCTGACAGAATCAGAGCCGGATATGGAAGCGGAGCCGGAGCTGGTCATGGAACCACAGCCGGAAGAGGTCATGGAGCCGGAAGCGGATTTTAGCATGCCGGATACACCGGAGGAGGAACTGCCGGTTGTAGATGCAGAGACGGTGACGGATGACACCCCGGTGATGGAAGAGTATGAGGAACCGATCGTAGATTCCGACGCGATTGTGGAAGAGGAAGATGCGGCAGCTGCCACAGACGATCAGAATGAGGCTGAGGCAGAGAGCGGGGAGATAGACAGTTTCGATTTAGGAGCAGGCGGTCTTGATTTCGGAGGAGACAGCTTAGACCTTGGAGTGGACGGTCTTGATCTCGGGACAGAGAACCTTGACCTAGGAGCAGATAACTTAGATGCCGGAGCAGGCGGACTTGATCTTGGATCAGAAGGACTTGATCTTGGGGCAGACAGCTTAGACCTCGGAGGAGACAGCCTTGATTTAGGAGCAGATAGTCTCGATCTTGGAGCAGAGAACCTTGACCTTGGAACGGAGAACCTTGATCTCGGAGTGGATAGCTTAGATTTAGGAGCAGATAGTCTCGATCTTGGAGCAGAGAACCTTGACCTTGGAACGGAGAACCTTGATCTCGGGTGGATAGCTTAGATTTAGGAGCAGATGGCTCCGATCTCGGAGAGAAAGTCTCGATCTTGGAGCAGATCTGAAAGAGGAAGCCGCGCCGGAGAATGAAGCACCGGACAAGCCAGAGCCAGTAGCCGCGCCGGAGAACGAAATACCGGACGAGCCGAAGGTGGCCAAGCCGCAGAAAGAGCCTCAGACAAAGGCAGAGGAAGCTGCACCGATGGATTTTTCCGATCCACACAAGCTTATGACTCCGGAAGAAATTGCCGCATTGATTGCAAAAATGTAAGAGCAGGTTCCGGGATAAGCAATGAAGTTATTAGCAGTTTCAGAATAAAAAATGAGCGTGGAAGATTCTCTGAAGTAAAATGTGGGAATTTCTTCCACGCTATTTTTGTATCTGAAACGATAATACTTATTTATATATCCCGGAACTTCCTATTACGGGAATCTATGCGGCAATTCTTTCCGTAATCTTACAGATCAGACTCCGCGACGATCGTCACGATATTCTTGATGACGGAGACTGCTGTCTGCATGCCCTCCACGCTGATATGCTCATACGGACCGTGGAAGCCGTAGCCGCCGGTGCCAAGATTCGGGCATGGAAGCCCCATAAAGCTTAATCTGGCGCCGTCTGTACCGCCGCGGACCGGGCGGGAGAGCGGTGTGAGACCGGTCATCGAGATTGCCTTTTTTGCGATATCCACAACATAAGGATGCTGTTCGATGATCTCAAGCATATTGGAGTAGGAATCCGTGATGGTAAGAGAGACGGTTCCGGTGCCGTATTTCTGGTTGATCTCCACTTCCAGTGTGCGGAGTCTGTTCAGGCGTGATTCAAAGAAGCCCTGTCGTGGTCACGCACGATATAGAAAGTTCTGCAAAAGCGACATCACCCTTCATGTCGGTCAGATGATAGAAGCCCTGTCTGCCCTCGGTGTGCGCTGGTGTCTCCTCCGGCGGAAGCTGCGACTGGATATCGCACGCCACAAGAGCGGCATTTACCATAATATCCTTTGCCTCGCCCGGATGCACATTGACGCCTTTAATGGAAAATTTTGCGCTCGCGGCGTTGAAATTCTCATAGGCGACTTCGCCCTCGTAATCGCCGTCTACCGTGTAGGCAAAAGCAGCCTTAAAATAATCTAGGTCAAATAAATCTGCACCGCAGCCGATTTCTTCGTCCGGGGTAAATCCCACCCAGATATCTCCGTGAGGCATTCCGGAAGAAATGATCTCTTCGAGCGCTGTGACGATTTCTGCCACACCGGCCTTGTCATCCGCGCCGAGCAGTGTCGTGCCGTCGGTGGTAATCAGGGTTCTTCCCTTCAAATCCTTCAGCGTTGGAAAATCGGAAACCTTTAACATTGCCCCGGTACCGTTTAAACGGACGTTCCCGCCGTCATAATCCGGAATGATCTGCGGTTTGACGTCTTTGCCGGAGTAGTCCGGTGCGGTATCCATATGTGAGATAAAACCAACGGCCTTGTGTCCCTCACAGCCGGCAGTTGCCGGAAGCAGACCGTACACATAGCAGTGGTCGGTCAGAATCACATTTTTAAGACCGAGATCCCGTAATTCCTGCTCCAGTACCTTTCCGAGATCAAACTGACGCTCGGTAGACGGAATCTGTATCTTGCCGTCTGCCATGTTATTCTCATCCGATGTCGTCCAATAGGACACGTATTTCAATAATCGCTGTTCAACTTGCATAATAAACCTCCTTGATCTATGCCATTCTATCTATAAAATAACACAATTGAAAAAAAAATTGAAGTTTTTTAAAAAAAATGTTGCATTTCTAAAATTTCTGTTATATAATAATTTTCGTGCTCGGGTGATACAGAACACGAGATACAAAATAAGCGCCACTAGCTCAGCTGGCAGAGCACCTGACTCTTAATCAGGGTGTCCAGGGTTCGAACCCCTGGTGGCGCATTGAAAGGTACCGATTTTACAGCATTGACTGTGGGGTTGGTGCTTTTTTTGTATTTATAATACATATCATTAAAATTTAAAAAAAAGAGTGTATCCTACTTTAACAGAAGGAAAAACCTGACGATATAAAAAGCGGATACTATATGAAGGGGAGAGAGTCAGATGGAACAAAAGAATATTGAGGTGCAAAGGAAAAAAGGTCTGAATCTGATGATGAAGATTCTGATCACCGCGATCATACCGCTGATCATTCTTGTGGCTTTTGCAGGGCTGGCAATCCGGGCGGTTGGCGTTACTGTGTCTGATAAACTGATGCAGCATGAATTGAAGACATCGGTCTATGCCGTGAACCAGACAATGTCCATTTTGAGCAGTGGTGACTGGAATACGGATGGAGACCAGCTGTACAAGGGAGATTACAATTTCTCGGAACATCAGGATGTGCTGGATGCTTTTAAGGAAAATACCGGACAGGATGTTACGCTCAGCTGGAATACGACCCGGATGGCGACCAGCATTGTGAGTCAGGACGGCAGCCGCGAGATCGGGACGGAGATAGCAGCAGATGTGTATCAGGCTGTGAAAGAAAAGGGTAGTTATTTTGTGTCCGATACTGTGATTGACGGTCAGAAATATTACGGATATTATGAGGGATTGTACAACAGTGACGGTTCCATGGCAGGTCTGGTGTTTACCGGTATGACGTCTGCTTCCGTTCACGAAATCTACAATGACTGATTGAAAAATATAATATTTATGGTAGTGCTTGCAATCTTTGCATGTATCTTCTGGCAATTGTGATGATGAAGATTGTAGGCAATGATGTCGATGATCGATCATCTGGACGATGTTGCGGAGGAAATCTGGACAGCAGGATCAGCGACCGCATGACGAGCCGCTCGGACGAGATCGGAAATATTGCGCGTGCGCTATATTCACTTATTGGCGGACTGGCCATGATTGTAAAAAACATCCGGACATCCGCAAAGTCGCTGGATGATTTCAGCGCCAGGTTCCAGAACAGCTTTACGACGATCAATGAGTCCATTCATAATGTGAATACAGCGATGGAGGACATTGCGAACGGAGCGACGAATCAGGCGGGCGAGATGCAGAAGGTCAATGAGCAGATCAGCGACATGAACGAAGCCATTGCCGAGACGACAAAGAACGTGGAAAATCTCACGGGCAGCACGGAGGAGATGAAAGAGCAGAATCATAAGCTCGACGGCACGATCAAAGATCTGGTGGAGATCAGCGACCGCACCAGAGAATCGGTGAATGAGGTCAACCGTCAGACAGACAGGACGAACCAGTCTGTCATGGAGATCGGCAGCGCGATCCAGATGATCACAGATATTGCAAGCCAGACCAATCTGTTGTCCCTGAATGCGAGCATCGAGGCTGCGCGTGCGGGAGAGCATGGAAAAGGATTTGCTGTGGTGGCGGATGAGATCCGTCAGCTTGCGGATCAGTCCAGCGACTCCGCGAAGAAGATCGGTGATATTGTGGAAGAACTGATTAAGAACTCCAACAGGAGCGTCGAGACGATGAACGGTGTGCTGGATGAGATCAACGAGCAGAACGAGAAGCTTTCGACCACCAGAGAGGCATTCGACGGACTGAATACGGAGGTCGGCAATGTGGTAGTTGCGATTGACAATATCCGGCGTGAGATCGAGACGGTCAACACGGCGAAGAATGATGTTATGAGCAGCATGAAGAGCCTGGCAGCGATTGCACAGGAGAATGCGGCAAGTACCGAGGAGACTTCGGCTTCCATGACGGAGTTAAGCGGTATCGTCACGGACTGCAATGCGCAGACGAAAAACCTCGTGGATATTGCAGAAAATTTAAGCGACAATGTCAACCAGTTCCGGATCAAAGAATAAAAGAAAACAGAACACAAAACACCCGCAGGCGGATCGAGAAAAATCCAGACTGCGGGTGTTTTATCTGGAAGCGATCAGCTTGCAGATCGGATTGCCGAGGAGGAGAACTTCTCCTCGTACTCCGTCATGATATTGCCTTCATTGAGCACCGGATCGTGATGCAGATCTCTGGTGGAGGCGTCCAGATGCCAGCCGGCTTCCGGGATCTCCTCCAGGGAAAAGGTAAAAAGATCTTGATTGTCGGTCTTGAACTCCAGATGTCCCTCCGGCGCGAGAACCTCATCGTAGCGCGCGAAGAACTGACGGGAGGTGAGACGGCGCTTCGGCGTGTCTGTCCTTCGGCCACGGATCGGAAAAGTTTAAGTAGATCCGGTCTACCTCTCCGTGATCGAATACCTCAGCGACATCGGCGGCGTCCATGCAGATGAAAAACAGGTTCGGGAGCGGATTCTCTTCCATTTTCTGCAGGGCGCGCAGCAGGACGCTGGAGTAGCGCTCGATTCCCAGATAATTGATGTCGGGATGCGCTGCGGCAAGATCCATCATGAAGCGGCCCTTTCCCATACCGATCTCAATGTGAAGCGGCTGCTGTGACGGAAAAATCTCCTGCCAATGGCCTTTGTGCGTCTCGGGGCTTTTGATGCAGTAGACGCTCTCTGTGATGGCGGCGTCTGCACCTGGTATATTTCTAAGTCTCATATTGTTCCTGCCTCTCATAAGAAAATCTTAATAAATGTCGGGAAGTCCTATAATTGTGGACATACAAGATATTCTACAATAAATCTGTGGATAAAAAAAGAGCTTTTGCCAGAAAAATTGTTGCATGTATTTTTTTCTGCGATTATACTGATACTAGTTATGTTCCGGATATATATGGAAGAAATGGACAGGATTTCTGGATAGAATGGAGTTATAAGCAATGCGAAGAGCGAATGTGTGGAAAAAGGCGGCATGTGTCGCCTTAAGTTTACTATACTTTTTACAGATAAAGCCGCAGGTGGTGCAGGCGGCAGATTACTGGCCGGAAGGACCGGAAGTACAGTCACCGTCCGTGATACTGATGGAGATGTCGACGGGGACGGTTCTGTACGAAAAAAACAGCGATGAGCGGAATTATCCGGCAAGTATCACGAAAATCATGACGACGCTTCTCGCGCTGGAGAATTCCGATCTGAATGAGGTCGTCACATTTTCTGATGATGCGATCAACAATACTGAGGGGTCCGGAATCTACCGCGATTACGGGGAGCAGATGACGATGGAGCAATGCCTGTACGCGGTTATGCTGAATTCGGCAAATGAATGTGCCTACGCAGTGGCGGAGCATGTCGGCGGTACGGTGGAGCATTTTGTGGACATGATGAACGAAAAAGCGGCGGAGCTGGGATGTACCAACACGCATTTTGCCAATCCGCACGGTCTGTTCGATGAGAACCATTACACGACAGCGCACGATATGGCGCTGATTGCCAAAGCGGCATACCAGAATGAGACGTTCCGGATTATTACCGGGACGGCACGCTACACCATTCCGCCGACGAACAAGCATGATGAGCCGACGGATCTGCAGAATCACAATGAGATGCTCTACCCGTTCAAGACGCTCAAGTACCGGTATGAGTATTGTACCGGCGGAAAGACCGGATATACGGATATCGCGCGCAGCACGCTGGTCACCTACGCCGAAAAGGACGGCATGAGCCTCGTATGCGTCGTGATGCATACGGAATCGCCGAATCAGTGGACCGACAGCCGGAATCTTTTCGATTATGCATTTGATAATTTCCAGTTGTTCAATATCGCGGATAATGAGACCAGATACACGGATTCCGAGGCGGTGGAAGTTGGAGCCTTAAATAACAACAAGGCGTTTGTGGACATCGACGCGAATGCCAATATCGTTCTTCCGAAGACGACCGACTTTAACGATGCGGCATCGGAGATCACGTATGACGACGTCAGCGAGAACGTGGTGGGAACGCTTGCCTACACCTATGCGGGACGTCAGGTCGGAAAAGCAGACATAGTGACAACCGGTGCGGTTGTGGACGGATATATTTTTAACAACCAGAGCGAGGTAGAGCAGGAGACAGACACCGAGGAGGAGACGGTCTCCACGGTGCGGATCAGACCGCGCACAATTTTGCTTATCGTAGCCGGAATCCTGCTTGCAGTAGGGTTGATCTTTGCCGGAAAGAAGTTCTACGATAACTATTATATTATCCGGCACAACCGGGAAGTGCGCAGGAACCGCAAAGAGCAGTTCCGACAGATAAAAAGCAAGTCAAGACGCCGTAGAAGACATAGAAGATAGTATAGAGAAACAAAAAACGACAATATTCCATGTTGAATATTGTCGTTTTTTCGTTATGGACACGAAAAAAATGATAATAAATTATCTGACAATTAAGCTTTTCAGCAGGATTTCAAGTTGATTCGGGTTCTTTGTGTAAAAAAGAATGCCGCCTGACACAGTGTGCGCGGTCAGATATTTTCCCTGAAACAGAGGAGTCCGTGATGCGGGAAAGCATGTAGGAGGAGACCGCATCGTCCGCTTTTAAAAACAGAGGCTGGTAATCATCCATCCGGCAGACGTCGGCATTTGCCTTTTTTAGAATATAGGTAAGCTCCTGTTCGTGCGCTAACTGTTCGGCAGTCTTGTTCGGAATGAAGTAGCCGAGTTCATCCTTCGGCATATTCAGAGAGCGGATGGCGCGCTGCACCTGTTTGGTCAGAGCGTCGGACGCCGGGTAAAAGACTCAAAATATTTCATGAAATCGGCAGCCGTGCGGAAATGCTCGTTTTTCCCTTTTCTAAGACCTCGGTCATCAGGATCCGGCGGATGATTCCCTCGCAGGTTTCCCGGACGGATTCTTGCGCAGGGAGGGTGATTTTGCTTCCATAGAGAACTCCTTTCTGCAAACGACAAAAAAATTGTCTTTTATGACATTATAAGACAAATCAAGAGCTGTGAACAGCCGGAAAAACGACAGAAACGATAAATTGACAAACAGCAGAGTATCCTTTATAGTAAAAATAAGCAATAAATACCACAAACATATACATTGAGCGGAGAAGTTATACAGAACTTTCCCCAAAATGCGTGGCAGGAGGGGAAGGCTCAAAAGGAAAGGTACGGGGAACGATATGTCAGAATCTTATGTGATTAACGAAAAGAGGGAACTTATTCTGGATCGTGTCAAAGAGTTCATCTATCAGAATGGCGGTGTGGTGAAAAAGAGCCAGCTGAATGAACTGGGGATCGATTACCGGCGGATTCTGGATTTTGTGAAAAGGGAGATCTGATCCGGATCAAGAACGGGTACTATGCGGTGCGGCTGAGTGATTTCTCGGAGGAGGAGCTGATTGCGCGGCTGTTTCCTGACTGCGTCTTAAATCTGGAGACCGCGCTGTATGCCTACGGCTATCTGAACCGCAAGCCCTACGGATACAAATTGTCGGTGGACAAGAACACGTCAAGTCGCTGTTTAAGCTGGATTTTCCGCCGGTGGTGCCGCTGTATGCGGAGCCGGACACTGACACTCGGTGTGACGGAGATTGGCTACGGTGGCGCGAAGATGAAAATTTTGACCGGAGCGCCTGATGTGCGAGTGTCTGAAATATGAAGATAAGATGGAGCGCGAGCTTTCAAAGAAGGGCTTTTAGCGTACATCCGCGATCCGAAGAAGGATGTTGCAAAGTTGATGAAATACGCAAGGGAACGCAGAGTGGTAAAGAAAGTACAGACGATGATAGGAGTATGGCTGTAGATGAAACATACGATCATAGAAAAAGCTGCACTGAAAGCAAAAAGTGAAGAGACCGGTATTCCGTTTTCCAATCTGCTGGCAGGCTATGTACTGGAAGAGCTGATGTATCTGATCGAGGATTCGCCGTTTTCCCTGTTTCTGTGGCTGAAAAACAGCGGTGCGCTCGGGGTGGAACAGTACCGGAAGAAAAATCTGTTGACGCTGGATTTTGCCTATGTGACAGATCCCCGCGCGATGAAGCGGGAGGGGATCGTTCCGGGGCAGGAACTGTCTCTTAAGATGGGATATGTCATGCTCGCGTACATCCTAAAAGTGGAAAAGGTGCCGGACATTTCCTGGAAAGGAAGAGCGAGCGCGGGAGATCACCGTGTGGATCTGGAGATTGCGGGGGAGTTCGAGGAGATGACGGTCCCGATCCATATCCGCGTCACCGAACTGACCGAGGAAGGCCTGGTTCCGGTCAAGCGGACTTTATGCCGTTTATGGAAGGCGGAAAGCAGATTCCGTATCTGGAATATCCAGTGGAGAGTATTCTCGCGGAGAATCTTTTATCTGATCCGGGATATGGAACTGCTTCCGGATATGAGCGTCTACGATAAGGTTTACGGGATATTAAAGACGGAGCCGGTGGACGGCAGGCATATTCAGGAACTGCTCGGCGAACATTGCAAAAAGCAGCAGTTACTTCCCGAGGAGTCGCGGATGAAAGAGATTCTTTCCTACCGCGATTACAGCTACATGAGAAAGCGTTGGGAGAAATATTTAAGACACCGAAAGAAAAGAACCCGCATGGACAGAGGTCATGCAGGTTCTGGAACAATTCCTTCCGCAGATGTGGAGCACCCTGTGCCGGGACGAAATTTTTTTCGGAGACTGGATGCCGGATCTGCAGCGGTTCTTAGATTAGTTAAATGCAGTGAAGATGCCGGAGCGCCAGATAGTAGTCGTCCCTGGTATCCAGATGGGAAAATTGAAGATCTGCCGGAATATCGGAGTCTTTGGTCGCTTCTTCGCGCTTCAGATAGGACACGCTGCATTTCTCGCGCAGCGTATCGAAAGTGAACTGGTGCAAAAGCAGACACTTTCCGATGGACGGCAGGCAGCTTTTGGAGTAGGCGGACGCCGGTACCTTTTGATCCGTTTCGGTGCCGGATACCGCGGCGATGTCAAAACCGTCCAGATGTTCCAGCAACTGTAGTCCGACTTCCGGTTCCAGAAAGGGTGTCGATCGGCAGAATAAACGCCTGGTCTTCATCCATCATGGAGAGACCGGAAAATACGCCGGACATCGGGCCGGCGTTCATGTACAGATCGGCAATTTCTGTGATGGGGAGTGACAGGTGTGTATATTCGCCCGGCTTTTTCACGGATAAGTAAATATGCGAAAATGCGGTTTGTACTTGTTCACAAGGTATTCCAGCAGACTTACTTCGCCAAAAGGCAGCAGGGCTTTATCGGTTCCCATGCGCGTGCTTCCGCCGCCGCACAGGATAATGAGTGCGTGGTTCATAAAAATTTCCGCCATTTCTATTAAATAAATATATCCCATATCATAATGGAAAACGGCGGATTGTTCAAGTGACAAAAATTCTGCTGCGCGGATCGACAGGACAAAACAAGACGGATTGACAGGGGAAAGTGACAGGAATAATGGAGAGAGAGCATTTGTATCAACAGCTAATTTCATACGGGGAATCGGATGTCTACCCTTTTCATATGCCGGGGCACAAGCGCCGGGCACTTCCGTTTCCAAATCCGTATACCATCGATATTACGGAGATTGACGGATTTGACAACCTGCATCATGCCGAAGGGCTTATCAGGGAGGCCGAGGAGCGCGCGGCAGAGCTTTACGGTGCGGACCGGTCGTATTACCTGGTAAACGGGAGCACCTGCGGACTGCTTGCCGCCATCTGCGCTGCCGCACGGCGGGGAGATAAGGTACTGGCGGCAAGGAACTGCCACAAAGCGGTCTATCACGCGGTTTCCATGCAGGGACTCGCGGCGGAGTTCCTCTATCCGGCAATCACGCGGGGAGATCTGCAGGGACAGATTACCGCGGCGCAGGTGGAGGAGGCGCTGACAAAGCATCCGGATATTGCGGTTGTGATCCTCACATCCCCGACCTACGAGGGGATCGTGTCGGACGTCGCGGCGATTGCGGCATGCTGTCATGCACACGGGGCGGCGCTGATTGTCGATGAAGCGCACGGGGCCCACGGATCTGGAGCCGGATTCCCGGAAAATGCGGCCTTGGGGCGGACGCCGTGATTATGAGTCTGCACAAGACGCTGCCGTCGTTTACACAGACGGCGCTTTGCATTGTAACGGCACGCGGATTGATCCTGGCGCGTGGCACGGTATCTGGGCGTCTATGAGACGAGTTCGCCGTCGTATCTGTTTATGGCGGGAATGGATGATGCATCGACCTGCTCCGTGAGCAGGGCAGAACTTTTCGGAATACCGGAGACGTCTGGATGCATTTTACCGTGATTGATCTTGCGAGCTGATTGATGAGCGGTCATCGTCCGATTATTTATTGATGATTGATGACGATAAGCGATTGATTTATGCCATTGATTTGCAATTGAATTGATCATGGTGATAAAGATTGTATATTTTAAAGACTATATTATACTAGAAGGTGCAGCGAATGGGAAAAATCTATTGCATGATGGGCAAGAGCTCAACAGGAAAAGATACATTATATAAGATGCTTCGGAAGACATGGGGCCGCTGAAGAAGATCATTCCTACACTGACGGCGGCCGATGCGCCGGGGAGAAACGGACGGCGTGGAATATATTTCGTTGAGCTTATAGAAGGAACTGGCCGATCTTCTAAAAGCGGCAGCCTTTTCATTGAACTTCGCTACGGCCGACGCCACGGTGCAGGGAGTATGGAAGTATTTTACTGTGGATGCAATTCATCAGATAAGAAGACATCCATCGATACGTAAGCTGGGAAGCCCAACTACTTCCAGGAACGTGTTGTTCCGATATATTGAAGTGGAGGACGGAATCCGTGGAGCGTGATCGAAGAGAGCGGCAGCAGCGGAACCGCACTATGAAGAGATGTGCCGGAGATTTCTGGCGGACGCGGCAGATTTTTCCGAAGAAAAGCTTTTGGACGCACAGATTACGGTGCGGTTTGCAAATGATGATTTAAAGCAGACGGAAGAAAATATCCGCGATTATATATTGTCTCAGAACGATTGACGGATCAGGGAAAGAGGGTGGCAGATTGGATATTAAGGTAAATCAGGCACAGATGGTAACGCAGGTGCCGGACACGGTGACGACGGAGACCGGCGACGGAACGTTCACGCTGGCGCGATCACGGACATGCAGAGCTTCAGGCGAAGGTGGACAGTCTGTTATCTGACATTACGTTTCAGGGGAACCGGATTGCGGAACATATGGACATCCGCGATATGAAAAGTACCGCGGACTGATCCGTGATTTTATGAATGAAGTGGTCTACCGCTCTCATAAGTTTTCAAGAGAGAATTTCCTGGACCGCAAGGGACGCCACAGAGTCTACGGACTGATCCGGCTGATTGATGCCAACCTGGACGAACTTGCACAGGAACTGGTCAAGGATGAGAAGGATCACATCACGATCTTGAGCAAGATCGGGGAGATCCAGGGACTTCTGTTGGATATTCTGACTTAACATAAAACGAGGGAAGCTATGGCAGGATTTAAAGCTATTTTAGGGCATGAGCAGATCATAGAGCATCTGCAGAATGCAGTCACAATGGATAAGGTATCACATGCATACATCATAAACGGACCGGATAAGTCCGGCAAAATGATGCTCGCGGAGGCGTTTGCCCAGACACTCGAGTGTGAGAAGCTGGAGGATGTGGTGAAAAATGCCGCGCAGCCGTCCGATGTGGAGCCGTGTATGGAATGTCATTCCTGTAAGCAGGCGATGACGAAGAACCAGCCGGACATCATCTATGTGCGGCATGAGAAGCCGAATACAATCTCGGTCGATGATATCCGTACCCAGGTCAACAACGATATAGTAATCAAACCTTACAGCAGCAGATATAAGATCTATATGATCGATGAAGCCGAGAAGATGAACGAGCAGGCACAGAATGCGCTGCTTAAGACGATTGAGGAACCGCCTGCCTACGCGATTCTGATTCTTCTTACCACAAACGCTGCCGCTTTTCTGCCGACGATCTTATCCCGCTGTGTCACATTGAACATCAAGGCAGTGCCGGATGAGAAGATCCGCGGCTATCTGATGCGCAAGTATCAGATTCCGGACTACCAGGCGGACGTATGTGTGGCATTCGCTCAGGGTAACGTCGGAAAAGCCATTCAGCTTGCGTCCTCGGAGGAGTTCAACGAGTTAAAGGGCGCGGTGCTCCAGCTGATCAAGCGGCTTCGGGACATCGATTTGTATGAGATGACGGAGGCGGTAAAACAGATTGCTACATACAAGCTTTCGATCAATGATTACTTTGATCTGATGATGGTATGGTATCGGGACGTGCTGCTGTTTAAGGCAACTGGCGACGTGAACGGTCTGATCTTCAAGGATGAAGTGTACGACATCAAGCGGCAGGCAGAGAAGAGTTCTTACAGCGGCATCGAGACGATCTTGGAGGCGCTGCGCAAAGCACAGATCCGGCTGATGCCAATGCCAACGTCAACTTTGACCTTAATGGAACTGCTGTTGCTGACAATAAAGGAGAACTAGAAATATGGTAAAAGTAGTAGGAGTCCGCTTTCGGAATGCGGGCAAGATATATTATTTTGGACCGGGCAAGCTGGACATCCATGCGGGAATGCACGTAATCGTGGAGACCGCCCGCGGTGTCGAGATGGGAACGGTCATGACGGAGCCGAAAGGGGTTTCGGAGGAGGAAGTCATCCAGCCGTTGAAGCCGGTCATCCGCATTGCGACGGAGGCGGACGAGAAGACGGTTGCGAAGAACCGGAAAGAGAAGGATGCCTTCCGCATCTGTCTCGAGAGAAGATTAGCTCGATATGAAGCTTGTCGAGGCGGAATACACGTTTAATAATAAGCTGTTGTTTTACTTCACGGCGGACGGAAGAATCGATTTCCGTGAGCTGGTAAAAGACCTCGCAGCGGTATTCCGCACCAGAATCGAGCTTCGCCAGATCGGTGTGCGCGATGAGACAAAGATCATGGGCGGAATCGGTATCTGCGGACGTGCGCTGTGCTGCAACACCTATCTCTCGGAATTTGCGCCGGTTTCCATCAAGATGGCAAAAGAGCAGAATCTTTCTTTGAATCCGACCAAGATCTCGTGCGGAAGACTGATGTGTTGCCTGAAGAATGAGGAAGAGACCTACGAGTATCTCAACAGCAGACTTCCGGGTATCGGCGACCGCGTGACGACGGTGGACGGACTGAAAGGAGAAGTGTCTTCGGTCAATGTGCTCCGCCAGATGGTGAAGGTACTGGTAGAGGTGGACGATGAAAAAGAACTCCGGGAATATCCAGTGGACGAGCTGAAGTTCCGTCCGCGCCGCAGAAAGGAAAATATAAAGCTTTCTGCAAAGGAGCTGAAGGAATTGTCCGCGCTTGAGGATAAGGGAGGAAAATCCAAGATTGATGACACCAAATAATCTTGTCCATGAAAACGAGCGTCTGGATGAACTGCACCGGAACGGTTACTATATCATTCAGGATCCGGCGAGATTCTGTTTCGGTATGGATGCCGTGCTGTTGTCGGGATTCGCGCGTGCCAGACGGGGAGAGCGTGCTTGATCTGGGGACGGGCACGGGATTATCCCGATCTTAATGGAGGCAAAGACGGAGGCAGAAGATTTTACCGCGCTGGAGATTCAGGAAGAGAGCGCGGATATGGCGAGAAGAAGCGTATTATATAATCACCTGGAAGAAAAGATCCGGGTTGTGACAGGCGATATCAAAGATGCCTCGGGAATATCGGGGCATCTTCTTTGATATTGTCACCACCAATCCGCCGTATATGATCGGACAGCACGGAATCAGTTCCGGTTCGAGGCAAAAGCGATTGCACGCCATGAGGTTCTGTGTACCCTGGACGACATTCTGCGGGAGTCGGCGAAGCTGCTTGTGCCGGGCGGGAGATTTTACATGGTACACCGTCCGTTCCGGCTTGCGGAGATTATGAGCAAGATGGTTGCCTGCGGCATCGAACCCAAGCGGATGCAGCTGGTCTATCCATATGTGGGCAAGGAGCCGAACATGGTTCTGCTGGAGGGAAGCCGCGGCGGCAGATCGAGACTGACGGTGGAAAAGCCGCTGATCGTTTATAAGGAACAGGGTGTATACACGGATGAAATCTATGATATCTACGGATATTAACGAACGACCGGTGTGACAGCACAGAAAGCAGCGGACAGGACGCTGTGGCAGAAAGGAAAAGAATATGTTTAATGATATTGTGATAGGACCGATTACCATTCATATGTATGGAGTGATGATTGCAGCGGGTTTTCTGGCGGCATTGCTGATGACGCTGCGCCGGGGCAAAAAAAGAGGCTATGATGAGGATATCATCTGGGGCATTTTCTTCTGCGCCATCATCGGCGGAATGCTCGGAACCAGGATTTTATATTATATTGTAGAGATTCCGGAGATCATGAAGGATCCGTCTATCCTCTGGGATTTCAAGAACGGCTATGTGGTCTATGGAGGAATCATCGGAGGAATTCTGGCAAGTTATATCTACTGCCGCACGAAAAAGCAGGCGTTTATGCCGTATTTTGATCTGGTGATGCCGGCGGTTTCGTTTGCACAAGGCTTCGGTCGCTTTGGCTGCTTTTTTGCGGGCTGCTGCTACGGCAGGGAGACGGATGCGTGGTACGGAATCACGTTTCATAACTCCTCGTTCGTACCGAACGGTGTGAAGCTGATACCGACGCAGCTGATCTCAGCGGCGGGAGATTTTATCATCTGCGCGCTGCTGTTATGGTTTGCATCGAAGAGACCGAAGGCCGGACGCGTTGCGGCGGCTTATCTTGTGCTGTACGGAATCGGAAGATTCGCCGTGGAGTTTTTGCGCAACGATTACAGAGGCAGTGTGGGTGTGCTGTCCACGTCGCAGTTGATCTCCATCGGCGCGGTGATCGGAGGAATCGTACTGTATTTCGCTGCACCGAAGCTTGCAGGAGTGGGGAATGTGGCAGAGGAGAAGTCTGTCGGATAGCAGGCAGGAATGCACGCGGAAGTATACAGGATGCGCGCTTTATGCACGACGAAAGGAAAAGTTATGGCGGGAAAGTTATATTTGTGTGCCACTCCGATCGGAAATCTGGAGGACATCACCTACCGGGTGGTGAGAACCTTAAAGGAAGTCGATCTGATTGCGGCGGAGGATACCAGAAATTCCATCAAGCTGTTGAATCATTTTGAGATCCGGACGCCGATGACGAGCTATCACGAGTACAATAAGATCGAGAAAGCGTATCAGCTGGTGGATAAGATGCGCGAAGGACTCAACATCGCACTGATTACGGATGCGGGGACGCCGGGGATCTCGGATCCGGGGGAAGACCTCGTGCGCATCTGCTATGAGGAAGGGATTGAGGTGACGTCTCTGCCGGGACCGGCGGCATGTATCACAGCACTCACGATGTCGGGGCAGCCGACCAGACGGTTTGCGTTTGAGGCGTTTCTGCCGAGAGAGAAAAAAGAGCGGGCAGCAGTGCTCTCGCAGCTGGTCAATGAGACGCGCACGATCATCATCTACGAGGCGCCGCATCATCTGATCCGCACGCTGGAAGAGCTGTATGAGACGCTCGGATACCGCAAATTAACCGTGTGCAGGGAACTGACAAAGCGGTACGAGGAAAAGACATTAACGACATTCTTGGAGATTCTTCAATATTATAAAGACAATGAACCCCGCGGAGAGTATGTCCTGGTAATCGCCGGAAAGACATTTGAGGAATTGAAGCAGGAAGAGCAGAAGAACTGGGAGAACCTGTCTCTCGAGGATCATATGGAAGTCTATGAGAAGCAGGGGATCGGCCGGAAGGAAGCGATGAAGCTGGTGGCAAAGGACCGCGGCATCAGCAAGCGCGATGTCTACCAGGCGCTGTTGTCTTAAAAAATACTTACATAAATGAAAATACTGTGTTATATTAGAAAACGCTGCAAACGGGGATGACCGTGTTGCAGCGTTTTTTACCAATATCATATTACAATTCGCAAAAACATTTTGGTTTATGTTGGAAACGATACATGTGACGCATAAGCTGCGCCGGGGCTATTGGGGAGCCGCATCCGGCAGATAATAATTATCCAGATACGTTTCAATGATCGAAAAAGGTGCAGGACCGATGGAGAGCAGAGCCTTATGAAAAGCGATATCGCTGTAGGCGCTTCCGTAGGTTTCCTGTGCCTTTTCTTTTAAATCCACAAATTCCATATATCCCACATAATATTTCAGATAATGGGCGGGTTCTTCCACGATCAGCTCATAGATTTCGCGCAGTGCGGTCTGATCCGTGATGCCGAAGTCTTTCCAGAAAGCGGTTGTGTCGGAAAAGCTCCAGCCGTCGTAGTGGATTCCCAGATCCGTTGAGGCATAGAGACTTAGGAGGGCGGACTGATTCAGGGAGAGCAGCGAGGCGAGGTCATCATCCAGCCCGGCATAATGGTACGAGATCATCTCCACATAAGTCGCCCAGCCCTCGACATAGCCCGGATAATTCAGCAGAAACCGCACGGGATGCAGTCCGGCTTCATAGGACATCACCGTCTGATAAAGGTGGCCGGGGAAGCCCTCGTGCGCCAGCGTTGTGAAATACCGCAGGGAGGAGGTGTCGGTGGAGGCATTGATAAATATGGAGTTCTGCGCATAATCGTCAATGGGCGAGGTGATGTAAAACGCAGGCGCCATATAGTCTTCCATGCACTCGTCAATAGAACTTACAGTAAATGTGGTCTCGGGTGGTGCAGGAAAATTTGCGCGCATCGCCTCCTGCAGCCCGTTTAGCGTTGCAATGGGATCGGCGGCAGGAAGCCGGACGGTCGTCTGGGATGCTTTTAACTGCGGGTTTTCGGAGAGGAGTGCTGCCGCCTGCTGCAGGTCGCTTTGCCGTTTTTCTAAGATTCGGTCCTGCAGCGCCGGAAGATCGGAAGCGCTCCCGGTGTTGTGGCAGACCAAGTAGCGGTAGTAATCTTTTCCGTCTGCAAAGTAACAGAGCCCCATATCGTTTTTGCCGCTGTCGAGAAGTTCTGTGAGCGCCGCGGCAAGATGGGTGTAGGCGGGAAGCACGTGTTCCCGAACCAGAGCGGCATTCTTTTCCTTGTAGAGTGTCTTTTGTTCCTCCATCAATTCTGACATGGCATCGATTTTGTGATCGAAGGTCTGGATGAGATAGTGTTGATCCGGGTCTGCTGTGAAGGCGTTGCACTGTGAAATCAGTGTGTTGCAGGCATAGTCGGACATAAAAGTCCGGCCTGTGCTTTCTGCTGCTCGAAGCGGATGATCTGGTCGAAATAATCGCCGGTCAGGGCGAGGAGCGCGAGATAGTCCTCCACGTCGGCTGGCTGCCGGAAACGGTATTCCTCATATAGTACGGGAAGCTGCGATTGAATGCCGGTCGTAGGGCGTAGCGGCTCGTCGTAGAGAGTCAGATCGGATGCGGAGAGCTCCGTCTTAAGATAATCCTGCAAGACGTCATAGGTGAGCTGACCGGAGGGCGGAAGGGCATCGCGGTCATATTTTGCCAGAGCCGCGAGCGTGTTCTCCAGAGATGCATGGGATGCGGCAAGTTCTTCCGAGAGACTGCCGAGCGTGATCGGAGTCTCTGTAATGCCGTAGTTTTCCGGATGGGACAGTGAAAAATGAAGATTGATCGTGTTGGAGGAGACCTCCGCCCGGAAAAAATCATCAAGAAACGCATCGAAGGAGGACGTGGAACCGGCGACGAAATCCGTCTGCATGGAGAAGCGGGAGCATCCGTTGAGCAGAAAAACGGACGTCATCAGTGGAAAAAGGACGAATTGCCTGGAAAATGTGTGGATAAACGAAGAATGCAAACAAACACCTCGGAAACGCGGCAGAGGAGAAAACTCCTGTGTCGGAAAATTAACATATTCTATGTGGGAAAATGTGCAATTATTCAAAAGTTCTGCGCTATTTTGCGCATCAAGGGTGCTGTCAAGATTTATTCCGGGATGCATATATATGGAGAAACGATAAAAACGGGTGAGGGGATATGAATTATCTCTGGGCATTTATGATTCTGACGGGCATCATCTACGGGGCGTTCCACGGAACCCTGCCGCAGATTACGACGGCGGCGCTCGATTCGGCAAAAGAGGCGGTTACGCTTTGTATTACCATGATGGGAGTGATGTCTTTCTGGGTGGGACTGATGCGGATTGCGGAAAAGGCGGGGATCATTGAGGGACTTTCACGGAGAATGCGCCCGGTGCTGCATTTCCTGTTTCCGGATCTCCCGCAGGAGCACCCGCCAACGAATACATTGCGACGAATATGATTGCAAATGTCTTCGGACTTGGCTGGGCGGCAACGCCGGCGGGATTAAAAGCGATGGAGGCATTGCAGGAGCGTAACCTGGAACTCTGCGGACAAAAAGGAACCTCGCGGAAACGCGGACCGGATATTGCCACGGATGAGATGTGCACGTTTCTGATCGTCAACATCTCGTCCCTGCAGCTGATTCCGGTCAATATAATCGCGTACCGGAGCCAGTACGGGAGCGTCAATCCCGCAGCAGTAGTGGGTCCGGGACTTATTGCGACTATATGTAGTACCGCGGCGGCAATTATCTTTTGTAAGTTAAAAAAACGTTGCTGAAAGGAAACGAAAAAACTATAATAGTACATAGGAGAAACGCAGATCGTGTTTCAAGGTACGGGGGCTTGTATGGGTAGAAGAAAATATGTACTGATCGTAGATGACTGTCAGCAGGACCGGATGGCAGTGGCGGATGTTTTGAGATCGGATTACGACATCCTAGAAGCATGTAACGGAAAGCAGGCGTTGGAGATTCTTTCCAGAAAAGAGCGCAGATTTCGCTGATTATGCTGGATCTGATGATGCCTGTGATGGACGGTTATGAATTTTTGGAGATGTATCGGAAGCGGAAGGAGTACAGCTATCTTCCGGTTGTGGTGTGTACGACAGAAGACGACCCTGAGAGAGAGCAGAAGAGTCTGGAGCTCGGTGCATGGGATTTTGTTCTGAAGAATTCCAGCCCCGGGATCATGAGACTGCGCGCAGGAAACGCCATCGAGAAAAGCAAGGTGCGGTTTCTGGAATATGATTTTCTTACCGGTATTTACGGACAGCAGAAGTTCTACCAGGCGACCCGCGAACTTTAGACCAGCGCGCGGGAGCGAATTTTGCTTTTATCCATTTTGACATTGACCGTTTCCGGATTATCAATACCCTCTACGGCTCCAAAGAGGGAGACCGGCTGATCCATTTTGTGGCGGGAGCCATCCGCAAGGTCATGACAGCCTACGGCAGAGGCACATACGGACGCCTTGGCGGCGATGTGTTCGGAATGTGTGTCCCCTACGAAGATGGTGCGGCGATCTATCACATACTGGAAGGAATCCGGGCAGAGATCCGGAAACATTCCGTACATTATTATCTGGAGACCTGCGCGGGCATTTATCTGGTGGACGATCCGGATATGGAAGTGGCGGCGATGCACGACAACGCTGAGATTGCGGCGGCACAGTGCAAGGGTCAGTACATGGTTCACGATGTTTTATATACGGAGGAGATCGGACAGAAAGTGCTCCGCGAACAGCATATCATTGACGAGATGGATGCCGCGCTGGCAGAGCAGCAGTTTATCGTCTATTTCCAGCCGAAGTACCAGCTGAAAAAGATGGCTCCGTACGGAGCGGAGGCACTGGTGCGCTGGAAGAAGCCGAGCGGTGAGATCGTGCTTCCGAACGAATTTATACCGATCTTTGAGCGCAACGGCTTTATCACGAAGCTGGACTATTACGTGTGGGAGAAAGTCTGCCAGTTCATAGACAGTGAGCTTTCCCAGGGAAGGAATCCGGCGCCAATTTCGGTCAACGTATCCAGAGTCAACCTCTATAACCCGGATTTTATGGATTCCCTGATTGACCTCATCCACCGCTATCATATTCCTCCGCATTATCTGAACCTGGAACTGACGGAGAGCGTCTTTTCCGAGGATGCGGAACTGATCCAGAGAGCGGTGAATTATCTGCATGACGCCGGATTTACGATTCTGATGGATGACTTTGGGAGCGGTTACTCCTCCTTAAACATTTTAAAGGACGTGGATCTTGATGTGTTAAAGATCGACATGAAGTTCTTCTCTAAGGGGAATACCGCGGAAAAGGCAAAGATCATCGAGGCGGTCATCCGGATGGCGGAATCTCTGGACATGATGGTGATTGCGGAAGGTGTGGAGGAAAAGCATCAGGTGGATTTTTTAAATGACCTCGGATGCGACTATATTCAGGGTTATTATTTTGGCCGCCCCATGTCGCAGGATCAGTATGAGAAGCTGACGAATCACGATGAGGAAGAGCAGCATGACATGCCGCAGCCCGAAAGTTCGTGAATATGAATATTTACCGTTCGGATTCCATATAGTAGAATAACGGAAGATTCTGGATGTATCATGGGTGTAATGATTTTCTATCGGACATAATGATACCGCTTCTCATTTTCGGTATTGTCGGTTATGGAATTCTGAACAGACAGAATATCTATGAAGAATTCATAGACGGGGCAAAGGACGGCTTTCAGACGGTCATCGGAATCATGCCCACACTGATCGGGCTTATGGTGGCGGTCGGGATTCTGCGGGCTTCCGGTTTTCTGGAGTGTTTTTCCGGGCTGCTGGGACGGGGAATCGGCTGGCTGGGTTTCCGCCGGAGCTGATACCGGTCACGGTGGTCAAAATGTTCTCGTCCTCTGCGGCGACCGGTCTTCTTTTGGATATATATAAGAGTACTGGCGCGGATTCGATGCTGGGGAAGATGGCATCCATCATGATGAGCAGCACGGAGACGATCTTTTATACGATGTCGGTCTATTTTATGGCGGCGGGGATCAAAAAAAGCCGTTACACGCTGGTGGGCGCGCTGATCGCAACCACTGCGGGAACCGTCGCAAGCATTATCCTGGCGGGATATATGTGAGCAGCCGGCGGCTGTGGCTGCGCCCGGGAAGGATTTTTTCTGCAAAAATGTCTGTGAAAACAGAAAAATGAAAAAATCGGTTCTATAGGATGTCAGCTCTGCATATAATGATAGAGTAAGGCAGGAAAAAGCAGGGTGCGGAAGCGGATTTGACAAGTGGGTACGAAAGAGTTATAATACATTATGTTAACAAGCAACGGACATTGTGATACAGGAAGCAATGGTGGTTGCATATAGCGCGGGATGGAGCAGTCTGGAAGCTCGTCGGGCTCATAACCCGAAGGTCATAGGTTCAAATCCTATTCCCGCAACTTTTTAGGCAGCAGTCGCATGACTGCTGTTTTTTTGCTTTATCTAAAAGACCTGGGTTCTGCTGTAGCTGATGTTTGCGTTTTAGAGAACGTTTTCCGGATCTGCGGACGGAATACCAATAGATTTTGGCGTGCGGTTGGTGTATGATAGAGAAAATCGCAGTGGGATGGGAGGCGCCAGTCAATGACGAATATCGAACAATTTTTGACAGATGGTGAAGGAGTCGGACAATATTGTATTCTTCGGGGGAGCCGGTGTATCTACGGAGAGCGGAATTCCTGATTTCCGCAGTGTGGATGGTCTTTACAACCAGAAATATGACTATCCGCCGGAGACGATTTTAAGCCATTCCTTTTATATAAAATACCCGGAGGAGTTTTACCGTTTTTACCGGGACAAAATGCTCTGCCTTGACGCGGAACCGAACATCACGCATAAAAAGCTGGCGGAGCTTGAGGCGGCCGGAAAAGTAAAAGCCGTCGTGACGCAGAATATTGACGGTCTGCATCAGCTGGCGGGAAGTAAGCGCGTGCTTGAACTGCACGGCAGCGTGCACCGTAATTACTTGCAGGAAGTGCGGCAAGGGATTTGATGCGGAGTATGTGAGGGATTATCCGGGAAAAGTACCTCTGTGCGATGCCTGCGGCGGTACGATCAAGCCGGATGTGGTACTCTATGAGGAAGGACTGGACCAGCAGACGCTGGAGGATGCGGTATTTTATATCAGCCATGCGGATATGCTGATTATCGGTGGAACATCGCTTGCGGTATATCCGGCAGCCGGTCTGATCGATTATTACCGGGGAAACAAACTGGTGTTAATCAACAAATCGACGACGCCGATGGACGCGAGGGCAGATCTGCTGATTCAGGCGGGACTCGGCGATGTATTCGGGCAGATTGAGGTGTAGACGGACGTGGAGCAAATGAATTTTTCTACCGCAGCGGAGTGAAACATGCTACACTATCACTACATCAGGAAAGTGAGGAAGACCATGAACCAGTACCATTATGAAGTGGAGACATCGTAAAGCTGAAAAGCAGCATCCGTGTGGCAGCAGTGAGTGGGAGATCCTGCGCGTCGGCGCGGATTTCCGCCTGAAGTGTGGGCTGCGGGCATCAGATCATGATTGCAAGAAAGCTTGTGGAGAAAAATACCAGAGGACTGCGCAAGGCGGGGGAGACAGAATAGGCACGCTGCGCAGTTTTTGCGCTTTTCAAGAAAGCACTTGTAATTACAGGGAAAACGTGTTATAGTAGATGCTCGTGATATAATAATTATTCCTTGCTCATGTAATGAAAACGTGGGCCAGAGACCAAAAGGAGGAAATTCGCATGAATAAGTATGAGTTAGCACTCGTTGTCAGTGAAAAGATCGAAGACGATGCAAGAGTAGCTACTGTAGAGAAGGCAAAGAGTACATCACTCGTGCCGGCGGTACTGTAACAGAAGTAGAGGACTGGGGTAAGAAGAAGTTAGCTTACGAAGTTCAGAAGATGAGCGAAGCTTATTACTACTTCATTCAGTTCGATGCAGAGCCGACTGTTCCAGCAGAAGTTGAGCAGGATGTTCGTATCATGGACAACGTACTTCGTTTCTTAGTTGTGAGAAAAGACGAGAAATAAGAGATTCTTTGATCTGATAACGTTTGTTTGAGGGAAGAGAGGAATCGTATATGAACAAAGTGATTCTTATGGGAAGACTGACCAGAGATGCAGAGGTGCGTTACTCACAGGGTGAGAACTCCACCGCCATCGCAAGATTTTCGCTTGCGGTAGACCGTCGTTTCCGTCGTGACGGGGACGAGCAGACAGCAGATTTTATCAACTGCGTTGCATTTGGCAGAACTGCAGAGTTTCTGGAGAGATTCGGACGTAAGGGAACTAAATTCGTTCTGGAGGGACGTATTCAGACCGGAAGCTACACCAACAAGGACGGACAGCGTGTATACACGACGGACGTTGTTGCTGAGAATGTAGAGTTCGCAGAGAGCAAGAATGCTTCCGGCGGCGGAGATAATTCCGGTTTTACCCCTTCCGACAGACCGTCACCGAGTAGTGCAGCGGGTGATGGCTTCCATGAATATTCCGGACGGAATTGATGAAGAGTTACCATTTAACTAATGGACGATAATAACAGGAGGTAATTATCATGGCTTTCAATAAGGCAGCAGACAAAGAAGGCGCTCCAATGAAGAGACGCCCGATGCATAGAAGAAAAAAAGTTTGTGTATTCTGTGGTAAGGACAATGTGATCGATTACAAGGATACCAACAAGTTAAAGAGATACATCTCTGAGAGGAAAGATCCTTCCTCGCCGTATCACAGGCAACTGTGCAAAGCATCAGAGAGCGCTCACTGTAGCGATCAAGAGAGCACGTCACGTGGCATTGATGCCGTAACGTATGTGAATAAACTTCGTTTAATCACAGCGAATAAGCTGATAAGTAAAAAGACCAACAATCCTTCCGATTGCTGGTCTTTTTTTAGGTGATTGCATTTTCGTAATGTCGCTGATTCTAAAACTTTCCTTAAGAATAGAAAAATGGGCTTGGAAATGAGACAAGAATCATATAATATTATGGGTATGTGTAAGAGCAAGAGGTGCAGAGGAGTGGGAACGCGGATGAGAGGACACTGGTACAAAACGACAGTCATGCTGACAATGGTTCTGATGCTGGCAGGATGCGGCGGAGATGGCGCAGAGGCAGAGCAGACGGTGCAGACCGAGCAGGTGGAACAGACGGAGCAGACGCTTGAGCAGGTGCTGGAAGAGCATTTTGCGGCGGAGGATGCGGAGGATGTGGCGACAGTGGTCTCGCAGTACGCGGAGGAGACGCCGGATCCGGCGCTGGCGGAGTTTCTGATCTCTTATTATCAGGTTCCGGACGAAGAGCAGAGCAAGACCCGGTATTACTATAATCATATTGATCTGAATGAGGATGGAACAGATGAAATTTTCGTTGTCGTGGTCGGTGAGTATACAAAGGTATCGTTCGGTGATCCGGCGCTGATCTTATCGGAACAGGCAGACGGAACGTTCCAGGTGATCGAGTCGTTTGAGGGAATCCACACGCCGGTGACGGTTAGTGAGCGCATGACGAACGGCTGGCATGATATTATTTACCAGGAATACGGTCGTGGAGCGGAAGATGGATACCGTATCTGCCATTATAATCCGAATGGAGGATACCAGACAGATCTGAGTGAGGTTGTGGATGAGGTGGAGCCGCAGGACGGCACCCAGATCATCTCCAACAACTTTATCGACGATATGGATAAGGGGAATTATATGACGCTCGCGCCGGCGGAAGATGGCGGAAGCGAAGCGCAAGGCAACTAGATAAAGCGCAAACCAACTAGATATAGCGGCTGAAATTTTGGACTGTCCAACTTGTTGTGGGCAGTCTTTTTGGCAAAAAAGGCTTTATATTGGGCGGTCAAAATGGTATAATGCACGGTATGATAGTGTTTTTGTATAGAATGATGGAGGCTTGCTTGTGAGAAAAGTAACGTAAAGATTAAAGGAAAGCTTCGTACATATTTGTATCTGCCGCTGCTGCTTACAATGCTTCTGATTATCATCAATGTGTTTGTGTATATGGAAGACACTTCTTCGGGAGTGCTTTTTTCTGGGTTTGTACTGCTCTATTTTGTGATCATGCTGATCGCTTATCTGCGCAATAAGCCGCTTCTGATCGATGAGCTGATCAATTTTGCGACGCAGTACGGTCTCGTGCAGAAACAGCTCTTAAATGAGTTTGAAATCCCGTATGCACTGGTTGATTATAATGCAAAGTTTCTGGGTGAATGAGCAGTTTACGGAGGTCACAGGAAAAGACAAGAAGTATCATAAGTCGGTCATGACGGTATTCCCGACGCTGACCAAGGAGCTGCTGCAGCGGAGCGAGCCGGTGGAGTCGATCAATCTGACATACAATGACCGGTATTACCGTGTGGCGTTAAAGCGCATTTATTTTGACACCATGACACACGACAGCACGATCGTATCGCTCGATGAGAGCAATGAATATCTGACGGCGATGTACCTGTTTGATGAGACAGAGTTGAACCGCTACATCCGCGAGAACGAGGAACAGCGTCTGGTGGCGGGGCTTGTATACATCGACAATTATGACGAGGCGCTCGACAGTATCGAGGACGTCAAGCGGTCACTGCTCGTAGCGTTAATTGACCGGAAGGTGAACAAATACTTTACAGAGATTGATGCACTCGTCAGAAAGATCGAGAATGACAAGTATTTTGTTGTCTTTAAGAATCAATATCTCGGAAAGCTCCGGGAGGATCGTTTCAGCATCATTGAGGACGTCAAGACGGTAAAAGTCGGCAATGAGATGGCAGTGACGCTCAGCATCGGTATCGGCGTCGGCGGCGATTCCTACACCAAGAATTACGAGTACGCCAGAATGGCGATTGATCTTGCACTCGGACGCGGCGGCGACCAGGTGGTTGTCCGCGACAACGAGGATGTGACTTATTACGGCGGCAAGACCAACAAGCAGGTGGAGCGCAACAACCGCGTGAAGGCGAGAGTCAAGGCACATGCGCTGCGGGAGGTGATTGAGAGCCGCGAGCATGTGATTATCATGGGACACAGCATCAGCGATGTGGATTCCCTCGGTGCTGCGATCGGCGTACTGCGCAGCCAGAGTGCTCGGCAAAAGGCGCAGATTGTTTTAAATGAGGTGACATCTTCCCTGCGTCCGCTTGTGGAAGGATTTTCCGAGGAAAAGGCTATCCGGCGGATCTCTTTATCAAGAGCGAGGAAGCAATTCTTCTGACGAACCGCGATACGCTCGTGATGGTTGTGGATGTGAACCGGCCGAGTTATACAGAGTGTCCGAGCTGTTAAAACGCACGGATACGGTGTGCGTGTTTGACCATCACAGACAGAGCAGCGAGGTCATCGAGAATCCGGTGCTTTCCTATGTAGAGCCGTATGCGTCGAGCGCCTGCGAGATGATCGCGGAGGTGCTGCAGTATTTTTCCGAGAATATCAAGCTGGAGCCGCATGAGGCAGACTGTATCTACGCTGGTATTCTGATCGACACGAACAACTTTATGACCAAGACAGGTGTGCGCACCTTCGAGGCGGCGGCATATCTGAGAAGAGCCGGAGCCGAAGTGACGCGCGTGCGCAAGATGCTGCGCAACGACATGGCGGCCTACAAGGCAAGAGCGGAGGCGGTACGCCACGCGGAGGTTTACCGCGGTGCATTTGCGATCTCCGTGTGCCCGGCGGATAATGTGGAGAGCCCGACGATTGTGGGCGCACAGGCGGCAAACGAGCTGTTAAATATCGTCGGTATCAAGGCATCGTTTGTGCTGACCGAATATCAGGGCAAGATTTATGTCAGCTCACGGTCGATTGACGAGATCAATGTGCAGCTCATCATGGAGCGGCTCGGCGGCGGCGGTCATCTGAATGTGGCGGGCGCGCAGTTGACAGACTGCTCGGTGCTGCAGGCAAAGCACATCATTCAGGATACGATCGACGAGATGTTAAAAGAAGGCGACATCGAGGAATAATACGATTTGGGAAATACAAGATAAGCGCAGCAGAATGCGCGGAAATGAGGATCATATGAAAGTAATTTTATTGCAGGATGTAAAGGCATTAGGAAAAAAAGGCGACGTGGTGAACGTCAGTGACGGGTATGCGAGAAATGCGATTTTCCCAAAAGCTGGGACTTGAGGCGACACCGAAGAACCTCAATGATCTGAAATTGCAGAACCAGCACGCAGACAAGGTTGCACAGGAGAATTACGAGGCGGCGCTTGCGCTTGCGGAGGAATTAAAGGATAAGAAAATTACGGTCAAGATGAAAGCCGGCGAGGGTGGACGTACCTTCGGATCTGTTTCCACGAAGGAGATTGCGGCAGCGGCAAAGGAGCAGCTCGGCATGGAGCTCGACAAGAAAAAGATGCAGCTTCCGGAGCCGATCAGAAGCTTCGGCATGACAGAGGTTGCCATCAGGCTTCATCCGAAGGTAACGGGAACATTTACCGTTAATGTTGTAGAAGAGTAGCAGGAGGTTTATTTCATGGAAGAGGCACTGGTAAAGCGGATTATGCCCAACAGTCTTGAGGCGGAGCAGTCCGTGATCGGTTCCATGATTATGGATAAGGATGCCATCGTGACAGCGATGGAGATGCTCATCAGCGAGGACTTCTACCACACGCAGTACGGGATTTTGTTTGATACGATGATTGAACTGTACAACAAGGGACTTCCGGTGGATCTGGTGACACTGCAGAACAAGCTTAAGGAAAAGATGTTCCGCCGGAGATTGCGAGTCTGGAGTTTGTGCGGGATCTGGTGACGGCAGTACCGACTTCGGCGAATGTGAAGTATTATGCGCAGATCGTCAAGGACAACTCAATGCGCAGAAAGCTCATCAAGCTGAATGAAGAGATCGAGAATGAGTGTTATGTCGGCAAGGAAAGTGTCGAGACAGTCATGGATATCACCGAGAAGAAGGTATTCGACCTTATCTCCACCCGCGGCGGAGGCGGCGACTATGCCGATCCGGCAGGTTGTTATGAATGCCCTCGAGAAGATCGAGAACGCGGCAAAGACTTCAGGAACGGTTACCGGAATACCGACCGGATTTATTGATCTGGATTATCGCACCGCTGGTCTGCAGCCGTCCGATCTGATCCTGATTGCGGCGCGTCCGTCTATGGGTAAGACGGCGTTTGTACTAAACATTGCACAGTATGTGGCATTTCACGAAAATATGTGTACCGCCATCTTTCGCTCGAGATGTCCAAGGAGCAGCTTGTCAATCGTCTGTTTCTGGAGTCCAGAGTGGATGCGCAGGCGCTCCGTACTGGTAATCTCGGATGCAGACTGGGAGAAGCTGATCGAGGGAGCCGGAACCATCGGTAATTCCGAGCTGATCATCGACGATACGCCGGGTATCTCGATTTCCGAGATGCGAAGCAAGTGCAGAAAATATAAATTAGAGCATGATCTGAAACTGGTCATCATCGACTACCTGCAAGCTCATGTCCGGTTCCGGGAAGTCTACAGACTCCCGTCAGCAGGAGATTTCGGATATTTCCCGATCCCTCAAGGCACTCGCAAGAGAGCTTTCCGTGCCGGTAATTGCACTCTCCCAGCCTCGCGAGCCGTGGAGCAGCGGCGGATCACCGCCCGATGCTTTCCGATCTGCGTGAGTCCGGAGCCATCGAGCAGGATGCCGACGTGGTAATGTTCATCTACCGCGATGATTATTACAACCATGATTCCGATATGAAGGGAATCTCAGAGATCATCATAGCCAAGCAGAGAAATGGTCCGATCGGAACCGTCAATCTGGTATGGCTGCCGCAGTACACAAAGTTTGCGAATATGGAAAAATAATAGGATGGAACTGCCGCAATAAGCATAGACATCTTTGGGTGATAAGTAATATTATAAGAAGACCAGACAACAAAAAAGTTCCAGAATAAACAGACGGCGGCAAAATCTTTGAAGCAAAATTCGTGTATTTCTTCCATACCGCGGCTGGCATCCCATTCCGTGTCTTTGCCACGTTTGGACACTCTAGGAGTGTGTCCGACAAGCCGCAGACAATGAGCGGACTTTCTGGTGTCCCTAATGGCACCTCTTCACAGACAATATAAAACCGCGCGAACCGAAACTCGCCGGCATCTGCTATTGAAAATAAGGCAGATGCCGACTCAGACATCGGCTTCGCGCGGTTATGTTTTGTTCAGAGGTGGCCATAAGGGACACACACAAAAGTCCTACAAATTGTCTGCTGGCTTGCGGACACAGTCCGTAGAGTGATCCAAACTTGGAAAGACATGGATCATCACGGATGCCAGCTGCGGCATGGTTAGAAATACCGGATTTTGTGGTCAGATTTGCCGCCGCATGTTTATCTGGAACTTTTAAGTATCTATTTCTAATAATATTACTTATCACCCCAAAGCGCGATATGCTTATTACGGCAGTTCCATTCTTATGAGGAGTACCTTACACAGGTATCAAGAAAGAGTACAAAAACGGGCTGCGGCGTATGGAAACATTGACAATCATTGAAAGCGGCGGTTTGGCATGTTACCATTGGAAAATGTTTCACATTACGATCCGAAGCAAAACAGGAGGAACAGATCATGGATGCGAATATAACAGGACTGTCAGCGCAGGAAGTGCAGGAGCGCCGTGAGCGCGGAGAAGGAGGAACAGGCGCAAAGAGTATTACAAAAAGCAGGGCGCAGATTATTCGTGAAAATGTAATTACGTTATTTAATTTACTGAACTTTATCATTGCAGGGCTTTTATTTGCCGTGGGTGCTTACACAAATATGCTGTTTCTGGCGGTAATTTTTTTAAATATTGCGGTCGGAATTGCACAGGAGCTAAAGGCGAAAAAGCTGGTGGATGAACTCTCGATTCTAAACCGTCCGGGCGTATGTGTGCGCCGCGGGCAAAGGACATTCAAATCGAGCTGGATGAGGTTGTAAAGGGTGATTTGATGGTGTTGCAGAGCGGCAATCAGATCTGCAACGATGCGGTGGTTGTGGAAGGCATGCTGAAGTGAATGAATCGCTGCTCACAGGAGAGAGTGATGCAGTGGTCAAGGAGGCTGGAAGTGAGTTATATTCCGAAGCTCTGTCATTTCCGGTAAGGCATATGCGAAGGTTACGCATGTCGGAAATGAAAATTATGCTACAAAGTTTGCCAACGAAGTAAAAGGAAAAACGTGTGGCATCGGAACTGCTTGGCTCTATGAATAAGGTAACGCGGTTTACCAGTATGCTGATTGTTCCGTTGGGTGTGATTCTGTTTTTCGAGGCCTTCCTGCTGCGGCAGGCGCCCATGCGGGAAGCGGTGGTGTCGTCCGCCGCGGCGCTTCTTGGTATGCTGCCGAAGGGACTGGTACTTTTAATCTCGATTTCACTGGCGACCGGAGTCATCCGGCTGGCAAAAATGAAGATCCTCGTTCAGAATATTTATTCGCTGGAAACACTGGCGCATGTAGATACCCTGTGTCTGGATAAGACGGGAACGATTACAAACGGAAAGCTTACGGTGGACACTGTCATGGAGATCGGTGCGGGCTCTTTGGGAAAGGCGCTGCCGCAGGGCGAACCGGAAAAACTCGTGCAGTCGTATCTGGCGGCCTCCGACGACAACAATGCGACATTTCAGGCGCTGAAAGAGGCGTTTGGCGGTCAGGCATTTTATACACCGGCACATAAGATTTCGTTTTCATCAAAGCGCAAATGGGGATGTATCAGTTTTGCGGGAGCGGGCAGCGTTTTTGTCGGCGCTCCGGAAAAGCTGATGCGAAAGCTGCCGGGGGAACTGGAACAGAAGCTGGAAGAGGGCTGCCGGGTTATCATTGTGGGCTATGTCCCGATGCAGTGGGAAGACGAAGCGGCGCTGCCGGAAGAGATACAGCCGCTCTACGGGGTTGTCCTGGAGGATACCATCCGTGAGAACACCAGGGAGACGCTTGACTTCTTCCACCGGGAAGGCGTGGACGTCAAGGTAATTTCCGGAGATCATGTCAAGACGGTCTCCATGATTGCAAAGCGGGCAGGACTGTACCGGTGGAAGGATGCCGTGGATTTATCGACGCTCGGAGAGGACATTGATTATGAGCAGATCTGCCAGCAGTACGCGGTGTTTGCGAGAGTGACGCCGGGACAGAAAAAGGAACTGGTGTGTGCGCTGAAACGACAGGGACACCAGGTAGCCATGACGGGAGACGGAGTCAATGATCTTCTGGCGCTGCGGGAGGCGGACTGCTCCATCGCCGTGGCGGACGGAAGCGATGCCAGCCGCCAGGTCGCGCAGGTGGTACTGCTGGATTCCGATTTTACCAATCTTCCGCAGGTTGTGATGGAAGGGCGGAAAGTCGTGAACAATGTCACAAGAACGGCGAGCGTCTTCTTTATCAAGACCATCTACTCGGTGCTGGTTTCGGTGATCTGCCTGCTGGCAAACATTCCGTTCCCGTTTATCCCGATTCAGATTACTGTGCTGGATGCGGCAATCGAGGGGTATCCGTCGTTCCTTACCATCTGGGAATCCGACACGCGCAAGATACGCGGCAGATTCTTAAAGACGGCGTTATCCAATGCGCTGCCGTTTGCCCTCACAGTCACGGCGATGGTCGCAGTCACCAGTATCATTGCTCCGTTTACGGTGGAGCAGCGGCAGACAGTCATGTATTTTCTGCTGATCTTTATTTCCATGGCAGCCGTGGTGAAGAGCTGTATTCCGTTTAACGGCCTGCGTACCTTCATCTGCATCACGATGGTGATAGGAACCTTTGGCGGTCTCGCCATCCTGCCGTCGCTGTTTGAGATCAGCGCGATTACCGCCGGGATGGGAAAATACCTTCTTGCGGGGGGAAGCTTATCTGTCGTCTGTCTGCTGCTTTTGCTTGGAACACGCGGAGTTCTCGGCAGAAAGAGATTGTCAGAGGCAGAGGCGGTGCGGTAGAGAACCGGTTTTCCGTTATATTTTAATAGAAAAAGAAAAGCAGAGATACCTTTGATGCATTTGGTAATGCGGTATCTCTGCTTTTTTGGTATAGTAAAAAGACAGGGGGTGAAGCGGAGGATGGATAAGCGCAGCACATCGGAAGAACAGAAAAGCGGATACCTGGGGCTGACCAGGGCAGACGAGGAGCGGCATTTGGCGGACGTGATCTCGGTTGCACAGCAGAATCTGGAACGCGCCGGGGCGGACATACGCAAGGTTAACGAAGATCTGGCGGATCTTCTCGAGACATACGACGTGAAAGACAAAGAAGGCCTTGCACTCTGGAATAATGCGACGGCAAGATTAAAGGAAAATGAATACGATCTGATCCGCTATGAGAAGGCGAGAAAAAAGCCCTACTTCGGGAGAATTGATTTTAAGGACGGCATCTCCCAGGAGGAGGAGACCTGTTATATCGGAAGAGCCGGATTGCGAAAAACGGCTCAGAGCCGGTGGTGCTGGACTGGAGAGCGCCCATTGCATCGGTATATTATGAGAGCAGCATGGGACCCTGCACTTATACGGTAAGCTCCGAGGGAACCTATGAGATGGATCTGGTGCGCAAGCGGACGTACGAGATCGAACAGGATGTGCTGAAGGATTTCTTCGACTCGGATGTCGTTGCCAATGATGAACTTCTGACAAAATACCTTGCAAAGAATAAAAAGGCGGTATTGGGAGAGATCATTGCGACAATCCAGAAGGAGCAGAATGTCATCATCCGCCGCTCGCCGCGGACGAACGTCATCATTCAGGGCGTGGCGGGTTCCGGAAAACGACCGTGGCAATGCACCGCATATCCTACATTTTGTATAACTATAAGGATGATTTCCGGCCGGAGGATTTTTACATTGTGGGAAGCAACCGGATCCTTCTGAACTATATCACGAGCGTTCTCCCGGAACTGGATGTGTATGGAATCCGTCAGTTGACGATGGAGCAGCTGTTCGTCCGGCTTTTATATGAAGACTGGGACGATGCACGCTACTCGTACCACAGTATGGAGAGAGACGATCCGGAAAACAGCGTCAAGTGTGATACTGGAGTGGTTTCTCGATTTGAAAGCATACTGTGAAGAATATGAAAAAGAGAGCGTGCCGGCGGAGGACATTTATCTGGAAAAGACGGGAAAGCTTCTGATCGGTGCGGATGAGATCCGCCGCTATCTAAAGGAGCATCCGGCGGATTCCATGGAGAGCAAATGCTGATGCTGGGGAGATTGTCCACCCAGATATGAGAATGAGATCCTGGGAAGAGACATCACGTTTCCGGCAGAAGAGAAAAAGCGGCTCGACCGGAAATATACGATGTATTTTGGAAAGGGAAAATGGGATGGATCGGTCTATGCGTTCCTATCAGGATTTCCTGGCGGCGCAGGCAGTCCGTGGCAGGAAGTAACCGCCGGGGAACTCCTTTGACGTCTATGATCTGGCGGCGCTGGCCTATATCTACAAGCGGATCAAGGAGACAGACCCGGTCAGGGAGGCAAGCCATGTGGTGATCGATGAGGCGCAGGACTTCTGGGATGATGGCATACCGGTGTATGGATGCGCCTGTCGGCTGCACCTACACGATCATGGGCGATACCTCGCAGAATATCCATTTCTGCAATGGCTTGAATGACTGGGATGAACTGCGCAGACTCATCCTGACCGGCGACTATGACGCCTTTGGGCTTCTGCGGAAAAGCTACCGCAACAGGTGGAGATCTCTACATATGCGAACGAGATTCTGCGCCACGGGGATTTTTCCATCTATCCGGTGGAACCGATCATCCGCCATGGCGCCGGGTCTGTGTGGAACCGGTGCAGGAAGAAAGCGGGCGCTGCTTAACCGGGCGGCGGAGACGATACAGGGCTGGCAGAGAAAAGGATACGAGACCATCGCGGTGATCTGTCGGGATGAAGAGGAGGCAGAGCGGGTTGCGGCCCGGCTGGCAGAGGACGTTCCGGTAAAGAACGGCGCAAAAGGAGAGACGGAGGAGTTCGGGGACGGCGTCATGGTGCTTCCGGTATCCTACACGAAAGGGCTGGAGTTTGACGCGGTACTTCTGTTTGACCCGTCGGAGAAAAAATATCCGTCGGACAACGGTCATGTAAAGCTGTTGTATGTTGCGGCAACGCGCGCGCTGCATGAGCTGACGATTCTCCATCGGGGGGAGTTGTCCGGAATTCTTTCGGGCAGGCGCCGCAGGATAAGCATATAAAGGAATTTGCGGCGGAACCGCTCACAAAAGCCAGGGAGTATGAGAAGCCTGTCCGGACAAAAAAGGAACAGATGCAGCAGCGCAGGGTGGAAGGCACCATGGATATGGCGGAGCGGGAATATTTCGGCCCCAGACGCATTGCGGCAAAAGCGCCTGCGGCGGAGGAGAAACCGGTCATAAGACCGGCGGCATCCCCGGCGGTCCGTCCGCAGACAGAGACAGTGCGCGGGCAGCAGGCAAAGACAGTGCACCGTCCGCAGACCGGGGCAATGCACCGTCCACAGGCAGAGACAGTGCGCGGGCAGCAGGATATGGCGACGTTCCGGCGCCGGCAGGGAAGCGTCCGGGACCGGAGGGAACCAATCCGTCCCCGTATGCATTCGGGACGATCCCGGAGAATACCAGTCTGCGCGTCCGGGGGCACGCAAAGGGAAATCATGCGGTCCGGTGGGTAAAAAAGAGCAGATCCTATGTAGAGATGGCGAGCATGTACGGGCTGATGCGGATTACGCCGGTCGCTCCGGACATCATCCGGGTCAGCTTTGTAAAAGGAGTGACGGAAAAATTGCAGCTACGGGCTGGATGGCCAAAGCGGAGGAAGCGTTTTCATGGAGCGCCAGGGAATCCAAAAGCGTTGTTGAGATTGCCGCGGGTGAGATTACGGTGCGGGTAGATAAACGGAGCGGAGCGGTCTCTTTCTGGAACAGGGAGAATCAGCTTCTGCTTGCGGAAAATGCCGCGGAGCCGAGAGTGATCGGCGAGGAGGGAAGCTGGCTTCGACTGGCGTTGTTTACCGGCGCGGGCATGCTCGATACGGATTTTTGGATGTGACATTAAATGCGTTGGCATATCCTTCGGAGGGAAAAAGCATAGAATGCCGCTTGTGCTGTCGAACCGCGGCTATGGCATCGCTGCGGCGGCAAAAAATACGGTGCTGCTCTGCGATATTAAGACGTACGGGCAATATCTCTACGCGGAAGGCGAGAGACAGCTCGACTACTATTTTATCTGCGGGGAGAAGCCGGAGAACATCCATCGCTGTTATGCTGGGCGCCGGAAAGGAGCAGAGTACATGACAATAAAGAAATCAGTGTAAAAATATCGTATTACCGTGGATATGCTGCGTCCCCGCGTCCGGCGATTTGTGTCGCAATAAGACGAGCGGTTTTTGTTGTATGGAAGAACTCGATCACCTATAATATAGTTAAGGAATTACAATATAGGAGGGTGTATGGAAAAGGTACTGTTATATGATTTCCGATGCGGCAAATATCGTCCACGTCGAATCACATGTGTTACGTTACTGGGAAGATGAACTGGAACTGGAATATCCCGCGCAATGAGATGGGACACCGGTATTATACGAAGGAAAACATTGCGGAATTTCAGAGAATCAAGGAACTAAAGGAACAGGGCTATCAGTTGAAGGCGATACGCATGATTGTACATAACGGACCGATCGAGGGGCTGACGGCAGAAGCACCTGATTCCCGGGACAGGCACCGCTTTCAGGAGCGGCTGCCGCGTAATCCTGCAGCAGCCGTAGTAAACTGGTCGCGGCACAGCCGGCAGCAGTGGCACAGCCGGTGCAGCAATCCGTGCAGCCGGTGCAGTCCGCTGCACCCCAGCAGCTTCCGGTAAAAACGACCGCCGAGAGCCCGCAGAGTATTCTAAACAATACGGATAAGATGGCACAGTTCACAGAACTGATGACCGAGATTGTGGGAAAAGCGCTTGCCGCCAACAATGAAGAACTGGGGCAGAGCATCAGCGAGGAGGTAGGAAAACAGGTGATCAAGGAGATGAATTCATTCCCTACGGGAGGAAGCAGAGGAGGACCGCTTCCGCAGGCTGGATGCTGCGATCCGTGGAAATATCCGCAAAAAGGACGAACAGAAAGAAAAGAAACTCTGAAAGAAAGCCGTCACAAGCGTGACGGCTTTTGGCTATGTACGAAAGATTAACCCTCGCTGATAGCTCCTGTAGGACAAACTCCTGCACATGTTCCGCAGCTAACGCAGGAACCTGCATCGATTACGAACTGGCTGTCTCCCTGAGAAATAGCTCCTACTGGACTATTCCGGCTGCATGTTCCCAGCTTACACAAGAATCAGGGGAAATAACGTATGCCATTTTAAATTCCCTCCTTAATTTGTAATCAAAACCCGGCTACCCTTATAGATAACCTTTAAGACATTCTAATACAAAAATACACGGCTTTCAAGTCAAAGCCGTGACTTAAATTCAGCACATAATGCTGTTGCGTGAAAATATATTCCATGGAGCTTCTGCTAGAATGTTGAAAAATGATACAGTCTTGGAACGGAACGGCTCATCCGGTGTGCACGATGCTCGGGAAATTGTCATGGTTGATCGCGTCCGGAAAATGCTGTGTCTCGAGACACACGCTCGTATGGCAGGCATATTGCGTACCGTTCTTGCCGGTGACCTCGATCGGCTGGTTTGCCACATACAGCTGCATACCCGGCTGATCGGTAAAGCATGTCATGCGGATACCGCTCTCCTTTGACTGGAGAACCGCTGCCTCACGGAATCCGGTATTGATGACGAAATTGTGATCGTAGGTGCCGAACTTGTGATACTGCTCGTAGTCGGAATCCATCAGTTTTCGATGGTGCATGGAGCGGAAATCAAACGGCGTTCCCTCTACCGGAAGGAATCTGCCGGTCGGTGCCTGTGAGTCATCGAGCTCTGTGATCTGATCGGCGTCAATGAAAAAGCTCGTGGATAAAACCTCACTGGAGCCTTCACCGTTCAGATTGAAATAGCCGTGGCTGGTAACGTTTAACAGCGTATCCGCATCCGTGGAAGCTTCGTAGAGAAGGGACAGCTCATTGTCCTCCGACCAGCCGTAGGTTACGGAAAGTGTGAGATTGCCCGGATAACCTTCCTCGCCGTCGTAGGAATTCATGGTTAAAATGAGTTTGTCATCCTTGATCTTTGCGTCCCAGGGCTTGGAAGCGTAGCCGATCAGTCCGCCGTGCAGATGGTTGGAGCCGTTGTTGATGGCAAGCTGGTATTCCTTGCCATCCAGACAGAAATGACCGTCCTTGATACGATTGGCAACACGGCCGACAACTGCGCCGAGGCTGGCCTTGTCGCGCGCGTAATCTTCCATGGAATCGAAACCGAGGCAGACGTCCGTCATTTTTCCGTCGCGGTCCGGAACCACGATCTTTACGAGACGGCAGCCGAAATTGATGACTTCCACATAAGCGCCGTTTGCGTTCTCCATATGGTATATATAAATATTTTCTCCTGTGTTTAATGTGCCAAAATCTGACTTTGTAATCTTCATAGGAAACTCCTTTCCATTTATATCAGGACAAACCTAACGCAGATAATTATGCCACATTTGCAAAAACATGGCAAGTGAATTGCCCTATTTTCGGAAGAATGCCCATAGCGGGCGAAATGTCAAACTTGCCTAAATCGTGAAATTATGCAATAATGTTCACGAAAGCGAAGCGGTCATGCACGCACTGTAAAGCAGGTCATGAGACAGTGCATATGACGGCCGCAAAGGCACAACAGTTGAGAGGCGAATAATATGCAGACAAAGGTTGTTAAGATAGATTCTGCGAATATAGACGATGCAGCCATGAAAGAGGCGTGTGATCTGATCCGCGCGGGAGAGCTGGTGGCATTTCCGACGGAGACGGTATACGGACTGGGGGCGGATGCGCTGCACCCGGAGGCATCGAAAAAGATTTATGCGGCGAAGGGAAGACCTTCGGATAATCCGCTGATTGTACATATTTCAAAGTTTGAAGATCTGGTATCGATCGCGAGGGAGGTACCGCCGCAGGCGAAGAAGCTTGCGGACGCGTTCTGGCCGGGACCGCTTACCATGATCGTATGGAAAAATGACAGAGTCCCTTATGAGACCACGGGCGGGATGGATACCGTGGCAATCCGTATGCCGAAGCATCCGGTAGCGCTCCGGCTGATCGAGGGGAGCGGATGCCTGATTGCAGCGCCAAGCGCTAACACATCCGGCAAGCCGAGCCCTACCGAGGCGTCCCACGTGGCGCTTGATATGGACGGCAGAATACCGATGATTCTGGACGGAGGGCCGGTCGGCATCGGGATCGAGTCGACGATCGTTGATCTGAGCGAGTCGACGCCGATGATCCTGCGCCCGGGATATATCACACAGGAGATGCTGCAGGAGGTTCTCGGCGAGAAAGTCTGCATGGATCCGGGAATTATTGCGTCGGATTCCACCAGAAAGCCGAAAGCGCCCGGCATGAAGTACAAGCATTATGCGCCCAAGGCGGATCTTGTGCTGGTGGAGGGCGAGACGGACAAGGTCGTTGCCAGAATCAATGAGCTGGTCAGAGAAAAGCAGCAGCTCGGACAGAAAGTCGGTGATCGCTACGGATGAGACGTTTTTACGCTACGAGGCGGATCACGTTGTCAGCATCGGCGCCAGGGAAGATGAGGATGCCATTGCCAGACACCTGTATAAGATCCTGCGCGAGTTCGACGACTGGAATGTGGATGCGATCTACTCGGAGAGTTTTGCCACACCGCGCATCGGTCAGGCAATTATGAACCGTCTGCTGAAGGCGGCGGGGCATCAGGTGATTCCGGTATAGCTACATCAGGGAGAGGGCAGACATTTCTATGAGACAATATAATCGAATCATATTTGTTGCAGAAAGCGGCACCTGCAGAGCACCTATGGCCGCAGGAATTCTGCAGGAATGCAATTTAAAACATCCGGTGGAAATACTTGCCAGGGGACTGGTGGTTTTATTTCCGGAACCATTGAATCAGAAGGCGGAAACTGTTATGATAAGCAATGGTATCAATATGGATGGATTCATGTCCACCCAGTTGACGGAGGAGGATTTTTCGGAGGATGCGCTCGTTTTAGTCATGGAACACAGCCAGAGAGAGAAGATTCTGGAAAAGTACGGGCACGCCGATCCGGAGAATGTCTATGTTCTTACGGAACTGGTAGGAGACGAACTTGAGATCATCGATCCCTACGGGGGGACGCTTCAGGCGTACGGACTCTGCTATGAGACGATGCGCAAGACGATCTTAAAGCTTGTGAACCTATTGAATGAAAGTGAAGATAACGGCACAGACTAGGCTCTGTGTAAGAAGGGAAGGTACAAAAAATGTCAAAAGTAGTAGTTATGGATCACCCGCTGATTCAGCACAAGATTGGAATTATCCGCAGGGAGGAGACCGGTTCTAAGGATTTCCGTACACTGGTCAGCGAGATTGCAATGCTGATGTGCTACGAGGCAACCAGAGACTTAAAGCTTACAGATGTGGAGATTAACACGCCGATCTGCAAGACCACGGTCAAAGAATTAAAGGGCAAAAAGCTTGCCGTTGTCCCGATCTTACGCGCCGGACTCGGCATGGTGGACGGTATGCTCAACATGATTCCGGCAGCCAAGGTCGGACATATTGGATTATACCGTGATCCTGAGACATTAGAGCCGGTAGAATATTACTGCAAGCTTCCGGCAGACTGCGCAAACAGAGAGGTGTTTGTGGTAGACCCGATGCTTGCGACAGGAGGATCTTCGGTTGCGGCGATTCAGATGTTAAAGGATAAAGGCGTAAAAAATATCCGCCTGATGTGCATTATCGCAGCACCGGAAGGTGTGAAAAAGATGCAGGAGGCACATCCGGATGTTGATATGTACATCGGAGCGCTCGACGATCATCTGAACGAGCACGGCTACATTGTACCGGGACTCGGAGATGCGGGAGACCGTATTTTCGGCACGAAATAGAATCTGTTTGATGCGGCGGGCAAAGGTGGGAGTGATAGGAACATGAGCGGAAAACGTACAGATTATATCAGCTGGGATGAATACTTTATGGGCGTTGCGACCTTGTCGGGGATGCGCTCCAAAGATCCGAATACACAGGTGGGAGCCTGCATTGTCAGTGAGGAGCACAAGATTTTGTCCATGGGATACAATGGATTTCCGACGGGCTGTTCGGATGACGACTTCCCGTGGGCGCGCGAGGGCGAACCGCTTGAGAACAAGTATTTCTATACGACGCACAGCGAACTGAATGCGATTTTAAATTACCGCGGGGGAAGCCTTGAGGGCGCGACCATGTATGTCACGCTGTTTCCGTGCAACGAATGTGCCAAGGCAATCATCCAGGCAGGCATCAAGCGGCTGGTTTACGACAGCGACAAGTATAACGGGACGCCGTCAACCATTGCGTCGCGGAAGATGCTCTCTGCCGCAGGGGTGGATATACAGAAATACGAACATACCGGCAGGATCGTCACGATCCAGCTGTAGAAAAAGGGCTTTTGGAGCCGCCAGAAATGGCGGCTCCTTTTGGTGTCAGTAAATTCCAGAATATCCATTTATTTTTAAAACAGTTTCTTTGCGTCGGTTGATTTTTCTTTACAAATCTTTTATACTTATAAAAGAATTTGTTATGGGAAAAATAATAGGCAATGGTTGCAGCAGAGACTGCGGTACGGTGAGGATTTATATGAAAAATCAGCGAAAGGTTTTCCAGTCTTTGACACTGATTCTGCAGTTTGGACTGAACATGATCGTGCCGATCGTGATGTGCACGCTGCTCGGTGCGTGGCTGGGGAAAAAATACGGAATGCCCATCATAACAGTGCCGTTGTTTATCATGGGCGCACTTGCCGGATTTAATAATATATTTAAGATGGCTAAGAAGATCTACGGACAGGAGATGAGGGGAAGCGGGATCATGTTGAGAAGACTAAATGATGCATTGCCCGGTCTTGTTCTGGGAATTATTGTATATGGGGCGGCGGTTTTTCTGGCGGGAATCTGGTTCGTGCCGGACAAGCTGCGATTTACTACCGGACTTGCCATAGGCATTGCCCTTGCCTGCGGGATGGCGGTCAATATGGCGGTGGTTCTGCGGGATGCGGTTGAGATCTACGGGGAGGCGAAAGCCCGGTCGAAGATTATCGCCCGGTCCATTACCAGGTATCTGGTGGTCGTCATTGTGTTTTCGTGATGATGAAGTGGGAGCTTGGCAGTCTGCCGGCAGCATTTATTGGTGTTTTGGGATTGAAGATATCAGCGTATCTGCAGCCCCTTGCACATAGATTCATTTCAAAGCTTGGAGGAAGAGGTGATGTGCCTTCGGACAGCAGAGAAAATGAAGCTCTATAAGGAGGTGAAATTGTGAATAACGCAATTTTGATGTCTTCTGGTGCCGATAATATTGACTTCATGATACATGGGATTTTTCCTATGAGATCTTTGGTCATACGGTCTGGATTACAACATCGCATGTCTGCATCCTGATTGTGCTGCTGCTGATGTTGGGGCTGGCGATCGCGGCAAATCGGACGATGAAACATGCAAAGGAAATTCCGGAGGGCTTTCAAAATGTTCTGGAGATCATGGTAGAGAAACTGGATGCGATGGTATATGGAACAATGGGAAAAGTTGCGGCGCCGAAATTCGTGAACTACATCAGCACGATTTTTGTGTTTATACTTTTGAGCAATATTTCCGGTTTGTTCGGGTTGAGACCGCCGACTGCCGACTACGGCACAACGCTGGCGTTAGGTCTCATCACATTTGCTCTCATCCATATCACGCAGTTCAAGAATCTGCCGCCTAAGCAGATCTGGAAAGATATGTGTTCTCCACTGCCGCCGTGGCTGCCGATCTGGTTCCCAATCAACCTGATCAGCGAGATCGCAGTACCGATCTCTCTTTCCTTACGTATGTTTGCGAACGTACTGTCAGGAACGGTCATGATGGCGCTTGTATACGGACTGCTTGGCAAGATAGCGATTATCTGGCCGGCGGCGCTTCATGTTTACTTTGATTTGTTCTCGGGAGCAATTCAGACATACGTATTCTGTATGTTGACGATGACTTACATCAGTCAGAACTATGAGACGGAATAGACGTCGAAACCAAAAGATTATTTTAGGAGGGTATCAGTATGAATATCACAGGAGAAGATTTAATTTTAGCATGCTCAGCAATCGGTGCAGGTCTGGCGGTTATCGCCGGTATCGGACCTGGTATTGGACAGGGTATCGCAGCAGGACATGCAGCTGCAGCAGTAGGAAGAAACCCGGGTGCAAAGGGTGACATCATGTCTACCATGTTACTTGGCCAGGCGGTTGCAGAGACGACAGGTCTCTATGGTCTTTTGATCGCAATGCTCCTGCTTTTCGTAAAACCGTTGGTATAGGAAGAGACGGAGAGAACGAATATAACGGAAAGGAGGCCGGACCTTGGAAGAGATGACCAGACTCTTTAATCTGGATTTCCAGCTGCTCCACGATGTCGTGCTCATGGCGATTGCGGTATTTTTCCTGTTCATGATGATGTCGAAGCTGCTGTTTAATCCTGTCAGAAAGATGCTTGCCGACAGACGGGAAAAGATTGCCGGAGAGTTGTCGGATGCCGCGAATGACAAAAAAGACGCAGCGGCGTTGAAGGCGGATTATGAAGCCAGATTGAAGAACATCGACAAAGAAGCTGAACAGATTTTAAGTGAGGCCAGACAGAAGGCGCAGAAGAATGCAGCGCGTATCGAGTCCGAAGCGAAGGAAGAGGCTGCCCGCATTATCCAGAGAGCGAACGAGGAAGCAGAGCTTTCCAAGAAGCGTGCGATGGATGATGTCAAACAGGAGATGATCACGGTTGCATCCATGATGGCTGCAAAAGTGGTTGCGGCAAATATCGATGCGTCGGTACAGGATGCGCTTGTGGAAGAGACATTAAAGGAAATGGGTGATTCGACATGGCAAAGCTAGTATCAAAGGTATACGGTGATGCACTGTTCGAGGTCGCAGTGGAGAGCGGCAGGCTGGATGAGATCTGGGAGCAGACCAGAGCCATGCAGACCGCACTGGAGGAAAATCCGGAGCTTTTCGCGCTGATGCGTCACCCGAAGATCGTAAAAGAAGAAAAAGTAAAGATCATCGAATCGATTTTTACCGGTGAGGTGTGTGCAGAACTGGTGGGACTTTTGCGCATGATTGGAAAAGGATCATTTTGCACAGATCGGGAAGGTTTTGGCGTATTTTGATGATCAGGTCAAAGAATATAAGAGTATCGGGACTGCATATGTGACGACTGCAATGGAATTATCGGATGCGCAGAAGGCAGCAGTGGTGAAACGCTTATTAGAGACCACAAAGTATGTAACATTTGAAATGCATTATGAAGTGGATTCCGCGATCATAGGCGGAATGATGATTCGCATTGGCGATCGTGTCGTTGACTCAACGGTCAGGACAAAGTTGTACGATCTGACGCGCGAATTATCCAAAATACAGTTGAAAGCAGGTGAATGCGCTCCATGAATTTAAAACCAGAAGAAATAAGTTCCGTCATCAAAGAACAGATCAAACGGTATGCAGCGCAGTTGGAAGTAGCTGACGTTGGCACCGTAATTCAGGTGGCTGATGGAATCGCACGTATTCACGGTCTTGACAATGCAATGCAGGGAGAACTTTTGGAGTTCCCGGGCGAAGTATACGGAATGGTATTGAACCTCGAGGAGGACAATGTGGGTGCCGTACTTCTCGGTTCCCAGAAGAACATCAACGAGGGAGATACGGTAAAGACAACGGGGCGTGTGGTTGAGGTTCCGGTAGGCGATGCCATGTTAGGCCGTGTCGTAAATGCATTGGGACAGCCGATTGACGGCAAAGGACCGATTCAGACATCGAAATATCGTCAGATCGAACGTGTGGCATCGGGAGTTATCTCCAGAAAATCTGTAGACACCCCGTTACAGACCGGTATCAAGGCAATCGATGCCATGATCCCGATCGGCCGCGGACAGCGAGAGCTGATCATCGGTGACCGTCAGACCGGTAAGACCGCCATCGCGCTCGATACCATCATCAATCAGAAGGGACAGAACGTAAAGTGTATCTATGTTGCCATTGGACAGAAGGCATCAACAGTTGCATCGATCGTTAAGACCCTCGAAGAATTCGGCGCTATGTCTTACACGACCATCGTTGCATCGACGGCGAGTGAGCTTGCACCGTTACAGTATATCGCACCATATTCCGGATGTGCGATCGGCGAGGAGTGGATGGAGAACGGACAGGATGTTCTCGTTGTGTACGATGATTTAAGTAAGCACGCAGCGGCATACCGTACACTCTCCTTGCTCCTCAAGAGACCACCAGGACGTGAGGCATATCCGGGAGATGTCTTCTACTTACACTCAAGACTTCTTGAGCGTGCAGCAAGACTTTCCGATAAGCTGGGCGGCGGTTCCCTGACCGCGCTTCCGATTATCGAGACGCAGGCGGGCGATGTATCTGCCTATATCCCGACCAACGTGATCTCCATCACGGACGGTCAGATTTATCTTGAGACAGAGATGTTTAACGCAGGTTTCCGGCCGGCTATCAACGCAGGTCTTTCCGTTTCACGAGTAGGCGGTTCTGCGCAGATTAAGGCAATGAAGAAGATCGCGGCGCCGATCCGTACCGAGCTGGCACAGTACAGAGAGCTTGCAGCTTTCGCACAGTTCGGTTCCGAGCTGGATGCGGATACGACGGAGAAGCTGACGCAGGGCGAGCGCATCAAGGAGATCTTAAAGCAGCCGCAGTATCAGCCGATGCCGGTCGAGTATCAGGTCATGATTATCTACGCGGCAACCAACAAATATCTGATGGATATTCCGGTTGCGGACATCCTTCCGTTTGAGAAGGCACTGTTCGAGTATGTGGATACGAAATATCCGGAGGTTCCGGAAGCAATCCGCACTGAGAAGGTAATCAGCGAAGAGACAGAAGCAAAGCTCATAAAGGCAATCACAGAGTGCAAGGCAGAGTTCACAAAGTAGACGGCAGAAAGGCGGTGTGCGTATTATGGCCTCGATGAGAGACATAAAGAGACGTAAGAGCAGTATACAGAGTACACAGCAGATCACAAAAGCCATGAAGCTGGTGTCTACCGTGAAGCTGCAGAAAGCCAAGAACCGTGCAGAGCAGACGAACCCGTATTTCCAGTATATGTACCGGACAGTGACTTCCATGCTGGCGAAGTCCGGCACGATCAATCACCCGTATCTCAAGAAGGGTGAGAGTGACAAAAAAGCGGTTGTGGTCATTACTTCTAACCGTGGACTTGCCGGAGGTTACAACTCCAACATTGTAAAGCTGGTGACCGGAAGCGAGGACATCACGACAGAGAATGCGAAAGTCTACGCCATCGGTAATAAGGGAAGAGAAGCTCTGGAGCGAAAGGGCTATGAGATTGCAGCAGATGGATCTTCGATTATGGAGTCCCCGTCCTATGAGGATGCGGCGGAGCTCTGTAAACAGATTTTAAAAGCCTATACGGACGGAGAGATCGGAGAGATCTATCTTGCGTATACGCATTTTAAGAATACGGTGAGCCATGAGCCGAAGCTCATCAAGCTTCTTCCGGTGGAGTTCGACGAGGACGAGATACGGGAAGCGGCGGATGAGAAGGTGCTCATGAATTACGAGCCGAACGAGGAAGAAGCGCTGGATATGATCATTCCGAAGTATGTCACCAGCCTGTTTTACGGGGCGCTGGTGGAGGCGGTTGCGAGTGAGAACGGAGCAAGAATGCAGGCTATGGATTCTGCTACCAGCAATGCTGATGATATGATCAGTGATCTGACACTCAAATTCAATAGAGCACGTCAGGGCTCTATTACGCAGGAACTCACGGAGATTATTGCGGGAGCTTCTGCGATATCCTAGGAGGCAGCAGTGCAAAAGTTCCGGCGCCGGATGGCGGTGGAAGCGCGAAGCTGCATAGCAGGATTTGGTGATAGAAAATAACAGACAAGGAGAAATAGCGATGGCAAATAATAGAGGCAGTCAGGATTGCCCGGGTAAGATTACCCAGATTATTGGTGCCGTTCTGGATATCAAGTTTCCGGAAGGCGCGCTGCCGGAGATCAACGATGCAATCCGCGTTCCGTTAAAGAACGGTGGTGAGCTTGTCGTTGAGGCTTCCCAGCATCTGGGTGATGATACGGTAAGATGTATCGCCATGGGACCGACGGACGGACTTGTTGCGCGGTATGGAGGCAATCGCCACGGGCGGACCGATCAGCGTGCCGGTCGGAGAGAATACGCTCGGACGCATGTTCAACGTTCTGGGTAATCCGATCGATGAGATCGACACGCCGAAGGATGTCGAGCACTGGCCGATCCACAGACCGGCACCGGCATTCGAGGATCAGGCAACGTCGCAGGAAATGCTTGAGACCGGTATCAAGGTCGTAGACCTTCTCTGCCCTTATCAGAAGGGTGGTAAGATCGGACTTTTCGGCGGTGCAGGAGTAGGCAAGACGGTATTGATCCAGGAGCTGATCCACAACATAGCGACAGAGCATGGCGGATATTCCGTATTCACCGGTGTAGGTGAGCGTACCCGTGAGGGTAATGACCTTTACTATGAGATGACCGAGTCTGGCGTTATCAATAAGACCACCATGGTATTCGGTCAGATGAATGAGCCGCCGGGAGCGCGTATGCGGGTGGCGCTTACGGGACTTACCATGGCAGAGTATTTCCGTGACAAAGGTGGAAAGGATGTCCTCCTTTTCATCGACAACATTTTCCGTTTTACACAGGCTGGTTCCGAGGTGTCCGCACTCTTAGGACGTATGCCTTCTGCCGTTGGTTATCAGCCGACGTTACAGACGGAGATGGGTGCGCTCCAGGAGCGTATTACATCCACGAAGAACGGTTCCATCACATCCGTACAGGCAGTCTATGTACCGGCCGATGATCTGACGGATCCGGCCCCGGCCACGACGTTTCGCACATCTGGATGCAACGACGGTTCTGGATCGTTCGATCGTAGAGCTTGGTATTTACCCTGCAGTGGATCCGCTTGGATCTACGTCGCGTATTCTGGATCCGCGTATCGTGGGTCAGGAGCATTTTGAGGTGGCGCGCGGTGTGCAGGAGATTTTACAGAAGTACAAGGAATTGCAGGACATTATCGCAATCCTGGGTATGGACGAGTTGTCAGAGGACGATAAGCTTGTCGTAAACCGTGCCAGAAAGATACAGAGATTTTATCCCAGCCGTTCTCTGTTGCAACACAGTTCACCGGCCTGGAAGGAAAATACGTTCCGATCACGGAGACGATTCGCGGATTCAAGGAGATTCTGGAAGGAAAGCATGATGACATTCCGGAGAGTTACTTCTTAAATGCAGGAACCATTGATGAAGTGCGCGAAAAGTATAACAACGCACAGTAGCGGAAATGAGGATAAGCTATGGCAGACGAGAACAAAGTATTTGACGTGGAGATCATTACGCCGGATCGTGTCTTTTCACGGGAACGGCGACGATGATCGAATTTAATACGGCTGCCGGAGAGCTTGGAGTGTATGCGCGGCATATTCCTCTCACAACGGTTCTTGCGCCGGGGGTTGTAACGATCCACAAGCAGGGCGAGGAGAATATCATTGCTGCGGTTCATTCCGGGTTTGCAGAGATCCTGCCGGAAAAGGTAACACTTCTTGCAGAGATTGCTGAGTGGCCGAACGAGATCGACAAGGCGAGAGCGGAGGCGGCAAAAGCCCGCGCCGAGGAGCGTCTTGCCAATCGGACAGAGGCGATTGATGTCAAGCGTGCCGAGTTTGCGCTGCGCAAGGCGCTGGTGCGTATCGATATTGCCAGATAATAAAAACGGAAAGTCAGGGAAACCGGACTTTCCGTTTTTTGTGTGTATTTGCTCTTGGAAAAGATATCGGTCCTGGTATATACTTAGGGTGGAAACGGTAAAAACCATGCAGGCACCATGAATGGAGAGGCATATGAATTTTTACTTTACACGCCATGGCGAGACGGAATGGAATGTAAAAAAGAAGATACAGGGAACGACGGACATTCCGCTGGATGAGAAGGGAATACAGCAGGCGAAGCGGCTCGCAGAGACACTCTTAGAGAAGCAGCGAAACGGGGAGCTTCATCTGGACAGAGTCTACACGTCGCCGCAGCTTCGGGCGGCAGAGACAGCCCGTTTTTCCGCGGAGGCGCTGGGCATCGACTGCATCCGGCTCTGGGATCTGCGAGAGATGGATCTGGGAGACTGGGAAGGCAGGAACTGGGATGAGATAAGGGAGACGGAAGCAGAGCGGCATCACATCTGGGATACCCACAGGAGGTTCTGCCATACGCCGGGAGGAGAGTGCTATAACGAGGTGTTGCGGCGTACGCTGGCTGCGCTGGAACAGACTCTGGCGCACGAGAAGGACGACGTGCTTGTCGTGACGCACAGTGCGGTGCTGATGGCGCTGCGGTGTTATCTGGCAAACCGGCCGTTTGACGTGATGCGCGAGTACCGGACACGCAACACCGAACTTGTGTGGGTGACAGAGGAGGAGATCCGGGAGGCGATCCGCCGCTATGAGAAGGCGATGTGACGGAGGAAGCGCTCCGGGAGGCGGTCTGCCGTTGCAAGAGGGTGATACGGGATATTTTTTTGTGAGGGAGGATGATTTCGTGAAGAAGTCAGCCTTCTTTTTTGTGTGTTTTATACAAATTTCGATGACGATTTTTGTGAACGATTTTGACGGAAAATGATTGACTGTGACTGGAAACGGAAATATAATGCAACTATAGAGATGAACGATTTTGAACGAATATGACGGAAAACGGAGAATAAATCATGCTGACAGAGGAAAGATTTGCAAAGATTTTGTCCATACTGGAACATATGGGGAGTGTGACGGTTCAGCAGCTGATGACGGAACTTGACGCTTCTGAATCCACTGTGCGAAGAGACCTGAATACGCTGGATGCAAACGGCCAGCTTGTCAAGGTACACGGCGGAGCGATTTTGAAGAATACGGTATACAGCACCATCGATGATGAAGTGGTTCACCGCAAGGAGCAGAACCGGGAGGCAAAGGATAAGATCGCACGCTATGCGGCGGGACTGATTACTGCCGAAGATTTTGTTTATATCGATGCAGGTACGACAACGTAACGGATGATTGATTACATTGCAAACCGTCAGGCGGTGTTTGTGACGAACGCCATCGGCCATGCGAAAAAGCTGGCGGAGCATGGATGCAAGGTCTATATCCTGGGCGGTGAGTTCAAAGGCGGTGACAGAGGCTATCGTCGGTGAGGAAGCCGTTTTACACTGGATAAATACAATTTTACGAAAGGCTTCTGGGGAGCCAATGGTGTCAGCCGGCAGAGGGATTTTCCACACCGGAGTTAAAAGAGGCGATGGTAAAACGGAAATCCATGGAGAATTGTAGAGACTGTTACATTCTGGCGGATGAGAGCAAGTTTTCCCAGATATCGAGGCGTGACGTTCGCGCCGTTTGAGAAAGCAACTGTGATTACGACAGAGTTAAAACAGGAAATATACAAGGATTGTTCCAATATCATCAATATCGAGTGAAAGGAGATCTTAGGTGATGATCTATACGTTAACATTTAATCCGTCTTTAGATTATATTGTGACCGTTCCGAAGTTTACCTGTGGGGTGGTTAACCGCACTACGGAAGAGATTATTTTCCCCGGTGGAAAAGTCAATGTATCCATGGTGTTGAAGAACCTTGGATTTGAGAATACAGCGCTTGGCTTTTATGCGGGATTTACCGGTATGGAGCTGAAACGGCTGGTGGCTGATAAGGGAATTCATGCTGAATTTATCCCGGTTGACAAGGGAATGACGCGGATCAATGTCAAACTCGGTCAGAGCAGGAGGCGAGATTAACGGACAAGGTCCGGCGATCGCTGCTTCTGATATTGATAAATTATATGAAAAGCTGGATGCACTGCAGGATGGCGACATACTTGTCATGGCAGGAAGTATTCCGGATGTGATGCCGCAGACGATGTACATGGATATCATGAAACATCTGCAGGGCAGGAACTTAAAAATTGTGGTGGACGCCACGAGATCTTCTGGCAAATGTACTTCCGTTCCATCCATTTTGATTAAACCGAACAATCACGAACTGGGAGAGATCTTTGGCGTGGAGATCCGCGAGAAGAGGATGTTGTGACTTACGCGAAGAAGCTGCAGGAGAGGGGCCAGAAACGTGCTTATTTCGATGGCAGGAGACGGGGCGGTACTTGTTGCCGAGGACGGATCGGTGTATCAGGCAGAGGCGCCGAAAGGAAAGCTGATCAATTCCGTCGGAGCCGGCGATTCCATGGTGGCAGGATTTCTTGCTGGATATCTGGAGCATGGAACCTATGAAAAAGCCTTTCAGATGGGGTATGTACAGGAAGTGCATCGGCCTTTCGGAAGAGCTTGCAACAAAGGCAGAGGTACTTGATCTGCTGGAGAAGAACCAAAACTTGTTTTAATTTTGCGGCAAATGAGAATTATAAAATGTGCGCAGATTAAATAGAAACCATTTAACATTATGGAGGAGGAAGAATCATGAGAATCAGGGAATTGTTAGCAGTAGAGAGCATTGACCTGAATGCAAAAGCTGCAAGCAAAAAAGAAGCCCTCGATCACGCAGTGGATCTGATGGCGAGAAGTGGTAAGATTGGCGACGTCGAGACTTATCGAAAAGGGGTATACGCAAGAGAGGAAGAGGGCACAACCGGTATTGGTGAAGGGATTGCGATTCCTCACTGCAAATCAGATGTTGTAAAGGCACCGGGACTTGCGGCAATGCGTGTCGCAGGCGGTGTGGATTTCCAGTCGCTGGACGGTGAGAAGGCAGACCTGATCTTTTGATCGCTGCGCCGAACACCAAAGACAATGTGCATCTAGATGTACTCAGCAAACTTTCTGTACTGCTGATGGATGAGAAGTTCACAAATGATCTTCGGAATGCAAAGAGCGTGGAAGAGTTTTGCATGTCATCGATGTGGCTGAGAGCGCAAAGGATGCGGAGGAATCCAAAGAGGTACCGGCAAAGGCAGAGACAAAGGGCGGCAGGCTGATCCTTGCAGTAACAGGATGTCCGACCGGTATCGCACATACGTATATGGCGGCTGAGAGCCTTGAGAAGAAAGCAGCAGAGTTAGGATGCCGCATCAAGGTTGAGACCAGAGGTTCCGGTGGTGCCAAGAATGTGCTGACCAGAGCGGAGATCGCTGAGGCGGATTGCATTATCGTGGCTGCAGATACACAGGTTCCGATGGAGCGTTTTGACGGCAAGCCTGTCATTGAGTGTAAGGTTGCAGACGGTATCAGCAAGTCTGAGGAACTGATTAAGAGAGCAATCAATGGAGATGCGGCTACATACCACGCATCTAATAAAGAAGCGGCAAATAGAAACGATGATGAGAAGGACAGCGTCGGACATCAGATTTATAAGCATCTGATGAATGGTGTATCACCATATGCTTCCGTTCGTTGTCGGCGGCGGTATCCTGATCGCACTGGCATTCCTGATCGATGGATTTTCCGTAGATCTGAATTCTCTTCCGATGGATCAGAGAAGCAACTTCGGTACGATCACACCGGTAGCGGCAATGTTTAAGTCGATCGGCGGCGCGGCATTCGGATTCATGCTTCCGATTCTTGCCGGGTTTATCGCAATGAGTATTGCAGACCGACCGGGTCTTGCAGTTGGTTTTGTAGGCGGAGCGATCGCGGCAAACGGAACTTCCGGTTTCCTCGGAGCTCTGGTAGCCGGTTTCCTGGCAGGCTATGTAGTGCTTCTGCTCAAGAAGATCTGCTCAAAGATGCCGGAAAGCCTGGAAGGCATGAAGCCGATGCTGATCTATCCGGTGCTTGGTATTTTATTACAGGTGTGATTATGACTTACGTGGTTGAGCCGCCAATCGGAGCATTAAACACTCTGATCAACAACGGACTCAATGGATTAAACGGCGCAAGTGCAATTCTGCTGGGTGCACTGCTCGGCGGTATGATGTCTGTGGATATGGGTGGTCCTGTAAACAAAGCCGCTTATGTATTTGGTACAGCTTCAATCGCTGCCGGAAACTACAATATCATGGCAGCAGTTATGATTGGCGGTATGGTTCCACCACTCGCAATCGCTCTTGCAACAATCTTCTTCAAGAACAAGTTCACAGCAGAGGAGAGAAAGGCAGGACCTACGAACTTTATCATGGGATTATCATTTATCACAGAGGGTGCAATCCCATTTGCAGCTTCTGACCCGTTACATGTACTTCCATCCTGTGTGGTAGGATCGGCAGTCGCAGGAGCACTCTCCATGGCATTTAACTGTACTCTGATGGCACCGCACGGCGGAATCTTCGTGTTCCCGACCGTCGGCAATCCATTCATGTATCTGATGGCACTGGCAATCGGATCTGTGGTATCTGCGGTACTGTTAGGCGTTCTGAAGAAGAACGTGGCATAAATAAGGTTTCTTCTTAATATTATTTGATGATATACCCATATACAAAAATCCCCGGGGCGGCATGCAATAGCGTGCCGCCCCGGTGGTTTTTGTATATATAAATATAGACAGGAAAGAGCGGTTGTGCTAAATTAAAAGAAAACCACGCAATGAGGACTTGGCAGAAGGGGATGCTGGTATGGAAACAAGTGAGACAGTAAAAGAAATACGCAGCCGGACAGGGTTAAACAGAAAAGAGTTTTGTCAAAAATTTGGTATTCCGCTCAGGACGATGGAGGAGTGGGATACAGGTAGAAGGATCCCGCCAGAATATATTCCAAGGATGCTATACGAGAAGTATAGATACAGACAATGCGAGGAATGAGATAAGAAATCACTATGACATTGTGGAAGATGCGGAAGGAAATAAAGTTGTCATTATCAATGATTTACGATTTAAAAGCAGAAGGAATATTGACTGGAATACAGTGGAACAGTGTTTAAAGGAATATGTTGGAAGCTGCGTGCAGATTTTAGAAACATCCGATGAGATTTATATCGGGAAAGATTTTCCGGATGAATATACGCATTCCAAAGATACGAAAAGCCTAAAAGGTGCAAATCGGCATGCAAAGGCAAATGCAAATGCATCTCAGATTGTAGAACCAATGATAAAAATTGCCGCCGGTAAAACATTTGCGCCTAATTACGAGGAAAAACATGTGGCAGATGCAAAATATGGATGGTATCGTTATGATACACGTTTTGCAATACCTGTATACAACGATGAGGGAAATTTGTGCAGATATAATATCTTTGGCGCAAGGATTTTAATACGCCATGATGAAGATGGAAAAATGTATTTATACGATATTCTGAGAATAAAAAGAAACGAGCGAGCCGCTTGAGCAATAGCTGTACGGTCGAAAACTCATTTCTTAGTTGTATTATAACAGGATAACTATAAAATGCAAGAAAAAATTAAGGACAGAGCAGGGAAAGAATAACACAGGAGGATTGCGATGAGTCAGTATTTATTGTTAAAACAGGGAACGATCCACAATGCCGTCGACGAGGAGGCATTTGTGGCGGATATTTTGATTGAGGACGGAAAAATAAAAAAGATTGCGCCTGTGCTGGAGGGCAAAGTCATCAATGAAGCGGCTGTCATTGATGCGATGGGGATCGATGTCTATCCCGGGTTTGTGGATGCACACTGCCATCTGGGGCTCGACGGTTATGCGGTCGGTTTTGCGGGGCAGGACTTCAATGAGCTTGGCGATCCGGTGACACCGCAGCTCTCGGCGATAGATGCGATCAACCCGCAGGATGAGACTTTCCGCATGGCAAGGGAGGGAGGCGTTACCTGCGTGTCGACAGGACCGGGAAGCTCCAATGTGATCGGAGGAACCTTCTGCATCATCAAAACGTATGGAAACCGCGTGGACGACATGACTGTCCGGGAAAAAGCAGCCATGAAAATTGCATTCGGAGAGAATCGAAGAACTGTTATAAGGAAAAAGGCGTCTATTCGCGTATGTCTGTGGCGGCAAAACTGCGGGAAGTGCTGCAGAAGACGATCATCTACGATAAAAGCTGCGGGAGGCAGGCTGTGAGACAAGCTGGAATGAGATCAACCGCGGCAGCGGGGAGGGGCAGGTGGACATCAGCAAAATGCCAGCCTACGATGCAAAACTGGAAGCAATGCTGCCGGTCATCCGCGGGAAATACCGCTGAAAGCGCATGCGCACCGGGCGGATGATATCTGCACGGCAATCCGCATTGCAAAGGAGTTCCATCTGGGGTTAAGGCTCGATCATGTGACGGACGGCGCGCTGATCGCAAAGGAATTGGGCGCGGAGCATTTTCCGGTGGCGGTCGGTCCGTCCTTCGGTCATGCGACGAAGTACGAGTTGAAGAACAAGGGATTTGAGACGCCTGCAATTCTGGCGGATGCCGGCTGCGAGGTGTCGATCATCACCGATTCGCCGGTCATCGAGGAGCGCTATCTGCCGCTCTGCGCAGGGCGGGCAATCTACAACGGCATGCGTGAGTTTGATGCGCTGCGGGCAATTACCATTCAGGCGGCAAGGCATATCGGCGCCGAAGATCGTGTCGGAAGCATCGAAGAAGGGAAGGACGCAGATTTTGTTTTGCTAAAAGGCACCCCGTTTTCGGTTGACGCGCGGATATTATATACCATCATAAACGGAGAGATTGTCTATCAGTCAGTCCGGGAGTAATGTGACGGTTATCTGAATGTTATGTGAAGTCTGTTATTTTTCTGCGGCAGAACCGATAGCTATTTTGAGGGAAATGCAAAGGATGGCACAATTTCGGGAAGGAACCACCTCAGAAAGGAATTGGTTATGAAGGTCGAGAGTTCAAGTTACGAGGCATATCTTGCAGCAATGGAAGAGTGGAAGCAGAAAATGCAGGAGACCCAGGCCAAACACAGCAGAAGGAAGAGAACAGCGTTACGGACAGTTATGTGCCGGGGATCAGCCAGATGGACATGGACATTCCGATGCCGAGCAGCACTTCACAATGCACAGGGATGATGAGCGGAGACCGCCCGCCGATGCCGCCGATGCCGCCGCAGGAGACAGAGGAGACGGACGAGACGACGGAGAGCACACAGGTCACGGGAACGACAGAGACGCAGGAACCGCAGCGACAGGAACAGAGGCATTGCTTGAGGAGTTGTCAGAGACATTCCGCGCAAATCCGGACAGCATCCTGATGAAGCTGGATGAATTGGGATTATCGCTGGAGGATCTGGGTGACGAGGATAATCTTGCATCACTTGCCACCGCAATGAACGAAGGAGCGGCAAATATGGGCTTGCCAACCATTGAAGATCTGGATTCTGCGGTAAGTACCCTGCATGAGAAGCTGTCCGCGAACTGGAGCAGCTACTTTGAATTGGAGGAAGCATAGATCTCTTTGGGGATAAGTAATATTATAAGAAACACACTTGGGGATTTCATGTGGAAATACAGATGGAATATTCGGTTCAAAAAATATGGCATTTCTAACCAACCGAATGGTTGCATCTTCGATGATCCGTGTCTTTCCAAGTTTGGAGCACTCCACGGGTCATGTCCGCACTCCGGAAGACAATTTGTAGGACTTTGTGTGTGTCCCTTATGGCACCTCTGAAAAACATAACCGCGCAGAAGCCGTTGTTCGAGTCGGCATCTGCCCTATTTTCAATAGCAGATGCCGGCGAGTTCGGTTCGCGCGGTTTTATATTGTCTGTGAAGAGCCATTAGGGACACCAGAAAGTCCGCCCATTGTCTCCGGTGTGTCGGACATGCACCCGTCGGATTGTCCAAACGTGGAAGAGACACGGAATCTGATGCAACCATTCGATCGGAAGAAATGCTCACATTTTCTCCAACGAATATTCCATCTGCATTTCCATCTGAAATCCCACGGTGTGATCTTCTTATAATATTACTTATCAAGGCAAAGCATGGAAGGGAACTTTTTGTTTGCATAAATGTGGCGCGTGGATTATAGTATTCGTATAAATATAGAAGAAATCATCAGGAGGCAGTGCGGCATGGAGTCGACATTGAGACGTACCTGGGCGGAGATTGATCTGGATGCCCTGGCACACAATTATCATAAATTAAGAGAGAGAATCGGTGCAGATGTAAAGTTTCTGGGGGTTGTGAAGGCGGATGCCTACGGACACGGTTCTGTACAGGTATCGCATCTGCTGCAGGAGCTTGGTGCGGATTATCTGGCGGTCAGCAGCATTGATGAGGCGGTCGAGCTGCGTTTAAACGATGTTACGATGCCGATTTTAATTCTCGGACATACGCCGAAGGAGCAGGTGTCAAGACTGATCAAATATCACATTACACAGGCGGTCAGCTGTGAGGCAAAAGCACTTGAGTACAGCGAAGAGGCGGTCAAGTGCGGCGGCATCTTAAAGATCCACATCAAGGTGGATACCGGAATGTCGCGTCTGGGATATCTGTGCGACGGAGATCATTTTGAGACGGGCGTGGCGGGAATCTGTCACGGCTGCTCGCTGCCAGGACTGGATGCGGAGGGTATCTTTACGCATTTCGCGGTATCGGACGAGCCCGGCGAGGACTGCAAAAAATACACGGAGCATCAGTTCGACCTGTTTATGCGTGTGAGGAAGTGGAAAAGCGCCTGGGAAGAAAGTTCGCGCTCCGTCACTGCGCGAACACCGGCGCGGTTGCAAGATATCCGGAGACCTTCTTGATATGGTGCGCCGGGACTGCTTCTGTACGGCTATGGAGAATTTGCGGACGAGCTGGGGCTTTTGCCGGTCATGACATTAAAGACGACGGTCAGCACCATAAAGATCTATCCGGCAGGGACGGCGATAAGCTACGGCGGCATTTTAAGACAGAGCATACCACGCGGATCGGCGTGGTTCCCTACGGCTATGCCGATGGCTTTTTCCGCTGTCTTTCCAACCGCTGCGCGCTGATGACAAAAGAGGGACCGGCTCCGCAGCTCGGGAAGATCTGCATGGACATGTGTATGATCGATCTGACAGGGAAAATGGGTGTGGATGTTGGAAGTGAGGTTGAGGTGTTCGGAAAACAGAACTCCATCATGATCTTGCGGCACTTGCCGGACGATTCCATACGAGCTTACCTGTGCGGTGAGCAAACGTGTGCCGCGCATCTATATCAGAAATTGCAAAGTTGTGGAGAAAGAACTTCTGTTAAGAGGATAGAGGAGTACGGCTGCGGTATGGAGATACAGATGAACAAGAGAACAGCAGATTATATCGCAGATCAGCTGGCCGATCAGATCTTGTCGGGAGCGATCCGGGCGGTACGCCATTGAAGCAGGAGGAACTCTCGGGCTTCTCGGCGCATCGAGAATCCCTGTGCGCGAGGCGTTGCAGATCATTGAGCATCAGGGACTTGCCGTGCGCCTTGCGACCAGACATGTGGTGACGGCAGATTTTTCAGATGCACATATCCGGGAGATCTACGGTATCATCGGCGATATTGAACGCCGTGTGCTCTGCGATCTTGCAGCATCGGAGCATCAGGAGAGAATCCGGTATTTTGTGGAGGAGACGCTGACGGAACTGGAATTTCACCGCAAAATCTATGGGATGACAGACAATGCTTATGTGCGGAATATCCTGAAGAATGCGGTGGAGTGCTATGTGCGTTTTGCGATCAGCCTGCCGCGGCAGGAAACGGGAAGCGCAGATGCAGTACCGCAAAGGAACGGAATGGCAGGACTGCTCTGGCAGAAACGGGAAGTAAAAAGCAGACAGCTCAGTGCAGACGAACTGCGCGGGGCGGCAGCGCAGATGGAGCCGTATTATGAGGAACTTGCCGCACGAGTGATAACAGAGAGAGGAAAACATCAATGAATGGATTACATCCGATTAAGATGCCGTCGGCAAAAGAAAAGGTGGCAGCGGAACTTCGGAAGGCGATTCTCTCCCGCCAGCTGCAGGAAGGGGAGGCTGTCACGTTAGAGAGTGTGGCGAATCAGCTGGAGGTGTCGGTCATGCCGGTGCGTGAGGCGTTCCAGATTCTTGCGCGTGACGGACTGATTAAGCTTCAGCGCAACAAGGGAGCGGTCGTTTTAGGGATTAACGAGACATATATCAGAGAGCATTACCAGCTGCGCGCGATCTTAGAGAGTGCTGCGGCAGAGATGTGCTGTGCGCCGGAGGTGGATATTACCCGGATTGAGGAGTCCTACGAGTGTGCCGCAGAGTCCATTCAGAACAACGACTTCGCGGCGTACGCGGATCAGAACCGTGAATTCAACAGTGAGATCTGGAGTGCGGCGGGTAACAGCCGTATGGAAAATATGATTGCTGAATTGTGGAACGGGTTGTCGATGGGCAGCATGATTACGGAAGCGGATTATGCAAAGGTGTCGATCGAGGAGCATGAGCGCATCATGAAGGCGATTCGTGAGAGAAACGGAGCGGCTGCAAAGGAAGAAATGTATCGTCATATCATGCGAAGCAGGGACGATATGCTGACAAATTACCGTTGAGAAGAAACAGGCGGACGGACCGGAGATGTCAGAATATGGCATTTCCGGTCTTTTATGCAATCAAAACCGTCGATTTATAAGCTGTATAGGTATCGTGTAAAGCCGGTAAAATTTAGTAAAAGTTTACCGACGCTATTGAAATTTAAAAAATCGTGAAATATAATGCAGAAGAAAGGCGTGATTATATGGCAACAAATCAAAATTGCAGAGTTAGCAAAGGTATCACCGGCGACTGTATCGAGGTAATCGAATCAGGATGAAACATTGACCGTCACAGCAGAAGTCAGGAACCAGATTTTAAAGATTGCCCACGAATTAAACTATATTCCGCCTAAGATGCGTCATGCGCAGAATAAGACCCATGTTACGATCGGTGTGGCAGACTGGCATCTGGTAAGAGGGGACCGGCATGATATACGACTCGCATCGTTAGACCACATTGCAGCGGCGATGCCGCAGAAAGCGGACGTCAGCTTTTACGGATTGCCTGCAGGGAAGATGCAGATGTCGACGGGATTCTCGCATTTGGATCTTTTCGGAGGAAGAGATAAATTTCCTGCGAAAACAGAGTGATGCGATCCTGTTTGTCAATTCGGATCAGAAAGATTATGAGTTTGACCGGATTATCATGGACTATGAGCAGGGCTTAAAGGATATGGTACACTATCTTCTGGATGTCAAGGAATACCGGAGTATCGGTTATATCGGCGGTATCTATGAGAAGGATGGTGTACGGATCGGTACCCACCGCTTAATGGGACTGACGGAGATCCTTGCGCAGAGAGGGTGCTATAAGGAGCACTATTTCTGTGTGGGTGAAATCAGCAGAGAGAGCGGCTACCGTCTGACCAGAGAACTTCTGGAGACGAAGGATGTGCCGGAAGTGCTGGTACTTGGAAATGATGAGGTGGCGGAAGGTGCCCTGGAAGCGGTAAAGGAATTAAAATACCGGATTCCAAAGGACGTTGCGGTTGTGATCTACCGCGATATTGAGACGCTGCAGACAAAATACCCGACGTACACCAGTCTTCGGATGCTGCCGGATATCGTGTGGTCAACAGCGATCAAGCTTTTGCTGGAACGAATGATTGACAAACGTGTGGACAGTATGAAGGTCTATCTGCCGACAAAATTGGAGCTGGGCGACAGCGCATGAAAAATTGTTTCACTGCAGAGGAGAAATTTGCAATTATGAAGAGATTGACAGCTACTTTACTGGCAGCAGCAATGTGCATGGGTACATTCGCAGGCTGTGGAAGTAACACAGAAGAGACAACAGATAACAGCAATGCAGGTAGCAGCAGGCGAGACAGCAGCTGCTACTACGGAGACCAGACGGCATCCGCTGAGAATGTGCATCTGGATGCGTTAAATGTATATTTTGTACCGTCCAGAGATCCGGAAGAGATCGTAACCGCAACAGAGCCGTTGAGTGATCTGTTAAAGACCGAGCTCGCAGGACTGGGCTATGATGTAGACAGCGTGAACATTTCCGTAGGTACGACATACGAGGCAGTCGGCGAGGCGCTTTCCGCAGGAACCGCTGACGTTGGATTTATTCCGGGCGGTACTTACGTACTTTATGATGACGGATGCGATGTCATTCTGACAGCAACCAGAGACGGTCTGAACAAGGATTCCGACAATCCAGCAGACTGGAATGACGGACAGCCGACAGAGGCATCTGACAAGCAGGCGGTATCTTACCGTGCACTGTTCATCGCAGGTCCTTCCGAGAAAGGCCAGGAGCTTGCAGACAAGGTGAATTCCGGAGAGGAGCTTACCTGGGATGATCTGGATAGCGCAAACTGGAGCGTAATGTCCTCCTCTTCACCGGCAGGTTACATTTACCCGGCATTATGGATGCAGGACCGCTACGGCAAGGGAATTACCGATCTTTCCAATGCAGTTACAGTCTGATTCCTATGCAAGCGCATTTGCAAGACTGGCATCCGGACAGGTAGACGTACTGGTAACCTATGCAGACGCAAGACGCGACTACGAGGAGAACTGGACCAGCGAGTACGGCCGCTCCGCTTCCATCTGGGAGGAGACGAACGTCATCGGCGTGACAGATCCGATCTACAACGATACTGTCTGTGTGAGCAAGACCTCTCCGTACATGGATGAGAACTTAAAGACAGCCATTCAGACAGCACTGATCAACATCGGCAATACCGAAGAGGGCAAAGCGGTCATCGCAATCTACAGCCACAACGGATATGAGCCGGCACAGTCTTCTGACTACGATAAGGAAAGAGAAGCACAGAAGCTGATTCAGGAACTGAACGCAGCCAACTAATCAGAAACGGGCAGACAGAGAGTGCAGTGTCAGCGGGGTGATCTTGGAAAGAGACATCACTCCGCTGTGCTGCACATTTTTTAAGGCAATGTGGAAGGAGCATTTATGATAGAGTTTTCAAACGTATCCAAGGTATATCCCAACGGCGTGGTTGGACTCGACGATGTCAATCTTACGATTGAGGCAGGGCGAGTTGTGGGAATCATCGGTCTTTCGGGAGCAGGAAAATCGACACTGCTTCGCACGATCAACCGTATGCATGACATTACTTCCGGTACGCTTACAGTGGACGGACAGGAGGTTAAGAACCTCAAAGGAAAACAACTGCGGAAATTCCGCCGCAATATCGGAATGATTTTTCAGTCCTTTAATCTTGTGACACGCACCACGGTTATCCGTAACGTATTGATGGCAAAGAAAGTGCCGGAGATGCCGTTCTGGCGTGTATTACTCGGTATATTTAAAAAAGAAGACAAGTTGAACGCTTTGGAGGCACTCGACAAAGTGGGCATTTTAGATAAGGCATATATCCGTGCGGATCAGCTCTCCGGCGGACAGCAGCAGCGCGTGGCGCTCGCCCGCACGCTCGCACAGAATCCGAAGATTATTCTTGCGGATGAGCCGGTGGCGGCGCTTGATCCGGTAACGGCAAAGCAGGTAATGAGCGATTTTAAGAAGATCAATCAGGAGATGAACATTACCATTTTGATCAATATTCACCATGTAGAACTGGCGCTTGCCTATGCGGACCGGATCATCGGTATCCGCGCCGGAAAGATCGTCTATGACGGACCTTCCGCGGATGTGACAGAGGATGTGTTAAACATGATCTATGCCGGAAAGATACCGGATGAGGTGGAGGAAGCCTGATGGGAATATATGATAAAATTTTCAAGCCGAAGAAACTGGTGTTATCCGACGGAAAAGTAGTGGAGGAAAAACGCACGCGCACACCGCTTGTACTTCTTCTGCTTCTGATTGCGACCGTCATCTCCGTCCGGATTACCGGTTTTTCGCTCAATACGATTCTCACACGCGGAAATCAGTTCTTTGTCATATTAGGACAGATGTTTCCGCCAAAGACGGGATATTTAAGCAGTATCTGGGGACCGCTTTTAGATACGATCAAGATGTCGCTGCTCGGTTCTTTTGCCGGCGGTGTTCTCGCAATTCCGTTTGCGATTTTAGCATCCAGTAACCTGGTCAAAAATAAAGTTGTTCTGGGTGTGGTGCGCATTTTCTTAAGTATCGTGCGCACGATTCCGACGCTAGTGGCGGCGCTGATTGCAACCTATATCTGGGGACTCGGCACAATGGCGGGAACCGTGGCGATTGCAGTCTTTACGTTTGCCTATGTCGGCAAGCAGCCTTTACGAGCTCATTAGACGGTCGACATGGAGCTTACGAGGCGATGGAGGCGATGGGCGCCGGCAGGCGCAGGCATTTCTGGCAGCGATCCAGCACAGGTGCTTCCGGCATATCTTTCCGTCTGCCTGTTCTGTTTTGAGGGAAATGTCCGCTATGCGGCAATTCTGGGATATGTAGGCGCCGGAGGACTCGGTCTGATCTTAAACGAGAAGATCGGCTGGAGAGAGTACGACAGCGTGGGCATGATCCTCGTGGTATTATTCGGAACGGTGCTCGTGATCGAGGCACTCAGCCATTATATTCGTAAGAAGCTTACCTAGGAAAGGACAGGGCAGAATGAAAAAAGAAATAGATAAAATGTATGAGCAGGAGCCAAGGACGTGGTATGCGAAAATTCTGGTGGCACTCATCGTTGCAGCTCTTCTGGCATGGTCGATGTCCACGGTGCAAAGCGGAACAACGGGTGGCGACGGGCTTACGGTAGCAGGAAAAATTATCAGCGGTATTTTTCATCCGGACCACTCTTTGTTTAATTTTACAACATCCGGTGTGGCATATCTGCTGTTGGAGACAATGTGTATTGCGTTTCTGGGAACGATCGTCGGAGCCGTGCTCTCGATCCCGCTGTCTTTTCTGGCGGCGGCCAATCTCGTTCCGAGACCGATCGCGCTGGTTTTCCGTGTGTTTATTATGGCGATCCGCACAATTCCGGCATTTGTGTATGGACTGATGTTCATCCGTGTGACGGGACCGGGACCGTTTGCGGGACTTCTGACGATGTCCCTGTGCTCGATCGGTATGATCAGCAAGATGTTTATCGAGAGTATCGAAGACCTTGACACCAAGATACTGGAATCGCTTGATGCAGCGGGATGTACGATGTTCCAGAAGATCCGTTATGGCATTCTGTCACAGTTATCCCCGGACTTTATGTCAACGTTAATCTATCGTTTTGACATGAATCTTCGTGATGCGACTGTGCTTGGTCTGGTAGGTGCCGGCGGTATTGGTGCGCCGCTTATTTTTGCAATGAGCGCGTACAAATGGAATCAGGTGGTGCAATCCTTGCAGGACTGATCGTGCTGATTCTGATTGTGGAGGTAATCTCCACAAAGATCCGTGTGAAGCTGACGCGGGGATAACTATAATACGACTGAGGGATAAGATGGAACAAACGTTAAAGATATATTTTACCTCGGATGTTCACGGGTATTTTTACCCAACGACTTACGGGATTTGAACGAAAAGATCTGGGGCTGTTCTCGTTTGCCCGGGATTTCAAAAAAGATGAGAATACACTGGTAATTGATGGCGGAGATATATTGCAGGGCTCCGCCTTTGCCTACTATTGCAGGCAGAAGTCAGGATCGCCGCAGGCCATTGCGGATATCATGAACGACTGCGGCTACGATTATTATACGCTCGGCAACCATGATTTTAATTATGGGATGGACTATCAGAACGCTTACATAGAGGCTCATCACGGCGCGTGTGTCTGCCAGAATGTTGTAGATGAGGCAGGAAGAGCATGCCATCCGTATGTGATCCACACGCTTGGAAATGGGCTCCGGGTCGGGATTGTCGGTATTGTGACAGACTATGTGAATGTGTGGGAGCGGAAGGAAAATCTCGCGGGAATTTGCATTACAGACCCATTTGAGGGCGGCAAAAGAGGCGCTTTTGCATCTGAAAAGAGGTGGACATTACGCTTTGCATCTACCACGGCGGATTTGAGTGTGATTTAAAGACCGGAGAGCGCCTGCAGAAGACGACGGAGAATGTCGGATACCGCATCTGTAGGAACTGGATTTTGACATTCTGCTGACCGGGCACCAGCATATGTCCGTCGACGGGCAGTATGTGCAATGGAACTTACGTGGTACAGCCAGCGAGAATGCCAAAGAGTATCACTATCTGGAAGCGGAGCGGACAAAAGGACGGACTTGTTGTCCGCTCCGAGAAGCGTGTCGCCGACGGAGCAAATGCGGTTGGTGCATTATGCGAAAAGTATGCCGCAGAGGAAGAACGGGTACAGAGCTGGCTGGATCAGCCGATCGGGCATTTAAGCCGGGCGCTTCTTCCCGGAGAAAAAGCGGAAATGGCGCTGCACGGTTCGCCGATTGCCGATTTTTTAAACCGGATACAGTTACATTTTTCCGGCACACAGCTGTCAGCGGTCGGTCTTGCCAATGAGATCGCCGGATTTCGCAGCGAGGTGAGTGTCCGCGACATTATAGCAACCTATCCGTATCCGAATACGCTCATCGTATGCAGGATCAGCGGAAAACAGTTAAAGCAGGTGATGGAGCGGAGCGCGGAGTATTTTGCCGTCGCCACGGATGGAACGGTGCAGGTTGCGGAAAGCTTCCTTGTGCCGAAGGTGGAGCACTATAACTATGACTACTATATGGGGGCAGCATATGAGATTGACCCGGCTGCACCGGTCGGAAACAGGATTAAAAATCTGACTTACCAGAGAAAGACGGTAACGGATACAGATTCTTTTACGCTGTGCCTTAACAATTACCGTTACAGCGGAGCGGGCGGATATGAAGTATATACGGAATGTGAACTTGTCCGTGAAATCAATACGGAGATGGTGGAACTCATTCTGGAATATTTCAAAGAGAATCCTTATGTGGAAGTGTAATTGTAGGTATTGCACAAAAATAAAAAGATAAATTGAACACAAGTGCCGAAAGTGTCGAAAAGGATGGAATTGTTGCAATAAGCATAGCCCTCTTTTGGGTGATAAGTAATACTATGAGAAATAGATACTTAAAAGTTCCAGATAAACATGCGGCGGCAAATTCTGACCGCAAAATCCGGTATTTCTAACCATGCCGCAGCCGGCATCCGTGATGATCCGTGTCTTTCCAAGTTTGAAACACTCTACGGACTGTGTCCGCAAGCCAGCAGACAATTTTAGGACTTTTGTGTGTGTCCCTTATGGCACCTCTGAACAAAACATAACCGCGCGAAGCCGCTGTCTGAGTCGGCATCTGCCCTATTTTCAATAGCAGATGCCGGCGAGTTCGGTTCGCGCGGTTTTATATTGTCTGTGAAGAGATGCCATTAGGGACACCAGAAAGTCCGCTCATTGTCTGCGGCTTGTCGGACACACTCCGTGAGTGTCCAAACGTGGCCAAGACACGGAATGGGATGCCAGCCACGGCATGGAAGAAATACTCGAATTTTGCTTCAAAGAATTTGCCGCCGTCTGTTTATTCTGGAACTTTTTTGTTCTCTGGTCTTCTAATAATATTACTTATCACTCCAAAGCACGATATGCTCATTGCGGCAGTTCCATCCTTTAATCGTTTTTAATAAAAAGACTCTTGTAGAATAACCGCATTCTGTGTTAAAATATGTTCAACAAAAGCATATTTCTTACGAGTTCAGGGTGTTCGCACCGTCTATTTTCTTATCACATTTCAGAGGTCTATGCTTTTTATCCAATCAACGAACGAGAAAAGCAGGGACGCTGGGGTGGCGGTTCCTGCAAAAAGGGGGAACTGCATATGGAAGAGAAGAGGCCGAAGGCGAGGCGGGAGTACAAGGATACGGTATTCCGCATGCTCTTTTCAGACGAGAAGAATCTGCTGTCGCTTTACAATGCCGTGACCGGAAGGTCATATGAGGATGCCAAGGAGCTTGAGATTGTCACGTTGGACAATGCAGTCTACATGGGGATGAAGAGCGATCTGGCATTTTTACTGGATCTGCACATCTCTCTGTACGAGCATCAGTCGACGAAGAACCCGAACATGCCACTGCGGGATCTGTTCTATATTTCTTTGGAATATCAGAGTATGTGAGTGACAAGTCGCTGTATTCGTCCGCATTGCTGAAGATTCCTGCTCCCGTGTTTATCGTGTTTTACAATGGCGCGGAGGACATGGAGGAGCGCACGGAGCTTCGACTGTCACAGGCATATGAACACTTTGAGGAGAGCCGAATCTGGAATTGAAGGTTAGGGTGCTTAACATCAATGCCGGACATAATGCAGAGCTTATGGAGCAGTGCAGGATGCTGAAGGAATATGCACAGTATGTGGCAAGAGTCCGCGGGTACACCGCTTCTATGAAGCTGGAAGAGGCGGTGCGGCGGGCGATTAAGGAGTGTATTGCGGAAGGGATCTTAGCGGATTTCCTTCGGAAGAATCGTGCGGAGGTGGAAATGGTGAGTATTCTGGAATACGATAAGGAATATGAAGAGAAGAAGCTTCGCAAAGCGGAGTACGAAGCGGGGAGCAGGAAGGTCTGAACCGGGGTCTGGCACAGGGGATTGTGGAGACCGGATGTGCCTACGGCGTATCGAAGAAGGAGATTCTTGAGCGGCTGCAGGAGAGGCTGAACATATCCTGCCAGACGGCACAGGAGTATTTTGCAAGGTACTCCGGCAAGAAGATCTCTTAGTCCGAGGCTGCCAGAGACAGGGTGCTGACAGATAGGTGCACAAGTACACAGGTATGATGCTGTATAGACGGACGGAGACAGACCGCTACAGACATCTGAGCCCGGCATGCTGACAGACACATCACAGCATGCCGGGCTTCTTTGCGTTACCGCGTTACATTGCGTCAGACCTCATTTCGTGGTAGAATAAACCTATCTTAAGAGCTGATCGGGATCTAAGGGGCCCGATGAGTATAAATGGGGAGTATATTTCACAATTAAGGAGGGTTTTTGCATGAAAAACAAAAGAAGAATTCTGGCGGGGCTGCTTGCGGCAGTTCTGACCGTGCCGCTGTTGCCGGCGGCGCACAGACAGCTGCGGCTGCGGAGGCGGCCGGGAAGACACTGGATGTGGTGTTCACACACGACACCCACTCCCATCTGAACAGTTTTTCCACAGTGATTGACGGAGAATCCACAGATGTGGGCGGTTTTGCAAGGATCAAGACAGTGATCGATGAGCAGAAAGCGGAGAATCCGGACACGCTTGTGGTCGATGGCGGTGATTTTTCCATGGGTACGCTGGTGCAGACCGTCTATGAGGATGAGGCGGCGGAGCTCCGGATGCTGGGCGCAATCGGCTGTGAAGTGACGACGTTTGGTAACCACGAGTTTGATTACCGTTCCAGCGGACTGGCACAGATGCTAAAGAGTGCAGCCGAAAGCGGCGACGTACTGCCGGAGCTTGTGGTGTGTAATGTAGACTGGGACGCGATGGAGGCTGCGGGATTAAATGACGGACAGCAGCAGATCCAGAGCGGATTTGAGGAGTACGGCGTGAAGGATTATGTCGTGCTGCAAAAGGGAGACGTCAATGTCGCTGTGACAGGTGTGTTCGGTGTGGACGCACTTGCCTGCGCGCCGACCTGTGAACTGTTATTCCGCGATCCGGTGGAAGCGGTCAGGAGACGGTGGCAGAGATCAAGGCAAATGAGGATGTGGACATGATCGTCTGCGTATCACACAGCGGTACGTGGGAGGATGAGAGCAAATCCGAGGATGAGATTCTTGCCAAGAGTGTGCCGGATCTTGACCTGATTATCAGCGGTCATACCCACACAGAGCTCGCGGAGCCGATCGTGCACGGCGACACGTATATTGTATCCACGGGAGAGTACGGCAGAAAGATCGGAGAACTTTCCATGACCCAGAAGAGCGATGGCAGATGGGAGATAACGGATTATAAGCTGGTTCCGATTCTTTCGACCATCACTGCGGACGGAGCGACCCAGGAGAAGATTGATGGCTTCATGGAAGCGGTGGATACCGGTTATCTCGCGGATTTCGGTTACACCAAGGATGAGGTGCTTGCAACCAATAATGTGCAGTTTTCCACGCTGCATGATCTCGAGTATGAGCACACGGAACACAATCTGGGTGACCTGATGTCGGAAGCCTATGTGTATGCCGTGGAGAACTCCGATGATTTTGACGGAGTACCGGTGGACGTTGCCGTGGTTCCGAGCGGTACGGTGCGCGATACCTACACGGCCGGGGACATTACGGTGGAGCAGGTGTTTAATTCTTTTTCCCTTGGCATTGGTCCGGACGGCGTGCCGGGATACCCGCTGATCAGTGTCTATCTGACAGGAAGGAACTTCGCACAGCCGCGGAGATTGACGCGTCCGTTTCTGATTACATGACGACAGCCAGACTTTACATGAGCGGACTTCATTTTACATACAATCCGAACCGCATGATTTTAAATAAGGTGACGGATGTTTATCTGACCGATGAGAACGGAAGCCGCGTGGAGCTTGAGGACGATAAGCTGTACCGCGTTGTGGCAGATCTCTACAGCGGACAGATGTTAAGTGCGGTGACGGATATGTCGCACGGACTGTTGTCGCTTGTGCCAAAGTATGCGGACGGAACGCCGATCGAGGATTTTGAGGACGTCATCGTGATGGAGGGGACCGCGAGTTAAAAGCGTGGGATTCGATTGCCAGATATATGCAGTCCTTTGAGGATACAGACGGCGACGGTATTGCCAATGTGCCGTCTTATTACAGCCAGATGCACGACCGCAAGGTGGTGGATGAGAGCCGCTCGCTCGGAGATCTTGTAAAGAGCCCGAATAAATATGCGGCTATGATTATCGCCGTGATTCTGATTGTGATAATTCTGGTTGTATTACTGATTGTGTTAGTGGTAAAATTGATAAAACGTATACGGAGACGGAAAGCAGATACAATACATAAAAGATAATTGAAATACAGGAGACCATTATGAGTGCGCAGGATAAGACAGAGCAGGTGTTGCGGGAAATGCATATCATGTATGCCAACAGCGAGGTGTATGATAAAGCGACAAATCGGGTTATCATAGACAAAAGGAGGCGTTAAATCTCCTGCAGCGCCTGAATGTCTGCATCTACGAACTCATGGAGGAACATGAGCTTACCCAGCAGAGCCGCGATGCAGCGGAACGACAGTTCCGCAAGAAGACGGACGGAATCGTCGAGGATGCGAACCGCATGGCGGAGGATGTGTATGCCGGATCGGTCATGTATACGGATGAGGCGCTTCACCGCGTACAGGATATCATGCAGGATGCGATGGACTCTGTCCGGGAGATCTGCGATAAGATGAATGATGCGCTTGCGCAGGAAAAATCAAATGTGCGCAGAGATCAGTCGGAGTTAAAGAGCCACCTTGAGGATTTAAGGGATACGAACAAATACATTAATCTGATCGAGCAGCGCAACAAGGAGATTGCAAAGGAACGCGCGAAGCGTGAGCAGGAGGAAGAAGAGGCGACTTCCGTCTATGCATCCGTAAAGCCGGAGATCAAGATAAACGAAGAGTATTTTGAGAAGAACGGGATTCCGTTAGAGACAGAGGAACCGGAGGAAGAGCCGGAGAAGAACACTGGTGAGACCGGGGCGGAGATAAAAGTAAATCTTGATGCGGAATACTTTAAATGGAAGGAAGACGCTGACGGCGGAAAGAGGAGAAGAAACCGGAGCGCCATTCTTTCTTTGGCAAGCGGCCGAAGTAAGAGAATCAAAAGGAGCAGATCCGGAGAAAGATATTTCCACCATTCAATTTCATACAGGAAGCAAGGAAGAAGTATTGCCGGGTTATACGCCTGAGTTCCCCTATATTGCATCTCACGAGGTGCTTGGGGGACTCAGGCGTTTGTTACGTCAGCCGGTAGGCGCGCGGCGACATGCCATAGTGTTTCCGGAACGCGTCCCCGAAATAATTGCCGTCGGAAAACCGCAGATCCCGGCAATTTCAGTGATCGAAGTGTCCGTCGTGCGCAGAAGGTGCGCGGCGTTCTGAAGGCGGATGTGCGTTAAGTATTCCTTAAATCCGAATCCGGTTGTCTCCCGGAATTTTTTGGAAAAATAAGTGGGATTCATATGTGCGACCGCCGCGGCGGCTGCCAGTGAGACTGGTTCCTCGTAATGTTCGTAGATGTAGCGCGCGCTTTCCTGGATGGCGGTGCTGGTCTCGTCCAGAAATTGCGGAGTCTGGTGGACATCCTGGCAGCGCGCGATCTCAACCAGAAGCTCTGAAAAAAGACTTTTGGTCATGAGCGGCGCATAAGGGTCGCTGCTTTCGGACTCGAGACGCAGGCGCGTCATCAGGCGCTCTAACTGTGGACGGCTGGAAGACGGTACGGTGAGTCTGCTGCGGGAAAAAAGCCCGGCGCAGAGATCCGGACCGCTGGCGACAGACACCCGGTGTAAGTAATCTTCCGAAAAAAAGATGTTGATGCGCTCGGCAGGACGCTTGGTTTCATAGAGAACGCGGTGCAGCACAGAGGGAGGAATCATAATCAGATCCCCTGGAAAGAGCCGGTAAATGCTGTGGCTGATAAAACAGCGGCACTGACCGGACAGCAGGTAATAAAATTCGTAGTACGGGTGATAATGGGATTCTCCCATATCAAAATGCGAATCGCGCTGTACCTGCGTAATTTTAAAATTGGCAATGCGGTCGTGACAGCTGGAGGAAGCGAAATCGTTCATAGGTATAACTCCTGTTCCTGGTTCCGTGAAGGTTTCTGCGGAATGGAGATTCTGGATTTTTGCCTGCAATGACAAAAAATCAGTAGTATAAAGCAAAATAACGGAAAAAATTCGTATAAATAAATATATTTTTGTTATACCATGGGAGAACAGAAAAGTAAAGAAACGCAGATACAAAAGAATGGAGAAGAACATGCAGGCAGATCTTTCAAAAAAGGACGAACAATTTCGCGAGTTTTCCCTGAACGGACCCATGTGGCGGGTGGTATTGTATGTGGGATTTCCACTGGCGCTCTATGAGAGCCTGAACCAGCTTTTTAAGATACTCGATACCATGATGGCGTCACATATTGGCGCATCCGCGGTGTCCGCGGTCGCGTATCTGTCCCAGATCAACATGATGATCTCGGCGGTGGGAACCGGGCTTGCGGTGGGCGCCAGCATCAAGGTGAGCCAGGCATATGGGGCCGGCGATTTCATGCTGGTAAAAAAGCGTGTCAGCACAATGTTTGCCATGTGCGGGGCGCTCGGTATCGCAATACTGCTTGTCCTGGTGCCGTTCACGCCGGAGTTCCTGCGCCTGATGAATACACCGGAAGAATTTATTGCGGACGGGAGCACGTATTTCAGGCTGGAGCTGTTCGGAATGATCATCACGTTTTTCAATAACGTCTACATCGCCATTGAGCGTGCCAGAGGAAATTCCAAACGGATTCTGATTCTCAATACGGCGGTCATCGTAGTGAAACTGGGGCTGACGGCATGGTTTGTCTACGGGCTGGGCGGAGGCATCAATATGATCTCCTGTGCGACGATCATCTCGCAGAGCTTTCTTCTTCTCGCTGCGTGCATCAATATGAACCAGAAGGGAAATGCGTTTGGCTTCTCATTGCGTGCCATCTCCATAAAAAAGGAGGTCATCTGCCCGATGCTCACGCTGTCGTTTCCGGTCATCGTGGAGCGGATTGCGTTTGCGGTCGGAAAAGTGATTGTCAATTCGATGAGTACCGTCTACGGTTCCTGGACGGTGGGAGCGCTTGGAATCTCCAACAATATCGGCGGCATCACGACAAACCCGCAGAACGGATTTCAGGAGGGAGGCTCCTCCATTATCAGTCAGAATCTGGGGCTGGCAGACCGAAGCGCGCGCTTTTGGCGTTCCGCTGGGTGCTTTACATTGACATGCTCATCGGACTGGTCATCATGACGGCGTCGCTGTTATGCTTAAACCAGCTGGCAGGTCTCTTTGCCGGGGACAATGCAGAGTTTGCCGAGATGATCAAACAGATTTACCGGTTTGAGGCGGTCGGAGCAATCCCGCTCGGCGTCAACGCGGCGGTAATGGCGCTGCTCTATGGATTTGGAAAGACGCGTGTGACACTGGTCATGAACTTCTGCCGTGTCTTTCTGTTCCGCGTGCCGGTACTTTGGGCGTTGCAGCAGTTCACGGATCTCGGAAACGTCAGCGCCGGCATTGTCATGGCGGTGAGCAATGTGGCGAGCGGCGTGCTTGCAGCGGTGGTGGGCGTCATCGAGATACGCAGAATCTGTAACACATACGATGTGCGGTATTTTGGTGGAGAACGGAAAAATTAAGAAATAAAAACTACACCTATAGATTGCAAATATTTCAACTCTATGTTAAAATGTCTAAAACAGTATCAATTCGATAGAATAAAGGACAGGACATGAGTATTAAAGATAGAATTCTGAAAAGGCGGGAAAGATTTGCATACGAACGCGCACACTGGGTGGATGCGGATCCCGAAGAGAGCTGGTTTTATCTTATGACGAACATACAGCGCAACAACCTGTATTCGCTGGTATTGATCGGACCGGCAATTTTGCATCCTATTTTACTATTTTACAGGGATTACGCCCAATATTGCGCTGTCTTATCTGATCATTGACATGATCGTCATCTTTGCCAAGAGGCATTTTGCAATCCGAAGAATCCGGGAGGATCAGGCGTATGCCCGGCTCGGTGACCGCACAGAGGTTCTTTTGCAGATGGAGCGGGAACTAAGTGAAAAAGACCAGATGAAGAGGGAACAGAATACAGATCACACAGATAAAGGGATAAGAATAAAGACACAGGAGAAGAGGAGGGACAGACAAAAGAGACAAAAGAAAGAGTGACACTACGACCGGGTAGCGTCCGTGTGCTTCATGACTTCGACAAGTTCACGCAGAATACGGATCTGCGCATCGGTGAGGTCTTTTACCTCGATGATCGTAGCGTAGGAATCGGTCGTGGTTCGTCCAAGAATATAGTCCGTGGATGTGTGATAGATATCAGCCAGTGCGATCAGGCGCTCCAGACTGGGGTTACGCTCCGTTTTCTCATAAGCGCTGATTAAGGCAGGCGTTACACCGAGACGATTTGCGACTGCACTCTGGGACAGATGATTCTTTTCACGTAATTCAATTAAACGGTCTGCCATATTCTTGTCCATAATCAACGCCTCGCTTTCCTGCTTAGTCTAGTGCATGTTTCCCATACTTGCGGTTATGAAGAGATCAACTGTAAGTTGAAAACGATACTACTTAGAATATGCAGGACATGAAAAAATACACCCGCTGAAGATAAAGAATATCATAGCAGGTGTATTTTTATCATTAAAGGCGCAGTTGTCACTGATATGGCAGAAAGCCCATTTGAAGCGGGATCAGAAGCCGTCGCCCTCGCGGTAACCGGTTTTGCTGGTGATCATTTCACTGTTGTTTTCACTGTATCGGAAGGCGTGTAAGCCATATCTGTATAGAGGAACTGATGAAGTGCCGTGACATTGGACGATAGGTCGCAGGGAATCACGACATCTCCCACTTTGTCATAGCGGTGGGCGGTTTTTTCATATGGGAACCCGTTGGTCTCGCTGAGCTTGTAATTAAAAATATTGGTGGCGAGTGCAAGCAGATCCGCATTGAGAAGCTGGTCTGAATATCGCTGAAGAGAGTGTTGATTAGTGCGTTGAGCGTCTTCAGATCGGATTTTTGTGCTTTGGCAATCATAGCTGAAAGTACCGCACGCTGACGTTCCGTGCGCTTGTAATCATCACCGCCGCCGTAACGGATTCGTGCAAATGCCGTTGCCTGCACGCCATTTAAGGTAAGTTCCGCCGGAAGACGGGCAGGAAGCGGTATTTCCGGTAAGGCGGTTTAATTCCTGAATATAGCCGAGCATCAGGCTGGCTTCGTCATCGGTGATCGTCATTTCCACGCCGCCCAGCAGATCCCACATTCGACAATTGCACTGAAATCCACCGTCACATAATCTGTGATTGCAAGATCGAGATTGGTATTGAGCATTGAGAGCGCCTGCTCGGGTCCTCCTTTTGCGTAGGCGGCGTTGCATTTTTCAAAGACTCCGCTGCCGGTGTCCAGATAGGTATCCCGGTAGATGGAGACCAGTTGGACATCGTGCGTTTTGTTGTTGATATTGGCGAGCATAATGACATCGCTCAGCCCTTTGGACAGGGAATTGTTTGTACGGTTGTCCAGACCGAAGAGAGCAACTGTGCGATAGTCTGACATGGCATCCATTGTTTCGGAGGACAGATCTTCATTGATGGCGACCTGATCCATGTCAAGCTTTGTTTTCTGTATTTTTGAAAGTTTTATAACTGCAAACAACAAAAGAGTCAGCAGAAGAATCAGAATAATTTCTGCAATCAGCAAAATGACTCTGCGGCGTTTCTTCGTTTTTTTCTTTTTTTCATATCAAAGATCCTCCAGAATAAAAGCATGGTTGGGTTACCTGCTTATCTTAAAGCGGGAATATGCCGCCCGCAATAAAGATTCTCTTAATTTTGCGCGCAGATTTTTAAAAATAATTAAGAAATCTCCCCTATAACAATTTGCGCGTGTCTGTTAAAATGAAGAAAACAGGCAATAGAAAGGCTGATATGCAGTGCGATATCTGCCACGTTAGAATGGAGAGAAGAGAATGCAGACAATTCTGGTATGTGATGATGACAAAGAGATCGTGGAAGCGATCGACATATACTTACAGCAGGAAGGCTATCAGGTATTAAAGGCGTACGATGGAGAGGAGGCGCTTGAGATCTTAAAAGAAAAGAAGTCCATCTTCTGATCATCGACGTCATGATGCCGCGGTTGGACGGCATCCGGGCAACGTTAAAGATCCGAGGAGAGCAGTATCCCGATCATTATTCTATCTGCGAAAACGGAAGATGCGGACAAGATTTTAGGACTTAATATCGGCGCGGACGATTATGTGGAAAAGCCGTTCAATCCTCTGGAACTGGTGGCACGTGTAAAGTCGCAGCTTCGCCGTTATACGCAGCTTGGCAATGCGGCAGAGAACGACGCGTCCGTATATACCGTCGGCGGTCTGTCGATCAACGATGATTTAAAAGAGGTCACGGTGGACGGGGAGACGGTTAAGCTGACGCCGATTGAATACAACATTCTGCTTCTCCTTGTGAAGAATCAGGGGAAGGTATTTTCTATCAACCAGATCTATGAGAGCATCTGGAACGAGGATGCGATCGGTGCGGACAATACGGTGGCGGTTCATATCCGCCATATCCGCGAGAAGATCGAGATCAACCCGAAAGAGCCGCGCTACCTCAAGGTAGTCTGGGGCGTGGGCTATAAGATTGACAAGAACTAGAGGAGCGTCTTTATGGAGAAAAGATCCTACAGTTACGGAATGAAAATAACGGGAGTGCTCCTTCATTCCTTTTTTACAATCGTTCTTACAGTGTCCGTGTTCCTTCTGGCATCGCTTGTCAGCAAGAATATTCTGGAGCTTACCGATATTGGAACCGATGATTTCCTTAGTTCCGGGTATTATCTGAAATGCATGGAGCAGAAGTGCAATGATCTGAACGATTATCTGCTCCTGACACAGAAAGGCGCGCTTCGGACAGCGGAGGATGAGAAACGCTATCTGCAGTATACCAATGAATTTAAGCAGGAGAGTACAAATTTCTGCTACTGGTATAAGATCAATGGCGTGTGGTATACTAATCAGCCAGATACCAGAGAGGGGCAGCAGTTCGATACGCAGACGGTTCTCATGGAGGCAAAGACCATGGGAGATTATCTGCTTTACGATATGGAAGACAAGGAATTCGGCACGGATATCCGGGGACTGGAGAATTATTTTTTCAGCAATAACGGCAATCAGATCTACTGGCCCCTGGAAGACGTGGTGCTTGTCATCGGCGTGGACACACAGCTTTCGGCAGGGGATGATCTGCGGGATGCCAAGATAGAATATGAAAGGCTTCATCCGTGGATCAAAGTGAGCATTGCAGGGGCAATTATCAGTCTGCTGGGCTGGATTCTGACGCTTGTGTACCTGACACTGGCAGCGGGACACAAGGAGGGGGAGGAAGGCATCGCCTTAAGCTCCATTGACCGCATCAAGACCGAACTTATGATTGCTGGCTTTGTGTTTTTATCGGCGGAGCTGGTTATGCTGCTTGCGAGAGCAAGCAGCCGGGAATGGGAGGTTGCAGGTCTCCTTGTCGCATCAGGGACCATCAGTTTTCTCATTGATACGCTGTTTCTTATCTTCTATCTGAGTATGGTGCGTCGCCTGAAAGCGGAAGTGATGTGGGAGAACAGCCTTGTGTGCTGGCTTGGACGCGGGATTGAGAAGACGTTCCGGGAAAGGTCTGTCACAGTTAAGATTTTGATGATCTTTGCGATTCATATGATCGTCTGCTTTTGGAGCGTTTTACTACAGAAATGTGCCGGCACTCATTGCCCTGCTCTTATTCAGCGCCATGGAGGCATACATTCTGCTCCGGAAAGCGGTGGAGCACTATCAGATCCTGCAGGGAGTTGAGGAGATTGCGGACGGTGATCTCTCTGCCAAGATTGACGTTGAAGAACTTCACGGTGAGGACCGGAAGCTGGCGGAGACGATCAACAATATCGGCGCCGGACTGTTGCATGCCGTGGACGACAGCACGAAAAACGAGCGCATGAAAGCGGATCTGATTACCAACGTCTCCCATGACATCAAGACACCGCTGACATCGATTATCAATTATGTCAACCTTATACAGCGCGAGGATGTGGACAACGAGCGCGTGAAAACTACGTGAAGATCCTGGACGAAAAGTCCCAGCGCTTAAAGCAGCTCACAGAAGATCTGGTGGAGGTATCCAAGGTCAGTTCCGGAATGTGAAGCTTGAGATGCACAAGATCGACATTGTGGAACTGGTGTGCCAGACTGGCGGCGAATTCAATGAAAGTTCGAGGACAAAGAACTTACGATAGTGACAAAGCTTCCGCGCCAGGCGGTCTACATCTGGTCAGACGGACGGCACCTCTACCGCGTGATCGAGAATCTCTATAATAATGTCGCCAAGTATGCACTTCAAAAGACGCGTGTCTATGTGGAAGTGCAGGCGGACGAAGAACGTGCCGTCTTTTCTATTAAGAATGTTTCGGCGCGGTCACTGGCAAGAGAGAACAGCGAAGTGGAAGATCTGACGGAACGGTTTATCCGGGGATTCCTCCAGAACGACGGAGGGAAGCGGTCTGGGACTTTCCATCGCGAAGAATCTCACGCTTCTTATGGGAGGAATGTTTGATATTTCTGTGGATGGAGACCTGTTTAAGGCGACCATCGCTCTTCCGCTCTATGTGGAGGGACAGGAAGAAAGGGGGCAGTGATATGGTAAAAGCAGTGATCTTTGATATGGACGGGGTACTCATTGACACGGAAAAATGGCTGAACAAATACTGGCGCCAGGCGGCAGCGGAGGCGGGGTATGATATGACGGTGGAGGATGGTCTTGCGATCCGGAGTCTCGCGGCAAAGTATGCGGCGCCGTTTCTGCAGAAGCGGTTTGGAGCGGATTTCCCGTACTGGACGATCCGCGAGCGGCGCAAGGAACTGATGAAGGCGCACATCGCGGCGAACGGGATCGATAAAAGCCAGGTGTGGATGAACTTCTGGACTATCTGCGGGCGCACCGGATTAAGACGGCGGTGGCAACTGCGACGGATCCGGCGCGCACAAAGGATTATCTCACCAGAATCGGTATCTACGATAAGTTTGACCGTATTGTGTGCGCAACGATGGTGGAGAACGGCAAGCCCAAGCCGGACATTTATCTCTATGCCTGTGAGCAGATCGGGGAAGCGCCTGCGGACTGTATTGCGGTCGAAGATTCCCCAACGGCGTGCGCTCCGCAACGGATGCGGGAATCCGGACGGTCATGGTGCCGGATCTGGCGGAACCGGATGCGGATGCGGCAAAACGCATCGCGGCAAAAGCGGGTACACTCTTTGATATCATACTGATGTTTGAAGACGGCGATTTGTCATGATAAAGCGCGAAAGTGCTTGATTTTTACCTGCAAGACCGATATAATTTTTGAAAGGCTATGATAAGGGCAAGGAGGAAATCATGAAGTTATATGACAGCGGGTATATCTGGTAAACGGAACGGAACTGGTTGTGGATGACGCGCAGGCAGCTGCCGCAATAAAGAGCAGAACGGGCAGAGAGGTGACAAAAGCCGAGGCGGCGCAGGGAACGATCGCATACGGTATTTTAAAGGAGCACAATACATCCGGCAATATGGACAAGCTTCAGATTAAGTTTGATAAGCTGACTTCCCACGACATTACGTTCGTAGGAATCATACAGACAGCACGTGCATCGGGACTGGAGAAGTTCCCGATTCCGTATGTACTGACGAACTGCCACAACAGCCTGTGCGCAGTCGGCGGCACCATCAATGAGGATGACCACATGTTTGGGCTGACCTGTGCAAAGCGCTATGGCGGAATCTATGTGCCGCCTCATCAGGCAGTCATTCACCAGTTTGCCAGAGAGATGCTGGCGGCAGGCGGCAAGATGATCCTCGGATCGGATTCCCACACGAGATACGGAGCGCTCGGTACCATGGCAGTCGGCGAGGGCGGTCCGGAGCTGGTAAAGCAGCTTCTCTCCAAGACATATGATATTGATATGCCTGAGGTAGTAGGCATTTACCTGACGGGTACACCGCGCAAGGTCGTCGGACCGCAGGATATTGCACTGGCGATCATCGGCGAAGTGTTTGAACGCGGTTATGTGAAAAATAAGGTCATGGAGTTTGTCGGACCGGGCGTTTCCAACATGAGTGTGGACTATCGTATCGGTGTGGACGTCATGACAACCGAGACGACCTGCCTTTCCTCTATCTGGAGAACGGATGACGCGGTGAAGGAGTTCTATGAGATTCACGGCAGAGAGGGAGATTACAAGGAACTGAATCCGGCAGCAGTCGCTTACTATGACGGAATGATCGAGATCAATCTGGATGAGATCAAACCGATGATTGCGATGCCGTTCCACCCGAGCAACACCTACACGATCGAGGAGCTGAACGCAAACCTGATGGATATTCTGGATGACTGCGAGAAGCGGGCAGAGGTAAGCTTTGACGGTGCGGTCAAGCTCGACTTAAAGAGCAAGGTCAGAAACGGCAGACTGTATGTGGATCAGGGTATTATCGCAGGCTGCGCGGGCGGCGGTTTTGAGAATATCTGTGATGCGGCGGACATCTTAAAGGGTGCGTCGATCGGACCGGATGAGTTTACGCTCAGCGTTTATCCGGCAAGTACGCCGATTTATATGGAACTGGTGAAAAATGGAGCCGTTGCCACGCTCATGGAGACGGGCGCGATTGTGAAGACGGCATTCTGCGGACCGTGCTTTGGCGCAGGAGACACGCCGGCGAACAATGCATTTCCATCCGCCACTCCACGAGAAACTTCCCGAACCGCGAGGGTTCCAAGGTGCAGAAGGGACAGGTCGCTTCCGTGGCGCTTATGGACGCGCGTTCTATCGCTGCGACGGCGGCAAACAAAGGGATATTTGACGGCAGCTACGGACGTGGATGTAGATTTTTCCAAGCCGAAGTATCATTTTGACAGTGCGATCTATGCAAACCGTGTCTTCGACAGCAAGGGCGTGGCAGATCCGTCCGTGGAGATCCAGTTCGGACCGAATATCAAGGACTGGCCGGCGATGACTGCACTTCCGGAGAATATGGTATTAAAAGTAGTATCGGAGATTCATGATCCGGTAACGACGACAGATGAGCTGATTCCTTCCGGCGAGACCTCTTCTTTCCGCTCGAACCCGCTCGGACTGGCAGAGTTTGCACTTTCCAGAAAAGACCCGGAGTACGTTGGACGTGCAAAGGAGATCCAGAAGGCACAGAAAGCAGTCGAGGAGGGCACATGTCCGGTTGAGGCAGTCGAAGAACTGCGCCCGGTAATGGATGCGATCCGTGCGGCATTTCCGGAGAAAACGTTTGGTGAAGAGATGAAGCCGGGAACACTTGGCTTTGGAAGTACGATTTTCGCGGTGAAGCCGGGCGACGGTTCTGCGCGTGAGCAGGCAGCGTCCTGTCAGAAGGTGCTTGGCGGCTGGGCAAACATCGCCAATGAGTACGCGACAAAGCGTTACCGCTCGAATCTCATCAACTGGGGTATGCTTCCGTTTGTCATTCCGGAGGGAGCGCTTCCGTTCCAGAATCTGGATTATCTGTTTTTGCCGGACATCCGCAAGGCAGTGGAAGAAAAGCAGAGCGAGATTACCGCATACGTGGTGAAGGGTTCTGAGTTAAAGGAATTTAAGCTGGGACTGGGTGCGATGACGGACGACGAGAGAGATTATCTTAAAAGGTTGTCTGATCAATTATTATCGCGGATAAGCCCGTTTCGTGGCAATAGGATCAGAGAGAACAGGCAGTGTCAGGGATTGCACTGCCTGTGTTTTACAACAGAGTTTGTTGCAACTAACAAAAGTATATTTTGTTGTAAATACAACAGACAAATTCCTGGTGCTATGGTAGGATTTGGAAGAAATAGAAAACACGGGGTTGTGTAACAATAGAACATAGAGGAAAACGACCGCGTGTGTGAAATAGAAAGGAGAAATGAATGATGATGAATCCAAGAAAAGTTGCAGTAATCGGATGTGGTTTTGTGGGGGCGTCCATCGCGTTTGCCCTCATGCAGAAAGGACTGTTTTCAGAGATGGTGCTCATAGATGCCAATCACGCAAAAGCGGAGGGGGAGGCGATGGATTTAAGCCACGGTCTTCCCTACACGGCGTCGATGGACATCTATGCCGGGGACTATAAGGATGTGGCAGACTGCGGTCTGATCATTATTACCGCGGGAGCGAATCAGAAACCGGGAGAGACGCGTCTGGACCTGATCGAGAAGAATGTCGGTATATTAAAATAGATCGTTCCGCAGATCACGGCGACGGCTTTTGAGGGAATTTTAATGATAGTTGCCAATCCAGTGGATGTGCTGACCTATGCGGCACAGCAGATATCCGGTTATCCGGTGGAGAGTCTTTGGCTCCGGTACGGTTTTGGATACGGCGAGACTCAAATATCAGGTTGGCAGACATCTGGATGTGGACAGCCGCAGCGTTCATGCTGTTATCATCGGTGAGCATGGCGACAGCGAACTTCCGGTATGGAGCGGGGCGAATGTGTCCGGAATCGATCTGAATCATTTCTGCGAACTGCGGGGACATTTCAACCACGAGGCATCCATGGAGCGCCTGTATGAGGAGGTGCGCGACAGCGCCTATGAGATCATAGAGCGCAAGGGTGCGACCTACTACGGCATTGCCATGGCGGTTGCGAGAATTGCAGAGAGCATTGTGAAGGATGAGCATGCCGTGCTTCCGGTGTCGGTGGAACTGCAGGGAGAGTACGGTCTGTCCGGTCTGGCACTCAGCATCCCGTCGGTGGTCGGCAAGAACGGAATCGAGAAGGTGCTTGAGATTCCGCTCAATGAGAAGGAGAAAAATGCACTTCTTGCGTCGGCAGACCAGCTGAAGGCAGTCATTGAAAAATTAACATTAAATTAGCGGCAAATAAAGAATAGCGATTGGAAAACCTCCCTGCATGGGGTATAATGTACGCATAGGCAAAAGTGAGCATGCATCGAAACGGATGCAGATGCTTGCAGCGGCAGCCGGATCCGATGCATGTGAACGCGCCAGCGGGTCCGGAAAACCGTAGGTTTTTCGGACCTTTTGCCGTAGGCGTAAGAAAAGCTGATAGGGCGAACGCCCGCGAGTCCGGAAGAGCGAAGCGGTTTCGGACGTGCACTGCTGGGAATTGCAGCGGCAGACAACAGAGGAACAGCAAGGAGGTTTACTATGGACAGTGAGAGACGACAGACAGACAATACTTCCGGCGACAGAAATGGCGGATGGAATTTAAAGCAATATGTAGTAATCGCGTTGGTAGTGTTTATTACGTTTTGCTGCTGTATACTGTTTTTCTTTATGATATATCGTTACAACGGGTTTGCGGATTTCTGGAAAAAGCTGACCACAATTCTTCAGCCTATTATTATGGGGCTGGTGCTTGCATATCTGCTCAATCCGGTAATGAAGTTTCTGGAACGTCATCTGATGAAGCTGTTGGAACCGCGGATGAAGAGCAAAACAAAAGCAAAAAAAATGTCGCGCGGCGTTGCGATCGCGGGGCGTGGGTGTTCTTAGGGGAATCGTTGTACTGCTTATCGCGGCGATTGTTCCTTCTATCATACAGAGTATACAGGGGATCGCCACGGGGCTTCCGAGCGAGGTCAAGAATATCATGGACTGGTCGGATGAATTCTTCAAGGGAGATTCGGAGATTGTAGGTGTTATAAACGATGTGCTGCAAAAAGCAAGCGATGCCGTACAGAAGTTTCTTGAAAATGATCTGCTGGCGCAGGTTCAGGTTTATCTGACGTCGATCGCAAGCGGTGTGATCTATACGTTAAAGTTTCTGCTGAATCTGGTGGTCGGCATCATTGTGTCCATTTATGTGCTGGCGAGCCAGGAGACGTTTGCAGGACAGGCGAAGAAAATCATTTACGCCATGTTCAAGCCGGTACGTGCGAACGTGATCGTTGAGACGGTGCGCAAGAGCAACGAAATCTTTGGCGGATTTATTTCCGGAAAACTTCTGGATTCAGCGATTATCGGTATTCTTGCCTATGTGGTGCTCACTATTATGAGAATGCCGGATACGATCCTGCTTGCAGTGATCATCGGCGTGACCAACATTATTCCGTTTTCGGACCGTTTATCGGAGCAATTCCGTCATTCCTTATCGTTGTATTGCAGAATCCGCTGCAGGAGTGTACTTTCTCATTTTCATCTTTATTCTCCAGCAGATCGACGGCAATATTATCGGACCGAAGATCCTCGGCGATTCTACTGGGCTTAGTTCCTTCTGGGTGGTATTTGCCATTCTGGTATTTGGCGGGCTGTGGGGATTCCCGGGCATGCTGCTCGGTGTGCCGCTCATGGCAGTAATCTACTATGTGGCACAGAAGCTGGTATCTTATTTTCTGCGAAAGCGGGGTCTGGTGGACGATACGGGAAGCTACATTCATCTGATGCGCATTGACAAGAGGACAAACGAGCTTGTCTATGAGGAAAAACGGAGAAAGGCACCGAGGAAAAATCGAAGAATCACCTGAAAAATAATATGCTGCCCTCATATAGGACAATGAAATATAAAAGTCCTATATGGGGGTATTTTCATGTCTGGAAAAAGTAGGATAATTCCAATAAAAAAAGACAGGCAGCACACCACTGCGTGACCGCCTTTTCGGACGAATATTTTTGACATCTATTAGTGCGTATGATAAACTAAAAGGTAATAAAAGAGTGAAAATCGCACAGTTTGAGGTGGCACAAATTGGATAAATACGAATATAAATTAAAGCTGGATCAGATGAAGGCCTTTACCGCAGAGAATAATTACAAAGCCGCTGCGGAGATTGCGGACACGATCAACTGGCATAAAATAAAAAACGTCAACGCACTGATTAAGGCGGGAGAAATCTACGAGAATATGGGAAGATATGAGGAGAGCAGGGACATTCTGCTCATGGCGTATGACAGATCTCCGATCGGACGAATGATTATCTACCGGCTTGCGGAGGTTGCCATCAAGATGGGGAACTGCGAGGAAGCGAGAGACTACTATCAGAATTCGTGGAGATCGCCCCGCACGACAATCTCAAATACGTTCTGCGCTACGAGATCAGTAAGGCGGAGGGCGCCGATCTGCAGACGCTGATCGGAATACTGGAAGAATTAAAAGAGCAGGAATATTCCGAGGAGTGGGCATTTGAGCTGGCATGCCTTTACCATAAGGCGGGAATGAGCGAAAAATGCATCGACGCCTGCGATGAGCTCATTCTGTGGTTCGGAGACGGACCATATGTGGAGCGTGCGCTGGAGCTTAAGATGCTTTATCAGCCGCTGACCAGACAGCAGGAGGAAAAGTACCGGCAGTTCCGCCTCAAAAAAGAGGGCGTTGTGGAAGTGCGGCCGGAGGACGACCTTGAGTCCGGCGAGATTGTGAGCGAACCGGTGCAGATACCGAAGGTAAAGCTTTCACCGGAGCGTTTTAATACACAGAATCTGCAGGATGAACTTCGCAAGAATATGGTGCAGATCATGGAAGCGACCGACAAGGAAAAGGTCGAGGACAGCATGGATACGATCAAGAAGCTCGTGGAGGAGATTCCGTATCTTCAGATTCCCAAGGAGGAACCGCTGCCGCAGGATACGATCGAGATGCCCCATATCGAGACGGATGCAGAGATTGACAACTCGCTCAAGAGCAATTTTAAAGAGCTTCTTGCAGAGGATTATGACGGACAGATCAGCATGTATGTTCCGGATAAGGGGGCTACAGAGCCGCAGGTGACAGGACAGATGAGTATTGATGAGGTGCTTGCAGACTGGGAGAAGACCAAGCGTGCGGCAGAGACGGCGCTTGAGGAGGCGAAGCAGCGCAAGCTGGAATCCGCGAAGGCGCGTGCACTGCAGGAGGCAGGCGATATCATGGAGCGTCTGGTGGATGTGATTCCGAAGCTTGACTCAGGACTGACACCGAAGGATCTGCTGGATGAAGAGTATCTGGGCGGTCAGCCGATTGCTGACGATAAGGCGGCTGAGATGGTGGCGAACATGAACCAGATCTTACAGCAGGAGATCGACCGCTTATCCTCCGAGAATGCGAGAATGGATGAACAGCTTGCGGCGGCAAGTGCGGCGGAGGCAGCAGGTGTGGCGGAGCCGCAGGAAGCGTTGCAGCCGGAGGAGGCAGATTTCTGGGGGAACGGCATCACAGAGCTGACACAGAGCCCGTATGAGATAGAACCAGATGCGGAGCAGCTTGCGGCGGAGGCTGCATATGAACCGCAGACAGATGCGGTATACGGAGCAGAGACAGAGCCGGTATACGCACCGGAGGCAGAGGCGGTATATGAGCCGCAGACAGGGGCGGTATATGAACCGCAGACAGATGCGGTGGTAAGTGAGGCGGAACAGGCAGATGCAGCAGGAAGCTATGGCGGAACCGCGGAACCGGAGATTCCGGGCAGCTATACCGAAGAGACAGACCCGGATACGTTTACCCTGGGGGCCGATGTCCAGGCGCTTCTGGCAGAGGAAGCGGTGGCAAAAGACACGGCGCAGCCACAGGCGGCGGAAGAACCGGAGGATACAGACGATGCTGCCGGGATGGAAGAGCCGGATACGGCAGCACTGGGAGCCGACATCCAGGCATTGATGGAAGAGCAGAAGATACAGCCGGAGGACGAGGAACTTCCGAAGGCGGAGAAGTCCGGCGGAAAGCTGGCAGGCGGGGACACCCGAAGAGCGGAGCTTCAAAAGCGAAAGCGGCAGACGACGTGCTTCCGAAGATCGAGGAGCCGGAGGAGGAAGGACATCAGGCAATTACCCGGCTTTCCAAAGAGCAGCGGGAGATTTTACATATTTTGTGCCGATTAAGGGAATGGAACAGCAGCTGTGCCAGGCGCTTACGGGAGCAGCGGCAAGACTTTCGTCCGGTAAAACGGCTTCCACCGGGAATATGATTATTCAGGGCGGACAGGGAAGCGGCAAGACGGTGCTCGCGACCAGCATGATTAAGGCGCTCCAGAAGAAGTGGGCAAGCCGAACGGAAAAATCGGCAAGATCGAAGCTTCCGTGCTGAATCAGAAAGATGTGGCGGCGCTCCTGAAAAAGTGGCGGGCGGATGTCTGATTATCGAAAAGGCGGGAGCCATCTCAAGAGAGACGGCAGTCAAGCTTGGCACGCTGCTTGACAGTGACAGCGGACTGTTTGTGATTATGGAGGACACCAGAAGAGGAATCGAGAAGGCACTCAGCCGGGATGCGGGATTTGCAGCACGGTTTTCGGAGAAAATCAATATCCCGATCTTTACGAGCGACGAACTGGTGGCGTTTGCGAGATCCTATGCCAACGAACTGGGATACACCATCGATGAGATGGGAGTTCTGGCACTTTACAACAGCATCAGCAATATTCAAAAGCTGGATCAGGCGACAACCCTTACAGAGGTCAAGGATATTGTGGACGAGGCAATCGCCCATGCAGAACGGGGAGGACTTAAGAAGGCGTTCAGTATTATCACTTCCAGAAGATATGACGATGACGATTATGTCATCCTTCATGAAAAAGATTTTGGATTTTAAAATCAAGATAAAGGGGTAGATGGGTATGGCAAATTTTTCAGAGCTGGATCGGTACTTATTTGGGCAGGCGACACACTATGAGATTTACCGGAAGCTGGGGGCGCATCCCACAGATGAATACGGCATCCGGGGAGTCTGCTTTGATCTGTGGGCGCCAAATGCCGCGCGTGTATGGGTCATCGGTTCCTTTAACGGATGGGATGAGGGCGCCAATGAAATGAAGCGCCTGGAGCCGGAGACGATGGGGATTTTTGAATTGTTTATTCCGGGTGTCGAGGAGGGCGATCTGTACAAGTACCTCATCGAGACGAAGGACGGAAAGCGCCTGTACAAGGCAGATCCTTATGCAAACTACGCGGAGTTAAGACCCGGAACGGCGTCGGCTGTTGCGGATATCGAACATTTTAAGTGGTCAGATGCCGAGTGGATGAAAGAGCGCGCCACACACAAGGAAGATGTATATGAACAGCCGCTTGCCATCTATGAGGTTCACCCGGGATCCTGGATGCGTCATCCGGGCAGACAGGATGACGGATTTTACAGTTATCGGGATCTGGCAAAATCTTTGATTCCGTATGTGACTGAGATGGGGTATTCCCATATCGAGCTTATGGGAATCTGCGAATATCCGTACGATGGTTCCTGGGGCTATCAGGTAACCGGTTATTATGCGACTACCTCGCGCTATGGAACACCGGAAGACTTCGCTTATTTTGTAAATGAATGCCACAGACACAAGATCGGCGTAATCTTAGACTGGGTACCTGCACATTTCCCAAAGGATGCGCACGGTCTGGCAGAGTTTGACGGGAGCTGTCTCTATGAGTATGCAGACCCAAGAAAGGGAGAGCATCCCGACTGGGGCACAAAGATATTTTGACTACGGTAAGAACGAGGTCAAGAATTTCCTGATCGGCAGCGCCCTGCTGTGGGTGGAGCATTACCATGTGGACGGTCTGCGTGTGGACGCGGTGGCGTCCATGCTGTATCTCGATTACGGAAAGGAAGCCGGTCAGTGGGTTCCGGAACCAGTATGGCGATAATAAGAACCTGGAAGCAATCGAGTTCTTTAAACATATCAATACCCTGGTTCTCGGAAGAAATCCGGGAGCTGTCATGATTGCGGAGGAATCTACCGCATGGCCGAAAGTGACCGGACCGGTGGAGGATGACGGACTGAATTTCAGCTATAAGTGGAACATGGGCTGGATGCATGATTTTTTGGATTACATGAAGCTGGATCCTTACTTTCGACGGGATAATCATCACAAGATGACATTTGCGATGAGCTATAATGAGAGTGAGAAATATATTCTGGTACTGTCACATGATGAGGTGGTACATCTGAAGTGTTCTATGCTTAACAAAATGCCGGGACTTGGCATTGATAAGTTCCGCAATCTCATGGCAGGCTACGCGTTTATGATGGGACATCCGGGGAAGAAGCTTTTATTTATGGGACAGGAATTTGCACAGCTTCGCGAGTGGAGTGAGGAGCGCGAGCTGGACTGGTTCCTTCTCGACAATCCGGATCACAAGCATATCCAGAACTGGGTGAAAAAACTGCTTCATATTTACCGGAAGAATCCGGCGCTTTACGAGCTCGACAGCAGCTGGGGCGGTTTCGAGTGGATAAATGCAAACGATGCAGACAGAAGCATCTACAGTTTCATCCGCAAGAGCAAGGACGGAAAAATCAGCTGCTCTTGTGTGCAGCTTTACACCGGTGGCAAGACCGGATTACAGAGTGGGAGTGCCTGCCAAGAAGACCTACAAGCTGATATTGGACAGTGACTCCGAAGAGTTTGGAGGATGCGGCAGACAGCGTCCGCAGAGTTACAAGGCGGTGGAGGCCGAATGTGACGGCAGACCATACTCGATCGCGTATCCTCTGGAGCCGTACTGGCGTGGCGGTATTTCGTTACTGATTGCATTTCGGGGGCTGGTGAAATGCGAAGAACAGCTTAATAATGGTGCTGATATGACCGATATATATATCAGCTATGAATGGCGCATAGTGTTATGCGCCATTTTTAATATTCGATTACTCTATAGAACCACAGCTGAAAAGGTAAAAGGAGTTCACAGGATGAGAGTAGAGCAGCAGAGCCAGAATATTATAGATGTTGTAAAGCAGAGTATCGGACCGGAGGAAAAGAGCGGAGCCGTTCTGAGCCAATATACCACAGGAGCCGCGGGAGCTGCCGTGGAAAAGCAGTGTCAGTGACAATGCGAAATCCGTGAATTTAAAAGATGCCACCTATGCCAAGCCGGCAGCGGAAGACAAGCAGACGGTTGCCGAGGAGATCGAAGCGTCCGCGACGCTTGATGCCGAAGAGCGCAAGAACCAGATGGCGGTGTTGTCCAACACTACCTCCCCGGAAGATTATGCGAAAATGCAGGAAGACGGATTTTAACTGGACGATACGACGACCAATACGATTGTGACCGAGACGGATAAGATTAAGGCACAGCTTGCAAAAGCGGGAGGATATCTCTTTCTTTGAGATGATCTGGATTACGAGCAGATGGCGGCGATTACCGGAAGCGAAGCGCTTGCAAGACAGCTGGCGCAGGCAATGAAGGAAGCCGACCTCCCGTGCACCGAGGAAAATGTGCGGGGCGTGATGGAGGCGCTCTCACTGGCGCAGACACTTCAGACGCCGGGGGACGGTGCAGTGAAGTATATGCTGGATAACGGGATGGAGCCCACGATAGGTAACCTGTACAAGGCAGAGTACAGCGGAAGTGCTGCTTATCAGGCAAATCCGAGGCAGCAGTCGATATGACGATGTTTTCGGATCAGATTGACGCGATTATTGCGCGCGCCGGGCTTTCGGTGGATGATACATCAAAAGAGGCGTGCCAGTGGCTGCTGGACAATAGCGTGCCGCTCAATGAGGAGAATCTTGCTTACTATATGGAGCTGAAAAATCTCAGTCTGCCAGTGCAGGCAGAGGCGCTGCTGGGCAGTATGGCGGCTGCGGTTGCAGAAGGAAAAAGCCCGCAGGACGCACTGCTTGTGGATGGACAATCATTTGCGGACAAGGCGCAGGATGCCTGCGATGTGATCGGCGAAGCGACGGATGAGGATGTCGCATATGTCGTGGATCACGGCATGGAGTTAAATATCCGCAGCTTAAAAGAAGCGATGGCACATCGCTCGGGTGAGGAGACGGCGGATAGCGCCTTCGGGAGACGCGCAGGAGGAGACGGCAGAGAGCAGTGCGGATGGCAGCACTGCTTATACACAGAGAGAACTGGATCTGCTGACCGCCAGAAGACAGCTGGAGGAGACACGTCTTGCGATGACAGCACAGGCAAACTATGCGTTGCTCAAAAAGGGAATCAGATTGATACCCAGCCGCTGGCAGAGCTTGTGGAGGCTTTGAAGGAGACGGAGAACCAATATTACGAACAGCTGTTGAAGGGACAGGGTGTAGAAGCTTCGGAGACGAACGTGAATCTTTTCCGTGAGACCACAGAGCGTGTCAACGATTTAAAACGGTTCCGGCATACGTGCTGGGAGCGCAGGGAGTAAAGGATGCGTCTGTCGCAAAGGTTCATGATACCGGACGTGCGATGCGGGATACCTTTGAGCGTGCAAATCAGAGTTATGAGACCCTGATGACGGCACCACGTGCAGACCTGGGAGATTCTGATTCAGAAGGCATTCCGCAACGTGGATGATATTTTGAGCGATATCGGACTGGAGGAGACGGAGGCAAATCAGCGTGCGGTGCGCATCCTCGGTTATAACCAGATTGAAATTACACAGGAATCCGTGGCGGAGATGAAAGCGGCGGATGAGCAGGTGCAGCGTATTCCGCAACCTGACGCCGGCAACGGTGACGGAGATGATCCGCAGAGGAATCGATCCGCTGGATATGGATTTTAGTACGCTGAATGCGACCGCGGAGCAGATTAAAAAGAGACCAGTGCGAACGATGAGCGCGGCTTTGAGAATTTTTGTGGAAGCTGGAACGCACGGAGGGAATCAGCCAGGAAGAGCGGGCTTCTTATATCGGAACGTATCGCCTGATCCATCAGGTAGAGCAGTCGGACGGCGCCGCGGTGGGAGCGCTTGTAAATCAGGGAGCAGATATCACCATGCGCAATCTGATGATGGCGGTCCGATCCGAGAGGCGCAGTGGAAAATGGATTACAGTGTGGATGAATCCTTTGAAAAGTGGAAGGCAGTGGATATTCCGGCACTTCCATCACCGATCAGATGGAAGCGGCATATCAGAACAACTGCGTGAAAGATGTCGCAGATCTGCTCACACCGGAGCGCATGAAGGTTGTCGCATCACAGACGCCGGACTGGGAGGAGATGACTCCGGAGCAGTTAAAGGAGGCGCTCGCGCAGGCACAGACAGACGATGCCAGCCAGGATTATGCATATGCGAAGGAGCAGCTGGATCAGTTATCGCAGAGCGCGAAAATGACGCAGGATATTTACACGGTACTGCAGAAGTACGACATTCCGAATACCATGACGAACGTCATGGCGATGGAAGCCATGGTAAATGACCGGAACGGCGTATTCCGTCAGATCTTCGGCGAGAGCGCAAAGGGAAGCCACAAAGAGGAAAATGAGGAGCAGCTTGCGGGCGAAGGAGCAGGTGCTTGAGGATTTCGAGAGGCAATCGCAAGCCCGGAGGGGCTTGCCGCTACAGGAACAGCTTGCTGAGGTTGCTGAGAATGTAATGAATGGAATGATCGACAGCGATGACGTGACAAGTCTTGATATCAGGGAGATGCGTCTGCTGTCGGCACAGTTATCCATCGGCAGTATGATGGCAAAGAAGAGCAGTATGCAATACCGGTGCAGACCGAGAGCGGTGTTGTCGGCATTTCGCTGAAGGTCGTGCGTGGGGATGGTGAAAAAGGGCTGGTTGACATCACGATGGAAACCAAGCTTCACGGTAAGATTGCGGCAACGTTCCAGGCAAAAGAGCATGGCGTCAGCGGTCTGATTGCATCGGACCGGGAGGATACCAAAGAACTTTTAGACAGCCGGCAGGAGAGCCTTACGGCAGTATTGGACAGTGGAAACGAGGCAGATCTTCACTATGCATGCATCGCAGATCTGGATCTGAACCATTTTTCAACAGGCGTCTTTGGCGTGGATGCACCAGAACAGCAGGAGACCACAGAGAAACAGTCGGATACGACGTATCAGGTGCAGACAACAAGGCTATACCATATTGCGGAAAGCTTTGTGCGGCAGGTGCAGGATCTTTTGCAGGGAACAGATGCGCAGGGAGCGGATGCATAAAACAGTTATAGCAGGGATTCTTCTTCGAGATAGGAGAGAATCCCCAGATAGATGGCATGAGCAAGCTTGCTCTGATAATCTTCGGTCAGGAGCAGATCGGCTTCGCTCTGGTTGCTTAAAACCCACATTCTACGATTACCGTAGGTGTGGGTGTTTTTTTTAGGAGATAGTAGCTTTCGGTGCGATTCTGGGATCGACTTCGGAAATCAGATGCTTCTGGAGAACGTCCGCTAAGCGCTTGCCGTTTTCGGACTGCCCGTAATAGAATACCTGGGCGCCTTTGATGTCTTCGGTTGTGTAACTGTTCTGATGAATGCTCACGGTGAAAGTGGGATTGGCGTCCGCGATTATCTGGCAGCGCTTCTGCATATCCGCGGCTTTTTTGTTGGTGGCGTCTGCGGGTGAGAGACCGGCGTCGGAATCACGGGTGAGAACGACAGAGATTTCTCTCTGTTCCAGAAGATCTTTTAATTTTAAAGCGATGGTGAGGTTGATGTCCTTTTCGAGTGCGCCGTTGATGCCCACCTTTCCGGGGTCACTTCCGCCATGACCGGCATCGACGACAATACAGATTTTTTCACGTGCCGCCTTCTTCACTCTGGACCAGTACGGCGCCCTGCTTTGCGAGAATGAAGGCAGCGGCCAGAAGACAGAGGCTCATGATAAGTTCCAACTTTTTTTTCATGAAAAAAACCCCGGGATCGTTCATAAAATGATATTCACGATCCCGGGGTTAGAACGGCTAGTTGATGTATTTGATAATGGTATCCCAGACAGCCGGATCCTCCAGACCAAGCTTCCAGAAAGCTCCGCCGGCGAGCTGGTTGGACTGCATTACCTTTAACTTCTCCTCAAGTGAAGTGGCATCCTCCACCCAGATCTTGTAGGTGACGCCGCCGTTGATGTATTCTACATAATACTGTCCGTCTGTGTCGGACCACACCGGAACGGCTCCGTTCGTGCTGATCAGGTTCTGACTTCTTCATGCCTGCCTGAGTAGCAGTCCAGCTCGTAGAGTGTATCACTGTCGGAGGTGTCCTCGGTTGTACTGACAGCCGCGCCATCGTCCGATACCGGAGTCTCGCTCCAGACACGTGTGTAAAACGGCATACCGAGAATCAGCTGGTCTGCCGGAACGCTTTGGAGCGTATCTGCGACACCCTGATTGACAAAACCGATGGACGCCACCGATCCGGCTCGGAACCTGCGTAATGCTCATCATATCCCATCAGTATGACATAGTCGGCAAAGACTGCCTGCTCGGAGCGGTTATAGAATGCCGTAAGCTGTTGGCGGATAATTATCGACGGAAAGGACAATGCCGTTGTTGGCACATTTCAGCGATAATTCCCGGATAAACTGGATATAGGAATCACCGATGGAAGGGTCGAGCGATTCAAAGTCCACGTTAATGCCGTCCAGCTTGTACTGGATCGCAGCGGAGATCAGGTTGTTGATCAGACTCTCACGTCTGAACTGTGGTCAGCACCTGCGTGGTATCCGGACTCTCCAGTCCCGATCCTTGGCGCCGAAGTTGCTTACAAGCGCCCAGACTTCAATGTTGTTCTGGTGACAATAGTTTACATAATCAGAACTTGCCAGGGAACCGATGCCTCCGTTCGTATCCTTTAAGTAAAACCAGGTCGGAGAGATGACATTGAGTCCCTTGGGTGTTTGAAAGTACGTTCGCAATGTTTGCGTTCGCACTGCTGTTGGTCACCTGGTGCCAGCCGAGATTGATGGAGAAATCTTTTTTAATATGCGAAAATTCTTCCGCAGTGTAGTCGCTGGTCCGGGTCGCGGTGGAGGTGCTGCCGAGGGCTTTGGTCTTTACATAGCCGATGATGCCGTCCTCCGTCATCACCTTCGTCCAGGTCTGTTCGGCTCTAAAACGGTGAGCACGGTTCCTTTTGCAAGGTCGGCGAGAATCGGACTCCTTGATGCCGCCCTGATAGCGCAGCTCCGTGGATTTCTTGACAGGAGCGGTGTTGTAGTCGCCCCACTGGTTTGTGAGGACAACGCGGTTCGGCTGATCGTATACGGTATAATCAAAATCGGAATACTGTTTTACAAAATCGATCGCAATATATGCGGTGGAGGCATCTGCCTTTACAATCGTTGATCTAACGTCCGGGCGTCTTTGGTCACATAGTAGGTCGTGCTCTCCGCATCCGCCGAGATCAGGTCGGTGGCGGTGGTGTATAAAAGCTTGTTCTCATTGGCATCCCAGAAAACGGCTGTTGATCTTATCGTGAACCGTCTCAAAATCCAGATATACGTTTCCGTCGATCAGTCGCCCCTGCACAGACAACACTTCATTATTAAAGATCAGGGCTACGGAATCATCAGATGCAAGCCCGTAATACTCGGATAACTCCTGGTGCTCTTTGGAGGGCGTGTATTTTTCGATCAGTCGTCCGAGCAGCATGAACAGAATGATAATGACGATTAAAACAAGAACGGCAATGACCGGTATAATATTCTTTTTTATTCTTCATGGAAAAATCCTTTCTTCTTCTGAGAGATTTCCCCTACATTGTAGCATATTGCAGCACAAAATCAAAGCTATTTGCATCTGCCATTTTTTGCGTGCCGCAGAATGAAAAACGGGAACCGGCCGCGGGAGATTGTGAACTCGGGCGGCAGTTCCCGGCTGTCTTTTTATCAAATAATATTCACTGCATAGACAGTATGACCGGGCATTGAGGAACTCAGTCATTCTGTTCCAGTTACGACTAGTTACGGAAGATCTTTCTGATCTTATCAAAATGGACTTCCTTTAACACCCTCGTCAAAAATATAATCTCATGTAATGTGCTTTCCTCCACGCAGAGCTGGCTGGCTACATCCTGCGAGCTGCTTTTCGCGCCCTCCAGCCAGATGGTAATGCCTCGATTCTCCAGAGACGTAAGCTCCAGATAGAGTCTTTGCATATGTTCATCATTCACATTAGATTCCCCCAAATCTGAAAAATACCAAAAGGAATTCGCTGGTTACGTTTCGTGATATAAAGAAAATTGCGCTGCGATCCCCGGCAGACAGTGTGTTGCGGTTACAATGAATAAAATGACAGAAGTATGTCAAAAAATAGAAAGTGCTCCTTCTCTATATGAAAAGGTTTTGATGAACGGAACCTCCTGCATGGATATGGAGGCTGCCTGGAAAAACGGAATGATTCTGAATGTTCCCATCTGTACCAGATAATGATAACCTTCCCCAAGGTTTGTAAAGCTGTCAAATTGTTTGAAAAATTCCTCATAACTCCAGGCTTTCCAGAGTGCAAGACTGCCTAGCACAATCTTGCGGTCGCAGCGCAGGAATTCTGCGGCAGCAGATTCGTTTGCTGCCGAGATCCAGGATCAGATAATCATACCCATATTCAGCAGGGGGCACAGCATCCGGCGCCAGATTCGGATAATAATCCACGCCGTGCAGGCGGAAGTGAAAAAACTCTGCCTTTGAAGTGTCCGCGGTATCCGCCGCTTTGCTGCATTGTAAGGCATGGCGGTGTATGGAGGCCGCAAGAGCGGATTCCGGAATCAGCCGCGCCAGTTCGCTGCGCTTGTGAAGTTCAAGACAAGCGGTGCGCAGTCTTCGCCTGGAGGCACAGTATGTGCTAAGGCTTATGGCGAGCTGTGTCACGCCAGCCCCCGGATGACATCCGAGAATGCCGATGGTGATGTGTGCTTTGGTTTCGTTGCGATCAAAATAGAAGATGCCGTCTCCCTCCTTTCTTCGGTAAGATGGACGAAACAAGCCGTTCCTTTCGGGTGTTGTATCGTATGGAACCGCATCTTCCGGAAAGCAGTAGACGCGGTGGTCTAACTGCCGTGCGTATGCCTTTGCGGCAGAGCGGCAGCCGTGATTGCAGAGAAAACGTGTCTGCGGCAGCAGTGCCAGCTGTTTCCCATAGGCGGCTGCCTGTACAAAACCAGTCCTCCGTTTAAGACGAAAAGAATCAGGTCAAAGAAGCCAGCTCGGCAAGCGCGGGCGCGCGGGTGCCATAGTCTCTTACAACGCAGTCATCCGGCGGAACGGAAACAGATATACTGTCCCCATAGTCCGGAATCCCGCGGAAGCTTCCATAAATAAAGATCCCGTTCTGGTCGATCAGACGATGATTTGCCCTGGCGGCGTGTAGAAGCGATGCGCTCCCGTCCGCGGCAATATAAATGGCGGGAATATGTTTTTGATTCATGGTGCTGACAAGAGAACTGGAAATATGCGTGGCGCCTGCACCGGGTCTGCTCCCGATGACGGCAATGTTCCGAATGAGATGCGAAGACTGCTGATTCTCTGATAATGGTACACGAAGCAGTGCGGCTTTCAGATCGCAGGCCTCCTGACAGCGGTCTGCCGGATCTGCGGCGCATGCCTGCCTAAGATGCACCGAAGCTGTCTGGAACAGCGGCAGGACATGGCGTCCGAAAGCTCCGTTAAAACCTTGCCGAGACTGTAGATGTCGGCAGCCGGAGTGACGGGCTGTCCGCGCAGGATTTCCGGTGCGCAGTAGCGGCTTGTCCCGTAAAGTTGGAAATTTTTTCCGAAACCGGTAAAAAAAGATGCAATGCCAAAATCGAGTAATTTTACCTGATCTCCACATAATATAATATGCTCCGGCTTTAAGTCCTGATACAGGATCGGGTATGGAGACAAATGATGCAGATAGGTAAAAATGTCGCATAGCTGTATGCCCAGTTTTACGATCAGTTCCTCAGAAATGCTTTTTTGATGAGAGACAAACGTCTCGAGTGATTCACCCTGAATGTATTCTTCAATCATATAAAGATAGGCGTCATCTTCGTCGATATCATATATGAGGGGGATTCCTGGATGATTAAGATTCTTCAGAAGAGCTGCTTCCGCGAGGAAGTCAGATTCCAGGGAGAAAGAAGATCTATCCGCCAGAGATCTGGGGATTCGCTTGATGGCCCGATAAATCTTCAGCTTGAGGATGCTCGGCGAGAAATACGGTACCGAAACTACCGGAACCGAGTACGGAAAGAATCCGGTACTTGCCGAACAGAATAACTTCTTCTATGCAAAATCCGCTCCTTTCATAGTGTGGCAGATTCGCATCTCATGCATATGTTTATAACATGAAAAATGTAGTTTGACAATAGCTTTCGGCAGTTTATAAAGATTTAATAAAAGGTATACTTTACATCAATATAGCATTTGATTATAATAAATGCATACAGTTTACAAGGTTTTCGGATAAAGGAAGTAATGCGGGAGTTTCGCATGAAAGTTTGGCTGGAAGCTTGGCTTTCAGAATACGGAAAGGCGTGGTGTAGTATGAAAATTGAAAAGTAAACGACAATCAGATTCGCTGTACGCTGACGAGGGAGGATCTGGCAGAGCGTCAGATCAAGCTGAGTGAACTTGCATACGGAACGGAGAGGCAAAGCTTCTGTTCCGCGATATGATGCAGCAGGCGGCGTATGAATTTGGTTTTGAGGCGGATGATATTCCGCTGATGATAGAGGCAATACCGTTGTCACAGGACACGATCATCCTGGTGATTACCAAGGTGGAGTATCCGGAGGAGCTTGATACCAGATTTTCCAAGTTCTCCGATCCGGATTCGGAAGACGTGTACGAGGAGGCAATGGCAGGCGGTGGAGCAGCACCGGCGCCGGAAGGTGCAGATGACATACTGGGGTTGTTCCGCAGGATTCAGGAAGAGCGCAGAAAGGCGGCAGATGCACAGGGCAGCAAGGATAGCTTCGTTTCAGAAGAGAATGATAAGAAAAAAGAAACTCCGGTAAACGTACTTGTAGACATTACGAAGTTATTTGTGTTCAGTGATTTTTCTGAGATCACAGACTGGCGCACGCTGGGGCTTCTATCAGGGGAATAACGATCTGTATAAGAATGAGGCGGCACACAGGTATTATCTTTTGGTCAGCAAGAGCAGACAGACGCCGGAAGAGTTCAACAAGGTGTGCAACATTTTATCCGAATACGGAACGCAGCAGACGTATACGCCGGCAGCAGGCGCGTTCATGAAAGAACACTATCAGGTGATTTTGAAAAATCATGCGCTTCAGACGCTTGCAGAGCTTTAAGGGGTCTGCGGCGTTAAGCAACAGAAAAAAGGGTATTCCGATTCCAGTGGGAACCGGGATACCCTTTTCGTCTGGTGTCCGCCTGCGGATTAAGCGAGATCCTTTGCAAGAAAATCGTTGATCTCTTTTACCAGAGCGTCCGGATCGATACCGTGTACCATGGCAGCCTCTTCTACTGTCTCCATCTGGGAAGACGGGCATCCAAGGCAGTGCATTCCAATATTTAAAAGGATTGGTGCGATATTCTGATCGATCTGAAGTAATTCGCCAATCATCGTGGACTTTGTGATCTGTGTCATAATGATACCTCCTTATGTGATTATGGGCATATATGATTACATTAGTATGCCCGGCAATGTGCTAATTATAATACGAAATGCGGCGGAATGCAAACAAAGTTTGCGTGAAATACGCAGGTGCGCGGAAATCTTTTCTGCCGGGTATTCAGTGAAGCGGCAAGTTGGTCGATATATAGGACAGATATGGATAAAGGAGAACTACAGGATGAGAATAAATTATAATGTTTCGGCATCGATAGCGAACAAGAATCTGCTCGGGATTGAGAGTAATTTAAGCCAGTCCATGGAGCGGCTTTCTTCCGGTTTAAAATCAATCATGCAAAGGATAATCCGGCGGGAATGGCGATTTCCCGCAAGATGAAAGCACAGATTGACGGACTTGACCGGGCATCTGCCAATGCGTCGGACGGTATTTCCGTCATTCACATTTCGGATGGTGCGTTAGGTGAGGTGACAAGTATTCTGCAGCGTATGAGAGCTTTCCGTGCAGGCGGCGAGTGACGCGACGATGGGTCAGGAAGACAAGGAAGCCATTCAGAAAGAGATCTCATCTTTAAAGGATGAGGTGGACCGTATTTCCAAGGATACCGAGTACAATACGAAGACACTGCTTGACGGCTCGCTGGACACCAGAGTGTACACAAAGCATGCCAGCCGCATCCAGGTGACGGATCAGGTGAGTCCAGGAAATTACGAGATTAAAGTCAAAACGGCAGCAACACAGGCAGAGGTGACGTCCGGTGCAGATTTTAACAGCACGGCGGCAATCGGCGTTTCCGGCACGATGAGCGTCAATGGATCAACCGTTGAGATCGCGGCAACCGACACGTATCAGGAAGTATACGAAAAGCTCCGGACGGCTGGAGAGATCGGCGAGACACAGATCGAGCGCAGCAAGGCGGACGGAAGCCTGACATTCACGACAGACGCTTACGGATCTGACGCCACATTGAAGCTTTCCTTCAGCAATCAGGCGCTTGCCAATCAGTTTGCACTGTCCGACGCATCCGGCAAGAACGGTCTGTGCAGGATCCGGCGACAAAACAGTGGATTTACGGAAGCCAGCAGACAGATGCTTCCGGCAAGACGACAACGAGTGTTCCGAACGGATCGGACATGGAATTGGATGACGTGGCGAACTGGAAGGGATTTACCTCTTCCGCGACCGCAAAGTGCGACGGTAACCGCGTGACTATCACGGATCTGGGCGGTTTTTCCGCTCTCATTCCTGGTGGAAGCAGGATATGAGGACGGTGCGACCAAGACAGATTCTGCCGGCAATGTGTTGGAGACCTATGACGGATCCCTCAAATTTGAGGTGACAGATATGGGAACCATGACGCTTCATATCGGTGCAAACATGGATCAGAATATGAACATCCGGATTCCGGAGATTTCCTGCGAGAGCCTCTATATCGACGATCTGGATGTGACGACGGTCAATGGTGCAGACCGTGCCTTAGACCGTCTGGATGATGCGATTGCAAGAGTCAGCGAAGCGCGTTCTAATCTGGGAGCCTATGAGAATCGTCTGGAGTATTCCACAAACAGTCTGGATGAGTTTGGGGAAAATATGACGGATGCAATGTCGAGACTTACGGACGTTGACATGGCGGAAGAGATGACGAACTATACACATCAGAATGTGCTCAATCAGGCGGCAATTTCTGTTTTGACACAGGCAAATGATCTGCCGCAGCAGGTACTGCAGATTCTGCAGTAGGCGCGATGAGGTATGAGAACGGAGGTCTGTTTTGAAAAAAGAACAGATTGTAGATTTTACCAGGCGGATCAGTCAGGCGAACCGGAGCGGACTGGTCGTGGTTATGTATGATATTTTTTTCACATATCTGGATGATGCCAGGGCGGCATACGATGCAGCCGACTGGGATGCCTACAAAGAAGCATTGCGGAGAGCGCAGCGCGCGATTGACGAACTGATATCGGCGCTCAATTTCTCCTATGACATGGCGAAGAATCTCTACAGTATCTATGTGTTCTGCAGAGATTCGATCGCAAAGTCTCTCTACAAGAGAGATCTGGCAGATGCCGAGGATGCCTGCCGCCTCATGAAAAAGCTCTATGACGGCTTTTTGCATGCGGCCGAGCAGGATCATTCGGAGCCGCTTATGAAAAATACGCAGCAGGTGTATGCCGGGTATACTTACGGACGTGACAATCTGGTGGAGACTTGTCAGGATTCCGATAGTTCCAGAGGATTTTTGGTATAAAAATCCTCTGGATTTTTTTGTGTGCGCAGCTCATAGTTGCGGATGCTTGTAAGAAGAAATTTGTAGCGCATCTGCACGGAATTTAATTCATAAATGTAACAGTCGATCAGATCCGGATCGATGACGTTTTCAGATTGCGGTAGGCGTCCTGCAGATCCTGTGCCGTCTGGTGCAGATCGTTTATCAGCAGCGTATAATGATTATCATTCGTTTTTTCAGGTTGAAAAAAACGCAGCATAGTTCCTCCAGATCTATGGGTTCTGCCGAAGTCTGCGGCAGTGTTGTTCCTTCTATCTTATTCAAAGTATAAGCAAATAAATCCCATTCTATACAAAAAACGGTAAAAATCTGTCCGTCCGCAGGAACAGACAAACTGGCATAAACGGACGCGGACATTCATAGATATAGAAAAAAGTGTGGAGGAAACGCCATGCAGGAAATGTCGCTGACATCATTCTGGATCATTGCGGGAAGCTGTGTGCTGGTCCTTGGAATTATGATATTAAAAAATCGGGCAAGGTTTGCATTGAATTTTCTGGTGCGCGCGGTTCTGGGTGCCTGCGCCATCGCATGTGTGAACAAATGGCTCGCACAGCAGGGAATCATGCTTGCCGTCGGCATCAATCCGGTGACCCTTTGACAACCGGAAGCCTTGGTTTTAGCGGGGTTGCGCTTCTTTATGGAATTTTGCTGCTCAAAATTTTGTGAGAATCTTACAAATGTAAATAAAATGCGAAAAACCTATAGACAAAGCAAAAATGAATTGCTATAATCCGATTTACAAATGAACGAAGGGGTGGTGAGTTGGGGAACTTATGACACTGACGCTGTTGACGGTACTTGTATTTGCGGTCGCAGCGGACTTCCGGGAGATGCGGATCAGTAACCGGCTGATTGCTTCCGGACTTATGATGGGACTTGCACTGCGCATTCTGGGGGAAGGCGGTGCGGGCATTGTTCATTTCCTGGTGAACATTTCTATTCCGGTTATCTTATTGTTTCTTTTATTTCCAACTGCGTGTAATTGGCGCAGGAGATATCAAGTTATTTTCCGTAGCTGGTGGATTTCTTTCAATGAGACAGTTGTTATATGTCATACTGGCGGCATTTGTGACGGCAGCAGTAATTGGACTGGGGAAGCTGCTGTATCAGAAGCGAATGGCGGGAATATTCGGGAATCAGAGAACACTGATTCATTTTTCAACGATGATTTTAATTGGATATTTTATTGTAGTCTGGGGTGTGCCATTGAATAAAATTGCGGTGGCAGTCTGTGATACAGACCGGGAATACCGGGACAGATTTGTCACATACCTGGTGGAACGCAAGGCGGAAGAATATGCAGTGTCCGCATTTTCGATGCCGGAGAAGCTTTTGGAAGCGTTGGAGGAAGAGAAGCCGGATCTTGCGATATGCGGAACCGGATTTGAAGAGATGGCGGAGAGACTGGCGGGATATGATATTCCGGTGCTGGTCTTGCAGGAGACGATGGCAGATGCGGTTGCGGAACCGGTAACGTACGGTTCCGTGCCGGAAAGCTGCCGTGGAATCTGCCGTTATCAGTCCATGGAGGTCATTCTGCATGAGGTGCAGGTGATGACTCTGACGGGACCGGCAGCAGAAGGATGGAGAATGTCGGAACGGGAATGGAGGTAATTGGTGTTTACTCTCCGATCTGTCATGAAATGCAGATGCCGTTTTCGATGGTTCTCGCACAGAAGCTGTCGACGGAGAAGAAGGTATTATATGTGAATCTGATGGAACATTCAGGGATGCTGGAGCTGCTTGGCGTTCCGGGAGAATGTGATCTGGGCGAGGTGATTCTCGCATTGCGCAGGCAGCGCCTTACGGCGGAAACGCTTGGCAGAGGGATTCATGAGACCGAGTGGATGCACTATGTAGAGCCGTTTGATAATCCGGAGGATCTGGGGGAGATGACCGCGGGGGATCTGCAGGAACTGATCTCCTTTCTGGAGAAGCAGACGTCATATGAGATCCTCCTGTTGGATTTTGGTCAGGGGTTAAGGGATTTTCTATCCTTTCTGGGGCTTTGCACCAGTATTTATTGTCCAATGAAGAGCGGCTTTTACTACGACTGCCGGATGGATCATTTCCGCAGATACCTGGAAAGAGAGCCTGCGGTGGACATTGCAGACCGGATGCAGGTGATAAGGCTCCCGTTTTCTGCAGGAAAGATACGTGCGGGAATGGATGTGTACCGTCAGTTTTTGTGGAGTGAATTTGGGGACTATGTCCGGAACCATATCGGTGGACAGGAAGAATAAGACCGGGACAGGGGGATGCGCAATGCAGATTGCGGGAGAAGAGATAGAACGGCTGCGCAGACAGATCATGGAGCAGATCGACCTGACGCGGACGGTGGAGGATGAGGAGGTATATCAGCTGATCGAAGCACAGGTAAGGGACTTTGCCAGAGAGAGGATGCTTACGCTGGGGGAGCGGGAAGCTGTGGTACAGACCTTGTTTTATTCCCTGCGCAAGCTGGATGTACTGCAGGAACTGCTGGAAGATCCGACGATCACGGAGATCATGGTAAACGGTGCAGAACATATCTTCTACGAGAAAGCGGGACGGCTGTACAAAGCGGAGTACGGGTTTTCCTCCAAAGAAAAGTTAAATGATGTGATCCAGCAGATGGCAGGATACAGCAACCGTATGGTGAATGAGGCATCTCCGATTGTCGATACCCGTCTGGCGGACGGTTCCCGTGTCAATATTGTGCTGGAGCCGGTGGCGATCGACGGGTCGGCCGTTACGATCCGGAAGTTTCCGGAAAATCCGATCGGTATGGAGGATCTCATCCGGATGGGAAGCATCTCACAGGAAGCGGCAGATCTACTGAAAATACTGGTGCGGTGCGGCTACAATATTTTCATTTCCGGGGGAACCGGTTCCGGAAAGACTACCTTTTTGAATGCACTTTCCCAGTATATTCCCCGCGAGGAACGTATCATTACAGTCGAAGATTCGGCGGAACTACAGCTTTTGGACAAGCCGAATCTGGTGCGGCTTGAGACGCGCAATGCCAATACAGAAGGCGTTACGCCGATCACGATCCGCGATCTGATCCGGACGGCGCTTCGCATGCGCCCCGAGCGCATTATCGTTGGGGAGTGCAGAGGCGCGGAGGCGCTGGATGTATTGCAGGCAATGAATACCGGGCATGACGGAAGTCTCTCGACCGGGCACGCCAACTCGATGCAAGGATATGTTAAGCAGATTGGAGACGATGGTTCTGATGGGCATGGAACTGCCGCTTCCCGCGATACGCAGTCAGATTGCATCGGGGATCGATATCCTGATCCATCTGGGAAGGCTGCGGGATAAAAGCCGTAAGGTATTAAAAATAGTGGAAATAGCAGGAATGGAGCAGGGTGAGGTTATGCTCCATGAATTGTTCAGGTATGAAGAGTCCGGGGAGGAGGCAAGGCATGTGAGGGGAACCCTGATGAGAACCGGCCGGCTGATGCATACCGAAAAATGTGAGCGTGCAGGAATGAACCCGGAGAAGGAGGGGAGCAGTGGACTATAGAAAATACCGGGCAGGTTTTGTGGAGAAACTGGCTTGTGCGGCAGTGGGAGCAGGAGGCGGCAGGAATGGCAGCGTGGCTGTTTTACCGGTCTGTGTGGGGAATGCTGCTGTTTCCGGCAGCGTACCTGGTATGCGTGAAAAAGTATTGCGCTCTGCAAAAGGAAAAGAGAAAGGAACAGCTGCTCAGGGAGTTCAAGGATGCCATGCAGTCTGCATCGGCGGCGCTGCTTGCAGGATATTCTGTAGAAAATGCATGGAGGGAGACGGAGAAAGAACTTCTGGAATTGCATGGGGAGAAGGGATTTATGGCGGCAGAGGTGCGCTGGATGAATGAGGGGGTGCGCATGAACGAACCATTGGAGCGACTGTTGCTTTCGTTTGCGGCGCGAAGCGGGTGTGAGGAGATCGAGAGTTTTGCGGAGGTGTTCGCGTTTGCAAAGCGGAGCGGCGGAGACTTTGTCCACATTATGCAGACGACGGTACAAAAACTCGCGGGGCGGATTGAAGTCGAAAGGGAAGTGGCAACCGTTGCAGGAAAGCGTCTGGAGGGGCGGATTATGGAAATAATGCCGCTTGCAATTCTGGCATATCTTCAGGTGGCATCGGGAGAATTTCTGGACGCTTTGTATGGCAGCGCATTCGGAGTGGCTGTCATGAGCATCGCTTTTTGCTGCTATCTTGCCGCCATCAAATGGTCAGAGCATATATTGGATATTCAGATCTGACGAAAGGTTTGTGGATAAAGAGGGGGAAAATGTGATTGTATGTGGAATAGCGCTTGGACTGGCGGTGCTCGGATGGGCAGTCAGCCGGAAATGGGGCAGGAAAGACTGGCAGAAAGGGGCGGCAGTCATTGCGGCAGCGGCATGTCTCGGGCTGCTGTCCGGATACATGGAACTGCAGACAGATGAGGATCCGGAGAAGGGGCTGCTTCGGAGAGAAAATGGAGAAGGTGACTACGAGGCAGACCTGCGTATGTATGTGGATGGGGCGAAAAAGGCCAAAGCTTACAAGGTGCATGTGCCGGAGCAGGAGCTGACAAAGCAGGAGGAGCAGGCATATCTTCGAGCGGCAGAGGAAGAACTCATTAAGGAATTCCCGGGAGACAATGAATCTGTGATTGTATACGGGATACTGTTGTCATTCGTGAGGAATATCAGGAAGGGCATGTTGAGGCGGAATGGAGCTTTGACAATTACCGGCTGATAGAGAGCCGCACTGGAAGAATTGTGGGAGAACCGGACGAGGAGGGGGAGCTGGTGAATGTGCAGGTCACTCTGACATGTGGAAAATCCAGATGTGTACAGGAGTTTATATCTGCGTTTATCCCAGACTGTTAGACGAGGAAGAGCGCTTCCGGAAGGGGATTTCAGAAAAGATTGCGCGACAGCAGCCGGAGGCGGGAGCAGACAGACTTTTTCTGCCGGATGAGGTGGAGGGACATACCATACACTGGGAGCAAAGGCGCGATCAGAGACCGGAAAAGATCCTTATACTGGGCGTGATTCTCGCCTGCTTTGTACCGGTGGTATCCATGAGCAGAAAGCAGGAGGAGCAAAAGAAGCGCAAAATGCTTCTGGAACTCGAGTATCCGGATCTGGTGAGCAAGCTGGCCTTGCTTCTGGGGGCGGGAATGACGCTTCAGGGAGCGTTCAGAAAAATTGCCGGAGCTTATGGACAGAAGCGGACACAGAATAAAACGGCGGAAATGCCCGCCTATGAGGAGATGCTGGTCGCCTGCCGACAGATGGAGAGCGGTGTGGGGGAACAGCGGGCGTATGAGCATTTCGGAGAACGGTGCGGTGTGGCATCCTACCGGAAGCTTGCCGGCATACTGACGCAGAATCTGCAAAAGGAACCCGCGGTATTACGGTACTGTTGGAGCAGGAAGCGCAGAATGCGTTTGAGGAGCGGAAGCATGCCGCAAAACGTTACGGTGAGGAAGCCGGAACAAAATTGCTGTTTCCGATGATGCTGATGCTCGGAATTGTGATGGTGATACTGTTGGTGCCGGCGGTGCTGGCATTTCAAATTTAGAAAGGGAGGGATTCTATGAGAGGGATCAGAGAGTTTATCAGAGAAGAAGACGGTGTGGGAGTTGTGGAATTGATTCTGATTCTGGTCGTGTTGATCGGGCTGGTACTGATCTTTAAAGATCAACTTACAAGTCTGGTGAACGATATTTTCGATACGATCACGAAAAGGCGGGAAAGGTCTGAGAATGAGAAAGAGAGCAAGTATTACGGTATTTTCCGCACTTGCGTTTGCGCTGGTGGCATCCTTCCTTATGGCTCTTCTGGAGGCGGGAAGGGTGTACCAGATACAGACGTATGCAGCTATGAAGTCCACGCTTGCGCTGGAGTCGGTATGCGCAGAGTATCAGCCGATGCTCTGGGAAGAATTTCATCTGCTGGGACTGGATGGCGCCTACGGTGGGGATATATTTTCCATGGATCATGTAACCGCTGTTTTAAGAGAGCGGCTTGACCGGAATCTGGACGTTGATGGAGCGGGAGGAAGCATCCTGCAGGTCACCCTTGCAGGAGCAGAGCCGGTGGCATACCGTCTGATGACGGATCAGGAGGAAGCGTGTTTCTGCACTGTGCAGCATATATGAAGCAGAATATGGCGATGGAGACCATACGGGCATTACAGGAACGCTATGGCGAGCATTAGCAGGTGGAACAGAGCGGACAGGGGGAAGAGAGTATCGAGGATGCCAGAACAGCGATCGAAGAGGCAAAAAGTGAACGCCGGGAACAGGCAGAATCGGACGGGACGGAAGCGGTGATACCGGAACTTCCGCCGGAGCAGGAAAATCCGCTAGAGGTTGTTCATGCGATAAAGCAGAACGCACTGCTTGGAATGACGCTGGGGGATTTTGGTGCGGTCTCGACGAGGCAGACCGATCTGGGTGATTCGATAGAGAGGCGGCAGAAACAGACCGGCAATATGGAAATACAGGTGTCGGACTGGTATGACAGAATACTCGCACTGGAATATATGGATCAATATTTTGGAGATTATCTGGGAGAATCAGAGGATCACGCGCTGGCATATGAACTGGAATATGTGCTGGCAGGAAAAGGATCGGATAAAGAGAATCTGGAAAGCGTCATCAAGCGCCTGCTGTTTGTCCGGGAGGCAGCCAATATCACGCATATCCTCGGAGATGGGGACAAGCGGGCAAAGACGCTTGGAATGGCGGAGGCGCTGGCGGGATTTACGGGAAATCCTGCGGTTGTGCGGCTTGTCCAGACGGGGGTAATCGCGGCGTGGGCGTATGTGGAGAGTATTTTGGACATCCGGGCATTGCTGGCGGGGGATAAGATTGCCTTGATAAAAACTGAGACGCAGTGGACAGCGCAGTTTGGCAGTCTTGCGGCGGCGTTTGAAGACGGCAAAAGGCAAAAAACTGCGAAAACGGTGTGAGTTATCAGGGCTACCTGAAGGGATTCCTGTATACAGTGTCATCAGAGCGGCTGGCGTACCGGATGATGGACATCATGGAACGGACAGTACGCCTGCATCCAATGTATGCAGACTGCCGCATGGATCATGTGCTGTGTGGCATAAGTTACCGCATGGATTATGAGTGGCAGCCGTTGTTTTCCGGGCTGATGGTACATACAGGGAGAGATCTGTCCGGTCTATGCTATCAGACACAGCGAACGTTTTCGTATGATTGAGGAGGGAGGTGTTGCGGTGTCTCTTTATGAGGTAGAAGCAAGGCGAATCATAAAAATAATAAGAAAGGACAAATCTCTCCCCGAACAAAATTCCATATCTGGTTCAGAAAATATCGCGCGAAAAGGGACACCGCAATGCCTCCGTCTGTCTGCAGTATTTACACTGGAGGCAGCAGTCGTGATGCCGGTGCTGGCATGCTTTTTGTGAGTGTTCTCTTTTTCTTCCGCATCATGCAGATTCAGCTTGAGGTGCAGAGGGCATTGGATGATACGGGACGGAAGCTGGCAGTCTGCGCGACAACTGTGTCATCCGACGGGGCGGCGCTCCCTGGAATGGCAGAGGCTTTGCTTTTGAGAGAGATGGCGGACCGCACGGAAGCAGAAACTTACATCACAGGAGGAAAGTTTGGAATCAGCCTGATTGGATCCGATTTCTCCGGGGAGGAGATCACACTGCGGGCGGCGTATCATATCCGGCTGCCCATCCGGATCTTCTGGTTGTGGGATTTTGCGATGAAACAGCGGGCAGATTGCAGGAAATGGACAGGATGGAGTGCTGCAGAGGGAAGTGATGAAGACCAGTGGGTGTATGTCACACAGACAGGAACCGTCTATCACAGGGAGTATAGCTGCACGCATCTGGAGCTGTCGATCCGGTCTGTGGCGGAGGCGGAAATTGCGGCACTTCGCAATGAGAACGGGGAAGCATATAGAAAATGCATGCAGTGCCGGTATGCGGAAAATGCATTCGGACGGCTCTATATTACGAACCAGGGCGACTGCTACCACAAAGATCTTGGCTGCAGCGGCATCAAGCGAACCGTCCGCATGATACGGCTGTCCGAGGTGGGAACACGCAGACCGTGCAGCCGGTGCGGGCAGTAGCGGGAGAGAGATGGATGAGAGGAGAAGAAAGACAATGCAGAATTGTGTGGGTGAGGTGTTGCTGCTTGGAATATTTGCGGTCACGGCATACCGCGACTGGAAGGAACAGATGATATGCGTGTATGTGCCTCTTGCGGCGGGAATTGCAGGACTGGTTCTTCACCTGATGCTCCCGACACAGAAGCTGACGGATCTGCTGTTGGGTGCAGGAATCGGCGCGGTGCTTTTGCTTGCGGCTTGGGTCAGCAGGGAGTAGATTGGCTACGGGGATGGCGCAATGCTGATGGCAAGCGGTATTTTTCTGGGATTCTGGCGGAATGTGGAGTTGTTTTTAACGGCGCTTATGTTGATTGTTCCGGCGGCGTTGTTTGGACTCATTGTGAAGCATAGAAGAAAGGATTACCGGATGCCGTTTCTTCCATTCCTTTTTGCGGCGTATGTATTTCAGCTGGGATGGCGGTAGAAAACGGGACGAAATGGAGAATTTATGAACGGATGGAGAGGAAGTCTGACCATAGAGGCGGCGCTTGTGGTGCCGCTCGTGCTGGCGTTGTTTGCATTCGCCATGAAGAGCGGTATTCAGATGTATACAGAGTGCAGGGACACCGCGCTGGCGATAGGGCAGGAGCAGGAAATAGAGGCGGTAAAGATGTTTACCGCTGGCAGGAAGCGGGGGAATTATTTCAAAATGAAGATACAGTATATTAGAAAACTGACGGCAAGCTACATGGTGCTCGCGCAGTGTGAAGAATTGCAGGAATAGGAAAAAAAGATGATTGCTCATGCTCCGAAGGGGAATATTGTGTTTGCGGAATGTGTGCAGGAGAACGGAGAAAAGTATCTGTGGTATAACATTACAGGAAAACAGGCGCTGGATGCGGTGTTGGAGACGGAGACGTTTTCCTATGATATGTTGTGCAATGTACTCAACGGAATTTATGAGGCAGTGCAGCAGTTAGAGGGAATGCTGCTGCCGGCACAGAGTATTCTGTTGTCGGCGGAAAGTATTTTCGTAGATTACCGGACCAGACAGATTTCTTTCTGCTACTATCCGGGGAATCCAATGCCGCTGCCGGAAGCCTTCCGGACGTTCATGGAATATCTGCTGACACGACTGGATCATTCGGATGAGCGTGCGGTCAAAGCGGCATATGATATTTACGGACAGAGCAGTGCAGGGGGAATGGAGTTAAAGGAGCTGAAATCGCTGCTTTTAATGCCGTATGAAAAGGATGAAGCGAAGACAGAGCCGGAGGGTCTGGATGACACAGAACCGGAAGAGCCGAAAGCATATGCCACTGTCGGACAGAAGGAACAGGACGGGAAGCGGGATGCTTCCATATGGAAGCAGATTTTTCGCGGAGAGAGCACGGTGCAGGAACTGCTTGCGGCAGTGTGGGAGAAAATATGGAAAACGACAGGCACAGCTGCGGGCAGACCGGTGGGCGGAGCTGCAGGCAGACTGGCAGGCGGAGCTGCAGGCAGACCGGCGGGTGAAAAGGCGGGCAGACTGACAGGCACAGCTGCGGGCAGACCGGCAGGTGAAAAGGCAGGCAGAGTGACAGGCAAAGCGGCAGTATCCGGGGATAAAAGAAGAACGGGCAGATGGAAGATCGGCGGGAATATGAAAAATGCACAGAAGGAGCAGGAGCCGTTTGTCTTTGAACCGGAGGAAGAGGAACATAAAGCCGTAAATCCCACGGTGCTTTTGGTGGGAATTTCGCAGAAACCGGAAGGAATCCTGCGCTACGAAGGAACCGGCGGATACTCGGATCTGGTGATAGAGAAAGACAACTATGTAATCGGGAGTGCAGCGGAGTGTGATGGCCGGATTCCGAGTGCGACCGTGAGCAGGAGGCATGCAAAGATCAGCAAAAAGGGAGCTGTCTTTTTTATAGAGGATCTCAATTCGTCGAACGGCACCAGAGTGGGTGGAAATTACTGAATTATAAAACAGGAATGAGTCTGCAGAAAAATGAGGTCGTGATGTTTGCAGATGAAAAGTTTAGATTTATTTAAGAAAAAATGAGGGAAGTACGTTTGCAATCTGCGCCCGGTCTAACTATAATAACCATATTATAAGAGTGCAGACAGAGGTAACGCGTATGGAAAATGCAGCAGTCGCAAATGTATTAAGAGGAGAAGGCTACCGCTATTGTCACACCAATCTGGCGGAAGCCGGAATTTATTATAAGTATTATCAGGAGGGGTTCCATATTGTAATGGCGGTAGATCTCTCCGTCGGAAACCGGTTCTCTGTGCAGCAGTACCGGAGCATGGAAGAACACGCCATGGATCTGTTCTATCACCCGCAGGGGAGACTTGGGGATTTCCCGGATGGATTTCCGGTATATCATGTGGAGATGCTGACACTTCTGATCGGCGGAGATTCCGAGGTGGAACGAAAGTTGTGCGCAGAGTGCAGGAATGTGTGGGTATATCAGCCCCAAAGCGGACGGCTGCTGATTTATGAGAACCAGCCGGGAGACTTTTTCGGACTCCGGGGGGCATTAGAGCAGGGTGCCGGAACAGGCGGCGCGGGAGAGACGTCGCGGCAGGGTACCGGAGCCGGTGGCTGGGCAGAGACGTCGCGGCAGGGTGCCGGAGCATGTGGCTGGGCAGACGTCGTGGCAGGACACAGGTGGCATCTGGATACAAAGAACCGGTTGGGCATTTTGTGGAAGAACATCCGGGCGGAATATGTGACCATCGCTCGTTACTGTCAATGTTATAACATATCTTGTGCTTGAATGGCTCGGAGATACGACGAACGGATTTTTTATGGCGGAGCACGGCGCGATGTACCCGGATTTTATCCGGATCAACCATGAATGGTGGAGGATCATAACTGCTGGCTTCCTTCATTTCGGCGCGGTACATCTGGTGAATAATATGGTGATTTTATACTGTATGGGATCAAGACTGGAGCGTGTCACAGGGCATCTGAAGTATTTTTTGATTTATCTGGTTTCCCTGATCGGGGCGGGACTGCTCTCCTACGGGATGATGCTTCGCACCGGCGATTATCAGTGTCGGCAGGAGCTTCGGGTGCTATTTTCAGGAGTGATTGGCGGATTCCTGTGGATCGTGATACTGCACCGGGGCAGATTTGAGCAGATTACAACCCGGGGAATTATGATGATGATTGTGCTTACCATCTATTACGGGTTTTCCTCGGCGGGAATTGATAACTGGGGACACATCGGAGGTCTGCTTGCCGGATTTGCCGCGACAGTCATTTTATATCACAGAAACCGTCAAAAATATTGATTTTGTGAGCAAAAATTTATATACTGAAAGCAGTATGTTCCATAAAGCGACAGATGGGACAAAACGGAGGCTTTGAATGAAAGTAAATATTTATTACGGTGGACGGGGACTGTTGGACGATCCGACACTTTATGTTTTGAATAAGATGGAAGAAGTGCTGCGCGAACTGCGTGTGACGGTCGATCGGATCAATATCTATGAGCACAAGAATGAAATAGCGACCCTGCCGCAGACGATGAAAGAGGCGGACGGTATTATTCTTGCGACCACGATCGAGTGGCTCGGAATCGGCGGCTACATGCAGCAGTTTCTCGATGCATGCTGGCTGTACGGCGATAAGGAGAAGATTCAGACGACCTATATGCAGCCGATCGTGATGTCTACGACCTACGGGGAGCGTGAGGGTGAGATGACGCTGGCAAATGCCTGGGAGATTCTCGGCGGGCTTCCGTGTCCGGGACTCTGCGGATATGTGGAGGATCTGGTGTCGTTTGAGATGAACAAGGACTACACGGTCATCATTGAGAAGAAGGCGGAGAATCTCTACCGGACGATTTCTCAGAAGATGAAAAGTCTCCCGAACAGTAACCTCGCGGTCAGACAGAGTGTGCTGCGCACACCGCAGATGGAACTCACTCCACAGGAAAGTGAGCAGCTGTCCAAGTATGTATCGGATGACAGCTATGTGAAGAAGCAGAAGGAAGATATTCAGGAACTGGCATCCACGTTCAAGGATATGCTTGGAAAGGTCAGCCAGGAAGAGGATGTAGCCTATATCGATCAGCTGCGCAATGCGTTTGTTCCGCAGCAGGATTTTCATGCCAGATATCTGTTTATGTTTGCAGATAAGAAAAAGCCGCTTTTTATTGAAGTGAAAGATGAGGATCTCACGATACAATATGGTCAGGAAGAGAATATTGATATCTATGCAAAACTGACGCCGGAAGTAATGGATGGCGTGATTGCCGGGAGGATGACATTCCAGAGAGCCTTTATGACAGGCGAGATGACTGCGAAGGGCAATTTTAAGATTCTGCGGATGCTGGATACCGTGTTCAATTTTGCGTAAGAGGAAGTGCGATGGTGAAGGTGCATCCGTCACCCGGTCTGGAATCGCAGGTTAATGTACCGTGGTGTGATTCGATGATCTGACGGGTAATGACAAGTCCCAGACCGCTGCCTCCCGTTTTGGAGGTAATAAAAGGCTGGAAGATGGTATCCGCCAGAGCCGGGTCGAGTCCGCCGCCGTGGTCAGTGATGGCAATGCTCATAAAGGGTTCTTCATAAAAGACGTGGACATCGGTAGTGCCACTCTCATGCATGGCTTCAAATGCATTTTTGATAATATTTATGACAGCTTGTTTTAAAAGCTGCGGATCCAGTTCGATCAGGGAAGGTTCTCTTCAAGCTGGAAGTTACAGACAAAGTTCTTCCAGGACAGTACACGGATGGAAGTGTCGATCTGATGCATAAACGAATAAATGCTTACCTGCATCAGATTCAGTTGATTGCACAGCCGCGCAGAGGACAGCTGAATGACCATGTTTTTCAGAAAACAGAGTTCCGACATGGATTCACTCCAGTAGTCAAATTCCCGCACTTCAGGGTGTTTCTTTTCAACGAGCTGAAGGGAGCTGTTTATCAACGTAATAGAATTTTTTATTTCGTGGAAAATATGAAGGTAATCCTCGTTGCTTAACAATGTAATCCCTGCCTTGTTGGTCTGATTTAACACGTGACACAACTTAGTGTAGCATTTATACAAAAGAAGTTCAATAACAACCAGTTTACAAAATTCGACAGGTGTAAGAAAGGAGTAATCATATTATGAGACAAGCAGACTGTATTTTTTGTAAGATTATTGCGGTAGAGATTCCGTCCAACACGATCTATGAGGATGACACATTTAAGGTGATTCTCGATGCAAGCCCGGCGTCAAAAGGACACGCGCTGATTCTTCCGAAGAAGCACTATGCGGATATCTATGATATCGATGAGGAAGTTGCAGGAAAAGCCATGAAGCTTGCCAAGAAGCTTGCAGGACATATGACAGAGGCTCTTGGCTGTGATGGATTTAATATTCTTCAGAATAATCACGAAGTTGCAGGACAGACAGTATTCCACTTCCATATGCATCTGATTCCACGCTATCAGAACGCGAAGAATAACGACATTCTGATGTGGAGCCATGAGAACTTCTCGGATGAGGAGATGGCACAGATCAGAGATTCTCTGAGCCGGAACTAGAAACGGAGCATGGCTTTGGATTAGAGACGATCATTCAAAGGAATTGTCGCAATAAGCATAGACCGCTTTTGGATGATAAGTAATATTATTAGAAACATACTTGCGGATTTCATGTGAAAATGCAGATGGAATTTCGGTCAAAAAATGTGGAATTTCTAACCAGCCGAATGTTTGCATCATCGATGATCCGTGTCTTTCCAAGTTTGGAGCACTCCGTGGGTCATGTCCGCATCTCGGAAGACAATTTGTAGGACTTTTGTGCCGCACTTACCTGTACTCCCGCAATAAAACATAACCGCGCGAAGCCGATGTCTGAATTGCCATCTGCCATGTTTTAATAGCAGATGGCAACGAGTTTCGGTTCGCGCGGTTTTATATTGTCTATGAGGGAGTACAGTTAGTGCGGCCAGAAAGTCCGCCCATTGTCTCCGGTGTGTCGGACATGCACCCGTCGGATTGTCCAAACGTGGAAGAGACACGGAATCCGATGCAAACATTCAGCTGGAAGAAATGCTCACATTTTTCTCCAACGAATATTCCATCTGCATTTCCATCTGAAATCCCACGATATGATCTTCTGATAATATTACTTATCAACATACGATATGTTTATTGCGACAATTCCTTTTTATGCAGGAACCGCTATTTGTGAGAAGATGCCTCGCGGATCAGTCCCATGATCGTCTCGATGGAGTTTGTGACCTTGCTGTGCTCCATGGCATCGATATAAGCGTCCTTTTTGTGGAAGACATGGTCGATGGCTTCCAGCAGAGTGGTGTTGGTCAGCTCCTCCTCCTCAAGAACATAACTGAATCCCTGGGAACGGAAAGAGTTGGCGTTTAAGATCTGATCGCCGCGGCTGGCTGCTGCCGGGAGCGGAATCAGGATATTCGGTTTGCGCAGTGCGAGAAGCTCGCAGATCGCGTTGGCTCCGGCGCGGGAGATGACAGGGAGGAGAGCGCGAACAGATCGGCAAGTTCCTCATTGGCATACTCAAACTGGGCATAACCGGCGATGGCATTCAGGGAAGCGTCCACATTTCCCTTGCCGCACAGGTGAATGACATTGTAATTTTTAATCAGTTCCGGAAGCAGATCCCGGATGGCGGTATTGATGGCACGGGAGCCGCTGCTTCCGCCGACGACCAGAAGTGTTGGCTTTGCGGAATCTGTAAAATTACAGAGTGCAAAAGCGCGGCTGGCATCTCCTGACAGTAATTCCGCTCGGATGGGTGTGCCGGTAAGCACGGCTTTTCCTCCGGAACATGTGCCATTGTCTCCGGAAAATTGCAGCATACTTTTGTGGCTTTTGGAATTGCAATGCGGTTGGCAAGTCCCGGCGTGAGATCCGATTCATGGATGATCGCAGGAATATGGCAGCGGCTTGCTGCAAGCACAACCGGCACGGAGACAAAGCCTCCCTTTGAGAAAACAACATCCGGCTTTAACTTTTTCAAAAGACGGACGGACTGATGATAGCCTTTTAAAACTTTGAACGGATCCGAAAAATTTTCGGATCAAAATAACGCCTGAGCTTTCCGGACGAGATACCGTAATACGGCACACCCTGCTCCTCGATCAGCCGTTTTCGATTCCCTCATAGGAACCGATGTAGGATATTTCATAACCTTCCTTCTGCAGAGCTGGAAATAAAGCAATATTCGGCGTTACATGCCCTGCAGTTCCCCCTCCGGTCATAACAATTTTCTTCATAGTAAGAATCCCTTTCCTAATGGTCTGCTTCCCTTATTTATAATACCCTTATGCATAAAAGTCAAGAAAAGACTTGGAGATCGGGCTTTGCGGCGGCAATGGAAAAGGGTGCGGATGATGCCGGCATGGGATGTAAAAGATTGTCGCAAATTGCGGCGAGATCACGGGGAAAGCCTCTTTTCAAATCCGTGCAGATTCCTTATAATATAGAAGAAATCGGACAGGAAAAAGTCTGATCGGAAAGAGAGGTAATGGACATGCTCTGGCTGGAACATATTTCACCGGAACAGTTGCAGATGGGGATTGCAGTGTGCAGTCTGCTCACCGTGATGCTTCTGATTGTCACATTACATAAGATAAACAGAATCCAGAGATATATACAGAAGAAACAGACCGGCACCGACAGAATGGAGAGCGCAGAGTTCGGGAGCGCTTTTCCGGCGGAAGGTGTTTCGCAGTGTGAGGCGGCAGCCGAAGGAGCGAAAAATACCCGGCGGACATGCTGATTGATGAGGTTATTGAAGAGGTATTTTCTTAAGAAAATCTTCATAAAAACGAAAAACTGGCAAAATGCACAAAAAACAGCCGGAAGTCTTGTAAAATGGGGCTTCCGGCTGCCTCTTTCTATAGAAAAACAGCGGCATGAAGACGCGGAAAGCCCCGAAAACTTGACAAAAAACAGTACCTTTGTTATAATTCCTGCTGTAACAAATCCGTAACAATTGTAACAAAATATGAATAAAACAGCACAAAGGTGTAATACTATTTCAATAAACATGTGATTACACCGATGGAGGGTTCTATGAGTTTGAAGAAAAGAGCGATTGAGGGAATCGTGGTTGCCGGATCTCTGGTGATGATGAGCACAATCGCACAGGCTGCTGATCTTGACGGAGTACAGGTAAGGAATGCAGCGGTACAGGCAGAGACGGACTTCGCTACAGTGGGAACAGCAGGAGTTGTTGCCCGGTTAGATCAGTTAGAAGCAGAGGCATTTGGTGATATTGAAGCGGCGACAGCCGGTGTGAATCAGACAGGAAGACTTCTGGTCGCTACGGCGGAGGAAGCGGTTTCGGATACAGAAGCTGCTGAGACATTAGATGCACAGCTGCAGCAGGCCGAAGCAACAGAGGCACAGCAGGCAGATGCTGAGCAGAGCGAGACAGAGGCAGCGCAGAGCCAGGCAGATGGTGAGCAGACAGCGGATGCAGAGCAGACAGACGCCGGCGGGCAGCCGGAGGATGCACAGAGCACGGATGCAGATCAGATGTCTGCGGAAGAGCAGGAGTGGCAGAACCGCCTGATGGCAGATGTCGACGATTTCCTGTATATCAGGGAATCCGGAGACGAGAATGCAGCGATTGTCGGCAAATTATACAAGGGAGATGTGGCAGAGATCACCGAGGCTGGTGATACCTGGACACATGTGGAATCCGGAAACGTAGACGGATATGTGAAAATTCCTACTGCGTGACGGGATCGGAAGCATATACCTATGCGAACGATACATTTGATACAGAGGTAGAGATCCAGACGAACGGACTCCGCATCAGAAGCAGCGCAGACCCGGATGCGTCCGTGCTGGCAGCGGTATCGACGGTAATGACTTTTCCGCTGGATGCAGATGCAGAGACCGTAGACGGATGGGTTGCGATCGATTACAAGGGAACCACCGGTTATGTGAGCGCAGAGTATGTGACGACGGAGCTTGCACTCGGTGAGGCTGTCACGATCGAGGAGGAGCAGGCAGCAGCTGCGAAGGCTGCGGCAGAAGCGGCAAAGTCCGCACAGGTGTCAGCGCGGGTACCGTTCAAATTCTGCAGTGGCCGCTTCGGTGGATGACGTGACACTGCTTGCCGCACTGATTCAGTGCGAGGCAGGAAACGAGTGCTACGAAGGACAGCTTGCAGTCGGTGCGGTTGTTATGAACCGTGTGAGATCCGGCAGATATGCGGGCAGCATTTACGGTGTAATATATCAGGCAGGACAGTTCCCGCCGGCAGGAAGAGGATCCGTTGCAAGTATTGCGGCAAACGGTCCGAAGTCCAGTTGTATTCAGGCGGCACAGGAAGCAATCAACGGTGCTGACAATACGGGCGGCGCTACCTGCTTTAGCAGAGCTTCCCGAGGACGCGGGTGTGGTAATCGGAAACCACGTATTTTATTAAACAGGTATCATGGCAGAGCCGTGGGAAATGACAAGACATTTCCTACGGCTTTTCTTGTATTTTCAAATCAAATATAGTAATATGATATTTAACGGGGAAAATAGTGTTAGAGATCCGGGCAGAAAAGAATTGGAGGTTAGATAATGGGAGGATTATTAGTAGCTTTTTTGATTTTGGTTATTCTGGTATTGGCAGTTGTGGTGTCCTGTATCAAGATCGTGCCGCAGGCGCATGCGTACATTGTGGAGCGTCTGGGCGGATATCTTGCGACATGGCCGGTAGGTCTTCACCTGCTGATACCGTTTATTGACCGCGTGGCGAAGAAGGTTACCCTGAAAGAGCAGGTGGTGGATTTCCCGCCGCAGCCGGTCATTACAAAAGATAACGTTACGATGCAGATCGATACGGTCGTATTTTTCCAGATTACAGATCCGAAGCTGTTTGCATACGGTGTTGTAAATCCGCTGATGGCCATTGAAAACCTGACCGCAACGACACTTCGAAACATCATCGGAGATCTGGAGCTGGACGAAACCCTGACATCCAGAGAGACGATCAACACGCAGATGAGAGCAACACTTGATGTGGCAACAGATCCCTGGGGCATCAAGGTCAACCGTGTGGAGCTAAAGAACATCATCCCACCGGCAGCCATTCAGGATGCCATGGAGAAGCAGATGAAAGCAGAGCGTGAGCGAAGAGAAGCGATCCTGCGTGCAGAAGGTGAGAAAAAATCTACCGTGCTTGTGGCAGAAGGCAAAAAGGAATCTGCAATCCTGGATGCAGAGGCAGAGAAGCAGGCAGCGATTCTTCGTGCTGAGGCGAAGAAGGAGGCAACGATCCGTGAGGCAGAAGGTGAGGCTGAGGCAATTCTTAAGATTCAGCAGGCAAACGCAGACGGTCTCCGCATGATCAAGGATGCGGCTCCGGATCAGGGCGTCATCCAGTTAAAGAGCCTTGAGGCATTTGCAAAGGCGGCAGACGGCAAAGCAACGAAGATCATCATTCCGTCTGAGATTCAGGGAATCGCAGGGCTGGCAAAATCTGTGACAGAAATAGCTCTGGAGAACAAATAGAACATCAGATAGATCAGATTGAAATAGGGGGCTGTCACGAGAGTGGCAGCCTGTTTATCTGCAACTGGAAGCACTAAGCGACAAGGAGGAACGCAATCATGAACTTAAAAGGACGCAATTTCTTAAAACTGATGGATTACACACCGGAAGAGATTCTCTACCTGATTGATCTGGCAGCGGATCTTAAGAGCAAGAAGAAGCAGGGAATTCTGCATGACAGTCTGATCGGAAAAATATCGCGCTGATTTTCGAGAGACAAGCACCCACGGTGTTCTTTTGAGGTGGCAGCACATGATCTCGGAATGCATGTGACTTACCTTGATCCATCCGGTTCGCAGATCGGCAAAAAAGAGAGCATTCCGGATACCGCGCGCGTGCTGGGACGCATGTTTGACGGTATCGAGTACCGTGGATATGGTCAGGCCATTGTGGAGGAACTGGCAAAATATGCAGGGGTTCCAGTGTGGAACGGTCTGACGAATGAGTTCCATCCGACGCAGATGCTTGCAGACATGCTGACTGTCCGCGAGCAGCTGGGCCACTTAAAAGGTGTTAAGTTTGTATACATGGGCGATGCCCGCTATAACATGGGCAACTCCCTGATGGTGACCTGCGCAAAGCTCGGTATGGACTTTGTCGCATGTACTTCTAAGAAATATTTTCCGAACGAGGAGCTGGTGGATTACTGCAAAAAAGTGGCGGCCGGGACAGGAGCGTCGATCACGCTGACTGAGGATGTGGCAGAAGGCACGAAGGACGCGGACGTCATTTACACGGATGTCTGGGTATCTATGGGTGAGCCGGACGAAGTATGGGCAGAGCGCCTGCGGGATCTGATGCCGTATCAGGTCAACAAGGCAGCCATGGCAAATGCCAAGCCAACGGCGATCTTCCTGCACTGCCTGCCGTCCTTCCATGACTTAAAGACCAAGATCGGTAAGGAAGTCTATGAAAAATTCGGTTACAGCGAGCTTGAGGTGACCGACGAAGTATTTGAGAGTCTGAGCAGTCGGGTATTTGACGAGGCAGAGAACCGCATGCACACGATTAAGGCAGTCATGCTTGCTACACTGGGAGAATAAGAGGGAACATCATGAAAGCAGAACTACTTTCCGTTTTAAGAGATGCCGACGATTACGTGTCCGGGCAGGATCTGTGTGAAAAGTTCGGCGTATCCCGGACGGCGGTCTGGAAGGGCATCAACCAGCTCAAAGGAAGCCGGGTATGAGATCGAGGCGGTGCCGAACAAGGGATATAAGCTGTTGTCGGTGCCGGACACACTGAGCGAGGAAGAATTAAAAGTATCCGCAAGACCGCGTGGGTCGGACAGGAGATTTTTACTATCCGGTCATCGACTCCACCAATACCAGGGCGAAGCAGCTGGCGGAGGAAGATTACCCTACCGGAACGCTTGTGGTCGCCGGACAGCAGGATGCAGGCAGAGGCAGAAGAGGAAGAAGCTTTGAGTCCCGCAGGAGCCGGCATTTTATGACTCTGATGTTAAAGCCGGGTTGTCGCCCGTGAATGCGCCGATGCTGACGCTGGTGGCGGCGCTTGCGGTGTCTGCGGCGATCGTGAAGACGACAGGCAGACCGGCGGGCATCAAATGGCCGAATGACATTGTCATGAACGGGAAAAAGTTTGCGGTATTCTGACGGAGATGAGCGCACAGATGGATTATGTCAATCACATTGTGATCGGCATTGGCATCAACGTTCACAATGAATCGTTCCCGGAGGAGATTGCCCCGGTGGCAACTTCGCTCTACATGGAGACCGGAGAACATTTTAACCGCGCGGCTCTGATTGAGGAAGTATGGGAACAGTTTGAACATTATTATGCAATTTTCATGGAGACCGAGGATCTGAGCGGTCTTGTGAAGGAGTACGATACGCATCTGATCAACCGGAACCAGATCGTGAAGGTGCTTGATCCGAAGGAGCCGTTTTACGGAAAAGCGATGGGCATCACGCCTAAGGGCGAGCTGATCGTGGATACCTGGGAGGCAGAAGACTTGTATCTGCAGGAGAAGTCTCTGTGCGCGGTGTCTACGGATATGTGTAAGGATACTGTGCAAACAGTGTCTGTGGAAACGGTTTGGAAAGGAATGTCTGAATGGAAGAAGTGGTACTGTGCGGTGCGAGCGCATACAATAAAAATTTTATCTGAACGAGGACTTTAAAGGTCTTCCGGAGCAGATCAAGAATGAACTGAAGATCATGTGCGTGCTTTTCACGGATGTGGGCGGTATTTTTCAGCTGGTGTTCAGCGAAACGGGCGAACTGGAATTCCGCACCTCCTGCGATGAAAATGATCTGCTGTACGACGAGATCGGCTGCGGACTTAAGATCCGTCAGTTACAGCAGACAAAACAGGAACTGCTGGAAGCGCTGCAGATGTATTATAAGGTTTTATATGTGGGAATATAGGGTACGGGCGATGATAATGACGATTGATGTTGGAAACACAAATATTACCGTGGGAGTATTCCGGGGAGACGAGGTGGTATCGAATTTTCGTATCACGACGAAAATGCCACGTACATCGGATGAATACGGCATGCTGTTGAGCAACCTGCTGGAGCAGAATTCGATTTCACATGACGATATTGAGGATGCGATTATCGCATCGGTTGTTCCGAATGTGATGCATTCCCTCGAGGGGGCGATTATCAAGTATTTTAGCATCCGCCCGATTATTGTGGAGCCGGGAACCAAGACCGGTATCCGTGTCGTGACTGAGAACCCGCGCCAGATCGGTGCGGACCGTATTGTGGATGCAGCGGCAGCGTATGAGCTGTATGGCGGACCGGTGCTTGTCCTTGATTTTGGCACGGCAACCACGTACGATCTGGTGGACAAGGACGGCGCGTTTGTATCCGGCGTTACAGCTCCAGGAATCCGCATTTCCGCAAAGCATTGTGGGAAGATGCGGCGAAGCTTCCGGAGATTGAGATCCGCAAGCCGGCGAGCATCCTCGCGAAGGAGACGATCTCCTCCATGCAGGCAGGGCTTGTCTACGGGCAGATCGGACAGACGGAATACATCATCCGTCATATGATCGATGAGGCGAACATGGGCGAGGTCAAGGTCGTGGCAACCGGCGGACTGGGCAGAATTATTGCAAATGAGACCACAATGATCGATGTGTATGACCCGAACCTGACATTGAAGGGCATGAATCTCATCTATAAAAAGCAGAACCGTAAATCCGGGAAGATTAAATAAGTAGAAAATGAGGGTGGCAGCGTGGCAATAATCCGAACACTGCAGATAGGAAATGTAACCTTAGAAAATAATTTGATACTGGCACCAATGGCAGGCGTAAGCGACCTGCCATTTCGCTTGCTTTGCAGGGAACAGGGCGCGGGGCTGGTGTGCATGGAAATGGTGAGCGCCAAGGCGATTCTGTATAAGAACCGCAACACGGAGGAGCTTCTTACCATTGATCCAAAGGAGCACCCGGTATCGCTGCAGCTTTTCGGCTCCGATCCGGATATTATCAGTGAGATTGCGAAGCAGATTGAGGAGCGGCCGTTTGACATTCTGGATCTGAATATGGGCTGTCCGGTTCCGAAGGTCGTCAACAACGGGAGGGCTCCGCGCTGATGAAAAATCCGCGGCTTGCCGGGGAGATCATAGAAGACGGCGCGGGCGATCAAAACCGCTGACGGTGAAGATACGTAAGGGATTCGATGATGCACACGTCAATGCGGTCGAGCTGGCGCACATTGCGCAGGAGCGCGGTGCGGCGGCGGTCGCGGTGCACGGGCGCACCAGAGAGCAGTATTATGCCGGACATGCGGACTGGGATATCATCCGTCAGGTGAAGGAGGCGGTATCGATTCCCGTCATTGGAAACGGGGATATCCGGACGCCGGAGGATGTGGCAGCGATGGCAGAGCAGACCGGCTGCGACGGCTACATGATCGCGCGCGGAGCGGAGGGCAATCCCTGGATTTTCCGTCAGATCCTGCATTATTTTGATACGGGCGAGCACCTTGCCCGGCCGGATTTCTCGGAGGTGACGGAGATGCTTCTGCGCCATGCAAAGATGCAGATCGACTGCAAGGGAGACTATAAGGGCATCCGTGAGATCCGCAAGCATGCGGCATGGTACACCGCGGGATACCGTAATTCGTCCAAGCTTCGAGGAAGGATCAACGAGGTGGAGAATTACGAGCAGCTCGAGGCATTATTCCGGGAAGTGGAGTCATATAATGAGAAAAACGGATATGAGGCATAGGAATGTCCTATTCCAATGAGTTTCTTAGAAATTTCCGACCGGTATTTCTGGCGATCTTAAAGGCGCAAAGCTTTCGCCCGGAGCGCGTGGAGCTTGTGGTGATTGACGAGGAGCAGAGCCATGTCTTTGAACCGGCGGATGTGCGCGATGTGCTCGAACAGATCGGAGACGATCTGAATTATCTTACGGTGTACACCGGACGCCCATATTTTCCGGGTTTGCAGAGAGAATGTATGAGGAGAACGGGCTGGTGGTGATGGTTTTTCAAAACCAGACTGTCTGCGATGGGAAGGACAGGCGGGGGTGAGAGAAACGTTTCTGACCCGGAAGGTAATCCTGGATTTTGAGTGGGAGGGAGCATACCGGACAGAGATGATCTGCGCCGCGGCAACCTACATTCCGATCCACAAAAAGCCCTGGAAACAGGGCGAAAATCTTGACATCATGGTGCCTATCGGTTTATAATACTGTGATTGTTAAGAGCATGCATCACCAGAGAGAAAAGCTTGGACGTGACCGATTTTAAGAAGCTTTTTATGAAAATTGAACTGATAAAAATTACAAAGAAGGGTAGAGAGTAATGGACAAGAAAAACATTCTGACGTATGAAGGACTCAAAAAACTGGAGGACGAATTAGAGGATTTAAAGGTTGTCAAGAGAAAGGAAGTCTCCCAGAAGATCAAGGAAGCAAGAGAGCAGGGCGATCTGTCCGAGAATGCTGAGTATGATGCAGCTAAGGATGAGCAGCGCGATATCGAGGCTCGTATTGAAGAGCTTGAGAAGATCCTCAAGAATGCTGAAGTATTTGTAGAGGAAGAGGCTGACTTAGATAAGGTAAGTATCGGATGTCAGGTAAAGATCTTAGACTGTGAATTCGACGAGGAGCTGACCTACAAGATCGTGGGTTCAACAGAGGCAAACAGCTTAAAGGGCAAGATTTCAAACGAGTCACCTGTAGGTAAAGCTCTTCTTGGAAAGAAAGTCGGAGATACTGTAACGGTAACGACACCGGCAGGAGAGTTCGAGTACAAGATACTTTCCATTCACAGATCATCAAACGAGTAGAGCATGACCGTCTGCGGACTCCGCTTCATGCGGACAGGCGGCGCAGGATAAATGGAGGAAAAGCATGGCAGAGCAGAATAATAACCAGCAGCAGGACGTCAACCAGCTGCTCAAGGTTCGTTATGATAAGTTACACGAACTGCAGGAGAACGGAAAGGACCCGTTCGTCATTACCAAGTATGACGTGACGAATCACAGCACGGATGTCAAGGAGCATTTTGAGGAGATGGAAGGCAAGGAGGTATCTCTTGCCGGACGTATGATGTTCAAGCGTGTCATGGGTAAGGCTTCTTTCTGCAATATTCAGGACTTAAAGGGACGTATCCAGATCTATGTAGCGCGCGACAGCATCGGCGAGGAGTCCTACGCGGATTTCAAAAGTATGATGTCGGCGATATTTTAGGCGTGAAGGGTATCGTTTTAAGACGAAAACAGGCGAAATTTCCATTCATGCAGCAGAGGTAACACTGCTTTCCAAGAGCTTACAGATTCTTCCGGAGAAGTTCCATGGACTGACAGACACAGACACCAGATATCGTCAGAGATATGTAGACCTTATCATGAATGAGGATGTTAAGGACACATTTGTGAAGCGTTCCAAGGTTATCAGCACGATCCGACGCTATCTGGACGGTCAGGGCTTCTTAGAGGTAGAGACCCCGATGCTCGTGTCGAATGCAGGCGGTGCTGCGGCAAGACCATTCGAGACACACTACAACGCATTGAACGAGGATGTAAAGCTTCGTATTTCCCTTGAGCTTTACTTAAAGAGACTTATTGTCGGCGGCATGGAGCGCGTGTATGAGATCGGCCGTGTATTCCGTAACGAGGGTCTGGATACCCGTCACAATCCGGAGTTTACCCTGATGGAGCTGTATCAGGCATACACCGATTACTACGGCATGATGGATCTGACCGAGAACCTGTACCGCTATGTGGCAAAGGAAGTGACCGGTTCCGAGATGCTGACCTACGGGGAGCATACCATGGATCTCTCCAAGCCCTTTGAGCGCATCACCATGGTGGATGCGGTGAAGAAGTATGCAGGCGTCGATTTTAACGAGGTGAAGGATACCGCCGAGGCGAAGAAGCTTGCAGACGAGCATCATATCGAGTATGAGGAGCGTCACGAAAGGGCGATATCTTAAAATCTTTTCTTCGAGGAGTATGTCGAGGAGCACCTGCTTCAGCCGACGTTCGTTATGGATCATCCGGTTGAGATTTCACCGCTGACCAAGAAAAAACCGGAAAATCCGGAATATGTAGAACGCTTTGAATTCTTCATGAACGGCTGGGAAATGGCAAATGCTTACTCCGAGCTGAACGACCCGATCGACCAGAGAGCACGTTTCGCAGCCCAGGAGGAGGCTTTTGCGGCTGGTGATGAGGAAGCGAACCACACCGATGAGGATTTCTTAAATGCACTTGAAATCGGTATGCCGCCTACAGGTGGAATTGGCTTCGGTATCGACCGTATGGTCATGATGATGACCAACAGCCCGGCGATCCGCGATGTACTGCTCTTCCCGACAATGAAGAGCTTGGATAAATAAACCCAGTGTTTATGCGGGATTGAGGCATTTGAGTACGTCAAAGGACGCATTAAAGACGCATTTTGACATAGTCATTTACATCAGTATGAAAGAGTACACAATCTGAAAAAAAAGATTCAATCGAATATGAACTACTAAGAGGACATTTTCTAAAGAAATTTAGAAGATGTCCTCTTTTTTGCGTTATGGAGAAAATACGTCATTTGTTATGAAGTCAAAGTGAAAGGAGCACAGCAATGGATACGAATATATTATTATGTTGATTTGAGATTTGAGCGGTTATTCGCACAAAGCCTAACAGAGTGTATTATTACTTGACTATGCAAAGTGACATATTATTTAAAATCTTCAAAATGAATATATTTGACTTGTAACATAAAATGAGTTACAATTCAAGTGTATTAAGGAGGTGAAGCTTTGAGAGTATTTAGAACAAATTTTACATCAAAGTATTCAGGAACATCCATATGAATCTTTGGAAAAGTTGCCATTGGGATGTAGAAATGCATTTGCATTATCAATCGTGGAAATTCAAAACAAGAAATTCTCATAGCAGCACCGATTGAAACAATGAATTTGACAGAACTACGTAAGATGAGGATTCAATTAGAGAGATATACGGGATTTCAATGTGTTTTTATTTAAAAAACAAACTGGTATTCAGTTCCTAAGATGGTGGAAGAAGGAATTCCTTTTATATGGGAAAATCATCAGATATACCTTCCTTTTATGGGGTTACTTTTGCAAAGAAATGAACACAGAAAACCGAAGCGTTGTTCTATCATTTCATTTTAACGCAGAAATTATTATTGAAGCCTTATATGAAAGTTGGCAAGATGTATCAGCTGTACAGGCAGCTGAGAAACTTGAAGTATCTAGGATGTCAATTACTAGATGCTATGATGAAATTGAGGCGTTAGGCATGTCATTTATAAAAATGAATGGAAGATCAAGACGTTTCTTTGCTTCTGTTGATAAGAAAGCAATGTGGGAGGATATGCGCCCATTTTTGCGAAATCCAATTATTCGGGAGTTTAGACTTGAAAAAAAACCGGATGCAGAAATGATTTTAGGAGGCATATCAGCATTAGCAGAATATTCCATGTTGTCAGAAGAACGTTATGTTACGTATGCGGTAGAAAAAATCAGATTAGTGAGTTGGGATTAAAGTCAATTCATGAAGTACCGAATAATGAAGAACCAGTATGTATAGTACAGGAAGTGGGATATATATTACCATTTAAGGATAAAAAGCAGTAGATCCGCTTTCACTGGAGTCTGATGTTGTCAGATGCTGATATGGAAGATCCTCGTGTGGAGAACTGTTTAAATGAAATGCTGGAGGAATTGATATGGTAAAAGGAATAGAAATTTTTCAAGAATATTTTAAGGAATACACAGACCAATATGTATTAATTGGAGGTGCGGCTTGTAGCGTTTCTTTTGAGGAACAGGAGATTAACTTCGGACGAACAACGAAAGATCTTGATATTGTTCTAATTGTTGAGGCTAGGACAAAAGAGTTTGGAGAACAATTCTGGAAGTTTATTAGAGATGGTAGGTATAGAATTCGAGCAAAAAGTAATGGTGAACCACAGTTTTACAGATTTGATAAGCCAGAAGATGAGCGTTTTCCAAAGATGATAGAATTATTTTCGAGAACGAATTATATGCTACAAGAGGAAAATGGATTGACGCCAATCCACATAGATGATTCGGTATCAAGTCTCTCGGCTATTCTATTGAATGATGCCTATTATCGGGCTTTGCTTGACGGAAGAGAGATTATGATGGGAATTTCTGTATTGAAACCAGAATGGATTATTCCATTTAAGGCAAAAGCATGGCTTGATCTTAAGGAAAAACAAGATGTGGATTCATCAGATATTAAGAAGCATCGAAATGATATTATACGTATTCTGGCAGATATGCCATTACAAAAGTGCATTCTTCCAGAAGAAGTGCGAAATGATATGAGGATGTTTATAGAGCAGTTTGATGTAACAGAAAGTGAATTGAAGAATTTAAGAATCCGGGGAACAAAGTCGGAGGATATTAAACAGGCGTTGAAAGATATATATTTGGATTAAAAAAATAAAGTTGTGAAGGCGACTATAGATCAGAAATGATTTGTGGTCGTCTTTGTATGCCCAAATGTCTTGTTTACACGACATAACTGTAGCGTTAACACGGTCGGCATTTGGGGTTGCACGGGCTACAATATAACTGTGCTTGAGATACAGCACAGTCACTTGTGAGAGTGAGGGCCCAATATCTCTCCTTAAGAATATTTCATTTTATAAGGAGAACAACGTAATGAAGAAAACAGATTTTAGAGTAATGAACAACCAGGATGTGGAATTAGAGTTTGATGGTAAAGCAATCGCATTTATCAAGAGCCGCAAGGCGGATCATAAGATTCATGCAATGGCAGAAGAGATGATTAAGATGGCTTTAGCCATTGGCATTGAGCTGACAGACGTAATTGTGGATGGTGGAGCAAATGAGGATATTGATCGTGGATCTATTACAGATTTCTGCCAGACATTGGATAAGACTGGTGCAGTAGTAGTGTTTGTAGACAACATCTTTTCCTTTACAACAGAACCAGATGACTTATTTAAGTTTATCGACACATTGATGAATAGACCGGTGCTGCTTGTGGATATGTAACATAATCATACCTGGGCTCCAGAGTGTCCGGATGATTCTGAATCAGATGAAGAGTAGGGATTGCTCTCCTTTAAATAAAGGAACACTCCGTTTCGCGAATGTGGAATATGGAACAATCGTAAGATACGGCGATGGCAACATCGCCGGAGTGTTCCCAACAGAGCAGGAAGCATATGAGTATTTTGATTTAGATGAAACGGAGGATTGCCATGAGACAGTATGAAGGTTATGAAATCGGTCCAATCCTTCGAGAGATTCGAAAGGATAAGAGACTTACAGTTGAGGATGTTGCAGACACTGCGGGAATTAGTGTATCTACGTTAAGCCAATTAGAACAAGGTGGTAGAAATTTGAGTATGAGAAACTTGTATGTCTTGATGGATGTATATGAAACAGATGCAAATACATTGCTCAATTTAGAAGTTGCATCGGACTCAATTGATGCAAAGCTTAAAAGATTACCAGTAGAGCAGCGTCAGTTTTTGATGAAATCATTTGATTTTATGATAGAACAGGCTTTGAAGTCAGCATAGGAGGCAGCGATGAGAAAGAAAATTAGAAAAATGGACTGTATCGAATATCTTTCAGTGCAGGCTCCATTGGAAAAAGTAAATATGCTTGAAGACAAGCAGAGCAAATATATACAAAAAATCTGAATATAACATTGTTGGAAAAATCAGAAGAAATGGTTTTCAGAGAGAGGTAGATCGTCAATGGCTGCAGATTGCTAACATGATTCGCAAGAAGCAGATTAGTGGCGTGGTAGTAGCAAATATGGCAGCAGTATCCAGCAGCCTTGCAGATGCATACTTGAAGGTGGGTGTGATTGTTGAAGCAGGCGGTGTGGTTGTAACAGTAGATGAGGGTAGATTAGACCTCAAGATTAAGGAGGTATCTTAAATATGGGTAAGAGAAGCTATGGTGAATATAATAAATTTGATGTCGTGTATGCAGATTTTGGAAAAAATCCACATGGAGTAGAAGGCGGAGTAAGACCGGGAGTGATTATTTCTTGTGATGCAAGCAATCATGATAGAGCACCACAGGTATCTGTCGTGCCATTGAGCACAAAACTAAAAAGTATCCCGATGCACGTTGTCCTTGATCCCAAAGATGTAAGTGGATTTGGATTAAGTAAGATCTCTGATTTTATGCCTGAAGATGCACAGACAATTTCAAAAGGCTGCATTCGAGGCAAGAGTGGTTCGATTATTGAGGACTCTGGTATGCGTGAAGAAATAGACAGAGCATTGATACGACAGTTTGATCTGTTACCTGTAGCTCGCAAAATGGTAATGGAGGAGTTAGCAAATGGACAGCAGAACTAAAAAGACTAATAATAAAAGATTCGTTCGTTACCCGGAAGGTGCGGAGATGTATTCAATGAGTGTGTCAAAGTTTATGCAGTTAGCGAAGGATGCAAAGGCATGTTATAAAGTGAATCAGCTGGTGTTGGTTAATCTGGATATTATTGACGAATATCTTGAAACTTTCCGCATTGTAGATGACGAGTTTTATAAGTGATTAAGTAAAAGACGTATTAGATATAGAAGAAACATGAATTAGTATGGAGAAAAATGAGCCAAGAGAGAAAAAATGTATTGACTTTCTGTCAGACCAAAAGTATAATATGATTAAGATATGAAGGAGGCATACAGATGGCTAGAACTGGAAGACCAAAAGCAGATAACCCTTTTGATCATAAGGTGACTGTTAAATTCAAAGAAGAGGAATACCAGATAATGGTTGAGTATGCTGAGACTCATAATCTATCCATTTCGCAATTGATTAGAATGGGTGTTGAATTACAAATGAAGCAACATTCTAATCAGTAGAACAGGCTCTTTTCTCCAGAAAGGAGAGAATAATGGCTTGTAGAAAAGATGGTAAAGGCAGAGTATTAAGAAAGGGTGAGGGTTACAGAAAAGGCGACGGAAGATACTCATATGTATATATTGATCCATTAGGCAAGAAAAGAACCATTTATGCAAAGTCTTTGGTAAAACTTCGAGAAAGAGAAGAACAGTTACAAAAAGACCAGTTGGATGGACTTGATGTCTATGTCGCAGGAAAGGCTGATGTGAACTTTTTGTTTGACAGGTACATATCAACTAAAACAGAATTACGCAGCACTACTTACAGTAATTATTTGTATACATGGAATCATTTTATTCGTGATACATTTGGCAAGAAGAAAGTAAGAGATGTGAAATACTCAGACGTGTTGTTTTTTTACACAGACTTGATTAATAATCAGGGATTACAGATTAATACGCTTGAGACAATTAACACAGTATTAAGACCTACATTTCAGCTTGCTGTCAGAGATGATATCATAAGGAAGAATCCGGTAGACGGAGCATACTGTGAAGTAAAAACGTAATGGCGGCTCAAGAAAGAGCCGTAGAGCATTGACTGTGGATCAGCAGAGAAAATTCATGGAGTATGTAGCAAAGAATCCGTTCTTTTATCACTGGTATCCATTCTTTGTATTTTTGTTAGGAACTGGATGCAGAATAGGAGAAGCAATTGGGATACGCTGGGATGATATTGATTTGGAAAATCGAATCATTGATATTAACCACAGCTTAACTTACTATCAGCGTGCGGATGATTCATATAAATGTGAGTTTAGAGTATCTTTGCCAAAGACGGAGGCAGGTAATCGTAGAATACCTATGATGCAGCAGGTATATGATGTGCTTCAGGAAGAATATGAGAGACAGAAGCAGGAAGGCTTTTGTGTTGAGAATGTGGATGGAATGACCAATTTTGTATTTACAAACCGATTTGGGATGCCACATAACCCAGCAGCAGTAAACCGGGCAATCAAGAGAATTGTGGATACACATAATTCAGAAGAAGAGGTGGCTGCTAAAAAGGAGAAGAGAGAACCTGTTATGATTCCAAGATTCTCCTGCCATATCTTCAGACATACGTTTGCATCAAGATTTTGCGAGAATGAAACCAACATCAAAGTAATTCAAGAGGTAATGGGACATGCTGATGTATCGACTACCATGAACATATATGCAGAAGCAAACCCAGATGTTACCAAATCAGTAATTGAGAAATTATCAAAAAATATGGATATTTTTTAGAAAAGAGCCCTAGGATTGAACTCTTTGAAGATTGAAAAATATACCTATTCATACTGTGGCAAATATGTTATACTTGCTAAGTATTGTTGTGCTCGGCACAGCAGTACATGCATAAAAATAAAAAGACGTATTTTAAGGCGAATGACATCTTTTGGACGTACAAAAGTCAAAAAAAAAACGTCCATAAGTAGGGAAGAGTATGAAATCCGGAAAAGCCCATTTTACAAGGGATTGCAAGGATTTGAAAGGATAAGTAAAACTTCCAAAAAAATTCCCGACAATGAAGTCTATTGATAAGTAAGAATGCAGGAAAATCAAGGGTTTCAGCACTTGGATGTACTAAAATATATAGTTGGTCAAGGGGTTTTGACCAAGATTTGACCAATTTTTGGCATAGTCAAAAAAAGATTAGTACAGGTTAGTACAGATTGCTTAGTCTGAAAAATTAAAGATTGTATTACTTAGAGGACATTTTCTAAAGAAATTTAGAAGATGTCCTCTTTTTGCGTTATAGGAACAATTGAAATACCGAAAGGAGAATAGCATGGAACACACAAAGGCATATCAGGAATTTAAGAAGAATGGTAATACAAAGTTTGTAAGATATAGCGAAGGTGCAGAAATGTATCATATCCCTGATAGTGACAAATCCTATAACTTCATTATCGGTATGCTCTACACGCAGATATTTCAGGAATTGTACTATCAGGCAGACTTTAACTGCGGAGGCAGGCTGCCAATCCATGTAACTTTTATGTTAGATGAATTTGCGAATGTCGCATTGCCAGATGACTTCTGTTCGTTGTTATCGACAATGCGAAGCCGTGAGATTTCAAGTATCATCATCATTCAGAACTTTGCACAGCTAAAAGCACTTTTCAAAGATACCTGGGAGACAATCCCTGGCAACTGTGATACGTTCATCTATCTCGGAGGAAACGAGCAGAGTACGCACAAGTATGTGTCGGAGCTGCTTGGAAAAGGTACGATTGATAAGAAGTCAAGCGGTGAGACAAAGGGCAGACAGGGAAGCTCTTCAAGAAACTATGATGTATTAGGAAGAGAACTGTTTACACCCGATGAAGTCAGAAAGCTGGATAACAAGAAAGTGCATTATCTTTATCCGTGGCTTTGATCCTATCATGGATAATAAGTTCATACCATTCAATCATCCGATGTTTAATCAGACAGCAGATGGCAAGGGAGAGCCTTATGTTCATCAGATAAGGGGAGCAGAGAATCTCATCGGTCCACCATTTGAGATTCTTTCAGACAAGGCAGTTAAGTATTATGAAAAATTAAGGGATAAGGGAGAGAATGTATATATAGACTCTCTTACCTATGAGCAGTTTATGATGCTTGGTGATGCGGAATTAAGCAGAAGATTCTCCATGCAGGATGAAAGGAACAGAAGCAAAAGATTGACAGGGAGCAGGCGAATGAGCTTGAGTATGTCGATGAATCGCAGAAGTCTGATGCTGCAGAAAGTGCCAACGCTTCTAATGGAAGTGCTGGTGCTAAGCCTGTAAGGAATCCTGAGAGGGAAAAGCCTAAGTGGGAGGATACTATCACAAACCGAATGTTGCATTGGTCATATACGCCGGAGCAGAAAGAGGAAGTGAAGAAAGCTCTTGCTGCAGGCGTTCCAAAGCAACGATTCTTACTTCTATCCAGAGGTAACTGTGGAGAAGATGAGTACTTATCGTAAGAAGCAATAAATGTTATCGCATAGGCATATTTACTATGATATAATGTGCCTATGTGAGAAAAATTCTTGTTTGTCTGACTCACAACAATTTAATATCAAAATAACTATAAATGAGCAAGTTCGTGATTTTGCATAAAAGAAAGACACCTTGAATTCGATTGTGTTGTATAATGAAAGTGACAAAACGGTTTTCCTTCATGCTGGTCTCCTTCTGTTTATTCCCGGTAAATCTGTGCAAACCGGAAATTTCTGATGAATAACATGGTGCAGGATCGTTTTCGATTATTATATTTTACTGTGAGATTGTGATATTAGCAATAGTGAAATGGGGCAGAGAAGAGTTGAAAAGGCAGACGGATAAGAAACAAAGATAAAATAGTAAAAATAGAATAGAACAAAGAAAGAATATGGAGATAAAACAGAAAGGAATAGACAATGAATGTAAATCCTATAACAAGATTGGATTATCCAGATCTGGACGTGATCCGCGTAGAAGACACCTATTATATGGTATCCACAACCATGCACTTTATGCCGGGCTGTGAGATTCTGCAGTCTTTTGATCTGGTGCACTGGGAGCATGTGACTTATGTCTATGAGACGTTGGATCATACGGATGCGCAGCAACTGAAAACGGTCAGAATATTTACGGACAGGGCATGTGGGCAGCTTCCTGCGCTATCATGAAGGCCGATTTTATATTTGCTTTGTGGCAAATGATACCCGTAAGACTTATTTGTATACTTCGGAAAAAATAGATGGTCCATGGAAAAAGCAGCTGATAGAAGGCTTTTATCATGACGGCTCTTTATTATTTGATGAGGATGGCAGAAACTATATTGTATATGGAAATGATGAAATCTGGATTACAGAATTGAATGAAGATTTGACTGCACCAAAGAAGGACGGATTACATCGTCTTTTAGTCAGTGATCATAAGAACCCAGAGCTAGGCTATGAGGGTTCTCATATTCAAAAAATAAACGGCTATTATTATATTTTTCTGGTTCATTCCCTGAGAGACCGCTGGATGCGGACGGAAGCATGCTTTTACAGTGATTCTCTGGAAGGAGAATTCACGGGTGGAGATGTACTTTGTGATGATCGTGGATATTGTGGACAGGGCGTGGCACAGGGAGGAATAGTGGATACGCCGGATGGAAAGTGGTATGCAATGCTGTTTCAGGATTCCGGAGCAGTTGGACGGATTCCTATTCTGCTTCCGGTTACCTGGAAGGATCATTTTCCGGTTTTTTTGGACAGAACGGACATGTGCCGGAAGAAATAGAGGTTCACAGTACCAGACCAGGATATATTTATCAGCCATTAGTGGGAAGTGATGATTTCTGTAATGGGCTGCTTCCGCGCTGGCAGTTTAATCATGATCCAGATCCACAGTATTATCATCTGGATGCATCGCAGGGAACCTATACAATTACAACACGGGAAGTTTGTACAGAGCTTACACAGGCAGTAAATACGCTTACGCAAAGGATGAGTTATCCGTCCTGCGCAGCTGAGGTTACTGTTGATGCTTCTGCATTGAAAGATGGCGATGTCGCAGGTTTGTGTGCGTTTCAGGGCTGTTATGCTGCAGTTGGCATTACAAAACATCACGGAAAATATGAAGTCCTTATGCTGGATAAAAAAGAAGATGGTATATTGGATATGACGGAAGGAACTGTTGTTGAATCACACCAGATGGATTTTCGTCTTGAAGCAGATTTCTGTAACATGAAGGATGAAGCACGCTGCTATTACCGGGTAAATAAGGGAGACTGGATACCCATCGGAACCGTGCATAAGCTGTACTTCAAACTGGATCATTTTACTGGTTGCCGGTTTGGTCTGTTCTGCTATGCGGCAGAGGAAACAGGAGGAAGTGCCTGCTTCCGGGATTTTAAGTATTATGATGTTGATGAAATCTCATAAAGATAGAACTGCATAAAATAAGTGTCGGAATTTACTCAAATTTTTCCTACTTTGGACATTGGCTTTTTACAACGGTATTGTATAGTGAAGCAGAGGAAAAACAAAACATGTTTCAGAGAGGAGAAACGATTATGAGAATTAAGAGTATGATGAAGGGTATGTTTGCTGTTGTAATGGCAATGTCTATGGCAGCATGCTCCGGAGCACCTGCAGCAGACCAGACTTCTTCTGAGTCACCGTCACCGGCACAGACAGAAAGTACAGCAGCAACAGAGCAGGAAACAATCGTAACAGAAGTATCTGCAGAAACGCAGACGCAAGAAGAAACAGCAAAAGCACCGAAATATGTTTTCTGTTTATTGGTGATGGTATGAGCCATCCCCAGTTTCAGGCAGCATCTGACTATCTTGGAGCAATAGCAGATGAAGATTATGTCAAGGCACTTCCGAGCAATAGCTATGAAGACCGTGGAGGAGCAGTACGGGACGGACCGGAAGCAGGATACAAGGTTACCTATACACAGGCTGATGCAGAAGCGGTTAAAGCTCACTGAATCTATCGTGGGGCTTCTTACTATGATTGCAGGAGGCGGTATTATATATTACCTTGTCTGCAAGAGATGGTCAGATGTCTTTCTTATGTCTCTGATCTTTGCAGCTATCAAGGCTCTTTGCTGGCTGTCATAACAGTGCAGGATTGGTGTGATATGCTGATTGAAAAATTGGCGCACTCTGAAATCCGTATACATTAAGGGTTTGAGCATGTCTCGAACCCTTAAATGCTTTTATAATATCTTGTGTTTCTATTTGACGTGTGTTAATCTTTACTTGAAAAAGGCATAATAAGTTAAATATGAGACATTGTTTATGCATGTTTATCTTTGCTTATGAAAGTGAGCATCGGTAAACTCTCAAGAACAAGGAATCAAATTTAATCTATCATGTCTGGCTTATTCAGCGTACCCGGGATACGTGGATTTTCTGCCAGACTATCTTTATGCCTTTTAGTATAAATACTAGGAGGTCTTTTTTTATGGACGAGAAAGAAATCAAATTTATCCAAGATCAAATTGGATACACGTTCAAAAACCAGGAGCTGCTTGTTCAAGCATTTACTCGTCGCTCCTATTCAATGGAAAATGGAGGGACAGGATAATGAGGTCCTTGAATTTATCGGAGACAAGGCATTGGATTTTGTTGTCGTGAAGCAGCTCTCGAGAATTCGGCCATTATTCAAAGAAGTATCAGAACTGGGAAAAGTGGGGTAAGACCGAGGAAACGGGAACCTTTATTTCTGATTTGGATGAGGGAGAATTAACTGAGATTAAGAAGCAATTGGTTCAAAAGAACACTCTTGCAGATGCAATCGACAACTTAGGGATAGCCTACTATCTGATAATGGGAAAAGGAGATGTCGAGAAAAACATTCAGGATTCACTATCGGTTAAAGAGGATCTGTTTGAAGCGATTCTTGGTGCGATAGCCTTGGATTCAAATTGGGATATTGAAGCATTACAGGATAGCATGAATGTTATGCTGAATCCAGGCGAGCTCATGTTTGATGAAGACGTAAACTATGTGGCTGAGATACAAGCTTGGTCATCGGCTAATTCAGGAAACATTCCACTTCACTGTTTCTATCCTACTTCCATGCAGGGTACATGGTATATGCCAAGGCATCATATGTGTATATATGGAAAAGCGGAGCAGGATACGCACTTTGCGTGTGAAGTTCAAATACCGGGAATTGATTATCATTTCGTCGGATACGGTAGATCAAAGAATCTGGCCAGGATGGACGCATCGAGATTGGCGTATGAATATCTGAAAGATGAGGATATGCTCTTTTCTATTAGAGATGAGATTGATGATCCGAATTATAATGATTCCATCGGGCAGTTGGAGATCCTTGCCAGAAGAGGCTATTTCTCCATCCCTCAATATGACTTCAAAGAAACGCATGACGAAGATGGTAATCCGGTTTGGAATTGTAAATGCTCTATAAAAGAAAAAGATACTGTAACCAATGGAAGATCTTCGTCTAAGAAAGATGCGAAGAAACAGGCAGCATATGATATGCTGACATTTGTTTTGGAGGAGAAATAAGACATGGCAAAATATGCATTCAATTATGATTCCGGTGAATATGAATATATAGAAAGAGACGGCTTCAGTATAGATCGTGGTGAATGCGTTTATAACTGGGATGACAGTGAGTATCGCCGCGAGGAAGAAGAGGAAGAAGAGCGTCGCCGGGAAGAACGAAGAATGTGGAATGAGGATTGATCAGAGGGATAATAAATGAATCATGACATTGAGAAAGCATTGGATAATCTTGAAAAAAGGGCACAGGATATTCAACACTATATGAATATTATGAGCAAAGTAAAGACGGTTAACGTTGCCGATGATCAAGATTTTCAGCGGGAATTTGACTTTTACAAGGTTAGACGAAATGCAGAATGGCGGAAAGTATTCTTTGAGATTTTCGAAAGGAAGAAAAAGAAGAATTGTTCCTACAAAGAAATTATAACGGAACTGTACGAAGGAACCGGACAAGTTGAGGCATCCTTTGCGAGTAAGATGCTGGCATCTATAGATGAGAATATGCCAATTTGGGATTCGAAGGTTCTTGATAGAATTGGAATTAAATCTTCAAATAAACGAGGACAGCAAAAACTCGAGGAAACAATTGAGTTATATGATGTCATTGTACAATGGTATAGTGATCTTAAGGCAAACAAGGCAAGCTATAACGAATATATAACATCCTTTGATAGTCGTTTTCCGGATTATTCATCAATCAGTGATACCAAAAAGATTGATTTTATACTGTGGGCGATGGGCGAAGAGGAAGAGGATACTATTCCATCTGTTTATATTCAAAATATGGAGGCCTTATCAGATGCTGCAAAGATTGCATCCCGCTCCATAGAAGCATATCCGGGAGTTGTTTCTGCGGTAAAACAAATTGCTGATTGTATGAAGCAGTATCAAGGTATCTCGCAAACCTTTATGGAAAACGCTCGTAGAATTAGTGAGACTATCCGCCCCATTTTTGAATATCAGCAACAGATAATGGAATCCGTTCGGCCAGCACTAGAATCGTTAGGTAAAACAATTGCGGCTATCACTGCTACAATTCCTAAAATTGAGATTCCGGAGTCATTTTTTAAGACTCTAGGTAACCTAAGATATCTATATACGTTAAAAAGCATTACATGGCCACTATTTCTTGAAGATGATGAGGAATTAAAAGAAATCATTACGGGTCTATGTGGGGATAAAAAAGAAAACTATCCATTGGATGAATTGGCTGCATCTATCTGCAATTACTATAATTCTGAGAAATTAGATAATATAGTAGACGGATGGAGGAAACTATTGAAGGATGATTCAGAGAGATTGCTGCTATTGGAGGAGGCAGTTAATCTTCACAACTCTGGATGCTATTATGGTGCGACTTCTATCATGATGTGTCAAGTGGATGGTCTGATTTGTGACATTTCAAATTATACAGATGAAAATGGCTTAATATGCTCGGAAGATGATGAGAAGGAGATTTGTGAACTCTACCAGATTGATTTTCAGAATCATAAGAAATTTGCGAAGACAAGCGAAAAGCATATGATTTTGAGGTTGGCTGCAATGACAGAAAATGCTGTCTTTTATTGGGAAGCAATGACTGATTACATATACAATGTAGTGCTAACGAGTCATGGGGAAGAATATCGTGATCATAACCCGCTGAGAAATAAAATCTGTCATGGCGATCAATTGGATTTCGGAACGGAGGAAAAATCGCTAAAGAGTATTTTTGTAATTGATTTGTTACTTAACCTAAAAAGCGAAATGCAATGGTTGGCTGAGCACAAATTTGATAAATGAAAAGTCTAATCCCCCAGCTATGCTGGGGAGAATGGAATAGTTGGAAACGGTGAGGATAAAAAAGAAAAACCTCCTGTGGTATATTGAGAATGGTGTCGCAAGCCAAACTCAACACAGGAGCTGGTCCAAGTGGACAATAAAAGCATATCACACACTAGATGGAAATGCCAATATCACATCGTTTTCATTCCCCAATATCGGAAAAAGGTATTGTATGGGAAGGTAAGAGAGGATGTACGTGAAATCTTAAATACACTATGCAAATATAAAAATGTAGAAATAATTGCAGGAGCAGTTTGTGTAGATCATGTGCATTTAAGTGTTGCAATACCGCCAGAAATTAAGTGTCTCAGATTTTATGGGATATTTAAAGGGTAAAAGCACCCTAATGCTATACGATCGTCACTCAGAGTTACAGAGTAAGTGGGATAAAGCATTTTGGGCAAGAGGATATTATGTGGAAACAATCGGTAATATCACAGACGAGGCAGTACAGAAGTATATAAAAGAACAAGCAGAAGAATCGAGAAAGCGATTGACGAGATGGAAGGCTATAGCGAAATCATCAAGGAGAATATTGAGTATGACAGCCTTCTTCTGGCTCATCCATATGACCAGGAGATGGTGGAGGGATTTTGACCTGATTCTGGAGACAGTTTTGTCTAAAAATGGAGATTACCATCGCAGGAGATGTGTATCCAAAGAATCTTGTGAAAAGCAAATTCCTGAAGCTTAATTATTCTCATGTGAGTATGTAATTAATTGCCTTGGAAAGAATACTACTAAGATGCGGAATATAAAAAGTTATTTACTTGCCAGCTTGTTCAATGCAGGAAGTACCATAAGCAGTTATTATAGGGCTGAGATAAATCATGATATGCCACAATATGCTGGGTAATCGCGCAACGAGAATACTATGTGTGGTTGGTGCAAATTCTGCATCATCCATTGTAAAGTTTAAAATGCGACAAATCAACAACTGTACAAACCATTTTGAAATAAAATTAAACTTGACTTTGTTGGAAACTGGTATTATATTAGGTTTATAAAAGTGACAAATTAGTTTACATATAACCCAAGTTGATTTATAAAACATGGAGGCGTTGATTTTGAATCTGTATTTTGAACTATTGAAAACTCCAGTATTTAGAAAGATGTAAATAAATATTATGACAATATGGACAGCGCTCGCTCTGCAATCAAGCGATTGATGAAGGAGGGAATGGTGGCGAAAATCCGTAACAATATGTATACCTGCATCAGTGGAGAGACAGGGGCGCCGGTTGCTAATCGATTTCAGATAGCAAGCAAGATTACGCCAACCTCTTATGTGTCTCACCATACCGCTATGGAATATTACGGGATAACTGATCAGGTATATTACGATGTCTATGTTGCATCAGAAACCAGCTTTCGAGAGTTTGAATTTGATGGATATACGTATCGATATGTGGCGTCAAAGGATATGGAAGGCGTGGAAACGCCTGCACTAAGTGGTGGAATACGTATCACAAATCGGGAACGAACTTTGGTAGACTGCGTAAAGGATATGGATAAAATAGCTGGAATAGAAGAAGTGATACAGGATATTGGAAGTATGAAGCGAATGCAGGAGAAAAGAGTCTTGAAATATTTAGACCTATTATCGAATCAGTTCCTATACCAAAAGATGGGATTTCTTCTTTCTGAGTATAAGGAGAAGATGGGGCTTTCAGATGAATTCTTTGATACATGTAAGAGTCAGATTGGAAAGAGTAAGCGTTACCTGACGAAGGACATGTCGAGTGGACGATATGTTGATGAATGGAAGCTTGTGATACCAGAGAATATTTACAATATGAAAAATGGGGTGATGGGAAGGTAAGAGAGGATGTACGTGAAATCTTAAATACACTATGCAAATATAAAAATGTAGAAATAATTGCAGGAGCAGTTTGTGTAGATCATGTGCATTTAAGTGTCGCAATACCACCGAAATTAAGTGTCTCAGATTTTATGGGATATTTAAAGGGTAAAAGCACGCTAATGCTATACGATCGTCACCCAGAGTTACAGAGTAAGTGGGATAAAGCAGCATTTTGGGCAAGAGGATATTATGTGGAAACAATCGGTAATATCACAGACGAGGCAGTACAGAAGTATATAAAAGAACAAGCAGAAGAATCGAGAAAAGAAGATTCAAGAAGTACCGCTTTATAGCGGACCAGTAAAAATGCTTGTGACACCGCCCTTTGGGGCGAGCAGTAGTAACATAGCCCTTTGGAGGGCTTATAGCAAACCACCAGTTGAACTGGTGGTTGCTGACAAGAAAACTATGAAAATGCAGGTGTTGAAAAATAATAAATTGTTGTATTATGATGTTGATAATAAAATATGGAGGTGTATCATGAAAGCACATAAATATTGGTCAATCGGAGCAATAGTTACAATGGTTGGAACTTTTTATACAGGATATAAAGGGTTAAAAGCAGCACACAAATACTTTGCATTTGGCTCTCTGATATGCATGATTATGGCAGTCTATTCTGGTCATAAAATGATTTCAGGTAATAAAAGAACAAGAAAACAGGTGGAAAAGAAAGAAGTGGAGGAATAAAATATGTTAGAAGTAGGAAAAAAAGCACCGGACTTTGAATTGCCGGATCAGAATGGAGAAATGCATAAATTAAGCGATTATGCAGGAAAAAAAGTAATCTTATATTTTTATCCAAAGGATAATACACCAGGATGTACGAAGCAGGCATGTGGCTTTTCTGAGCGTTATCCACAGTTTACTGAGAAGGGCGCTGTTATTCTCGGAGTAAGCAAGGACTCTGTAGCGTCTCACAAGAGATTTGAAGAAAAATACGGACTGGCATTTACGCTATTAGCAGATCCAGAGCGTAAAGTTATTGAAGCATATGATGTCTGGAAAGAAAAGAAAAACTATGGAAAAGTCTCTATGGGCGTGGTGAGAACCACATATCTTATCGACGAGCAGGGAATCATTATAAAGGCAAATGATAAAGTCAAGGCGGCAGATGATCCTGAAAATATGCTTAAGGAATTGGCATAATGAAGATTATTTTATCACCTGCAAAAAAGATGATTGTAGATACCGATAACTTAGCACCGGTTGAACTGCCTGTCTATATTGATAAGACAGCAGAAGTATTAAACTGGATGAAAAGCAAATCAAAAGAAGAACTGAAAGCTATCTGGAAATGTAATGACAAGATTGCAGAGCAGAACTTTAACAGATTGGAAAATATGGATCTTTATAACAGGCTTACTCCGGCTGTTTTAGCATATGAAGGGATTGCATTTCAATATATGGCACCATCTGTGTTTGAAATCCAGCAGTTTGAGTATTTGCAAAATCATTTAAGAATCTTGTCTGCGTTTTATGGCATTTTAAAACCAATGGATGGTGTGACTCCTTATCGTCTTGAAATGCAGGCAAAGGTTGGAATTGGAGATGCAAAAAATCTGTATGAGTACTGGGGAGAATTGTTATACCGCTCAGTAATCGATGACAGTAGGATTATCATTAATCTTGCATCAAAAGAATACTCAAAATGTATAGAAAAGTATCTGACACCACAGGACAGATATATTACGATTGTATTTTGTGAGTTAGCCGGAGATAAATTGGTAACAAAAGGTACCTATGCCAAGATGGCTCGTGGTGAAATGGTCAGATTCATAGCGGAAAATAATATTGAAAATCCGGTGGAGATTCAGAAATTTGACAGACTCGGATATTCGTTTAGGTCTGATTTATCTTCAGATTCAGAATATGTATTTGAACGCAAAATAAAATAGTTATTAAGGTAAAAAGATGCTCAGTTTGATAGCTTTTATAATAATGAGAATTATTACTATTTTATTGACAACAGGATAATAGTGGTATATAATCCTTATTAAGAACTAATCCTAATAAGGAGAGCAAATGACAAGTAGGAGAAATACCATTCAAAAAGATCTTGTAAGAAATACCGTATACGAAATGAGAAGGCACGTTACGGCAAATGAAGTGTATGAATTTATAAAGAAGCATATCCAACAATTGGAAAAGGAACTGTATATAGAAATCTTGATATATTGGTAGAGGAAGGTGCATTAAGAAAGGTTGAAGTTCCGGATGGACCGAACCGATTTGATTTTACATTGAAAAATCATTACCATGTAAGATGTATAAAGTGCGGTGAAGTTTTTGATGTGGATATGGATCAAATACCGGATTTGATGGAAAGAATTCATAACACTCATGGAATTGAATTTGTGGATTATGATATTTCATTTAAAGGCATTTGCCCGAAATGCAGGGAGAAGGTAAAGGGAGGAACAGCATGGATAGGAAAGCAATGTATAAGTTGAGTTATGGACTGTTTATATTGACCGCTAAAGAAGCAGAAAAAGATAACGGATGCTCTGTAGGAAAAGACCAGTTCTCAGAAGCATAAATGTATTATGATAGGATTATACCAATGAATGAAAAATTAAGTATAGATATTGTTGGACTTATAGGAGCCTGTTCATATGCTTTGGATTGTATAGAAGCAGAGTTGGTAAATATCAAAACAAACATGGAAAAGAGTGAAACTATATAAGTATATGCATGGCTGAATATTGGAAAATTGAAGGTGATGAATTACAAGATTTAGCCATGTGTGCTACATGATAATGCTTTGACACAATATATTTCGGAAGAACTGAAAAAGGATTCCGTCATTAATTGTAAAAAAGATTTATCCAAGGAAAAAAACAAATCTTCATTGTATTTATGGTGAAAAAAATATTACTAAAATTCCATTTAAAACAGATGTGTCAAATGTGATTTTGTATCATCATGAACATGCCGATGGAACTGGTCCTTTTCAAAAAAAGTGGAATGAAATTCCATTGTTTGCAAGGATTATTCATCTTGCAGATACCATTGATATTATAGGAAATAACCCGGGATCTGGAAATAACAGTTGGAATTTTATATGTCAGTACCTTTTAAAAAATAGGGATGGATTATTCGATTCAGAATGTGTGAATGCCTTTTTTCATGCATTCACACATTCTGAATCTTTTATATGTTTAAGTGATAATTCTTTTGAAATGAAGTTATGGGAGATTATCCCAAGACAAAAACAGGTTTTTGATTGGAAAACGTGTAAAAATGTCGCAGATTTTTTTGCAAAGATTGTAGATTATAAATCTTCTTTTACAAGCAGACATTCTATAGGAGTGGCTGAAAAAGCAGCTTTTTTTGCTCAATATATCGGATATGATTCTATTAATGTGCAAAAAATGTATCTGGCTGGTGCACTGCATGATATTGGGAAGATGGCAGTAGGCAATGAAATTTTGGAAAAACCGGATAAGCTTACGGATGATGAATTTTCAAAAATGAAGAATCATGCTGGCTATACATACCTTATATTATCAGAGGTTAATGATTTTGAAGAAATACGAGACTGGGCAGCTTTCCATCATGAAAAATTAAATGGAAAAGGGTATCCTTTTGGAAAAACCGCAGCTGAATTAAATGAGCCGGAACGTATTATGGCATGTATTGATATTTATCAGGCATTAACCGAGGACAGACCATATAAGAAAGGTTTATCGCACGAAAAAACGTGTGAGATGCTCGATGACATGGCGCAGAAAGGTTTTGTTGATTCTGATATTTCCAAGAAAATTAGGGAATGTTTTGGTGGAATCTAACATCAAAAACGAGAAAATATAGGAAATTCATGAGAAATGCATTTGCCTGTTATGAATAGATCGTATGGAACAGGTTCATAAAACAAATAAACTGAAAGTAGGATTAATTTATGTATGAAATGAAACCAGAATATTATATCGGTATAGATATGATAGACGAAGAACACAAGCAGTTATTTAAATATGCAGATGAGGCATATGAACTGCTTCATGATGAGTTTACACCGGATAAATATGATAGGATTGATATAATATTAGAAAATCTCCGAAATTATACAGCAAAACACTTTAGTGATGAAGAGCAGTATATGGAATCTATTAATTATAAGAAGATATTTACACAGAAAGTTCAACATCAGGAATTTATACATAAACTTGATGAATTTATGGAACATCACAATGATGAGGTAGAAGATCAAGATGAACAGATTATGGGGATTTTAAAATATCTCACAGAGTGGTTAGTTAATCACATTCTGTATGTCGATGGTCAAATTCCAAAAGGCTGATATAGTAAGAAAGGCTGCTATTTTTTAGAGTAGCAGCCTTTTTTATTTTGAATATAAAATATGACACATCCTATACTTCCTAGGTGTCCTCCATACTTCTGTTTAAACGCCTTGATAAAATGGCTGCAGTCACAAAATCCTGTCTCCTGGCTGATATAAGTTAGGTCAAAATCTGTGAATTGCAATAAGTCCTCCGCTTTTTGCAGTCTTACCGTGAGAATCATCTCCTTGCAGGTCTGCCCATGAGTACTCCTTGAATATTGCGGCAAAATACGAATAACTCATATGAAATTTTCTGCCAGCTCCGCCACCGAGAGATCTTCCTGGTAGTGCTGTGAAATGTACTCAGATACCTCTGTAAATTTTTCGCTTAATACAGTTTCCTTTTTCCTTTTTTTTCTGAAAGCCTTCCTGCTTCCAGACACGAAGAATTTCTGCCATAAGAAGACAATAATTCGAATGCATAATAATGTCATAACCAAATTGTTTTTCTTCTAACGTCTTCACTGATCCCTGAATCAGCTGCTTCATTTTTCCCTGATTAAATTTCTCTTTCGAAAAATAAACCGATAGCTTCTGCTCCACTGCTGCCATGGTGATCAGACTCGAAATCGGTGGAAGCGCCGAACCGGATATATTCAGATGTACCGGATCAAATTTCAGGACATAGTAGCGGATTGGAAGTTGTCCTGCTGAATAAATTGCATGAGCCATCTGCGGATAAAATACGATCAGATCTCCCGGTTCCAATACATAATTCTCTTCTCCTGCCTCTACATACGCCTTTCCCTCCACCATGTAAAGAATCTCCACAAAATAATGCCAATGTGGAAGAATTGGAAACATCTCAGATGTCTGTGCATCAAATAAAAAGGCTTCATATGGTTTGTTTAATTTGTCTGAACATTCAAAATAAGGTTTCACAGATTATCTCCATCATAGATTTTTACAATTTTGTAATAGATTCATTATATCATATCTTTTTTCTACATGATATACTTTCAGCAGAAAACATCCAGAAACTATATAATTCGAAAGACAGGAGGTTTTTACCAAAATGAAAATTCAAAATCAGCTTGGATATATTAAAGGAATTACATTTGCGCCATTTCACAAACGTGGTTCTCTTTCTACACAGACTGCACGTGATAGTTTTGATTATATGATAGAACACACGGCTGCTGATTTCGTAATCCTTGCTCCTGCAGGGCTACAGGAGCACGCACACTCAGAAGAGATTTGTTACACTTCCAGTGCCACATTCTCAGATGAAGAATTAATCAATATGATACGTTATGCAAAAAGCAAGGGCATCCGTGTTGCCCTGAAACCTACCGTCAATTGTAAAAACGGTGTCTGGCGCGCTTACATCAGTTTCTTTGAAAAAGATGTTCCATGTGAACCGAAATGGGAAAACTGGTTTGCCTCTTACACAGAATTCCAGACACACTATGCCAAAATTGCAGAAGCCGAACAATGTGATCTTTTTATTGCAGGATGTGAGATGGTAATGACGGAACACCGCAGTGAAGAATGGAGAAACGTAATCGCTGCGATCCGAAACTATTACCACGGACCTGTTTCCTATAATACCGATAAATATCAGGAAGAAAATGTAACCTGGTGGGATTGTGTCGACATGATCTCCTCCAGCGGATATTATCCGATTGATCAGTGGGAACAGGAACTTGACCGTATTGAAAGGGTCGTTCAGAAGTTCAAGAAACCATTTTTCTTCGCTGAAGCAGGATGCATGTCAGAAAAGGTTCCTCAATGGTGCCTAACAACTGGGCAAATCAGGGAGCTTTACGTCTGGAGGAACAACCAGACTGGTATCGAGCTATGTTCGAGGCCTGCAAAACGCTCATGGGTCAATGGTTTTGCCATGTGGAATGGGCACCGGTTCTTCCTTCCAGAAGTACTGCGGCAAGAGATACCAGCTACGAAATCTGCAACAAACCGGTACAGGAGGTTATTAAAGACTACTATGGGAGAGACAAAGAAAATAACATACAACAAACTTCAGAACAGGATCTCTGGCAGGAAGAAGCTGCCATGATGCACATCTTCAGCCGGAACAGAAAAATAACCTGCGCACGCTTCTTCTCTTTCAAGGGACACTATGGCGCGCTGGCTGGTTCCGTTTTCTTTTTCATTATCAAGCATTCCCCAACCTGGGTTCTTCCAATCGTCACAGCTAATATTATCAATGCAGTGACAGACCACAACGGGAATATTACCAAAATTCTGATTCTGAATACCATCCTTATGATTGTATTTCTGGTACAGAACATACCAACCAACTACATCCATACCTGGCTCTATGCCAAAACGGTACGAACAGTAGAGAAAGAACTGCGCGAAGCCCTAGTCTGCAAGCTTCAGCAATTGTCGATCACCTATCACAAGGAGATGCAGTCCGGAAGGCTTCAGTCGAAGATCATGCGAGATGTAGAACAGATACAAAATCTTGCATCTCAGATCTTTATCTCTCTTTTGACTATCATTCTGAACATTGGTGTATCCTTCGGAGTGGTCATCTTCAAAAGTCGGATCGTATTTCTTTTCTTCCTCTGCACGATACCGGTTTCTGTTTTGATCATTGTTGGTTTTAAAGGAAAAATCAAAACCCATAACCGTGCTTTCCGTAAAGAAATGGAAGAAACTTCTGCAAAAGTAATGGAAATGGTTGAAATGATTCCTGTAACTAAAGCTCACGCTCTGGAAGATCAGGAAGCCCGTAAAATGAGTGAACAGCTTCGTAAAGTTGCTGAAAAAGGGCTTCAGCTTGATATGATTCAGACATACTTTTCTTCAATCAGCTGGGTTGCATTTCAGATCTTTCAGGTATTCTGTCTTGCATTTACAGCCTACATTGCATGGAAAGGAATCATCGGTGTCGGAGATATCACCTTATACCAGACTTATTTTTCCAGCATCGTCGCTCAGATTGCAAGTATTGTGACTTTGCTGCCAATCATTGCGAAAGGCCTGGAATCCGTTGAATCGATTGGTGATGTGCTTTGTGCAAATGATATTGAGGACAACCGTAGGAAGAAAAAAGTAGTTGATCTGAAAGGTGAGATTACATTTCAGGATGTATCTTTTACTTATAAAGGCGATGAAAAACCGGTATTAAGTCATCTGAACTTCAAGATTCAGCCGGGGAAACAGTTGCCTTTGCCGGTGGTTCCGGCTCTGGAAAAACAACAATCCTCAATCTTGCCATCGGTTTTCTGAAAGCTGACAGCGGACAGGTATTGGTTGATGGAAATGACCTGATGGAACTGGATCTGCACAGCTACCGAAAGCAGATTGCCGTCGTTCCACAACAGTCCATTCTCTTCACCGGAACTCTCCGCGAGAATATCACCTATGGATCTGAATCCATCTCCGAGGAACAGTTATGGAATGTCATCCGTGCAGCCAACCTGGAAGAAGTTGTCCAGAAACTGCCTGATGGTCTGGACACGATGATCACAGAACATGGGGAAAATCTTTCCGGCGGACAACGGCAGCGCATCTCCATTGCCCGCGCATTTTTACGGAATCCGAAGATCCTGATTCTGGATGAGGCAACTTCTGCGCTTGACAGCATCTCTGAAAAGAAGATTCAGGATTCAATCCAGAAACTTGTGAAAGGACGTACCACACTGATCGTAGCCCACCGTCTGTCTACCATTCGCAATGCTGACCGGATTGCTGTGATTGAAAAAGGAAATGTTCTGGAATGTGGCTCTTACGAAGAATTGATAGAGAAAAAAGGCGCATTTTATCGGATGGAGAAAATGTAAAAAATCAGTAGCTGGTTAGTTCAGAAACCTGTCTGCGGGATTGATCTGGAAAGAGTAGAAAGAAAATAGCTGGACAGATGCAGAGGCACAGAGCAACATACTAACCTTGATTAAAAATACTTGATTTTACAGTGTTTTGGGGATGTTACAGTAGATTTTTACCAACGATTTACCAAAGCTATTTGAGTAGGGGATAAACTACTCAGGATCAGCCCGCATTTGAAAGAAGGTGACCACAACGAAACTGTTTAAGAAAAAATTCCCGCACAGACTTATGATAAATCCCGCAAAAGCCGGTGATTAAGGCGAGCATCTGCAACGGCGAGCAGATTGCCGGTTTCAAGGATCTTCATACGGGCAAGATCGAGGAAGTGATGCTGATTAAGGGGCCGGCGGATCTGGAACGGTTTAAGAAAATGTATGGCATTGAGGATGAGATCGGAAAGGAGTATTGATATGGCGAAAGGAATTGCGGGAACTAAACGAGGAGTATCGCAGCCGGGAGAACATGGAAGTATCGGAAGATTACAGATAAAAAGTATGGACAGCCGGAACATGGAGTACCGGACATAAGGCAGAGCGCGGCAGGGACAGCCGTGCATGGCAGAAAGTAAGGGAAGAACGCCGGCGGAACATGCAGAGAGGACAGAGATACGGGATGAACAGTATTTTCACAGAATCAGCGTTAGAAAATATCAGAACAGGGACGTGGAGCAGGAGAAAATCGAGCTGATGTTAAAAGCGGCGATGGCGGCTCCGTCCGCGTGCAATCAGCAGCCGTGGAATTTTATGTGGTGAAGGACAAGGCGGTGATCGGGCGGCTGTCAGAGGCTTCGCCCTATGCAAAATGTGCGAGGGACGCGCCGGTTGTGTTTGTGCCGTGCTTCCGGTCTAAGGGGATTGCGCCGGAATATTTTAATATCGATATGAGCGCAGCGGTGGAGAATCTTCTGCTGGAAGCGGACGAACTTGGGCTTGGCGCGGTCTGGATGGGAATATCGCCGGATGAAGGTAGAATGAAAGCGGTGCGGAAGTGCTGGATATTCCCGAGGGTCTTCATGCGTTCGCGCTGATTCCCTGCGGTTACCCGGCAGAGGAGAGAGCGCAGGAAGACCGGTATGAGGAGAGCAGAGTGCACTATATTATGAAGTGATATGCAAATATTCCGAGAGCAGAAGATTTGCAAGCACAGCTGTCACGCTAAAAACGGGGCTGCAGGGAAACGTTTCTCTGCAGCCCCGTTTCGTGTATTCATGAAAAAAAAAATAAAAAAACAAAAAGCCCGGGCTTGACGACACATCAGCGGTGCAGCTCCTGACAGCGTTTCCGGTACTCGGACGGTGTAACATCCGCGACTTCCCGGAAGACCCGGTTAAAATGTGTCAGATTGGAAAACCCGGTTTCTCTGGCGACTTCGGTGACATTCCGGTCCGTTTCCATGAAGAGCCGTTTGGCGTTCATGATGCGGGTCTGCTTGATATACTCCACGATCGTGCGCTTGGTACTTTTCTTGAATTCCCGGCAGAGGTAATATTCGCTGACATAAAAACGCTCGGAGAGGTCTTTGAGTGTGATATCTTCTGCGTAATGGTTATGGATATACTGAATCACTTTGGTAACCCGGGTCTCGCGGAGGATGCCGGTGCTCTCCTGATTCATGCGCAGAAGCTGCACCATAATCAGGTTCAAAAGAGACTGCATACATTCGTCGTGGCAGTCCAGATGCGAATGCTGCTCCTCTTCCATGGCATAGATGATGCGCCGCAGCTGGTGAAGCTCCTGACTGTCAGGACGGTAAACCACCTGCGAGTGGAGAAGCTTATGAAGAAGATCCGCCGAGGTGATCGTTTTCGGGCGGAAATACAGCACCACCCGCGAAAATGCCATATCCTGGTCACCGTAGGAACGGTGCATCGTCTGTGGAGGGAAGAGAATACAGTCCCCGGCCTGAAGCTTGAAGAGCTTGTCATCCATCAGATGATAGCGCTCCCCGCTGTCGAGAAAATACAGCTCAAAATAATCGTGATAGTGAGACTGTGACATATTGTCATTGACGCCGGTTACCTGGGCGATGGCGCAGGCTGCACCGGCTGCCATACTTGTCTGTGCAACATCAATCATAAGGCACCTCATAGAAAATAAAAAACTCTGTTTCTATGGAAATTATAAAGCAAAAACGCAACAAGTGCAAGATATGTAAAAAAAAGTGCGATTTTGAACAAAGTCTGTATAGTTATTGAACCTGAGTTTTTGTAAGATGATGACAGAAGGAAAACAGATCTGAATGAACCGGATATAGACAATAAGAAAAAGAGTTACAAAACCAAAGGAGGAAAACTCGTGAAAGTATGTTACAAAGCAGGTGCTGTCACAGCACAGAATCATTATTATTCGATTGCTGCAGACGCAGTGGAGATTCGTGTATGGTTCCTTACGGATGATATCATCCGTATCCGGGCGGGCTTTGACGGAGACTGGGATGAAGCGTCCTACAGTCTGGTAACAACCGCGTGGGAATCCCGCACAGATGAACTGATGAAGGATTACCGGAAGCGGATTCCCGTGGCGGAATCTACACTGGTGGATGGTGAGACCAGGGCAGTGATTACCGGAAAAAAGCTCCGTGTGGAAGTGGAAAAAGATCCGTTCCGCATCTGTGTCTATGATGCAGAAGGAACCATGCTTCATGCGGATATTCCGGAGCTTGCGTACCGTGAGGATTCTAACAGGCGCCGCATTCATACCAGCCAGATCGAGGATGACGATTATTTTTACGGATTTGGTGAAAAAGGCGGCGAGATCAATAAAGCAGAGAAATATATGAACATGGCTCCCGGAGATGCGATGGGATACAATGCGAAGGAGACCGATTCTCTGTACAAGCATATTCCGTTCTACATTAAGCTGCAGCGCGGCACGAAAAAAGCCGTCGGATATTTTTATCACAGCACGGCAGAATGTGACTTCAATATGGGACGCGAGAAGCGGAATTACTGGCACCGTTATTCTTCCTTCCGTGCGGATGCAGGCGATGTGGATTTATTTCTGATCGCGGGACCGTCGATCGGGGAGGTCATTGAGCGCTACACCGATCTGACAGGAAAGTCCGTACTTCTTCCGAAGTCTGCATTCGGATATCTGGGATCGTCAATGTACTATCCGGAACTGCCGGAAAACTGTGACGATGCAATCCTGGAATTCATTGACACCACCAGGGAAGAGGGCATTCCGGTGGATGGGTTCCAGCTTTCCTCCGGATATTGTGCCGTCGAGACGGAGCAGGGCATCAAGAGATGCAGCTTTACCTGGAATTATAAAGATTCAAGGATCCGGCGGACTGGTTTGCAAAGATGAAGCAGGCGGGCATCGTTGTCTCCCCGAATGTAAAGCCGGGAATGCTTCTCGTTCATCCGCTCTTGGAGGAGATGAAGGAAAAGAAGATGTTCGTCCTCGACAGCACAAAGGATGAGCCGGGAATTGGTACCTGGTGGGGCGGAACCGGAATTTTCGTTGACTTTACCAAAGAAGAAAACCGCAGGAACTGGAAGGAGTATCTGAAGAAGGGGCTGATCCAGTATGGCTGCGAGTCTGTATGGAACGATAACTGCGAATATGATTCCATGGTAGACAAGGACGCCAGAGTATATTTCGAGGGAAAAGGCAGTACGATCGGTACGATGAAGCCGGTTATGAGCAACCTGATGTGCCAGCTGTCCAATGAAGCGGTAACGGAGTACAATCCATCGGTTCGCCCGTTCTCCGTGTGCCGGTCCGGACATGCCGGAATCCAGCGTTACGCGCAGGTGTGGGCAGGCGATAACCTGACCTGCTGGGATACGTTAAAATACAATATTGCAACCATACTTGGAATGGGGCTCTCGGAGTCGCAAACCACGGCTGCGATGTCGGAGGTTTCTACGGTGTTTCTCGGAACCGGAACTTTTCGTCCGCTGGGTGCAGAACGGTATCTTTATGCCGAGATTTTCCATCCACTCGACCAACACGGACAATACGGTAACGGAACCGTGGATGTACACGGACAAGAAGCAGTATATCCGGGACGCAATCAAGTTCCGCTACCGCATGATTCCGTACCTGTATTCTCTGGAGAGCAGAGCGCATGAGACCGGTCTTCCGATTATGGAGCCGATGTTTATGGCATTTCAGAATGACCCGAAGACCTACAATGAAGGCGTAGATTTTATGTGGGGCGATTCACTTCTGGTCGCTAATGTTGTGGAAAAAGGGGCGGAGACCAGAAGCATTTACCTGCCGCAGACGGGGGATGAGAACGTCCGCTTCTATGATTTTTATACCAGAGAAGCGTATGCGCCGGGACAGACGATCGAGATGCCGGTCGATATCAGTTCCATCCCGCTTTATATCAAGAGCGGTGCGATTATTCCGATGGCGGAGAATCAGATCTACAATCTGATGCATGAGACGGTAACGGGACTTCATATTCTTATGGCGCCGGACGTAGATTCTGAATTTACCGTATATGACGATGACGGAAAGACCAATGAGTACCAGAACGGGGCATATCTGAAGACAAAGATCAAAGTGACGGCAGGAGTCAGAACCTGTGTAGATTTCACTTATGAGGGAAAATATGAGAATACCGTGGATACGATGTATCTGGATGTGGTACACAGGAAAAGCGCCGTTCTATGTTCAGATTGACGGTGTGGAAGTTCCGCATTTCCTTCACAGACGCAAATTTGAAGAGGCGCAGACCGGCTGGTATTACAGCCAGAGCTTAAAGTCTGTACAGGTGAAGTACCCGAATCCGAAGAAGGATCATCAGGTGATGATTTCCTTTGAGGTATTCGACATGATTGGAATGTAATTTAAATTAAAATAAAAAAGGAAAAGGAGAACAAAAGCAATGAAAAAGAACATCGCCCTCATTTTGGCGGCAGCGCTCGTTCTGCCGACCGTAATTGCGGCAGGCGGCTGTGGAGCAAACTCCGGAGTTTCCAACAGTGCAGAGGCAACGGCGGAGAATCCGATGGTATTGACCCTGGCACACGGTCTTTCCGAGACGCACACCGTACATAATGCCATGACGCAGTTTGCGGATGAGGTAAAAGAGAAGACCGACGGACGCATCATTATCAACATTTTCCCGAACGGACAGCTTGGTTCTGAGACAGAGAACTTAGAGCAGCTGCAGGCAGGCGTAATCGCAATGACCAAGGTTTCCGCACCGGGTCTTGCCACCTATAACGAAGCTTACAATACGTTCGGCCTTCCGTACATTTTCAATGATACCGAAGACTTCTACGACATTATGGATTCTGAGGACATGCAGGATTTCTTCCTTTCCTCCGAGGAAGACGGATTTGTGACGATTACCTACTTTACGTCCGGCGCCCGTTCCTTCTACACCAAAGACAAGGCAATCCGTGTGCCGGAAGATTTAAAAGGATTAAAAATCCGTGTACAGGATATGAAATCACAGACGGATATGCTGACAGCGCTTGGCGGAACTCCGGTGGCAATGTCCTATGGTGATGTTTATACCGCTCTTTCCACCGGCATTATCGATGGTACCGAGAACAACGAGACGGCATTGACCACAGGTAAGCACGGCGAGGTCTGCAAGGTGTACTCTGTTGACCAGCACGCGATGATTCCTGACGTGATGGTCATGTCAGCAAAAGTATGGAACAATATTGCTCCGGAGGATCAGGAAATCATCCTGCAGTGTGCGCACGATGCGACCGAATGGCACAAGGAAGCATGGGATCAGGCTGTGGATGAAGCAATTACGGAAGCGGAAGATATGGGTGTGGAATTTGTCTACGATGTAGATAAGGAAGCTTTCCGTGAAGCGACGGCGGGAATGATCGATGAATACCGCGAAGAATATCCGGGAGTTGCGGATTTGCTGGATAGAATTGATGGAATCAGGGAAGAGGAGGAGTAAAAAATGGCTAAGACCTTAGGCACGATTAAGAAATATATGAACAAAGTTCTCGCGGCTTGCTGCGCAGTCCTTCTGACGTTCATGACCTTCCTGGTATTGTGGCAGGTATTCACCAGATACGTCCTCAACAGCCCGGCGGCATTTACCGAGGAACTGGTAAAGTACTCGCTGATCTGGACCGGCTTTATCGGCGCGGCCTATGCATTTTCCACCAGAGAGCATATGGCACTGACCCTGGTAAGAGATAAACTGACTGGAAGACCGCATCAGATTCTGGTTATCTTCATTGATGCGCTGATTCTACTCCTTGCAATCTTTGTAATCACGATTGGCGGTTATAAGCTGGCAGTGTCTGCAAGGGCGGAATTCTCCGCACTTCTGGGAGTTCCGAGAACGCTGGTATATTCCATCGCACCGATTTCTGGCATCTTTATCATCATCGCACAGATTATTAATCTCTACGAAGACATTACCGGAAACAAAGTAGAAGAATAAGGAGGGAAAAATGAATATCGTACTAACAACTATCATTTTGTTTGTCGTTTTCGGCGTACTGCTGTTCATGGGTGTTCCGATTTCTGTAAGTATTATTGTATCTTCCATCGTAACTGCAATGTCTACCCTTTCCTGGGATCAGATTACGTTTATTACCATGCAGAAGATGAATTCCGGTATCGAAAGTTTTTCCCTGCTGGCGGTTCCTCTGTTCATCCTCGCCGGTAACATCATGAATAATGGCGGTATCGCAAAGAGACTTGTCAATTTTGCACAGCTTTTCGTAGGAAAACTTCCGGGAAACCTGGCACAGGCCAATATCCTTGGAAACATGCTCTTTGGAGCGCTCTCCGGCTCTTCCGTAGCGGCTGCATCTGCAATGGGCGGATGTATCAGCCCGATTGAAAAAGAGCAGGAGTATGATCCGGCTTACTCGGCGGCAGCCAACATTGCTTCCGCACCGACCGGACTTCTGATTCCTCCGACCTCTGCATTCATCGTTTACTCTACCGTAGCCGGCGGCGTATCCATTTCCACGCTGTTCATGGCTGGATATGTTCCGGGTATCCTCATGGGACTCGGCTGTATGGTGGTTGCATTTATTTATGCGAAAAAAATGGGCATCAAGGCGACCGGCCGTGACAAATCCATCAGTGTTGCGAAGACCATCTGGGATGCCATCCCGTCCCTGCTGCTGATCATTATCGTTATCGGCGGCATCGTATCCGGTATCTTTACGGCGACGGAAGGTGCAGGTATTGCAGTTCTTTACTGCCTCATCCTGTCCATCATTTACAAGAGTATCGATTTCAAGGGATTTATGGAGATTCTCTTGAACTCCGCAAAGACTTCCGGAATCATCCTGTTCCTGATTTCTGCTTCTTCCGCGATGTCATTCGTGATGGCTTATTCCGGAATCCCGGCAGCAATCAGCAGTGCGCTGCTCTCGGTATCCACAAACAAATATGTCATCTTCATCCTGATGAACGTCATTCTGATGATCATCGGTATGTTCATGGACATCACTCCGGCAATCCTGATTTTTACACCGATCTTCCTGCCGATTGCACAGAGCTTTGGCATGAGCGACATCCAGTTTGGCGTAATGTTAATTTTCAATATGTGCCTTGGAAATATCACACCGCCGGTAGGCTCCGTACTTTTTGTCGGATGCGGTATCGGACATGTATCGATTGAGGAAGTAACTCCGAAGCTTATTCCATACTTCCTGGTACTGATCGTGATGCTTCTTCTGGTAACCTTTGTACCGGGACTCTCCCTCGGAGTTCCGAGCCTCATGGGATTAGTCTAAGGATAGACCTGTGGATTGCCGCAATAAGCATAGAACTTCTTTGCTTTGATAAGTAATATTATCAAAAGACCACACCGTGGGATTTCATGTGGAAATGCGGATGGATATTCGGTTCAAAAAATGTGGCATTTCTAACCAGCCAAATGTTTGCATCCTCGATGATCCGTGTCTTTCCAAGTTTGGAGCACTCCACGGACTGTGTCCGCAAATCATGAGACAATTTAAGAACTTTCGTGTGGCGCTTTTGCCGCTGCTGAATAAAACATAATCGCGCGAAGCCGATGTCTGAGTTGCCATCTGCCTTATTTTCAGTAGCAGATGGCAATGAGTTCGGTTCGCGCGATTTTATAATGTCTATGAAGCAGCGGCATTAGCCGCCACACGAAAGTTCGCCCATTGTCTCTGATTTGTCGGACACACTCCGGGAGTGTTCAAACGTGGAAGAGACACGGAATCCGATGCAAACATTCAGCTGGAAGAAATGTTCACATTTTTCTCCAACGAATATTCCATCTGCATTTCAATAATCCCAAGTTTCTCATAATATTACTTATCAAAGCAAAGCGCGATATGCTTATTGCGACAATTCCTTCGAGTAAGAGGAAACGGTGTTCTTATCTTACAAACAGATATGCCGTGTAGGCGACATACAATAACACGCAGACGGCGCCCTCCGCACGGCTCATGGAACGTTTGGTTCTCGCGAAAACAAACAGCAGGATACCGCTGCAGAGCAGCAGGACGCAGTCGATCACTGATTCGCCGAGCACATGAAGCGGCGAGATGGCAGCGGACATGCCGAGGATAAACAGGATATTGAAGAGATTTGATCCGACCGCATTGCCGAGCGCCAGACCGCTGTCCCCTTTTCTGGTCGCCACAATCGAGGTGACGAGTTCCGGCAGGGAAGTGCCGATGGCGATGATGGTCAATCCGATAAAATTCTGGCTGACACCGAAGTTTGTGGCGATGATGCAGGCGTTGTCGACGACCAGATCGCCACCGAAGATGACAGCGGCAAGTCCGCCACCCATAAAGAGGATACTTTTCGGAAGCGGCAATACCTTACAGACTTCGCCTTCCTCACGGTTGCGCAGGGCGGAACGGATCATGCATGTGATGTAGAGAACCATTCCTGTCAGAAGAAAAACCTTCGACGCGGCCAAGCGTTCCATCGAAACATGAGGCACAGAATCAGCGTGACCAGAATATTGACGGGCATGTCCCGCTTTAAGATCTCCGCGTTCGTCTGAAAGCCGGACAAAAAGGCGCAGATTCCGACCACAACCAGACCGTTGAATATATTCGATCCGACGACATTGCTGATGGCAATATCGTTGCTGCCGCCAAGCGCAGCGTTGATACTGACGGACGCCTCCGGAGCGCTGGTTCCCATGGCAACGATCGTAAGACCGATGATGACGCTGGGCACCTTTAAGATTTTGGCGAGCGAAGAACTTCCTCCACAAAGAAATCCGCACCCTTCACCAAGAGTACAAAACCGACGAGTAACAATACATATTCCATACGTGTTCCTTTCCTGCGACAAAGAAATGGGTATAAAAAGACCTTTATCGCATCAAAATGAGTGATAAAGTCTCGTTACTTACAATAATAACCGGCCTTGCGGCGTGATGACGATTATTATTTCAGCTTCTGCGCGCAGCGTCTGGCGCATCCGAAGATGAAAACTACTCCCTTTTATTAAGGCTATTTTAGGACGGGGCAAAAGATGTCAATAAAATGTCGCTATTTGTCGAAATCAAACGAAATCCAAGCGGAAGCCAGGCGGAATCTGCATGAAATCCGAACGAAATCCAAGCGGAACCCGGGCGGAACCCACATGAAATCCAGGCGCAATGAGCGCGGTATATCATCCGGACGGTTTTGCAAGATTATCGTTGTAACAATCGATAGATATGTCTATAATAACAGATAACAAACGGTAAGAGAACGGAGCGTGAGGACACATGTTTTTTATTATGGGAATTACGGACGGCAGAAAAGATTTTGATTTTCACCAGATGATGACCTGCGGCGCCTGCGGAGCTTACGGCAGATATCAGGTGTTCATGACATACACCGTACTTTCGCTTTTCTTTATCCCCTGCATAAAATGGAACAGACACTACTATGTGCAGGCGAGCTGTTGCAATGCGCTCTATGAGCTGGATGCGGAGATTGGAAAACGGATTGCGCGCGGCGGGGATGTCGAGATTCTGCCACAACATTTGCGTCCAGTGCATCCGGGGAATCGCGGTAACGGCTGGAATACCACAAAACAGTGCAGAAATTGTGGTTTTACGACCACGGAGGATTATGAATTCTGCCCGAAATGCGGTCTGCGGTTTTAACAGCGGCGCGGGATGCGGAATAGAAAGAGGTTACAAAGGAGAGAACAATGGGGACATGGTATTATGAAGTGGTCTCGATCGATGGAGACTACGCGAACTTAAGAAGAACGGATATCCCGTCAGAAGATTTGAAGCTTGTGGCGCGGCACTGCTTCCGGCGGAGATTATGGAAGGAAGCCGTCTGAAATACGAACTGATGCAGTACGAGATTGTGGAAGCATCGGTCGGCTGAGGAGTGACGATCGATGTGGAGCCGGTGCACGAGACGCAAAAAGTGTTGTTTGCGGCGGATGAGCTGACCGGGCTGATCTGGGCGGTGGCGCTGCAATGAGCAGATGATAAGCCACTATGCAGGGTGGGAAAAGCAGATTGTTTTCGGAAATTCGCTGCAAACACCTTGACAGTTCTGATTTTTTGAAATAGAATCTAAAGCAGCGCGAAGAAGAGAAGAGTACCAGTGCGGCACCCTACAGAGAGAGATGCATACGGTGGAAGCATCTTGAAGAAAGCTCTGGGAAGACCATCTCTCTGAGCGACCCTAATCCGGTCCGGTGATTCCGTTATCATCAAACGAGTGATTTCCCGACAGCGGGATGCGTGATCCGAGAGGATCCGGCAGTCCGGCATGGTTTTACGGGAATAAGCAGGGTGGAACCGCGGATACAGTATATTCGTCCCTCATACAGGCACAGGTCTGTATGGGGGATTTTTTTCGTCCGGAAAAGCACCCGGACGCAGAACAAGGAGGAAGAAAATGGTAGATTTTAAAGCAGATGAGAGACTGAACACACTCAATCATTCCTGCGCGCATGTAATGGCACAGGCAGTCAAGCACTTATACCCGGAAGCAAAGTTCTGGGTTGGTCCGGTCGTAAAGGAAGGATTTTATTATGATATCGATCTTGGCGAGAACGCAGTCAACGATGACGTGATCGCGGCGATCGAAAAGAGATGAAGAAGATCTGCAAAGAGGGCAAGAAGATCTACAGACGTGAGATCTCAAAGGCAGAGGCATTAGAGCTTTAAGAACGACGAGTACAAGCTGGATCTGATCAGTGATCTGGAGGACGGAACGATCTCCGTCTACGACCAGGGCGATTTTACAGATCTCTGCCGCGGACCGCACGTGGACAATACAAAGCTCTGCAAGAATTTCAAGCTGGTAAAATATTCCGGCGTGTACTGGAAGGGCGATGCGAACAACCACGTGATGCAGCGTATTTACGGTGTATGTTTCCCGACAGCCGAGGAGCTGGAGGCACATCTGAAGCTTTTGGAGGAGGCAAAGGAGCGCGACCATAGAAAGATCGGCAAGGAGATGCAGCTGTTCATGTCCGACGATCTGGTAGGACGCGGACTGCCGATGTTCCTTCCGAAGGGCTATACCGTATGGCAGGAGCTTGAGAATTATATCAAGGCAAAGAGAGAAAGCTCGGTTATCTGCACGTTATGACACCGTGTGTCGGCACGGTTGGTCTGTACAAGACTTCCGGTCACTGGGATCATTATAAGGAGAACATGTTCCCGGCAATGGAAGTGGAGGGAGAGTCCTTCGTTCTGCGTCCGATGAACTGCCCTCACCACATGATGATCTATGCAAACAGAATGCACTCCTACAAAGATCTGCCGATCCGTATCGGTGAGATCGCGCACGACTTCCGTTTCGAGGCGAGCGGTACGTTAAAGGTATTGAGAGAGGAAGACATTTCTGCCAGAACGACGCGCACCTGTTCGTAACACCAGAGCAGATCGAGTCTGAGTTTGCCAGCGTGGTGGCACTGATTTTTGACACCTACAAAGACTTCAATATCACCGATTACCGCTGTGTACTGTCCCTGAGAGATCCGGCGGACAAGGTAAAATATCACGACGATGACGCTATGTGGGATATGGCGGAGAATGCACTCCGAAAGGTATTAAACGATATCGGCATCGAGTATACAGAGGAGATCGGCGAGGCGGCATTCTACGGCCCGAAGCTGGATGTCAACGTAAAACCGGCAATCGGCAACGAATACACGCTTTCCACCTGCCAGCTGGATTTCTGCCTGCCGGCGAAGTTCAACCTGACCTACATTGACAGTGACGGAACGAAGAAGACACCGGTCGTTCTTCACAGAGCAATCCTTGGTTCCCTGGATCGTTTCATGGCTTACATTCTGGAGGAGACGAAAGGAAACCTGCCGCTCTGGCTCGCACCGGTACAGGCAAAGATCCTTCCGGTCAAGAATGAGGATGAGGAGTTAAATGCATACTCTCACGAGGTATACAAATACCTTGAGGATAACGGAATCCGTGTGGAGATCGATGAGAGAAGCGAGAAGCTGGGCTACCGGATCAGAGAGGCACAGATGGAAAAGTTCCGTATCTTCTGGTTCTCGGTAAGAACGAAGTGGCAGACCGCACGGTAAGCTACAGACTTCACGGAGAGCAGCAGTCGACAACGGTATCTATGGAAGATTTCCTCGCCATGTTGCAGGAGGATATCCGCACGAAGAAACTGAATCCGGCTGCCGCAAAATAAATCATTGTACGGCGGAGAGCGGTTGTCTCTCCGCCGTTTTACTTGAACTTGAGATCATTTAATAGTATAATCACTACGATCAATAATATAAGAATAAGTGCAAGAATAGATAGGAGGAATCTATTATGGTTACCTGGAACAACTTGGATACCCTTGCTTCTTTCAAGGAGCTTTCCGAAGTGGAACGTGTGAATCTTGTCGAGGCAATGTCCGGAGAGAACGGTGCTGACCGTGTGAAGAATTACAGTGTGCCGATGGCTGGCGGATTTTCTTACAACTATGCAGCCAAGCAGGTGGATGATAAGGTGCTTGCAGCACTTGTAAAGCTGGCTGAGGAAGCACAGCTTGCGGAGAAGTTTGAGGCACTTTACAATGGTGAGGTGATCAACACCGGTGAGAAACGTCTGGTTCTGCATCATATGACCCGTGGACAGCTCGGTGATGCTGTGACGGCAGACGGTGTGGATAAGCGCAACTTCTATGTAGAGCAGCAGGAGAGAATCGCTGAATTTGCAAAGAAGGTACACAGCGGCGAGATCACCAACGCGGCAGGAGAGAAGTTTACCACGGTTGTTCAGATCGGTATCGGCGGTAGTGACCTCGGTCCGCGTGCGATGTATCTGGCACTTGAGAACTGGGCGAAGAAAAACGGCAAGTTCAAGATGGAGGCAAAGTTTATCAGCAACGTAGACCCGGATGATGCTGCAGCAGTGCTAAATTCCATTGATGTGGCACATTCCATCTTCGTACTGGTTTCCAAGTCCGGAACCACTCTGGAGACCCTGACGAACGAGTCTTTCGTAAAAGATGCATTAAAGAAAGCGGGACTGGATCCGTCCAAGCATATGATCGCTGTAACGAGCGAGACATCCCCGTTAGCGAAGAGTGATGATTACCTTGCAGCATTCTTTATGGATGACTATATCGGAGGACGTTATTCCTCCACTTCCGCAGTTGGCGGCGCAGTCCTCTCTCTGGCATTTGGCCCGGAGGTATTCGCACAGTTCCTGGAGGGAGCTGCTGCAGAGGATCAGCTTTCCGCAAACAAAGACGTATTGAAGAATCCGGAGATGCTCGATGCCCTGATCGGCGTTTACGAGCGCAATGTGCTGGGCTATCCGTGCACCGCAGTGCTTCCGTACTCCCAGGCATTAAGCCGTTTCCCGGCACATTTACAGCAGCTTGACATGGAGTCCAACGGCAAATCTGTCAACCGTTTCGGTGAGCCGGTAGACTACCCGACAGGACCGGTGATCTTCGGCGAGCCTGGCACGAACGGACAGCATTCGTTCTACCAGCTGCTGCATCAGGGCACAGACATCGTACCGCTTCAGTTTGTCGGCTTTAAGAACAGCCAGATCGGCACAGATGTTGTGATCCAGGACAGCACCAGCCAGCAGAAGCTCTGCGCAAACGTGGCTGCCCAGATCATGGCCTTCGCATGCGGCAAGGCAGACGAGAACCGCAACAAGAACTTCGAGGGCGGACGTCCATCCAGCATCATCATCGGTGAGCAGGTGAACCCACAGTCTCTCGGAGCACTTCTGGCACACTTTGAGAACAAGATTATGTTCCAGGGCTTCCTGTGGAATGTGAACAGCTTCGATCAGGAAGGCGTACAGCTCGAAAGGTTCTGGCAAAGCGCGTGCTTGCACATGAGACCGACGGTGCCCTGAAGGTATTCAGCGATTTGTTAAACATTTAATATAACGAAAAGAACTGTGTCACGTCCCGCGGCAGATGCGCGGCGTACACAGTTCTTTTTTTGTGCGTTGGGAAGGGCGGACGGCATGGCAGTATTGCAGGAAATAGCGGCAGTGCAATTCTTTGGAGCAAAATTTCAGAAGTTCTTCGGATGCGTCAGCGGCATCCGGTTTGCTGTCTCTTTTGGCGTTCGACTGCGCGCCGCGGGTGTCCGCGGACAACGGACAAAGCGCCGGCTTTCTAGTCTCGCTAGGCAGACCGCTTCACAAAATCCCGATCAGACCGCGCAATCCGAAACTCGGTGTCTGCCCGCATTCAAAACATGGCGGCAGACACCTCAGACAGTCGTTTGCGCGGTCCGGTTTTGCTCATCGGTCTGCCAAGCGAGACACAAAAGCCATCGAAAATGTCCGATTGCCCGCGAACATCCGTGGTGCACTGTCGAACCTCAAAAGACAGGAATCATCGCAGATGCCGTTGACGCGTCCGATAGAACTGCGGAATTTTGCGACAGACTGCGCTGCCGCTATTCCTGCAATATGCACAAGCCGTCATAACGACAAAAGAAAAAGAACCGTGTGCGCCGGGGCATTGCCGCTGGACGTACACGATTCTTTTTTGTTATAAAAATGTTTTCAGAACTTGAAGGACTCCATTCTCCCAGTAGGGCGCACAGGTATCTTTTGCCGCGGCGATGACTTCCTCTCTGGCGTTGGCGACCGCGTAGCTCCTGCCGACATTCTGCAGCATCTCGATGTCGTTTAAGTTGTCACCGAACGTGCAGGTCTCTTCCGGCGAAATGCCAAAATGCTTCTGCACGAACTCGATCGCGGTGCCTTTGTTTGCACCGGGCGGATTGCAGTCCATCCACTCTTTGCCGGCGGCGGCAAGCTGTGCCTTGTCTTTCCATGCCGGGGTAAAGAGCGGCGCATTTCCTCGCAGGCGGATTTGTGGTAGACGGTGAACTTGATGATGTCCTGTTCCGGGATGTCAGCTAGGCGCTCGGCCTCTCTGATATCGTAGCCGTAGGAGTCGCGGAGCCAGTGAAACATGCGGCTTCCGGCATCTTCGGCGAGACAGTAGTCCGGGGTAGCGACAAAACAATCACAGTGCGGCATCTGTTCCTGCACCATGCGGCACATGCCACTCCAGACATCGCGCGGCATCGTGAACCATCAGAATCTCCTGTGGGGGCACGACCGTGCCGCCGTCCGTGATGTAGAGCAGCTGATCTTTGATCGGCGCAAACAGCTTCCGCTCGCTGATGAACTGTCTGCCGGAGCAGACGGCAAAAATGATTCCTTTCTGGACAAGTTCCTTAATGACAGTCATATATTCGGGATCGATCTGCATCGTTCCGTCTTTTACCAGTGTCCCGTCGACATCGGTGGCAATCAGTTTTATCATGGGATTCTCCGTTTCATGGCGTCTGTTGCGCCTTCCGTAATCATACATAAATGCATAGCTGTATTATAACGTTGGGAAGTGTATTTTGTAAATGCCAACGGTTGTCAGTGGGATTTATTTTGAATACAGATAGGTTATTGAATAAGCATTTATGGAATGGTAGAATGGCAGTGATAAATTGGAACTGGTGGAGAAGAAAATCAATGAGAATAGAAACGAAACGTTTCGTGATTGGGGACTTAGAAAGAAATGATTCCTTTATAGGAATTGTTGGCATGAGGGTGGAAGATACATCGAAAATTTCCAGTTATAGGAGGTGGTAATATGTGGTTCTGGTGGTTTATTTTGATATGTGATTGTATTATTCCAGCGGTTATGATAATTGCAGGCAGAATGATGTGGAAACATTGCCCAAAGAAAATCAATGGAGTAGTGGGATATAGAACCAGGATGTCAATGATAAATATGGATACTTGGAAATTTGCACATGAATATGCAGGAAAACTCTGGTGGAAAGCTGGAGTTGGCCTGTTGGGTTCTACATTGCTGATACATATTCCTTTCTATGGAGCAAGTGACAATACAATGGGAATACTAAGTATTATTATCACTGTAATACAACTGCTTTTTTTGATTGGGTCTATTTTATCAACGGAAAAGGCATTAAAATGCAATTTTAATCAGGATGGAACAAGGCAATAGGACAACAAGTAAAACCAACACGTTGCAAAATGTGTGGCAATCAATTACAATTTTATCTGGGTCATCTTAGGATGACATACACGAAAGAAACAGGGCATTTCCGGAAAAGCGGGGAATCACTTGATAAGGAGAGAAACATGGCGGTTGGATTATGTCACAGCGACAAAAAGGCGGTCTGCAGAAATCTGCAGTACAGTGAGAATGTAAATATGCCGGACAGCCCCGGATGGAAATGGGTGCAGACGGTACAGACGGAAACGGCGGACCGTTATCTGATCCGGCTCAAAAGCAGGGAGGAAGGAAGAGCGCGCAAGACGTACCGCGTGGAAGTGAAGGAAGATACAGTGGATGCAAAGAGTGCGCCCAATGTGACACAGATTGTGCTTCTGCTACTGTTGCTTCCGCTGTTGGGGATTATTTTGCGGGACTCCGCTACAGCTTAACCTCGTTAAATCCGCAGGACGATCTGCAGCTGGTGCTGATACTTACCGTGATTGCCGCGATACTTGGGCTTAGAATCTGGCTGATACAGCGGAAGGCGGATAAAACGCTCCGCTATTTTTCATGACGCGGATCATCAATGCGCCGGGAAATAGGAACGGGGCATATGCGGGTGCGCAGCGCACCGCAGACCAGACCTGGGGACGGACGGCATATGCAGAAGACGCGGCATATCCCGGGGACGCAGCATACGCAGGAGAAGACATTGCCGGTTCGGTGGAGATGGAAGAACCGGAAGAGCGGGTCTGGGTGGCGGAGTGGCACTTGTCGGAGGCGTACCGGCGTTACAGCCGCCTGCAGGCAATCCCACTTGCGGCACTTGCACTGGGGGGAATCATATTTTTGTACGCGATTGCGTACCGGTTTAACACGTCCCATGACACTGCACGCACGATGCTTCTGATGGGAGAGGCGGGGCTTTATATGACATTGCTCGCCCTTTGAGCAAGGTGATGCAGTACCGCTATCTGAAGAAAGCAAAAGCGCAGGCAAAGCGTTATCACGCCAGAATTGCCCGCGTCATAACAACCGGAAAATGGCGCGACCAAATATTATCTGTATGAGTTCATGGATGAACTGGGGCGAAAGTGCGAGGCGCGTGCCATGTATCCGGTACGGCAGGCAAATGTGGGAAATGTGCAGGATATGGTTGGCGGAAAAGCAGATATCTGGTTTGATGGTGCGCATCTTCCATATGCATTTTCAGAAAAAGACGGAGCGCCGGATATCCAGATGAAGCTTCGGAATCTGATTGCGGGTACTGTGGCGGCAGTGGTTGTGATCGCGCTCATGTTTGTTTATGCAGGAAACCACTATGTGGCTTACAACCAGGATGCCGACAGTCTGCTGATCTCTTATGATTCCCAAAAGGCGGAGTCGGATCTGACGTTTGAGGACGTGAAGGACGACCGACTGTGCGCTGGATCATAGATGCTTACGCGATCTATGTACCGTTTGAGAACGGAGAATATGGCGAACTGGGCGGTCACTCACTAAATGACTGGGATCAGGAGCAGGTGAAGGAATATCTGTCTGACTGGTGGGGCATTACGAGCCGGGCAACGGCGACCCGCACGATCAGCCAGATGCTGAAAAAGGAACCAGAGCGTCTTACCGTCATGCGTTTGAAACTTACCTGAAAAAGGGTATCTGTCGATGGATGAGGATGGCTATGTCGATATTATAAGCATCAGTGAGATCCCGGAGGATGAGCAGTGCCGGACATGGGTATGCTATGATGCGTATGGACATCTGGACACGCGCGGTGTGGATGCTTGGGATTATGTCCGTATTATGCGCATCACGGGACTGTGCTATCAGTGCGGCTACATCAGCCTCGAGGAGTGCCTCGACCAGTGTCTGCCGATTGCGCAGAGACTGCAGAAGGAATATGGAAGCTTTGAGGAGATTTTTGAAAGCTACATCTATGGATATCAATTCTGGAAAAATGACAGCGATGACGACAGGATCTATTTTTACCGGAGGGCGGCGGGAGAAGCCGTCGAACTGGTAAAAGACTGGGAGTAGGAGAGAAGGATGGAACAGGAGACACAGACACCGCACAAGCGGCGGGTGCGTTACAAGGGAAAATACCCGAAGAAGTTTGAGGAAAAATATAAGGAACTACAGCCGGAGAAATATCAGGATACGATCGAGCATGTGATCCGGAAGGGAAATACGCCGGCGGGAATGCATATCTCGATTATGGTAAAAGAAATTCTGGACTTTTTGCAGATTGAGCCCGGAGAGCAGGGATTTGATGCGACGCTCGGCTACGGCGGGCACACGCGTGCCATGCTGGAATGTCTGAAAGGACAGGGACATATCTGGGCGACCGATGTGGACCCGGAGGAGTCCGCCAAGACGAAAAAGGTCTGGAGGATCTGGGATTCGGGAGGATCTTTTGACGGTGCGCCTTCAGAATTTCTGCACGATCGATGAGATCGCAAAAGAGGTCGGCGGCTTCGACTTTATTCTGGCGGGTCTGGGTGTTTCCTCCATGCAGATCGACAATCCGAAGCGCGGCTTCTCGTTTAAGGTGGATGGACCGCTGGATCTCAGGCTCAATCAGGAGACGGGGATCAGCGCGGCGGAGCGGCTGGATACGATCACGCGGGAGGAACTTGCCGGGATGCTCTATGAGAACTCCGACGAGCCGTACTGTGAGGAGCTGGCAAAAGCAATCACGGACGAGATCCGCAGGGGCAGCCACATCGACACGACGACAAAGCTGCGCAGGGTGATCGAGGATACGCTGGATTTTCTGCCGGAGAAGGAGAAGAAAGATACGATCAAAAAGACCTGCCAGCGGACATTCCAGGCACTGCGCATCGATGTGAACCAGGAGTTTGAGGTGCTGTATGAATTCATGGAAAAGCTTCCGGGAGCATTAAGACCGGGCGGGCGCGTGGCAATTCTCACCTTCCACTCGGGGGAGGACAAGCTTGTGAAACAGGCGCTCAAAGAGGATATAAGAGTGGTATTTACAGTGACTATGCGAAGGACGTCATCCGTCCGTCGGCGCAGGAGTGCGCCGCGAATGGAAGGGCGCGTTCCACAAAATGCGCTGGGCAGTCAGGGCGTGAAAAAAGAGAATATATCACAAGTTTTATTTTTAAGAGGGAGAAGCGATTATGTGTACAGCAGCAACCTATCGGACGAAGGATTTTTATTTTGGAAGAACACTGGATTATGAATTTTCCTACGGTGAGGAGATCGTCATCACACCGCGGAATTATGAATTTAACTTCCGGCATATGGGACAGGCAGAGGAGCATTATGCGATCATCGGCATGGCGCATGTGGCAGGGGATTATCCGCTGTATTACGATGCCATCAACGAGAAGGGGATCGGCATGGCAGGTCTGAACTTCGTCGGAAATGCCGTCTACGCAGAGGTGACGGAGGGAAAAGAGAATGTGGCTTCATTTGAGTTCATTCCGTGGGTGCTCCGCCAGTGCGCGACGATGGATGAGGTGCGGGCGCTTCTTGCAAAAATGAATCTGGTCGGAACGCCGTTCGCCGAGCAGTTCCGGCGTCCCAGCTGCACTGGATCATCGCAGACGAAAACGAGGCGATTACGGTGGAATCGGTGGCGGATGGTCTGCATATCTACGAGAATCCGGTGGGCGTTCTCACGAACAATCCGCCGTTTGCACAGCAGATGTTTATGCTCAACAACTATATCGGTCTCTCCCCGAAGCAGCCGGAGAATTCTTTCGCAAAAGATGTTCCGCTTAACACTTACAGCCGCGGAATGGGTGCGCTGGGACTTCCGGGAGATCTCTCTTCCGCGTCCCGTTTTGCGCGCGTGGCGTTCACGAGGATGAATGCGGTTTCCGGCGATTCAGAGGCAGAGAGTGTCAGTCAGTTTTTCCATATTTTAGGATCGGTGGATCAGCAGAGAGGATGCTGCGAAGTGGCGGAAGGAAAATACGAGATTACGATTTATACGTCCTGCTGTAATGCGACCAGAGGAATCTACTATTACACGACCTATGACAATCACCGGATCATGGGCGTGGACATGCACGCGGAAGATCTCGACGGAACAACGCTCACCTGCTATCCGATGATCGAGGAAGGTCAGGTGAGCTGGCAGAACGGACAGAATTAAGACTGCGGTGAGAAAATGCGACGGCGATGGCGCCGGGACCGACATGGGTTCCGATCGTCGCACCGAGGGAGCAGACCGGGAGCTGGTCCGTGTGTCCGCTCCAGAGCGCTTCGCTGTCTTTGATATATTTTTGTAGCATCTCATCGCTGAGTCCGGTGTAGCCGAGGCAGAAGGGCCGGGTAAAATCGATTCCGTCTGCCTTTTCTATTTCCTTTATGAGAAAATTATTCCCGTTTTTGGAGCCGCGTGCCTTGCCGAGCATGACGATCTCGCCTTCTGATACGGCGACGACCGGTTTGATCGCCATGGCGCTGCCGAGAAATGCGGTGGCGGCGGAAATGCGGCCGCCTTTTTCAGATATTCCAGTGTATCCAGGACGCCGAGTGTGTGGATCTGCTCCTTGGAGGCTTCTAAGATTCCGACAATTTCTTTGGCTGATAATCCCTGATCTTTTAACAGAAGCGCATACTTGACCAGAATGCCCTCGCCGATGGTGGCGTTATAGCTGTCGATGACAAAAACTTTTCCTGCAAAATCTTCTGCCGCGATCGTGGCACTCTGGTAAGTGCCGGAGACGGCTAGAGATCGTGATTGCAATGACGGTCTCCCCGTCCGCCACCGACCTGGCATATGTCTCTTCAAAAGCGGCGGGAGGATACCAGACTGGTCGTGGGCAGAGTGTCGCTCTCAATCAGCTTTTCGTAGAATTCGTGATGACTGATTGTGACGCCGTCGAGGTATTCCGTATCGCCGAAGCGTATCGCAAGCGGTAGAATAGTGAGGTCTTCTCTGGTAGAAGCAGAGAGATCGGATGCTGAGTCTGTGATAATTCTGATTTTTTCCATAAGATTCTCCATATATTTTTATTTTGCTGACCCTGTTCGGTCAGATAGTCAGACAGGTTTTCACTGATGATTGCAAGAGTGCCATAGAAATCCCGGCGCCTTTCCTCCGTCAGCCCGCGCCCGCCGTAGGAGAGCGCTTCTTTGATGCGTGTCTGGATGCCGCTTACAACGGAGCGCCCCTGAACGGTAAGCATGTAGCGCGAGCGGTAGGACCGCTTGTGATCTGCCGGCTGCTCGCAGACGACGAGCTGCCGGTCGCTAAGCTGTGAGAGACAGCGGGAGACGGCAGCTTTGTCTTCCTTGCAGAGTTCTGTGAGCTGCGTTGCGGTCAGCCCCTCCGGGTGCTGTCCCAGATAATAGAGACACATGGTGTGACTGGCCTTCAGCCCGAACTGTTTCATCTCCAGCTCTTTGATTTTCTGTAAATACCGGTTCAACTCCAGGATGGAGAGTGAAAAGGTTTCAAAACGATGATCCATGGGCGCTCCTTTGTGAGATGTTGATAAATCAATATTTCGGATTATAGCGCAAAGATGTTGATAAGTCAACATCTTTGCGTGAAGATATAAATGGGATAGTTGCGGAAGGATAACAGAAATGTAAAGAGTGGATATGAAAAAAATATGATATAATGTTCGCGAAGGCAAAAGTGAGCATGGAATAAAGACGGACGTGCATGCTTGCATGTGTCGGACGGATATGTTCCATGTGAACGCGCCCGCGGGTCTGGGAAACCAGAGGTTTTCCGGACTTTTGCCGAAGCAAAGACGCATATGATATAATGCTTGTAATAGCACAATAAAATGATATACAAGCGGCAAACAGAAAAGGAGCACATATGCAGATCAGATATGCAGGCACACAGGACATACCGGGGCTTGACCGGCTCCTGTCACAGGTATTAACGGTTCATCATAACGGACGGCCGGATTTATTCCGGGCAAATGCCAGAAAATACAACGATGACGAATTAAAGGAAATTTTAGAGGATACGACGCGCCCGGTTTTGTTGCGGATGACGGAGCGGGCAATATCTTAGGCTACGCATTCTGCGTTTTCCAGCAGCACATCAATGACAATATCTTAACGGACATCAAGAGCCTCTATATTGACGATCTGTGTGTGGATGAGAACTGAGGACAGCATATCGGGCAGCAGTTGTACCGGTATGTGCTGGATTATGCGAAGGCGTCCGGCTGTTACAATGTGACCCTCAATGTCTGGGCATGTAATGAAAATGCGCGGAAGTTCTACGAGAAGTGCGGGCTGATGCCGCAGAAGATCGGGATGGAAAAGATACTGTAATCCGGGAGACAGGAGGAAAATATGGGATTTTTTATAGCGATGTTTTTATGTAATCTATTGATGCCTTCTATTATGGTGATAGCGGGTTACTGCATGTACAAAAATCCCAAAAGAGATAAACGGCTGATCGGCTATAGAACTGCCATGTCCGAAAAGAATAAGGATACCTGGGCATTTGCGCATGACTGTTGCGGAAAGTTATGGATCAAATCAGGCATCATATTGCTGGTGCCGACGGTTCTCGCTCAAATCCCGTTTGCAAAATCGGGTGAAGATGTAGTAGGGACAGTAACGCTTGTCATCGAAGCGGTTCAGGTTTTGGTTCTGATTGGTTCTGTTATTCTTGTGGAAAAAGCGTTGAAGCGCACGTTTGACGAAAATGGCAACAGGCGCGGATAGAGTAAGAGACGCAGCTGAAAGAGGGGGGAGATATATGAAAGCAGATGAAGTGATAAGCCGGGTTGCGGATCTTTGCAGGGAGCATGGTGCGAAAAAAGTGATTTTATATGGATCGCGGGCAAAAGGGACAGCCGGGGAACGCAGTGACATAGATATTGCGGTGTCCGGCGGGGCTGATTTTGATGAGCTGCTTGAAAAAGTCGAAGAACTGCCGACCTTGTACAGTGTTGATTTATTAAATATGGATACCTGTAGGAATGATTTATTGATGGAGGATATAAAACAATATGGACGCGAAATTTGACAGACGGTTTCAATCATTTTGCAATTCGCTGGATGCTTTGGCGGAGGCCAGGGAAAGAGATCTTACGGATTCCTTTGTATTAAGCGGAACCAGTGCAAAATTTAGTATTACTTTTGATTTATCGTGGAAGGTAATGAAGGGCATATTGATACAGTATTATGCAATAACTGGATTCGTTACAGGTTCTCCAAGGGATGTTCTGCGTGAAGCATTTAAGGCAAACTTGATTTCGGATGATGAATGGATGGACATGCTCAAAGTAAGAAATGAACTCGCACATGATTACGATAGTGAGATTGTGAAAACATATTGTAACACAATTGTGAAAGAGTATATTGCTTCCCAGCCGGATCATATTTTGTCAATATTATGAGAGGGTAATTAGAATATGTACATATTTTTGCTAAGCTTAATTTATATCGCTTTTATCAGCCTGGGCTTACCGGATTCACTTCTGGGATCCGGCTGGCCGGTGATGCATACCGAACTCGGCGTGCCGGTGTCCTATATGGGCATCGTATCTATGGTTATCTCTGGCGGAACAATTATCTCGAGTCTTCTTTCTGATAAGCTGACCAGAAAATTCGGCACGAGAATCGTAACCGTTGCCAGTGTTTTTCTTACGGTCATTGCGCTGTTCGGCTTTTCCTTTTCCAGCAGGTTCTGGATGCTGATTGTTTTTGCTGTTCCTTACGGGTTGGGAGCGGGAGCCATTGACGCAGCACTTAACGACTATATCGCGCTTCATTATAAAGCGAAGCATATGAGCTGGCTGCATTGCTTCTGGGGCGTCGGTACCATCGTCAGTCCGTTCATTATGAGCTATGCATTGGCAAACAGGACATGGAACAGCGGTTATCGCATGGTTGGGCTGATACAGCTTGGCATTGCACTGCTTCTGCTTGTTACTCTGCCGGTATGGAATGTGAACCAGAGTACATCCCGGGAGGACGGAAAAAGTGTAGGTCTAACCGGTGCGCTTAAGATCAAGGGGGTTCCGTTTCTTTTGCTTGGATTTTTCGCTTACTGTGCTGCAGAAGCTACGACTATGCAGTGGGCAAGTACCTATTTTGTTGAGGTAAAAGGATTGCTGCAGATCGTGCGGCCGGTTTTGCCGCGCTGTTCTATATAGGGATTACTGCCGGAAGATTCATCAGCGGAATCATTACCGATCGGCTTGGCGACCGTAAAATGATTTTGCTGGGAACCGGGATTTTGTCTGCGGGATTTTTATCTTGTGCCTTCCGGTGAAGTCCTATACGGTCGCGTTTGCAGCTTTTCTTGTGATAGGTCTGGGGTGTGCGCCTATTTACCCGTGCATTATCCATTCCACACCATATAATTTCGGGGCGGAAAATTCGGGAGCGATTATTGGAATCCAGATGGCAAGCGCTTATGTCGGTTCGACGTTTATTCCGCCGCTGTTCGGACTCCTCGGCAATGCGGTATCTTTTTCCATCCTGCCGGTCTATTTGCTGGGGTTTGTTGTCCTGATGATTACGATGGTAGAGACAACATTCCGCATCACCCGCAAGGAAAAAGTTGTAAAATATAACAGATGTGTATGATAGAAATCAGAGAGTCATACACAACCAATTTAAGGAGGAAGAAAAATGGCAAAGGATCAGAGATTTGAAAAGGTTTATTCACAGGGAACGATGACGACCATGGAAATCTGGGTGGACAAGGAAACCGGTGTGAATTATGTGTTTCACGCAAGCGGATATGCGGGAGGAATGACGCCGCTTCTGGATCGCGACGGAAAGCCGGTCATTTCGCCGGTGATAAATGAATAAAAGGAACTGCCGCAATAAGCATACCGTGCTTTGCTTTGATAAGTAATATTATAAGAAGACCAGAGAACAAAAAAGTTCCAGAATAAACAGACGGCGGCAAATTCTTTGAAGCAAAATTCGTGTATTTCTTCCATGCCGTGGCTGGCATCCCGTTCCGTGTCTTGGCCATGTTTGGACACTCACGGAGTGTCCGACAAGCCGCAGACAATGAGCGGACTTTCTGGGTCCCTAATGGCACCTCTTCACAGATTAATATAAAACCGCGCGAACCGACCTCGCCGGCATCTGCTATTAAAAATAGGGCAGATGCCGACTCAGACAGCGGCTTCGCGCGGTTATGTTTTGTTCGACATAAAGATGGCATTTATGCCATCTGTTGTCTGGTGCCGCAAGGGACACACACAAAAGTCCTAAAATTGTCTGCTGGCTTGCGGACACAGTCCGTGGAGGCTCCAAACTTGAAAGACACGGATCATCACAGATGCCAGCAGCGGCATGGTTAGAAATACCGGATTTTGCGATCAGAATTTGCCGCTGCATGGTTATCTGGAACTTTTAAGTATCTGTTTCTTATAATATTACTTATCGCCCCAAAGAGGTCTATGCTTATTGTGGCAATTCCTTTACGCCAATATTATGCCGCCTGACCGGCACTGCTCTTCCAAACAGCTTTAAGCAGCTGAAGGCAACCAGAACGCCGAGCACCATTAAAAGTACGGCAACGATGAACTGCAGTCCGTCGACAAGGAATGTCGCCTGACCGCCCGCGATGTTTTCACCAGAGCGATCGTCTCTGGATGAGTGCGGTGAACGTCACGGCGAGCATGGCAAACATCGGTATGTAGAGCGTCCAGCCGGTGCGTCCGGTTGTCTTTTAAGAAGACTGCCAGTGCGATCAGGACGAGTGCGGCGAGAAGCTGGTTCGCGGAACCGAACAGCGGCCATACATTGCTATATCCGCCGAGTGTCAGCAGATAGCCGAAAAACAGGGTGATGACCGTGGCAAAATATTTATTTGTCAGCACGCGCTGCAGCGGAGACATTTTTGCCGGATCGGTCGTGTCGCCGTAGAACAGTTCCTGGAAGGACATACGCCCGATACGTGCGACGGAATCCAGGGAAGTCAGCGCAAGCGCGGAGACGCACATGGTCATGAAGACCGTGGCAACCTGTACCGGAAGACCAAGCTTCGAGGAAACCGGCAACGCCGGAGGAGAAGATGGCGAACGGAGTTCCGTCCGGTTTGGTTCCGTTTACTGCAACAGCGCCGACAACGACGAGGGAGACAATGCCTAACAGGGACTCAACAACCATTGCGCCGTAGCCGACCATCGGCATATCTTTTTCGTTGCTGATCGTCTTGGAGGACGTTCCCGATGAGACCAGGCTGTGGAAACCGGAGACGGCACCGCAGGCGATCGTGACGAACAGTGTCGGGAAAAGGCTGCTGCCGTTTACGCTGAAGCCGTTAAAAGCGTTTAACTGCATGGCAGGATGAGCGACGAGAACGCCGACCACCGCGCCGATGATCATGCCGAGCAGCATGAACGTTGTCATATAATCACGCGGCTGCATGAGAAGCCACATCGGCATGACGGATGCCAGAAACAGATACGCCATGACAATGTAGATCCAGGCGGATTTGGTGGTGCAGATCGGAAGTGCCATACCCACTGCAAACATGGCAACGAGCAGCGCGATTGCAACAACCGCTTTTACCACTTCATTCATCTTGCCGACATGCTTCTGGATCAGACCGAAGACAACGGCGACGACGATAAAGAGCATGGAGATGGAAGCAGCGGCGGAGTTTGCGTAGGAGGTCTCGGCAGTCATGCCGTCCACGCCTTTTCCGACGAACGTACCGGCAACCATGTCCGTGAACGCTGCAATGACAAGCAGGGTAAACAGCCAGCAGAACAGCATGAAGAGCTTCCGGCCGGTCTTGCCGATATATTTTTCAATAATCATACCCATCGACTTGCCCTCATTTTTGACCGAGGCATATAGCGCACCGAAATCCTGTACCGCGCCGAAAAACAGACCGCCGATGATCAGCCACAAAAGTACCGGCACCCAGCCGAATACGGAGGCTAAGATCGGACCGGTGACAGGGCCGGCGCCTGCGATGGAAGAAAACTGATGTGAGAATACGGTAAATTTGGAGGAGGGAACATAATCTTCGCCATCCTCATGTGTGTAAGCGGAGTCTTGGCATTCGGATCAATGCCCCATTTCTTTGCAAGCCAGCGTCCGTAGAAGAGGTAGCCAGCGCCAAGTGCAACGATTCCGATTAAAACAATAACTAAACCATTCATTTTTTTTCCCGCCCGAAGGCGGCTCCTTTCTGATAGATCAACATTGGGCAAAGAGAAGGATGGCATTTTCTGTAAACAAAAACGCCCGTCCCGCTGCACGAATGTGCAGCCAAAGACGAAGGCTTAAGCTTCCGCGTTACCACTTTGTTTGCCGTAAAATACGACCTCTCAATCTCATCTTTGCGGGCGTAAGCCTGCAGCAATAAGCTTCCCTGTAACGGGGAATCCCGGTGGCACCTACTTGGTTCAGTGCACTGCTCGCAGAGGATAGTTCCTGAAACCGCATACCGTCTCGCACCGACCGACGGCTCTCTGTGATGCGGGAATCAGTAAACCGTGTTCTGTTCCTTGCATTTGCTCTTTGTTTGATTATGAAGATAGCACTGTGATGTGTAAAAGTCAAGTACAAATTTTTAATGTAAGAATCTGGTAAAGACGGTTGACAAATAAAAACATAATATATAGTATTCCTATCAGAATAGTATGAGAAAGAGCGCGGCTTCTATGAAACAGATATTATGCTTTGGAGATTCAAATTCATACGGATTGATACCGGAACGAAGGATCGCTATGACTGGGACACCCGCTGGAGCGGACGGATCGGGCAGCGGCTGTGGAGGATGGCTGCCGCAATTGTCGAGGAAGGACTGTGCGGACGGACGACGGTTTTTGATGATCCGTTGCGGGATGGCAGACGGGGAACGGAGCTTTTATCTGTGATCTTAGAGACGCATAAGCCGGTTGATGTGGTTGTGCTGATGCTCGGGACGAACGACTGCAAGACGATGTACGATACATAGGCGGAGGTAATCGGGAGAGGCGGAGCGGCTGCTCGACCAGATCAGAAGCAGCACCCCGGACAGTAAGATTCTTTGATGTCGCCGATCGCACTCGGCGAGGGCGTTGGCGAGGCAGGGTACGATCCCGAATTTGATGAGAGCTCCGTTGCGGTGTCAAAGCGGCTGCCGGAGGTTTACCGGCGGATCGCGCATGAGCGGCATTTCGTTTCTGGCGGCATCCGCATATGCAAAGCCAAGGAGGAAGACAGAGAGCACATGAATGAGGAAGGGCATGTCGCGCTGGCGGAGGCAGTGTATGCAAAGTTAAAGGAAATGCTCGCCGGAGAGAAAGAGAACGCACAGATCCCGGCATAGACGAATCCGGCAGGGAGAGAGGACAAAAACGGAATCTTACGGCAGTGTGCCTGACAGGATAAAAAGAGACGAAAGAAAACGCGCAGCGGAATGGAAGGATGATGGCTGCTGAACCGCCCGGGAGCAGACGGCATAAGATAACAGCAGAAGACGCTGCTGCGCGGAGAAGGAGCGAAAGGAGTATGCCGGCTGAACCGCACGGGATCCGGCGGCATAAGATAACAGCAGGATACGCTGCGGCGCGGAGGAAGAGACATGGCAGAGAAAAATCTGGATTTTGACACGGTCATTGACCGGACACATACCAATTCACTCAAATATGATTTTGCAGTACAGCGGGGAAAGCCGAAGGATGTGCTGCCGCTTTGGGTTGCAGACATGGATTTTCAGGTCTCTTCCTATATACAGGAGGCACTCGCGGGCAGCGTGGCGCACGGCATTTCGGCTACAGCGAGGCGGCCGGCAGCTACTTTGAGGCGGTTGCGGGCTGGATGGGACGGCATTACGGATGGAACGTGGAGGAACCCTGGCTGGTCAAGACGCCGGGGATTGTTTTGCGCTGGCGCAGGCGGTGCGGGCGTTCACGGAGCCGGGCGACGCGGTGCTGCTGCAGCAGCCGGTCTACTATCCGTTTTCGCAGGTGATCCGCGATAACGGCAGGAAGATTGTGGATAATACGCTTGTGCAGGAGAGGACGGAAGATACCGGATCGATTTTGCGGATTTTGAAGAAAAATACGCAGCTGTAAGGTAAAGCTCTTTTCTCTGCAACCCGCACAATCCGGTGGGACGCGTGTGGACAAGGGAGGAGCTCCTGCGGCTGGGCGACATCTGTGAAAAATACGGAGTGATTGTGGTCAGCGATGAAATCCACGCGGATTTCGTCTTTGAGGGATCGCATCAGGTAGTGGCGGGTCTCAAAGAAAGCTACCGGAAATTTGTGGTGACCTGCACGGCGCCGAGCAAGACATTTAACCTTGCGGGACTTCAGGTCTCCAACATTTTATCCCTGATGATGCGCTGCGGCGGAAGTTCGAGCAGGCGGTCGCGGCGTCCGGCTACAGCCAGCTTAACACCATGGGGCTTGTGGCATGTGAGGCGGCGTACCGGTATGGAGAGGAGTGGTACGACGCGGTGAAGGCATATATCCGTGAAAATCTTGCCTATGCGCAGCATTTTCTGGAAGAACAGATTCCGCAGGTAAAGACAGTGAAGCCGGAGGGAACGTACCTGCTGTGGGTGGATTTCCGCAGCCTGGGGCTCTCAAGGAAGGAACTGGAGGAGCTGATTGTAAAAGCCGGACTGTGGCTGGATTCCGGAGACATCTTCGGCGCGGCGGGAAGAGGCTTTGAGCGGATCAATGTGGCATGTCCGCGCAGCGTGCTGACGGAAGCACTGGAGCGGCTCGCGCGTGCAGTGCGGGAATGTGTCAAATGACCGACTGTGTGTAAATAAGAACCACTTATGAAAAATGGGGTGCAAAGGCACCTCATTTTTGTTATGTTAAATACAGTTCTTGAGGACACGAAAACATGCCGGCAGAGGAAGACACTTCGGAGAGGAGGAGCATGTGAAAATCAATATTGAACTGGACAAAGCGCTGGAGGAGACCGAGGTACTGATCCGGGCAGCGAAAATGACCGAGGAAGTCAACGGAATCCTAAAAAAACTGGAGGAGCCGTCGATGCAGATGATTTCCGGTTTTGCGGGAGATACACTGGAGATACTGGAGCAGGCGGATATTATCCGCGTATACGCGGCAAAAGGAAAAGTCTATGCGGTGACGGCAAAGTGCGAATATCTGCTTCGGATGCGGCTTTACGAAGCGGAGGAACGGCTGGATCAGACGCGTTTCGTACGGATCTCAAATTCGGAGATCATCAATCTGAAAATGGCAAAACGGTTTGACCTGAGTTTTTCGGGTACGATCTGCGTGAACCTCGCGGGAGGGCAGACGGCTTACGTCTCGCGCAGATATGTGGCAAAGATCAAGCGGCTGTTGGGAATATGAGAAAGGGAACGGTGAGAGATATGAAAAGAATGTGTTACTGAGAGGATTGTTTGGAATTCCAACCGGGATTGCGGATCGGCTATGTGATCACGGTCATGATGTCGGCGTTCTGGGGCGACGGCAACTACTATCCGTGTGTGCCTGCGTTTGTGGATGCGATGGGGAGCGAGATCCGGGCAGTTGTGGTGCAGACGGTGCTGTGCGGTCTGGTCGGCATGGTGTATGCGGCGGGATCGGTCGTGGGAAGTGGATCGATGGAGTCTTGCCGGTCAGACGGCGGCGTATTTTCTGATTACACTCGGCTGGTGCTTCCGGTGGCGTATGCGGCATACTGGATGGAGCGCAGCGTCGCGGGTGTGCTTGGCTACGTCGCAATCTTTTGTGCGATCTTCGCCGGAATCTGGATTGCCCAGTATCTTGGATGGCGCGCAAAAATAAATCGTATAAATAAGAAAATAGCGCTTGACAAATAAGATTTCGCGTCCTATAATCAATTCATACAAAACATAGTAGTTTTATAGGAAAACAAAAACACCATAGAAACGGAAATGAATTGAGAACAGGAGGATTTTATTATGAGTAAAATTGCTGAGAGCGCACTGGATCTGATCGGAAACACACCTTTATTAAAGCTGAACCGCTATTCTGCGGAGGCGGGCGTAAAGGACGCAACAATCTTAGGAAAGCTGGAGTATTTAAACCCGGCAGGCTCCGTAAAGGATCGTATCGCACTGGCGATGATCGAGGATGCGGAGAAGAAGGGCATCTTAAAACCGGGCGCAACCATTATTGAGCCGACCTCCGGCAACACAGGTATCGGACTGGCAGCAGTTGCTGCGGCAAAGGGCTACCATGCCATCCTGACACTGCCGGATACGATGAGCGTAGAGCGCAGAAACCTTCTGGCAGCATACGGCGCCGAGCTGGTACTGACTGAGGGCGCGAAGGGTATGAAGGGCGCTATCGCCAAAGCAGAGGAATTAAAGGAGTCAACACCGGGCGCTGTGATCTTAGGACAGTTCGTGAACCCGGCAAATCCGGCGGCACACAAGGCAACCACAGGACCGGAGATCTGGGAGCAGACAGACGGTAAGGTAGATATCTTTGTAGCAGGCGTAGGTACCGGCGGAACGGTAACCGGTGTCGGCGAGTACTTAAAGGAGAAGAATCCGAACGTCAAGATCGTTGCGGTAGAGCCGGCAACCAGCCCGGTATTATCTAAGGGCACACCGGGTGCGCACAAGATTCAGGGTATTGGCGCAGGATTTGTTCCGGATGTACTCAACACAAAGGTGTACGATGAAGTCATCACGATTGAGAACGACGACGCATTTACAGAGGGAAGAGCGTTTGCACGCAGCGAAGGTATCCTCGTAGGTATCTCTTCCGGCGCAGCATTAAAGGCGGCAGCCATTCTGGCTGCAAGACCGGAGAACAAGGGCAAGACGATTGTGGCTTTGCTTCCGGATTCCGGAGACAGATATCTGTCCACCTCCCTGTTTGCAAAGAACTAGGAGACCGCTCGAAGAGCAAATGCCGGATCCTTTGGCAGCACGGTTTTGCCTGTGCCGCCGGAGGATCTGTTTTTGACCGTGAAATGTGTGGAAGGTCTGTTTTTGACCGTGAAATGTGTGGAAGGTCTGTTTTTGACCGTGGAAAGTGCGGAAGGTCTGTTAGTGCATGGGAAAAGTGCGGGGCATCCCGGAAAAACAGGCGCAGAGACAGGAAAACTCTGGACATTTGCTGAAAACATGATATGATATCAAAGTATCACAATGACAATCTATCGTGACAGGTGTCTTGTCACCTGAAAAGCGGATGTATAGAGAACGGAGATAAAAATGGAAGCAGAGAGAGCGAAGCGGATCAAGGAATTGCAGAAAGAGAAGGATGTTGTCATTCTTGCGCATTATTATGTGGACGGCGCCGTGCAGGAGATTGCCGATTATGTGGGTGATTCCTTTTATCTGAGCAAGGTTGCGACGAAGGTGCCGCAGAAGACGATTCTGTTTGCCGGAGTGACGTTTATGGGTGAGAGCGCGAAGATCTTAATCCCGGATAAGACGGTTGTGATGGCGGACGAGTGTGCGGACTGCCCGATGGCACATATGATTACGGCAGACCGGATCGCGGAAGTGAGAGAGAATACGAAGATCTGGCAGTGGTCTGCTATGTGAACTCCACGGCGGAGATTAAGGCGGTATCGGATGTGCGTGACTTCCTCCAACGCGGTAAAAGTCGTGTCCAACATTCCGCAGAAGAATATTTTCTTCGTGCCGGACAACAACCTCGGCAGATATGTGGCGGAAAAGCTGCCGGAGAAGCATTTCATTTTCCACGACGGCTTCTGCCATGTGCATAAGAGCATTCACGCGGCAGAGCTGCAGGCGGCAAAGGATGCCTGTCCGGACGCACTGGTGCTGACGCACCCGGAGTGTACCGAGGACGTGGTTGCGATGTCCGATTTCGTGGGAAGCACGTCTGAGATTATTGATTTTGCGACGCAGAGCGACTGCAAAGTTCATCATCTGCACGGAGATGGGCGTATTCTTTGAACTGCAGCAGAAGAATCCGGATAAGAAGTTCTATTCGGTGGGACACAGACAGTTCTGCCCGAACATGAAGAAAGTGACGATCGATAAAGTCGAGCAGGTGCTTGAGAAGCTCGGCAGCGGAGAACTTGAGGAGATCACGCTCTCCGACGAGATCCTGACCCGTGCCGCAAAGCCGCTGCAGCGCATGTTGGAACTTGCAAAATAACGGCGGACGCTATATGATAGAAGCGGACAGGCGTAAACGTTACAATATACAGGAGTATCTATGTTAAATCAATTTTCCAGAACAAATTATTATTAGGAAAAAGGCTATGGAGCGGCTCTCGCGTGCGAGGGTCGCTGTTTTGCATTGGCGGTGTGGGAGGCTACACCGTAGAGGCGCTGGTGCGCAGCGGTGTGGGAGCTATCGATCTGATCGATGATGACAAGGTCTGCCTCACCAATCTGAACCGTCAGATCATTGCAACGCGCAGCACCGTAGGGAAAGTATAAGGCAGAGGTGATGCGTGACCGGATCCTGGAAATCAACCCGGACTGCAAGGTGGAGGTGCACAAGTGCTTCTATCTGCCGGAGACGAGAGACGAGTTCGATTTTTGAGCTATTCGTATGTCGTGGACGCAGTCGATACTGTGACGGCAAAGATTGCGCTGGTCATGCAGGCGAAAGAAACAGGAACGCCGATCATCAGCAGCATGGGCGCCGGCAACAAGCTGAATCCGGCAATGTTTGAGGTGGCGGACATCTATAAGACGTCGGTCTGCCCGCTTGCGAAGGTCATGCGCCGCGAGTTAAAGAAAGCGCGGAGTGAAGAAATTAAAGGTGGTTTATTCCAGGAGCAGCCGGTCACGCCGATCGAGGATATGTCGATCAGCTGCCGTGCGCACTGTATCTGCCCGCCGGGTGCAAAGCATAAATGCACCGAGCGCCGCGCGATTCCGGGTTCCAACGCATTTGTGCCATCGGTGGCAGGATTGATCATTGCATCGGAGGTCATCAAGGACCTTGCGGCAGAATAGAGAATGAGGGACAGGCATGTATCATAGAACCATAGAAGAACTGCAGAAGGATGAGCGGGAAAAAGTTATCATAGACATCCGCAGAGAAGCTGATTTTTTGAGAGAGACATATCCGGGAGCGAACCATATCTACTGGGAGGAGTTCGAGGCGCACAGAGACGAGGTGCCCAAAGACCGCCCGGTTTACCTGATCTGCTATACGGGAGAGCGCAGCGACGAGCTGGCGCGCGAACTTTAGAAGAGGGTTATGAGGTATACAGTGTGCAGGGCGGATACCGTGCGTACCTGCGCATGAAGCTGCTGGAATCCATGGAACAGACAAAGCCCCGGACGCCGGGAGAAGAATGCGGACCGCTGCAGCGAGATCGAGCGCAGCATTGTCAAAAAGTTCCGCAAAGAGATTTGGCGGAAGTTCACAAAGGCGATCAACGAATACGAGCTGATCCAGGACGGTGACAAGATCGCCGTCTGTATTTCCGGAGGAAAAGATTCCATGCTGATGGCGAAGCTGTTTCAGGAGCTGGAGCGCCACGGCAAGAAGAATTTCGAGGTGGTATTCCTCGTCATGAATCCGGGGTATAATGAGATCAACTACGAGACGATTGTAAACAACGCCAGAATCTTAAACGTCCCGATCACGGTATTTACCTCCGAGATCTTTGACATTGTGGCGGGTGAGGAGGAATCTCCGTGCTACCTGTGCGCGCATGCGCAGAGGGCATCTCTACAGCAAGGCAAAGGAGCTCGGCTGCAACAAGATCGCTCTGGGGCATCATTTTGATGATGTGATCGAGACCATCCTTATGGGGATGCTTTACGGGGCGCAGGTACAGACGATGATGCCGAAGCTGCACAGTACGAACTTCCCGGGGATGGAGCTGATCCGTCCGCTGTATCTGGTGCGCGAGGAGGACATCATCCACTGGATGAATTACAATGACCTGCACTTTATTCAGTGTGCCTGCCGTTTCACGGAAAGCTGTGCTTCCTGCGGCGGTACGGAGAAGGGTTCAAGCGCTCGGAGATCAAGGATCTGATCCGGGAGCTTCGCAAGAAGAATCCTTACATTGAGAAGAATATCTTCCGCAGTGTGGAGAACGTCAACCTGAACACTGTGATCGGTTATAAAAAAGATGGTGTCCGCCATCATTTTCTGGATGAATATGACAAAGCATAATCTTTGATTTTGTGTCATTTTTATCCCCCAGAGGGGGCTTGTGCGGCCCCTCTTTTTCATGCTATCCTTTGTGCACTGGGCAGAAATGCCGGAATTTTGTACAGGGGAGAATAAATAATGAAAAGAGATGGATGGCGCTGCTTTGCGCGGCAGCAGTGACGACAACGCTGTTTGCCGGATGCGGCAGCACGGGTGCAGAGCAGACAGGTAATAACGCCGGCAGCACGGCGACGGAGGCGGCACAGGGAAAGGACAGTGCCAGTGGAGAGGGCATGGCGCAGAGCGTGGCAGGAACCGCAGATACGGTCATCGTGGCGATGAGTCCTTCTTCGGAGCCGGCGGCGGGATTTAACCCTTGCATCAACTGGGGCTGTGGGGAACACTGCCATGAACCGCTGATCCAGTCGACGCTGATCCGGACGAACGTGGATATGGAGTTCGAGAACGATCTGGCAACGGATTACAGTGTGAGTGAGGACGGGCTGATCTGGACGTTCCACATCCGGGATGATGTGAAGTTCACGGACGGGGAACCGTTGACGGCGTCGGATGTGGCATTTACGTTTAACACGGCGCTTGCCACGCCGAATTCGGAGGCGGACTTAAGTATGCTCGATTCCGTGGAGGCACTTGACGATACCACGGTGATTTTCCATATGAGCAAGCCGTACAATGCATTTTTGTATACACTGGCGGTGTTCGGCATCGTGCCGGAGCACTGCTACAATGAAGCAACCTACGGCGAGAATCCGGTCGGTTCGGGCAGATATGTGCTGACCCAGTGGGACAAGGGACAGCAGGCGGTATTAGAGGCGAATCCGGACTACTACGGGGATGAAGTGCAGATGAAAAAAGTCATTGTCCTGTTCATGGAGGAAGACGCGGCGCTTGCGGCGGTAAAAGCGGGTCAGGTGGACATCGCCTACACGTCTGCGGTGTACAGCGACGAGCAGGTGGACGGCTACAGTCTTTTCGTCTGCAAGTCAGTGGATTCCAGGGGAATCTCGCTTCCGTCGATTCCGGCAGGCAGCGAGGTTGTCGACGGGGATACCGTGTATGCGGCGGGAAATGATGTGACCTGCGATGTGGCACTCCGTCAGGCGATGAACTACGCGCTTGACCGCCAGACCATGATCGATCATGTGTTAAACGGTTACGGCGAGGTCGCTTACAGCGTATCGGACAACATGCCGTGGTCGAGCGAGTCCATGATTATTCCGTATGATGTGGATAAGGCAGAGCAGATTCTTGCGGACGGTGGATGGAGTGATACGGACGGCGACGGCATTGTGGAAAAAGACGGGCAGAAAGCGGAATTTACCGTGTACTATTCCGCGTCCGATTCCGTGCGGCAGGCACTCACGGCAGAGTTCTCCAACCAGATGAAAGCGGTTGGAATTAATGTATTGTACGAAGGTCTGGGAAGCTGGGACGAACTGTATACAAAGATGTACTCCGATCCGATCATCTGGGGCTGGGGCTCCAACTCGCCGGTGGAGGATTATCAGCTGTACTATACCGGCGGTTCCTGTAACTTTACGGGATATTCCGATGCGAAGACGGATGAACTTCTGGATGCGGCGCTTGCGGTGACGGATATGAATGAGTCGTACCGTCTCTGGCAGCAGGCACAGGAGGATGTCGGACCGGATGCCGAGGCACTCTGGGTATGGTTTGCCAACGTGGATCATCTCTACTTTGCGCGGGATGGTCTGGCAGTGGCGGAGCAGAAGCTGCATCCGCACGGTCATGGCTGGTCGTTAGTCAACAATGTCGATCAGTGGACCTGGGAATAGATGAGGGAAGAATGAATATCAGGCATTACATAAGCTTTTCATAAAATGTAATAAAATGCTGACACTGCTGATCGGTGTCAGCATTGCCGCGTTTATGCTGGTGTCGCTGTCTCCGATTGATCCGGTACAGGCGAACGTCGGAGCGACGGCTTACATGCGCATGACGCCGGAGAAACGGGCGCAGATGGAGTCCTACTGGGGAAAGGATGTCCCGCCGGCAGAGCGCTATCTGAACTGGGCGAAGGATTTTGTGCGGGGGGATATGGGCACTTCGCTGAAATATAACCGCCCGGTCGCGGATGTGGTTGCGGAGAAGTTCGGCAACTCGTTTGCGCTGATGTGCGTGGCGTGGGTACTGTCCGGAATTCTGGGGCTTGTGCTCGGCATTGTGGCGGGGTATTTTAAAGACCGTCTGCCGGACCATCTGATCCGCGGGTATGCGCTGCTTCTGGCTAGCACGCCGGCATTCTGGATCGGTCTGCTGCTCTTGATGATCTTTGCCGTGTGGCTCGGCTGGCTGCCGTTCGGCATGAATCTGCCGGCAGGCATGACGGCGGCGGAGGCGGGCATCGGCGTGCGCATCCGGCATCTGCTTCTCCCGGCGCTGACGCTCGGGCTGACGGGCGTGGCAAACATCACGCTGCACACCCGGGAAAAAATGATTGCGATCATGGAGAGCGACTATGTGCTGTTTGCGCGTGCGCGCGGGGAGAGCAGCGGCTATATCGTAAAAAGACATGCCCTGCGCAATCTGGTGCTGCCTGCCATCACTCTGCAGTTTGCCTCGATCAGTGAGATATTCGGAGGCTCCGTTCTGGTGGAACAGGTATTTTCTTATCCGGGAATCGGGCAGGCAGCGATTGATGCCGGGCTGGGGAGCGATGTGTCGCTGCTTTGGCGATCACGGTCATCAGCACACTGTTCGTATTCCTCGGAAATCTTGCGGCAAATGTACTTTACGGTGTGATTGATCCGCAGATAAGGAGGGGCAGAAGTCATGGATAAAACCGGTCATATGACGATTGCTGCCCACACGGCGGGCAGACGCAACGGGCGCCAGTGGATGCGGCGCTTTCTTCTGGCGGCAGTGCTGCTTTTAGCAGCCGTTGCAGTGGCTGGAATCTGTCTGGAGGAGCGGGCGGTGGTCACGGATTTTCGCGCAAAATCTGCCGCCGTGCCTTAAGTATCTGTTTGGGACGGACTGGATGGGGCGTGATATGCTGTCGCGCACGCTGGCGGGGCTCTCCACGAGCATCCGCATCGGTGTGCTGGCGTCGGCGGTCAGCGCAGTGCTTGCGCTTTTCCTTGGAACTGCCGCGGCGGTCGGCGGAAAATGGGCGGACGGCATCATCAGCTGGTGCATTGATCTGATGATGGGAGTTCCGCATATTGTGCTGTTGCTATTGATTTCCTACGCGCTTGGAAAGGGCGAAAAGGTGTGGTTGTCGGTGTGGCGCTGACACACTGGCCGAACCTCGCGCGCGTGATCCGCGGGGAGATCCTGCAGGTGCGGGAGGCGGCGTACGTTGACATTGCAAAACAGCTCGGGAAAAGTCCGTGGTACATTGCCAGATGGCACATTTTTCCGCAGATTCTTCCGCAGTTCCTTGTGGGACTGGTGTTATTGTTCCCGCACGCGATCCTGCACGAGGCGAGCATCACGTTTCTGGTTTTGACTGCCGCCGGAGAGGCCGGCGATTGGCGTGATCCTCTGGAGAGTATGTCGTATCTGAGCACCGGAAAATGGTGGCTGGCGCTCTTCCCGGACTGGCGCTGGTCGGCGTGGTGGTTCTTTTCGACCGGATCGGTAGCGGCTTAAAGGCGCTGCTTGACCCGTCGAGCGCGCAGCTGTAGAAGATTTTGAGTGGAGAAAAACGATGGAAGAGAAAAAAGAATTACTGCGCATCGAGCATCTGACGGTATCTTTCGCGCAGTATGAGAAGCGCAGCGCAAAGCAAGGGGAACTTCCGGTGATCCGTGATCTGAATGTGACGGTGCGTGAGGGTGAGATCGTCGCGGTCGTCGGGAGCAGCGGATCGGAAAAGCCTTCTGGCGCATGCCATAATGGGAATTCTCCCCGCCAATGCGGCTGCAAGCGGCAGTATTTTTTACCGGGGAAGCGCCTGCGGCGAGGCGGAATTAAAGGCGCTGCGCGGCAGGGAGATCGCCCTGGTGCCGCAGAGTGTTAATTATCTTGATCCTCTGATGAAGGTCGGCAGACAGATCATTGGGGAAACGAAGAAGCGGCAGAAGCTTTTTGGCGAAGCAGACCAGGGAAAGCGGCAGAAGCTTTTTTGCGGAGCAGACCGGGAAAAGCGGCAGGCGGAAGCGCAGATGCGGGAACTCCTTGCAAGGTATGGACTTGCGGACGAAGTTGCGGATCTCTATCCGTTTGAACTATCCGGCGGCATGGCGCGCCGTGTGCTCTTGCTGACGGCACTGATGTGGCAGCCGCGCCTGATCATTGCGGACGAGCCGACGCCGGGCATGGATCTTGCGCTGGCAAAACAGGCGATGCAGGATTTCCGGACATTTGCGGACGATGGAAACGGCGTGCTTCTGATTACACATGATCTGGAACTGGCGCTTGAGGTGGCGGACCGGATCGTTGTGTTTTATGCCGGGACGACCGTGGAGGAAGCGAAGGTGGCGGATTTTGCGGACGAGACGCTGTTGCGGCACCCATATACGAGAGCGCTGCATGAGGCGCTGCCGGGGCGCGGGTTTGCGGCACTGCCCGGAACACAGCCTTACGTGAAAGATCTGCCGGCGGGATGTCCGTTTGCACCGCGCTGCGCCGACCGTCGGGAGGCGTGTGACGGGGAGATTCCGGTCGTTTGTGTCCGCGGCGGCAGGGTGCGCTGCATATTGTATACAGAGAATTCATAAATAACTATCAGAGGGAGAGGAGGAAACGTCCGGTGAGACTGAAAGCGGAACATATCAGCTATAAATATCCGGGGCAGCAGAGAGGTGCTGTCGGATGTGAGTCTGGAACTGGGGAGTACCGACCGGCTGGGGATTGCCGCGCCGAGCGGCTTTGGTAAGACGACGCTCTGTCAGATCCTGGCAGGCTACCGCACACCGACGACTGGACGTGTCTGTGTGGACGATATGCCGCTTCCGGGGAGCGGTTACTGCCCGGTGCAGATGATCTGGCAGCATCCGGAGCAGGCGGTGAATCCGCGCGTGCGGATGCAGGCGGTTCTGCAGGAGATTCGATCAGCGAACGTTTGATAGAGGGGCTCGGGATTGAGCGGGACTGGTGTAACCGGTATCCGGGCGAACTATCCGGAGGAGAACTGCAGCGATTCTGCATAGCGAGGGCTCTGGGGGAGAGAACACGGTTTTTGATTGCAGATGAGATCAGCACCATGTTAGATCCCATCACCCAGAGCCAGATCTGGAACTTCCTGCTGGCGGAAGTGAAAGAACGAAAAATAGGGCTTCTGGTCGTAAGCCACGACGAAAAGCTGATGGAGCAGGTCTGTGACCGCATCATGCGGCTGTGATGCCTGCAAATAAAAAGAAAAATCAGAATATCATCTTCGCGCGGTTCTTCAATAAGCGCGCGCCATTCACAATGAGAAGAATTCCGGCTGCAATGCCGCCTGTCAGTACGCAGATGCCGACGGCAAGGCTTGCAGCGCCAGTCGATCCCATTGTCTTGTAAATCTTTTCTTCCATAAAAACAACCTCCTTAATACAAAACAATCCATTTATGGTTAGTATTTTACCATCATTTGGCGGAATATACAAGAAAACGGTCACGGCAGCCAGCCGTCGTCCCCCGCCAGCACAAGCTCTCTGGAAAAATGGGCAGCCTGTGCGCCGTCTAAGGTATCCACAAAGTCTGCACGCTGTGCAAACGGGCGGCAGCTGTCTGCACAGCCACAGTCAGCGTCCTGTGGATAACTGTGATACTCGGCAAAAAGAATGGTGCCGTGTGCGTGCTCCTTGCCCCAGTCATGAAATCCGGCAGGATGAATGTGGGCGCCTATCGCGCAGTCCATGAGGACAACCCGTGCGTAATCCCGCCAGGGACGGCCGATATAGGCCGCGTGCTGAGGACAACCCTCCGCGGCAAAGCGGCAGTCGTGGAAAACATAGCCGTATTCCTGCCCTTCGGGGGTGGAAGCGGCGGTGGCATATCCGGGTCCTAAGGATGCGATCGTACAGTCTTCAAAGTAAGCGGTCGCACTGCCGAAAATAAAGTCGATATCGCCGCAGATATAGCAGTTATGATAATATTGTCTGCCGTTGATGCGCGGCGCGGACTCGGTCGGCCCGCGAAAGCCGCCGGGCTCGTATTCCTCCGGGGGAAGCGGACCGGTAAAAAGCGTATCCTGATGCCCGAGAATCCGGCAGTATTCCGCGACAAAACGGTCACATTCGGCATAGAGTGCAATTGCCTGCCCGTGCGTTTTGGAGTCGCCGGCAGTATTCTCGATGGTTAAGTTGCGCAGCGTGACGTCTGCGGCATGCACGAAAAAGGTGTAGGAGCGGAAGGTTCCGCGCTTGATGCCGTCCGACATGATCTCGTAGCCGTAATCGCCGAAGGAGATCACGGTGTCGGACGGGGATGCTCCTGCGCCCTCGATCGTGACGTTCGGGCGTGTGAGGGATAATTTTTCGTGGTAGATTCCGGGCATGACGCGGATGGTCACGGGAACCGCCGGATCTTCCGGCATGGCGGCGAACGCCGCTTTCAGTGAATAAAAGCCGCCAGAGACATCTGCCCCTGGCGCAACGGTCATTGTATACATAAGTGGCTTCCTTTTTGGAAAAATAGAATTAACGGGCGAGAATATCGATGATCTCCGCGACATACATGGTGTGCATATCGCCGTCCTTGTACCATTTTCCTTGATCTCAGGGAGAAGAAAGAGTCTTCCGTGATGCGGGTGGCAGACATTTTCTCGCAGAGAAGGACAAAGTTGCCCTCATCCAGGTAAGGGATGTTGTGGCGCGTGGCGAGGGTAAGACCTGCCGCGGCGAACTTGTCTTCGTCTCTTCCGGAATGGGAACCGCAGTAATTTAACGCGTCGCGGTACTGACCGGACAGGAAGGTAATGGAGAAAAATTCGTTCGCGTCGATGAATTCCTTGGTGTAGCGCGAATCGCGAACAAAAATGAAAGCAACATTTTTGCCCCAGAGGACACCGACACCGCCCCAGCTTACGGTCATCGTGTTGGCTTTTCCTTGTTGCCGGCTGTGACGAGCGCCCACTCTTTGCCGATTTTGGTAAATGGATTAAATTCTACAAGATCAAATGGTAACGGTTGGAATGTGTGCATAAGATTACTTCCTTTCTGTCGGGATCATTTCTGTAGACATGATACCATTTTGACGGGAAAATGACAAGAAAGCCGGCGGCAAAACGGGATACTTTTCACGCCGGAAGGAAGGGGCGCAGATGAGCGCCAGAGCAGTTGAAAAAATAGACGGAGTGCGTATAATAGTAATATAGTACGCAAAAGGAAGAAGGAGGAGCGGCGATGGCAGGATTAGGCCACAGACAGGATCGGGGAGTCATGCTCCCGCCATTGGATGAGATTGACGGTTTTATGGTGCGCCCGATTTTACAATTCAGAAGGCGCAGTGCCGACGGCGAGAGGAGTGAGCTTTACGATTCATTCGGTCGGCGCGACGGGATGTACGCTTCTGCTGTTCCGGCCGCAGGAAAAGGAGCCATACGCCAGACTGAAGTATCCGGAGGCATACCACATTGGCAACACGTTCGCAATGCTGGTATTCGGCTTGAAGATTGATGAATTTGAATACGCGTTTCAGCTGGACGGACCGTATGATGAGTCCAGGGGGCTGTTGTTTGACAAGAACAATGTGCTGCTGGATCCGTTTGCGAAGGCGGTGACAGGGCAGCGGAACTGGGGCGAGCGTCCGGAGAGTGACGAGGGCTTTGTGTATCACGCCCGTGTGGTGGAGAATAATTTTGACTGGGGAAAAATGACGTTTCCAGAGATTCCGGCGGAGGATCTGATCATATACGAGACACATGTAAGAGGATTTACAAGGGACGCTTCTTCCGGGTGACGGCAGGCGGCACGTTTGAGGGACTGCGCCAGAAGATTCCGTATCTGAAGGATCTTGGCGTCAACGCGATCGAGCTTCTCCCGATTTTTGAGTTCGATGAGATGGAGAGCGCCCGTGTGGTGGACGGCGTGCAGCTGTACAATTACTGGGGGTACAATACGGTAAGCTTTTTTGCGCCGAACACCAGCTATTTGTCCGTGGTAGAGCACAATCACGAGGGAGACGAGTTAAAGCTGCTGATCAGTGAACTCAAGGCAAACGGCATGGAAGTCATTCTGGATGTTGTGTTTAACCATACTGCCGAGGGAAATGAGAATGGACCGTGTTTTTCGTTTAAGGGCATTGATAATAATATTTATTATATGCTGACGCCGGATGGACATTACTACAATTTCAGCGGATGTGGCAATGCCATGAACTGCAATCACCCGATCATGCGCAAGTTTATCATTGACTGTCTGCGCTACTGGGTGATGGAGTACCGCGTGGACGGTTTCCGGTTCGATCTGGCTTCGATTCTGACGCGTGACCAGAACGGGCGCCGATGCCGGATCCGCCGATCTTACAGGGGATCGCCTGCGACCCGATCTTAGGACATGTGAAGCTGATCGCCGAGGCGTGGGATGCGGCAGGACTTTACCAGGTGGGAACGTTTCCGGCGTTCCGCAGATGGTCAGAGTGGAACGGCAGATACAGAGATGATATGCGCCGCTTTTTAAAGGGCGACGGGAGCATGGCGGGAACCGCGATCAACCGCATCATCGGTTCGACGGATCTGTACGATCCTGTGCACAGAGGTGAGAGCGCATCGGTGAATTTCCTGACCTGTCATGACGGTTTTACGCTCTATGATCTGTACTCGTACAATACGAAGCACAATGAGAAAACGGCTGGAACAATACGGACGGCGACAACAACGGAAACAGCTGGAACTGCGGTGTCGAGGGAGAGACGGACGATCCGCAGATCGAGGGACTGCGCCGGCGCATGGTGAAAAATGCGTTTGCGACGCTGCTCTGCAGCCGCGGACCGGCGATGTTCTACGGCGGCGACGAGTTCTGCAACACGCAGTTTGGCAACAACAATGCCTACTGTCAGGACAATATCATATCCTGGCTGGACTGGACGAGACTGGAAAAATACCGGGAGATTCATGATTTTGTGCGCTATATGATCGGTTTCCGGAAGCGCTATGCCATTTTGCGCAAGAAGACGAAGCCGGTGGCATGCAATCTGCCGGAGATCAGTATTCACAACGGTTACCCGTGGAACGGCGGTACGGATTCCAACAGCCGTCTCATCGGCATTATGTATGCGGGAAGAGATGAGCACGACACGCGGGACGATATTGTGTTCTATTGTATGAATGCTTACTGGGAGACGTTAGTGATGCAGCTTCCGGAACTGCCGAACGGGCTTCAGTGGAAAGTGTGTCAACACGTCCGTGGAGTACGAGGACGGCAAGGATATGGAGTCCTACACAGAGTTTTATTATAAGAAGACATTGAAGGTTCCGCCGCGCACGGCGATCGTAGTGGTGGCAGAGTAAGCGGGTGAAGCGGGCAGAAACCCTTGGGGAATGCCCGCTGCCTGCGTTGCGGCTCCTAGAGGTAGCCGCCGTCGAGGGTGATGATCTGCCCGGTCAGGTAGTCGTTTCCGGTGGTAATCTGCACGGCAAGCGATGCCACTTCCTCCGGCGCGCCGAAGCGCCCGGCGGGGATTTCCTCGGCGAGCTGGGTGCGCTCTTCCGAGGAAAAGCAGGCATTCATCTCGGTGTCGATCACGCCGCAGGCGATTGCGTTGACCTGGATGTTACTCGGAGCGAGTTCCTTGGCGAGGGCGCGGGTGAAGGAATTGATGCCGCCCTTGCAGGCGGAGTATGCGACCTCGCAGGAGGCACCGACATTTCCCCAGATCGAGGAGATGTTTAAGATTTTCCCGGATTTGGCGGATCATATGCGGCAGGGCAAGCTTGCTCGCGGAAAAGACGGAGGTCAGGTTGACGCCGATGATGCGGTTCCACTCATCGATGGTCATATCTTCCAGCAGACCGATATGTGAGATGCCGGCATTGTTTACGAGAATGTCAACGCCGCCGAAGCGGGCTTCGCTTTGGGAAAAAAGCTGTTCCATATAGGCATAGTCTGACACGTCACCGATGCTGGTAAGTACGTCCACATGGCAGGTTTCCCTTAATTCGTCTGCCAGCGCCAGCAGCTCCTTTTCGGAGCGGGAACAGTTGATGACCAGACGGCAGCCCTCCCTGGCGTAGGCGCAGGCGATCGCCCGCCCGATGCCGCGCGAGGCGCCGGTAATGAGTACGGTTTTATACATGATGAAAGACCTTTCTTCTATTTATATACAATGTGTTAGTATGTAGTGCTCACGCACAGTATATCACAAAATTTAGGCGGCTTTGTTTGAAATTTCAAAAAAATTAAAAAAATACAAAATTTTTCTGGACAAACAGAAAAACTTGTGATAATATAATGAAGCACGATTTGAGAGACAACAAAGTGCTTCATAAATATCGATGCGTGGCTCAGCTTGGTAGAGCGCTGCGTTCGGGACGCAGAGGTCGCAGGTTCGAATCCTGTCGCATCGACTGACTGGTAGAGACCGTCAACCTTAGAGAGATCAAGGGTTGGCGGTTTTTTGTGTATAGAATATCAGAAGAAAAGGATCATGAATGTTAAGAGAGAAGATAGTACACTTTCTTGCCTGATAATAGGTTCACTGCTTGTCAGATAGGATGGATTTTGTTAAAATAATTACAAAAGCAATACAAACAATGACGAGAGGAGGAACCTGAATGAACTCTCCGCAGACAATCAATGGGTTAATGCGGCATTTGAGAAATGATTGCAAAATACAAATTAGCGGAAGTTATCAAAAACAGCAATTAACAAGCTATGGCTATTATCATGGGTATAAGGGATACCGCTTTGCCGGAAATAGTTACAGGCAGATTCCATATTCTGATTTCAGCGAGGTGGTAGCGGTTATTGAGTATGATAATAATTTGAAGGCAGCGCTGTATCCGGAACTTATGTTTATTGAGACAGCACTTAAAAATATTGTGCAATGAATCAGTGAAAGGTCTTAAGCTTGGCACTTTTGAGCATCTTTATAAAGAACGTATGAGTGATAATACGACAAATACGAAATTGCAGTCAAAACGCCTTAAATTGCGTAATTCGGTGTACGCCAAATTAGCTGCGCGCTATCATGATGAAGAAGAAAAAGAAAATCAAATGGTGCGGCACTTTTATAATAGAGGAGAAGATGCACCTATCTGGGTCGTTTTTGAAATACTATATCTTAGTGATCTGGCAGGTTTTTTTGAGTGCCTAAATGAGGCGGTACGTGAGAATATCTTAAAGCAGATGAATATGTTTGATATTTCGATAGATGCTAATAAAAATTTACTTTCTATCATGATTTACACTTTGAAAGCACTGCGGAATTCTGTTGCACATAATAATATTATTTTCGATACTAGATTTAAAGATCGGAAAATCAGCCCCGTGCTTAAAAAATGGGTAGAAAAAGAAACGGGTATTCAGAATATTACGTTGTATTCTCTGATTGATTATATTATAATTGTGTGCTGTCTTCTTAAACGAGTGGATTTTAGTGGTACGAGAGCATTGACTTTGCTAAATAAGTACAAGGAAGAGAATCAGCGACTGCAGAATAGTGTTGCTTCGGAGATTTACGATCATATTATACAGAATAATGTTCCGGCAAAGGTTGTGGGGTTAGAGGCGTATTTGAATGTTTGAAAAATAATAAAACTTGCATTTTTCAAGGATATAAGATATATTATATGTAATGAAAGAGGTGTATGTTTTCGGACTGCACTGGAGGAGTCACTCTGTGGCTCCTTTTTATGTATGGGCTTTAGTCTGTATGGGCATTTAATGCCGGGTGATATCCATAGGAAGGAACTCAAAAGGAACTCAAATTATTTGAGTTCCTTTTTGAGTTCGTGAAATAAAATTTGAGTTTCTTACACAAAAAATAGTGATACAATATAAAAATATGGGGAGAACTAAAATGACAACGAAAGAATTACTTGAAAAATTAGAGTTAATTCAGAAACTTAAATGTGAAACTCCAACAGATAAAGAGTGCAAACCAGGGATGTCCCAGACATTTATATGATTCGCTGTCCAGTTTTTCCAATCAGGACGATGGGGAATCCCGACAATACGCAGAACGATGCAGGAATATCACTTGCCACAACCGGAATTTTTGGATGAAAGAAGGAGTTTTATTGCGATGAAAGGAAAAAGGATCAAGGATAAAGATTCTGTCAACAGAACGCGAATTGCCTTGTCAAAGCCCCGGTGCAGTGTATAATTGCACTGATGATTTGCGAGTGAAGAACACGGGAGGAAGACATGGGAAAAGACGTTATTATTGCATGTGATTTTAACAGTAAGGCAGAAGTCATTGCGTTTCTTGAGAAGTTCAAGGACGAGAAGCCGTTCGTCAAGATCGGAATGGAGCTTTTTTATGCGGAAGGACCGGACATCGTGCGTACCATCAAGGGGATGGGACACAAGATCTTCCTTGATCTGAAGCTTCATGACATTCCGAACACGGTGAAAAAGGCGATGGCGGTTCTCTCGGGACTGGATGTCGATATGTGCAATGTACATGCAGCGGGAACAAAGGGCATGATGCAGGCGGCACTGGAGGGACTGACGAGAGCGGACGGCAGCAGACCGCTGCTGATCGCGGTGACGCAGCTTACCTCCACGAGCGAGGAAGTGATGCAGCAGGAGCTGTGGATTGACAAGCCGATCGATGAGACGGTCATGCACTATGCGAAAAATACCATGGAAGCAGGACTGGACGGAGTCGTATGCTCGCCGCTTGAGGCAGGCAAGGTACATGCAGTCTGCGGAGAAAAGTTTTTGACGATCACACCGGGCGTGCGTTTCGCGGACGGCGATGTGGGAGATCAGAAGCGTGTGACGACACCTGCAAAGGCAAAGGAACTCGGATCGGATTACATCGTAGTCGGAAGACCGATCACACAGGCGGCGGATCCGGTAGCGGCATACCGCAGATGTGTGGAAGAATTTGTAGGTTAGGACGGCATACACGAAGAGGAGATAGACGAAACAGCCTGGTCTCCTCTTTTTTTCATAGGAAGAAAAGGACGGTGGGGAAGATGCCTCAAAAAGGATTGAGCGGAAGCACATTGAAGTTGATCGCGATCATCACGATGCTGATTGACCATATCGGAGCGGCGGTCATTGCCAGACTGCTGATTGCCGGGCAGGGGAGTGAGATGCTCTATAAGATCTATTATGCGACGCGCCGTCGGCAGAGTGGCATTCCCTATTTTCTGTTTTCTGCTTGTGGAGGGATTTTTTTACACGGGCAGCCGGAAAAAATATGCGCAGCGGCTGTTTGGATTTGCCCTGCTGTCGGAGATACCGTTCGATCTGGCATTTTCCGGGAAAATACTGGAATTCGGCTATCAGAATGTATTTTTCACGCTGCTGATCGGGCTTCTTACGATCATGCTGTTTGATGAGGTGGTGAAAAAGCAGGAGTGGCATCCGGTTTTGCGCAGTGCGCTGCTTGTCATCATCACATTCGGGGGAATGGGTGCGGCCTATCTGCTGCACACAGATTATGATGCAAAAGGCGTGCTCGCAATTCTGGTGTTTTATATGACGAGACAGATGCGGGATTACAGATCGTGGCAGGCTGCCTGGCGTTCTGCTGGGAACTTCCGGCGATCGTGGCGTTTATCCCGATTGCGTTCTATAACGTGAAGCGCGGATGGAACATAAAGTACCTGTTCTATGCGTTCTACCCGGTGCATCTATTGGTTCTTTATCTGATCTGTGTTGGGATGGGAACGGCGCAGATTGCGGTGGTGTAGGAGAGAAAGAGAGGAAGAGAGGAAGTATGGAGATGTCAAAAGAGACGCGGAAACGGCTGATGCAGATCATTGCATTTGGGATTCTGCTCTATTGCGGGGTGGAACATTTTGACGTGGTGATCGGAGCGGTGGATTTTGTGTTGGGGATTGTGATGCCGTTTCTGGTTGGAGGCGCGATCGCATTCGTGATTAATGTTCCGATGAAGAGTATCGAGCGGCATCTGTTTGTGAAGAACGGGAAGCTTGCAAAATGGAGAAGACCGGTTGCCTATCTGCTGACGCTTGCGATCGTGATCGGCATTATCACGCTGGCGCTTGTGGTTGTGATACCGGAGCTTGGAAATACGATTTCCATGATTGTGCAGCAGGTTCCGGTTGCGGTAAAAGCCGTACAGAAGTGGCTGACAGATCTTCCGGACAGCTATCCGGCACTTGCCCCTGCGGTGGCGGAGCTTAATATTGACTGGTCGTCGCTTGCCGACTCGATTGTGACATTTGTGCAGAATTTTGCGGCGGGGATTGTGAGCTCCGGCGTCGGTATCTTTTCCGGGATTGTGAGCGGTGTGGTGACGTTTGTGATTGCATTTACGTTTTCCATCTATGTGCTGTTCCAGAAGGAGCGTCTGGCGAGACAGGCAAAACAGATTCTGTACGCTGTCTTTCCGGAGAAGACCACGGAGAAGATTCTCTCGGTGGCAGCCCTGTCCAATCAGGTGTTTTCCAGTTTCCTGTCCGGGCAGTGCGTGGAGGCGGTGATTCTCGGCACCTTGTTTGTCATTACCATGTCGATTCTGAGGATGCCGTATGCGATGCTGACCGGAATCGTGATTGCGATAACGGCGCTGATTCCGATTTTCGGCGCATTTATCGGCTGTGTCATCGGAATGCTTCTGATTGTGATGGTAAATCCGGTGCAGGCGGTGGTTTCTGGTGCTGTTTTAGTGTTGCAGCAGATTGAGGGAAATCTGATCTACCCGCACGTGGTGGGGAACTCCGTCGGGCTGCCCTCCATCTGGTGCTGGTGGCAGTGACCGCTGGCGGCAACATGTTCGGCATCCTGGGTATTCTGGTGTTCATCCCGCTCTGCTCCGTGCTGTACGCGCTGTTTGCCATGTTTGTGAAAAAGACTGCGGGAGCGGGAGATTCCCGAGAGCCGCTGGAACGCGCAGTCAGGCGGCGCTGCGGCGGTCGAGCCCGCAGAAGAGCAGTCTTGTGGATAAATGACAAAAGCCTTTCGGAAGTGTAGGAGGGACTTCCGAAAGGCTTTGAAATAGTGTAATATGGTATATGGAATATATATAAAACCCGCCGGCAGTGCCGGTGAGAGAGTTTTTAGGCGGAACTGACAGAACCCCAACCCCGCGTCGAAACTCAACAGCTCCTTTTGATGATTCTATCTTATCGGGAAAATGTGTCGGAAGCTTGACGGCAAAATGAAGAATGTCTTAATATAGTGTAAGAAATTTCTAAAAAGTGGAAAATATTTATAAAATGGCGTTGGAAAAGGGGAAGCATTACTTGGAAGCATACGAATATCTGGAAAAAATAAGAGCGGCGGCGCCGCGGGTACACTGTATCACGAATTATGTGACGGCGCATGACGTGGCGAACATGATCCTGGCGTGTGGAGCGAACCCGGTCATGGCGGACGAGCCGCAGGAGATGGGAGAGATCACGGCGCATGCGGGGCGCTCGCCCTTAATATGGGAACTCCTGGCGAGCGCAGAGAGCAGGCAATGCTGCGGCGGGAAGGCGGCAAACGGGAACGGGATTCCGGTAGTGCTTGACCCGGTCGGCGTCGGTGCGAGCGCATTTCGCCGGAAGATGGCAGAAGAGCTGTTGGAGGCGGTGACGTTTACCGCCATACGCGGCAACATGTCGGAGATCCGGACGCTTTCTGAACTGGCAGAAAAGAAGGTGACCGGCTCATCCGGCGGCGTGGATGTATGTCCGGTGGATGTGGTCACGGAGGAGACGCTTGCGGAAGCGGTCACCTTGTAAAGGCGATCTCTAAGCACCTTGGTGCGGTGCTTGCGGTGACCGGTGCGATCGATCTTGTCTCGGACGGACAGCAGTGTGTGGTGATCCGCGGAGGAGAGAGGAGATGAGCCGGGTGACCGGAACCGGGTGCCAGCTCTCCGGACTTGCGGCGGCGTTCCTCGCGGTGGCGCGGAATATGGAAGCGCCGGCTGGAAGCACCGGCGGGAATACTGCGGGAGGAGCAGCATGCGCGGCGCGCGGCATGGAGGCGGTCGCGGCGGCAGTCTGCGTGATGAATGCAGCAGGAGAGATTGCATGGGAGCAGCGCGGTTTATGCGGCGGAAATGCCTCCTACGGGACCGGTATCATTGATGCTGTGTACCGGATGGACCAGAAAATGCTGGAGGGAAGGATTCATTATGAAGTGCGATAAAAGAGATCTGCTGCTTTATGCAGTGACTGATCGAAGCTGGAGCGAAGGAACAACGCTGGGGGCGCAGGTGGAAGAAGCGCTCGGGGAGGCGCGACATTTGTCCAGCTACGGGAAAAAAGCTGACCGGGGAAGCACTCCGTGCGGAGGCGTTGGAGATCCAGGCAGTGTGCCGGCGGTACGGCGTGCCGTTTGTGATCAACGACGACGTGGCGCTTGCGAAAGAGATTGACGCGGCCGGGGTGCATGTCGGGCAGGATGATATGGAAGCCGGCGATGTGCGTGCCATTCTGGGCGCTGACAAAATCATCGGCGTATCCGCGCATAATGTGGAAGAAGCGCTCCGCGCAGAACGTCATGGTGCGGATTATCTGGGCGTCGGCGCTGCGTTTACGACCAGTTCAAACCAGAGGCGGGACATTGATGCGGAGACGATACGTGCCATCTGCGAGACGGTAAAGATTCCGGTCATTGCGATCGGCGGCATCAAGGAGGAGAATCTTCTGCAGCTGCGCGGAAACGGTCTGTGCGGCGTTGCCGTGATCAGCGCCATTTTTGCACAGAAGCATATTGAGGCGGCGACGAGGCGTCTGCGCGCTCTGGCAGAGAAAATGGCGGGGGATCAGGAATGAAGGGTGCAATTTTTGATATGGACGGCACGCTGTTAGACTCCATGCAGGTGTGGGTTCACGTCGGCGAGCAGTATTTGCGGAACCGGGGAATCGAGCCGGAAGAAGGGCTCGGAGATGTGCTTTTCCATGAGCATGCGGGACGGAGCTGTGTATGTGAAGGAAAAGTACAGTTTGCCGGATCCCCCCGATACGATTGTGACGGACATGGACGCGATTGTGTTTGCGGCATACCGGGATGAGGTTCTGCCGAAGCCGGGCGTTGCGGCATATCTGGAATCGCTCAAAAAGCAGGGAATACCGATGGCGGTCGCCACCGCGACGAACCGGCCGATGGTGGAGGCGGCGCTCGCGCGGACAGGACTTGCCGGCTATTTTAAACAGATTTTTACCTGCACGGAGATCGGCGCGGGAAAAGAAAGGCCGGACATCTATCTGGCAGCGGCAAAGGCACTTGGTACGCACCCGGCGGACACCTGGGTGTTCGAGGATGCGCTCTATGCGATTAAGACGGCAAAGGCAGCCGGGTTTTATACGGTGGGGCTTTACGATGAGACGAGCAGAAATGATCAGGAGGCGATTGCCGGCCTGGCGGACTGCTATGTGCGGGAGATTCAATCTGTTCCCACACAAGACTGTACTTGAGAATGTAATGCTGGCGCCTGTTCATGTAAAAAAGATGGAGAAAGGAAGGGCAGAGGCTCTTGCAAAAGAACGGATCGGAAAAGTCGGACTTGCGGACAAGGTTGTCTTTATGGCGGATGGAAGAATTCTTGAGGAAGGAAAGCCGGAGGAGATTTTTTCCAATCCGAAGGCGCCAGAGGCAATCACAGTTCTGCGGAGCGTTCTGTAGTAGGGTGATGAATAAATTTGTGATGAGACAATCTTTACTGCTGCTTTTGACGGCAACGATCTAAGGCGTTGCGTTTGTGGCGCAGAGTGTTGGAATGGATTATATCGGACCGTTTACCTTTAACGTAGTGCGGAATGTGATTGGCGGGTTAGTGCTGATCCCATGTATTGCAGTGTTTCATAGAACAGGTGCAAAGGAAGAGGATGCCGGAAAGACACCGGGAAGCCGGAAAAATCTGCTACTTGGCGGAATCTGCTGCGGGTCATGCTTTTTGTGGCAGGCAATCTGCAACAGATCGGAATACAGTATACAACAGTAGGCAAGGCGGGATTTATCACAGCGATGTACATTGTGCTGGTGCCGATATTAAGTATTTTTAGGAAAAAGGCGGGAATCAAAATCTGGGCCGCTGTGGCGCTGGCTGTCGCGGGATTATACATTTTATGTATGACAGATGGCAGCTTTTCCTGCAGAAGGGAGATCTGTTCGTTCTGCTGTCGGCGTTTGCATTTTTCGGCGCACATTCTTGTTATTGATCATTTTGCGCCGCTGGCGGACGGTGTAAAAATGTCGTGCATCCAGTTTTTTGTGTGTGCACTGCTGTCGGCGGTCTGCATGTGGCTGTTTGAGAAACCGGATATGGGGCGGTTCTGCAGGCATGGATTCCGGTGCTGTACGCAGGTGTTTTTCCTGTGGCGTGGCGTACACACTCCAGATTGTCGGACAGCGTGGCATGAACCCAACGGTGGCGTCCTTAATCCTCAGCCTGGAGTCGGTAATTTCATTGATTGCTGGCTGGGTAATATTAGGGCAGGCGCTCTCGGTACGTGAGCTTTCCGGCTGTGCTGATGTTTGCTGCAATCATTCTGGCGCAGCTTCCGGAGCGGAAACGTGGCGCGTGATTTCCTGTGATTTTGCAAATTTAGCGTAGAAGTGCCAGAAAAACTGTGATATGATAAAAAAGGGAAAACGCCTTCGGATTCCGAAGGCGTTTTCTGTTACAGAGACATTTTAGGACACGAAAGCTGGTAAGAGAATGATACGCAGAGCGGTACTGCAGGATATTCCTGCATTGATGGATATATATAATGAAGCGATTCTTCACATCGACGGCAACGTTTGATACGGAAGTCAAAGACATGGAGAACCGGAAGGCATGGTTTGCGGAGCATAACGGGCGCTATGTCATTTATGTTGATGTGGAGGACGGCAAGGTGGCGGGATATGCGTCGCTTTCCCGTTACAGGGACCGCAAGGCATTTGACCCTGCGGTGGAGATATCGATTTATGTACACAAGGATTATCGAGGGCGTGGCATCGGCCGCAGCCTGATGGAGAAAGTGCTTGCCTATGCAGCAGAGTGTGACGAGATTGACACGGTCATCTCTTTGATTACCAGTCAGAATGCGGCGAGCATTCATCTGCATGAGGTGTATGGATTTGAGTATTGCGGTCAGATTAAAATGCAGGGACAAAGTTTGAAGAAAACTCAGTCTGAATGCATATCAGATTCTATATGACAGGTAGAGAGGATATAGGGCAAAAGCTATGATGAAATATTTTATGACCGATAATCAGGTGATACATGAGGAGGAGAAGCTGCAGGACGGCGTGTGGGTGCGGATGATCAGCCCCACGCAGGAGGAATGTGAGGAGATTGCCGATGTGCTGAATGTGGATATCGACGATATCAAGGCAGCACTCGATGAGGAGGAAAGCTCCCGTATCGAGCTGCAGGACGGATATACGCTGATTCTGGTGGACGTTCCGACGACAGAGATCCGGCACGATAAGCAGTCCTACACGACAATCCCTCTCGGCATTATCTTAACGCAGGATGTGATCGTGACGGTGTGCACGGAGGATACGCCGGTGCTCAAGAATTTTGTGATCAACCGCGTGAAGGAGTTCAGCACGAAAAAGCGCCTGCGCTTTGTGTACCAGATTCTGTACCGCACCGCGACGATCTACCAGACCAATCTGCGCATCATTGACAAGCGCCGTACGGAGATTGAGGAGCGGATCGGACAACACACCGAGGACGTGGATCTGATTGATCTGCACGAACTGGAGTCCACGCTGGTCTATTTCGCCACATCCCTGCGTGCAAACGGCGTGGTGTTAGACCGGCTGACGCGCTATAAGAGACTGGAGCAGTACCCGGAGGATACGGAGCTTCGGGGATGTCATAGTCGAGAACCAGCAGGCGATCGAGATGACTTCCATCTACCGTGACATCATCAACGGTACCAGAGAACTGATGTCCTCCGTGATTGACAACCGCCTGAACAACGTCATGAAGTATCTGACCTCAATCACGATTGTCATGGCGATTCCGACGGTCATTTCCGGTATCTATGGAATGAACGTGGATGAGCGGTGGATGCCGTTTGCTAATACGCCGCACGGATTTTGCTGATCTGTGTGCTGACTCTGTTGATCTGCATTATCACGATGCTGATACTGCGTAAGAAAAAGATGCTGTAGAACAAGCGGCGGGAGAATCTGCCGCACGATCGAATCACGGGCGGCGCAGCAGAGCAGCTGCGCGGAGAGAAGAGTATAATGAAGACAAAAATTCACGGAACCATCGGACCAGCATGCTGTGATACAGAGATGCTGGTTCATTTGTTTGAAAAAGGAATGACAGGAATCAGAATCAATCTGTCCCATGCGGATCTGGAAGAAGCGGATGCGTGGATCTCCGGCATCCACAGCGCATGGAGCCGGCTGCATGACGGAACGCCAGAGATTCTGATTGACCTGCGGGGACCGGAGCTCCGCATCGGTACGCTTGGGGCAGAGCGTCTTTAAAAGAGGGAGACGGTCTGAGCCTTGTGGCGGACGGACAAAACAATCTGTTTGATCCGACGGAGATTCCGGTGCCGGAACGCTGCTTGTGGCGCTTGCGCCCGACAGGAGATTTTGCTGGACGACGGCAGGATTGCATTAAAAGTAGAAGAACAATTCCGCTGCGGATCGTCTGTCGCGGTGGAATGTACCGTTGTGCGGGGCGGCGTCTTAAAAGGAAAAGTATCGCGGCGCCCGGTGTGGAGATACAGACACCGACGCTGACGGAGCGTGATTACAGGAATCTTGCCAGAGTAAAGCAGTGCAGGATCACAGGGGTCATGCTTCCATTCGTGAGAAATCAAGAAGACTTAAAGAACTTAAAAGAAGCTTTAATAAATGAGGATGCCAGGGACATCCGCATTTTCGCAAAAATTGAGAATCTGCAGGGAATGGAGCATCTGGGGGAGCTGTTGCCACACTGCGATGAGATCGTGATCGCCAGAGGAGATCTGGGGAATGCGATGCCTCTGGCAAAGCTTCCGTGCGCGCAGGAGGAGATTGCGGCTCAGTGTAGAAAGCACGGCGCGCGTTTATGGTTGTCACGCAGATGCTCGCCTCCATGGAGCACCGGGCGGTGCCGACGCGGGCGGAAGTCTCCGATATATTCCGCGCGGTGCAGCAGGGCGCGGCATCTGTGATGCTGACGGGCGAGACCGCTGCGGGAGAATATCCGCTGGAGGCGATGGAGGTTCTGGTGGATACGGTGCGGGAGGCGGAGTGGTATCTGGAAGAGCGCAGATAGTGGGGCATAAAATGTCATTTATCCAGCATCTTTTTATATTCGCGAGGACTCTGTCCTACATATTTCCGGAAGAGGCGTGAAAAATAGCCCATATCGGTGTAGCCGACGGCGTTGGATACTTCCGCAACGCTCATGTCCGTGGTGTTAAAGTAACGCAGCGAGGCGAGAATGCGGTGCTTGTTGATATAAGTTGTGAGTGTGTCGCCGACTTCCTTTTTAAATTCGCTGGAGAGGTAAGAAGCATTTTTGCCAAATTCCGAAGCAAGCGTGGCGAGCGATAATTCCGAGGACAGGTGTTGGTTGATATAATTGACCACGCTTCGTATCAGATAGGAATAATTGTCATAGGTAAAGTTTTTCACGAGCAGGCAGTATTTGCGTACCATTTCATAAGGAAGATGCTGCAGTTCCTGCGCCTGCACGGTCTCGTTAATTTTAAGCTGAAAGGTATGCATCTGCTTAAAGATATAGGCGGGATGCACCTGTGTGTCCATCATTTTGGCAGACAGAAAAGTGTTGATGTAGGAGAGATATTCCTTTAACTGGGAGAGTGGTGTCTCGGAAAAAGAAACCGCAAAATTCAACAGGGATTTCATGCTTTCGGAGGAGGCTGTCTGATCACCGGTGATGACAGCATCGCCACAGGATTTTATGTGTTCGGCGAGGTTTGCCATATAATCGGAAGTAAATTTGTGAATCCGTTCCTCGTTAAAGTCAACTTCGTGCTGTTCGGAGGTATAATTGATATACTCGACGTGATTGGCTGCAAACCCGGGGATAAATGCAGTGATCAGATGCTGCAGTGTGGTGATCAGACTCTGCATTTCCACGACGGGAAGATTGTAGTAGACCTGCTGCATGCTGGATGTATACTGTGGCGGAATGCCGTTCTCCTTCATGATGCGGTTGATGACAGCCGGAGTTGCAGGTTCGGTACGGAACGGCATGAAGCCAAACATATCGGGATGCTCCTCGTTTGTAACTGTGATAATCAGATTGTAAAAGCCCAGAACACTTTTAACACGATAATCTGCCAGGCATCCTGCTCGGGAGACAGGGAGAAGATGGCAGAATTTGTGGAGTAGGTTCCCCAGACCATCTTCCTAAGCCCCATGTCCAGCCGCTCCAGATCGGAGTAGGGATAATGCATCAGAAAAGAGTCGACTTTGTAGGTGTCTAAGATGGTCTGGCGGATGACCGGAAAACAGTCCTCCACGGAAATATAGGGCAATGCCATAAGAATCCTCCTTGCTTGATCCGGAAACTGTTAGCTGCAAATAACAACGTGAAAAAATTTTAGTACAAAATAAATATAACACAAAAATAATCCGTGTCAAACAAAAAAAGGCAAAGTACAGGGAAAGGGAAGTTGCTATAATAAAACCATCAAAGAGACCGCATGGGGCGGTCTGCTACAGGAGGCGCATTATGGGAAACACAAACACCAAGCCGTTTGGCGTAAAGGACAAAATCGGTTACATGTGCGGTGATATTGCGAATGATTTTACATTCATTTTCGCCAGCAGCTATGTAATGGTATTTTACACAAAGGTCATGGGAGTCTCTGCCGGTATGGTAGGTACCATGTTCCTGCTTGCAAGATGTCTGGATGCATTTACCGACATCGGAATGGGACGCATTGTTGATAACAGCAAGCCGACCAAGAACGGACGCATCCGTCCGTGGATTCTGCGTATGTGCGCATTTGTTGCACTGGCATCGTTCATGATGTACCAGTCATTTCTGGTAGATGCACCGTATGCGGCAAAAGTTGCTTACATGTTCATCACTTACATTTTATGGGGATCCATTTTCTATACATCCGTAAATATTCCATATGGATCCATGGCATCTGTTATTTCCAGCGAGCCGAAGGACCGAAGCTCCTTATCTGTGTTCCGTTCTCTGGGCGGTACGCTGGCAGGTATCCTGATCGGTATGCTTGCACCGATGGTGGTATATTACACTGATGAGGCAGGAAACAAGGTCGTATCCGCGTCCAAAATTTCCATGATCGCAGGAATCTTTTCCGTACTTGCCGTTATCTGCTATCTGTTATGCTATACGCTGACAACAGAACGTGTCGCGTATGTACCGAAGCCGGATGTCCAGAAGAAGACGTTCGGACAGACGGTTTCCGCACTGTTTTCCAGCAGATCGCTGATGGGCCTGATTCTCTCGGCAGTGCTGTTGTTGTTGGCATCTTTAATGTCCCAGGGCATCAACCAGTATCTGTTTGCAGATTACTTTAAGAACACTGCAGCATTATCCGTATATTCGCTGCTGATGCTTCCGTGCGTGCTTGTACTTTCCGCAGTGTCCACAAAGCTTGCCGTGAAGTACGGAAAGAAAGAGTGCAGTCTTATCGGAATGTTTATCTCCGCAGGATTATATTTTATTATTGGCGTACTGCATGTAAAGAATGTATGGCTGTTCGTCGGACTGGCATTCCTTGCCATGATCGGTATGTATTTCTTCCAGATGCAGTGCTGGGCACTGGTAACGGACGTTATCGATGACATGGAAGTGAAGAATCACACCAGAGATGATGGTACCGTATACGGTATGTACTCTTTCGCAAGAAAGATCGGTCAGGCAATTGCGGGCGGACTTTCCGGATGGGCACTCATGGATCGGTTATGATGAGCTGGCAACAAGTCAGACGCAGGAAGTTGCAAATGGAATCTACAATCTGTCCACCTTCTTCCCGGCAATCATCTATGCATTATGCGGACTGGCACTGTTACTTATATATCCGCTTTCCAAGGCGAAGGTAGAGGCAAACGTAAAAGAACTTGAGTCCAGAAGAAAATAATATAGGCTTGTTAAGGGGCTGCACATTAAGCGTGCAGCCCCTTTTTCGTGCAGTTGATGTGATAAGCAGCATTATAAGAAGCACATATGCAGATTTCCGTTGGAAATGCAGATGGAATATTCGTTGGAGAAAAATGTGAGCATTTCTACCAGTTGGATGTTTGATCAGATTCCGTGTCTCTTCCACGTTTTGACTATCCGATGGTGTATTGTCCGGCACAGAGATGGGCGAGTTTAGCTGCACTAACTGCACTCCCTCGTAGACATCATAAAACCGCGCGAACAGAAACTCGTTGCCACCTGCTATGAAAGTCCGGGCAGATGGCAACTCAAACATCTGCTTCGCGCGGTTATGTTTTACTGCGGGAGTGCAGGTAAGTGCAGCACGAAAACCCTACAAATTGTCTCACGGGTGCGGACCTGACCTGCGGATTGTTCCAAACTTGGAAAGACACGGATCATCGAAGATGCAAACATCTGGCTGGTTAGAAATGCCATATTTTTGACCGAATTTCCATCTGCATTTCCAACGGAAACCGCAAAGTGCGAGTTTCTTATAATGCTACTTATCAAAATCCAGCTTCATGAAAAGGGGCGACTGCCCCTTTTTGGGTGTATTTGTTAAGGAAAGGTCAAAATAGGTAGGAAGTCCGTTCAAATAGATAGAAAGTTCTATCTATGGAAACCGATATTTTTTACAAACATTGGAAGACATTTTTGACTGAATGTATATTTTTGCAATTTTCAATTTGTAAAAGGCGGAAAATGTGAAAAAAATCACAATCTATGCATGCATATTGCACAAAACAGAACGCAAAATTAGAACTTTTGACGAAATTGACATTTAATGGGAAACTCATAAAATAGGAACACAAAAAGAGAAAGGAAGTGGTAATACGGAGGAGCTATCAAGCAGCTGATGGAAGAGCTGAACTGTGAGACTGCGTTCACGATCCCTGTTTTGGCGGGATCCCTGTGGCGGAGTCGGTCGTGGTCACGTGGATCATCATGGCAGTGCTGCTGCTCGGCTCGATCATTCTTGTGCGCAACCTGAAAGTAGAGAATGTCGGCAAGAAACAGGTTGTACTGGAAACGGTAGTGGGAGGCTTATACAACTTCTTTTATGATCTCCTGGGGGAGGATGGAAAGGGGTATATCCCATATCTGATGACCGTAGGGCTGTATATCGGCGTGGCCAATATGATCGGTCTGTTCGGTCTCAAGTCTCCAACCAAGGATGTGGGCGTCACTGGTGCTCTTGCACTGATGAGTATCGTCCTGATTGAATTTTCGGGCGTACATAAAAGGCGTCAAAGGCTTCTAAAAGCTTTGCGGAACCGATCCCGCTTATTCTGCCGATGAATATTCTGGAAATATTTATCCGGCCGTTATCACTGTGTATGCGACTTTTCGGTAATATCTTAGGCGCATTCGTTATCATGGAGCTGATCAAGATCGTGGCACCGTTACTTGTGCCGGTACCGCTCAGCCTCTACTTTGACCTGTTTGACGGATTCATTCAGGCATATGTATTTGTATTTTTAACATCACTTTTTATTAAGGAAACCATCGAGTAATCAAATCGAAAAAGAAAAGGAGAACATTATTATGACATCTTTAATCGCAATCGGAGCAGGAATCGCAGCACTTACAGGTATTGGAGCAGGTATCGGTATCGGACTTGCAACTTCCAAGGCAACAGACGCTATCGCAAGACAGCCGGAGGCTGACGGAAAGATCACAAAGGCACTGTTACTTGGATGTGCACTGGCAGAGGGTACTGCAATTTTCGGTATGGTAGTAGCAATCTTAATTATCTTATTCTTAGGCTAAAGAAAGGTTATGGTAGAGTATGCAGTTATTAAGAATTGACTGGAATGTCCTTTACCATCGTCAATCTGATCGTATTATATCTGGGGCTCCGCAAATTTTTGATCGGACCGGTCACGAAAGTGATGGATCAGCGCAAGCAGCTGATCGAAGGGCAGATGGCGGACGCACGCCATGTAAATGAGCAGGCAAATGAGCTGAAAGCGCAGTATGAGGACGCCTTAAAGCAGGCGCATGAGGAATCGGCGCAGATCGTTGAAAAAGCGAGAAAGAGCGCACAGGCGGAGTATGAGAGCCGTATGGATGCAGCGGATGCAGAGGCGCAGAAAATTATCGCCAACGCACACGAGTCGATTGATCTTGAGCGTGAAAAAACCGTGCAGGAGCTGCAGTCGCAGATTGCGGGACTTGCCATGGCGGCAACCGCTAAGGTATTGGGCGACACGGATCAGGCAGCGCAGAACAAGCTTATGTATGAACAGTTTTGGCGAAAACGGGTGGTTTAAATGACACAGACAGCAAATAATTACGGAACGGTTCTTTTTGAGCTGGGCGTGGAGAAAGAGACTGTGGAAGAGATGAAGCGGATTTTCTCACTGACTGGCGAATTGCCGCGCGTGCTGGACTGTCCGGTGGTATCCGGCAGGAAAAACACAGGCTGATTGAGCAGCTGTTTCCGAAAGAGGTCTGGAATTTCTTAAAAGAAATGTGCGACCACGGAAACGTATCGGAGATGGAGGATGTCTTTAAAGCGTATACGCGCTGCTACGATGAGGCAAATGGAATTTTAAAGACCGTTATGTACTGCGCGGGTACACCGGATGAGGAGCAGCACAGATCAAAGCATATCTCGCCGCAAAGCACCACAGAGAGACGGTGGAGCTTACCATCTGCACACAGCCGGAACTGATCGGCGGATTTGTTGCTGGAGACGGAGATCTGGTGGAAGATTACAGCGTCCGGGGCGGATCAAGAATTTAGAACAAAAATTAACATGGAGGTGACGACGTGGGTTCCATAAATTCAGAGGAGATTATCTCCATCCTGAAAACAGAAATCGAAAATTATGACATGGTATCCGGTGAACAGGAAGTTGGTTCTGTCATCTGGGTAGGAGACGGAATTGCGACCATCTATGGCGAGCATGCCATGTATGGTGAGATCGTGATCTTCGAGAATGGCGTCAGAGGTATGGTGCAGGATATCAAGCGCGATCAGATCGGCTGTATCATTCTCGGAAAAGACACAGGCATCAAAGAGGGCACAAAAGTAACACGCACGAAGAAAAAAGCAGGTGTTCCGGTAGGAAATGCCTATCTCGGAAGAATTGTCAATGCACTGGGAGCGCCGATCGACGGCAAGGGAGAGATTCCGGCGGACGATTACCGCCCGATCGAGCAGGAAGCGCCGGGCATTGTTGACCGTCAGTCGGTCAAGCAGCCGCTCGAGACCGGTATTCTGGCGATTGACGCCATGTTCCCGATCGGACGCGGGCAGCGTGAGCTGATCATCGGTGACAGACAGACCGGTAAAACATCCATCGCAGTCGATACCATCTTAAACCAGAAGGGAAAAGATGTGATCTGTATTTACGTAGCAATCGGACAGAAAGCTTCTACCGTTGCGAAACTTGTGAATACATTGACGAAGAATGATGCGATGGACTACTCCATCATTTTATCATCGACAGCCAGCGAGTCGGCATCGTTACAGTACATTGCACCGTATGCGGGAACAGCACTGGCAGAATATTTTATGTATCAGGGAAAAGATGTCCTCATCGTATATGATGACCTTTCTCCAAGCACGCAGTGGCATATCGTGCACTGTCCCTGTCTTGCTGGAGCGTTCTCCGGGACGTGAGGCTTATCCGGGCGACGTATTCTACCTGCACTCCAGACTGCTGGAGCGTTCCAGCAAGCTTTCCGATGAGCTGGGCGGAGGCTCAATCACAGCACTGCCAATCATTGAGACGCAGGCAGGCGATGTATCTGCCTACATTCCGACAAACGTTATTTCCATCACAGACGGACAGATCTTTCTTGGAGAGTGATCTGTTTTTCTCCGGTATGCGTCCGGCAGTCAACGTCGGTCTCTCCGTATCCCGTGTCGGCGGTGCGGCGCAGACCAAGGCGATGAAGAAAGCGTCCGGTACGATCCGTATTGATCTGGCGCAGTATCGTGAGATGGAAGTGTTCACACAGTTTGCATCCGATCTGGACGACATGACAAAAGAGCAGTTACAGCACGGAAAATGCCTGATGGAGCTGTTAAAGCAGCCGCTCTGCCATCCGATGAGCCTGGCGGATCAGGTCATCACGCTGGTCGCTGCCAACAAGCGTCTGATGCTGGACGTAGACACGGCAAAGACGAAAGAATTCCAGCTGGGTATGTTAGATTACATCCATGTACAGCACGCGGAGCTTGTGACGAAGATCAACGAGGAAAAAGTGCTGGATGATGCGATTACGGAGCAGATTGTAGAGGCGGTTAAAGAATATAAAAGCAGGTGATAAGGCATGGCAAATACCAAGGAAATTCAAAAACGAATGAAAAGTATCCGGGATACCATGAAAATCACAAGTGCTATGTATATGATCTCTTCCGCGAAACTTCGCAGCGCAAAGCAGAAGTTAGAGCAGACAGAACCTTATTTCTATGCACTTCAGGGTTCCATTTCCAGATTCCTGCGCCACATTCCGGAGGTGCAGAACCGCTATTTTGACCAGAAGAAGGAGATCCCGGAGGAAGAAAAGCGGCGTGGATATATCGTGATCACTGCGGATAAGGGTCTGGCAGGAGCATACAACCACAACGTCATCAAGATGGCGCATGAGCTTTTCACGCAGGGCGAGAACAATAAGTTGTTTGTCGTTGGAGAGCTTGGACGTCAGTATTTTGCGAAAGGGTCTCGCGGTGGATGCGGAGTTCAAGTATACCGTGCAGAACCCGTCGCTTCACCGCGCGCGTCATTGCGGATCACGTCATGGATCTGTACGCGGAAAATGAGCTTGATGAGGTATATATCATCTACACAAAGATGGAAAACTCTTTTTCTATGAATGCGGAGAAGATGAAACTTCTTCCGCTTGTAAAGGAAGACTTCCTGCATCCTGCCCCGGCGGATATCTACCAGGAGGAGATCCGGGTGGAGTCATCCATGGAGGCGATTCTGGAGCATGTAGTACCGAACTATGTCACCGGATATATCTACTGTGCGCTGGTAGAGTCGTTTGCCAGCGAGCATAATTCCAGAATGATGGCAATGCAGGCGGCAACGGACAGCGCGAAGGACATGATACAGACGCTGTCGATCGAATACAACCGGGTACGGCAGGCGGCGATCACACAGCAGATCACAGAGGTGAGCGGCGGTGCGAAAGCGCAGAAGAACAAGAAAAAGAAATAGGAAGGGAGCTTCTATGAAAAAAGGTAAAATTGTTCAGGTCATGGGGCCTGTCGTTGATGTTGAATTTGAAGATAACGACCTTCCATATATAAAAGATGCACTTGAAGTGGACAACAACGGAAAGCGCTGCGTGATGGAGGTTGCACAGCACATCGGCAATAATACTGTCCGCTGCATCATGCTCGCGGCAAGCGAGGGCTTATGCAAGGATATGGAGGTTATTGCCGAGGGCGGCGGTATCAAGGTTCCGGTTGGAAATAAGACCCTGGGCAGACTGTTTAACGTGCTCGGAGATACACTCGACGGAGGCGAAAGCCTTGACGGTGAGGAACACTGGGTGATTCACAGAGATCCGCCGTCCTTTGAAGACCAGAGCCCTGTCGTTGAGGTGCTTGAGACCGGTATTAAGGTCATCGATCTTTTGGCACCCTATGCAAAGGGCGGTAAGATCGGTCTCTTCGGAGGTGCCGGAGTCGGTAAGACGGTGTTGATCCAGGAGTTGATCCGTAACATTGCGACAGAGCACGGCGGATATTCCATTTTTACCGGCGTCGGAGAGCGTTCCAGAGAGGGAAATGACCTGTGGTCTGAGATGAAGGAATCCGGCGTACTGGATAAGACGGCGTTAGTGTTCGGACAGATGAACGAGCCGCCGGGAGCACGTATGAGAGTTGCTGAGACGGGACTTACGATGGCAGAATATTTCCGTGATGAGGAGCATCAGAATGTACTTCTGTTCATCGATAACATCTTCCGTTTCACCCACAGGCAGGTTCCGAGGTATCCGCTCTGCTTGGACGTATGCCGTCCGCAGTAGGTTACCAGCCGACGCTGGCAACCGAGCTGGGCGCACTGCAGGAGCGTATTACTTCCACAAAGAACGGATCTGTTACTTCGGTACAGGCTGTTTACGTGCCGGCAGATGACCTGACCGACCCGGCTCCGGCAACGACATTTGCGCATCTGGATGCCACCACGGTACTCTCCCGAAAGATCGTAGAGCAGGGTATTTACCCGGCAGTAGATCCGCTGGAGTCCACCTCCCGTATCCTCGAGGAGGACATCGTTGGAAAAGAGCACTATGAGACTGCCAGAAGAGTACAGGAGATTTTACAGAAGTACACAGAACTGCAGGATATCATTGCAATTCTGGGTATGGAGGAGCTCTCGGAGGAGGATAAGCTCGTGGTATACCGTGCAAGAAAGATCCAGAAGTTCTTATCCCAGCCCTTCCATGTGGCTGAGAACTTTACCGGCGTGCCGGGCAAGTATGTGCCGCTTAAGGAGACGGTAAGAGGATTCAAGGCAATTATTGACGGTGAGATGGATGAGTATCCGGAAGCAGCGTTCTTCAATGTAGGTACGATCGATGATGTGATCGAGCGTGCGAAGGAGATGGGGGCATGAATACATTTAGTCTGAAAGTGATTGCCTGTGACCGTGTCTTTTTTGACGGAAGATGTGAGCAGGTGGTTCTGCCGCTGCATGATGGCGAGAAAGCAATCCAGGCGCATCACGAAAATATGGTGTTTGCAGTGGAGATCGGCGAGATCCGCATCACGGACGAAACAGGCGAGGAGATCGTGGGTGTGACAGGCACCGGATTTGCACAGATCATCAATAACCGTGCAATGGTGATTGTTGACACCTGTGAGTCCCCGGAGGAGATCGATGTGCGGCGTGCCGAGGAGGCAAAAGAGCGTGCACAGGAGCAGCTCCGCCAGAAGCAGAGTATTCAGGAGTATTATCGTTCCAAAGCATCGCTGGCGCGCGCGATGTCGCGCCTCAAGGTCGGGAAAAAAGACCGTCCGACCGGATATTAAGAAGAAAAATGGTCTTGTGCAAGGTTCCGGCGGGTCTGAGAGAGAAAAACGTCTCCAGACCCGCCGGGACCTTGTTATTATGCGCGTGGGAAGAAAAGGGCTGTTCGCGGGTCTGGGAATGAAAAACCAGCCCGTGAGACCCGAAAAGAAACTGATTTCGGGTCTGGGAGAGAAAAGAGTGTCGCCAGACCCGGCGGAAGCCAAAATGCAGCCATGTAAGTCAAAAAAATAGAAGATTGTACGCAAAAACGGGTCTACAGAGAGAAAAAGTCCTCTGTAGACCCGTTTTGATCTTATACACAACATCAGCAAACAATGATTGACCAAGAAAGCTCTTGTGGGTGCATGTGAGACTCAGCCCTGCAGCTTGCCAGTCGATACAAGTATTAACGCACATGCCGTTGCAACTTACTTAAGCCCCACTGTAGCCAGTAATGCAACTTACTAGCCAGCTTATACGGCTTACTCATCGGTGCAGATTGCTTCCCCGCGCTGCTTACAGTACGAAGAATGTACAGGTTGCCGGTGCAAGAGTCACTGTTCCGGCTTCCTGTGCTGCCGGAGTGAGTTCCGGAAGCGAATTGCCGGCACCCAGAACAAGTGGCTTGCCATTTAAAGTCATGACAGCGGCACGCACGTTGCCGCCCTCGCCGGCGAGTGTGTAGCGCTCTGCGCTCTTCGGAAGCTCTACGGTGGTTGCCTCTGTCAGCGATTTGTTGATCACAAGATATACAACGCCCTCTTTTCCATCTTTGCGGGAATGTGCGAAGACATGTGCGCCCTCGCGGATTGGCTCTGCGGTATCGTAAACGGTCGTACCCATCAGGCGGTTCCACAACAATACGGCAAAATAGTTCGGGCGCGGATCAAATACTTCGCGGGCCAGGAAGCCGTAGTCGGAAGAAGCCAGTGTATTGTGGAAAATAACGCCGTCTGTGATCGCTGCGAATCCAGCGAGCCTCGTTTAAGGTACGGAAAACATCCAGATACGTGGAAGCCCATGTATCACCGCCACCGCCTGCGTCGCCGGACTCCGTTACCCACATCTCGCCGCCCGGGCAGTATTTGTCGCGGAGTGGAGCATAGGTGCGCGCACAGTTTAATGCAACGTCCAGATACGCCTCGGTATGGGCGGTATCTGCCAGCCAGTGTCCGCTTGGCATCACGGAAGCAAGACGCTCGGATACACCGTTGTAATAATGGTAGCTGAATACGTCCAACGGCTCTTTGGTGTCCTCTAACAGGTCGGTTGTGGAGCAGTTCTCTCTTACAAGCTGCTCGATACCACCACTCTTGCTGTTGTCATCACCGCCATTGATGGTAAGACCCTCGCCAACACTGCTCGGTCCGATACAGATACATTCCGGATAGTTGGCGCGTACCCACGCGAAAAACAGATCCTGATCGCGGTGGTAATCAGCCGGTGTATAACCAGCCGGGAAGCCGGTATCCTCCATCATGTTCGGTTCGTTTGCGAACTCGGCGCCGTCGATCGGTACGCCGTGTTCTTTGCTCAGACGAAAAATCTCTCCGCCTCACTCGGATTCCACGGTTCCTCTGCGGAATGCAGACCCGGGCAGTTCGCAACGGAAATCATCAGTTTCGCATCGATCGCTTTTACGAAGTCGAGCACACCAATCCACTGCTCCTTTGTCAGGACATTTAAGTAGCCCTCCGGAGCAATACCGCCTGTTGCATTGTCAAAATCATAGTAAGTCTTGGTTGCCCAGGTGCCGGACACACGCACCCATGCGGTTCCGAGCTCCTTTGCGAGGGAGCGGAGCTTCTCGTTGTACAGATCGATCGGTGCGTATACCTGCATCAGATCCTTGTACATTGCAGCAATGCCGTCTGCGCTCGGAGCGACATGGAATTCCTCGGTTCCTGCAACCTGCTCCGGTGTGTACGCTTTCCAGAAGGTGCCGCCGGTTACCTCGGCGAATTCTACATTATAAGACATCAGGCGCGGATTTACTTCGCGCAGCGCCTTTAAATTCTCGGGAACTAATTTTACAAACTGTGCCATAGAAATCATTCTCCTGTTCGTTTTTATTTGCCGGTGATCCGGATCCCCGTATCACCTTTGCATAAAAACAGCGTACCACAAAAATTGTATTGTGTATGCAGGAAAACAACTATTTACAAAAATTGTGCAAAAACAGGACAAAATCGTTCCCGCCCTTAGCGCTCAAATCTGCCGCTTGCCCCGCACGGAAGCACCAGACCGTTGCTGGAAACCGGCAGACCGATTTCATCTGCGGCGATATGACCACCGTGTTTTTAAGACGGTATTCATCATATAGCTGAGCACTGCCGGCTGAAGACCAGTGGTGTAGGAGTTGATCAGGAAAACAGAGGATCGTCCGACAGCAACTGCTCACAGAGCTGCACCAGCGGATAGATGGCGTCCTCGATTTTCCAGATCTCACCCTTGGGTCCTCTTCCGTAGGAAGGCGGGTCCATAATGATCGCATCATAGTGGTTGCCGCGGCGGATCTCGCGCTCAACAAACTTTACGCAGTCGTCCACAATCCAGCGGATCGGGGCATCACCAAGACCGGAAGAGACGGCGTTTTCCTTCGCCCAGGTCACCATTCCCTTGGAGGCATCCACATGCGTGACGCTGGCACCGGCAGCAGCGGCGGCAATCGTGGCACCGCCAGTGTAGGCGGAACAGATTTAACACCTTTGATCGGACGTCCGGCGCTGCGGATCTTTCACCAAACCAGTCCCAGTTGGCAGCCTGCTCGGGAAAAAGACCGGTATGCTTGAAGCTGAATGGTTTTAAGTTGAAAGTCAGCTTGCCGTAATGGATGGTCCACTGCTGGGGAAGATCAAAAAATTCCCACTCCCCGCCGCCCTTGGCGCTGCGGTGGTAATGGCCGTTCATTTTGCGCCAGCCGCGCTCGGTCTTCGGCGTGTCCCAGATGACCTGCGGATCGGGACGGACGAGAAGATAATCTCCCCAGCGCTCGAGCTTTCTCCATTTGAGCAGTCTATGACTTCGTAATCTTTCCAGTTATCTGCAATCCACATAGCAATCTCCATTCCTGTGTACTTCTAATTTAAAACTATAACAAATATATACCACAAGCCAGCAGAGGGCAAGGAAAAAGTAAAAACGTCTGCCTGCGGGCAGAGAAAAAGCCTTCGCCACGGCGCGGCGCAGGCATTAACGGATGCGGATACAGCATCCGGAGCAGGAAAAAGCCCATAAAAAGCCAATAAAAAACCGGTAGAAAAATATCTACCGGTTCAAAACTGCGCAGCCCAAATTGCCGGCTGCACGTTATTTTTTACGCCAGGTGGACGGCATGAACAGAATCATGAGCGGGAAAAGCTCCAGTCTGCCGGCGAGCATGTCAAAAATCAGCACAACCTTGGAGAGCGGCGAGAAGATCGAAAAATTCTGCGCCGGTCCGACACGGTTTAAGCCAGGACCGATGTTGTTCAGACACGAGACGACTGCTGTAAAGTTCGTGGTAAAATCGAACTCGTCCAGGCTGATGATAAGCGTTGACAGCATGAGCAAAATAAAGTAAATGACCAGAAAAACATTGGTAGAGCGCAGGGTGCTGTGTTCTACGACATGTCCGTCCATGCGGATCTTGCGGATCTCGCGGGGGTGGATAATCAGGGAAAGCTCTTTGCGGCTGGTTTTGAATAAAATCACCAGCCGGGATACTATCATACCGCCGCCTGTGCTTCCCGCACATGCGCCGACGAACATCAGCGTCACAAGAATCGTCTGGGAGAGCGCAGGCCACATGTCGAAGTCGGCAGTGGAATATCCGGTGGTGGTGATGATCGCACCGACCTGGAAAAGGCATTCCGCAGCGCGTCCCTGGTATTTGCGTAAAGCGGGCGTATATTATAGGTAATCATTCCGACAGAAGCAAAGATCAAAGAGATACCAGCGCACTTCCTCGATGCGGAATGCATCCTTGATTCTGCGCGATAAAATACAAAAATAAAATGTGTAATTGATACCGCTTAAGATCATAAAAGTTGTGACCGTGTTCTGGATAGCAGGCGAAAAGCTTGCAAAGCTGTCGTTACGGAAACCAGAAACCACCGGTGCCGGTCGTGCCGAAACTCGTCAGAAGAGACTCAAACAGCGGCATGCCGAGCGCACACAGAATGACAATCTCAAGGAGCGTGATGGCAAGGTAAATGCCGTATAATATTTTCGCGGTATCCTTGATGTGCGGAACCAGACGGCTGACGGAAGGTCCCGGGCTCTCCGCCTTCATGAGGTTGATCGTAGAGCCGCCCATCAGAGGCAGGATCGACATAATAAAGACGAACACACCCATGCCGCCGATCCAGTGGCTGAAACTGCGCCAGAAAAGGCTGGCATGCGACAGGGACTCGACATCGGAGAGAATACTTGAACCGGTCGTGGTAAAACCGGAGACCGTTTCAAACAGGGCGTCTACATAATATGGAATGTCGCCGTTCCACACGAAGGGGATAGCGCCGAAAATACTCATAACGATCCAGCTCAAGGCGACAGTAACAAACCCCTCCCTTGTATACACGGTCGAGGAAGACGGTTTTATGTGTGAAAACAATCCCTAAAACCAGACAGATTGCAGCGGTAATGACAAACGGAATGCCTGCCCTTTCCTGATAGATCAACGATACCAGCGCCGGGAGCATCAGAAACGCGCTCTCAAATTTTAAAATATAGCCCAGAATATATAAAACCATGGAATAATTCATTGCAGGTTAATCCTCCAGAATCTCTTTGATGTCGGAGATGCGGTATCCGGAAATGACGACCAGAACGGAGTCTCCGGCGAGCATCATATCCTGTCCACCCGGCAGAATGACCTTACCGTTGCGGTAGATGCAGCAGATTAAAGTATTCTTGCGGAAATTCAGATCCTGCAGCGGAATGCCTGCGACGGCAGAATTCTCCTTGATGATGAATTCCAGAGCCTCGGCTTTTCCGCCGGCAAGCTTGTAAAGCGTCTCCACGTTGCTGTTGATGGAATTCACTGTGGAGCGCACATATTTTAAAATGTAATCAGCGGTAATGACACGCGGATAAATAATACTTCCCAGATTCATCTCGTTGATGACGGAGTTAAAGCTGCTCCGGTTGATCTTGGTCACCGTTTTTGCATTGGAGACATCGTTGGCGTACAGCGACAGCAGGATGTTTTCCTCGTCAAGACCAGTGAGAGCTGCAAAACCCTGCGCCTGCTCTAAGCCCTCCTCGGACAGCAGATCCTGATCGGTGGCATCACCGCAGATGATTGTCGCCTCCGGAAGCAGCTCGCTTAAAACGTCGCAGCGGGACGGATTGATCTCGATGATCGTCACACGGATGCCCGACTGGATGAGAATCTTTGCGAGGTAAAAGGAAACCTTACCGCCGCCAGCGAGAATGGCATTGCCGACGCGGTTCTTGACGATGCCGATCTTACGGAAAAAGTCAATGGCGTTGCGGCGCTCGGAAGCGATTGCGACGGTATCTCCGGCGCGGAATTCAAAATCACCGTTCGGGATGATGACCTCGCTGCCGCGGATGACGGTACACACCAGCACGTTGCTGTGCAGGGTCTGGTGCAGATTGAACAGCTTTAAATGAATCAGCGGGGAATTCTCGCTGACTTTAAAGTGAAGCAGCTCTACATGCCCCTTTGCAAAAGAATCCACACGGATGGCGGAAGGAAACTGAAATACTCTTGAAATCTCGTTGGCTGCCGTCAACTCAGGATTGATAATCATGGCGAGCCCGAATTCCTTTTCAGGAAGGCGATCTCGCCGTTGTAGATCGGATTGCGCACGCGCGCGATGGTCTGGCAGTGGCCGGTCTTCTTGGCAATCACGCAGCACAGAAGGTTTTCTCATCATCTCCGGTAACTGCGGATTAAAAGATCGGCAGTGGCGATGCCTGCCTCCAGCAGTGTCTTATGGTTGATGCCGTTCCCCACGATGCCCATCACATCCAGACGGTCGGTAATATATTGAACCTTTTCCGGCTTTTCATCAATGACAACAATATTGTGATCTTCGTTGCTGAGCTGTTCGACAAGCGTAAAACCAACTTTTCCACAGCCTACGATAATAATGTCCATAGAAATCTCCTTAAAGAATAATCAAAGACATTATAGCATATACAAATTGTTTTTGGGAAAAAAAACGCGTAGAAATTGGCAAAATCTTAATGATAAAAACAATTTTTTCAAGGAAACGCCCGCGCGGACAGTTCTTGTGTTTTAAATGAGGGTACGTTACAATGAGTGACAGAGAACTAAATGACAGGAGAGGAAAGAGGAGTTTATGCTGGAACAATTAGTGGAGTGTGAGAACCGGCTTTAGAGGAACAGAGACGGTTCAATGAGTTACTGCTTGCCTGGCGGTCCGGGGATCTGGGGGACGATCTTACACGGATGAAGATTGATCAGATGCAGAGGGAAGTGGATGCGCTGGGACGACAGCTGACGGCGCTGCGCACAGTGATCTCGGCACAGGCAGACCGTGAACGGGCGGGATACCGTCAGGGCGATGCCGAAGGCGGCGTATGGATGGCCGGCGTATGGACAGCCGGGGGCAGCGGCACAGCCGTGGGATCAGACAATGCCGCGGCCAGCAGCGCAGACAGCGGAGCCGGAAATCCGCAACAGGCGTATCAGCAGACACCGCCGCGGCCGGTGGCAGCACAGGCGGGATACCAGCAGGCATCCGGGAAGCAGGATCTGGAAAACGATCGGCAGGGCGATTCTGCCGGTCTGCGCTGCAGGACTGATCTTCCTGAGTCTGGTGTTTTTTGCGATGCTGGTGCTGCCGTATCTTAGCCAGGAGTAAAGATGGTTCTGATGTATACCGTCAGTGCCGCGATCACGCTGGCAGGAGGAATTCTTGTGGCACATGACCGCAGGAATAAAGCATTTCTTGGGCTGCTGGGCTGCGGCATGGGAGCGTGGTATCTCTCGCTGTTTTTAAGTGATTTTTATTTCCATGCAATAAACGACGGCATACTTTTATCTGGGACTGCTGGTGTGGGCGGTGGTTCTGTGTGTGCTGTCACGTCTGCGGTCGAATCTCTTCCTTATCATAGGGCAGATTGGTGTGGGCATCTCATTGATTCTCGGCGTGCTCATGTGTAACTGGACGGAGGATGCAGAGCGGTTTCTGATTCTTTCCATATATTATGCGGTAACGCAGACTGTATTTTTCGTGTCCCACCTGCGGAGGGAATATTACCGCAATGCGGTAAATCTTGTGTCGTGGAGCATCGGGCTGCTCATTCTGGTGTTTGGAGCAGCTGCTTCCTATACAGAAGGCTCCGCAGCGGGTACGGCATCAGTGGTATTGCTTCTTGTGCTTGCGGCGGTTCCGGTACTGCTTGGCTGCATCTTGGCAGAAATGGATGAGAATGGAAAACTGCTTGGCGGTATCGTGGGGGCACTGTGTATCATCATTTTCAGCGGACTGTTTTTGAACCGGTTTACCGGAGCGGCGCTGCTCTTACTGGTATTTGGCATTGCTGTTCTGGCGCTGCTGGAATTCCGGCGGCCCGGGGATCTGTCCGCGGGTACGGTTCTGCTGGAGGTGGCTGTTTTGCGCAGATGTTCTTTGCGGGAGCTGCCGCGCCGTATTTCGGGGAGTATATATCGACGGGACTTCTGGCGGAGGCGTGCCTTCTGTACGGTTTCCTGCGCAAAAGAAAAGCATACCGGGCGGCGGCACTCGGCTATGGCATCCTGCTGTTGCTGATCCCGATGAACGGGGCATGAGAACGGTCTGGGGACTGGTATTTTTCTGCAGCGCGGTGCTGCTGATCCGGTTCTGCAGGGAACAGTATGAAACCTGGATGAAGATCTGTGGCTATCTGATGTTTTTGGCATTCCTGTCAGAAACGGCGGTGTGGGGAACGGATCTGGCAGCGGTCGCAGATGTTTACCTGAGCGATCTGATCTGTTTTATGCCGATTGTGCTCTGCAATATTCTGGCGGCGAAAGTTCCGCTGTTTCGCAGAAATCCAAAGACGGGAGAGGAAGAAAAAGCATTCGCGGCGGTAACGATGGCCGTGCAGGCGCTCCTTATTGCAGCGGTTCTGGTTCTGATGGGAAAACCGGACGCGCCGGTGCTTCACCTTATCTATGTGCTTTTGGGACTGGTGCTCGTGTGCACCAATACCTACAGCCTGCTGATAAGGAAGGACGGAGACTGGTGGGGAATTTACGTGGCGTTAAAGCTGCTGCTGTTTGCATCGGTCGCACTGCACTCCTATGGGGTGCCCGTGTTCGTGAACGATGTGACGGGCATTGTGATTGCGTTCTGCTGTATCGTGGCGGGATTTCTGGCGGAAATGCGGATGAAGAGAAAATATAAGGCGCTGCGGGTCTGCGGACTGGTTCTGGTGCTGCTGTGCGTTGTAAAACTGGTGCTCGTGGACATCCGCTACGACAATGTGCTGCTCCGGGCGGCGGGATTTTTTGTCGGAGGCATCCTTTGCTTTGGTATCAGTCTTGTATACAATCTGGTCGACAAGTGGATGGGGCGGCGCGAAAATGCAAAAAACTGAAAAAATCCTTGCAATTCGCGGTTTCATCGTGTATACTATGCATTGCTGTGACATTGATAGCGTTGAAGCGTGAGGTTGCTGCGGAGAAACTCAAATCGCAGGTTTTCCGTGGAGCGAATGTCAAGTTATGAAACTGGCGACAAGTCACTGTATCACGAATAGAATTTGTCCGAAGGACAGAGGGATGGCGTGTAGGAAGCGCGGGCTTCTTTATGGGCGTGAGTCCATGATACACGCGGGTATGTGTGCAGTCACCGCTTGTCGTACAAAAAGCGATTACATCGCTTGTAAAAGTGCGAAAAGGAGGCGACTTTTTTTATGGCAAGTCAAGTAATGAGAATCACACTGAAAGCGTATGATCATCAGTTAGTAGATGCATCTGCACAGAAAATTATCGAAACTGTAAAGAAAAATGGAGCAACGGTGAGCGGACCGGTACCGCTTCCAACAAAGAAGGAAGTTGTAACAATCTTAAGAGCTACCACAAGTACAAAGATTCCCGTGAGCAGTTCGAGCAGAGAACTCATAAGAGACTGATCGATATCGTTACACCGACGCAGAAGACGGTTGATGCATTATCCCGCCTTGAGATGCCGGCAGGTGTTTACATCGATATCAAGATGAAGAATAAATAATTTCTTCATCCCAGACAAATCAATGATTTAGTTAATATCCTGAAGGGTTTTATATAGAAGTAATGCAGGCGGTGAAAACTTCCCATTCCACTTATATGGACTTTCTAGGATGAACGGTTCCGCTACCCCACATGGTTGGGCATGAAGCGTTCCGCTGTAGATAAAACAGGAGGTAAAAGTATGAAGAAAGCGATTTTAGCAACAAAAGTCGGAATGACTCAGATCTTCAATGCAGACGGTGTTTTAGTACCGGTTACTGTATTGGAAGCAGGTCCATGTTCTGTAACACAGATCAAGACAGTAGAGAACGATGGATACAGTGCAGTGCAGGTTGCATTTGCTGACAAGAAAGAAAAGGTTGTCAACAAGGATGCAAACGGCAAGAAGCAGGTAGCACACAGACATGGTGTAAACAAGGCTCAGATGGGACATTTTGCAAAGGCTGGCGTATCCGGCAAGCGTTTTGTGAAAGAGTTCAAGTTTGAGAACGCAGCAGATTACAATCTTGGCGATGTGATCAAGGCTGATATCTTTGCAGAGGGCGACAAGATCGACGCTACTGCAATTTCCAAAGGAAAAGGATTCCAGGGCGCTATCAAGAGATTGGGACAGCACAGAGGTCCTATGGCTCACGGTTCCAAGTTCCATCGTCATCAGGGTTCCAACGGTGCGTGTTCCTCACCGAGCCGTGTATTCAAGGGAAAAGGAATGCCGGGACACATGGGAAGCGTACAGGTTACTACACAGAACCTTGAAATCGTAAGAGTTGACGCAGAGAACAACCTGCTTTTAGTAAAAGGTGCCGTACCAGGTGCTAAGAAGTGTTTAGTAACAGTTAAAGAAACAGTAAAAGCTGGTAAATAGTGCTCGAATAGGAAAGGAGGAACTAAACGATGGCTAAAGTAGCTGTTTATAATATGGAAGGCAAGGAAGTTGACAGCCTTGAGTTGAACGATGCTATCTTCGGAGTAGAAGTGAATGAGCATTTAGTACACATGGCAGTCCTTCAGCAGCTTGCAAACAACCGCCAGGGAACACAGAAGGCTAAGACCCGTTCCGAAGTACGCGGTGGTGGTAGAAAACCATGGAGACAGAAGGGAACCGGACATGCAAGACAGGGTTCAACCAGAGCTCCGCAGTGGACACATGGTGGCGTAGTATTCGCTCCGGTACCAAGAGATTACTCATTCAAGCTCAACAAGAAAGAGAAGAGAGCAGCTCTTAAGTCTGCACTTACATCAAGAGTTGTTGAGAACAAGTTCGTCGTTCTCGACGAGTTAAAGCTTGACGAGATCAAGACCAAGAAGTTCGTAGAGGTTATGAAGAACTTAAAGGTTGAGAAGGCACTTGTTGTATTGAACGATATGGATGTCAACGTAATCAAATCCGCAGACAACGTTCCGACTGTAAAGACTGCTCAGACAAATGAGCTGAACGTATTTGACGTTCTGAAGTATGATACGGTTGTTGTAACAAAGGACGCTGTAAAGACGATCGAGGAGGTGTATGCATAATGGCAAACGTACAGTATTATGATGTAATCCTCAAACCAGTAGTAACAGAGAAGAGCATGGCAGCAATGGCTGAGAAGAAATACACATTCCTTGTTCACCCGGATGCAAACAAGACTATGATCAAAGAAGCAGTAGAGAGAATGTTCGAGGGAACAAAGGTAGCAAGCGTCAACACCATGAACATGGACGGCAAGAACAAGAGACGCGGAATGGTAACCGGTAAGACTGCCAAGACCAAGAAAGCTATCGTAACATTAACAGCAGACAGCAAGGACATCGAGATCTTCGCCGGACTGTAAGATGAAAAGAGTTTCGTTCTGATAGCAAACTAGGCGCAGCGATGCGCGATAACAAACATCGAAAGGAGAACAACAATGGGAATTAAGACATACAACCCATATACACCTTCCAGAAGAAATATGACTGGCTCCGATTTCTCCGAGATCACAAAGACAACTCCGGAGAAGGCGCTCACTACTTCTTTAAAGAAGAACGCCGGTCGTAACAATCAGGGAAAGATCACCGTCAGACATCACGGCGGTGGAAACAGAAGAAAATACAGAATCATCGATTTCAAGAGAAACAGCAAGGATGGTATCCCGGCAACCGTTATCGGTATTGAGTACGATCCGAACAGAACAGCAAACATCGCTCTGATCTGCTACGCAGACGGCGAGAAGGCATACATCCTGCTCCGCAGGACTCACAGACGGCATGACTGTTATGAGTGGTGCTACTGCAGAGGTTCGTGTTGGTAACTGCTTACCGCTCGAGAATATCCCGGTTGGTACCCAGGTACACAACGTAGAGCTTCATCCTGGCAAGGGCGGACAGATGGTTCGTTCCGCTGGCATGAGCGCACAGCTCATGGCAAAGGAAGGAAAGTACGCAACGTTAAGACTTCCGTCCGGCGAGATGCGTATGGTTCCGTTAAACTGCCGCGCAACCATCGGTGTGATCGGTAATGGAGATCACAACCTTAGTAAATATCGGTAAAGCAGGACGTAAGCGTCACATGGGTGTTCGCCCGACTGTACGTGGTTCTGTTATGAACCCGAATGACCATCCACATGGAGGTGAAGGTCGCGTCTGATCGGACGTCCGAGCCCATGCACACCTTGGGGCAAGCCTGCTCTTGGTCTTAAGACCAGAAAGAAGAACAAGTCTTCTAACAAGATGATCGTAAGAAGAAGAGACGGTGTGGCAAAGGCGTTAAATAAGTTTCAACCATTGATAAGCCCATCGGGTGTTTGTCAAAAATATACAAATAAGCTGGAATTTGACCGGGAGAAGTTGTACTGCTCTTCCGGTATTCATAAATAAAACAAGATGTTCGTAGTCCGAGGAAACACACGGGTGTGTGTAAGGACTGATAATATTAGGAGGTAAATTATGGCTCGTTCATTAAAAAAAGGACCATTTGCAGATGAAAGCTTACTGAAAAAAGTAGATGCTATGAGCAAAGCCGGTGACAAGTCTGTAATTAAGACATGGTCACGCCGTTCTACCATCTTCCCACGTTCGTTGGTCACAATAATCGCTGTTCATGACGGAAGAAAGCATGTACCGTATATGTAACAGAGGATATGGTTGACATAAACTTGGGAGTTCGTTGCTACAAGAACTTTACAGAGGACATGGAAAAGACGAGAAGAAGTCAGGCGTTAGATAAGAACTATTTTTGAAAGGAGGTTTCATCCATGGCTAAGGGACATAGAAGTAAGATCAAAGAGAGAGAAATGAAGTAAAGATACCAGACCATCCGCAAAGTTATCTTGCAAGAGTGTCTGTTCAGAAAGCATGCTTCGTATTAGACGCAATTCGTGGAAAGGACGTTCAGACAGCATTAGCTATCGTATCCTACAATCCGCGTTACGCTTCCAGCGTGGTTAAGAAACTGTTAGAGTCAGCAATCGCAAATGCTGAGAACAATAATGGAATGAATGCAGACAACCTGTACGTTGCAGAGTGTTATGCAAACAAGGACCAACAATGAAAAGAATCAGACCAAGAGAGCACAGGGCGAGCTTACAGAATCGAGAAGAGAATGAGCCACATTACAATCGTGCTGGATGAGAAATAATAAGGAGGTCAAACATGGGACAGAAAGTTAATCCACATGGCTTAAGAGTCGGCGTTATCAAAGATTGGGACTCTAAATGGTATGCGGAAGCAGATTTCGCAGATTTCTTAGTGGAAGACTACAATATCAGAACTTATCTTAAGAAGAAGTTATACGCGGCAGGTGTTTCCAAAATCGAGATCGAGCGCGCATCTGACCGTGTAAAGGTTATCATCTACACTGCTAAGCCAGGCGTAGTAATCGGCAAGGGCGGCGCTGAGATCGAGAAGATCAAGGGCGAGGTCAGAAGTTCACAGACAAGAAGTTGGTTGTAGATATTAAGGAAGTAAAGAGACCGGACCGCGATGCTCAGTTAGTAGCTGAGAACATTGCACAGCAGCTGGAGAACCGTGTTTCTTTCCGTAGAGCAATGAAGTCCTGCATGGGAAGAACCATGAAGGCTGGCGCAAAGGGTATTAAGACATCCTGCTCCGGACGTCTTGGCGGTGCTGATATGGCTCGTACAGAGTTCTACTCTGAGGGTACGATTCCGCTTCAGACACTTCAGCGCAGATATTGATTATGGATTCGCTGGGCAGACACTACTTATGGTAAGGTCGGCGTTAAGGTTTGGATCTACAAGGGCGAGGTACTTCCGGTAAGAGCGAATAAGGAAGGGGGAGCTAACTAATGTTAATGCCAAAGAGAGTAAAGCATAGAAAGCAGTTCCGTGGTTCCATGACAGGAAAGGCAACCAGAGGAAACACAATCACCTACGGTGAGTACGGTATTGTTGCTCTGGAACCATGTTGGATCAAAGCAAACCAGATCGAGGCAGCCCGTATCGCTATGACAAGATACATCAAGCGTGGTGGTAAAGTCTGGATCAAGATTTTCCCGGAGAAGCCTGTAACGCAGAAGCCTATGGGTGTTCGTATGGGTAAAGGAAAAGGCTCCCTGGAGTATTGGGTAGCTGTTGTGAAACCAGGTCGTGTATTATTTGAAATCTCCGGTGTTCCGGAAGACGTTGCGAAAGAAGCGTTACGTCTTGCTACACACAAATTACCTTGCAAATGTAAAGTAGTTTCTCGTGCGGATTTAGAAGGCGGTGTATCAAATGAAAACTAGTAAATATTTAGAAGAATTAAAAACCCAGTCTGTCGCAGATTTGAGCGCGCAGTTAGTAGAGGCTAAAAAAGAACTCTTTCAATTTGAGATTCCAGAACGCAACCAATCAGTTAGATAATACAAGCAGAATCAAAGAAGTAAGAAAGAACATTGCAAGAATTCAGACGATCATTACTGAGAAAGAAAAAGTTGCGCAGTAGGATTCCAGAAAGGAGAATAGTCAGTCGTGGAAGAAAGAAATCTTAGAAAAACACGTGTTGGTATTGTTGTAAGCGACAAGATGGATAAGACAATTACTGTTGCAATCCAGGATAACGTAAGACATCCTCTTTACAACAAGATCGTTAAGAAAACATATAAATTAAAGGCTCATGACGAGAATAACGAGTGCAAGATTGGTGACAGAGTTAGAGTAATGGAAACAAGACCTTTATCAAAGGATAAGAGATGGAGACTTGTAGAAATCATGGAAAGAGCAAAATAGTTAGAAGGAGGCTACAAGCATGGTACAGCAGGAAAGTAGACTTAAGGTAGCCGATAACACAGGAGCAAAAGAGCTGCTCGTTATCCGTGTTATGGGTGGATCTACTAGAAGATATGCGAATATTGGTGACGTAATTGTTGCTACGGTCAAAGATGCAACACCAGGCGGTGTTGTTAAAAAGGGCGACGTTGGTTGAAGGCTGTAGTTGTTCGTTCTGTAAAGGGCGCACGTCGTAAAGATGGTTCTTACATCAGATTTGATGAGAACGCAGCAGTCATCATCAAAGATGATAAAACACCGAGAGGAACTCGTATCTTTTGGACCAGTAGCTAGAGAGCTTCGTGAGAAACAGTTCATGAAAATTGTTTCCTTAGCTCCGGAAGTATTGTAGGAGGATCGGAATATGGCAACCATGAAAATTAAAAAAGGCGATATGGTCAAAGTAATCGCTGGTAAAGATATCAACAGCGAAGGCAAAGTCATTGCTGTTAACAGAAAAGACGGAACTGTATTGGTTGAAGGCGTCAACATGGTGACAAAGCATACAAAGCCAAGTATGCAGAATCAGCAGGGCGGCATCGTTCACCAGGAGGGACCGATCGATATTTCTAATGTAATGTATCTTCACAACAGAAAGCCTACCCGTGTTGGTTTCAAGATGGATGGAGACAAGAAGGTACGTTTCGCAAAAATCTACAGGCGAAGTAATCGACTAATTAGAGAGAGGAGGCCAATCAGGTGAGCAGACTGAAAGAACAGTACCAGAATGAGATCGTAGATGCTATGATCAAGAAATTCGGTTATAAGAATATTATGGAAGTGCCGAAGCTCGACAAGATCGTTGTCAACATGGGCGTTGGCGAAGCCAAAGAGAACGCAAAGTTATTAGAGGCTGCTATTAAGGATATGGAAGCAATCACAGGACAGAAAGCGGTTGCAACCAAGGCAAAGAATTCTATTGCAAACTTCAAGATCAGAGAAGGTATGGCAATCGGATGTAAGACAACTTTACGTGGCGAGAAGATGTATGAGTTTGCAGATCGTTTGATCAACTTAGCATTACCTCGTGTACGTGACTTCAGAGGTGTTAACCCTAACGCATTTGATGGCCGTGGAAACTATGCACTTGGAATCAAAGAGCAGTTAATCTTTCCCTGAGATTGAGTACGATAAAGTTGACAAGGTAAGAGGTATGGATATCATCTTCGTAACCACTGCCAAGACAGACGAGGAAGCTCGCGAATTATTGACACAGTTCAATATGCCATTCGCTAAATAATCGGAGGAATTCTAATGGCTAAGACAAGTATGAAAATCAAACAGCAGCGTGCACCAAAGTTCTCTACAAGAGCTTATACACGTTGTAGAATTTGTGGACGTCCACATTCTGTTTTAAGAAAATACGGAATTTGCAGAGTATGCTTCCGTGAGTTAGCATACAAGGGACAGATTCCAGGCGTGAAGAAAGCAAGCTGGTAAAAGACCGTGCAGCATATTTGCTGCAATCAATAATAAGGAGGAAATATACAATCATGACTATGAGTGATCCGATCGCAGATATGCTTACAAGAATCCGTAACGCAAACACTGCTAAACATGACACTGTTGACGTTCCTGCATCTAAGATGAAAATTGCTATCGCTGACATTCTTGTAGATGAGGGATATATCGCAAAATATGATATTGTTGAAGATGGTAACTTCAAGACCATGCGTATTACTTTAAAATACGGCGCAAACAAGAACGAGAAGATTATTACAGGAATCAAGAGAATCTCCAAGCCGGGACTTCGAGTATACGCTGGCAAGGATGAGCTCCCGAGAGTTCTTGGCGGACTGGGAATCGCAATTCTTTCCACAAACCAGGGAATCATCACTGACAAGGAAGCAAGAAAGCTTCAGGTTGGTGGCGAAGTATTAGCTTTCGTATGGTAGATTTTGCCCGCCATTGGACGGACAAAATCGGAAGAACCAAAGGCTGGTTCTTCCGAGAACATCTTCCGGGAGCATCTGTCTCTGGTCTGTCCAGAAGCAATGTTGCTTTCGGTTCTTCCGGGTTACTTAACCTGGAGGAGGTTCTTACCGAATCGGGTAACTACGGCGCAAGCCGCAATGATATAAGCACAAATTAGGAGGTACGGGCATGTCACGTATAGGAAGAATGCCAATCGCAGTTCCGGCTGGTAGTAACAGTGGATATTGCAGAAAATAATCATGTGACTGTAAAAGGTCCTAAGGGAACCCTTGAGAGAACCCTTCCGTCCGAGATGGACATCAAATTAGAGGGTGACGAAGTAATCGTTACAAGACCTAATGATTTGAAGAAAATGAAATCCTTACATGGATTAACAAGAACACTTATCCACAACATGGTTGTTGGTGTAACTGAGGGTTATACAAAGACTCTTGAGGTTAACGGTGTTGGTTACAGAGCTTCTAAGGCTGGAAAAGTCCTTACTTTAAACCTTGGATACTCACATCCGGTTGAGATGACCGATCCGGAGGGACTTGAGTCCAAAGTTGATGGAAACAAGATCATTGTATCAGGTATCGATAAAGAAAAAGTTGGCCAGTACGCAGCTGAGATCAGAGATAAGAGAAGACCTGAGCCATATAAGGGCAAGGGAATCAAATATGCTGATGAGGTTATTAGACGTAAAGTTGGTAAGACTGGTAAAAAATAATTAAAGGAGTGGACAAGTAATGGTTAGTAAGAAATCAAGAACAGCAGTTCGCGAAAATAAGCATAGAAGAATGCGTCATCATCTGTAGGCACTGCAGAGAGACCACGCCTGGCTGTGTTCAGAAGTAATAATCATATGTACGCTCAGATTATTGATGATACAGTCGGAAATACACTTGTTTCTGCTTCTACTCTTGAGAAGGACGTAAAGGCAGAGTTAGAGAAGACGAATAACGTTGAAGCAGCAGCAAAGCTTGGTACCGTTATCGCTAAGAAAGCATTAGACAAGGGTATCAACACGGTTGTATTCGATCGCGGCGGTTTCATATATCAGGGAAAAGTGAAAGCTTTAGCCGATGCAGCAAGAGAAGCTGGATTAGAATTTTAATAGGAGGAAACGCAAAACATGAAACGTGAAATTATTGATGCTAGTCAGTTAGAGTTAGAAGAAAAAGTAGTGTCAATCAAACGTGTAACAAAGGTTGTTAAAGGTGGACGTAACTTCCGTTTTACAGCTTTAGTTGTTGTCGGCGACGGCAATGGCCATGTTGGTGCAGGTTTGGGAAAAGCAGCCGAGATCCGGAGGCAATCCGCAAGGGCAAAGAGGATGCTATGAAGAAGCTCATCACAGTAAAGCTGGATGAGGTTGACAGTATCACACATGATGTTATTGGTAAGCACACCGGTGCTTCCGTATTATTAAAGAAGTCTCCGGATGGTACTGGTATCATCGCTGGTGGTCCTGCACGTAACGTATGTGAGCTTGCAGGTATCAAGAACATCCGTACAAAGTCTTTAGGTTCAAACAATAAGCAGAACGTTGTTCTTGCAACGTTAAACGCTTTGAGCCAGTTAAAGTCTCCGGAAGAAGTAGCGAAGCTTCGCGGTAAATCCGTAGAAGAGATCGTAGGTTAAGGAGGAATTTAAGATGGCAGAGAAGAAACTTAAAGTTACACTTATTAAATCCACGATCGGTGCAGTTCCGAAGAACAAGAAGACCATCGAAGCACTGGGACTCAGCAAGCTTTACAAGACTGTTGAGCTTCCGGACAACGCTGCAACAGCAGGCGCGCTTCGCAAGGTTGCAACCATATGTGAAAGTAGAAGAAGTTTAAAATAAGAGGATAAGGAGGTGTCGGTAATGGACTTATCAAATTTACAGGGAGCGGCAGGTTCCACTCAGAGTGATAATTTCAGAAGAGGACGCGGACACGGATCAGGAAATGGTAAGACTGCTGGTAAGGGTCATAAGGGTCAGAAGGCTCGTTCTGGAGCACCAAGACCAGGCTTTGAAGGTGGTCAGATGCCATTATACAGAAGATTGCCTAAGAGAGGTTTCTGCGCAGAAACCCAAGACAATCATCGGAATTAACCTTCAGCCTTTGAGGCATCTGAGGACGGCGCAGTTGTATCTGTTGAGACATTGATCGAGGCAGGCGTTGTTAAGAATCCGAGAGATGGCGTTAAGATCCTGGGTAACGGCGAACTTACTAAGAAACTCACCGTTCAGGCAATGCATTCAGCGCAAGCGCAAAAGAAAAAATTGAGGCTCTTGGTGGAAAAGCAGAGGTGATCTAATGCTAGAGACACTCCGTAATGCATTTAAGATTAAAGATATTCGCAAAAGATTATTTTACATTTTGATGTTAATCGTCATCAGAATCGGAAGCTGTCTCCGATTCCTGGTGTTGACAGTGATGTATTTGCGAACTGGTTTGCAAGCCAGACCGCAGATGGAATGGGATTCTTTGATGCAATCACGGGAGGTTCTTTCTACAGAATGTCTATCTTTGCATTGAACATTACCCCGTACATCACGTCATCCATCATAATGCAGCTTCTTACAATCGCGATTCCAAAGTTGGAAGAAATGCAGCGTGACGGAGAGGAAGGTCGTAAAAAGATCGCAGAGATCACCAGATATCTGACGGTTGCTTTAGCGCTCATCGAGGCGGTTGCAATGACAATCGGCTTCAGAAGAGGCGGTTATCTGGAATTCAGCAGTGGATACCAGGGTGTTCTTGATATTATCATGGTTATTTTCACATTGACAGCGGGATCTGCTGTTCTTATGTGGATTGGTGAGAGAATCACGGAGAAGGGCGTTGGAAACGGTATTTCCATCGTACTTACTATCAACATTATCTCCCGTATGCCGGATGATATTAAGACGCTGTATGATCAGTTTATTTCAGGTAAGAATGTACCGAAAGCAATTCTTGCGGCAGTTATCATTCTTGCAATCATTGTTGGAATGGTACTGTTTGTTGTATACTTACAGGGCGGCGAGAGAAGAATTCCGGTTCAGTATTCCAAGAAGATCCAGGGAAGAAAGCAGGTTGGCGGTCAGTCAACATACATTCCTCTCAAGGTAAACACCGGTGGTGTTATCCCGGTTATCTTTGCACAGTCACTGTTGCAGACGCCGGTAATCATTGCCAGTCTTCTTGGCAAAGGAAATGGAACAGGTATTGGGAGCAAGATCTTAAGAGGTATGTCACAGTCAAATTGGTGTAATCCAAGCGAGCCGATTTATTCGATCGGACTGGTTGTATACATCGTATTGATCATTGCGTTTGCATATTTCTATACATCGATTACGTTTAATCCGTTGGAGATTGCAAATAACATGAAAAAAGCAGGCGGATTTATTCCGGGTATTCGTCCGGGTAAGCCGACCAGTGATTACCTGAACCGAATCCTGAATTATATTGTCTTTATAGGTGCGGTTGCACTCGCGTTCATCGCGTTTGTTCCGATTTTCTTTAACGGTGTGTTTGGAGCGGATGTATCCTTCGGTGGAACGTCCATCATCATTATCGTAGGTGTCGTTATCGAGACCTTAAAGCAGATCGAATCACAGATGCGGGTACGTTATTATAAGGGATTTTTAAATGATTGATCCAGCAGAGCTGTTGGATATGGGAAGGAACGCTGGACTTATTTTATAAGTTCAGCGTTTTCGCTTAAAAAGAAAGAGGAGAGGTATTCCTATGAAAATTATTATGTTAGGCGGCTCCGGGAGCCGGTAAGGGAACACAGGCAAAGCAGATTGCAGATAAGTACAGCATTCCGCATATTTCCACAGGCGATATTTTCCGTGCAAACATCAAGAACGGCACAGAACTGGGACAGAAAGCGAAAAAGTACATGGATCAGGGACTTCTGGTACCGGATGAGCTGACCTGTGATCTGGTAATGGATCGCATAGGACAAGAGGACTGCAAGAACGGATTTGTGCTCGACGGATTTCCGAGAACGATCCCGCAGGCAGAAGCTCTGGATGCAGCACTTGTTAAGATCGGTCAGAAGATGGATTTCGCAATCGATGTGGATGTTCCGGACGAGAATATCGTAAACCGTATGAGTGGAAGACGTGCATGCTTAAACTGTGGCGCAACCTATCACATTGTTTCCATTCCGACCAAGGTCGAGGGAATCTGTGACCGCTGCGGTAATCCGGTGGTACTCAGAGACGATGACAAGCCGGAGACAGTCCAGAAGCGTCTGAAGGTATATCATGAGCAGACACAGCCACTGATCGATTATTATAAGAAGCAGAACATCTTAAAGTCCGTAGACGGTACACAGCCGATGGAAAAAGTGTTTGCGGATATTGTGGCAATATTAGGAGAGTAACATGTCTGTAACGATTAAATCCCCCCAGGAAATAGAACTTATGCGCGAGGAGGGGAAAATACTTGCAAAAGTGCATGAGCAGCTGGGAAAAGAATTAAAGCCGGGAATGTCAACACTTGAGGTTGACAGACTGGGAGAAGAAATGATTCGAAGCTTTGGATGCGAACCGTCATTTAAAGGTTATCAGGGCTATCCCGCATCAATCTGCGTATCGATCAACGAGGAGGTCGTACACGGAATCCCACGTGCAGACCGCATCATCGAGGAGGGCGACATCGTAAGCCTTGATGCGGGCGTGATCTACAAAGGGTATCAGTCTGATGCAGCGAGCACTCATGGCGTCGGTGAGATCTCGGATGACGCGAAGCTTTTGATAGAGAGAACCAGACAGAGCTTTTCGAGGGTATCAAGTTTGCGACAGCAGGCCATCATCTGCATCAGATTTCTGCGGCGATCGGTGATTATGCCGGAAGTTTTGGCTATGGAGTCGTGCGTGACCTGTGTGGGCACGGCATCGGCAAGCATATGCATGAAGATCCGGAGATCCCGAATTTCAGACAGTTTCGGCGCGGTATCAAGTTAAGACCCGGTATGACACTTGCCATTGAACCGATGGTGGATCTGGATCTGCCGAGGTGGTATGGATGGATGATGACTGGACCGTTGTGACAGAAGACGGCTCTCTTTCCGCACATTATGAGAACACGATTCTGATCACTGACGGTGAGCCGGAGATCTTTACGCTTACAGAATCTGAGATTGCGACAGGCAGATGGAATCAGTATCTGGGCAGGCAGACAGAGGCATAGACCGGTCAGTAAGCGAATGGAGAAAGAGATAGTATGATTGAATTTGCAAAATCCATGGCAGGCCATGACAGGAACCATATTTATCTGGTTACCGGAAAGGATGAGCGGTTCGTGTATCTGGCGGACGGCAATGTGAAGCTGCTTGCGGAACCGAAGAAAAGAACAGAAAACATATTCAGATCATTCACAGATTACCGGATGAGGTGCTGGGATGTCTGGAGCAGGAAATTACCGATCTTACGGTAAAGAGGGCAATCAAAGCGTATGTGCGTATCTTGAAAGAGCGTGCAGAATCATAATATTAGGAGGATTTATTTATGTCAAAGGCAGATGTGATTGAAGTAGAAGGAACAGTGGTAGAGAAGTTGCCGAACGCATTCTTTAAAGTAGAGCTTGAGAATGGTCATCAGATTCTGGCAACCATCAGCGGAAAGCTGCGGATGAATTTCATTCGTATTCTTCCGGGTGATAAAGTAACCATTGAGATGTCTCCGTATGACCTGACAAAGGGCAGAATTATCTGGAGAGATAAGTAAAAAAAGAATTGACTTCTAATAAGTGTTCATGCTATAATGCTAAACGGACACTTTTGGATAGTGCCTTTTTGCGCATGTAGTGCGCCAAGAAGAGCTATGATAGAACATGAGAGATGCACGCGGGTGCGTGCCATTCATTGTTTGGAAAGGAGGATTTGCTGTGAAGGTAAGATCATCAGTTAAGCCTATTTGCGAGAAATGCAAAGTCATCAAGAGAAAAGGAAGCATCAGAATTATCTGTGAGAATCCAAAGCACAAACAGAGACAGGGCTAATTGTTCTTGTCTTTTTGCGCTTTCATTATGTGCGGCTGCAGTGGAACACCAGGATGAGTTGTTCGCACTGTTATCATATGAAACAGCAAGGATAGCTGCTTTTGCGTTTACATACCGAGGACGCAGGGGAGAACCATCCGGAATACGAGAGAATTGCGAGGGCACACATTTCAGGCCGGAGGACAACGGAGCTGCCGCAGCAGATTCTTGAACGTAAAAGTCATGATGTCAAGTGGCTTGCTTTAAGACGCGGTCTGTCATCTGGACAGTCGCAGGAATCAGAAAATAACAAGATGCGCAGTGTGTATCACAGGCATCATATGAATCAATGGAGGTTAAAAAGCACATGGCTCGTATTTCAGGTGTTGATTTACCAAGAGAAAAACGTGTTGAAATCGGTCTGACTTACATCTACGGAATCGGTAGAACAAGTGCAAACCGTATCCTTGCAGAAGCAAAAGTAGACCCGAATACCCGTGTCAGAGATCTGACAGATGATGAGGTTAAGAGAATCAGTGCAGTTATCGACGAGAGTCAGACTGTAGAAGGTGATTTAAGAAGAGAGATCGCAATGAACATCAAGAGACTGCAGGAGATTGGCTGCTATCGCGGAATCCGTCATAGAAAAGGTCTCCCGGTTCGTGGTCAGAAGACCAAAACCAATGCAAGAACCAGAAAGGGACCGAAGCGTACGGTTGCTAACAAGAAGAAGTAATTACTTTTGCGATTTCGTTCGCAGGATCGCCACAGATGAAGTATGGCGGTCAGTTGCATACAATCATTAGATTATTTTGAGAAAGTAGGTTAGTTTAGAATGGCTAAAAAAGTTACCAAAAAAAAGTGACAAAAAAGCGCGTAAAGAAAAACGTTGAACGCGGACAGGCACATATCCAGTCTTCTTTTAACAACACCATCGTTACCCTGACGGATGCTGAGGGAAATGCTTTATCTTGGGCAAGTGCCGGTGGTCTGGGATTTAGAGGTTCAAGAAAATCTACTCCTTATGCAGCACAGATGGCTGCTGAGACTGCTACAAAAGCAGCTTTAGTACATGGTTTAAAATCTGTAGACGTTATGGTTAAAGGACCTGGTTCAGGCCGTGAAGCAGCAATTCGTGCGCTTTCCGCATGCGGTCTTGAGGTTACAAGCATCAAAGATGTAACTCCGGTACCTCACAACGGATGTCGTCCACCAAAACGTAGAAGAGTTTAATAGGAGGTACGAAAAGTGGCAGTTGATAAAGTTCCTGTTCTTAAAAGATGTAGATCCCTTGGTTTAGAGCCAAGCTACTTAGGATATGATAAGAAATCCAACAGAGAGTTAAAGAGAGCGAACAAGAAGGTGTCTGAGTATGGTCTCCAGTTACGTGAGAAGCAGAAAGCAAAATTCATCTATGGCGTATTAGAGAAACCGTTCCACAACTACTATGTGAAGGCTGATCAGATGAAGGGCATGACTGGTACCAACTTAATGACCATGTTAGAGTCCAGATTAGACAACGTTGTATTCCGTATGGGATTCGCAAGAACCAGAAAGGAAGCAAGACAGATCGTAGATCACAAGTTCGTATTAGTAAACGGCAAGCAGGTAAATATTCCTTCTTACCTTGTTAAGGCCGGCGACGTAATCGAGATCAAGGAGAAGAACAAGGGTCTTCAGAGAATGAAGGACATTGTTGAGGTAACCGGCGGAAGACTGGTTCCGGATTGGTTAGATGTTGACTCTGAGAAATTACAGGGAACTGTAAAAGAATTACCTTCCAGAGAGCAGATCGACGTACCTGTTGACGAGATGCTCATCGTCGAGTTGTACTCCAAGTAATCGTGATTAGGCGGAGACAATCCAATAGGCAAATTACCCGAGAAGGAGGGATTTTGTAGTGTTCGATTTTCAAAAACCAAAAATTGAGATCGCAGAAATTTCAGAAGATAAGAAATACGGAAGATTTGTTGTTGAGCCTCTGGAAAGAGGTTATGGTACAACACTTGGTAATTCACTTAGAAGAATCATGCTTTCTTCTTTACCGGGTGCTGCTGTCAGCCAGGTGAAAATTGATGGTGTGCTGCATGAGTTCAGCTCGATTCCTGGCGTAAAGGAAGACGTAACTGAGATTATCATGAACATCAAGAATCTTGCAATCCGCAATAACAGTTCTACGAATGAGCCGAAAGTTGCATACATCGAGTATGAAGGCGAAGGCGTTGTCACAGCAGCGGATATCCAGGTGGATTCTGATATTCAGATTTTAAATCCGGATCTGGTAATTGCCAATTTAAATGGCGGAGCAGATTGTAAGTTATACATGGAGCTTACCATTACTAAGGGCAGAGGCTATGTCAGTGCAGAGAAGAATAAGACTGAGGATACACCGATCGGTGTGATCGCAGTAGATTCTATCTACACACCGGTTGAGCGTGTCAACCTTTCTATCGAGAATACCCGTGTTGGACAGGTTACCGATTACGATAAGCTGACACTGGATGTATACACGAACGGTACCTTAGAGCCGGATGAGGCTGTCAGCCTTGCTGCAAAGGTATTGAGCGAGCATTTAAGCCTGTTCATCGATCTGTCTGAGGCGGCACAGCAGGCAGACGTTATGATCGAGAAAGAGGATAATGCGAAGGAGAAGGTTCTTGAGATGAACATCGATGAACTGGAACTTTCCGTTCGGTCTTATAACTGCTTGAAGAGAGCCGGAATCAATACCGTAGAGGAACTGTGCAACCGCACACCGGAAGACATGATGAAGGTTCGTAACCTGGGCCGTAAGTCTTTAGAGGAGGTTCTTGCAAAGTTAAAAGAGCTTGGACTTCAGCTGAACCAGGAGAGGAATAAATAGAATCGAGCATGCTCGATTCATTAGAAGTTGACAGGTCAAACGCGCTACCTCTGAACTGCTACCGTTCAGAAGGTACCACGTTATATGGCAGAAACAGTAAGACCGAAAGGCATGGAGTATGTCGGGAGCCAGACAGGAATGAATCTGTGTGATTTGTTCCGGCGCGAAATGGTTCGCGCGGCATCGGGTGAGTAAGACCAAAAGGCATCATCGGATGTACCACATCAATGGAGGAAAAGAAATGGCAAAGTATCGTAAATTAAGCAGAACCTCTAGCCAGAGAAAGGCTTTATTAAGAGGTCAGGTAACAGCATTATTAAACAACGGCAAGATCGTTACAACCGAGGCTAAGGCGAAGGAAGTTCGCAAGATCGCTGAGGGACTGATTGCTATGGCAGTAAGAGAGAAGGATAACTTCGAAGAGGTTACTGTTAAGGCTAAAGTTGCCCGCAAGGACAAAGACGGCAAGAGAGTGAAAGAAGTTGTGGACGGTAAGAAAGTAACCGTTTACGACGAAGTAGAGAAGACCATCAAGAAAGATAAGCCTTCCCGTCTTCACGCTCGTAGAGAGATGTTAAAGGTTCTTTACTCTGTAACAGAGGTTCCGACGGATGCTGCCGGTAAGAAGAAGACCACCAAGGAAGTAGATCTTGTTGCGAAGTTATTTGATGAGATCGCTCCCAAGTATGCAGACCGCAACGGTGGTTACACCAGAATCATTAAGATCGGTCAGCGTAAGGGTGATGGCGCTCTGGAAGTACTGCTTGAGTTAGTATAATCAGATCGATTTTATAAAAAGAGAAGAAACCGCTCAGATGATGTCTGGGCGGGTTTTTATTTTATAGGAAATACCGTGATACATTCATGTGTGAAAGTGGAACTTTCCTATGAAATAAAAAACGCTCCGCGAGGATGCGCAGCTCGCGGTAAGGAAAACATCGCTTTGCGAACCGCTCGCGCGCGGAGAATCTCACAAGCGAGATTCTTTTTTAAGTAGAAAATAGGAGAGCACGGCTTTCTGACTGTGTAATCCGGTGATTTCATCCGATATATATAAGGAATAGGAGCGTAAAATTACAATGAAGGAAAAGGAGATTTTTCTGTATGGACAGAGACGACAACAGAAAAATGGATGAAGGATTGCAGGGAAATGAGAAGATCGAACAGGCAATCAGAGAACTCCAGCAGGCACCGTCTGGTGAGGAACTGGCGCATACACTTACGGTAGTGCGCAGACGCATGAAAGAAGGCGGGCAGTTTATTGTGGCGGTGGAACCGCCGCGGGGAGATGGAAAAATTCAGATTCAGGCAATTCAGACGGCAGATGGGCAGCAATGGTGGGCGGCATTTACAAGCTTCGAGGAAGAATTAAAGGGGAGTGGAGCGTAATGTCCACATTCCTTTCGGATATGGAAAAGTTATTCACAGCTGCATTGGGGACAGAAGGGATAAACGGTGTTATCGTAAATCCCTGGAACCGCACATTGATGATGGACAAGAATCTGATCCAGATTGTGTTGGAAAATCAACATTCCTGACTGTAAGACCCGGCATTCAGGTCCGATATATAGAGAAAGACGTTCAGAAGAACAGGGGGAATGAGTTATGGCGTTTGGGATTGCATTTGAAAATGGGATCAGATACGACGGCAGGACGGGCGGAGAAGCGCATAAGCCCAGAACAGACCGCATGGAAAAAGAATTTAAGCTGGAGACGGCACCTTACAGTGGAATGGCGGAGAATGGCATGATTTGCTATAAGGGGGTTGTGTTTACCTGTGATACCGAGAATAACCGGATCTGTCTGGGAGATACGACCGATCTGAAGAAATGTATCAATATTCCGCTGGCGGGAGGCGGAAGTCTGCTGGTCAACAGAGACAATCTGGACGAGCTTTCCAGGGCGATCGGAATGTTTTCGCCGGAGGATGTCAAGCGCATTATGCAGGCAATCGCACAGGATACAAAGGTACAGCAGATGCAAAAGGAACTGGACGATGAAAAGAACAGCATTGGTAATTTGGCAGCCGGTGAATAAAATCTGGTGTTGAAGAGTTCAAGAGAGAGGAGCGCGCGGATGAATGGATATGTGATAGGGTTGGTAATACTGATTGTGCTGGTGCTTGCGGCTTCTGTAGCAGCCTCTGTGATCCGGGATATCGACTATAAGAGACAGCTTTCGGGAAAGAGACAGTTTCGTAAGCTGGATGATGGAAAACGCATACCGCATGATCTGCGCGAGAGACAGCCGGAAGATCCGGAAGTTGCTTATCTGGGAGCGAAGATCAAACCGGATCTGGAACTGCGGCAGAAATAGAAAGCGTTCGTTTACATTCCTGCTTTTTAATAAAAGCAAGGAACTCTGGGAGCGGAAGAGGCTTTGAAAAATAGAAGCCCTGGATGTAGTCAATGCCAAGCTGCTCCATTGCAGTAAGTTGCTCCTGCGTCTCGATTCCCTCGGAGACAATACCGAGCTTCATGCCCTGAATCATATGCATGGCAGCGTTCATGACAAAACGACCTTTCTGGCTGCTAAAATATGCCTGGGTCATTACCCGGTCAAATTTGACGATCTGAACAGGCATCTCGACAATATAGTTCAGATTAGACTGCCCTGTTCCAAAATCATCCAGTGAGAAGCTGACACCGTAGGCAATCAGCTTTTCCATGTTGGCAAGCAGTGTCTGCTTCATCTCCATAGTTGCGGATTCAGTGATTTCCAGATTGATATTGGAAGGATCAATCTGATAACGTTCCATGATGCGGATATAGCGCTCGGCAAGTTTTTCGTCGGAACACTGTGCAACAGAGAGATTGACTTCGATGTAATGAAGCCCATATTGTGCAAGCTGTTCGTTGCGGATGGCATGGCATACTTTTTCAAATACGATCTCACCGATCTGATGAATGCGACCGTTCTCTTCGGCAGCGCAGATAGAATCATATACCGGCAGCAGATCTCCGTGGGCATCGTACATGCGCACCAGTGCTTCGGCGCAGGTAAAAGCCTTCTGTCTTGTGGAATAGATGGGCTGAAAAAATACTTCTATCCGGTTTTGCGATATGGCATCGTCGATTTTCTGGATCAGATCATTTTCGGCGTACATGCGTGCTGCGACAGAGGCATCCACGGGAATAAAACGCTGCACAGTCTGCTTGATTTTTGTCCTGCGGCAATAGCGCAGCAGAGAAAAGAAGTCTTCCTGGCAGGGCGTTAAAAGACAGTCTTCCAGAAAAAGAATTTTCAGATTGCTGCCCGAGGAAGCTGACAGGTAGGTGTCCAGCGCAAATTTTTGGATGGAAGCAGTAGCGGCATGATTCCACATGGACGCGGGGGTCAGCATTACGATCTCATCATCTGCGGTCTTAAAAATGTATGCACCGTCAGTAGACAGCAGCTTTTTTGCCAGATCCTGCATTGTCTGCTGTGAGTCGTCCTCCGAAAATCGGTGATCATTGATGAATACAAAGGCGGTATAAGCAGACCTGTCATAATAGATCTGATGAATAAATTCATAAAAAGCAGTCTGGTTATACATACCGCTTGCACGGTCGAGATTGATTTCAGGATTTTCAAATTGCAGGTAAATGATGACAACACCAAGGCAGCTGCCAAATCCCACAATCAGGATTTCAGGATTTAAAAACTGGATGATAGCTGAGAGTATCCATACGAGCATCCAGAGTAACATTCCTGTGCGTCTGCGCACACGGATCTGTCTGCGATATTTCAGGATGAGGGCAAAATTCAGCAGGATTAGTCCGACCGCACCAAGATACGTCATGAGTGCAGAAGAACCATAAGTGTATACGATGTGTGTAACAGGATCACAGTATATGGAAATCGGAAGAAGATAGATGGAAAGACAGACGACGGAGGTGATAAGCAGGATAAGGTGCTCTGTTTTCCGGAAGGCTTTGTTGGAGAGCAGAATATCCACGCCGATATACATAACACCGCATAAAGCGGTCAGCACCAGGGTGATAAGGTAGGTTTTGCACACAAATGTTACAAAGAGTGCAGGCAGATGGGAAGCGGATTCAATTGCGACAATGGAAAGGATGTCCATCAGGATGCATAACACCGTGACCGCATAGAAACGCAAAAAAGCGCGCCGCGAATACGTCTGCAGCGTGTGCTGCTGATGGTAGAGCAGATATAGAATCACTAATAAAACAAATCCACATGCCTGTACTTTTATATTCATAACTCCATTACCTCATTCGTATAGAAGCATCTATGTAAGTGGCTTTCTCCCTGAATTTATGGTATCATAAATGGCAGCGGATGGGAACGGAAAATCTGTGGAATTGATAGAAAATGACGGAGGTTTTCTCAGAATATTATAGATCAGGAGGAAGCAGATATGGACATGTCCCTGCTTCAGACAAAAATGAAGCCTGCAACACCGCTGCCAGAACTTCAGACAGTGGAAGATATCTATAGATGGATCGATGAAAATATTGCATATGGATGGCAGGATAAAGACGGAGGAACGCATACCAGCGAAATGAAAGATTTCCGGAGATTGTACCGGACAATGTCTGTGACGGAAACCCTGCGACAGAAGATCGGAACCTGCATTGAACAGGTTGCACTTATGCATGAACTACTGGATGCAATCGGCTTCCGAACCAGATGTACTGCTGTCGGATATTTGAGCCGGATGATTACGGAATATTATGTGAAGCTGCGCGGTGGAAAAGAGAGTCCTACCACCTGTTTTTCCGGCGTGCCGGCAGGGGTATCATTCCGGGAGTTCAACGCATTTATCAACCATCTGGCATAGGAACGGAGCAATGCTCGGAAACACGCGCTGTGGCGTCACCAGAAAAAGGGGTATGCATATAATATGCATACCCCTTTTGGTAAAATAATGGATGGTGTTTTACTTAGCCGAAGTATCTCTTTAAGAGTCCCTCGAAAGCCTTGCCGTGTCTGGCCTCATCTCTGGCCATCTCATGAACGGTATCGTGGATTGCATCGAGGTTGGCAGCCTTAGCTCTTTGCAAGATCAGTCTTGCCAGCAGTCGCGCCGTTCTCTGCATCGACTCTCATCAGGTTCTTCTTCGTGCTGTCCGTTACCACTTCGCCGAGAAGTTCTGCAAACTTTGCAGCGTGCTCAGCCTCTTCGTAAGCTGCCTTCTCATAGTACATTCCGATCTCCGGGTATCCCTCGCGGTGTGCAACCCGTGCCATTGCAAGATACATACCTACCTCGGAGCACTCTCCCTCGAAGTTTGCTCTCAGATCAGAAAGAATATCTTCGCTGACGCCCTGTGCAACGCCGACTACATGCTCGGCAGCCCATACCTTTTCGCCTTCCTGAAGCTTGAACTTCTCGGCCGGTGCCTTACATACCGGGCAGAACTCCGGAGCAGCCTCACCCTCGTAAACATAACCGCATACTGCATACATACTTTGCCATAATTCATTCTCCTTTTCTTATAAAAATTTTAATTGGAATCAATAATAGTAACTGTTACTGATTTTAAACTGCAAAAAAGCTTTTGTCAATATCTTTTTTGCAATTTTCAGATCAGGATGAGCATTTTTCAGATGCTTTACAGGAAGGGCAGGCACCGTAGAAATAGGTAATATGCCCTTCAATCTCACCGATCAAAGTCCTGGCCGGCAAGAATGTTGATATGATCTAAGCCACTCACCGTAAGATCCATCCACACAGCCGCAATGACGGCAGATGAAATGATAGTGAGGGGCAGGATTCCCGTCGAAACGATCCGGTCCAATCCCCGGGGAAAGCTTCTGGATCTCGCCGATTTCCGCAAGCAGGTTCAAGTTGCGGTAGACGGTTCCAAGGCTGATATTCGGAAATTCCTTGCGGATATTCAAATAAACGGTCTCGGCGGTAGGGTGATCATACCGGGTTACAAGAAAATTCTTGATAGACTCCCGCTGTTTACTGTACTTCAGCATGGATACGATACATCCTTTCGTTAAAACTAGTAATTGTTACTGATATCATCTTACACGCACAGAAAGAATTTGTCAAGAGAAAAATAGGAATAATAATTATTTTTTAAGAATTCTATTTATGGAATGCGTGCATATATATGAAGATAAGGATAGAAGCATCAGGGAGTGCCCATGGCGGGAATGAAGCGGTTTGTTACATATATATATGCCTATGAGGAGGAAAAAAAGGGAAGCAATGTTGGATTTGCAAGAATTGAGATCCGGAGACAGGATGCAAGAATTGAGATACATCTGCGTGGCGTCTATGCGGCGTCTGCGGCATGCAGAGTGTATCTGTTCCAGCGGGAAGCGTCAGGCGGGAAGGAAGCAACCGGTGTGACTGGGGTATTGGTCGGCGAGATGAAGCTGGCGAACGGAAGCGGTGATGGCATCGTTGTCTTAAAAGGCGGCAGAGTCAGCATCTCCTTATGGCATTACAGAGATGGAGGGATTGTTTTTTGTCATCGGAGAAGAGCGGATTCTGATGAGCCGGTGGCGCGAGGGGGCTCCGTTTAAGGTGGGGCTGTCCGGATTCCGGGAGTGGCAGCCGGAGGAGACGAAGGAGAAGACCGCAGAAAGGGCTGGCAGCAGAAACTGCGGCGCAAAACGAAGTGCGAGAAGCAGCCGCGGTGCAGCCGGAACAGAACAGCCGGATGGCGGTAAAAGGGATGGCACAGGGAAAGCAGGGGGAAGCAGCCGCGGCGCAGCCGGAACAGAAAGAACAGACACCGGCACAGGATGTGCCGTCCGGATCCAGAGTGGAGATGGCAGCGGCGGGGGAGGAGATGGAGGCGATTCATGCCACTGAGCTTCCCATGCGCAATCTGTTCCCGGAATACGACTGGAATGCCGTGTGGGAGGAGCTCTGAGAACATAAGCCGGTGGCTCTGTTTGAGGAGTGGGATATGCAGTGCATCCAGCTGGAATTAAAGGATCTGCGGAGTCTGCCGAAAAATACTGGTATCTGGGCAACAACAGCTTTCTGCTGCATGGGTTTTCAATTATCGGTATCTGCTGCTTGGCAGGACGGCGGAAGAACGCTGGTTCCTTGGCGTGCCGGGAGTGTATCAGAGACAGGAGCGCGTGATGGCAGCTATTTTCGGATTCCCGGAATTCTTTGCCGCCGGTCCGGGCTGTGAGCGCGGGGCAGCAGGGAACCGGTCAACCATTTTGGCTGCTGGGTGCGTTATATCGAAGAGTAAGGGTTTAAAAGGGCATAGCGGATGTGGTCTTTCCATTTTCCCTGAATCTGTGTGCAGGCGTATTCCGGTGCCCTCACATGTGAAGCCAATGGCCTCCAAAAGCCGTAGAGAGAGTATTTTCCGGCATCACGCGGGCAAACACGCGGTGCAGCGAAAGATCGGTAAAAGCGATGTTTAGAACCTTTGTCACGGCTTCCCTGGCGTAGCCATGATGCTGGAATGCGGCGTCGAGCTTGTAGCCGATCTCGCTGCAGCAGTACGGCATGCGCAGAATATCGTGCAGGCAGACGGTTCCGATGATGATCCGCGGGTTGGTTTTTAAGAAGACATAAAAACGGATCGAGGCACATTTCCGTGCGAGATCATACTCACATTTTAGAATGGCCTGCTGATGCGCCGGGGTCAGAAAATAAGGGGACGTGTCGGCTCATAGCGTTCAAAGAGTTCACGGTTGCGGCACTGGAAAGCCAGAACCTCGTTCGTGTCATCAGGGGTCAGTATTTTTAAGATCAGACGATCGGTTGTATACATGGTATGGACAGGAAAACTGCCGGTCATATGGTTGCTGCAGTTCATACAATACTCCCTCTGCCGAAATTGTTCCATCGACAAAATGCATCAAATCGGCTAAAATAAGTCTATACTATAGTATAGCATTTCTGGAGAAACTGTCCATGACACAGGAAGAAAAATATATGAAAGCGGCAATCCGCGAGGCAAAAAAGGCATATGCGCTCGAGGAGGTGCCGATCGGCTGCGTGATTGTCCAGAATGACAGGATCATTGCGCGGGTTACAACAGGAGAAATACAGAGGGAAATACACTGGCGCACGCGGAGCTTACCGCGATCAAAAAGGCGAGCAAAAAGACTGGCGACTGGCGGCTGGAAGACTGCACAATGTATGTCACATTAGAGCCGTGCCAGATGTGTGCGGGAGCCATTGTACAGAGCCGCATGAAAAAGGTCGTGATCGGCAGCATGAACCCGAAGGCGGGGTGCGCCGGGTCGGTGCTGAACCTGCTTCAGATGGCACAGTTCAACCATCAGGTCGAGATCGAGAGAGGCGTGCTGGAAGAGGAATGTTCGACGATGCTCTCCGGCTTCTTCCGGGAACTGCGCGATAAGAAAAGAGCTTGCGTGAAAACACGCAGAATGCTTGACAATCGGGCGTCAGATAGGATATACTTAAGTCTCCGAGCAGCCGGGGTGGTAGCGGTACCCTGTACCAACAATCCGCTATAGTTGGGGTGATGCCGAACAGAGGATCAGGTAAGCTGTAAAGCTGCCCACCATAAGTGGCGTTGACGTCTGGGTCTTACGCAACAGGAATCTGTGAACCGGGTCAGGTCAGGAATGGAGCAGCCCTAAGCAGAAGCTCTTGTGTGCCGTGAGGGTGCCTGGGCTGAGCTAACTGTGGTGGTAACGTTTATGGTTTTGGATTCGAAGCGAGGCGCCGGATTTTGCGTTTTATAAGTGTTTTCTAAATGAATTCTGGCAGATGACTTTTGAGAGAAGGAGAGATACCATGTGGGATAAGGCGAGAAAGATACTTTACCGTGGCGGAGAGATCTTAGAGCTTCTGATGGCGGCAGCCGTCGTGGCGGGGATTCTGGTGGCGATGATCACGCTTGTGCCGGAACTGGCACGCTACTGGAACACCGGACGATGACCGGTGCATTTATGGAGTATCTGGATGCCGTGTTTAACGTTGTCATCGGAATTGAGTTTTTAAAGATGCTCTGCAAGCCGAGTTCGGCGAACATCATTGAGGTGCTGATTTTCCTGATCGCGCGACATATGATTGTCCAGACGACCACGCCGCTCGAGGATCTGCTCTCGGTGGTCAGCATCGGTATCCTGTTCTTCTTCCGGCGTTTTATGCTGATGACCAAACCGGATAAGGATCAGAACGTGCCAAAGCTTTTGGCGTGATAAAATCGTCACAGAGCAGCGGGACAGCTCAGGCGGCGCATGTGGATACAGAGAAAAATGCAGAAGGCAGCAAAGGCGCCGGGGAAAAATAGTACATGGATTGACAGATGCATGACGGTGTTGTATGCTGGGAGTTAGAGATGACTAACAAAAGCACAACCCGTCATGCATTTATTTTCGTACAAGCATTGCTTTTGTAAAAGCGCTATATAATAAAAGCATAACGGGGGCGCAGCCCGCATGAACACGGGAAGTAAGCGCTTACATTAAACACAATGTCAAAGGAGAGAGTATACTATGTTCGGATTTGGTCAGTTGATCGATATCTTGAAGAAAGATCCAAAGAAAATTGTTTTTACAGAGGGAAATGACCCGCGTATTTTAGAGGCAGCATCCAGATTACTGGCAGGTACCTTCCTGCACCCGATTCTGGTTGGTAACCCGGATGAGATTTTTAAGGCTGCTGAGGAGAGCGGATTCAATATTCGTGGCGCTGAGATCATTGATCCGGCAAACTATGACAGATTTGACGAGATGGTAGATCTGTTCTGTGAACTCAGAAAGAGCAAAGGTGTGACACCGGAGCAGGCAAAGGGCATTCTGTCCCAGGCGAACTACTTCGGAACCATGCTTGTAAAGATGGGCGTTGCAGATGCACTTCTCGGCGGAGCAACCTACTCCACCGCAGATACCGTACGTCCTGCATTACAGCTGATTAAGACCAAGCCGGGCAACTCCATCGTATCTTCCTGCTTCATTCTGGTTCGTCCGTCTGCAACCGGTGAGAACGAGGTTCTTGCAATGGGTGACTGTGCAATCAACATCCATCCGACCGAGGATGAGCTGGTTGAGATCGCAGGTGAGTCTGCAGAGTGTGCGAAGATCTTCGGTGTAGATCCGAAGGTTGCATTCTTAAGCTACTCTACCTTAGGTTCCGGCAGGGGTGAGGATGTAGACAAGATGCGCAATGCAGCAGCAAAGGCAAAGGCAAAATATCCGTCTCTTCCGATCGAGGGCGAGTTACAGTTTGATGCAGCAGTATCCCCGCGTGTTGCACGTACCAAGTGCCCTGGCAACGAAGTGGCAGGACATGCAAACACCTTTATTTTCCCGGACATCAACGCCGGAAATATCGGATATAAGATTGCGCAGCGTATGGGTAACTTTGAGGCATATGGTCCGATCCTGCTTGGCTTAAATGCGCCGATCAACGATCTGTCCCGCGGATGCAACGCTTCCGAGGTATATTCCATGGCAATCATCACGGCTGCACTGGCATAATCCGGACACTGCACAGAACAATAGAATGACAGTCATTTGTGGCATGGCGTGACGCTGTGCCACATTTTTTTGAGGGAAAAATGGAAGCATTACTTTTTACCAGAGAAGATTTGAAAAAACTGATTGTACCGCTCATTATCGAGCAGGCACTTGCTTTGAGCATCGGGCTGTTTGACACGCTGATGGTCTCCTCGTGCGGCGAAGCAGCGGTGTCGGGTGTGTCGTTAGTGGACAGCATCAGCACGCTGCTGATCCAGATCCTATCGGCACTTGCAACCGGTGGCGCTGTGGTGTGCAGCCAGTATATAGGCAAGAAGATGCCGGAGAGGGCAAAACTGTCCGCCGGACAGCTGATGCTTATCATGCTTGTGTCCGCAGGGACGGTGATGGTGCTGGTTTTGCTGTCCTACCGTTTTTTGCTTCGGGCAATTTTCGGACAGATTGATGCGGACGTCATGCAGAATGCGGAGATTTATTTTATCATTTCCGCCATATCCTACCGTTTCTGGGCGTCTACAACGCGGGAGCGGCGTTGTTCCGGGCAATCGGAAACAGCAAGGTCAGCATGTATACAAGTCTGGTCATGAACGTGATCAATATCGGCGGTAACGCGGTGCTGATCTTCGGGCTTAAGATGGGCGTGATGGGCGCAGCGCTTGCAACGCTCACGGCGCGGATTGTATCGGCGCTGGTCATGGTTGTGCTGCTCTCAAGGAAGGACAACCCGCTGTGCATTGCGACACCGGGCTGTATGAAGCCGCAGAGGGATGTGATCGGAAAAATTTTAAAGATCGGTATTCCGAGCGGTGTGGAAAACGGAATGTTCCAGATTGGAAAACTTCTGGTGTCGAGTCTGACCGCGACGTTTGGAACGGCGGCAATCGCGGCGAATGCGGTTGCAAACAGTGTGGCGGGATTTGCCAATATTCCGGGGATTGCGATCGGACTTGCGATCGTGACGGTCATTGGCAGATGCATAGGAGCCGGGGAAAAAGAACAGGCGAAATACTACAGCAAGCGTCTGCTTGGTCTGGCTTATGCGGGAATGGTGCTGGCGGATCTGGCACTGTTTGCACTTGTAAAACCAATCATTGCCTGCTTTGCGTTATCGGCGGAAGCGGCACGGATTGCCACACAGCTTCTGGTAAGTTTCGCGGTCTGCGCGGCGCTGATCTGGCCGCTCAGTTTTACCCTTCCGAATGTGCTGCGCGCCGCAGGGGATGCAAAGTATACGATGGAGGTCAGCGTTTTTTCCATGTGGGTTTTCCGCGTGGCAAGCAGTTACTTTTTTGCCGGAACGATGGGACTTGGCGTGCTCGGCGTATGGATCGGCATGTATGTGGACTGGGCGTTCCGCACGCTGCTTTTCGTGATCCGCTACCGGCGTGGCAGGTGGCTGGAAAAGCGCGTTGTATGATGCCGCAAGGGAATGGATTCCTAATATTTTCTTATTTTTTGATAATACAGTTTCATTTTTGCGGGAAATACGGTAGAATATCAGAGAAATACGTTCAGATGATGAGGATTTTGAAGAAATGTACAAGAATATGGGAAAAGTAAAACGCACACTGGAGGAGTATGCCATTCTGACGGTTGCCACGCTGATTCTGGTGGTGGGTGTTTATGTGTTCAAGTTCCCGAATAATTTTCGTTTGGAGGAGTCACGGGTATCGCGGTTGTCCTAAGTGCCGTTATGCCGGCAACTCCGGAAATATCACATTTATCATCAATATGGTGCTGCTGGTGGTAGGATTTATTTTCCTCGGGAAAAGCTTTGGCATCCGCACCGTGTATGTGAGCGTGCTGATGTCTGTGGGGCTAAGCCTTGCGGAAGTGTGGTTTCCGATGGAGCATCCGCTGACGACGCAACCGGTACTGGAACTGATGTATGCGATTGTGCTGCCGGCATTCAGTGCGGCGATCATGTTCAATATCGGAGCATCCGGAGGCGGTACGGATATTATCGCCATGATCCTTAAAAGTATACGAAGCTGAACATCGGAGGCGCGCTGTTTCTGGTGGATCTGGGGATTGTCATAGCTTCGTGTTTTGTGTTTGATGCACAGACGGGACTTTGTTCGCTCTGCGGACTTCTGGCGAAGTCGCTCGTTGTGGACAATGTCATTGAAAGTATCAACCTGTGCAAGTATTTTACGATCATCTGCAATGATCCGGAGCCCATCTGTGATTTTATCACGAATGAGCTGCACCGCAGTGCAACGATCTATAAAGCCGAGGGGCATATGAGCACAACCAGAAGACGATCATTATCACCATTATGAAGCGCTCCCAGGCGGTAGAACTGCGTAATTACATCCGCATCCACCAGCCGACCGCATTTATTGCTATCACGAACAGCAGTGAGATCATCGGCAAGGGATTCCGCGGGTTTAATTGATAGTAAAAGGTTTTATGAAAATTTGGGAAGACGAAGGCAGTGCTATATCCGTGCTGCCATGGAGAAGAATTCAGAGGCGGAGAACGAGGCGCTGAAGGCACAGCTGGATGCGATCGACTGGTCTGTGTTAGAGCAGATTGAGCGCAAGGAGACCGTGAACGAGCGGGGCGTATTCGCACCGCTTGAGGCGGTTGAGACGGAAGAAATTGAGCGGCGCAGGGACGAGTTCCGGGAACTCGGCATCAAGGCGATCCAGGAAAAGTCGGAGCGGTTCTTCTGGCGGGGGACAGGGAACGCGTCTCGGACTGGACAGACCGAAGGGAACACTCAATAAATATCGGGATTCACCGGGAGCTGTTTTTGTTTCAGCAGCTCATCCGTAACCTGATGGACGTGACGGATGAAGCCGGCGCGTATGTTCCGCTTTATATCATGACGAGCAACATCAACCATGACGACACGCAGGCATTTTTTGAGGAGCACAGTTACTTTGGTTACCCGAAGGAGTATGTGAAATTTTTCGTGCAGGAGATGGAACCTGCCTGTGATCATCAGGGGCGCGTATATATGGAGTCCCGTACCAGGGTTGCCATGTCCCCGAACGGCAATGGTGGCTGGTTTGGTTCCATGGTGAATGCAGGGCTGCTTTCCGACATCCGTTCCACGGGATTGAGTGGATCAATGTATTTGCTGTGGACAACTGCCTGCAGAGAATCGCAGACCCGCTGTTCATCGGTGCAACGATTGCCTACGGCTGTGAGAGCGGCGCGAAGGTTGTCAGAAAGGCAGCGCCGGATGAGAAAGTGGGGTGCTCTGTACCGAGGACGGCAAGCCATCGATCGCGGAGTATTATGAGATGACACAGGAGATGGCGACCGCGCGGAAGGCAAATGGTGACCTGCTCTATGGATTTGGTGTGATCTTAAACTACGTCTTTTCCGAGAAGCGTCTGGAGGAGATCGCGGATGCACATATGCCGATCCATGTGGTAGAGAAGAAGATTCCGTATATGGACGAATCCGGCAGCCTGGTGAAGCCGGATGCACCGAACGGATACAAGTTTGAGACACTTGTCCTCGATATGGTACACATGATGGCGGACTGCGTTCCTTACGAGGTCGACAGAAAGCGGGAGTTTGCGCCGATCAAGAATCTGCACGGCGTGGATTCGCTCGACAGCGCCCGCGAGCTTATGCAGGGCTGCGGCATCGAATTGTAACATAAAACGGACGGGCTTCCCGGCGGGAAGTCCGTCCGTTTTTGCTGCAGAAGATTTAATAAATATTTTATGGGGATTCAACGGCGGGTTCATGAATGTCTGATATAATAATACCTGATGATGGAAAACAGACAATGGAGGTTTTTATAAATTGGAGGAACAGGGGAAGCAGCAGGAAATAGAAATCGAAGAGGTGACCGCACAGGAGAATGTGATCGCGGTGCGGGATCTGGTGCCGATGCGTGCGGCGATGGATGACAGCATGGAACGGATCGCAGATATGAAGGACCAGTTTTCACAGACGATCGATCCGATCCTGCGCATGTACAATGCGGCGATGTGTGCAACGACGGCAAGGCTTGAGATAATAGAGGACGAGTTCAAGTACCGGAAGCTGCGCTGTCCGATCCACCATATTGACACCCGCCTGAAGTCGGCGAAGAGTATTCTGGGCAAGCTCCAGAAGAAGGATCTGGATCTGACGCTGTCGGCTGCCTGCAACAACATCTACGACATCGCGGGAATCCGTGTTGTCTGCTCTTATATCAAGGACGTCTATCTGATCCGCGACCGTCTGATGGCGCAGGATGATGTTATGATTATGCAGATCAAGGATTACATAGAGACGCCGAAGGAGAACGGTTACCGGAGTCTTCACATGGTCATCCGGGTGCCGGTATATTTTATGAACAAAAAGCAGCTGGTGCCGGTGGAACTGCAGATCCGCACGCTGGCGATGGATCTGTGGGCAAGCCTGGAGCATGACATCAAATATAAGTGTCTGTATCAGACGGAGACGGAGAATTTCTCCGAGGAACTAAAGGAATGCAGCCGGCTCATTTACGAGGCGGAGGAGAAAATGGAGATCATGAACCGTACACTGGAAGCATAAGGGGAGGCGCGGGCGATGAGAGAGAAACAGAATCCGGTCGAAAAAGAATGGGCAGCAGTTGTCAAGGCAGAGGAGCGCTTTCTGCGCCATGCCATGCCGGCGCGGACGGCGGGCTGGCAGGAGAAGATCACGCGCTATGTGCCACAGAAGCTGGAGGCGACTCTGCACACCGCTTTTTACAAAGCGTTTGAACTGATCTTTGACAAGGGAACGCCGGTGATAGAGAAGACCTGTCAGAAGGAGAAAAAGGAGCAGAATTATAAGATCAATGCTTACGCCGCAGAGGTGCGCGACACGAGACATGCCCTGCGGGCATTCGGGAGAGAGGCGGGTGCCAGCCGGAACCTGAATCTGGCGGTATCGGCGGTGGAAGGTGTCGGCATGGGATTTTTCGGTCTGGGTCTGCCGGATATACCGCTGTTCCTCGGTGTTTTGTTGAAAAGTATCTACGAGGTCGCACTCAGCTACGGATACACGTATGACACGCAGGAGGAGCAGATCTTCATATTAAAGCTGATCGAGACGGCATTGTCGCACGGCGAGCAGCTTGCCCAGAACAATATGGAGCTGAATCTGTGGATGCGTGAGCGTACGTTTTCCGTTTCCAGAAACGAGCAGATCCGGCGCACATCGGATGCACTGGCGGGAGAACTGCTGTATCTGAAATTCGTGCAGGGACTGCCGGTAGTCGGTATGGTCGGTGGAGTTTCCGATATGGTTTATCAGAAGCGCATCAGCGATTATGCAGCAGTTAAATATAAAAGACGTTTTCTTGAGACAAAGAGGAAGACCGGGGAAGAAAAGAGACATCCGGCAGGATAAGTTTGCGGATGGCATGCAGAAGGGGAAGCCGTTATTCGGCTTCCCCTTCTGCGACAATATCCTCAAGAACATGAATCAGGTCATACATGTTGTTGAGACAGACATTCCGTTCCAGAATCAGATTTTTCAGATCAGCAGACAGGGTATCAAACCGGTCGCGGATCTCGGGAGATACATAAGATGCCATAAGATTACCTCACTTTTTCATACTTCAGAAAAGTATGAGCATCCGGAGAGCTTTTTATGTGTAAAAAATGCCGTAAAGGTGGTATGATAGTGGAGAAAAAGTGGAATGGAATAAGAGTATGAATGAGAAAATTTACTGCCGGATCAGGCGTGTGCGCGCGGTATTTCTGACATTTTTCCTGACGGCAGCAGTTGTTTTGACAGACGCACAGAACATCCGGGAAAAGGAATACGAAAAAACAGAGATCATATACTGTATTGGGGACAGTATCACATACGGCAGCGGTCTGGAGGATGAGGAACGGCTGACGAAGTCGTATCCGGCGCAGCTAGGAATCCGGCTTGGCCCGCGCTACCTCATTTTCAATTACGGCGTGAGAGGAGCAACCCTGCAGGATCTTTCCCGGAAAAGCTACCGCAACATGGGGTATCTGAACGTGATAGAGGCGCAGTCCCCGGATGTGGTGATTATTATGCTGGGAACCAACGATTCCAAACAGAAATACTGGGATGCAGAGAGGTATGAGGAACAGTATCTTGCATTGATTGACGAACTTCACAATCTGCCGGGACATCCGTATCTGTATCTGATGGCACCGCCGAAGCATTTCCTGCGGAGGAGGAGAGATCCTATACGGGATTAACAATGATGTGATCGGAGGAGAGATATCCGGAACCTTGTGCCGGACATCGCGGAGCAATCGGGCTGCGGAACGCTGGATCTCTACGCGCTGACGCAGGATCACCCGGAATATTTCGTGGATTGAATTCACCCGACCGAGGAAGGATATGCGCTGATTGCGCAGATGGTTGCGGATCAGATCCGGGCAGACCGGAATGCGGGCGTGTGGTGACGCGGTTAAAAGGGCTTCAAAAATTACAAAATATGATATAATGAATCCATTCATCTGAAACGGAGTATGGCGTAGTTTGGTAGCGCGCACGGCTGGGGGCCGTGAGGTCGCAGGTTCAAATCCTGTTACTCCGATTCCTTGGCAGGGGCACGGCAGGCGGAGCGATCCGTCTGGCGGCTTAAGAAAGAGAGAGACCGTATATTGCGGTGTCTCTTTTTTATGTAATAGGAAACTTCGTTCCTATTACACAAAAACGTTCCGCGGGGATGTGCAGCTCGCGGTGAGGTACATAATGCTTTGCATACCGCTGGGGCGCAAGTGTGCGGCAAGCGCACACTTTGTTTTAGGAAAAAAGAAAGGCATAGAAAAACCCGGCAGAATCAATTTATGATTCTGCCGGGTTTTGTGACAGCGGAGACGGCGTGATTCGAACCCGCGTGCCCCGGAGGGCTAACGCATTTCGAGTGCGCCCCGTTATGACCGCTTCGATACGTCTCCGAATGAATGGATCACAGAGGATTCTACTGTGAGACACTCGATTAGTATATCATATCTGGTTTATTTTGCAAGATGCTTTCGCGAAAAGTCTTGAAATAAGTTTTTCGGGAGATACTATTTTATAGCATAACAGGAGGGTAAGGTATGGAAAATAAGACACGGGAAGCAATTCGGTTTGAGGGAAGCGTGCAGGGCGTTGGATTCCGCTACCGGATGTCACAGCTTGCAAGACACTACGATGTGACGGGATGGGTCAGAAATGAGTACGATGGAAGCGTCTCGGCAGAACTGCAGGGGAGACGGGAGGCGATCGACGAGATCATTGCGCGCCTTAGGGAGGATTCCTATATTTATCTGGACAGAGTGAGCCGGCAGAAACTCGAATTAAACGAAGAGGAGCGGGCATTTTCCGTGCGCTATTAGGCGCTGCGGCGCTGGTGCTGTGAAACACAGTTGCAAAATGGCGTCGAAGAGGGTAATATTCTATATAGAAAAACTGCGGTCCGGATGCGGACCCACAGACCATGAACTGATGGTACGAAAAGACGGAAACAGGAGGAGAAGCAGATGAAGAGAATCGGTATGTTGACGAGTGGCGGAGACTGCCAGGCATTGAATGCTGCCATGCGCGGTGTTGTTAAAGGACTCAGCGAGAACGTGGATGAATTGGAAGTATATGGTTTTGAATGGCTATAAAGGTCTGATTTACGGGGACTACCGGCTGCTGACATCCGCGGATTTCTCCGGTATTCTGACGAAAGGCGGCACGATTCTCGGATCATCGCGACAGCCGTTTAAGCAGATGCGTGTGCCGGATGCAAACGGACTGGATAAGGTGGAGGCGATGAAGGCGACCTACCACAAGCTCAACCTGGACTGTCTGGTGATCCTCGGAGGAAACGGAACACAGAAGACGGCGAACCTGCTTCGGGAAGAGGGTTAAATACTATCCATCTGCCGAAGACGATCGACAACGATATTTACGGGACGGACGTCACATTCGGATTTCAGAGTGCCATCAATATCGCCACAGATTGCATTGACTGTATCCACACGACGGCAGCGTCCCACAACCGCGTCTTTATTGTTGAGGTCATGGGGCATAAAGTCGGCTGGCTGACGCTTTATGCTGGCGTTACGGGGGCGCGGATATTATTCTGCTTCCGGAAATACCGTACGACATCGAGAAAGTGATTGCCGCGATCAACAAGCGCACGAAGGCAGGAAAGGATTTACCATACTTGCGGTTGCCGAGGGAGCCATCTCCAAGGAGGATGCGGCGCTCTCCAAGAAAGAGTACAAGGAAAAAGTGGCAAAGCGGAAATATCCGTCTGTTTCCTACGAGATTGCAGACCGTATATTCAAGGAGACCGGCGTCGAGGTGCGCGTGACTGTACCGGGTCACACACAGCGCGGCGGAAGCCCATGTCCGTATGACCGTGTGCTCTGCACGAGACTCGGTTCGGCGGCGGCAAAAGCGATCATGGACGAGAACTACGGCAACATGGTTGCCATGGTCAATGGCAAGATCAAATATGTACCGCTCGGAGACGTGGCGGGCAAATTAAAAACGGTCGATCCGAACGACCAGATGATAAAAGAAGCAAAGCGGATTGGAATCAGCTTTGGAGATTAAGGTGAGGGAAAAGCATGTCATATCAGGCATTATATCGTAAGTTCCGTCCGCAGGAGTTTGAGGATGTAAAAGGACAGGATCACATTGTAACAACATTAAAAAATCAGATTAAAGCAGACAGAATCGGACATGCTTATCTGTTTTGCGGAACCAGAGGAACAGGAAAAACCAGTATCGCGAAGATATTTGCCAGAGCGGTCAACTGTGAACACCCGGTGGACGGGAGTCCGTGCGGGGAATGTCCGACATGCAGGGCGATTGCGGCGGGCAATTCCATGAACGTCATCGAGATCGACGCGGCATCGAACAACGGTGTCGACAACATCCGCCAGATCCGCGAGGAGGTGGAGTACCGTCCGACCGAAGGAAAATACAAAGTCTATATCATCGACGAGGTGCATATGCTTTCTACCGGAGCGTTCAATGCACTGCTTAAGACCCTGGAGGAACCGCCGGCGTATGTCATTTTTATTCTGGCGACCACCGAGGCGCACAAGATTCCGATCACGATTCTATCACGGTGCCAGCGCTATGATTTCCGCAGAATCTCGATCGACACGATCACTGCCCGCCTGCGGGAACTGATGGATGCGGAGCAGGTGACGGTGGAGGACAGGGCGCTGCGCTATATCGCCAAGGCGGGAGACGGCTCGATGCGTGACGCGTTAAGCCTTCTGGATCAGTGTATCGCTTTTTACCTGGGACAGGAGCTCACTTACGACAAAGTGCTGGATACGCTCGGAGCAGTCGACACAGAGATTTTCAGCCGCCTGCTGCGGCAGATCCTCGATAAAAATATCACGGGGCAATCCAGACCGTGGAGACGCTCGTGATCGAAGGACGGGAGTTAGGGCAGTTTGTCACGGATTTCACATGGTATCTGCGCAATCTGATGCTGGTGCAAAGCTCGGACGATATGGAGGATGTGCTTGACATCTCTTCGGAAAATCTGGCGCTCCTGAAAGAAGAGGCGTCTATGGTGGACGCCGATATTCTGATGCGCTATATCCGCATTTTCTCGGAGCTTGGCAGCCAGATCAAATATGCCAGCCAGAAGCGGATTCTGATTGAAATTGCAGTAATTAAGTTATGTAAACCTGAAATGGAAAAAGATTACACGTCCCTGGTGGACCGCATCGACAGCCTGGAGAAGAAACTGGAAAAAGGCGTTGTGATGGCGGCACCGGGGAGTGCCAGGCAGGGCGTAGGTGGAAGCGCGCAGGGGGCACAGGGAGGCTCGCTGCCCAAGGCAGAACTGCCCAAGGCGATTCCGGAGGATGTGAAGCAGGTGCTGACAAACTGGGGCGGCATCTTATCGCAGCTTACCGGCGTGACAAAGACGTATCTTAAGATGGCGACCCGGTCGCTCGGACCGAACGGGGAATTGATGCTGGTGTTCGATGACAAAAACGCTTATGAGTACGTCGAGCAGAACCGTTCGGATTGCCAGGACGCATTAAAAGCGGCAGCGGCGGACCGGATCGGCAAAGAGGTTGCGATTCTGGTGAAGTTAAACGATACGGGGCATGCCAGTGACGAGGTCTATCCGGATCTGGGCGCGCTCATTCAGATGGACATCGAGGAAGAGGATTTTTAAAGCTGGACGAATCACACAATTTATATTATGATAGATGGAACAGTCCTAAGAGAAAAGCAGGAGGAAGCAGACATGGCAAAAGAGGTGGATTCCCGGGCGGTATGCCGGGTAATATGAATAACTTAATGAAGCAGGCGCAGAAAATGCAGCGCCAGATGGAAGAGGCTCAGAAGGAGTTAGAAGAGAAGGAAGTGACTGCGGCAGCGGGCGGCGGAGCTGTGGAAGTGACGGTATCCGGCAAGCATGAGATAACGAAAGTAAAGCTTTCCCCGGAGGTTGTGGATCCGGATGACATCGAGATGCTGGAGGATCTGATTATGGCGGCGGCAAACGAGGCCTACCGTCAGTTAGACGAGTTTTCCCAGAGTTCCATGGCAAAGATTACCGGCGGCATGGGCGGACTTGGCGGAATGCCATTCTAATAGAATTTATAACTGCACCTGTGTGGCGATCGCGCTGTACGGGTGCAGTTTTGTTTTATGGCACTGCCGCTTTAGCGGGTAAATGCTGTTTGCTGATAAGCAATATTACGAGGAACGAAATTCAGATTTCAGGCAGGAAGGCATATGGAACATTCGTTGGAGAAAAATGGGAGCATTTCTTCCTGCCGATTTTTGCATCTGATTCCGTGTCTCTTGCCACGTTTTGACCATCCGACGGGTGCATGTCCTACAAATTGTCTTCCGGGGTGCGGACATGACCCTAGGATTGCTCAAAACTTGGAAAGACACGGATCATCGCAGATGCAAAAAACGGCTAGTTAGAAATGCCACATTTTTTGAACAGAATTTCCATATGCATTCTGCCTGAAAGCAAAAGTCGTGATCTTCTCATCACATTGCTTATCAGCAGACGGCAATGTCTATCTGATGCGGCAGTGCCATGAAACAAGAGCAACCTGCGTGGGGGCACATGGTGCTCAGAGCTTTGCCTTGAATACCTCGTCGGCGGGATAGCCGCCGGCGCACTTCTGCATGCCGCGCTGGATGCTGTCGGCGGAGGTGCCCCAGTCCTTGTCCTTGTTGCGGTAGTCGTTTTTCTCGACAAACCAGGACACTTCTTTTTGGAGCCGGTCGAGATTGTCCTGCATCATCGAGAAGGCTTTGGGATAAAACTCTTTTCTCGTCATCGGTCAGCTTGTCCTCGGCTGCCTCGATCAGGTCGCCGAAGTGCGGCAGGCAGAATCCTGCTTTTTAAAAGTGCGCGGAATTCCTCATTTTTCTTATACAGATCGAAAAAGTATCCAGATAACGGCCGTAGATCTGATGGAAATGGTCGCAGACATAGCAGTCGGTGGTCTTAGCGGCGATCCATGCGCCGAGGCGTTTTGGACGCATTTCCGGATGAGACATCCGTGTGCTTCATGCGCTTGATAAAGCTGGATTTGCCGGGCGTAAAATGTGCCAGCTCACCGCCGAGCCCTGATTCAGCTTTTAAGTGTGTGCTTAAGATCAGGGCGTTGCCGAGCCGGTTGCCGTAGTCGTACATCATCTTGAAGTGGTGGCGGCAGAAACCGGTGGCGTCTGTTTGGCACGGATAGCATCTTCCATATAGGCAGAGCCGAGGATGAAGGAGATGGCATGCTGCTCGGCCTCGCGTTCCAGGTAGCAGAAAGGGCATTCGTCGTCTGCGTGGAAGGCATTCATCAAAGGGATGGTTGCAATCGTTTCTTTCATGGTAATCTCCGTTTCTTTCCTACATTCTGTGAATAAATCCAGTATAGCATACCAGAGGAAGAAAATCAAAACCGCCTTGTAAAATGCGGCGTTATCAAGTAATATATATAAGGCTGCAGGGAAAGCCCGGCAGTGTTGACAGGAAGTTTGAGGGAGAGAATGGAATACTATAGCAGACAGATCAGCAAGTTAATACAGGAATTATCCGCCCTGCCGGGAATCGGCACGAAGTCTGCACAGCGTCTGGCATTTCACATTCTGAATATGCCAAAGGAGCAGGTGGAGGAGCTTTCTTCTGCGATTTTGCACGCAAAGCAGAATGTGCGGTATTGCAAGGAATGTTTTACGCTGACAGATGAGGAAATCTGTCCGATCTGCAGCGACAGTTCCAGGAACCATAAGGTCATTATGGTGGTGGAGAACACGAGGGATCTCGCGGCATACGAGAAGACACAGAAGTATGACGGGGTATATCATGTGCTGCACGGCGCGATCTCACCCATGCTCGGAATCGGGCCGGGGGACATCAAACTCAAAGAACTGATGCAGCGCCTGCAAAAGGATGTGGATGAGGTCATCATTGCGACGAATTCCAGCCTGGAGGGGGAGACGACGGCAATGTATATCAGCAAACTGATCAAACCGACCGGTATAAAAGTTACGCGGATTGCGAGCGGTGTGCCGGTGGGCGGCGATCTGGAATATATTGATGAGGTGACGCTTCTGCGCGCGCTTGAGGGCGCACGGAACTGTAGTGTCCGCATGAGAAAAGGATGCGACTGTCCGGCATCTGGACCGGGCGGATGACAATCAGATATAAGAAAGGACCATGACACGACATGACGAATCTGGAACTTCAAAAGACAGCAAATGAAATTCGCAAAAGCATTGTAACTGCGGTGCACAGTGCAAAAGCGGGACACCCGGGCGGATCGCTTTCGGCGGCAGATATTTTCACATATCTGTACTTTGAGGAGCTGAACATTGATCCGAAGAATCCGAAGATGGCGGATCGTGACCGGTTTGTGTTGTCCAAAGGACACACGGCCCCCGACTTTACGCTGCGCTTGCAGAGCGTGGATTTTTCCCGAAGGAGGATCTGGTGACGCTGCGCCACACAGGATCCTATCCAGGGACATCCGGATATGAAGCATATTCCGGGCGTGGATATGTCGAGCGGTTCTCTGGGACAGGGGCTCTCGGTGGCAGTGGGAATGGCTGCGGCAGGAAAGTTTGATAAGAAAGATTACCGTGTATATGCACTTTGCGGTGACGGAGAGATCCAGGAGGGACAGATCTGGGAGGCTGCCATGTGGGCAGGCTTTAAGAAGCTGGATAATCTGGTGGTGATCGTGGATAACAACAACCTTCAGATTGATGGTTCCATCGATACAGTATGTTCCCCGTACCCGATCGACAAAAAGTTCGAGGCATTCAATTTCCATACGATCAACATCAACGGAAATGATTTTGACGAGATCCGTGCGGCTTTTGCGGAGGCGCGGGCGATCAAGGGAATGCCGACGGCGATTATCGCAAAGACATTAAAGGGAAAAGGTGTTTCATTCATGGAGAATGCCGTTGACTGGCACGGAAAAGCACCGAATGATGATGAATATAAGATCGCAAATGGAAGATCTGGAAAAGGCAGGTGCAGCATTATGTCAGAATTAGGAAAGAAGATTGCAACCAGAGAGAGTTACGGCAACGCACTGGTAGAGCTTGGAAAAGAGCATGAAGACCTGATCGTGCTGGACGCGGATCTGGCAGGTGCGACAAAGACCGGCATTTTTAAGAAGGCATTTCCGGAGCGCCACTGGGACATCGGTATTGCCGAGGCGAATATGACAGGAATCGCGGCAGGTCTTGCAACCTGCGGAAAAGTTCCGTTTATCAGTTCTTTCGCCATGTTTGCGGCGGGCAGAAATTACGAGCAGGTGCGCAACTCGATCGGCTACCCGCACCTCAATGTGAAGATCGGAGCGACCCATGCTGGAATCTCCGTGGTGAGGACGGAGCGACCCATCAGTGCCTGGAGGACCTGGCTTTGATGCGCGCGATCCCGGGAATGGTAGTGCTCAATCCGGCAGACGATGTGGAGGCGCGTGCAGCAGTGCATGCTGCGTACGATCATGTGGGACCGGTGTACCTGCGTTTTGGAAGACTGGCGGTTCCGGTATTTAACGACGAGGCGACCTACCGGTTTGAGATCGGCAAGGGAATTGTGTTAAAAGAGGGAAAAGATGTCTCGGTATTTGCGACGGGACTGTGTGTGAATGAGGCGAGAGAGGCGGAGAAGCTTCTGGCGGCAGACGGTATTGACGCGGAGATTATCAACATCCATACGATCAAGCCGCTGGATGAAAAACTGGTGCTGGCGTCTGCAGCAAAGACCGGAAAAGTGGTAACGATCGAGGAGCATTCCGTGATCGGCGGACTGGGAAGCGCCGTATGCGACGTCCTCTCCGAGAAGCAGCCGACGAAAGTCATGAAGATCGGCATCAATGATGTGTTCGGAGAGTCCGGTCCGGCTCTGAACTGATTCAAAAGTATGGACTGGATGCACAGAGCATTTACGAGAAAGTAAAGGCGTTTGTAAAACAGAATTAGAGAAGAGAAACGCAGATAAGGCCGCGGGGATTGTAATTTCCCCGCGGCTTTTGCGATTTCGGGAAACGTTTTGACAGAAGAGACGGAAGGCTGTCGAAATATTTTTTCGGACAAGCCCATAATATTTCAAAATATGCAGAGGGCTTGTGATAAGATTTCCCCGAGAAAAGGTTGTAAAATCCATGTGCGCGTATTGCGCGGATACGCAGCCGGATGCGGAAAGGGGAATCGTGTGGCATGATAGAGATTATTCATCAGGAACAGACGGAAGAAAAGGTGCAGAGGGAACTGCCGAGAGAAATCAAACAGATCGGATCGCCGGACGCAGGGGAACGGATCTATGTGGAAGATACCGTGTACCGCAGAATGCATCCGCATGGCGGAGTCGAAGAAAAACGGCATACGTGCTGCTGGGAAAATTTGAAAACTGCATGGGCAGAGAGTGCACATTTGTGGAAGCGGTCATTCCGCTGAATGAAATTCTGTTTGACCGCGATGTCCCGGTCTGGGATGACCATACATGGGCATACATATATAAGCAGTTAAAACCCGAGCATGACCCGTTCGTGATTGTGGGTGGGCATTGGATATCAAGGGACAGCTCCCCAATATGACGGCTCATCTGGAGGCGCTGCACCAGAGGAATTTCGGCGGAAAGCGCCAGATTCTTCCTGATGGACAGCCTGGAATGTGAGGAGGCGGTCTACGGCAGCAGGAACGGACACCTGTACAGAAGAGACGGATTCTACATTTATTACCAGCACAGGCAGGCGGCGGAGGAAAAGACCTCTGGAAAAAAGAGGAGAAAGAATTTTACCGGGAAATGGATACGGAAGGAGAGGAGAAGCGGAATCCGGCAGTGTCCGTAAGCGCCGAGGAGCAGGAAGCGCCGGCAGACATGGAAAAACGTCGGACGATAACGAAAGTGCATACCGCGCCCTTTACCGCAGGAGGATACAGCAGGAAACCGGACGGCAGGAGCCCCGGGAAAGACCCGCGTATGCAGCCACGGTTCTGCTGGGGGCGGTTGTGTGTGTGCTTGGTGTGACCGCGTATCTGAATCATGAAAAGATGGCGGATATGGAACAGACACTCGCACAGATGAAAGGAACCCGGTATGTGACAGAAGAACAGATGGCGGACACGGGGACGGAAGATACGGAGCAGGTGCCGTCGGTGGCGGTAGAGACGGTGATGGGGAATGTTGAAAAACAGGAATTGTCTGCGGAAGCGGCAGGAGCACAGTCTGATTCGACGGCACAGCAGGCGGAGGCGGCACAGGGGGCGCAGGGAACGGCAGAGTCAGCGGAAAATGTGACGGCAGATGCAACGGCAAATGAAGCGGCGGGAAATGCGGCGGCATCGGAAACTGCGGGGGATACGGCGGCAGCCGGTGGGCAGGCATCCACAAACGCAGCGGGTACGTCGGCGGAGACACAGGCGCAGAGCACGGCATCCGCTGACGGGAACTTGACGGCGGCACAGACCCAGAGCACGACGACAGCTGCCGGGAACGCAGCGGCGGAGAATACACAGGCGGCGGCAGCAGTGCAGACCGAGGCGCAGATGTATCTGTCGCAGGGATATTACGATGTGCAGAAGGGAGACAGTCTTGTGGGAATCTGCCGGAAAATATACCAGACGACGGCAATGCTGGACAAGCTCTGCGAGGTCAACGGCATTGAGGATGAAAATGCCATCTACGCCGGTCAGCGTCTGATTCTGCCGAATTAAAAAAATAGTGAAACAGGAATACACACATGCTATAATGAATCCGTGTGGATTCATAGAAGTTCCGGTGGAACTTTATATGCGCAT